>Ga0070741_10000059_pt1 | contig 389689 bp, 289 predicted proteins | sample Coa_R1_4_FD_66440 | JGI IMG/M metagenome (GOLD analysis project Ga0070741, IMG submission 66440) | Surface soil microbial communities from Centralia Pennsylvania, which are recovering from an underground coalmine fire - Coalmine... | ecosystem: Environmental > Terrestrial > Soil >...
GGTGGCCGCCAACTAGCAGCCCCGCCGCCGCATGATTTACCCTCAAAAGCGGCATGAGAATACCAATTTCTCTTCCTGGCTCCGCCCTCGTATTGTGCCTCGCAATGACCAGCGCGCTGGCCTCTGCACAGGGCCAGCAGACTACGCCGCCTGCACAAGCGCCCGCTGCGTCCGCGCAAGACATTCCCGATGCGCCTTCGGCCACCATGATCGTTCCCAATGGGCCATTCGTGATCATGGATACCTCGATGGGGCGGATCACTTGCCAGTTCTACCAGAAGCAGGCACCCAAAGCGGTGGCCAATTTCATCGGCCTTGCCCAGGGCACTAAAGATTGGACCGATCCCACCACCAAGAAGGTAATGCATCATAAACCGCTTTATGACGGCACCACGTTTCACCGCGTCATACCTGAGTTCATGATTCAGGGCGGCGACCCGGCGGGAACCGGCATGGGCGATCCCGGCTACACCTTCGAAGATGAGTTCGATCCCAACCTCAACTTCGACCGGCCCGGCCGCCTGGCGATGGCCAACGCCGGCCCGAACACCAACGGAAGCCAGTTCTTCATCACCGAGCAGGGTTACGACTCGCTGAACCAGCACTACACGCTATTTGGCCAGTGCGACGACCCGAGCGTTAACGTGGTCAAGACGATTGCCCGTGTGCAGCGCGACGGGAATGACAAGCCTCTGACGCCGGTGATGCTGAAGAAAGTCACCATCGTGCCCGAGGGCCAACCTATGCCGCCCTTGCCACCCGACGAGCAACCGGCTGCTCAACCTGCAGCGCAGGCCGCGCCACAACCCTAACGAACGATCGCTTAAATCGGCGGTCCGTCTCGATCTTCAAAATCCCAGGAGTTCATCATGGCACTTGCACCAGGAACCTACGCTGTCTTCAACACGAACGAAGGCAAGATCACCGTGCGCCTTTTTGAGAGCGACGCGCCCGTCACCGTAAAGAATTTCATCGAACTGGCCGAGGGCTCGCGCGAATGGACCCATCCCGTCACCCGTGCAAAGTCGAAAGACAAGCTCTACAACGGAACGATCTTCCATCGCGTCATTCCCGACTTCATGATCCAGGGCGGCGATCCGGCGGGCACTGGCATGGGCGGGCCGGGCTATAAATTTGAAGACGAAACCAAGGGCTCGCCGCACAAGTTCGACACACCGGGCAAGCTCGCCATGGCCAATGCCGGCCCCAATACGAACGGCAGCCAGTTCTTCATCACCGTTGCGCCGACTACGTGGCTCACCGGCAAGCACACCATCTTTGGAGAGGTTGTCGAAGGCCAGGACATCGTCGTGAAAATCTCGAAGGTCGCGCGTAACGGCCAGGACAAGCCGCACAAGCCGGTCGTGCTTGAGTCCCTCACGATCGACCGCGTGAGCTAAATGGAGCGCATACCCGAAAAAGCCCCGGGCAATTCCGGGGCTTTTTCTTGTGCAGTTTTTATCTGCCGTCGATCAGGCTACGCGTATCATCACCACCATGAGTTCTGCTGGAATCACGACTATCGCTACCGCGCACTCCGTCGACGCAACCGTCGAGAAATTCAAGGCGATTCTGAATGCAAAAGGCGTAACGCTCTTTGCGCTCGTCGATCACAGCGGCGAAGCTGAGAAGGTGGGTATGGCGATGCGTCCCACCAAGCTGCTCATCTTTGGCAGTCCCCGGACCGGTACGCCTGTGATGCTGGCCGTTCCCACCATCGCCATCGACCTGCCGCTCAAAATTCTTGTCTGGGAAGACGAGAGCGGGAGGACTTGGGTCTCCTACAACGCGCCGGATTATCTGCGTGACCGCCACAACGTGCCTGCTGACCTGATGCAGAATCTTGCCGTGATCGAAACGCTCGCCGCCAAAGCCGCCGAGTAGCGCTGTTGAACTAACCGGCACTGCATACACGCAGAATCGCCGCGCCAAATTTCTCCACCTTCGCCGGCCCCATGCCATCGATATCCAGCAACTGCCGCGGATTTTCGGGCTGCGCAGCAGCTATCGCCGTCAACGTGCGGTCGTGCAGAATTACATAGGCCGGCACGCCGAGCTTCTTCGCCTCGGCAGCGCGCCACTGTTTAAGCCTTACAGCGATCTTTTCCTGATCGGCCGTCAGCTTTACTGGAGCCGCATCCGTCTTCGCGTTCTTTGCAGAAACCGACTTCGATTTCTCGTTGATTTTCCTATTCGCGTAGCTGATTCGCTCCGCCCGCCAAACTCTTCCACCATGCCATCGCTGATGAGCAGTTCGAGCGCCGTCGTCTCGCGCTCCGCGAGCCCTCGTGCTGTCAGCCGCACCTTGCGGAATTGCCGCACTTCTCCGTCTTTCTCGTACTCGGCGTCTTCAATTACGATCAGGCTCTCGCGCAGCATTGCATCAAGTAGCGCATTGAACTCGTCGCGCCCTATGCGTCCCTGCGGATCGAGACTCCTTTGCAAAGTCCCCGTAGCCTTATAGTCGACAATCCGCAGTTCTTCTATTATTCGCTGCACCAGCTCACGCTCAGCGGCCGTTGGCCGCCGAAACTGCCGCAGCACTGCGCCCGCCGAATCGCACACATCGCACTTGCCGCAAGTCCGGCTCGCATCTTCCTCATCGCCAAAGTGGCGTACCAGAGCGGCCATGCGGCATTCACTCGACTCTGTGTAGCGCACCACCTTCTCAAATTGCTCCGCGCGATATTGCGCCTGGGTCGTGTAGTCTTCTTCCATCCTGCCGCGCCACGCCTCACGCTGCCGCCAAAATCCACGCGCGCCCCGCCATGAATCTCCAGCTTTTCGAGCGCCTTGTCGAACTCCTCTTCGCCAAGCTTTGACGCCTCGCGCAGATCGTCCACCGGCACAGCCTCTTCGCCCAAGCGCCGAAACACCTCTTCCAGATGCTCGACGGGTGGATAGTCCCGGTTCAGAAAGAACCCATGCGTGCGTTGATCGGCAAAGCTGTGCATCAGAAACGTGCGGCTCAGCGCGCCATCGCGCCCCGCGCGGCCAATCTCCTGGTAGTAGCCTTCGAGCGTGCCCGGCAACCCCGCATGAATCACCGTGCGAATATCAGCCTTGTCGATGCCCATGCCAAACGCGATTGTTGCCACCACCACTTCCAGCTCTCCAGCCTGAAAAGCGCGCTGTACGCGCTCGCGTGTCTCCGCGTCAAGCCCTGCATGATATGCAGCCGCTCGCACCCTTTGCGACAGCTCCTCGGCAAGCTGCTCAGACTGCTTGCGCGAGCTGGCATACACAATCGCCGGTCTGCGCTCCCGGCACATCAACAGATTGAGAATGGTTCCGGCGCGCTGCGGAACCGGAATCTCCACCACCTCGATGGCCAGATTGTCACGGCGGAATCCATGAATGAACTTCGCCGGCCTCACCATGGCAAGCTGCGCAACAATATCCGCCTGCACGGTTGGTGTAGCCGTAGCCGTGAGCGCCAGTATCGGTGCAGGATCGTCTGCGCCGCGCAGCATTGGCAGATGCTGGCCCAGCATGCGATAGTCGGGCCGAAAATCATGTCCCCACTGCGAGATGCAATGCGCCTCATCGATAGCGATGAGCGAGAGCTTTTTCTTCGCCAGCATCTCTGCAAAGCCCGGCACACGCAGCCGCTCCGGCGCCATGAACAGAAACTGCAAATCGCCTTTGAGATAGTCCACACACGCCTGCCGCGATTGCGCCCGGTCCAGCCCTGAGTGAATCCGAGCAACACGCAGCCCGAGTGCTGCCAGTTTTGCCGTCTGATCTTCCATCAGCGCGATCAACGGCGAGATCACCAGCGCGGTTCCGCCGCGGGCGATGGCGGGCAGTTGATAGCACAGGCTCTTCCCCGCTCCGGTCGGCATCACCAGCAGCAAATCGCGCCCATGAATGGCTGTCCGGCACACCTCCTCCTGGTTGATGCGAAACCGCGCAAAGCCGAAGGTTGCGTGCAGCAATTCGGCAAGGGGAATCGAATTGGAGAGGGTCGCCAAGGAGGATTGAGAGCGCAAAGACCGCCGTGCTCTCACTCCACTCTACTGGAGCGGCGCATGCAGGATTTGCACTATCCGTATCCGAGGAATCCCGATGCGCAACGACCCGAACGCTATAATTGCGAGTTCAAAAGAATGTCGCTCCTATTTGCGGAGAATCGAATTCCATGTCCTCACTCACTCAGGCCAGTCGGCGCAGCTTTTTGAAAAATGCGCTGCTGGCCGCCGCGCCGCTCGCTGCGAGCGCTCCTGCCACGGCTCTCGTTCGAGACCAAGGAAAAGAACCGGACAAAACCGGCAAAGATGATCGCGCGGCGTGGCTTTCGATTGTCGAGCGTGTCTCGCAACCGGTGCTTGCCGCCATCAGCCAGCAGAAACTGCGCGCCACCATGCCGGTTGAAGCGGCAAAGGGCGACGAGCAGGCGCGTGCCCAGTCCACGCATCTTGAAGCGGTGGGCCGTTTGCTCGCCGGCCTGGCGCCCTGGCTTGAAGCCGATCCGGGAAATGATCCAGCAGAAGAGAAACTCCGCAGCCGCTATCAGGAGTGGGCACGGCTGGCTATTCGCTACGGCACCGATCCCCAATCGCCCGACGCTTTCAACTTCGGAAGCAATCAGCAGTCGGTTGTGGACGCGGCCTTTCTGGCTCTCGCCATCGTGCGCGCGCCTACGCAGCTTTGGGAAAAGCTGGACTCAACAACCAAAGAAAATCTCGTTCGTGCTCTCGTGGAAACGCGCAAGATCCAGCCCGGCTTCAACAACTGGCTGCTCTTCTCTGCGATGATCGAGGCGTGCTTTTGCAAATACGGCCAGCCCTGGGACACCATGCGGATCGACTACGCGCTGCGCCAGCACCAGGAGTGGTATAAGGGCGACGGTCTCTATGGCGACGGGCCGAGCTTCCACTGGGACTACTACAACAGCTTCGTGATTCAACCGATGATGCTGACGATGCTCGATGCCGTCAGCACCGTAACGCATCGTTGGGCCTCCCTGAACAGCGCGGTGACGGCACGCGCCCGGCGCTATGCCGCAATCCAGGAGCGCCTCATCAGCCCCGAAGGCACGTTTCCACCCATCGGCCGATCGCTGGCTTATCGCTTCGGCGCGTTACACCATCTTGCCGAGATGGCGTGGCGCCGTGATTTGCCCGAGGGTGTATCACCCGCGCAGGTGCGCTGTGCAATGACCGTAGTCATGACGCGCATGATGGCCGCGCCGGGCACCTTCGACGGCAACGGCTGGCTCACGATCGGCTTTGCGGGCCATCAGCCGTCGATCGGCGAAAACTATATTTCGACAGGAAGCCTCTATCTCTGCTCTGCCGCATGGTTGCCTCTCGGCCTCGATGCAGCCGATGCATTCTGGAGCGCGCCACCTCAACCCTGGACCGCGAAGAAGGCGTGGAGCGGCGTCGATCTTGCGACCGATCACGCGATCGCCGACTAGCTAGATTCATTGCCCGCTCTTTTCCAAATGGATTGAATTCCTGCTTTCCGCATCTAAAAATGTAGAAAGCAAAAACCAGCTGTGAGCTCTCCTCAACGCACTCGATCGATCGCAACGTCCAACGAATCCGGCGCGGGCAAACCGCAGCGGTTCGCGAGGGCGTCGCATGCGTGGCGGGCGCTGAGGCATCGTAACTTCCGGCTTTTCTTTGGCGGCCAAAGCATCTCGCTCATCGGCACATGGATGACGCGCATCGCGACTGCGTGGCTGGTCTACCGGCTCACCAAGTCCGCTCTGCTGCTGGGCACCGTCAGCTTTGCAGGCCAGATTCCTACTTTTCTCGTTGCACCCTTCGCCGGCGTGTGGGTTGACCGGCTCGATCGACGGCAGGTGCTGGTGTGGACGCAGGTCCTCTCCATGGTGCAGTCTCTGCTTCTCGCTGCTTTAACCTTTTCCGGCCGTATCACCATCGGCTGGATTCTCGCGCTTAGTGTGATGCAAGGCCTGATTAATGCCTTTGACATGCCGGGCCGGCAGGCATTTATGGTGCAGATGGTCGGCGACCGCGCCGATCTTTCGAACGCCATCGCCATCAACTCGTCCATGGTCAACATGGCCCGGCTCATCGGACCGTCGCTGGCGGGCATGGTGATCGCCGCGAGCAATGAAGCATGGTGCTTCCTGATCGACGGCCTCAGCTATCTCGCCGTCATCGCGTCACTCCTGGCCATGCGCATCCATGCACCTGTGGTCAAACGCAAGCCGACATCGACGTTTACGGAGTTGCAGGAAGGCTGGAGCTATGTTGCGGGCTTCGTGCCGATTCGGACAATTCTTCTGCTCTTCGCAACAGTCAGCCTGATGGGCATGCCGTTCGTCGTGCTCATGCCCATCTTCGCTGCCAAGGTGCTGCACGGCGATCCGCATACTCTCGGATTCCTGATGGGCGCCATGGGCGTCGGCGCGCTCATCTCTGCGCTCTCGCTCGCTGCGCGCAAAAATGTGCGCGGCCTTATTCGCATGATTCCCCTGGCCGCAGCTGTCTTCGGAATCGGCCTCATCGGCTTCGGGCTCTCGCGCGTCTTCTGGCTATCGATGGTCACGGTCTTGATTGCGGGCATGGGCATGATGCAGGGCATGGCTGCGAGCAACACCATCATTCAGACGCTGGTCAGTGAAGATAAGCGCGGGCGCGTGATGAGCTATTACACGATGGCTTTCGTGGGCATGGCGCCCTTCGGCAGCCTGCTCGCGGGATCTATGGCAGCCGCCATTGGCGCTCCATTGACGGTGATTCTCACCGGCTCCGTCGTGGTGCTCGGCGCGTTTTGGTTTGTCACGCAGTTGCCCGCACTGCGCCGTACGGTACGGCCGATCTACCAACAGATGGGAATTATTCCTGCACCTGAAGAGATGACGCCCGCCGAAGAGGTCGAATCCTGACGATATGGAGATCGCTCAGTAGGCCTTCAGGGCCACGATCGTGTTGAGAATGTCTTCGGGCTGCGGCAGAATTGCATCTTCGAGTATCGGCTGATACGCCACGAATGTGTCCATCGAGCCGATGCGCTTGACCGGCGCGTCGAGATCATCGAAAAGCTCTTCGGCAATGCGTGCGGCAATCTCTGCGCCGTAGCCCCAGCTCAACATGTCTTCGTGAGCCACGATCACGCGATTGGTCTTGCGCACAGAGGTTGCAATCGCATCCCAGTCATACGGATTCAACGTGCGCAGGTCGAGAATCTCCACATCGATCCCGCGCTGGCGCTCGGCCTGTTGCGCGGCCTGCAAGGCGCGCGGCACCAGCGCTCCGTAGGTGACGAGCGTGATCTGCGAGCCGGGCCGCACGATCTTGGCTTTGCCAAACGGAATCGCAAAATCCGGCCCCGGATACGCGGCGCGGCCGTAGGGCTCACGATAGAGCCGCTTGTGCTCGAGAAAGAGCACCGGATCATCGCAACGGATCGCCGTGCGCAGCAAGCCATTCGCGTCGAGCGCGCTCGAAGGCATCACCACGCGCAGACCAGGAATGTGCGTGAAAATGCTCTCCCCCGACTGCGAGTGATAGATCGAGCCGCCCGTGAGATAGCCCCCGATAGGGACGCGAATCACCGCTGGCGCTGCCCACGCTCCATTCGAGCGCCAGAGCATCACGGAAAGCTCGTTGCGAATCTGGTGCATTGCCGGCCAGATGTAGTCGAAGAACTGAATCTCGACGACAGGTTTCATGCCGCGCACCGAGTAGCCCACAGCGCGGCCCACAATGTTCGCTTCGGCCAGAACGGAGTTGAAGACACGCTCCGACCCGAACTCCGTCTGCAGACCGGCGGTCAGCTTGAAGACGCCGCCCTTCCCTTTCACCTCGGCTAACGCCTGTTCGCGGCTGGCGTCGGCAACGTCTTCGCCATAGATCACGATGCGTGGATCGCGGCGCATCTCATCGCGCAGGCAGACATTGATCAGGTCAGCCATCGTCCGGGGAGCGGCTGCTTTTTGACCATTCTGTTTTGCGGGAGATTGAACTTGTTCGGTGGCGAAGGCAGCCTTGGCGGGATCGAGATTGGCGGAGTAAACGAAGTGGGGAATGCTTTCAATTGCTGGTAGAGGAGCTTTGAGAGCACGCTCGGCTGCTTCGGCGGCCTCACGATCGAGCGACTGTTCCAGTTCCTCGACCTGAGCCGCCGTGAGAATGCTCTCCTGAATAAGTCGCACGCGCATCCGCGCAATCGGATCGCGTAGCACATCGGTCTCGCGCTCTGCCGCGCAGCGGTACTGGGTATCGTCATCCGAGTACGAATGCGAGTAGTGCCGCACGCAATGGCCATGCACAAACGCAGGCCCATGCCCCGCGCGGCAATATGCCGCCGCGGCACGAAATGCCTGCAGGCACGCGACTGGATCAGTTCCGTCCACTTCCGCAAAGTGGAAGTTCGGAAAATTCGCCACAATACGCGAGATGTTGCCGCCGGGCGTGTTCACCTCAACCGGAACGCTGATGGCGTAGCCATTGTCTTCAACGAGAAAGATCACCGGCAGCTTCTGGTTCGAGGCAGTATTCATCGCCTCCCAGAATTCGCCCTGCGAGGTGGACCCCTCGCCTACACAGGCAAGGACAACCTCGTCGGCATGAAAATCCACGTCATGAAAGGCGCGGTAGTCGATTTCGGCATCACTCGTCGCAGGCCGCTCGGCTGCATCGGGATGCCGGCTGAAATACCGGCCTGCCTCGGCGCAGCCCACTGCATGCAGCAGTTGGGTTGCGGTCGAGGATGACGTGCTGACAATGTGCAGTTCCCGGCTGCTCCAGTGCGTCGGCATCTGGCGGCCGCCGCTGGCCGGATCGGTTGCCGCACCAGCGGCCTGCAGGAACATGTCGTAGGGAGAAACGCCCAGAGCGAGGCAGAGCGCGCGATCGCGATAGTAAGGAAAGAACCAATCGTAGCCCGGCCGGAGGGCCAGCGCAGCAGCTACCTGAAGAGCCTCATGCCCGGCAGCGGAAATCTGGAAGAAGATCTTCTGCTGGCGTTTGAGAAGGATCTCCCGGTCGTCCACCCGGCGGGAGAGATACATGAGCCGGTAAATCTCTACCAGCTTTTGTGCGTTCAACTCGTCTGAACCCGCCGGCCCCTGCATGCGAACGCTGGAAAGTGCCGCTTCCATTCCCGCCGTCTCCCGAGAAACCTCGCTACCAGATTGTAACAACTTGGCGCACGCCGTTGGGCACAGTTATTGAGAAGTACCGTCAGGCTAACTCCGTTGTCTGCAGCCGATGCGATCTCACGCAAATGTCAGCGGTGGGACGGGAAGTAGGGAGTCGGACCATCAATATTGAACGGCTGTCCGTTTAATTGCGGTCCGCGCACCGACATCAGCATCTTGTCGCGAACACTATGCGCCAGCTTCTCGATCTCCGCCACTTTGCGGAGCTGCGCGGGCGAAAGCTGGCCGGAATTCGATTTGGCGATGTCTTCGTTCAGCTCCGTAGCCAGCCTCACCAGCTTATCGGTGTCGGAGACCATCGCCTTCTGGCGCTCTGCATTGATCATGCGCAGGCGCTTCTCCACCTCGGTGGGATTGTTGTAGGGATCATTAAACGGAGAGCTCTGGAAATTGGGATCCGCAGGTATGCCGCCGCGCTGCATGCTCGGCATTTGGCTGCTTTGTCCTATCTGCGGTTGGGACTGAGACCAGCCCGACAGGCATGTGAGCAGAATCACCAGCCCGATCGCGTACGAAGCAAAGCGGCTCCCGAAACAGCCGGCGAGCCGTTTTGTCGTGTTCCTGATGACGAGACCGTGTTCTCCGCTCATCTCGTAGTACCTCAATCCTTGCCCGCGGTCATGCGCGGGTCGCTGCGCACCTTGTGAGCGAACTGCTCAATCTCTCCGGCCTTGCGCACGACGGATAGGGAGAGCTCGTCTTTGGTTGTTTTGCCCACTTCGGCCTTCAGATCGGTTGCCATTTTGAGCAGGTTGGCAGCCTCGTTGGCGACCTCCTGCTTACGCAGCTCCTCAGGAGTCTTGGGCACGGGCGGAACCTGAGCCACCGGCGCGGACGGCGCGACCACCGGAGCGGGTGCAGTTGCCGGCGCGGGGTCCGCTGCGGATGAATCTTGTCCCGATGCACCTTGATTGCCGGATGTTGCCGAGTCTGATTGCGCAGAGGTTGCGGAAGTAGAGGTTGTGGAATCGGATTGGGCTGACGTCGTAGAGTCCGATTGCGCATCGGTTGTCGAAGTGGTCTGCTGCGCATCTGAATCGGAGGTAGCCTGCCCCGACTGCGTGTCCGTCGCGGAGGTGGGTTGGTCTGATTGAGTGTCCGTTGTTGAAGTGGACTGCGCCGACGAATCGTCCGTCGCTGCGGTCGACTGATCGGATTGCGCGTCCGAGGTCGCAGCAGGTTGTGTCTGCGTATCCGTTATCGGAGTGGACTGTTTTGATTGCGTATCAGGTGTCGAAGCGGATTGCCCAGCTTGCGCTGATTGCGCATGAACACGGCCCACGCCTGGACTGACGGCAATCAGCGTAAATGCCGCGAAGATTGCAAGCGCGCTGAACCTTATCTTCGATTTCAAGATTTTCGATTTCGAGCCGCAGACCACAGTGTCGGGCCGAGATGGGTCCGTCGAGGTTCCTTCGCCAATAAGCCTGCGAATCATGGCCGACCTTAAGTTCAGATGCGCATACCAGGAGCCGGGGCCAAGGGGAGATTTTCCGGCCACCCATGGGCACAGTCTAGTCTAAAAAGAGGAGATTTGGCATGTTTCCTTTGAGATGGGCGACAGAATTTTGCATTGTGGTGCGCTCCGGCATCTTTGCGGAAGGGCGATTCATGGGCAAGGTGCTGGATGAGTGGGTGTCTGACAGCCAGGAATTCATCCATACCAAGCTGCCGCATCTCGTCGTCCTCTTTGCGATCGCGTTTTTTCTGAATAAGTTGTTGCGCATCATCACCGGCCGGATGGTCCGCGTGGCCGAGCACCATGCCGCTGGGCGTGGGCGTATCGCCGAAGTGAAGACTCTTGCCAGTGTGATCCGCGCCACAGGCTTGGCCATCATCGGCGTCATCGTCGGCATGCAGTTTCTGGCGGCTCTTGGCGTAAATCTCGCTCCCCTGCTGGCTTCAGCGGGAGTGGCCGGCGTGGCCATCGGCCTGGCCGCCCAGACCATCGTCAAGGATATGTTCAACGGCATCCTCATCCTGGTGGAGGGCCAGTTCAATGTGGGTGACAGCGTAAAACTGGCAGGACTGGCCGGCACCGTAGAAGCGATGACTTTGCGCAAAACGACCATCCGCGATGGGGATGGCACCCTCTACGTGATTCCGAACTCACAGATCACCACTGTAGCCAATCTCAGCGCAGACTTTTCCGTAGCCACGATCAACGTAAGCGTCGACTTCTCCGCAAATCCCGACAAAGTCATGGCGCTCCTCAAGCAGATTGCCCTGGATGTTCGCAATAGCGAGCAGTTCAAAAACCTGTTTGTGGCCGATCCGCAGGTTCTGGGCGTGGATTCGATGAAGGGATCGCAGCTGATCTTCCCGGTAGTCTTCAAGACACTGCCCACGCAGCAATATGGCCCGATGCGCGAGTTTCAGCGGCGGGTGCGGCTGGCGCTGGAAGAAAACCACATGCTGCCTGGCGATCCGCTGCGCGTTTATAGTCACTCGGCTTCAGTTGAACAGAAAAGCGATACCTCGGCGGCGGCTCCGCACCTTGAGGCGGAGGCCGCATCCCAAAGCGTGCAGCGGCCACCCGATCCCACGGCACAGAAGTCTCAGGAGACAAATCCGTTTTCTGGAGAATGAACCGGCTACTCCGACCCGAGCGCTTCCAGCAGTTCCTCAGCATCTGTGATCGGCGGCAAACAGGTGCGCCCTTTGCACACCAGTGCCCAGGCTTCCGCATCTGGCGCAGACATTTGCAGCACGGTTTCGGCCAGGGCTTCGGGCACTCCGCCGGGAGCCAGGCGCGAGCGCGCGATGCGGATCACCGTCTTGTTCACCGCGAATCCTGCAATCGCCGTAGCTTCCAGCCGATCCGCCGCAGAACCGGAGCCCACGATCACTATCTGCACCGGATCAAGCAGCAGGCGCTCCAGCGCCAAGCCGTAGCTGCCGGCATACAGGCCGAAATGCTCCACAATCCCTGCAAACGAGGCCAGCGTTTCTTCGGCGATCTTGCGGTATTCATCGCGACCACTCAGAGCCTCAAGACGCAGCAAGGCCGAAGCGGCAGTGGGATTCCCGGCCGGTGTTGGCGCATCCTGCAGCGGTTTGCGCCTCGCGGCCAGCGCCCCCAGCGGTCCAGTTCCAGCCGATGAAACCGCGGCGTCAAAGAAAGCGCCTCCGGCGCGATCGTAAAACCGCGCGATCATGGCATCCGCCAGCTTCAAAGCAGTGCGGTAATAGCGCATCTCGCCTTCGGCAAGCCATGCATCGATGCAGGCATGCACTGTGAAGGCATAGTCATCCAGCGTGCCCGGAGCTTTTTCGGCAGGCGCTCCGCTCTCGGGATATGCAATCACGTGATGGAGAATCGCCTCACCATCCCAGGCTTCCTGGAGCAGCCGGTCGAGTGTGCGCAACGCGAACGCGCGCGACGCTTCCATTCGCAGCACACGCGCAGCCTCAAGATAGGCGGAGACCGCCATCGCATTCCAGCCGGTATAGAGCGTGCGATCGATAAAAGGCGTCGTGCGCTTGGAGCGTGCCGCGATCAGCTTACGGCGCGCCGAATCGAGCAACGCCTGCAGGCTCTCGACAGACGCTCCCTTCTTTGCGGCTAGTTCGGTCAGTGAGTGATTCACATGCAGCACATTTTTCGCAGGATTGTGATGCATGTCGCCCAGTTCGCCGATGTCGTAGTATGCCGCGGCCAGATCGAGCTCCGCCGGATCGAGAACAGCGCGTGCCTCGTCGAATGTCCAGGTGAAGTAATCGCCGTCATCATCCAGACCGACATCAGCGTCCTGTGAGGCATAGAAGCCGCCGTGTTCGCGGTCCGTCATTGTCGCATCGAGCCAGGCGATAATCTCGCGCGCGGTGTCGAGAAAATCCTCACGCACAACACCACCGATGGGACTCTGAAAGCCGTGCGCATAGTTGCGCAGCAGCTCGGTGTTGTCGTAGAGCATCTTCTCGAAGTGCGGCACCACCCAACGCTCATCCACCGAGTAGCGGTGGAATCCGCCCGCCAATTGGTCGTAAACGCCCCCATGCGCCATCTTTTCGAGAGTCGTTGTAAACGCGGTGAGCGCCTGCGCGTTATTTCGGTTTACGCCCACTTCGAGCAGCAGATCGAGTGCGGCCGGATGCGGAAACTTCGGCTGTGATCCAAAGCCGCCATTACGAGGATCGAACTGCGCGACGGCCGAAGCTACGATCTTGTCGACCAAGGAAAGCGTGAGCGCCGATGCCCCGCCGCCACGACCGGAGAAGCTCTCATTGTGCTCGATGGCGGCCATCACGCTTGATGCGGTTTCCAGCGCGTCGTCGCGGCGCTCGCGCCATACCTGGGCCATCGTCAGCAGGATGCGGCCGAAACCCGGCCTTCCATATCGGTCGTCGCGGGGAAAGTACGTTCCGCCAAAATACGGCCGTCCGTCAGGAGTGAGAAATGCGGTGAGCGGCCATCCTCCCTGCCCGCTAATCGACGAAACAGCCGCCTGATAACGCGCGTCGACATCCGGACGTTCGTCACGATCTACCTTGACGGCAATAAAGTGCCGGTTGATGATGGCGGCAATTTCAGAGTCCTCATACGATTCGCGATCCATCACGTGGCACCAGTGGCACCAGACTGCGCCGATATCAAGCAGCACTGGCTTGTCCTGCGCCTGGGCGGCCGCAAAGGCACCCTCGCCCCACGAGTGCCATTGCACAGGCTGATGCCGCGCCGAGCGCAGATAAGAGGAAGCTGCGTGCTCTAGCTCGTTCATAACGGAGGAATGGGCGGAAGCGGCCTCATGCATGGGCTGAGAATACATGGAAATCGCCAATGCAGCCAGTGGCGACGAACCAGCAACAACCAGCTATGTCTTGGCCAGCTCGGCCTCGATGGCGACAACCAATTCCGGCGCGTCGGGGGCAGTCTCAGGCGTGAACCGTTTGACCACTTCTCCAGAGCGGTTGACCAGAAATTTCTCGAAGTTCCAGGAGATCTCCGGCGCCTCTGTCGTGGGAACGCCCCAACCTTTCAACTGCTGCCGAAAAGGATTTCCGCTGGGGCAGATTGCATCCGGCTGCGCGGCGATCAGAGCCGCATAGAGCGGGTGCTTCTGCGGCCCGACGACCGTGATCTTGCTGTACATCGGAAACTGCACGCCGTAGCTCACAGTGCAGAAGGACTGTATCTCTTCATTCGATCCTGGCTCCTGCTCTTTGAAGTCGTTGGCCGGAAAACCAGCGACGACCAGCCCTTGATGTCGAAACCGGCTGTACAGCTTTTCGAGACCCTCATATTGCGGCGTGAAGACGCATTGCGATGCAACATTGACGATAAGCAGAACAGAACCTTTAAACTCGGCCAGCGAGGCTGGCTCCCCGGTGATCTTCTGGACGGGAATCGAATAGATATCCGAACTCATATGATTTCTCCCTGCGAAAATTTGGACGGGCAGATTTATTGCAGCAGCCGTTTCGCTACCTGGATGTAAAGCTCGACCGCTTCCAGCAGTTCTTTCTTTGCCAGCTTCTCATGCGGCGTATGCGCCACGTGAATCGAGCCTGGCCCGAGCAGCAGCGGCTCACCCCAGTTTGAAAGCTGCGGAATATCCGTGGTGAACTTCGCGATCATCGTCGGCAGGCCTTCTACGGCGCGCAGCCGGACGAAAGGAATCTCCAGTGTGAAATCGACCTCGGCCAAACCGCCGCATGCTTCGATAAGCGCCTGCCTTACCGGCGCCGAGTCACCCACCAGGCGGACAAGCACCTGCGCCTCTGCTTTATCGGCGATGACATTCGGCGCATAGCCGCCATGGACCTGACCGATGTTCAGTGTGCTCGGCCCAATATCTTCAAGCGTCGGCAGCGGAATGGCGAGCACACGGTCCAGTACCTCGATCAGCTTGTGAACCGCCGAATCGCCCAGCTCGGGATATGCCGAGTGAGCCATCTTGCCCGAAGCACGGAAAACCGCGCGCAACGCGCCTTTCGAAGCCAGGGCCAGCCGGTTGTCGGTAGGCTCGCCGTTCACCAGAAACCGGCTTGGCTTAGGCGCGAGGTTCGCGGCTTTTGCGCCTGCCGAATCGCGCTCTTCTCCGGAGACAAACAGCACGCCTACGCGCAACCCCTCCCTACGCAGCGCTTCGGCGGCGGCGACCTGCGCGGCGATGATGCCCTTCGCATCGGAGACGCCACGCCCATACATAAACTCCGCATCCTCGCTGAAAGGGATGTAGGGCGGAACGGTGTCCATATGTGTGGAAAAAACGAGTTCAGGCGTCTGGCCAGGAATGCCCGCATAGACATTCCAGCGCGCACCGGCCGAGGCGCTTTCCGCCGGCTGGGAAACAGGCGTCTTCTCCACCGCCCAGCCTCGATTCTTTAGAAATTCGGCAAGAAAATCACCAACTTCGCCTTCGTGATAGGTCGTGGATTCGATTTCACATAATTGGCGCGTCAGACCGATGGGGTCAATCGGTGCAAAAGGAAGAGGATCGATCATGATGTTGCCAGAATAGCGCAACGGCCGTTTCGCAAACTGATCCGGCACACGCTGATCAGTGCGGCAGAGACGCAAACTGGGCGTAGAATGAGCAGTGGAATGACCTCCACAGCCGCATCCGTCCAAGCGCAAGGACAATTGGTCGGGCAATCAACCACCGAGACGTCGCGTGCAGTACGCACGGTGCGCATGGTCGATCTGCACGGACCTGCGGGCCGGCTGGAGGCGATCCTGAACCAGGGCGCTCCGGATGCAAAGTTCGCCGCACTGGTCTGCCATCCACACCCGCTCGGCGGCGGCACCCTGCACAACAAAGTCGTCTACCACGCCATGAAGGCGCTCAACGATCCCGCCCGGGGATTGGAGCTGCCCGTGCTGCGCTTTAACTTTCGCGGCGCCGGCCGAAGCGAAGGAGCACACGACGGCGCGGCAGAAGTAGACGATGTGCTCGCAAGTCTGGCCTGGCTTGAAAACGAATTCAGGCTTCCGGTTATTGCGGTCGGATTCAGCTTTGGCGCGGCAATGGCGCTCCAGGCCTGTTGTCGCCTCAGCCATAACCCCAATGTGCGCGCGCTTGTTGCGCTGGGCCTGCCCATCACGGCCGAGGGCCGCAGTTATGACTATTCCTTCCTGAAAGACGTCTTCATTCCCAAGTTATTCCTCAGCGGAGAGCGCGACGCCTTTGCGCCGGCTGCACAACTTCAGCAGATCGCTGCATCCGCTGCAGAACCCAAACGCCTGGTTCTCCTTCCAGGCGCCGATCATTTTCTTACCGGCCAACTTGAGACCATGCAGCACACGATCTCCGGCTGGCTGAAGGAGCAATTGTTATGATCCCGGTCAGCGACTCTACCCTGGACGCACTGCACGCTACGGCCACAGAGATCTTCACCGGCTCTCTTGAAGCCTGCAATATCGCCTCGGCCTTTGATCGCCGCCTTCGCTTCGAGGGCAATCTCCTGCACCGGCTGATGCCCGATGGCAGCGGCCCGGCTACGATCGACCTCTCCAGTTACAAACGCATCTTCGTCATCGCGCTGGGCAAGGCAGCAGGACCGATGCTGGATGTCCTTCTGGCGCGGATGAAGCGGCGCAAAGGCCTGCGCGGCGTCTGCTGCTGGAACCAGATTCCCAAAGCGCGCAACTGGCGGTTCCGCTACTTCGAGGGCGGCCATCCGCTGCCGAACGAAGATTCTTTCGCCGCGGCGCAGGCTGCGCTTGCGCTGGTGCGCAAGGCGAAGAAAGACACACTCATCTTCTTTCTCATCTCAGGCGGCGGATCAGCGATGTTCGATCTGCCTATCGATCCGCAGATCACGCTTGCTGAGACCGTGAAATTTCACGAACTGCTGGTTGCCTCGGGAGCGCCGATTCAGGAGATCAATACACTCCGCAAACACTTCTCCGCGGTCAAGGGCGGACGGCTGGCGATGGCCGCGCCCGAAGCTGCCAAGGTGAGTCTATTGCTGCCCGACGTGCCGCTGCGCTCGCTCGACGCGCTCTCATCCGGACCCACTTCCCCGGATCACTCCACCATCACCGACGTTCGAGAACTGCTGGCCAGGTACGATCTTTCAGCGAAGTTTCCTGCCTCGGTGCGCGACTTCTTCGAGCGCGAAGATCTTCCCGAGTCTCCCGGCAATAAGGGAAAGCGGCCGCCATTTCTGCCTAAACTGCCTTGGACGGATGCCGTACTGGCCCGGCGCGTAACCGCAGCGGCCACGATGAAAGACGAGGACGTGGCCTTCCGCGACTCTGTCTTCGAGATCCTGCTCTCGAGCCACGACCTCGTCGAAAATGCGCGCTCTCTTGCGCAAAAGGCCGGCTTCCATACGGTGGTCGACAATAGCTGCGACGACTGGGACTATGCCGCGGCCGCCCGCTATCTGCTGGAGCGCTTCCATGCGCTGCGTGCGGCGCATCCCAAGGTCTGCCTCGTCTCCGTGGGCGAAGTGACGGTCACGCTGAACCGCACGCCGGGCGCCGGCGGACGCAATCAGCAGTTCGCGCTGGCCTGTGCGCTGGAGATTCAGAAGTATCCCGGCGCGCACATCACAATTCTGAGTGCTGGATCGGACGGAATCGACGGAAACACGCAATCTGCGGGCGCCATCGCCGATCCCACAACCGTTACAAGAGCGCGCTCCTTCGGCTTCGATCCGCAGGAATCGCTGGCAACCTTCAATGCATGTCCGCTCTTCACGGCATTAGGTGATTCCGTTGTGACCGGTCCCACAGGGCAGAATCTCCGCGATCTGCGCTTGTTGATTGCGGACCAGACGTAACGAGCAGAGGCCGCCGCTCGGCTCTGCTGCGTCTCTTCCGTGCTGCAAGCGCGGTTAAGAGAATTCCACCGCGCCGGTGCACTCTCTTTCTGTTCTCGCTGGAAAATCAGTTAGGATTGGTTCGTGCCTCGTAAAGCTATCCGTAAGACAGCCGGCAAAATGCCTGACATCCGCGCCGTTGCCGCACTGGCCAAGGTGTCGATCGCGACTGTCTCCCGGACCATCAACGGCTCTCCGCTGGTGAGCGATCGGCTCTCCAAGCGCGTGTGGCAGGCAATCAAGCAGCTCAACTACTTTCCAAACACCCATGCACGGACGCTGGTCTCGGGGCGCAGCCGGCTTCTGGGCATCATCGTTGAGAACATCACCAATCCCTTCTTCCCGGAGCTGGTGCAGAGCTTTGAAGAGATCGCTGTCAAACACGGATACGAGATTCTGGTGAGCTCTTCGAACAGTGATCCGGAGATCCTGACCACGTGCGTGCGCCGCATGTTGGAACGCAAGGTAGATGGCGTCGCTGTAATGACCTTCGGCGAAGAAGAATCCGTGCTCGATCAGCTCGTGCACCGGAACGTGCCGATCGTGCTGGCGGAGTTCAAGCTCGATGATCCCAAGGCCAGCACTATCCTGCTCGACTACTCGACGGGGATACGTTCCGCTGTCAATCATCTGGCAGAGCTGGGCCATCGCAACATCGCGTTTCTCGCCGGCCCGCATCACCTGCATTCGGCCGTCACGCGCGAAAACGACTTCCGCACAGCGATGCAGGCCGCCGCTTTATCGGCGCAGAAGAAATGGATCATCGAGTGCGATCACACGCTGAAAGGTGGAGTGGCCGGTTTTGGACAACTGCAAAAGCTCGCCACGCGACCCACTGCCATCATCTGCTCCAATGACATGATTGCCATCGGCGTGCTGCGCGCGGCTTATATGGAGGGCCTGCGCGTTCCTGAGGACCTCTCTGTGATCGGGCTCGATGACATCGATTTCGCAGAGTTCACTTTGCCGCCTTTGACCTCGATTCGGCTTTCGCGCATCGATCTCGCGCGAGCGGCCTTTGAGGCCTTGCGCGTGCAGGCCGAGGATCCGGCAAATCCCAAGATGCAGCGGGAGTTCCTCGTTTCGACCAGCCTTGTTGTTCGTGGATCCACCGGCGCTCCGGCAGCGAAAAACTAGCTCAGCTCCAGCAAAATTCCTATCCAAACACACGGATGCCCGGATTCTCCCGCCCCCGCGAAAGACGTCCGGGCATTGCTCCGTGTCGCCTGCTGTGCCTAGCGCTTGTCGCCGCCTGTACCGCGCCTATTCCATGAAAATGGATGCGCAGTCGAACGATCTTTCAATCGTCTCGAAGACAGCCACTCCCACCACGTTCATTCAGATGAGTCCATATACGGAAAGGATGCCGCTCTCGCCGAGTAGCCAGCTTCAGGCCCGCGAAAAAGCTTGCGACCGTTGCGCGATCCATGGGATGTGCGCAGCTATCCTTCACCCGCTCTGCGGAGTAGCGTTCTGCATCTCGGGATCGAGATGATGATTCGAGTCGCGCGAGACCCACCAGAGCACCTGGCCGAAGATCTTCCACTTCGAAGCATTGCTCACGTCGACGGGAGGATACTTGTGATTGGCAGAGACCAGCAGATCCGATCCGGCAATCTTCTGGAAGCGCGCTACCTTGAAGCCCAGATCGCGATGCGTCACAACGGTGATTCGCTGGTGCAAACGGTCGCGGTCCTTTATCGCCGTATCGACAAAGAGGATGGAGCCGGGCGCGATCACCGGCAGCATCGAATCGCCGTCGAAGTGAATGCCGATCATGTTCTCGGGATGCGGGCACCACGCCAGCGGCGCCAACAGGATGCTCTGCACCTCTGCTTCAGAAAGGCTCACATTTTCCTGCGGAGGAATGCGGTCGCCATAGGCTGTAGCATTCAACAGCGGAATGGCGACGGCTACCCGCGCGGCCACACTGTCAGACACTTTTTTGCCCGCAACCAGTTTGAAGTCGTGCAGGCTGGTGCGCAGCGAGGAGATCGCACGGTGATAGTTGGCATCAAGCAACCCGGAAACATCGAGACCGGCACGCTCCCAGAAGTAGATGCCGTCGGGCGGATGCGCCAGATTGCCCAGCGCGATATAACTCTCTGCGGTTGGCTCATGTCTTCCCTTGATCCAGCGGGAGACAGTCGGCGGCGAAACACCTAGCCGTTCAGCCAATCCGGCCTGGCTCAGATTCAGCTCGCGCAGCACGCGGCGGATTCGATCTCCCCATTCGTTCGAGGTTGTTTTTTGTGCCGACATGAGCTCTCCACGCGCCTCAGCCGCTAAAAATGAATAATTTAGCGACCACCGCACGTATACTAGCAGGAACACTGATGCGCCGTGTAAGAGGGCGCTCTGCCAATCTGATCGTCGAGTCCGCAGCGTTAGGGGTAAAAGAAGTGCTCCCCGGAGAGACCCCAAATATGCGAGCGGAACCTTTCGTTCAAAGAGCCAGCCAGTTTGGTCCAAGGAAACGAAAATTTATGCAGAAAGTTGCGTTCATGCTCGAACAAGAGCAGAATCGCTACCAGCCGCGGAAAGCGGCAGCTCGACTGGATGTGAGTAGGTGCGCTCCCGGACCTTTATCGTAACGCCGAACCAAGTGCAATGGAACAGCGGCAAATAGAACTTTTCCATCTCGGTCAGAACGCATGCAGAACTGAAGGGCTTAATTCTTTCCCTAATATGATACCCACGATGTCCGGAGGCCGGAGGATTCTGATTGTTGACGATGAGGCCAGTGTTGCCGAAACGCTGGAGTTGATCTTTCGCGGCTGCGGATACGAAGTCCGCACGGCCCTCTCCGCCGAACAAGCTATCGAGACCATCGCCGAATGGCAGCCTGATCTCGCTCTCGTCGACGTGATGCTGCCGCGGATGAATGGCATCGAGTTCGGAACCGTGCTCAAAGCAAACTATCCCAACTGCCACATCCTGCTGGTCTCCGGTCATCCCGGCACGGCAGAACTGCTGGAACTCGCCCGGCAGCAGGGACATAACTTTGAGATTCTGGCCAAACCACTGCATCCGGCTCTGATTCTCGAGATCGTGGCACAACTGCTGCCGCAGCTCAAAGGCGGCGCTGAGGCGTAAAAACTCCGCGTATCCGACGCCGCGCCGAATCCGGTGCAGCTCGGCGTGTTCGTGCCCTATCCCTGCCGTTCATTGCGAGAACTGCCGTCATCCTGAGAGACGTTTGGCAATCTTGGGTCAAAACTGGATCGAAGGATCTGCGGTTCTAGCGGCTTGCTGCGATCATCTGGGCTGCATGCTGCAGGCTGGTGTCCGTAACCTTCGCTCCGGACAACATGCGAGCCACTTCATGATTGCGCGCTCGATCGTCGAGAACGCGAATCTGCGTCCGCGTGCGGCCATGATCTTCGCGCTTCTCCACGGCCAGGTGCTGATCGGCGAAGGCGGCGATCTGCGGCAGGTGCGTGACGCACAAAACCTGCTGTGCGCGTGCCAATGACTTGAGTTTACGGCCTACCGCTTCAGCCGCGCGTCCGCCGATGCCGATATCAATCTCGTCGAAGATCAGCGTGCGCGGTGTGGGCTTTTTGCTGGTTTTGGACGAATTTTCCTCCACTGCAACCTTCAGTGCGAGCATCACGCGGCTCATCTCACCGCCTGAAGCAATCTCCGTCAACGGCTTCAGCGGCTCGCCCGCATTCGTGGCGATACGATAGTCGACCTCATCCCATCCCGTGGCAGTCCACGCGGCTTCCTCTGGTTTCGAGTTCACCGCGACTTCAAAGCGCACCTTCATGGCCAGTGAGTTGATCTGCCCCTCGGCCAGCTTGGCGAGTTTGCCAGCCGCACTCTGGCGGGCGTTCGTCAGCGAAGCAGCGACCTTCTGAAAATCGGCGGCGGCTTTTTCGAGATTCGTCCGCAGCGTTTTGAGCAGCTCGTCGCGATCCTCGACCTCGGCGAGCTTACGCGCAGCCTCTTCGCCGAAGGCGATCACCTCGGCTACGGTCATGCCGTATTTACGCTTCAGCCGGTCGAGCAGCGCGAGGCGGTCCTCAATCTCGGCGAGGCGTTCGGGCGAAGCATCGATCGACTCGGCGTAGTCGCGCAGCATGGAGCCGACGTCGCCTACGATCGCGCGCGCGGAGGCGAGCTGCTGTGCGGAGTCGGCAAAGCGCGCGTCGTAGCGGGCCAGTTCCTCAACATTACGCAGCGCCGAGCGCAGCGTGGACTCCGCCGACGCGCCGCCCTCATAAAGCTGTTCAAAGGCGCTCATAGCCGCGGTGTAGAGTTTTTCAGCGTTGGCGAGGACGCGCTTCTCGGTTTCCAGTGCTTCGTCTTCGCCGGCTTCGAGACGTGCGGATTCGATCTCCTTGCTCTGATAGCTCCACAGATCCACCATCCGCAGCCGCTCCTGCTCGCCCTGCAGCAGGTCGTTGAGCTTCTCGGATGCCTCGCGCCAGCGGGCATAGGCCTCGGCTGCGGCATCTGACGAAATCCCACCAAAGCGGTCGAGCAGGATGCGCTGCTGCGCCTGGTCGAAGCTCGAAAGCGTTTCGCTCTGCGCGTGCACCAGCGCAAGCTCGGGCGCAAGCTGCTTCAGCACCGCCACCGTTGCCGGTTGATTGTTCACAAAGACGCGGCCCTTGCCGGAGGCGAGAATCTCGCGCCGCAGGATGATCTCGGCGCCTTCGGCATCGATGCCGTTTTCTTCCAGGATTGCCTCGGCTCCTCCGGTGGACTCGAAGACGCAGGAGACCACTGCCTTCTCCGCGCCATGCCGCACCACATCCGCCGAGGCTTTGCCGCCCATCAGCAACGCGAGCGCGTCCACGAGGATCGATTTGCCTGCGCCCGTTTCACCCGTGAGCAGGTTGAGCCCGGGGCCAAAGGAGGCAATGGCGTGATCGATCACAGCATAATTTTCAGCGCGCAGTTCGACGAGCATCTAGGGTCCCGCCTGTAGGCTTCAAATCTTGTCCGCTTCCGATTCACCGGCTAGAGCAAGAACGGCTATGTGCTTTGCTTTCCCATCTTTTCGCCAGAAAATACATGAAAAACATCAACAGATCGCGTAACTTCACGGCTCCCGCGCATCCAAAACCATAAGCGCAAATGCGCGGTGATTCCGTGCGCAGCATAGCATGGACGGCGGGGTGGCCGGACGGGTGAATGCCCGTCGCGGGATGCGGGGGCATCCAGGCGATAACTTGGGGCGCGCCACCGCGTCTGATACCGTGAATATTGAGGTGAATCCCGATTTTTACCGTCGCATTGGCGTTCTTCCTCCAGGCCGATAGCGGTGCTGCTCCGGTGCAGGCGGGCAGCATGCAAGGCATCAACGCGCTGACTGAGATGATGAGCAACATCGGTCCTATCGCCATAGGTGTGCTCGCCCTCCTGCTGTTGGCCAGCCTTTATTCCTGGACCATCATTCTCGGCAAGTGGGGCACGTTTCGGCGCGCCACCGCGCAGAGCCAGCGGTTCATCAGGGCGTTTCGCAAGGCGACGCGGCTGCACGAGATTTCGGCCTACACAAGCGACTGTCCGGCCAGCCCCCTGGCCCAGGTCTTCGAAGAGGTCTACGAGACCTATCGGCGGCAGACGGGCGGCTCAGGACCGCCGCGGAATTTAGCTCCTCTGGAGCGCTCGGCGCAGACCGCAGCAAGCGAGGCCATCACCGGCCTGGAACGCCGGTTGACGTGGCTGGCTACCATCGCGGCCACCAGCCCTTTCATCGGGCTCTTTGGCACCGTGATGGGCGTGGTCGACGCCTTCCACGGCCTGGGAACAGCGGGCGCGGCCACCCTGCGCGCTGTGGCGCCGGGCATCAGCGAGGCGCTGATCACCACGGCCGCCGGACTTTTTGTCGCTGTCCCTGCGGTCGTGGCCTACAACCAGTTCGCGGCGCGCATCCGAGTGTTTGCCGCGGCGGCAGATGACTTCGCACGCGAGCTGCTGAATTCTCTCGAAGAGATTCCTGTGCGTGCATCTGTGCCGCAGGGACCGGAGGACTTCCCGCGGGAGGCCGAGCGTGGCGTTTACAAGTAGCACCGGCGGAACGCGCACCTCCCTTGCCGAAATCAACATCACGCCGTTGGTCGACGTGGTGCTGGTGCTGTTGGTGATCTTCATGATCACCGAACCGGTGCTGCAATCGGGCATTGAAGTGAATGTGCCGAAGACGCGGACGGTCAAGCAGATCACCGAGCAGCGGATGGTGGTGACAATCGACCGTGATCAGCAGATCTTTTTGAACGATCAGCCGATCAACATTCACGAGCTTCCCACGAAACTCCGCGCGGGCGGCGGCGATCCCTCGCACCAGTCCATCTATCTGCGCAGCGACGAGCGCGTGCCCTTCGGCGCGTTTGCCGGCGTGATGGACGCCGTCAAGCAGGCGGGCATCACTAACGTGTCGATTGTGACGCAGCCGCTCGATACCAAAGGCATCGCGGGCAACGGCGGCAAATAGCAAACGCAAGTATGAGCAACGTTCTTGAGCGATCGGAACAACTGGAGCGCGAGCTGGCGCCGGAGCCTTTCGCTGGCCCCGCCATGGGCGCTCTTCTGCTGCACGGTTTGCTGCTGGCTGCCTTCATCTCGTACGGTCTGGTGAGCGGTCTGTTCTCGCACAATCTCTGGGGCAACCAGGGCGCGGGCGGATCGATGCAGGTGAATCTCGTCAGTAGCGCGATTCCCCTGCCGAATACGCAGCCGATGAACAAGAACGTGCTCTCCACCGATACGCCCAGCCCAGCCCCGACGCCGCCGAGCCCCAAGGAACAGCAGAAGGTCGACGAAAAGGCGATTCCGATCCCCGGCAAGCAGGCCAAGCCGCAACAGCAGACGACGCCGAAGACGCCGAAGCATCAGCCTCCGCCACGCGAGCAGAATCTCGCCCAGTACGGCGAACAGAATGGCACATCGATCCCGCGGGCAACGCAGCCACAGCTTTCATCGAATGGTCCCACGGCTGTGGGCGACAACAGCTTCGCGAGCCGCTTCGGCTGGTATGTGAACCAGATCAACGTCAAGATGTCCACCACGTGGAACAAGTACGAAGTGGATCAGCGTACGCCGCGTGGCGCACGCGCCTACATCGTCTTCATGATCAGCCGGGACGGAAGCCCGAGCCGCGTACAGCTCGATCGCTCCAGCGGGAGTCCCACGCTGGATACCTCGTGCGTGCGTGCCGCGCAACGCGTAGAAACCTTCGGAGCCCTGCCGTCAGCGTATAATCAGAGTACGTTGATGGTTTCCTATTACTGCGAATACTAATTGCAATTTCCGCGTGTTTGTACGTTGACAATGCTGGCTCGGAAGAAGCGGTTCGTTAGCAGAGGAAAGCAACCTTTCCGTTCCGTTTGCGTCATGCAAAGTAGAAGCCTTTTACAAAGAGGCCTGAACAACCATCCGTTACCCCCGCAGGAAGGATTGCTCATCGCATGAAGGCAATTTTTCGGTTTTTGCCTCTCTACCTGTTTTCGCTCGTGCTTTTTTCCAGGCTCCCGCTCCAGGCCCAGGACTGGGTCAAGATCGGCACCAATCTCGGTAACACGACCGTCCGGCTCGCGGCTGCTGACTTCAAGCCCGTCGGCGGCGATCCGCAGACCACCCCGCTCAAAGCGATCTTCGATTCCACGCTGTACAAAGACCTGAACAACGCGGGCATCTTCCAGATGGTCTCCAAGAGCCTGGCGCCGCAGGCCATGCCCGGCTCACCGCAGGAGATGGTGCTGTCGCAGTGGTCCGCCGCGCCGGCCAGTGCGGCCATGGTGGCCTTCGGAGCGCTCTCGGTGACCAACGGACGGCTCGTCGTCTACGGATGGCTCTTCGATACGAGCAATGCGACCAATCCACAGGTGCTGGGCAAGCAATATAACGAAGCAGCCAGCGAAGATATGGCCCGCACCGTTGCGCACCGCTTTGCCGACGAGATCATCTCCCGGCTGGGTGGCGGCATCAACGGCATTGCCGAAACCAAGATTTATTTCGTGAGCACGCGCAGCGGATCGAAAGAGATCTGGGTGATGGACTACGACGGCGAAAATCAGCATCCTGTCACGCACTTCGGCTCTATCACGCTCTCGCCGCGCGTCTCCCCCGACAACGCGCGCCTCGCCTTCTCCACGTTGAGCAAGTATGGATGGGCGATTCGCATGTACTCGTTTGATCTGAATCGTCCCGTGGCCTTCACGGCGGGCACAGAGGGCGGCAGCAACCTTACGCCGGCCTGGTCCTCGGACGGCACGCAGGTCGCTTTCTCTTCTTCGCGCTCGGGCGACTCGGAGATCTGGGTCGCAGATGCTAACGGCGGCGGCGCGCACCGCATCACTTCGCTCAAGGGCCCGAATGTCTCGCCCGCGTGGAATCCCAAGACAAACGCGCAGATCGCCTTCACCGGCGGACGCACGGGCGAGCCGCAGATCTACATCATGGGAGCGGACGGCTCCAATATCCAGCGCATGACCGACGGAGGCTATGCCGTGTCGCCCTCGTGGTCGCCGAATGGCGGGCTACTGACCTATGCCTGGAACCGCAAATATGGCCCCGGCGATCCGGGCGGGCAGGACATCTACGTGATGGACATCGCCAGCAAAAACTGGCTGCAGATCACGCATGAATCGGGCAACAACGATTGCCCGGCCTGGTCACCGGATGGACGGCACATCGTCTTTCAGAGAACCATCGGCGGCCGCTCCCAGATCTGGTCCATGCTGGCCGATGGAACGCAGCAACAGCAGCTGACCCACACCGGCAATAACTCAATGCCCAACTGGAGCTGGAAGTAAGACTGGTAGCAAGCTGGATTCCCGGTATCTGTTACACGCCGGCAGCTTAAAATGGATGTGTTCTATCATTTTGATGTTGCCGGAACCGGTGTTTCTTCGCCGGATTCTTGATCGAATCGGTACCCGGCGGGGCGAGCTGTAGCCTTGCAGCAACCTGGCTGGAGTTTGACAACTCATTTTCGGAGCGAAGCAGGCCGGAAAGATCTTCGTTCAAATAAACCCGCCGCAGAGCAAGATTGGTTTAGCACAAGCCAGCGACGGCGGCGCTTAAATCCCATACGGTTTTTGAAACGCCCGAAAGATTTCTGAATTACGGAAGGAGTCATCCCTTGAAATTACGTACGCACATCCTTGCTTCCATTGCTCTGCTTGTTGCCTTGACTGCTGTTTCCGGTTGCAAGAAGAAACAGCCTGCACCCGCGCCTGAAGCGACGCCTCCACCAGCGACTGCAGCCGCGCCTACCGCGCAGCTTACCGCGTCGCCTACTGTGGTTGAGGCCGGCCAGCAGGTGCAGCTCACCTGGAAGACGACCGATGCCAACTCGGTATCGATCGACGGCATTGGCGACGTACCCAGCTCGGGCGTGAAGTCGGTGACGCCGACTGAGTCGACCACCTATCACCTGGTGGCTCACGGCGACGGCGGCACGGCCGATGCTTCTGCGCGCGTCACGGTGAATCAGCCTCCGGCAGTTCCGGTGCCCACGAACAACATGAGCGCCGAGGAAGAGTTCAAGGCCAATGTGCAGGACGTCTTCTACGACTACGACACGTACGAGATTCGCAGTGATGCGCAGGCGACCCTGGCCAAGGACGCCAGCTATCTCACCAGCCACCCGAACGTGAAGATCGTCATCGGCGGCTACTGCGACGAGCGCGGATCTGACGAGTACAACCTCGCCCTGGGCCAGAACCGTGCCGAAGCGGCGAAGAATGCGCTGGTCACGGCGGGTGTCGCGGCGGATCGTATTCGCGTGGTGAGCTACGGCAAGGAGAAGCCGTTCTGCTCTGAATCCAATGAGCAGTGCTGGCAGCTGAACCGGCGCGCCGGCTTCTCGCTCGATCAATAGTGGATCAGCTGACGGCTTTCAGCCTTCAGCTGGATTATGCTTCTTGTTCTTGCCATAGCTATGACCGTGGCAAGAACAAGCTGACGGCTGAAAGCTGATAGCTCGATTTAAAATGGGTGATGTATGTTGAGATCCCCCGCAATTCGTAATCGTCTCCTCGCAGCGGCGGCCTTCGCACTGGTTCTGGCTCCAGCCGGAGTGCCAGCGCATGCGGTCTCGAAAGAGATCGTCCAGTTGCAGACGCAGGTACAGCAACTCCTGGACATGGTCCAGCGCCTTCAGTCAACCATCGACACCCGCTTCGGCGTGCTGCAAAACCTGTCGCAGCAGACGGCTGACCAGGCAAACCAGATGACCGCGGCCGTGGCCGATCTGCAGAAGAAGCTCGCCTCGCAGAACGACGCACTGAACGGCAAGCTGGATGCGGCCTCTGGACAGACGCAGTCATTGAACGATTCGGTCGACGAGTTGAAGACACGGATCGACAAGCTGAACAAAACCGTGCAGGATCTGCAGGCGCAGCTCCAGAACATCCAGAGCCCGCAGCAGCCCGGTGGCGTGAGTGTAACTCCGGCTCCGCAGGGTGATGGTTCGCAGCCGCCCGCCGGGAATGCACCACCGGCGATCTTCCCTCCCCCGAACGGCCAATCGTCTAATGCGCCGGGCCCCTCGGGCGCTGCGCAGGCCCCGCCTCTGCAGGAAACCTTCCAGGCTGGCGTGCGCGACTACAACGCCGCGCGCTACCAGTTAGCCTCCAGCGAGTTCGGCGATGTGGTGCACTACTATCCAATGGACGACCTCGCCGGCACAGCTCAGTTCTACCTGGGCGAGATTGCCTTTCAGCAGCAGGACTACAACAAGGCCATCAACGCCTACAACGCTGTGCTCGAGGGCTTCAGCGGCAACGCAAAAGCTCCGGCTGCCCAGTTGCACAAGGCTGAAGCGCTGATCGCGCAGAACAAGCGCGATGCCGGCATTCGCGAGCTGCGACTGCTCATCCAGCGTCATCCGCAGACGCCGGAAGCAGCGCGCGCCCGTAGCAAGCTCAACGGCATGGGCGTGAGGATTTCGTCCTCAGCACACTAGAACATAGCCAAACGCGCAAAAGCCCCGCTCCGGCGGGGCTTTTTATTGGAAGGCGCTGAGGTAGACCACTTGCATCAATGCAGAGTCTGTACGTCGCCGCTTTTGGCCACGCTCTTGTGATGGCGAACATCCGCTCCCTGCACCCAGAAGATTACATCTTCCGCGATGTTGGTTGCGTGATCGGCCACCCGCTCCAGGCTGCGGCAGATCATCAGCGCGTTCAACGCCTGGGGAGCGAGATGACTCTGCTCTTCCATCACGGCGGTGAGAGCCTTATAGGCTGAACGGTTCATCGCGTCTACGGCGTCGTCCATCGTGAGCACGCCGCGCGCAAGCTCGGCATCAGCTTCGATGAATGCCTGCAGGCTCTTACGAACCATATCGGCTGCGAGCGCGGCCATCCGTGGAATATCGACCGGCAGTTCGGCGACGGGCATCTGCTCCATGTGCCGCACGCGATCGCTGATGCTCTTGGCAGAATCGCCCACACGTTCAAGATCAGCATTGATCTTGATCACAGAGAGGATGAACCGCAGATCGATGGCCATGGGCTGTTCCATCGCCAGCAGGTCGAGCGCGGCCTGATCGATATCGCGCTCCATGCGGTTGATCGCGATCTCACTGCGGCTCACCAGGTCGCAGATCGAGAGATCGCGAACACGGTAGGCCTCGATAGCGCGCTGAATCGCCTGCTCCGCCAGACCGGCCATGATCAGGAGATTTTCCTTCAGATCTTCCAGGCTTTGTTGAAAGCGTATGCGTGTCATCCGAACCTGCCCGTGATGTAGTCTTCCGTCCGTTTATCGGTCGGATTCGTGAAGATCTTATGTGTGGAATCGAATTCCACCATACGGCCGTTCAGAAAGAAGCCCGTCTTCTCTGCCACCCGGGCCGCTTGCTGCATGTTGTGCGTGACGATGACGATAGTGTACTGCGATTTCAACTGAAAGATGAGATCTTCAATTTTGGAGGTGGAGACAGGATCGAGCGCAGAGGCAGGTTCGTCCATCAGCAGGACCTCCGGGTCCACCGCGAGCGCCCGCGCGATGCATAGACGCTGCTGCTGGCCGCCGGAGAGGCTGGCGCCGGATTTCTTCTTGAGGTCGTCTTTCACTTCGTCCCACAAAGCCGAATTCTTCAGCGAGCGCTCGACGATCTCGTCCAGGGCACGCCGGTTCGAGTAGCCGTTCAGCTTCAAACCTGCGGCGACGTTGTCGTAGATCGACATGGTTGGAAACGGGTTAGGCCGCTGGAAGACCATGCCGACGCGACGGCGAATCTCCACCGGCTTGGCCTCGGCGTAGATGTCGCGATCGCCGATGCGCACCACGCCAGTCACGCGAGCGACAGGGTTGGTCTCGTGCATCCGGTTCAAGCAGCGGACAAAGGTGCTCTTGCCGCATCCGGAGGGACCGATGAGCGCCGTGGCATGATTCGCCGGAATATTCAGCGTGATGTCCTGCAGCGTGTGATTGGAACCGTACCACGCATTCAGGTTAGAGACTTCGATCCCGACACCCACGTGCGCATCTCTCCTTCTTCTATACCTAGAAACCGAGGCGCTCCGCGGCAATTTTCCTCAAGAAATCGCCGCTCAACTCTTCCTTAAAACGGCTATTTCGAAGGAGAAATGCCGTCTAGCTTGCCCCTTTCAAAACGCCGCGGCTGGTCACGTACCGCACCAGCGAAACTGCGAGCACGATCAGCACAATCAGAACCAGCGCGCCTGCCCAAGCCAGTCTGTGCTGGTCGTCGTAGGGCGAGATCGCAAAGACCCATATCTGGAGAGGAAGTGCCTCGATCGGCTGATTCAGGCTCGTATTCATGAAATTGTTGCCGAATGCCGTGAAGATCAGCGGAGCCGTTTCTCCGGCTATGCGTGCAAAGGCCAGCATGCAGCCGGTGATGATTCCGGGCGATGCGGTCTTCACTGTGATCGAGAGCACCGATCGCCAGTTGGGCAGCCCCAGCCCAAGAGCCGCCTCGCGCACTGCATGCGGCACCATCAGCAGCATCTCCTCTGTAGTGCGGCACACGGTGGGAATCATCATGATTCCCAGGGCAACACCGCCCGAGAAGGCCGAGAAGTGTCCTGAAAACGGAATGAGTGGGCTGTGCACGCTCACGATCAGCGAGTAAACCGCGAGGCCCATCACGATCGATGGAACGCCATTCAGGACGTCGGCCGTGAATCGCACCGCATTTGCCAGTTTGGTGCCGCGTCCGAACTCCGCCAGAAAAATGCCACCGCCGATACCGATGGGAATGCCGATCGCGCTCGCAATCCCAAGCAGCACCGCCGAGCCAACGATGGCGTTGGCCATACCACCGCCGCTCTCGCCCTCGGGCTTGGGAATCTTGGTAAAGAAGTCCAGATTTAGCGAACTCGCGCCTTTATAAACCAGGTATCCGAAGATCGCAGCCAGAGGGGCGATGACGATCAACGTGGCCAGAATCGCCAGCACGGTCACTCCGGCGTCCTGCCAGGCCCGCCAGCGTGACCTCAGACTCTCATTGCTCGCCACGTTCTTGTCTCCCGCCTGTTTGTTTCTCTACCGAATATCGGATCACCGTGCCTGCGCCGGTGCGCCGCGCGTCACGGCCCATACCAGCAGTTGTGCGCAGGCATTCACAACAATCGTCACCAAAAACAACGCCAGGCCTATCTCGATCAGCGCGCTGCGGTGCATGTCACTTACCGCTTCAGAAAACTCGTTGGCGATCACCGCCGCCATCGAGGTTCCGTTGGCGAGGAGTGATTTGTGAATCTCAGGCGTATTGCCGATCACCATCGTTACGGCCATCGTCTCGCCCAAGGCGCGGCCAAGGCCGAGAATGATCCCGCCCACGATACCGATCCGCGCATTCCGCAGAACGCCGACGCGAATCATCTCCCACCGTGTGGCGCCGAGCGCCAGCACCGCTTCACGCTGCGAGTGGGGCACGGCCGTCATCACCTCACGGGTCAGAGACGAGATGATGGGCAGAATCATGATCGAAAGAATCACGCCACCGGCGAGGAAACCCAAGCCGGTGGGATTATCGTCCGCGAAGAAGCCCGTCCAGCCCAGCAAACCGGTGAGCAGTGGATTGACATGCTCGCGCAGCAGCGGGACCAGCGCATACATCGCCCACAAGCCATACACGATGCTGGGAATCGCCGCGAGCAGCTCAGTAAGAAACGCCAAGGGCCCGCGCAGCGCCCGCGGACACATCTCCGTGAGGAAGATGGCCACGCCCACACCTAACGGCACCGCGATCAGCAACGACAGGAACGACGAGACCAGCGTTCCGTAGATAAACGGCACCGCGCTGAAATAGCCGTTGACCGGATCCCAGTACTGCGACTGATGGGTGTCAGGGTTTACGAACGCCTTAAAGAAGAAACTCACCCCGAACTGATGCCAGGTGAGGCTCGAACTCACCATGAGCCGCCACGCGATCAGCGCCACAATCGCGAAAATGCTGAAGGCGCACAGCACCATCAACCATCGGAAGCAGCGATCCGCAAGGGCCGAGTTACCGCGCGAAAGGAGAAACTGCCGAACCGGGGAGTGAGACTCTGGGGAAGTATTCACCGGCGTTCTTTCGTGCCGAGGGGCCGATTCCTCTTCAGATTGCGCTCGGGACACACGTATTTCAGGTACTTTGACTTCCACAAGCATCAGGCTACCGAGGCAATATGAACGTCAGGTTACAAGTCTGCGAAATCAAGCGCATAGAACCGCCAACAAGCTCTGGAAAAGTTCTTGGGCGGGCACCGGTCATCCGCACACCGGCGGCATCTGGATGGTGGTGAGACCAGCGTGTCCGGCAAAGGAATAGCGAAGACTCCCACAAAGAGCGAGATGTGCCGGGATACAGGAAAAATCGATCCAGAAGCTCGGTTCCATGCTTTCGTACCAAGAGCAAACGTGTTACAACTCCAACATGGCAAAGGGAAAGCTGGCAACACCCCCGGGGCACGTCAACCTGCGCATGCTGGCCGAGCATCTGGAGCTTTCGCAGACCACTGTTTCCCTTGTGCTCAATGATTCGCCGTCCGCCAAATCCATTCCCCAGGAGACCCGCAACCGGGTCATCGAAGCCGCCAAGCGGCTCAACTACCGGCCCAACTACTTTGCCCGCTCTCTGCGGCAGAGCCGATCCATGAGCGTCGGGGTGCTGGCCCCTGACCTGAGCGAGGGCTACTTCACCCGCGTGATGAGCGGCGTGGTGGAAGAGCTGACCGCGGCCCACTACTTTTACTTCACCGCCTGCCACGACTGGAAACGCGAACTGATTGAAAAGTATCCGCGCATGCTGGTCGAGCGTGCCGTCGACGGTTTCCTGCTGCTGAACACACCTGCGGATCATATATCGGTTCCAGTGCCGGTGGTGGCCATCTCGGCGCACACCGCAGCCGAAAACGTAACCAACATCATTCTGGATCACAATCGCGCCGTGCACCAGGCGCTGCACCATCTATACGAGCTTGGCCATCGCCGCGTCGCCATCCTGCGCGGACCCCGCGCCATTCCCGACTCCGAGTTCCGCTGGGAGAGTTGCCAGGAAGTGGCGCGCGAGATCGACCTCAAGCTCGATCCATCTCTCGTCATCCGCATCGACTCAGCCGGATGGTCGATCAAGACCGGCTACCACCCCATGGCGCCGGAGATCGGCTATAAGCCCATGCAGGCGCTGCTCGAGAGGACCCGCGACTTTACGGCGGTCTTCTGCTTCAACGATATTGCCGCGATCGGCGCCGTTCGTGCGCTGAAGGAATCCGGGCTCAGAGTGCCGGAAGACGTGTCGGTCGTTGGATTCGACGATATTCTTTCGGCGGCCTATGCAACGCCCTCGCTCACAACTGTCCGGCAGCCGCTCACCGAGATGGGCAAGCGGGGCGCACAGATGCTTCTGGAGCGGATCACCAATCGCGAAAAGGAGTATCCGGCCGAAGTGGTCATGGAGCCGGAGCTGGTCGTCCGGGAATCAACGGGCATAGCGCCGGCAAGACGACGCATCTGATGTGCGGAAACTGATCCAACTGAATCAGGAGCAGTACGACTCCATCCAGCGGCTAATGTAGACCTGCGCGTGGGCTTCGCCGCAGTAGTGGCGGGCATGGGGAGCGTCAGCCGCTTCCTGGGTCCACTTGAAGACCGTCAACTGCGCATTGCTGCAGTGGATCGCGATCCAGCGCACCGGACTCTGGCTTTCCTCTCCGCAGATTTCACATCGATAAATCTTGTCAATCACGGTGCGACCTCCCGCATACGCATTATTGTATTCATGACCTCGCGCTTTTCTTCGAGATCTTTACGACCGATTGCGGACTGCTTGCCTAAGCAAGCTACTCCAGCATCTGCAGATCGAGTGGCTCAACCAGCATGCAATCCATTTTGCGCACAGGCTCCAGGGCGCGATTGAGAGCCGAAGACTTGCAGGGCTCGACCGTCACCACAAATGGCAGAGCATTTGCCGGATAGCCCGGTTTCTGCAGAATTGCGCGAATGTTGATCTGCTCGCCGGCAAGCGCTCCGGTAATCGCGGCCACGATGCCGGGCTTGTCCGCCACCAGGAAGCGAATGTAATGCGGCACTTCAAATTCACCAGCTATCTTCGCAGGAGCAGAGGGGATCTCCACGCGCCGCGACCCGTGCGCCAGCGCGAGCAGATCGCTGACCACGGCAACGGCCGTGGGGTGTCCGCCCGCTCCATGACCGGAGAAGACCACATCACCACCATAGCGGCCGCTGGCGATCACCATGTTCTCTGTGCCCTGCGACCACGCCAGAGGCGACCTGAGCGCAACCAGCATGGGGCCGACGGTTGCCGCCAGCGAGCCGTTGACCTGCTCAGCGCGGGCCACTTGGCGGATGGTGCAGCCAAGATCACGCGCATAGCTGAAGTCGACCGCTGTCACGGTCGTGATGGGTCGCGGAGTAATCTCTTCCGGATCCACCTGCACCCGCATGGCGAGCCGCATGAGGATCGCCAGCTTGGCGCGCGCATCAAAACCGCACACGTCTTCTGTCGGATCGGCTTCCGCATATCCCTTTGCCTGCGCTGCAGCCAGAACCGGCGCGTATTCCGCGCCCTCCTGCATCTGGCTCAGGATGAAGTTGCAGGTGCCATTGAGAATGCCTTCAATGCGCTCGATGTGGTCGCCGGCAAGACCTTGCTCCAGGCCCGGAATCACCGGAATTCCGCCCGCGACAGCGGCGCCGTATTTGAGATGGCCGCCTTTTTGGGCCGCCAGACGTTCGAGATCGACGCCGTGAAAGGCGATGAGCTTTTTGTTCGCCGTAACCACGCTCTTCCCTGCCTCGAGCGCGCGGCGCACCCATTTTCCCGCGGGATCGAGACCGCCGGCCAGCTCAACAATCACGTCCGCATCTGAGGCCAGCACCGCATCGGCATCTTCGCTCCACACCACGTTCGCAGGCGCCCAGTCGACGCGTTTACGGGCCACGCCGCGATTGAAAACGTGCGTGAGTTCCAGGCCCCGCGGCTTCGACTCGGTGAGAATGCGCGCGACGGAACTGCCCACTGTTCCAAAACCGAAGATAGCGATGCGCAACGGACGCTGTGCGCGGGTTTCAGAAAGCTCCTGGGAAGACGGGGAATCTTGCACTGGATGCACGTATACGTCCTTTTATGGAAAATGACGGGCAATATGATGATACCCGACACCCTCGCCCGTTCGCGCTTCGCAGAGGCTCGTGTAACATGGTTTCGAGATGCGGCGCAGTCTTTCCATCCTGCTGGTTCTTTTCTTCGGACTCGGGCCGCTTTCGGCCACGCTCGAAGGCAGTGATGATGCCAGTCTGCCCGCGTGCTGCCGCCGGCACGGTGCACACCACTGCGCTATGTCGATCGAATCAGGCGCGGCGAAGGCACAACCCTCATCTTCACCAACGGTCTCCGCGCCCGTCACCTGCCCGTACTATCCCGGAACTGCGGCAGCTGTCACCGGCTCGGTGTTTGCGCTCGTCTTCTCGATCGCGCATCTGCCCGTAACTATAGTCTCGGCATACAGACCTTTGACCGCATCGATAGCGGCAGTCGCAAACCCTAGCCGCACCCACGCCGGCCGCGGACCTCCGCAGATCTCCTGACCCTCCCCCCTTGCGATAACACCTGCACTCGATCGGCATCGGTCGCACCTTCTCCTGTGTGAGAATGCGCGCTGTCTACTGCCGCGCGTTTTGATCTCGAGGGCGCGAGCTCGCACGCATGGGTGATCGCATCCGTCAGGAGTCGAAACCGCCTGCAACCATTCGGTAATGGGAGTTTTTCGGAGGTTCTCGTTTCATGCGCTATTTTTCTCTTCTCTGCGCTACGGCGCTGTTGTGTCTCTGCAATCCAGTGGCATTCGCAACCGTCTTTGCGACCGTGCACGGCGTCGTCCACGACCCGCAGCACCGGCCGATCAGCGGAGCGGAGGTGACGCTCCAAGCCGTGGATTCAGCGTTCGCTCTGCACGCAACGACAGACGTACAGGGTGCCTTCGAAATGCCCCAGGCTCCCATCGGCATCTATCGGCTCACTGTCTCCGCAGCCGGTTTTGCAGCCGTAACGGAGACGCTCACGGTGGCGGCGGGCACTAACCCGGTTCTGCACATTCCGCTTGAAGTGGGTACGGCCACACAATCGGTCGAGGTACACGAGACGGCCAGCTCCGCCGACACCGTTACCCCCTCTACGCTGATTACGCGCCAGGTCATCGATGAGACTCCGGGCGCGAGCCGCACTACCGGCATGGAGATGATCACGGATTACGTGCCGGGCTCGTACATGACACATGACCAGCTACACATGCGTGGCGGTCACCAGACAAGCTGGCTGATCGACGGCGTCGCAATTCCGAATACGAAGATTGCCTCCAACGTAGGACCGCAAATCGATCCCAAAGACATCGATTCCCTTGAAACGCAGCGCGGCAGTTATTCGGCGGATGTAGGCGATCGTACGTATGGCGTCTTTGACGTGCTGCCTCGCAACGGCTTCGAATACAGCCACGCCGGCGAACTGCTGGTGACCGCGGGCAATCCCTATATGGGCGAGATACAGCTATCGCTGGGCGATCACACCGCAAAGACCGCCTGGTATGCGAGCCTTACAGGATCGCGCTCGAATTATGGGTTAGCCACGCCCGTGCCCCAGATCCATCATGATGCGACGAACTCGCAGAGCGCCTTTGTCTCGCTCATTCGCAATCAGACCGCAAAGGACCAGTTGCGCGTGGATGCGCAGTATCGCCAGGATTTTTTCCAGATTCCTTACGATCCCGATCCAAATGATTACGAATGTCAGTCCGACTACTACTGTTCCTTTGGCCTCCGTGACGGCCAGACCGAGCGCGATCAGTTTGTGATCGCCAACTGGGTGCATACCGTCTCGCCAAAGCTTCTCTTCTCGCTTGCCCCGTTCTATCACTTCAATCTGTCCGACTATGATTCGTCTGCGACGGATCTTCCGGTGGCAACTACCTGGCACCAACACTCGAACTATGTCGGCGCTCAGGGAGATGTGCGCGGCGAAGCCGGCCCCCACAGTTTCTCGGGCGGGTTCTACTCGTTTTACCAAAAGGAAAACGATGTCTTCGGCGCGCTCATCAATGACGGCAGCGCCGCGTCCCAACCAAACACGCCGGCCGATGGCAATGCCGGCATTGTGGAGTTCGACCTCTCCGATCATCTGCGCCTAGGCCCCTACGTCACCCTGCTCGGCGGAATGCGCTTTTCCATCTACCGCGCCGGATATGACGAGAGCGCGGCCTATCCGCGGATCGGAGCGACCGTAAAGATTCCACGTCTCAACTGGGTATTGCGCGGCTTTTATGGTCACTTTTTTCAACCAGCTCCGGTGGAAACCGTCTCTGCTTCGGTGCTGAACTATGCGAGCAATCTGCCTTCGGGTGAGAACACTTTCACGCCGCTGCTTTCCGAACGTGACGAAGAGCATCAGTTCGGCATCGAGATTCCGCTCAAGGGCTGGATACTCGACGTGGACACCTTCAAGAATCGCGTGAACAACTTTCTCGATCACTCCAATCTCGGCGAGTCTAACATGTACTTTCCCATCGCCATCGACGGCGCGCTCATTCGCGCGTGGGAGATGACACTGCACTCGCCGCAGCTCGCGCGGCTCGGCCATTTTTACGTGACGTATTCGAATCAGATCGCCGAGCAGCGCGGAGACATCGTCGGCGGATTCACCTGCAGCCTTCCTGATGATCCGGCCTGCGCGCAGGGACCGGACTACACACCGCTCGATCACGACCAGCGCAACACGCTGAATACGGGTTTCGCGGTGAATCTGCCGGCGCACACGTGGTTCGCAACGAACGTCTACTACGGATCAGGATTTACGAATGGCTTGGCCGGCGCGGATACAGGACCTTACAACGGCGCCTATCTTCCCGTGCACACTACATTCGACTCATCGATCGGACACTCATTCGGAGAAAACTGGAAACTCTCGGCCACGGCCATCAACGCAACGAATCATCGCGTTCTGCTCGATAACTCCATCACCATTGGAGGATTTCACTACAACGACCCGCGCATGTTCTCGCTGGAGCTGCGCTACCGGTTTCATTATTGAGGCCGCATCGGCGTGATCTGCTCGTAACTAGCCAATATCAACGCTGTCATCTTGAGCGGAGTTGGGAGCGCTCTGCGCTCCCGACGAAGTTGAAAGATCTGCAGCTGCTCGGATTCAAAATTCAGGATGATTCGAGGTGAAGCTAGCTTTCGACGTCAAACAATCCGGGCAGCACCTCGCCCGCTTTGCCTTCCACCACGTGCGTAAAGGCAGAGGCGTTGAGTGGCGCTTCAGGGCCGATATACACGGTACGCGCACCCGCATGCCGCGCCCAATGCACAAAGTTGGCCGCGGGATACACGGACCCCGACGTGCCCACCACCAGCATTAACGAAGCCCTCGCAATCTCGCGCTGGATGCGGTCCATCTCGATCGGAATTTCGCCGAAGAAGACGATATGCGGACGCAAACGTCCTCCGCAGGCACAGCGGGCGACCTCATCGAGACTGGCATAGACTCGGTGATCCTCCACAGGCGGAGCGCCGCATTCATCCTCGCAACGCGACTTCGCCAGTTCGCCGTGCATGTGGACCAGATGCACAGAGCCGGCTCGCTCGTGCAGATCGTCGACGTTCTGTGTACAAAGAAAAAAGCGGTCGGGAATCTGAGATTCCAGCTTAGCGAGCGCGATGTGTGCCGGGTTGGGATTCGCCTTCTGCGCCGCAGTACGCCGTGCTGAATAGAAAGCCCACACGCCCGTGGGGTTACGTTCCCAGGCCTCGGGCGTACACACATCTTCGATGCGATAGCCTTCCCACAGGCCATCCGAAGCACGAAAGGTCGGCAATCCGCTCTCGGCGCTGATGCCAGCTCCGGTGAGAACGAAGACGCGATCTGTGGCAGTAATGGAAATCGATGTCATTGTGAGTAGAGCTGCTAGCCGTCAGCTCTCAGCATTTCCCTCGCAAACCTACGACGCGCTCTCAGCACTTTTATTGGTTCCTCAAAAGGCCTCGCCAGCTAGGAGCTAACGGCTGAGGGCTGAAAGCTGTACTTACGGTACCAGCAGAATTTTTCCAGTCGTCTTGCGGTCTTCTAAGTCAGTCTGCGCCTGAGCCGCATTGGCCAGCGGGTAGCTGTGCTCCATCCGCAGCTTGAGCTCGCCCTTCGCAGCCCAGCCCAGAACGTCGCCAGCCCGCCACTCGAGTTCAGAGCGCGTCGCGAGGTAATGCCACAGCGTGGGCCGTGTGATGAAGAGTGAGCCTTTACTGCTGAGCTGGATCAGGTCGAAGGGCGGTACCGGTCCACTGGAGCCTCCGAAGAGCACGAGCATCCCGCGGGGACGCAGGCAGTTCAGGCTCTTCTCAAAGGTCGTCTTGCCCACGGAATCGTAGACCACGTCCACGCCTTTGCCGTTGGTAAGCCGCTTCACCTCGGCTTCAAAGTCCTGCTCGGTGTAGAGAATCACATCCGATGCGCCTGCCTCGCGCGAAAGCTCAGCCTTCGCCGCAGTCGAAACGGTAGTGATCACGCGAGCACCGAGCCGCACGGCGATTTGCGTCAACAGCAGGCCGACGCCGCCGGCTCCTGCATGAACCAGCGCCGTCTCGCCGGCTTTCAGCGAAAAGGTGGAGTACGCCAGATAATGCGCCGTCATGCCCTGCAGCATCGCTGCTGCGGCCTGCTCGGGCGCCAATGATGCAGGAACCTTGACCAATTGCGCGGCAGGAACGAGAGCGTATTCCGCGTAGCTGCCCAGCACACTCGTAGAAGCAACCGCCTCACCTGCGGAAAACCCGGTGACGCCCGGTCCCAGCTCCTCCACAGTGCCGGCGGCCTCGCTGCCAGGCGTAAAGGGCAACGCTGCTTTGTATACGCCTTTGCGAAAGTAAATTTCGACGAAATTGACGCCGGTCGCCTCAACCCGGATCAACACCTGACCGGGCCCTGGCTGCGGAATGGGGAGCTCGACAAGCCTGAGAACCTCAGGACCGCCAGTCTCCTGAATCTGGATAGCCTGCATGACAGGCATAAGGATGAACCTTCAGGGTAGTGGGAAGCAAGAGAATAGGGAGTAGAGAACAGGGGGTCACCAGAACAATACGCAGCGACTTCTATTCCCTGCTGCCTATTCCCTATTCCCTGCTTTTAAAAGTTTCCGTCCTGCCGTTCCGACATCAGGCTCTGCTCGTCGGCCGAGGCCAGGCGCACCAACCGGTCGACCGCATAGGCCGTGGGATGCTGGCCTGTATAGTAATGACGCACTTGCAGTTCGCCCAGCAGGCCGATGGCCAGCAGTTGAATGCCCGCGACGATCAGCACAGAGCCGATGACAAACATCGGGCCGTGATGGCGCATCACGTCCATCTGCGGATTGAAGAGCTTTAATGCAAGCAAAATCGCCGCCATGCTGCTTCCTGCGAGCATGCCCAAGGCGCCGATTCCGCCAAAGAAGTGAAGCGGCCGGGTCATATATTTCAGCAGGAACCGGATCGTCAGAAGGTCGAAGAAGACGCGGAACGTGCGCCCAATGCCGTAATGGCTCTTGCCGCGCTCGCGGTTGATGTTGTGGATCGGAATCTCGCAGATCGAGGCTCCGTACCAGCTGGCCAGTGCCGGAATGAACCGGTGCATCTCTCCGTAGAGCGGGATGTTGTGAATCACCTCGCGTTTATACGCCTTGAAGGTCGTGCCGAAGTCGTGGATGTCGACTCCCGAAAGCTTGGCCATCAGCCAGTTGGCGCAGCGCGAGGGAATGCGGCGAAGCACAAAGTTGTCGATGCGCTCCTTGCGCCAGCCGGAGACCACATCGTAGCCCTCGTCGAGCTTCTCGAGAAAAGCAGGGATGTCGTTGGGGTCGTGCTGCAGGTCACCATCCATGGCCAGGATGAACTCGCCCGATGCATGGTCGAACCCGGCGGCGAGCGCGGAGGTTTGCCCAAAGTTGCGGCGAAGCTTGACGACCAGCACGCGGCTGTCGACTGCGGCGATCTCCTCAAGCAGCTTATACGTGCGGTCGCTTGACCCGTCATCGACCAGCACCAACTCGAAGCTCTCGCCTATCTGCTCCATCACCTGCTTCAGGCGGGCGTAGAGAACGGTTACGTTCTCTTCCTCGTTGTGAAATGGCACAACAATCGAGTACTTAGCCATAAGTCCTTAGACGCGCTACAGGTAAGCAAAGCTTCGGTGAAATTCGGAAAAATTTCTACTACGTAAAGAAACCATAAGTCGAGTGAGCATCGGAGGCGTCCAGTCCCGCTACCGCTGGAGCTCGTCCAGCATAGACTGCATCTCGCTGAGTGCGTGGCTATTACCGTTCCGGGCTGCGCAGCCGATTCCCGCCTTGAGATGCTCGACAGCTTCGGCAGTACGGCCGGCGGTCGAAAGAGTCTGCGCCGCCATGAAATAGCCGGCCGTGTAATCCGGATCGTTCTTGAGCAGAGTGTCGAACTCAGCCAGAGCTGCAGCCGTATCGCCACGGCTCACCAGCTCCATTGCGATTCCATAGCGGGCAAAGCTGTTCTTCGGATCCAAGGCAAGAATCTCTTTGAGTCCTGCAATCTTATCGGTAGTGCTCATATAGGTCCGTCCTGTTCCACGCGGGCCACTAGGGGAAAATTTGCGTAATTGGCGAGGATTGCCGAAACTGAATCAGAATATCTTTCCCGGCTTGGGTAGCCAGTTCGCCTGCCGCTAGCTCCATTGTAGCTGGAGTTTGGATGAATGTGCGTTCCGAGCTGAAGGTATCACGAACGGAGTCACTGCACGATGAACAGCCCCGAGAACCAGCCGCTGGTGCGCACCGTGGCCAGCACGCAGTCGGAGATGACCGAGATCATCCTGCCCAATGATACCAACACCCTGGGCAATCTATTAGGTGGACGACTGATGCACTTCATCGATCTCACCGGGGCCATGGCCGCCTACCGCCACTCGCGCACGTACGTCGTTACCGCAGCAATGGATCACATCGACTTCATCCGGCCGGTGCATCTGGGCGATCTGCTCACGCTCAAGTCGAGTGTCAACCGGGCCTTCACCAGTTCCATGGAAGTAGGCGTCAAGGTATGGGCAGAAAACACCCGGACCGGCACGGTGGCACACGTTGCCAGCGCCTACCTGGTCTTTGTTGCGATTGATGAACGCGGGGAGCTTACGAAGGTTCCGGAGCTGAGACCAGAGACAGCGGATGAAATTCGCCGTCACGCAGACGCGTTGCGCAGGCGCGAACACCGCGAAGCCGAGCACGCGCGCCGCAAGCAGGCAAAGCTGGCAGCGGCAGCGCTCGCCGAGGCAAAGTCCTGACCGATCCGCTACTCCAACCTTTTCACGTGACTGAGAATATGCATTCGCAAAACGCAGCGGTAACACCGGAATCGCCATCTGTGCCGGCTCCAGCTTTCTCACCGGCCAACGTCAGCACCTATCCACGTCGCATCGTTTGCCTGACCGATGAAACCACCGAACTGCTGTATTTACTCGGCGAGCAGGACCGCATCGTGGGAATCTCGGCTTATGCACGACGGCCGGCAGAGGCGCGCAATAAGCCGCGGGTCTCCGCATTTCAGAATGCGAACTTCGACAAGATCCTCAATCTCGAGCCTGAGCTCATATTCGCTTTTTCCGATGTGCAGGCCGAGATTACCCGAGAGCTGGTGCGGCGCGGCGCGACCGTGATGCACTTCAATCAGCGCAGCATCGCGGAGATCTTCGACATGATGGCCACCGTAGCGCGGATCGTGGGACGAGCAGCAGAAGGCGATGCGCTGATCGAGAATCTCACGCGCGGGCTCGACGAGATCGCCGAATCAGCCAAACGTTTTCCGCGGCGGCCGCGCGTCTTCTTTGAGGAATGGCACGATCCGCTCATCAGTGGCATTCAATGGGTGGAAGAGCTGATTGAGATCGCCGGCGGTGAAGTTCTTTTTCCCGAGTTGCGCTCCAGTGGAAAGGCCGAGGGCCGCGTCGTTGATTCCGCAACGGTGGTGGCTCGCGATCCGGAAGTGATCCTTGCCTCGTGGTGCGGCATGAAGGTGAAGACGGCCGACATCTGCGCTCGACCCGGATGGGCGTCTACAAGCGCGGTGCGGAATGGACACGTGTATGAAGTCGATTCCGATTGCATTCTGCAGCCAGGCCCCGCTTCGCTCACAGACGGAGTTCGGCAGATTCACGCGCTTCTTGCTCGCGTAGTTGGTCTGGATGAATCGCCGGCGGCGACAGAACGCGCGCTCCTGTAAAATTTAACGGAGAAGGAGTATTTCGGATGGCGCACTCCCATGCCGTACCTGCGCCGGTGGCGTTGCCCGGCGTTTCGAAGATCATTGCAGTTGGTTCAGGCAAAGGCGGCGTGGGTAAAACCACGGTGGCGGTGAATCTGGCCATCGCACTCTCCAAGCTGGGCCAGCGCGTCGGCCTGATCGATGCCGACATCTACGGCCCTAACGTGCCCTTGATGATGGGTTCGACAAAGCAGCCCACTGTGGGCGCCGGGAACATCATTGAGCCCAATCTGACCCACGGCATCAAGACGATCTCCATCGGCTACATCTCACCCGGCGACAAACCGCTGGTGATGCGCGGCCCCATGCTGCACCAGATTATTCGTCAGTTTCTGCAGCAGGTGAACTGGGGGGAGCTCGATTATCTTGTCGTCGATCTGCCGCCCGGAACCGGCGACGTAGTAATCTCGCTGGTGCAGACCGTGCCGCTCACGGGCGCCGTCGTCGTTTCAACGCCGAGCGATGTCAGCCTTGAAGATGCGCGCAAGGCGCTCGCGATGTTTGCACAGGTGAATGTTGAAGTGCTGGGCATCGTCGAGAACATGAGCCACTTTACCTGTCCGCATTGCCATCACGAGATCGACATCTTCTCGCGCGGCGGCGCAGAACGCACAGCGAAGCAATTCAACGTGCCGTTTCTCGGCTCCATCGAACTGATCCCGGCCATTCGCGAGGGCGGCGACCGTGGATTGCCTGTGACGCTCGCTGGACCCAAGAGCCCGCAGGCCGTTGCGTTCTTCGATGCAGCGCAGAAGCTGATGGAACGCGCCGAGGCTGCTGCAGCCACGGCGAAAGATGTGATCGAAATTCAATAAGCTTCAAATTATCGCTGAAAAACAGGAAGCGGGGCTCGCGCCCCGCTTTGCTTTTGCAGTGAATGGCTTCTTTTAGCGCCAGTGTCCTTCCACGAACACCCAGCCACCATGGCGATGTACCCAGTGAGGCGGAACCCAGACCGCACGCGGACGAGGCGGCGCAACCCAGACACCTCCGCGCCACACATAGCGGTGACCATCCCAGTAGTGATAGCCCGGTTGCCAAACCCAACCCGGATGCGGGGGAGGGCCATAATGCTCTACAACGGGTGGCGGCGGTGGCCCGATCCGCACAACTATCTGCGCCCTCGACACTGCAGGAAGCAAGCCGAAGGCAAGCAACACACTCAGCGCCATCTTTTTCATGAGAAAATTTTGTCCTCCATTATCTCTAATTCCGGAATCATGCAGCGCTCCGGATTACTGCATCTATAAACGCATCTCTGAGCGGATAGTTGCTCCTCAAACAAGGTGAAGCTTATCCATCACGACCACACAAATCTTTTGCGAATGCTTAATTTTTTTCGGCGAGTTCAAACGTTACCTGCGGATGTGAGAGAGGCAACCTTCTCGCTTTCCTTCGGTGCAAAAAGATTGCCCAACCGCTGAATCTGCGCTCCTACGCCGCGCAGTTTCTCTTCGATGCGTTCATAGCCGCGATCCATGTGATAGACGCGATCGAGAATAGATTCACCATCGGCAACTAGAGCAGCAAGCACAAGCGAGGCCGAGGCACGCAGGTCGGAGCACATCACGGCGGCTGCGGAAAGCTGCGCCGGCCCGCGCACCGTGGCCGTGCTTCCATCCACCTTGATGTTTGCGCCCATGCGCACTAATTCCTGCACGTGCATGAAACGATTTTCGAAGATGTTCTCGCGCACCAGGCTCACGCCTTCAGCCTGTGTGGCCAGCGCCATGTATTGCGCCTGCATGTCGGTGGGAAATCCCGGGTACTCTTCTGTTGAGATATCGGCTCCGCGGAGCTTCTCACCAGTGCGTACGCGCACGGCATCCGGGGCAATTACGTCTACACGTGCGCCTGCCTCCTGCAGCTTGGCAATCACAGCGCCCAGGTGCGTCGGATTGCACTGCGATACCACGAGATCGCCGCCAGTAATCGCGCCTGCTACCAGAAACGTTCCTGCTTCGATGCGATCGGGATGGATGCGGTACTGCGCGCCGTGCAAGCTGGTTACACCGTGCACGCGGATTGTCGATGTGCCCGCACCCTCGATCTGCGCGCCCATCGCGGTGAGCAGCGCGGCCAGATCGCTGACCTCCGGCTCACGCGCGCAGTTTTCCATCAGAGTTTCGCCGTCGGCCAGAACAGCGGCCATCAGCAAATCCTCGGTACCCGTCACGGTGATCTTGTCGAAGACCAGATGCGCACCGTGCAGCCGGCCGATCTGCGGATCGACGCGCGCATCGAGATAACCATGCTCCTGCGTGATGACCGCGCCCATCTTCTCGAGGCCTTTGATGTGCAGGTCGATGGGTCTTCCGCCAATCGCACAGCCGCCCGGCATGGCGACGCGCGCCATGCCGCAGCGGGCCACCAGCGGACCCAGCACCAGCGAGCTGGCGCGCATCGTCTTGACGATCTCGTACTTGGCTACCGGATCGGAGAGCTTGCGGCAACTGATCGTCGTGCGATCCTGCGCTTCGCCCTCACGCAGTTCCACTTCGGCGCCCATCGAAGCAAGCAGCTTCCGCTCCGTTTCGATGTCGCGCACCTGTGGCATGTTCTCAAGCGTGATCGCATCCTCGGTGAGGATCGCCGCGGCCATGCACGGCAACGCTGAGTTCTTCGCACCGGAAACACGAATGGAGCCATTGAGCGGATTGCCGCCGCGAATGACAAATTTGTCCATACGAAAGGAACCGCTCCAGAAGACCCCGGCAGAACAGGCGGCGATCTTTAACGCTTAGTGTAAATGCGCAGGAAGCCGGAAGGCGCTGGAGAGCCGCGCGCGAACGCTGCAAACAATCGGGCGGCGTGCCCATCCGGCTTCGCCGCCCGACTCAAGTAAGAACTGCTTACGCGATGATTATTGCGAGACCGCACCAGAAGCCGGTTGTACACCCGAGTCAGTCTGCGCAACTCCCGCCGAAGCCTGTTGTGAAGCAGGAACCAGATTCAGCGGTTCGGTCAACGCGAAGATCAGCGCTGTGCCTGACTCAAGCGTGGCCTGCGGATGATCGACGAGCAGGTGCACGGTGATGGCGCCTGCACCGATCAGCGTGCCGGCCAGTGCGCCCGCAGGTCCGCCGAGAACGGCGCCCGTAACCGCACCTGCGCCCACTGCGCCGCCATATTCAATGCCGTCTTTCTTCAGTCGCGAACCAGGAATGACAGTCCCTTCGCTGTTCACATGCGTGTTGGAGCCCGGCGTATCGGTAAGCTGAGCGTAGAGCCGATAATGCGAACCGTTGGGCATGATCACCGTCTCGGGCCGCAGCAGCATGGAACCGTGGCCGCCTGTGTGGCCCATCGAAACCTGAACCACCGTGCCATCGATCTCCGATCCGGCCGGAATCAGCACATCATTGCCGCGAAAGACATCCGAAGCAACCCGCGTGTGGAAGGTCTCGCCCGATTGGCTCATTGCCGTCGAAAGCGTGTCGAGCAAACGAACGCGAATCTGCGTGCCCTCACCCAGTACACCAGGAGGCGGCGGCGCCGGGTGCACGATATCGCCATCCGGATCGGGGGCCTCGGGGCGCTGATTCAGCGCCGGCTCGCCGGTAGAGGACGGAGCAACATGCACGATGTCGCCGTCGGGATCGCCCGAATTGGCGCCGCCCGTAAAGGACTCAACAGGGGCCGGTGGCTGTGCCTGCATAGCTGGCGCGGGCGTTGGCTGCACAGGTGCAGCGGGCTGCGCGTAGTGCACCGCCGGAGGCTTTGCTGCCGGAGCCTGCGGCGTGTTGTCGATGATGGTGTCGTCCGGCGGCGGACTCGAGGTCCCGGCGTAGGGATTCGACTGCGAGTTCTGTGCCACCAGACTGGTAGCAGCGACGACAAACAAGGCGCACACGAGGGAGGCGCGACTCATCTTGAACTCCTTGGAGATCCTTCTTCGGGCGGAGATTCCCGTAAGTTTAGACCTCGCTCTGAGGAAATAGTTGCGGGCTACCGTGATGCCCGCACGCGAAATGCACCCAAGCGTAGGCTAGCGCGGCTGCTGCCTCAGGCGAAGCAGCGGCGCTTCAGCACGTTCCTGTTCCGTTACGAATCGAGATAGTTAATCCCGTTCCGCACTCGAATTAAACCGATCCTGTTTGTGACCGTTGTTACAAGGCGTTCAAGTCTGGTTTGTTAGAATCCAAGCTGAATACAGTTCTTTTTTCCCTACGTGATTTCAAGAGGCGATTTACCATGCAGGGGCTTTTGAACACCATTCAAAGCGCTGCCGGCGAAGCACTTGCCGTGGATCGCCGTCCCAAACTAAACGACCGGCTGCTGCACCGCATTATGAGGAGCGATATGACTGAGATTGTTGCCATCCGCGCCCGTGAGGTTCTGGACTCGCGCGGTAACCCCACCGTAGAAGCAGACGTGATTCTGGAAAGCGGCGCACTGGGCCGCGCGATCGTGCCTTCCGGCGCTTCTACAGGTGAACACGAGGCCGTGGAGCTGCGCGACGGTGATAAGAGCCACTACCTGGGCAAAGGTGTCCTGCAGGCCGTGGCCAATGTCGAGACCGTGATTGCGCCGGAGCTCGAAGGCATGGACGCAGCCAACCAGCGGCTGATCGACAGAACCATGATCGATCTCGATGGTTCGAGCAATAAGAGCAAGCTAGGCGCAAACGCCATCCTCGCTGTATCGATGGCCTCTGCCCGCGCCGTGGCACAGACACTCGAAGTTCCGCTCTATCGCTACCTCGGCGGCGTCAACGCATCAGTGCTACCAACTCCTATGCTGAATGTGTTGAACGGCGGCGCCCACGCTGACTCAAACGTTGATTTTCAGGAGTTCATGATCATGCCCGTCGGCGCAGAGCGCTTCAGCGATGCGCTGCGCTGGGCCGCGGAGACCTTCCACACGCTGAAGAGCGTGCTCAAGAAGAAGGGCTACAACACGGCCGTCGGCGATGAAGGTGGATTCGCTCCTTCACTTAAAGCGAACAACGAGGCTGTCGACCTGATCCTCGAAGCGATTCAGCAAGCCGGTTACAAGCCGGGCGAGCAGATCGCAATCGCGCTCGATCCCGCTACCAGCGAGCTCTACGACAAGGACAAGAACAAGTATGTCTTCAAGAAGAGCGACAAGCGCGAACTCTCAAGCGAGGAGATGGTGAACTTCTGGGATGGCTGGTGCCGCCAGTATCCGATCGTCTCCATCGAAGACGGTCTCGCAGAAGACGACTGGGAAGGCTGGCGCACGCTGACCGACAAGCTCGGCAACCGCATCCAGCTCGTCGGCGACGATCTCTTCGTCACCAATACGCAGCGTTTGCAGCGCGGCATCGAAGAAGGCGTGGGCAATTCGATTCTGATCAAGGTGAACCAGATCGGCACCATCACGGAGACCCTCGAAGCCATCGAGCTCGGCCGCCGCTACGGCTATACCTCGATCATCTCGCACCGTTCCGGCGAATCAGAAGATACCTTCATCGCCGATCTCGCCGTCGCAACCGGCGCAGGCCAGATCAAGACCGGCTCGGTCAGCCGCACCGACCGCATCGCGAAATACAATCAGCTGCTGCGCATCGAAGAAGAACTCGGTGCAGGCGCCACGTATCTTGGCCTCGAAAGCCTCAATTACAACGACTGATCACTGACTGGTTCGTTGCAAACCAAAGGGAGGGCAAGCTGCCCTCCCTTTCGATTGGTGCTCACATGCGCGCTCTACCAGTATGTCAGGCTCAGGTTATCGAGATAAGTGGTGTTGGCCGATTCGATGGAATTCCCATCCATCTGGTAGGCCACGGTAATGCCATACCAGTCTGAGGGCACGGTGTAGGGAGCAACGGTCTGGTTGATCGATGCGGTAACGCCGTTCAGTGTCACGGTCTGGAAGATGATCGAATTGTTGTCTCCCCTCTGCATTTGGAGGGTTACATGGTTCCAGCCCTGGACCATGTTTTTGCACGAAATCCCGGTCGAATGCCAACCTGAATTTACGCTGATATCCCAATCGCCGTCGCCGAGATAATTGCACTGATGCGCCCAGGTCATGGCCACAGCATTGAAGTACATGTTTACATCAAACTCCAAAGCCCACGTAACCGAGAGGTCTCTCACGTAGAAATCGGCGTTGTAGATGAAATTGTGAATCGCAGGCAGCAGTGTGTGATCGTTATCCGGCAATCCCTGCGTGGAAAACTGGCCGATGACAGGATTGACCCAAAGCACGTCGGACCAGGGTGTGGTCCCGCTGATCTGAAACTGCGCAGCGTTGCCACTCAGAGAAGGCGACGAAATGCCTTGCGTCATCGTCCAGTTCACGCCCGGGCACGGCGCATCACAGTCCGCATAGAGGGGCGCCAATTGCCCCCAGCTCTCCCATCCTGAACTGGCCTGAATATTGGAAAGCGTTGTAGCTCCTGATGGCGACGTCGGAGTTGAAGGCGTGGAAGGAGGCGTCGACGGGTCCGAGGGTGTCGAACTCGGCGTTGTAGGAGACGACGGGCTAGACGGCGCCGAGGCAGTCGAAACCAGATGCGCCGTGCTTCCGCATCCCGTAATCGCGAGCGCACACATCGCCAGAAAGAACCAAAATAACGTTTTCATGAGTGAGAGGTAGGCCCTTCTCGGGGGACAAGAATCCCGCTCGGTCCGGACGGAGATCAGGAGGGGGGCCTGTAGGTCGTACACAGACACCCACGGGCAACTCCGCGGGATCGATCTGCGCGATTCTGCTTTCCGAATACTGGGTAAAATCTAACTCAGGGTAACCTCAGAACCAGGTGACCGAAATCACTCAAATGGGTTACCAAAGTAAACGGAAGCGACACGTCCACTGGCCGACCACGCCTGTGGCCCAAACCGTGCGACTAAACTGCTCAAAATTAAGGGCTATTTGTGCGAGAGCCGCGCGACTGCGGCATCTACGGAGTCTTTCATGCTTCCGTTCGAGTCTTTCAATTCCTGCTGCAATGACCGGAATTTGGTCAGTGAGCCGGCCTTGTCGCCGCTCACTTCGAGCAGGTTCGCCTGAATGAACTCGTGGATGAGCTCATGGTCTTCGTGGTAGGGGTTTTCGTCGATCCAAAGATAGGTCTTCCATTCCTCATCGGCCGGAACGGCTGAGAGCGCTTCGACGAGCTCGCTGTGCTCCGTAACCGTGGGGTCGAAACAGAAGCTCAGGATGCGGTGCTTGAGTTCTTCGTCGAGAGGCTCTCCGGCTTTGCGCATCTCGTTGGCGACGCGCACCTGAGCGGCTCTCGCGCCCTTTTGATCGAGATAAGTCAGGGAGCCCATTTCAAACTGTCTTACAAAGGGGCGCGCCTTGCCTGTCGCGACGGCTGTATCGAAGTGCGGCATCGCGTCGGAAAGAGCGCCACCATTCTGGAGCATCCAGTTGGCCAGCATCGTATTCGCATACACGTTCTGCGGATCGAGCTTCAGCGCGGCACGCAGATTCTGCTCAGCGGCCGGGCCGAACTCCCGTTCTGCAATGCCCTGGTTCAGCCAGTGGGCCCAGCCGATGTGCGCCAGCACGTCCGGCATCTGTGTCTGGTTCGCACGGGTGAGGCCCGCGGCAAGAATAGGCATGATCTGGTCGAGCATAGCCGCAGCCGGAGCGGCTGTGCTCTGCCCTTCCGGCGCAGTGGCATGAAAATCCTCAGTCCACTGTTCTGCCGTTTGCAATTGCATGTCGAGCGCGGGACGATAACCGGGATTCTCTTTCAGGATCTCTCCATAGCTGGCTATCGCACCCTGATAATCTCCCTGCCCTGCCTGGGCCGTGGCCAGCGCCATTTTGGCTTTCCGCTCATTGCTTGCCACGTGATGGCGCACGAGCCATGTAACGCCGCCGGCCAGGCTGCCAAACAGGCCGATCAACGCGGTGATACGGCCCACCCAGCTCATTACGGCAGGCCATGTCTTCGAGCCTTCCTCCGCCGGTTGCGCTTCGCTCTTCATAAGTGAACTTCCCGGGTGGCAAGGTTGAAAGCTGGATAACGCGAACGGCGGGCCATGACGAACACCGGGCCCGCAGAGAAAACGAGACTTCATGCTATAGGAGCCATGCGCATGCGGCAACGCATTTATCAGAACGACGACTTCTCGCCATACTTCCGCCGCATTGCTGGGACAATCGATTCCTGCGCACAGAAAAAGCTCCATCTCCAGGCGCGTGAGTGCTGAAGATGGAGCTTTTATGTTTGGTCCTAAACTCGGACGGATGGTGATTTAGCGGTGGCCGCCACCGCCACCATTTCCACCACCGCCTCCGTGGGAGGCGCCGCCGCCTCCACCCATACCACCTCCACCACCCATGCCACCGCCGCCATGCGGAGCGCCGCCGCCCATGCTGGGTGGAGGTCCACCACCGCCGCGGGGAGCGCCTCCACCGTAGCCACCGCCGTTATAGGAAGGATGATTTGCGGGCGCCGACGAAGGAGGCGGTGCGTTGTGCGTGGGTGGCGGCGAGTAGCTGCGCACTACTGGAGCGGGTGGCGCCGAGTGATTCTGGTTCTGGTTGATGCCGGGCGCCGCGGTGTAGGCGCCGCGATTCATGTTGATTGTGTTGCCCGGCCGCGGCGTCGAATTAAGCCCACGGTTCACGTTGCCGTAGACGTGCGACTCATGTTCGGCAAACTCGGCGGCCGGCCGTTGAAATTCAGGACGCATCGTGAGCGGCCGCATGGCATGCACGGTACTGCCGGCGATGGTTACCGGTGTGTTGCGATCGCGCAGGGGCAGACCGGCTACATCGTTGTGTATACGCTGATGAACCACAATCATCGGAATCGGATGGCTGCGGCCCGGCATGCGTGGCGGCAGAGGACGGTGCGGGATGCGATAACCGCCCGGCAGAAATCCGCCGAACCGCGGACCGACGTAGATACGACCCACCCACCAGGGCTGGCAGCCACCGAATCCCGGGGACCAACCCCAGCCGAAGCCGTCATAGAAATTCCAGGCTCCGCACTGGTAAGGCAGGTACCCCCACGGATAGGCGGAGGCCCAGATGTAGCCATAGCCCGGCGTGTACATCCAGCTGCCGTATCCATATGGATCCCAGCCGGCATTGGCCGCCTCATATGGAGACCAGACATAGCCTTGCCCCGGCACGTCATACCAGTTCCCATTGGCATCCAGATCGTTCCAGGCCGGGTTTTGGCTCTCGTTGGGCGCAATGTTGTTTCCCGCACCGGTGGAGGCGCCAGCTTCGGCGTTCAGTGCCTGGTCGCGATCGGAGTTCCAGGCATCCCACGAGTCGGACTCGATATTTTCCGACACGATCGAGTGGCTCAGATCGCCTGGATTCAGCTTCACGCTCTCGCCGCCATGCAGGTCCATCGCCAGCGCGCCGTTTGTCCCCTCCAGATGTGCGTTGCCCGAAAAGACGGCCACCTCGCCCGGCGGGGTGTCCATGTTCACACGCAGCACCGTAAATCCGCTGGCGCTCGCGGCGCTGTCTCCAAAATGCACATTCATCTGGCCGATCTGGCCGGAGCCCTGCAGTTCGAAGTAGCCGAGTCCATTGTTCAGCGTGATCTCCGCTTCTCCGCTAGCTCCTTCTCCGCGCAGAGTCGTCAAGGTAACGCTGCTATTGGGCGAGAGGCGGGCAACACTGCCATCTTCAAACTGAATTTCCGCGCGCCCATCATCGCCCGTGCTGACCTCCATGCCTTCGAACAGCGGCGCATTGATGGTGGCCTGTTCCGCCAGCACCTGGCCACCCTGCAGAACCTTGACCTGCCCCTCGACATAGCTGAGACGGATGGCCCGGCTTCCGCCTGGACCATCGGCGTCATCCGCTCGCAAAGCCGGGGTAAAGCCGATTCCTGCCAGAACCAATGGTGCAAGCGCCAACCATGCCATACGGGCTGAGCGTTCACCTGCTGTTTTGAGATTTCCAATGCGAATCATGCTGACCCGCCTTCCCGCCGCCCCACCCTGGGTGGCTCGACACTTTTTACGGCAGCCCAACAATAGACCAACTACAGATTGGACAGGTATAACAACCAAAAAGTCGCGTGAACCGTGGTCCGATTCACGATTTATCCAGCGGCCAGAAGTCTACGTGTCTCCCTGTGCCAGCAGTTGCTTCGCCCGCTTTCTCACCCGCTCCAGAACTGCATCATCCTCGGCCAGTCGCGTCAGAATGCCGCGGATCGCGCAGATCTGCTGCGCCCGTCCGTTGCCGGCTGCGTCCACTAGAAACTCCATCTCTTTATCGAGTCCTAGCCGGTCGTGCTGCAGAAGCATCTCCAGCCTGGCTCCCTCCAGGATGGTCTCCGCGACGGCATTCATGGAGTCGCCAAGCGCCTGAATCTCCTTGTCCTTGGAGAAATTGAAGGTACAGGAGCCGCTCCCGTCCCGTCCCGAGTAGCTGAGCTTTTTCCAGCCTTGAAAAGCGACCTTGAGATGGCTGTCGCAGTCTTCGTTGAAGAACTTGTGCCGCTGCGCTGTCTCAAAGATATGCGAGGTAAAACTGGAGCTGAGCTGCACGTCGCGATCTACGTCCGGAGCGTCAATCTCCGGCGAGCTGCCTTGGGGAGACTTGCCCATCTCGGAGTGGAAATGGCCGCTGCCGTCCGGATGCAGTGTAAGGATCCAATGGGAAGGGCTCAGCTCCGGATTGGAGAAATCGACAACGACCGCGCGATCTCCAACGGCATCCTTCTCGGTCCATCCGATTCGGCAAACCACACCGAGCGCGAGCGAAACAATCGCCAGCGCGAACCGCGTTCTCATTGAGCAGCCCCCTGAAGTGCGATCGTCTGCGCCGTGTGAATGTGGCAGATCGCAATGGCCAGCGCGTCGGCCGCATCTGCCGGCTGAGGCAATGCAGCCAGGCTCAGCAGTCGCGCCACCATGAATTGCACTTGCTCTTTTTTTGCCAACCCGTAGCCCACGACGCTCGATTTAATTTTTAAGGGCGCATACTCAGCCACCGGAATTCCCTGGCTCGCGGCAGCCAACAGCGCCACACCCCTCACCTGACCCAGTTTCAGAGCCGATTTCGCATTGACGGAGTAGAACACATCCTCGATCGCCACGACGTCCGGCCGCCAGCGCTCCAGCTCCGCTGTCAGTTCCCGGAAAACCTGCTCCAATCGCTCAGGCAGCAGCTTTGACTTCGCCAGCCGCACAGCACCGAGAGTAAGACATTCGAGGCGCAGATCGCGCGGACACTCGACCGTCTCGACAACGCCAAAACCGGTAACTTCGGTCCCGCAGTCGATGCCGAATACGCGCATGCGTTCCTTAGTGTATCGCAGATATCGATTGCTTGACTCGGTTTAGGAAAGCCGCGCCGATCGCGTGATTTATTTCCCTGCGCGAGAACGGCTATTCGTTGAGCTAAGAACCACGAACTGCTGCTGCCACTTTTGGTTCATTTACTAAAGTTTTATCGTTAAGCAACTATGGAACACAAAAATGTGTCGATAGTTTACGTAGGGGGATGGCATGGGGCCGGGCTCGATCAAGCGCAACGTGATGCACTGGCTTCGCCAGGGTATCTCGCCGCGTCGGCTCGCGCTCACGCTGGCTCTTGGTTTTGCTATCGGCTGCATCCCAGTAGTCGGCGTTCCGACCGTACTGTGTGCGGCTGTCGCCCTCGGACTTCGCCTGAATCTGCCTGCCATCCAGGCCGCCAACTACGCGGCAATGCCCTTTCAGCTGGTGCTAATCGTGCCCTTTGTGCGCCTCGGCGGAAAGCTCTTCCCGGCAGGTGCGCAGACCGGCTTTTCGCCGAGTGCGCTGATGCATCTCTCTTCGCTGAGCCTGATCGACAATATGGGAGCGCTGGCCGCTCACGCGTTAGTTGCCTGGCTGGTGGTTGCGCTGCCGGCGGTCGCGTTGCTGACCATGGCTCTCACGGTGATGCTCCGGCGGATTCCCGCATTAACTGAATTCCGCGACTAACGTTGCCTCGGAAAAAAGGGCGAACCCAACGTGAATCGCGCAGAAAAGCGCCCTCGTTGATAAAGCCCGTATGGAATTTGCGACGGCTTCGGCACGAGTAAACTCGTGCCCTTTGATAAAACGTACGGATAGGGTTTTTTCGCAGCCTCTTAAGCCGAACAATCAGAAACAGATTCCGATTCGTTCTACTTCCCGGCATAGGGATCGGATACAGGCTGCGCGCTGTCTATCCAGGCCGAGTAGATCATGTCGCGAAGCATACTGCCGCCAGCAGCGAGGCGTTCTACGGTGAAATCACGGGATTCCGCTGTTCCTGCGCCCGTAAATCCGTCCGCCTTCTCCAGCTGATAGACCTTTTCCACGTAGGTCGCGGAGTGACGCAGATATGCCATATATGCGTCGAAGAGATCTCCGTCGATCGCTTTCGCAGGAGTCATCCTGGCCTCCACCTCCGGCGCGTGGATATTCGCCGCCACAAACGCACCTTCGAATTGTGAGTGAATCTGGTGCGCGGTTGTGTAGCCATTCGGGTTTGGCCCGGTCCAGCCGTTGTACTGGACGGTCACGTGAAGCGGCTGCGCGCCATCACCGACGTAATGGCCGAGCCATCCCGCGTAGAAAAGGATGGCCGCCTCCACGGGTTTGGTGTCCTGGCTTGCGGCCTTCATCTCGCGATACTGCCGCATGGCTGCCTTCAGCCGTTCCCATACCTCCTCGGTTACCCACGGCTGCAGCCCGATCTTCTCCGGCCTCTGGCCCGCCGCGAAAACCTTGGCTTCAAAGTCCAGCCGCTTGTGCGGCAGAGGCCCCAGCGCGTCCGCCAGTTCCAGATCGAGAAAATGCTCCGATGCCTGCACCGCATTCAGTTCCGGTTCGGCGGGCGAACGCCAGCGGTCCGGCTCTGGACCCAGGTATTCGATCTCATCGACAGCAGTTTGAGCATGCAGAAAAGCGGGCATATCGGCGGGCAATCCTTCGACAGCCAGCTTGTTGACCATCCGATGTCCTTCATTGCCCCAGGCGTGGGCACAAGGCGAAAGCAGCGCAAGATAGAGTACGCCTGCTGCAGCCACTACCGGCCGAACTAAAACAGAATGAATGAACATAGAGGCAGTATACGGTTCCGGTCAAGGCAACCCCAGCGCGCAAAACCTGCCTCTTTCCCGTGTGAGGCCTGCAAATTCCGTTGCAGAAAAGGTCGTTTCTCAATGGGATAACCATGCCTCTAAAATGCTATAGAGCCTTTCAAACAAGGCCGTATACTACTTGCAAATCGCGCTCAGGAAGCTTGCAACAGCTGCGATGTGCACCGAGTCTTCTTCCCTCAATCGGCGTTAATCGCAATTTCAGCGGGTAGATCTTGCTCCATGAGAGGTATGGCTAAAAGGCATCCATTTTCCTTTAGAGAGACTCTTCATTCATTCGCAACGTGACGGGAAAACGCTAGTTTCCGTACAATCCACGCGGGCCCAGCGCGCAGTCCGATGATGAATTGGTACGTTGCGAGTCGCAAAACCGAACACTGGTTCACGGAAATGGTTCGCTGGCAGGAGGAGCAAGCGCTGTAAGTTCAATTTGGGGGAACGCATGGCGGTCCGATCAATTGAGATCGGGACAAAAGAAGATCAGCAACCAGAAGTCCGGATTGGCAGGCATCTCACCTGGACCATCCTGGCTGTTCTGGCTCTCGTTGTGGCGGCAGCCGCTGTCGTGCTTCGATTCGCAGCCGGCGAACGCTATGACGGAGTTCTGGTCTTTGCCGCAGTCCTTGCCGCTGTAGTTCTGGCCCTGCGCCTGCGTGCGCAATCTGAAGCGCTCCAGACGACCCTCCGCGAAGCTGCTCCTTCCCTCTCCAACGAACTGATCGAATCCGCCGGCCCGGCAGTGGCCGCGATCGGTCTGGATGGCCGGCTGATTTATGTAAATCCCTCCGCGGAACGGCTGCTCGGCTACCACGCTGCTGAACTCATCCAAAAACGGCGCATCACGGATATCCTCGCCAAAAGCGAGGCGGCGCGCCTGGTGGCCGAGATGAAAAAGCTCAGCGGCGTGGCGACTCCGCCGCCGTCCGCTCCAGACAGCCTGTTCTCCGAATACATCGAGTGCGTGCGGATGCTGCCTCCCAGCATGGTGCCCAGCTTCGAGGCACAGTTGCTCCGCAAAGATGGAGCGTCCGTTCCCACGATGCTCCACATCTCCGCCTTGCGCGACAGCAATGGCGCGCTCTCCGGACTGGTCGCCGTCGCGGTGGACCAGAGCGCAACGCATCGGCAGGACCAGGCCTTGCGAGAGTCGCAGGAGCGCTACCGCGATCTCTTCGAAAATTCGAACGAGATGATCGCAACGCTCAGCCCTACCGGACGATTTCTCTATGCCAATCCCGCCTGGAAGCGAGGCTTTGGTTACGATGATGCGGGCTTGCTGGCGCTTGAATCATTCGAGGAGATCTTCGCGCCGAGCTGCCGAGGCGAAGCAGCAACCTACTTCCGGCGCTCAGTCGACGGCGAGGCCATCGATCGTGCTCCATTGCGCCATCACACCCGAGATGGCAGAATCCTCGATCTCGAACTCAGCCTGAGCCAGCGGCAAAAGGCAGGCAATCCGCTGGCAATCCGCTGCCTGCTGCGGGATGTGACTCAGCAAAAGCAGCGAGAGCACCGGCTTGCATTGCAGCTTGCCGTAAGCCAGATCGTCGGAGAAAACGTTTCGCCCGAGACCGCGGCCATGCGCATCCTCGAGGCTCTTTGCATTGCGCAGGGATGGGACGCGGGCATCCAGTGGAGCGTAAACGCCAAGGAGAACAGGCTGGAGTTCAGCACGGCCTGGGGCAATCCAGGCCGGCGGTCGGAGGCCCTCATTCGCGAAAGCATCGGGCTCGGGATCGAGGTGGGCTCCGAGATCGCCGGACGAGCCTGGAAGGAAGGAAGATCTGTGTGGGTCGCCGATCTTGCGAAACAGGCGCCCACACCCAGAATGCAATCGGCGCTGCGTCAGGAGATGGCCTCCGGCTGGGCTGTGCCAGTGCGCGTCGGCAACCATGTGCTGGCTGTTCTTGAGTTCTATTGCCGCTTTGCTTTGCGCGAAGACCGAGAGGCAGTAGCGACAGTCGAAACCGTCGCTGCGTCTCTCGGACAGATGCTGGCGCGCTCGCAGGAACGAGGCCGCGCCGAAGAGCTCAATCGCCGCCAGGAAGTCTTGCTGGACTCCGTCGCGGACGGCATCTGCGGCCTGGATCAGAACGGCCAGATCAGCTTTGCCAACCCCGCCGCAGCCCGTATGCTGGGCACCGATGTCAGCGCGCTCACCGGCAGATCGATCCATCAGGTGCTTCATGGCTCTGCTCCAAAAGATCGCCCGTGCGGAGAGGACTGCATACTGCGGCGCCATGCTTCTCTGGGGCGCGCCACCGCGGGCGAGGACAGCATCTACCGCGCAGATGGAACGAGCTTCCCTGCCGAATATGTCCTGACGCCAATCCCTGAGCAGGGCCGCTACTCCGGATCGGTGCTCAGTTTCCGTGACATCAGCCAGCGCTATGCGCTCGATCGCCTGAAGGACGAGTTCATCTCCACGGTGAGCCACGAGCTGCGCACGCCGCTGACCTCGATTCGTGGCGCGCTCGGCCTGCTTTCCTCGGGCATTCTCACCGACCTGAGCGACAAGGCCGCCAATCTGCTCCGCATCGCGCTCACCAACTCCGATCGGCTGGTTCGCCTGATCAATGACATTCTCGATCTGGAACGCATCCAGAGCGGCCGTGCGCCTCTGGCCTTCCGCACCGTACAACTGGCCGAGATCGTGCGCCAGGCTATTGACGGCATGCAGCCCGTGGCCGATGCAGCCGGCGTGCAGCTCATTCACGACACGACCCAGGTTGAGATCGGCGCCGATCCGGACCGGTTGTTGCAGGTGCTCACAAATCTGCTTTCGAACGCCGTGAAGTTCTCTCCGCCCAATTCTGCGGTTTCCATTATGCTGCGGCCGGGCATCACCGGCGTGACGCTGTCGGTGATCGATCAGGGCAGAGGCATTCCCGCCGATAAGCTCGAAGCCATCTTCGGCCGCTTCCAGCAGGTGGACGCCTCCGATTCGCGCCAGAAGGGCGGCAGCGGACTCGGCCTGGCGATTTGCCGCACCATCGTTCTGCAGCATTCAGGACGCATCTGGGCAGAGCGCAATCCGGTGCGTGGATCGACCTTCCGGGTCTTCCTGCCTTACAAACCGGTACCGCTCGATCCCGGCGAACCGTTAGTGGATGACTCCCGTACCGGAACCGTGGTGCTGGCCGGCGCAGGAGCCGAAGTCCGCCCGCGTATCTCAGCTCAGCTAATTCAGCACGGATACCGTGTTGTGGAGACCGCCACAGTCGAAGAGACGCTTGCGGCAGCGACGGAATCCGTCCAGGCCATTCTGCTCGATACCGCTCTGGACGGCATGAACGGCTGGGAGATTCTACCGCTTCTGCGCCGCCTCGATCCGGAGTCGCGCACGCCCATCGTCCTGCTCTGCCTCGATGGCGCCCACGTATCCGCTGAACTGCGGGCAGGCGCCGAAGGATTCCTCTCGACTCCGCTCCAGGAAGATGCGCTGCTCGGAGAACTGGCTCGAGTGCTCTGCGGACCGGGCGAAAAGGCGCGCATCCTGGTGGTGGAAGACGACCCCGATCTGGCCCGCGTAATTGGCGAAGTCTTCGCTCGCGAAAGTATCGATGTGCAACTGGCGTACTCGCTGCAGGACGCTATCGACGGATGCTTCGCATTTCAGCCGCATTTGATGGTGCTCGATATTGGCCTGCCCGATGGCAATGGCTTCAACGTCGTCGATTGGCTGCGACAGAACAAAACTCTCTCTCACCTTCCACTCGTGGTCTACTCGGGCCGCGAGCTTTCGCCCACGGAACGGCGGCATCTTACCCTGGGCCCTACGCACTTTCTCGCCAAGGCCCGCGTACAGCCGCAACAGCTCGAAGCCCTGGTTTTGACCATGCTGCGCCGCTCACGGCTGATGGAAGATGCACCCTCGGAATCGTCCTCGATCCCGAACTCCTGAGTCGCGCCCGTATGCGCGGCCATCGACAAACTCTTTCCGGCCCTTCACAATGGTTCCGGAGGACTTTCCCGCAGTGGGACGCAAGATACTGATCATCGACGATGAGGATGACATCCGCGAGGTGGCTGCGCTGAGCCTGGAGAGCGTTGCCGGATGGGATGTCGTGGTAGCCAGCTCCGGAGCGCAGGGCCTCGTTCGCGCGGCCGAGTGCCAGCCCGACGCGATTCTGCTGGATGTGATGATGCCTGGGATGGACGGTCCCTCGACCTTCCGCGAGCTCCGCAAGAATCCGGCCACCTCAAAGATTCCTGTCCTGCTGCTGACCGCAAAGGTGCAGAGCACGGACCAGCGCCGCTTCGCTGACCTGGGCGTCGAGGCAATTCTGTTTAAACCGTTCGACCCGCTCACTCTCTCAACGCAGATTTCGACCGTGCTGGGCTGGAATTGAGACCTTTCTCATTTCTTCATGGAATTCGCAAATAAATCTGCCCAACCCGATCTCACCGCGGCACTTGCCGGCCTCTGGACTCGCTTTCTGCCGGAGATCCGCGATCGCGTTGCGATCCTTGAATCCGCGATACGATCGCTGGGCAGCGGATCGCTCGCAACGGATGAGCGCGAGGCTGCACACTCTGCGGCGCACAAGCTCGCCGGAACGCTTGGCACCTTCGGTCTCGAACAAGGCACGCTACTGGCGCGCGAACTCGAACTGGCCTTTAGCGCCGATTCTACCTCCGTGTCTCCCCAGCGCCTCTCAGCGGCAGCCGCGGCTTTGCGCACGATGATCGAAAGCCGCAGATGAGCGCCTACCGGGTACACTCGTAAGAGGAATGGCCCTGCACAATCGATCGACGCAGCATACCCTCGACTCGCAGTTGGGGCTGAATTTCAATGAGCCTGCATCTGTCCGGCGCATCTGGCCCGTGCATGAGCTTGTGGCCGAAGTTCGCGAATCGATTGAGCGGGCGTACAGCGATGTGTGGGTTGAGGGAGAGATCTCGAACTATCGGCCTGCGCCCTCCGGCCACCTCTACTTCACGTTGAAAGATGCGGACGCGCAGCTTCCGATCGTTCTCTTCCGCCGGCAGGCTCTGCTGCTGCGTTTTCGACCCGAGGATGGCCTGCATGTTCTGGTCCGCGGCCGACTCAGCGTGTATGAACAACGCGGCCAGATGCAGCTTGTGGCCGAGACGATGGAGCCTGTTGGCGCGGGCTCGCTGCAACTCGCCTTCGAGCAACTCAAGGAGCGTCTGAAGGCGGAGGGTCTCTTTGACGCCCAGCGCAAACGGCCGCTGCCGGCCTTTCCGCGTACGGCTGGCATCATCACCTCGCCAACGGGCGCCGTGATCCGCGACTTTCTCAACATCGTCGGCCGCCGCCACTCGGGTCTGAACGTGCTGCTTTATCCGGTTTCCGTGCAGGGCGAGTCCGCTCCGGCGGAGATCGAAGGCGCCATCACTGCTCTCAACGCATCCGGTCTCGTTGATCTCATTGTCGTTGCCCGCGGTGGAGGCTCCCTTGAAGATCTATCAGCCTTCAATAGCGAACGCGTAGCGCGCGCAATCGTAGCGAGCCGGCTCCCCGTTGTCTCCGCAGTCGGGCACGAGACTGACTTCACCATCGCCGATTTCGCTGCCGATCTGCGCGCTCCCACGCCCTCCGCCGCAGCCGAGCTCATCACCGAAGCACAACATAGAATCGCCGAGCATCTGGCAACACAAGAGCACCGCTTGGAACGCGCTGTGCGCTTCCAGCTCCTGCACGCGCGACGCTGCTTTGCCGATCTTTCCGTCGACCGGGCTGAGTCGCGCATCGCGGCGCTGCTGCATCGCCTGGCACAACGCCTGGATGATCTTGTTTTGCGCCAGGAGTCCTCACTGACCGAGCAGATTCGCGAACGGCAGAGCCAGATCACGGCTTTGGCCCACGCGGTTCTCCGTCACGATCCGCGCCGGACCATTGCCCAAAAACGCGAGATGCTGCTCGCCTTGCGTGCCCGCCTCGAACGCTCTCTGGAACGCGTTCTGCAGTCTTCCGCTTTCAAGCTCGGTTCGCTCCACGCGCGCCTTCAGTCGCTCTCTCCACTCGCCGTGCTCGACCGCGGTTATGCGCTGGTTCTGGCGGCGGATGGCACACTCATTCGCTCTGTTACCCGGCTTTCGCCGGGAGATTCCCTCACCACGCGCCTCTCCGATGGCGCCTTCACCAGCCGGGTGGAAAATACAACACCCACAGCCACGCTTCGCGGCAAAAAAGGCAATCGAACGAAACCATGACTGCAACCAGTGCACGCAAACTCTTCGGCACCGACGGCATTCGCGCCGTTGCTGGTGAATCGCCCCTCGATCCCACGACGATTTACGCTGTCGGCCTCGCGCTGGCCCATTCATTGCGTCAAACTACGGCCGCGCCACGCGTGCTCCTAGGCCGCGATACGCGCGAGTCGAGCCCCTGGATCGCCGCCACTCTTGCTGCTGCGCTGCGGGAGGCGGGCGCACAGGTAGAAAGCGCGGGTATCGTGCCCACGCCCGCGGTGGCTTTTCTGGCGCGCACACATGGTTTCCACGCAGGCGTTGTCGTTTCCGCTTCGCATAATCCCTGGCAGGACAATGGCATCAAGCTCTTCGGCGGCGATGGCTTCAAGCTGCCGGATGCGGTCGAGCTGGCGATGGAGGACGAAATCCTTCACCATGCTGCGCAGATTCAGGCGCCCGATCCTAAATCCCTGCCGCCGATCCAGGACAATCACTTACTGCAGGCCGACTACATTCAATTCCTTATCGATTCCGTTCCTGGCCTGTCGCTCGCAAATCTCAAGGTCGTTGTGGACTGCGCCCATGGCGCAGCCGCGGCCATTGCACCTGAACTTTTTCAGCGGCTCAATCCGAATGGGCAGGCGCAGGTGGCGCTTCTCAATGTTGATCCCGATGGCCGCAATATCAACGCGGGCTGCGGAGCGCTGCATCCCGACTTCGTTGCCAAGGAAGTGAAAGCCCGAAGCGCAAATCTCGGCCTAACCTTTGACGGTGATGCCGATCGCTGCATGCTGGCCGGAGCCCATGGAAACGTGATCAATGGCGACGCGATTCTGCTGATGGCCGGCCGCGACCTGAAGGCACGCGGCCTGCTTAGCGGCGATCTGGTCGTGGCGACCACGATGTCGAATATGGGCCTGGAAGCCGCGTTGAAGCGCGGCGGCATCGGTATGCTGCGCGCGCCCGTAGGCGACCGCTACGTGCTGGAAGAGATGCAGAAGCATGGCGCAGCGCTGGGCGGCGAGCAGTCGGGACACATTCTCTTTCCGCACCTGGCGACCACCGGCGACGGCATACTGACGGCGCTCGTCATCCTCGATCTGCTGGCGCGTAGTGGAAAATCGATCGAGGAATCGACTGCCGATCTCAAAGTCTTTCCGCAGGTTATCGTGAACGTGAAGGTTCGCGAGAAGAAACCGCTTGCGTCGATTCCGTCAGTGCAGGCTGCGATCTCCGCTGCGGAAGATGCGCTCAAAGACACAGGGCGCGTCGTAATCCGCTACAGCGGAACGGAGGCGCTGGCGCGCGTGATGATCGAGGCTGAAGACGAGGCCGCGATGAAGCGGCATGCAGAGACGATTGCGGAGGCGATTCGAGCCGAGTTAGGTGTGTAGGGCCGGCTTTCTGCCGACGATCCTGTAGCCGGAAACGCGCAGCTCCAACCTGTACCATCGTGATATGTCCCTTTCTCCGCCAGGACAGACGCTGCTGATCGACGCCGACGACACGCTCTGGGAAAACAACATCTACTTTGAGCGCGCCATCGCAGCTTTCATCAGCTTTCTCAATCATCACGAGTACTCGCCTGCCGAGGTCCGCCTGACCCTGAACGCGGTAGAGCGCGAGACCATCCTGGCGCACGGCTACGGCCTTACCAGCTTTACGCGCTCACTTGTCGACTGCTTTGAGCGCCTCAGCCCTCATGAAGTCACGGAAGAGAAGCGTGAACGCATTCGTGGCTTTGCCAATGCCATTGCCGAGCAGGAGATCGAGTTGCTTCCCGGCGTGGCCGAGACTTTGGCGGATCTTGCTTCACGGCATCGTCTTATCCTCATGACCAAGGGCAATCATGCCGAACAGGCTGACAAGCTGACGCGTTCAGGACTCGCCGCACACTTTTCTGCTGTAGAGATTGTCCCGGAGAAGGATGCCAAAGCGTACCGGCAGGTCATTGCCCGGCACAGGCTTGCGTTGCGCACCTCCTGGATGATCGGCAACAGCCCCAAGAGCGACATCAATCCCGCTCTGGCCGCCGGCCTCAACGCGGTGTTTCTTTTCCACAAAGACACGTGGGTTCTGGAACACGCAGAGATTGACGCCGCACCGGAAGGCCAGCAACTCATCGAGCTCGAAGCCTTCAGCAAACTCCGTGAGGTCTTTTAAAACCTCATTGCGTTTTAGGCCGAGTAGTTCTTCCAGATCAATCTAGAGAAAAATTTCTGATTCAATTTGCATGAGAAACTGGCACAATCGTAAGCTTGGGCCGCGTTTCCATCCAGCAGCGCATTCAGGTGTTTCCATGCGACAAGCCTTGATTGCCGAAGTCTCCGAGAAACGTACGCGACGTTCCCTGCTTCAGAATGTCCTCCTGGTGTCCGGCTTCGGCGGAATCCTCTTCATCAGCACTTTTGTGGTTCTCGGAGTTCTCGCTCCCAACTACGATCCCCTGCGGCAGACGATCAGCGCTCTTGAATTCACAACTCTCAGCTCGGCGCAACGGCTCAACTTCTTCGTCTTTGGCTTACTGCTTTGCACTTTTGCGGCAGCATTACGTCTTGAATTAGCGCCTGGGCGCGGTGCATGGCTGATTCCCTTCTTCCAATCGCTCACAGGCATCGGCGTGATCGGCGACGCAATTTTCATCTATGAACCGCTGCATCTGATCTGCGACTTGATCGCCTTCAACTCCAGCCTCGTGGTCCTCTTTCTCTTTGCGTGGCGTTTCCGGTTCGAAGGCAACTGGAAGGGCTGGAGCGTGTACTCCATCCTGAGTGCAGTGGCGATGATGGCATTTCTTGCTGCCTTTGGATTCGAGACACACCTGGGAGGCCCGGCGGGGTTGATGGAAAAGCTCGCCTCCGCCACACGCACGATCTGGTCGGTTGCCTTCACGATCAGGCTCTTTACCGGCGCGACGTTTGAGACGCCTTCAACACCGTGAATCACGGTTGGCAACCGACCTGCTCGTTGTTTACTTCCCCAACCGCCAGTGCAACACGCCTGCCACGCCCACCGGATGATCGCCGTAGTCTGGAATCAGCCGCGTAGGCGTTCTGTAGAACGTGAGCTGCGCGCCGAGTTCCAGTGTGCTCCATCCTTCAGAGCGGATGCGATGCGCATAACCGCCGGTATAAGCCTGCACACGTCCGACGGCGCTTTCCTCTTCTGGGGCCTGAGCACCCAGCAGGTCTGTTGTGCGGTCTGCGTTCTCGACGCGCATCCAGATCGACTGGTCTGCATGTACACGCGCTTCTGCTTCCAGCAGATATCCATTCGTATCTACGTTTGTGCCGATGGTATGATTGCGGCCCCAAACTGCAGTGGCATCCAGAGCCGCTGCCGTCCACGCGTGATGCACACCCACAGACGCTGTTTGTCGCAGCACATCCTCTTCAGGATGCAATGCCTCCGGCGAGTGCAAGTGGCCAACCGAATATTGCGCAATCCAATCCTTCGCTGGAGCTACGGTGAGCCGCGTCGACCAGGAGTCCACCGGGCCGGCTTCGATGATCCATCGATTCTCGCCCGGCTCCCGCCCATGGAAGCCCGATGCCTCGACCCGCGCCGGTCCCCATGTGAGGCCGCCGCTCAGCACGTCATACGCGATGTGGGTCGAGTCTTCCAGATGGTGCCCGAGTGGCGCCAGTGGATTGCTCTCCGCGCTGGCACGATGCGGATACGCAACCGGACCGAGCGCCGGATCACCGACCGGCGCTGCATAGAGTGTCGCCAAACCTTTCTTGCCCAGATCGTGATCGTAGATCGCGGCCAGGGCCATGAAAAAATCATGTGGATGCTGGCCATCGATGATCGGCCGGCCGAATGCTGTTTCACCCTGCTGAAAAAGCTCCGGATAATAACGCCCGGTGATCGTTGCCGGCTCCAGGCTGAACATATTGGCGAACGTCAACTGTCCATGCCCCACTGTGCGCTGCGCCATCGGCATCACCCAGTTCACGCTGAAAAGCTTGTCGTGTCCGCGCGGCCCGGACTGCTGCTGCTCGACGATCTCGGCGTTGCCATGCAGCATCACCATCCATTTGCCGCTCATGCGCATCAACATCGGCGGTGCGCTCGATTCCGGTTCCAGGCTCGTGCCCGATGCATCGTGCCGCAGCACATTCTGCTTGAGCGTTTCGGCCGGCCCTCCCATGTTCATCTGTGCCTGGACGCAAAAAGGCGCGCATACAAAAATCGCTACCCATAAACACTTCATCTCAACCCTCCGCATCGTTTGCGGTTCCGCTATCTCAGTAGCGCACAAAGAAAGACTCGTGCACACAACGGCTCTGTGCGATGCGGCTTCGAGTCCATCAGCTAGAGAGAATGCAGAATCTCAGATGCGTAGCACTGCGGGTGGTTGAGGATGAATGAATGTTCGCACGGCAAGGTCTTGTCCTGTTCGCGACTGGATCGCACGAGAACCGTGCAATGCGACGAACTCGCCGACTAACGGCCGGGTTGTTGCTTTGGCCAAAGGCCGACCGTTGTACGCAACGGGCCGCACCCATCCGGTCCCGGGAGCGCAGCATTCAGCCAGCGACGCCGTGACTACGGGAGCGCAGCAAGATCGCGCTGCGCCGCGCGGCATCGACGCGCAGGCCGCTCCAGATGGAGCAAGCGAAAGGGCCACGGCTAAGAACAGGATGAGCAAGCCGGCGCGGCGCATGGCGTTATTCTACGCCAGGTTCGCCTCCCTGCTTCGCACTATGCGAAAATGAAGATGGCAACATTCTTCCGCGTGGCCTGTGCCGGCGCGCAGCATCCGTACTGCAATCAACGCAAACAGGACGCTTGCCGCGAAGAGCCGTACTGCGGCCCGATGACTCGGAAAAGGCGCGGCAGACAGCAATCAATTCAGGAATATTGAAACGATGATCAGTGTCAGCAATGTAACCATGCGCTACGGCTCCAAAGTGCTCTTTGAAGAGGTGAGCACCACATTTACGCCGGGCCGCCGCTACGGACTGACCGGCCCGAATGGCGCCGGCAAGTCGACGTTCATGAAGATTCTCACCGGCGAGATCGATCCGCAGAAGGGCAACGTGGTGCGCCCGCGCAAACTCGGTGTGCTGCGCCAGGATCAGTTTGCCTTCGACGCTTATCGCGTCATCGACACAGTCATCATGGGCAACAAGCCGTTGTGGGCTGCACTCGAAGAGCGCGACAAGATCTACGAGAAGCCCGAGATGAGCGACGAAGACGGCATGCGTCTCGGCGAGATCGAAGGCATCATCGGCGATGAGGACGGCTACACGGCTGAGTCCGATGCGGCCGTGCTGCTGCAAGGCCTTGATATTCCCGACGATTTGCACGAGCGCAAGATGGGCGAACTGCAGGGCGGCCAGAAGGTGCGCATCCTGCTGGCACAGGCGCTCTTCGGCAAGCCGGAAGCACTATTGCTGGACGAGCCGACCAACTATCTCGATCTTGACTCGATCCACTGGCTGCAGGATTTCCTGCTCAACTACGACGGCACGCTGATCGCCATCTCGCACGACCGGCACTTTCTCAACTCCGTCACCACGCACACCGCCGACATCGACTATCAGACCATCATCACCTACACCGGCGGCTACGACGATATGGTGATGGCCAAGACGCAGGTTCGCTCCACGCTCGAACAGCAAAATGCGCAGCGCGAAAAGAAGATCGCGCAGCTCAACGAGTTCATTGCGCGGTTCGCAGCCGGCACGCGCTCCTCGCAGGTCACCAGCCGGCGCAAAGAGGTGGAGCGCCTGCAGACCAACGAGCTCGCGCGCTCGAACATCCAACGCCCCTACATCAAGTTCGACCAGGTTCGCCCCAGCGGCAAGCACGTGCTCGAATTCAAGCATCTCACCAAGTTCTATGGCGAGCTGAAGGTGCTCGACAGCTTTTCGGCCAACGTGCTGCGGGGCGAAAAGGTCTGCATCATGGGCCGCAACGGTGCGGGCAAAACCACGCTGCTCAAGAGTCTGCTGGCCAACTATCCCGGCCTGGCCGACAAAGAGTTCACGCTCGACTCCGGCTCCGTTTTCTGGGGCCACGAAGCGCAGGTCGGCTACTTTCCGCAGGACGTGGGCTCAACCATCGAGCATGGCCTTACTGTCTCCGAGTGGCTCCATCGCTGGGACCCGAAGGCGACGGTCGAAGAGATTCGCGGCATTCTCGGGCAGATGCTCTTCTCCGGCGAAGAAGGCAACAAGCCCACCAAGGCGCTCTCTGGCGGCGAGCAGGCGCGGCTTGTCTTCTGCAAATTGATCCTCACCAAGCCCAACATCCTCATCTTCGACGAGCCGACGAACCACCTCGACCTCGAAGCCATCAATGCGCTCAACATCGCGCTGCAACGGTATGAAGGCACGGTGCTGCTGGTCACGCACGATCACGACCTGATCGACGAAGTGGCGACGCGGTTGTGGGTCTTCCGCGATCACAGCATCGAAGACTTCCAGGGACCGTACGAGGAGTGGAAGGGCAAGCACAGCTAAACTGTATTGACGATCTGCCGGAGCAATGCTTGTTATTCGACCGGCCCAACCCGGCAGAGCCAACTGCATCGCAAGCAGGATCGCTCACGCAGCGGATAAGGCGGCTGGTCAGTTTCGTCGCGATTCTCGCTCTGATCTCGGCCGCAACGACCGTGATGATGCTCTGTCCGTGCGATTCGGTCGGTATTCACGATCACTACGCCATTTCTCTGGTTGCGATTGCACTTCTACTCAGCATCAGCGCGGCATATCTGGTATATCGCCAGATGCAGCGCGACTCCGGAATCACTGGATTTTTGAGAGCCGTGATCGCACTCGCGATTGTTGGATTCGGCGTCTACGCGGAGCTTTACGTAGCAATGGAAGTCGTCGCCTGGCTTGCGCGCCCGCGCTAGTTTTCAGCCTTCACGCTCTGCGCCGTGCTGCTTCGTCATACACCTCGACATACTGCTTCGCCGGACCGGCCCAGTCGTAGTTTTGGGCCATGCCGTTGCGCATCAGATGTTCCCACGCCTTCTTGTTTTCGAAGACCTTCACGGCGCGATCGATGGCCGCCAGCAGATCGCGTGGATCGTAGCCGGTAAACTTGAAGCCGGTCCCGGTTTTCTTTGCCGCATCCCACTCTTCGATCGTGTCGTCGAGGCCGCCCGTGGCGCGTACGATGGGCACTGTTCCGTATTTGAGCGAGTAAATCTGATTCAGGCCACAAGGCTCATACCGCGATGGCATCAGAAAAGCATCTGCACCGGCTTCAATTTTGTGCGAGAGCGCATCGTCGTATCCAATGCGCACGGCGACCTTGTCCGGATGGCGAAAAGCCCAGTCACGGAAGAAATTCTCGTAGATGGGTTCGCCGGAGCCAAGCGCCGTCACGACAATATCGCGCTTAGCCAGATCATCGGCAATCCGCGAGACGATGTCGAAGCCTTTTTGCGTGGCGAACCGGGAGACGATCCCGATGACCAGCGTCGAATCAGGGACGGATTCGAATCCGAAGGCGTGCAGAAGATCGGCGCGACAGGCCTTTTTACCCTCCAGATGATCCGGCGCGTAATGCGCGGCCAGATTCTTGTCCACGGCCGGGTCCCAACGCGCGTAGTCCACTCCATTCAGAATGCCGTGCAGGTCAGCGGCACGGCCGTGCAACACACCGTCCAGTTGCTCGCCGAAGGCCGGTGTCTGAATCTCCTCGGCGTACTTGCGGCTGACGGTGGTCAGCATGTCAGAGAATACGAGGCCGCCCTTGAGAAAGTTAAAGCGGTCGAACTGCTCCACCTGGTCCATGGTGAAGAGATCCCAGGGAAAGAGGAGCTGCTCGGTGGTCTGCGGTGGAAACTTTCCCTGATAAGCGGCATTGTGAATTGTGAGCACCACGGCGGTTCCATGGAAAGCGGGATCAGCGGCATAGACGGTGCGCAGGTAAACCGGAATCAACGCCGCCTGCCAGTCATGTACGTGGAAGATCGCAGGCACGCCCAGCAGCTTTGTCGCTTCGAGCACGGCGCGGCAATACAGCCCAAAACGCTCGGCATTGTCGGTATACTCTCCGCCCGCCGGCCCGTAGAGCTCTGGCCGGTCAAATAGCTCGGGACAATCGATGAAATAAAACTGCACGCCGTCGCGCTGGCCGCCATCCACAATGCCGACGAAACGGTTGTAGTAGCGGAAAGGAATCGTGATCGATCGCACCGCATACTTAGGCTCGCCTTCAAGGAATGGGCGGACGCGTGCATACAGCGGCAGATACACCGTCACTGCATGGCCCAGCTTCGCTATCTCGCGAGGCAATGCGCCGACTACGTCTGCCAGCCCTCCCGTCTTGGCAAACGGCACACACTCCGACGCTGCAAAGACAATGTGCATGAAGAGATCTCCCCATCATTCGATTCCGCGCAGGACGCGTCGATCCAAAGGGAAAGTCTACTATGTTGTCACAGCATCGATGTTCGCGCGCTGGGCAGGATCGATAGCAAGCGAAAAATTCGCCGTTAATTAAACGGGCAACGTCGCGTAGTAAGCTGTGTACGCAGCAAAAAGGAGAAAGAATCGTGGCATCTGCAAATATTTTGTTCCGTGCGACGTTCGTCGCCACCCTGACCATCGCTGCTGCTCTTGCGGCGCATGCGCAAACCCCTGCCGCTCCGTCTGCGCCTCCCGCTCCAAGCACCCCTGAGAAGGACATCCTGCGCAGCTACACCGGTCTGAAGAACAATATCCTCAAGTCGGCGGACAAGATGCCGGCAGACGGCTACTCCTTCAAGCCTGAGCCGGATATCCGCACTTTCGCGCGCATACTGAACCATGTCAGCGAGGCGCAGTTGCGCTCTTGCGGTGCGCTGAATGGCACCGCCCCGGACACGCTGCCGAAGGTGCCGCCCGAGACAGCCGACAAAGCCGCCATCGTCGACGCGCTGCAAGCCTCCTTCGCCGAATGCGACAAAGCGATCGCCGCGCTTACCAGCACCAATCTGCTGGAAGCCGTGAGCGTGGGGCAGTCGAGCCGTGCACGCGTCAGCCTGGCTTGGGGAGTTGTGGCCCACGACGACGAGCAGTACGCCGCGCTGGCGCTCTATCTCCGGCTCAAGGGCCTGACTCCACCGAGCAGCGAGAAGTAGAAGCGAGCAATAGGCCGGGCGCGGGAATCGCTACGATTCCTGCGCAATAACTCCGGCTGCGGACAAGGCGATCGGTTCCCGGGCGCGAGCACGCCACGTCAGAATGGCCTGGCAACCGAGCATCATCAGGATCGGGTCGAGGGGTCGCAGATGGTACGGCTCAGGATGGCTGAAGTAGTAGAGGATCGGAAAGAGAAATAGCACGCCGCCGTACCGGATCGCCTCCCATGGCCTCTCTCGCCACGCGGCAACCAGGCCCGCGATCGCCAGCAGAGTCAAGGCTGTGGCGAACGGAATATTCGCCGGGTCCGTTGGCTCCATCGCCAGATACTCACGGCTGAAGCTCCAGTAGCCTGTCCAGAGATACACGGCGCGCCGCATCGACATCCAGAAAAACCATTCGCGGTGCTGCGCGATAAACCTCGTCGCCTGCGCGGCCTTGTGATCCATGTAGACCAGTTCGCCCATGCGATTGTAGTCAGCTAGTTCTTCCTGATCGTGCAGTGGATGCAGATGATCGCTGGTCCAGCGCGTGGAGTAGCCGTTATTGCCCATCCAGAGCTCGAGCCCCAGGCTGTCGCGCATGGGAATGAAGCGATGGAAGACCAGCGCGTTGCGAATGATCCATGGCGAGAGCATCGCCGTGAGCGTTAGCGAGGCCACAACGCCGGAAGGCAGCCAGCGCTGGCCGGACCGCGCCAGCCGCCAGCCGGCCACGATCAACAAAAATGGAATCACCACCAGCACAGAAGGCTCGTTGAGGCCTGCAAATCCAGCGAGTACACCGAATCCCGCCCAAAGAGCGAGCCGTGGTGACTTCTCCATGTCCTGCGCGAGGTAAAGCAACCAGCACAGGCACAGCAGCGAGATGTGCGTGGCCCACGCCCATGCTGCAGCAAAGTAAATGCCGTAGGGCGAAAAGGCCCATGCCCAGGCGGCCCACCAGCCCGCGCGTTCTCCAAAGCTGCGCCGCGTCATCAAGAATACAGGGATGCCGGCCAACGCAGAGAGCACGCAGTTGAGTGCATGCGCCGCAAAGATGGATTTTGCCGTATGGATACCGAACCAGTGGAAAAGGGCAGCCACGACCAGTGGATAGACGGGCGGCATCACAGCCGATGGCTGCGTCGACGCAAACGGGCTTCCAAACCCGCGACCAGCCAGCAGAGCTTCAGCCACATTGCCGGGCTCCCACGCATGCAGGTGGTCAGGGTTCATCAGCCCTTCAAAGTTGTTGAAGGGGATCACGGCGAGGCGCACAGCAAGCGCCACAAGCACAACAGCAAACAGCCGCCAGTGAGAGGTCTTCTTCTCGAAACCGGTGTCGATCATATTCCTGTAACTTTGTTAGACGAGAACTGCGCCGACCCGATGACAAAGCGGAATACGTCCGGATAACTGCTTCATTCCAATATGTATCTTCTTTGTTTCACGGGCGCTTGTCTTTACGAAACCCTTATGAATCCGCATCCGGCATGACAACAGCCGTCCGAGGGGGGCGCCCCGCAATTCAGCGAGGGCTCATGCCTGTTCTTCGCGAAAATTGCAGGAGAGTCCCAGCGCCGTCCAGAAATGCTGCAGAAGAGCGCGCGTCTCCGGCGTTGTCGCCGTAGTGCCCCGCAGCTCCACGTTTGCGGTTGAGGGCTCCATCAGCGCAGCGGGCTCGGCTGCAATGGCCACGCACTGCCCGGCCCGATAGGTGCAGGCAGCGAGATCAGCGATGGAGAGGTTGGTAGTCGGCGTGGCGAAGACGGTCTGGGGCGGCGACATGCGATCGAGAAGCCAGAGGATCTCGAGCTTCGATTCAAGCTCATCCGGAACACAGTCGATGACGAGATCGGCGGAGCGGACGGCGTCCTCGACGGTGGAGACGAACGCCACGCCGGCGAGCGCATCCGGATTCAGCTCACGGCGGATGTACTCCTGGGCATGATGCAGGTTCGAAGGCATCACATCCTCAAGGAGCACCCGGAAACCGGCGCGAGCCGCCCGCAAAGCAAGCGAACGGCCCAGCGGGCCGGCTCCGATGATGGCGACGGTCTGAGACAAGCAGGATTACTTCGCGGTAAGCGCCTGCGCAACGTCAGCCGCACTCGGCCGCACCTGCTGCAGATGCTCGGCCACGCGCACCCGCTCTTCCGGAGAGAGTGTCGGAACAGCGGCAAGGACGCGGCGCAACGTAACGGCGACGTCGTCAATGTAGTTCATCAGGCGAATGGCTTCTCCAGAAAGCGGCATGGGATCCTCGGGGTCTAAAGTTCTGGTTTCCATTGTAGTGGGTCAGGGCGAGAACTGCATCGCTCGCCTTTTTTCGGCGGTGCGCGGCAGGTTCTCGAGGAGTTTCCGCGTTTTTAAATGCCCGATGAAATCTCAATGAAACGCTCGCGAATCCGCGGCCTCCTTAAGCTTCGCTTAAGACTCCCAAACCTAGCCTGTGCATAAGTTCTCAAAGCTACGTGGATCTTGCGCGGCTGGGAACTTGTAAGAGTGTAGACCTGGAATTCAACTTCACCTTTTGCCATGCACTCTGATCTCCCCATCGCCAATCCTCGCATTGTCATTCTTTGTCCCAATCTCGCAAGTGAATCCTGATGTGTACCTAAAGAACAACGCCAAATACAGCGCGCTTTTCAAGGAGATGCCAATGATCCCCCTCGTGTACCTTCCCTTCCGCCCAACTCTGGTTCTCGCGTTCGCACTATTGCTCAGCGGATTTACATGTCAGGCAAGAGCGCAGGAGCACGGAGCCATAACCGGTATCGTGACCAGTCCAAACGGCGCAGCTCTTCAAGGCGCGCAAATCGCCATTCAGACTCCGAGTCTCACGGCATCCACGAATGAACAGGGCCGCTATTACATCAATAATCTCGCGCCCGGAACCTACAGTCTCACCATCACCTACGTAGGCCTGGACCCGCTCAAGAAGGATGTCACCCTCGCTCCTGGGCAGACCGTCGATCTGAACGCCAGTCTGAAGGTCCCCAGCGAAAAACAGGCTATCGTGGTCAATGGCGGCCGCGCCTCGGCGGAGGCGGAAGCCATCAACGTGGAGCGTGCAGCCGACAACCTTCTGCAGGTGATGCCCACCGAAATCATCACAAGCCTGCCGAACGCCAATCTCGCCGATGCCTTGGGACGCCTGCCGAGCGTTACGTTGGAGCGAGACGAGGGTGAAGGCAAATATGTGCAGGTGCGCAGCACGGAGCCCCGCCTCACCAACACAACTGTTGATGGCGTCAACCTGCCCTCTGAAGAGCCCGGCGTCCGCCAGATCAAATTCGACGCCATTCCATCCAGCCTCGTTGACTCCGTCCAGATCAGCAAAACTCTCGAAGCAAATATGGAGGGCGACGGCATTGGCGGTTCGGTGAATCTTGTCACCAAGACCTCACCCGACACGCCCACCCTCGAAGTTACGGGCCTGGGTGGCTACACGCCCATCATCCACGGCCGCGGAAACACGACCGAAACGGCAACCTTCGGCCGTCGCTTCGGTGCAAGCAAAAAGTTCGGTCTCATTGTCGGGGGTTCGTATGACTGGGAAGGCCGGGGCATTGATGACATCGAGCCTGTGCCTGACACGAACGGATCCCAGACGTGGTTCGACGGCATGGACCTGCGCGAGTACCAGTACTTCCGGTCGCGTTATGGCTTTGCCGGGAGCACCGACTATCGCATCCGCCCAGGATCGAACGTCTACGCGCGCTTTCTCTATTCCGACTTCAAGAACTACGGCGATCGTTGGGACTACTCGTTGCTGGACAATACACCCGGTGTTTCACTGCTCAATCCCGGCAACCAGGGCGGCGTCCCTTCCTACAACGGACAACTTCGCAATCCCGATATCCAGGTAGGCAGCCTGATCTTCGGCGGCAATCACGTTCTCGATACGACGTGGTACACATGGGAAGCGAACATCGGGCGCTCTTCTTACGGAAATTCATCATCCTCGACGGCGGCCTTCGATTCCACGCAGAGTTCAAGTAACTGCGAGTTCCAGCCCGCTGCGACAAGGGATAAATACCTCCCGCAGTGGAACCAGGCCTGCTTTACGGAGATTGCGAATCCAGCCAACTTTACCCTGGACCACATCAACCGCGACCTGGGCAAAGCCGTTCAGCTCAACCTCGGCGTTGGCGGATCGGGAGCCAAACAGTATCACATCGGCAACCGGTCAGCAGTTTTTGAGTACGGGGGCAAGTTCCGCAACGAACACAAATATGCCGACACCTATTCCCTCGCGCTAACGCCGAACGGCACGGTGGACATGTCGCAGTTCCCGAACCGAATGATCAATCACAACTACTACAACGGCGGCGCCTACCAGCTTGGGTACAACGTGTCACTGGAAGACGTACTCGCCTACGCCAATAGCCACGCGAGCGCCTTCAGCTCCAGCAGCACACAAGGCCAGGACTCCTCACAGTTCTCGCTGGTGGAACAGGTCAGCGCCGGCTACGTGATGAACACGATCGACTTCTCCAACGGCATTCGGTTCATTGCTGGACTGCGTGCTGAGAATACGTCCGATAGCGTTCACAATCTCGCCTTCGGCGACACAGGAATTACGCCCAACGCCTTCTCCGGCTCTTACTACACCCTGCTGCCGAGCGCCTCTCTCCGGTTCCATGCCGGACCTGACAGCTACGTGCGCCTTATCTATGCGCGCGGCCTATCGCGTCCAGATCCGCAGGACATCGCTCAACCGCTCAGTTGGACGGTCTCCGGAAACGGCGCAAATCGTTACTCTGTCAGCTTTGGCAATGCCAACCTGAAAGCCGAAACCGGCGACGACGTGGATGTGCTGTTCGATCACTACCTGAAATCGTTCGGTGTCATCTCCGCCGGTTACTTTTACAAGTCGCTTCAGAACCCGATCGTTTTGACCACCTATCAGCTCACAAACTACCTGCCTCCAGGTGCGCCGTCTGTAGATCGCGGGAACTACCTCGCTACTCAGCCGGTCAACGCGGGCAGCGCATGGCTAAGCGGCTTTGAGGCGTCCTATCTGCAGCACTACTCTGCTCTGCCTGGCTTTCTGGGCGGACTCGGCATGTCGGCAAACTACAGCTACATCGGCTCCAGCACAGACGGTATTCCCGGCCGCTCCGACCATCCGCGGCTGCTGCGCAATTCACCCAACATGTTCAATATCAGTCCGACGTACGACAAGGGCCGTTACTCGCTCCGCATGGGCATTTCGTATAACCAGGCGAGCATCTACGGCTATCAGTACCAAGACGGCATGCCGGGCGGCGTCAGTGGACCGCTCAGCGACATCTACTTCTACTCTCACGTCCAGGTGGATGCTCAAGGCATGATCGGCCTGCACCACGGTCTGAATCTGATCGTCTCCGGTCTCAACCTCAACAACGAAGTCTTCGGGTTCTACCAAGGTAGTTCGCAGTATATGATCCAGCGCGAATACTATCAGCCGACATTTTCTGCCGGTCTGCGGTGGTCGCCTTCTCGGGAGTAGAAAGAGAGAAACTATTCGCCAGAGTCTCCAGCAAAGCCCCGCGCCTGCGCGGGGCGTGCTATTCATGCCGTAGCGCCTGCATCGGCTGGATGCTCGCAGCGCGGCGGGCTGGAATCCAACTCGCGCCCAGTGCGACGAGCAGCAGGATCAGGGCGCCACTCGATAAAGTAAGCGGATCGGACGCCGTGACACCATAGAGCATCGACCGGACGAACCGTGCGAGCCCCAATGAAGCTCCAAGCCCGATGACAATTCCCGCGACGGACATTCTTGAGGCTTCATGCAGGACCATTCCCAAAACCTGTCGTGGAACTGCACCCAATGCTAGACGGACCCCGATCTCGCTCGTCCGCTGCACTACCGAATACGCCATGATGCCGTAGATTCCGACACAGGCGAGCGTGAGCGCCAGCACGCCAAATCCACTCGTGAGAATGGCAAAGATCCGTTCCTGCCGCAGATTGGCCGCGATCTGCTCATCCTGAGTGCGCACATCGAGCATCGGCAGATTGGGATCGACCTGCCGCATCGCATCGCGCAACGAAGGCAGCAGTGCCCGTTCGTCGAGGCCCGTAGCCACTGCAAACGTCACCTGGTGGAGGCCGTTGTCCCTCTGCCAATAGGGCCTGTAGTAGGTTGGCTCGACATCCTTCCGAACACGGAAATACTTCGCATCTCCACACACACCGACGATTTCGACTGTCTCGGGATTATTGAGCCCCTCTTCGAACGTCCTGCCCACTGGATTCATATTGGGGAAGTATTTATTCGCGAGGGTCCGGTTCACCACCGCCACCTTGCGCTGCCCGCGGAGATCGTTCCCAGTGAACCCCCTACCCGCAATGATCGAAATACCATAAGTCGTAAAGAATTGAGCGCCCACCTCGTTCACCAGGACGCTGGGGTTTCCCTCTGCCTTCCGCTGCCATCCCTGAGGAAGGAAGGTGTGGCCTTCCGCGTTGCCCGAGATCAGCGGCAAACGGCTGAGGGTTACATTCTGTACGCCGGGAACGGCCGTGAGCTTTTCTTCCAGCCGCTCCAGCAGCGGAGTGCTCGCAGCCTTCGGATAGCGAGTCTCCGGCAGCTCAACGCTGAACAGGAGCAAGTTGTGCGATCTGAATCCGAGCGGTGAACGCCCCAGTTGCATCAGGGTCCGCACGAACAACCCCGCTCCCACCAACAGCAACATCGACAGAGCCACCTGAACGGTGACAATTGCTTTGCCACCGAGTCCGCTCCTCCGATGCATCAATGTCTGCCCGCTGTCCTTCAAACTCGAACTCACTCGCACGCGCGTCGACTGCCATGCTGGCGCAAGTCCGAAAATGATCCCCGTCAAAATCGATACCGCTACGGCAAACGCAAAGATTGGCCAGCTGAATCGTGCGGAAAAGGCCGGCGGAGCCCACGAGTTGGCAAACAGGCGCGGAATCGCATTACGCACTGCAAACGCCAGCAGCAATCCGGCCGCGCCGCCCATCAGCGACAGCAGCAGGCTCTCCGTCATCATCTGACGCAAGATACGTGCGCGGCCTGCACCGAGCGCAAGACGTGTGCTCGTCTCCCTCTTGCGTGCGCCGGCACGCGCCAGCAATAAATTGGCCAAATTCGCGCAGGCCAGCAGCAGAACCAGGCCTGCAAGCGTCATCAGCACATAGACCGGCTTCTCAAGACCTTCCACTGCCGGATTCTGTCCCCGGCTTCCGTCGCGAAGCAGCAATCTGGGAATTTGATTCTCTTTGGTCACCGGCATGGTCGCACGTACAGAGGCATTCAGCGCCACGTTCAGTGACGCCTCCGCGGTCGCAGCAGGAACACCCAACTTCACGCGTCCCATCACCAGGACCCACCACAACCGCGTGTTCGTCAGCAGAGAAGGCGACCGGGTTTGGCCCGGGCCTGGGTCAAAATCCCCGGGCGCAACGATCGGTTGCATACTGAACGGAAGAAAGATGTCCGGCCTGCCCTGGGCCGAATAGGCTCCGGTAAATCGCGGCGGATTCACTCCGACGATCGTCATCGGTATCGCGTTTACGAGAATGATCTTTCCAATCACATCCGGCGATCGTGCGAAACGATTTGACCAAAGCCTGTCGCTTATCGTCACCACAGGGCCGCTGCCCACGGTTCCATCGTCCGACTCCTGAATGCCCCGTCCCAGCTGTGGCTGCACCCCCAGCATGGAATAGTAGTTGCCCGACACCATCTCCGCTTCTGCGGTTTCGGCCTCGCCACGAATCGTGACCGTCATTCGCCCGTAGGGCTTGAACGCCATCACGTCGGCCAGCGACCGGTTCTGATGCCGTAATTGCTCATAGACCGGGTAGGAAAAAGAGGTGGAGACCTGACCACCGCCCGGTAGATCGTCCCAGAAGCCCCACATCGAACTAACGATACCTTCTCGTGGTTCGCTCCAATAGAACATCCGCAACTGCTCGGGATGCGGCACATTCAGCCGGTCGAGCAGCATGTGCTGCGCCACGGTGAAGATCGCCGTGTTAGCGCCGATGCCGAGCGCCAGAGAGGTAATTGCGACGGCGGTAAACCCCGGACTCTTGCGCAGGATTCTTAACGCATATCGAAGGTCGGCCCATAACTGATCGAGCAGGCGCAGGCCGAGCGAAGCGCGCATCTCTTCCTTGTGCTTCAACATCGGCCCGAGCGCGATCCGCGCCCGCCGTGCGGCTTCTTCCGGCGAAAAGCCAGATTGCGTCAGGTCATGGGTCAAAAGCTCAAGATGGCAGGCCAGCTCGGCATCCATTCTGTCTTCCAGATGGTCGCGGCGAAACGCAGCACGACACCAGGAGAGCAGTTTGTGAAGATTGCGGCCAACGAATGATCTGAGACTCATACTTCCTCCGGTTCTGCTCGCAACGACTCCGTGCCTCGCGCAGCTCTCCTCGACAATCTAGGAAAGAACCTACACGCACTCTCCTAGCCTGTCAAGGAGAGAGAAGATACGCTGTCGCGCCCACATCTTCGTCAAATCTTCGCCATTCCGGTATAATCGCAGCATGGATTTTCAGCTCGTGACCTCTTACAAACCGCGGGGAGATCAGCCGCGGGCCATCGAAGAGCTTGTGCAGGGATTGGGCGCTGGCGAAAAGCACCAGGTATTGCTGGGCGTGACGGGATCAGGCAAGACCTTCACCATGGCCAAGGTCATCGAGCAGTCGAACCGGCCGGCGCTGATTCTCGCCCACAACAAAACGCTCGCCGCGCAGCTTTATCACGAGTTCAAGCAGTTCTTCCCCAACAACGCGGTCGAGTACTTCGTCAGCTACTACGACTACTACCAACCGGAAGCCTACAATCCGGCGGCCGACCTGTACATCGAAAAGGAAGCCACGATCAACGATGAGCTGGACAAGCTGCGGCTCTCGGCAACGCGTTCGCTCTTCGAGCGGCGCGATACCATCATCGTGAGCTCAGTGAGCTGCATCTACGGCCTTGGCTCGCCGGAAGCTTATTACGGCATGTTGCTGCTGCTCGAAAAAGGCCAGCAGATCAGCCGCAAAGACATCACACGCCGCCTGGTCGAGATTCTCTACGAGCGCAACGACAGTGATTTTCGTCGTGGCACCTTCCGCGTGCGCGGCGACGTGATCGAGGTCTTCCCTACCTACGACGAGAGCGCCTACCGGATCGAGATGTTCGGCGACGAGATCGAATCGCTGGCGCAGATCGATCCGCTCTTCGGCACCGTCAAGCAGAAATATGCGCGGCTGCCGATCTATCCCAAGAGCCACTACGTGGTGCTGCCGGAGCGCAAGAGCCAGGCAATCGACTCGATTGTGACGGAGCTGAACGAATGGGTGCCGCACCTTGAGACAGAAGGCCGCATGGTCGAGGCGCAGCGCGTGCATCAGCGCACGCGTTTCGATCTCGAAATGATCAAGTCGATGGGCTACTGCCATGGCATTGAGAACTACTCGCGGCACTTCTCAGGCCGTCTGCCCGGCGAACCACCTCCGACGCTGCTCGATTATTTTCCGCGCGATTACCTGCTGTTTGTCGACGAAAGCCACGCCACGATTCCGCAGGTGCACGGCATGTGGCATGGCGACCGCAGCCGCAAGCAGAATCTGGTGGACTACGGCTTCCGTCTGCCCTCGGCCATGGACAACCGGCCGCTCAAGTTCGATGAGTTCGAGAATCGTGTGCACCAGACGATTTATGTCTCAGCCACGCCAGGCCCGTATGAACTCACGCGCTCGGCAGGCGTGGTCGTCGAACAGGTGATCCGGCCTACGGGGCTGGTCGATCCCGCAATCGAGATCCGGCCCGTGAAAGGGCAGATCGACGATCTGCTGGCGGAGATACGCGACCGGGCCAAACGCAATGAGCGCGTGCTCGTAACCACGCTGACCAAGCGCATGGCCGAAGACCTTGCCGGCTACTACACGGAAGTGGGTGTCCGCTGCCGCTACATGCACTCCGAGATCGAGACGCTGGAGCGCGTCAAGCTGCTGGCTGGCTTGCGCAAAGGCGAGTACGACGTTCTGATCGGCATCAACCTGTTGCGTGAGGGGCTCGACCTGCCCGAAGTTTCGCTGGTGGCGATTCTGGATGCGGACAAGGAAGGCTTCCTGCGTTCGGCCGGGTCGCTGATCCAGACCATCGGACGGGCCGCACGCCATCTAGAGGGCAAAGCCATTCTCTACGCCGACACGATAACGGACTCGATGCGCCGCGCCATTGATGAGACCGACCGGCGCCGCGCCATTCAGCAGGCTTACAACGAGGAGAAAGGCATCACGCCGCAGTCGGTCATCAGCCAAGTCGATATGGGGCTGGCGCAGATTCTCAAGGCCGAGTACGGCGAGCTGGCCGTCGAAGAAGCCGAGGCGATACCGGATTTCACCTCGCAGGAACAACTCGATGCCTATATTGCTAAGCTCGAAGGCGAGATGCGCGAGGCCGCGAAGAAGTTCGAGTTCGAAAAAGCCGCGCGGCTGCGAGACACAATCAAGGATCTAAGGGACAAGGAATTTCTATTCGGATGACGTTCGGTATGCTCGCAAACTCGGCTGCGAGCAACATAAATGAACCGTTTGTCATCTGAGTTGGGATTGCACGGACTGTAGAAGGGATCCCGGGCCCAGAGAGCTGATGAAAACCATCCTTCTTGTCGAGGAAGATCCACTCCAGGCAATGAGGTGGATGTCGTTCCTGGAGAAGCGTTTTCGCCGCGTGCGACGCGTGGCTGATCCGGTAGACGCGTTCTGCCTGATCGAGCAGCCCGCCTTCTCACAGAATCTTGGCCTCGTCGTCACAGCTCATCATTTGCCTGGCTTGAGCGGTCCAGCGTTTGTTGACGAACTGCTTGCACGCAAGCCGGCATTGCCTGTACTTGTGCTCGATGCGACGCCAGAGTCTATGCGCGAGTATGCGAGTGCAGGCGTACGCCTTCTCTCAAAGCCGATATCCGAGGAACAATTGACCGCGGTGATAAGTCAAATGCTGCATGGAGGAGCGCACAAAGCGGCATGAGTTGCGCTCAGCTAGCCGCGAACGGAGACGCCTGAGAAGGAGAGCACAGCCAGACCGCGAACCGGCTGGCCAAAGAAACGGGCTGGCTCAAATTTGCTGAAGAGCAGAAGATTTTCCACCTGGGAACGCGTGGCCGCATCCGAAGGGCCGGAGACGATGCGGTAGTCGTACACTTCGCCCTGTCCGTTGATATAAGCTTCGACTACTACCGGAGCAGAAACGACGCTGATATCATCGCTCTCTGCGCCGCTGGAAAGATAGAGGAAGCGCGGGGCAGTCGCCATGCCCAGCGGCTCATCTTTCACGGCCTGGGCTGAATCAGGCTGGGTAAACACACCCACCAGCACGACAACGGTGCCCAGCAGCAGAACCGCGCTGGCAAAACCAGCCGAAGCTTGCAGAAGAAACGGGCCCACGGTGTTCTTCCACGCTAATGCCCACGTCTCTCGCCGGCTGCGCTGCGCACGCGCACGCTCCTGGCTCACAGCAACGCGAATCCTGAGCAGCAAATCTTCAGGTTCCGGAACTGGACCCAGTTCTGAAAGCGAGGACTGCACCTTCCGCAGCGATTCCCACTCGCGTGCACACGTGTAGCATTCTCGGAGATGGGCGGCGATATGCTGCATCTCGTGGCCGTTCAGCCGGCCATCCAGATACTCTGTAAAGCCTGCTTGTACCGCGTCGCAGCTGTTCATCGCGCCTCCTCTCTTGCAGGTATATTCAACGCCGCAGAGGCCACACTGTGGGGAGCGGACTTCTGACTGGTTAGCAGCGCCTTCAAATAGGCCCGCCCACGCACCAGCCGCGATTTCACCGTCCCCAGATTGACGCCCTGCATCTCTGCCACTTCTTCGTAGACAAAGCCCTCGATATCGCGCAGGATCAGCGTTGTGCGGAACGGCTCCGGAACCTGCCCCAGTGCCCATTCGACACGTTCCCGGTTCTCCTGATGGACCGCGGAGTCGAACGGCGATTCTGCTGGATCGACCAGCATCTCCTTCAGCCGTATGGGACAGCCGGACTCCGAGTCCACAATCTCCTGTTCGATGGGAATCTCTTGCTGCTTGTGCCGCATCCACCAGCGGCGCTGATTCGAAGCCTCGTGGAGCGCGATGCGGTAGATCCACGTCCGCAGAGTGGATTCCCCATGAAAGTTGTGCACGCCGCGAAAGACTTTGACGAAAACTTCCTGCGTGAGATCGGCAGCATCGGCGCGATCCCGTACGGTGCGCGCCAGCAACGAATAAATCGGCTGGTGATAACGCGCGATGAGCCAGGCAAACGCCTCCTCGGAACCAGCGCGCAACTCCTCAATCAGAGCGGCTTCGTCCGATTGCAGCGTTAATGCACTTGCTAAATTGCCCATGGTGAGATCCGCCTGCAAACCACTGTCCTCCCACCTTACCGCAAAATAGCCACGTTTCGCATCTCGGCCCGCAACTGCGAACCCAGACTGCGCCGAACAGCCAAAAAATCAGCCCGTTCCGAATCGATTCGAAAGCACGCTGGAAAACAACCTGTGGAGGTCAGTTACCTGCGTGCCCTATTTTCTTAGACACCGGTACCCACCCAAAGTGTTCCCGGTCACGGAATGAAAATATGGAAGTTACGAACGGATGGCCGAAGCTTAGACCGTAAACACGATCCGTCGCCCCTTTTCGATGCGGTTCCAGGCGGTTTCAACATCTGCCAGAGGAACCGGTTCAACGTCGACCTTCAATTTGCCCGAAGCGGCCATCGAGAACAGCGTGGGAATTGCGGCGAAGATGAGTTCCAGCGAAGCGGAGCCGAATCCACTGCCCAGCAGGGTCAAGTCAATACTGCGCAGCGTTGCGCCGGGAAGGCTGATGGTTTTGCCCGCGCTCTCGCCCACTTCCACCCACCGGGTACGCTGTGTGGAACTGGCTTTGAATCCCTTGGCGAGCGCCTCCAGCAGTAGCTCTGTCGGCCGGCCCCACAGATAGTCGATGACGACGTCGATGCCCGAGGCTGCCTGCGCCGCAAACGCTTCGCGCACAGCATCCTCCGGCTCGCCCAGGGCAACCACGGCATCCACGTCCGCAGCGGCTACGGCGTGCACATTCCGGCCGGCTGCGATGATCCGCTTGGCCCCTAAAAGACGAGCTGACTGAATCGCAAGCTGTCCGGCGACGCCGGTCGCTCCCAGAATCAGTACCGTCTCGCCGGGCTTCAGTCCGGCCCGCTCCTTCAACGAAAGCCAGGCCGACATGCCCGGATTCACAATGGCTGCCGCCTGCACGTCGTCCAGGCCCTCGGGGAGCGGAATGCATTTCGCAAGCGGCGCCGCAGCCTGCTCGGCCATTGCGCCCCACGGTCTGCGCACAAAGACAAAGAAAACGCGGCGGCCATCCTCAAGAACGCCCACGCCGTCGAGGCCCGGGATCATGGGCAGTTCGCCACCGCTGGCATAGTGCGAACCGCTCGCGAGGGCTTTCACAATCGGGTGCAGCCCCGCGGCGCGCACCTGGATCAGCACTTCGCCCTCCTGCGGTGTTGGATCGGGAAACGATGTGTATTTCGGCGTCTGGCCTAGAGCGCTGACGACGGCTGCCTGCATTATCGTGTCCTCCTGGGAACTGCCTTTTTCGATTCAGCGAACCCGTTTGAGATTCTTCTCAGCGGATCGCGATTAAACTTCCTCACCAGTTGAGGCCTATTCTCTTGGCCTGCACATCCGAGCTGCCCGTAGACAAAATGAGAAGATGAAAGCCTGAGAGGTGAACATGTTTACGCCCATGCCCATCGCCTATGTCCGCACGCCGTACACCCAAACATCCGCGATTCCGAAAGGCTTGGGCGCCAGGCACGACACCGAGGGCGTCATCGAATTTCTCCGCGAGTTCGAGGAAGGGCTGGCCGACATCGAGGGATTCTCGCATCTTTTTGTGCTCTGGGTCTTCGACCGCTCGGACGACTTCGATCTTACCGCGCACCCACCCGCCGATGAGGGCCGTGCGCACGGCGTCTTCGCCACGCGCTCACCTCGACGCCCTAACCCCATCGGCCTCACCGTTGTGGAACTGCTGCGCCGCGACGGAGCCTCTCTGCACGTGCGCGGTGTCGACATGCTCGACCGGACGCCCGTACTCGATATCAAGCCGTATCTTTCCAGCATTCCCGCCGAGAAGCTGCGACGCGGCTGGCTGGCGGAAGCCGAAGCGGGAAAGACGCAGGCTCAGCGAGGTTGATTTCTGCTGGCCGGTCGATCACCGCGAAAAAATCCGCGGCTTTTTTCGGTTCGGTAGAACAGGATACAAACCGCAGATCCTTCGACTCCGCTGCGCTCCGCTCAGGACGACACCACGATTCCAGGCAGCATTCGAGGCTACGGAATGCCCAGCAGCTTGTGGGTCTGCAGACTCATGCGCCATTGGGGGTGTGCCAGGCAATAGTCCAGGGCCAGTTTCGTATTCGCTTCGCGATTGGGCCCGTCCATGGGCTGCAGAAAGAAGTGGCGGAACGCCAGACCCGCGAAATGATCCGGTTCGGCGCCACGCTGTGGATAGACCAGCTTCAATTCGTTGCCGCTTGTCTGTTTCAGTTCCGTTCCAGCCTTCGGGCTGACACATATCCAGTCCAGCCCTGCAGGAGCGGCAACCGTTCCATTTGTCTCGACGGCAATCTCGAATCCGCGCCGGTGCAAAGCCGCGATCAGCACGGAATCGAGTTGCAGCAGAGGCTCGCCGCCTGTGCAGACTACAAATCTCTTTCCACCGGGAGCATCGCCCGGCCATTTCTCGGCAACGGCTGCGGCGAGCGCCTCGGCCGAGGCGAACTTTCCACCGCCCGGCCCATTGGTATCGGCAAAGTCCGTGTCGCAGAACTGGCAGATCGCCGCGGCGCGATCCTGCTCGCGGCCTGACCAGAGATTGCAACCGGCAAAGCGGCAGAAGACGGCCGCGCGCCCCCTCTGCGCGCCTTCGCCCTGCAATGTGTAGAAGATCTCTTTGACTGCGTAACTCATCTGCGCCAACCCGCCGGTGGATAGCGCAGCGGGTCCTCGATTCCGTTTTCACGAAAGCCCTTCTGGCGCAGCAGGCAGGAGTCGCATTCGCCGCAGGGCTGGCCGTCCGGAAACGGGTCGTAGCAACTGCTTGTCAGGCCATAGTCGACGCTCAACTCGATTCCCTTCCGGATGATCTGCGCCTTGGTAAGCGCAATGAGCGGCGTATGAATCTTGAGCCGCTGACGACCTTCGACCCCGGCTTTCGTAGCAAGGTTGGCCATCGCCTCGAAAGCCTCGATGAACTCAGGACGGCAATCAGGATAGCCGGAGTAGTCGAGCGCATTCACGCCGATAAAGATATCGTTGGCGCCCAGCACCTCGGCCCAGGCCAGCGCGAAAGAAAGAAAGATCGTATTGCGTGCGGGAACATAGGTGATTGGAATTCCGTGGGCCATCTCGTCCGGCTCGCGGCCCTTCGGCACGTCGATATCCGCGGTCAATGCAGAGCCGCCGAAGACACGCAGATCGATCGCAGCGATGCGGTGCTCCTTTGCGCCGAGCGATGTGGCCACGTGCTTCGCCGCTTCCAGCTCCCACACATGGCGCTGGCCGTAAGAGAACGAGAGCGCGAAACACTCATACCCCTCGTCGCGCGCAATGGCGAGAACAGTGGCCGAGTCGAGCCCGCCACTCAACAGAACCACCGCTTTTTTTGTCTGGACTTTCATAGTCATTGCACAGTCCCGATGTTCTGAGTTCAAAGTTCGCATCAGTAATGCCTTGTCATCCTGAGCGAAGTCCGCGGTGGCGGACGAAGTCGAAGGATCTGTGGTTGTCTTTCAACGAACTCTCTACGCAGCAGAAGATCTGCCCGTTCCTCTTGAAAAACGATTCGAAGCACTGTTCCGAGAACAGCAACCGCAGATCCTTCGGCTCCCTTCGCTGCGCTTCGGTCGCTCAGGATGACAACTTCTGCGAAGCGAAACCAAGTGAAATGCGTTTCAGCGCCGCACACTTTGCTTTTATTTCAAATCCTCGTCTCTGCCAATGTCCACCGACGCGGCGATCGAAGTGTTCTCGTCAAGATAGGACTCGATGCACCGGTAGAGAATGCCCTTCGCCTCGAGAATGAATTCGATGGCATCACGCGCTGCGCCATGGCCGCCGCGGTTGGGCGTAACGTAATGAGCCTCCGCCTTCACCCGCTCCCGCGCGTTGGCCACCGCAATGGCCAACCCTACTTTGCGCATCACCGGCAAATCGATAATGTCGTCACCTACGTAAGCGATCTCGTCGAGCGTGACTTGGGCCTGGGCGCATATCTCGGCGACCGGCTTCATCTTGAAGGCCTGTCCCTGATACACATACTCGATCTTCAGGTCGCGTGCGCGCGTAGCCACGGTCTCGCTGATGCGCTTGGTGATGACGCCGCACTTGAGCCCGGCCATGCGCGCCAGCGAAATTCCCATGCCGTCGTGCGCGCTGTAGCCTTTGACTTCAACCAGTGTCTCCGATTGCACGCCGAAGCCGATGTCGTTGCTATGCGCCTCACGAATCTCGTCGCGAACCCCGCCATCTACAGCCGGATGCCCGGGAACGAGCCATATACTTCCGTCGGTCCAAACGCCATCGACATCAAAGAGAAGGATCTTGATCTTGCGTGCGCGGGCGATCGCGGAATCGGGTGCGGAAAAAGTCATACTTCGATTCTATCGTTTGCTTTCGGCCGCTTTGTCCGGCGGGTTTCACGAGAAAATGGACTTATGGACGAAAAGCCGCAAGCGCCCGCTCCGCAACCGGCGCTGGAGCCAGAGGACTACTACTTCGAGGGGCCCTACATGGTGTTCACGGCGGCCTATCACCTGAAGCGCGGATATTGTTGTGGATCGGGTTGCAGGCACTGCCCGTACAGAGATCAGCAGACGACGGGTCAGTCCGAACCGCCGGAAGACTGAGCCGCAGCAGTCGCAGGCGCCGAGGCCGCCGGCTCCCTCACCAGCACAGCGAATCGCGGAAACGCAAAGCTGCCCCCCGCATCGTCGATCACGTTGAGCTGACAGATATAGGAGCCGGGCTTGAGCCCGTTGAGCGGCACGTCCAACTCGACAGCCACCGCATCACGGCCCTCTACGTTGATGCTGCGTGCCTGCACCAGCGGGGTCTCATACACCTTGGTCGAACCCTGGATGAGTTCCAGACTGCTGAGCAGGTTGACAGCTTCCTTATCTGCTGTGGACTTGCTCGTCTTCGGATCGGGAGCAGTGGGCTTTTCGTGCGCAGGATCGTAGATCTCGTAGAGCAGGTACATATGCTGGTCCTGGCGGAAGACGTGGCTGATGTTGGGCACGTACTCTTCGCCGTTGCGCACCAGCGGGTCCTGCTTCTTGCTTGGCTGGCGCATGGAAGCCAGCACGATCGAGCTCATCTTCAGCGGAGCCCTCTTCAGATCGGGCAGCGTAATGGTAGCTTCAAACGAACCCATGCGGCCGGTCTGGTTCTCGCGGACGACAAACTTCAGGTCGTACTTGCCCGGCGGCAGGTTGAAGCTGGTGGTGTACTCGATGTTTTTCTGCCGCGCGCCCTGTGTCTGATCGAGGTTCAGCTTGACGGTCTCGCGGACACGCCCGATCGGCCGCTTCACCTCGTCCAGAACTGCGCCGATGATGTCGAGCGTCGCTTTGTCCTTGTCGCCACCCTTGACGAAGGGAATCTGCGAGCCGGGCACGAGCAGCGAAACAGGAACAAAAAAGCGGTTCTCGTCCTGGCGGAAGTACATGGCATCGAGATAGACCGCGATATCGGTAGCGGGTAGATCGCTTGCGAGCTGATCGTCGAGTTCCTGCTCGCGGTCTTCACGGCCGGAGTGGCGGAAGTCCGCTGGCGCGTAGTAGCCCGGCCGATAATCGAGCTTGATGCCGGGACGGTTGATCTTGATGATCAGCTTGCGGTATTTGCCGTCGCGCGCCGGATTGGTGGAATGAAAGCCGACAGCATAGTAAGCAGAGGTATCTTTCTGCACCTGCGCAAAGGCTGGAGCAAAATCGTTCGAGTCGAGGAAGGCCTTGCCACCTGTTTCGGTGCTCAACGTGGCCATCACCTCTTGCGTGTCAAAGTTCTGGTTCATGTTGTTGCGCAACGCGGCGCCGTTGAATCCGCCGGAGCCGCGCGTGCTGCCCGTAGATGCGTCACCGAGTGGCAACACTGCCTGCAGGCCACGCGTGTCCACGCTGTAGATGGCAAGATTGGCACGCACAGCGGCGTTGATCGCCGATCGCAGCGAGGCCTGGTTTTCAATGCCGTCGCGCGAGATGCCTCCGGAAAAATACAATAGCGACTTTTTTTCAGAGATCTTTGCGAGAGATTGCGAGATCGCCTTCAAGGCAAAGAGTTCCCGATCTGTGTTGACGTCGTTGTATTCGCTCTCGTCGGGCGTGTAGCCGGTCGTATCCTCTGCCTGATTCGAGTTGGCGTTTGCGCCTTGCGCAAAGCCCTGTCCCTCCGTGCCGTTGTACACGCCCACTTCGCGGATCAGCGCATCCTTGTCGGCGGTAAAGTCCTGGTCGACGCTGAGCGTGTCGCCGAGAGAGACAAGCGCGACGAGATCGGCGGGCTGCAGCTTGGTGCGCAGAAAGTCCTGCGCCGCATCCACGCTGCGCTCCAGATCTTCGGGCTGCATCGAAGTGAGATCGAAAAACATCACGATCAGCCGGTGATTGCGCAGGTCTTCCGGCTTGGCGACGACCACGGCTTTGCTGCCGTTGGTGCTGGGTCCGGCAGCGAGTCCGCTTACCGTTGCCTCGTTCAGCGGCGTGGCCATATCGACACTCTGAAAGTCGAAGGTCGCGATCTGCTGCTCTTTCCCATTCTCGAAGATCTTGAAGTCGCTCTGCTGCAGTCCGCGCACCACTTCGCCGGTCTTCGCATCGCGCGCGACCACATTCGTGAGCACCAGCTCTGCATTGGACTTGAGCACAAATCCGCCCTGCGGTGTAGAGGACACCTGACTCGACGAGACCTGGCTGGAATCCTGCGCGCTCAAAGGCTGTGCACCGGGCAACATCAGAGCCAACACAGCAAGATTCGCGATCGTCTTTTGCATCCAGCCCGTCATCCGGTCTCCTAAAATCTGAATCTCGCCTGAAATTGAAACTGCCGCATTTGCCCGACCGAAGTAACTTGACCGAAGTTCTGCGAGTTCACCGTTGTGCCTACCCCGTTGTATTGCACGGTGTTGAAGACGTTGCTGATCGTGGCGCGAATCTCCATGCTGCGCGTGTCGCCCAGGTTCGCCGTCTTGGAAAGCGACATATTGTTCGACACGGTTCCGGGCCCTTCGATCGAGTTACGCGGCGCGTTGCCGAAGTAATTGCAAAAGCCCGATGTATTCGTCGGAGCCGAATAGGCTGCGGGATTGAACCACTGATGCAGTGTGCCGCCGCCCGCCGTGACGGACGCACCGGTAAGGTTCGGTCGCAACACGCCGCCTGTGCCGCACGCGGTGCTGGCCACCGATGCCTGGTAGCTCGGCGAGAGCCACGTCCCGCTCGCGAAGTTGAAGCTTCCGGAGATCGAGAATCCTTCGAGGATGTGGGAGCCGACACCCGTCGTGAACCAGGTCTTGTCCTGGCCGAAAGGCAGTTCGTAAAGATAGGTTCCGCTCACCTGGTGCCGCACATCGAGGCTCGAATTGCCGAGTTCGCCGAGAACGTTCTGCCAGTTCTGTACACCAACGCCTCCTGCGCTGCCCAGTGCGCCTGCATCATCAATCGAGTGTCCATACTCGTAGTTGGCTCCCACGGAGATGCCTTTCGAGAGCCGTTTGTTGACGCGCAACGTGCCGGCGTTGAACTTTGAGAATGATGCGGCCTCTTCATAAGTAAAATTCAGCGGATAGCACGGCAGCGCGCCGACGCAAACGACTGAAGGATCAGTGTTGGGGCTATTGGGCAGCGCGCGTGGTGCGAGCACCGTATCCAGATGATTGCCGCGCGAACCGTTGTAGCCAAGATTCATCACGATGCCCCAGGGCAGAGTTTTCTGTATGTCGATGTTCCACGCCTGCACGTATGGCAACCCATAGTGCGGATCAAGCGCATAATTACCCAGCGCCTGCGCGGCCGGAAATCCATTCGACAACGTGAAGCAGGTCATGGGCGCGCTCTGCGCGCAGATCGAAGAAGCCTTGTTCCCGACGGCCTCCTGATTCGTCTGCTCATTGGTGAAAGGCGGCTGATGCGCCATGGTGTTCGCGAAGGTTGCGTACTCGCCGACCGTGTAGTTGATGCCGTAGCCCGCGCGCACCACCATCTGCTTGACCTTCGGCACGCGCCAGGCGAGGCCCACACGCGGCGCAAACGCTTTGTGGAAAGGAAAGACCAAAGCATCCGGCAGGCCAGTCGCGCCTGTCTGCGCCTCGCTCAAGGTAGTAAAGCCACCATCCGGATTGGTGACGACCTCGGCCAGGCGCCCGTACTTCTCTGTGTATGGCGCATAGAACTCGTAGCGAACACCGTAGTTCACCGTGAGCGAAGGCCGCATGCGCCAATCGTCGAGGGCATAGGCGTCAAAGACGTTGTCGCGCAGATAGCTCTTGGCCAGCGAGGAATTCAAACTGCTCGATTGCGGCAGTCCCAGCAGAAAGTCAGCCACGGGCGAACCCGTACCTTGATCCTGCGCGGCATCTTCAGTGAACAATCCGCTGAAGGTGAAGGTTCCTGTGGCGTTGGAGCCGGCAAGAAAGTCGCGATGCACACGGCGATAGTCGCCGCCAAAACGCAGGTTGTGCTTGCCGTGAATCCAGCTCAGCACCTCTGAGGCTGAGACCGTCTGCGAGAGCGAAAAGCTGGGCTCCTGCTGGGTGAGTCCTGTGAACTCGCTGAGCTGAATGCGCGGCAGCCCGTAGTTCAGCGGCACATTGTTCGGCACGCTGATGCCGTAAGTCGAAGCAATATTGTCCGAGGTATTGGTGAAAAAGTTTGTCGCGCGGCTGTTGGAGCGGTTCCAGCTCGCGTTGAATATACTCGTGACGCGGTGATAGCCCACTGTGTAGCCCGCCTGCAGCGAGTACGAGTCCGAAGCGCTTTTGCCGCCAAGCTGCGGAATAAAGTTCACCGAGTCCGATGCGGCACGGCTGGTATTGAAGTTCACATTGATGCTCTGGCGCAGACCTTGATTCTGCGAACCGCCGCGGCGGCCGCCAAACCCGCCGAATCCCCCGCGCCCTCCGCCTGGCTGCGTCGCGTTCACGCCAAGGCTGCGATTGTAGCGAATGCCGGCTATCGTGGAATTCGATTGCGCCGTCGTGAGCAGATGGTAGTTGTACCGGAGCCCGCCTCCCGGCGTCAGGTTGGGTAACGGGATGAACGGCTGGCAACCAGGATTCGCCGCCGGGCAATTCAAGAGCGCGTAGCCGGGCAGGCCCTGAATCCGCGCACTCGGAATGATGTTCGATGGAAACTGCTGCAGGGTGGTGGGGTCGTAGATCGGCGCTGATCCCGCCGCTGAAAAATTACCCTGCCGTTGGGCCAGTGTCGGGACAATCGCGTATTCATCCTGCGGCGTCGATTGGCGCGAGCCCGAGAGCGTGAGAAAGACCGTGTCTTTGCCGCTGGGCTTGGTGAGATGCGGAAGATACGGCGCGCTCATAAACGTAATGCCGAAGCGGTTCGATCCGTTCGATGGCTGCTGTTGCGGCTGGCCGGTCAAGGCAAAAGGCTGAGCATTGAAGATGGAGTTAGTCCCATACCAAAAGAACGCGCCGTGCGGCTGGCCGGGATTGAACCCGCGAAAGTTTCGGCCGCCGCCGCCGAATCCGCCGCGCCCTCCTCCGCCACCAAAACCGCCACCGCCAAAACCACCGCCACCGCCGAAGCCTCCGCCAAATGCTTCACCGAAGCCGCCGCCCCCGCCGCCAAACCCTCCACCACCTGGGCCACCGAAGAGTCCACCGGTGCCGGGCATCTGTCCGCCGTTCTGTGCACGGTAACTTTCGAGCGCATCACGCAGACGGTCGAGGTCTACACCGGCCATTGGGCTCACCTGCCCCGACTGTCCGGTGATCGCAACCGATTCGCCGCTGAAATCTGTATTAGCGGCGATGGAGGGCAGATCGGCACCGCCTGCGCCGGCTGTTCCGTTTCCCGTCTCGGTGCCTTCAGTGAGCGCATTCACGAGGCTCAGGCTTTGCGGCGCATTCCCGGCCAGTTGGCGAATTGCCTGTTCTTCAAGACTCTGCTCGCTTCCCTGCCCAGCTCTCTGTCCAGCTCCAGGTCCAGTCTGTCCTGCCTGCTGACGTTCCTGTTCCGCAGCGCGCGAGGCAAGGATGAGCTGAAAGTTCACTGCGCTGTCGTGATTGGCGGCATTCAGCACGGCTTCCTGCGAGCCCGGCGCAAAAGCCGCAAACTGCGTGCGAATCACGTAGCGGCCATTTTGCGGAATATTCATCGACCACGCACCGGTAATGTCGGAGGTTGTCGAATAGCGTTTGCCGGTGAGCGTGTTCTGCGCAGTTACGGTAACGCCGGGCAGCGAAATATTTCCGCTCTTGATCACGCCATGCAAACGTCCGCCCGTAACCGTCTGCGACGCCGGAGAGGACGAAGGTGCTGATGCGGCAGGAGCCTGCGCAGAAGGCGGATTAGGAGTTGGCGTGGACGCAGCGGCCTGATCCGCCATCGCGATGCAGGCTTCGCCGCTCACAATGACAACAAATCCCAATGCAATTGCCCATCGCGTGGCAGCCCGTCGCATCCGTTTTCCTCGAGAACCCTGTATCCTGACTGACGTCTCATGAGCGGTCTGAGTTTACTGCCAACACCGTGTTTCGATCCGGCGTACACTCAGGCATGGCCGCTTCATCCAGCGAATCTCCGCATATCCTCGCAGAAACGCGTATTGAAGAATTACAAAAAACGACACCGGAAGATGTGCTCCGCTCTGCGCGAGAATTGTTGCTCGAATATGGCGCGTTTGTCATGGGTCTGCCGGGGGCAGGCCGATTCTGCTTCGGCACACTCCAGCAGGAGGCGGACAACCTGCCGCAAAGCTTCATCGAACAGGGTGGCGGCAGCCTGGTGGCTTTTGCGCACGGAGAGCCGGTGGGGTTTGTTGCATGGCGCGCGTTGACTAATGCCGAGGTCGAGCCTGATTCCTGGGAGTTGAAGCGGCTGTGGGTGCGACCGGCTGGCCGTGGCATAAAGCTGGGGCGCATGCTGACGCAGGCCGTGCTCGATCGCGCCATCATCGCGCGACGCAAAGCCGTCTATCTCGATACGGCGCCGGAATCGATGAGCAACGCGCACCGGCTCTATCTCGATCTGGGATTTCACCCATGCAATAGCTACAACGACAATCCGGTGGAAGGTCTGGAGTGGCTTGTTAAATTTATTTAATACTTGCGGGTCTTTTCAGCCATATTATTCGTCCTACCACCGAGGTTCCCCACCGTGAAAATCGTTCGTTTGTTCTTCTACGCAATTCCCCTGCTGGTCGCGGCGTGGGCTGTAGAGGCCGGCGCACAACAAACTGTCAACTTTCCAAGTGGCGATTCCAACGGGCAGGGTGTGCTCTACTTGCCGCACACTGCCGGACAGCATCCAGCATTGATCGTGATCCATGAGTGGTGGGGCCTGAATGACTGGATCAAGCAGGAAGCTGCCGGCTATGCGGCAAAAGGTTACGTGGCGCTGGCGGTCGATCTGTATCGCGGCAAGGTAGCGGACACACCCGATCTTGCCCACGAGCTCTCCCGCGGACTCCCGCAGGACCAGGGGGTTCGCGATCTGACCTCGGCCTTCAAATGGCTGGCAGCCCGCAAAGACGTTGACCCAACCCGCATCGGCGCAATTGGCTGGTGCATGGGCGGCGGCTACGCCATGCAACTGGCGGTGGCAACGCCAAGCTTGAAGGCAGTCTCTGTCAACTATGGCGCTCTGCCGACGGACAAGGCCGCCCTCGAGCAGATTCACGCGGCTGTGCTGGGCAACTTTGGAGGACAGGATCACGGCATCACGCCCGACTCCGTTCATGCCTTCGAAGCGTCGATGCATGCGCTCGGGAAAAATCCTGACCTCAAGATCTATCCCGACGCCGGCCACGCGTTTCAAAATCCCACGAATGCCACCGGTTATCGGCCCGCCGACGCGTCGGATGCGCTGGCCAGATCTGACCGCTTTTTTGCACAGACGTTACGGCCATAACCGGCTCACATTACCCTGTAATAACACCTAAGTGACATCGGTATGCCTAAAGAAGCGCTTGCAATCGCAGCCGCCGCATGTTAACTCTTAAGGCAACACTATCTTGATCACTACCGCGCACGATGACTGGTAGGCATCGGACAGGACCAAACCGGCATGAAGATCGGCACCACCATTCGCGCGTACAGGCTCCAGAAGGGTCTTTCGCAAGGGGACATCGAGAAAAAAACCGGTCTGCTGCGCTGTTATCTGTCGCGCGTAGAAAACGGCCACACTGTGCCATCGCTCGACACGCTTTCCAAGATCGCCCAGGCCCTCGATCTGCCCATCGCGCAGTTCTTCGCCGACGACTCACTGGGCCGCCAGCTCAATACGCAAAAGCTCTCCGACGACGAGTTGAAGTTCCTCACACAGATCCGCCGTTACTCTACCAATCTGAATGAGAGCGACCGCAAGCTGCTGCTCGCGATGGTGAAGAAGTTCGCGGCGACGGCGATCCGATAAACGCCCGCAGCTTTACTGTCGAATCAGGATCTTTCTATCCCGAATTCCCGTCGCTCAACCCTGCGGCGGCGGCACGTGGGCGATATAGAACCCGAACAGCACCAGCAGCCCCACAAGCATCGCGATCGCAAGCCGCATCCGCGTCTGAAAGAGCGTTCGTGATGAACCGACGCGCGGCACAAGCGGCATGGCGAACAACAGACCTGAGGCGAATCCGCCGAGGTGGGCCATATTGTCGATATTCAGTCCGGAGCGAAAAACCATGTTCCCGCCCCAGATCGAAAAACCGATTGCCAGATTGATTGCCGCGAAGTAGATCACCGATCGACGCAGCCGCTTCAACTCGTCGCGCGGCACCGGCAATTGCTTCGACTTCAACAGAATGATCAGCGCACCAGCAATGCCGAAGACCGCACCCGATGCGCCGGCGCCTGCCGGAAACACAATGCTGCCGCCGTCATGGATCGGCCATACCCAGTTGACGAGCGTGGAGAGCAGATTGCCCGCAGCACCGGTGAGAATGTACGCCGCCAGCAGACCCCATGAGCCCATCAGCGGCTCAGCCAGCAGGCCCAGATTCCACAAGCACCACATGTTTGTCGCCAAGTGCAGAATGCCGACGTGCAGAAACATCGCCGTGACGATCCGCCACCACTCTCCAATAATCAACACGTTGCCCGCGTTGTTCGCGCCCCAGTTCATCAACTGATCTACAGAAGGGCTCATCGGGCTGATGCCGCGCGCCACCATCGCCAGAAACACCACACAATTGATCCCAACCAGCAGATACGTTGCCGGCGCGGCAGCCCACAGCGGCCGCCGGCGCACTGGCGCAGGCGGCCCAAAGTCGCTATGCGGAGCCGTGTAACCGGATTCGTGACCGGGCCCATAACCTGGTCCGTAGCCGGGCGCCGGAGGCAGAATCTCCGGCTCGGCATCGTCGCGAGGCGCCGATTCCTGTCCGTGGGATGAAAGTGTGGGAGGGTGGCTTCCCATGTGTTCACTGTAATGCATTTTGAGCCGCACAATTTCCCACAGCGATGCTGTTGAAATCGCGTCGGAAATCAACGTGGCGCCGGGTTGTAGTCTGGTGTTTAGGGCAAAACCAGAGAAGGTGTGTCCAATAAGAATCATCCAAAGTTGCCGCTCCTTGAGGTCGCGTCGACTTGAACCCAGCGGCTTCGGGAACAGCATCTCTGGTTTTGCCATAGCGCGGTCGTTTCGCTGGTGACAGCATGCATTCCGCGCAATCTTCAACCAGGAGTCGAAGGGTGCATCCAGAGGGCGGCGAAAAGAAGATCCGGCGGGCATTGCTGAGCGTTACCGATAAGACGGGGCTGGTGGAGTTCGCACGCGCACTGGCAGGATTCGGCGTGGAGCTGATCTCTACGGGAGGAACAGCCCGCTCGCTGCGGGAGGCCGGCCTCACGGTGAAGGACATCAGCGAACTAACCGGCTTCCCCGAGATGCTGGATGGCCGCGTGAAGACCCTGCACCCGCGCGTGCATGGCGGGCTGCTTTATATCCGCGGCAATCAGGAGCACGAAGCAGCCGTCGCCCAACACGGAATCGAACCGATCGACATGGTTGTGGTGAATCTCTACGCCTTTGAGAAGACGGCTGCCCAGCCCGGCGTCCCCTTCGGCCATCTGATCGAGAACATCGATATCGGCGGTCCTTCGATGGTCCGCTCGGCGGCAAAGAATTTTGAAGACGTTGCCATCGTGACGCACGTGACCGACTATCCGGCACTGACCGAGGAACTCAACACCCACGGCGGAGCGCTGACCCGCTCAACACGCTGGAGACTGGCGCGGCAGGCCTTTTCGGTAACAGCCGCGTATGACACGGCAATCGCCAACACGCTGGATCAGCTGGCCGAGCCTCCAACGCCGGCCGCTCCGGCAGCATTCGATGCGAAGTCCCTGCCCTCCACGTTGCGCATCCATCTTCCTCTCGCACAATCGCTCCGCTATGGTGAGAATCCTCATCAGCGCGCGGCACTCTATGCCGACGGTTCCGGACTCGGCGTGGCAGGCGCGCAGCAACTGCAGGGCAAAGAACTGAGCTTCAACAACCTTGTCGATCTCGACGCCTGTTGGGAGCTGACGCAGGAGTTTGAAGAGCCTGCCGTCGTAATCGTCAAGCACACAAATCCCTGCGGAACCGCGACCGGAGCTTCCGTACTGGAGGCTTATCAGAGAGCGCTCGCCTCTGATCCGGTGTCGGCATTCGGTGGCGTGATCGGCATCAACCGCGAGGTGGATGGAGCCGCAGCCGAGGAGATCGCAAAGCTGTTCGTGGAGGCGATCGCCGCGCCGGGATTTACCCCTGAGGCCCGCGAACGGTTCGCCGCCAAAAAGAACCTTCGCCTGGTACAAGTGCATCCTGCGCCGTCGCGCCCGGTGGTGAAACAGGTCTCCGGTGGACTGCTGTTACAAGACGCCGACACTGGCCGCGTCACCGAATCTGAGCTGAAGGTCGTCACATGGCGGCCGCCCACGCCAGATGAATTGCGTAACCTGCTCTTTGCCTGGCGCGTCTGCAAACATGTGAAATCAAATGCCATCGTCTATGCTCGCGATGGACAGACCCTCGGCATCGGCGCAGGCCAGATGAGCCGCGTGGATGCAGCCCGTTTTGGCGCGATGAAAGCCGTGCTGCCGCTGCAAGGGTGCGTCGCTGCTTCCGATGCCTATTTCCCCTTCCCGGATGGGCTCGAAGCCGCCGTTCAGGCCGGCGCGACAGCCGTGATCCAGCCCGGCGGATCGGTGAAGGACCAGGATGTGATCGCCGCGGCCGACCGGCTCGGCATCGCCATGGTCTTTACCGGAATCCGTCACTTCCGGCATTGAAATGCCGATCCCGCCACAAAAAAGCTCTCACAAGCAACCCGAATGCCGAGCGCGCCGCAGCGAAAATCCCACATTCGTTCGCGCATCCGCGACAAATGACGCGTAAAATCGTCTGTAAGTGTAGGCAGCGCCGGCCGAAGGGCTGCCTTGCGGGCTTTTTGGGCTTCCGGTAAGTCGATCGCATTTTGATCGATCGCGTGCCGACGGTTCAAACAGGCGCGGAATCCTCTTCATGATGACAAAAACATCCCAAGCCTCGCCTTCGTTGCTCAAGATCGCTGCAACTATCTTTGCTCTTCCAGGCACCTTTGTGTGCGCCCAGAATGCGCCGGCGAGCACTCCAGCCGTCCCCGTTCAGCCGGCTTCGACGCAGGCTGCCGCAGCTACAAAAGCCAGTTCGGCGACCAAGCAAGGGCCGAATCGCTCCCAGGCTTACTACCACGCATCTCTTGCTGCAACGTACGAAGATAATGCGATCTCCGAAGGACGCTCAGAGGATGCGACACAGGCCATCGAGGAGTACAAGCTCGCTTTAAATGCCGATCCGGAATCGGCTGAGCTGATGAACGCGCTGGCTGACCTCTACTTCCGGACCCCGGGTCACGAACATGATGCCGAAGTCACGGCACGGACTCTGCTTAAGACTTCGCCCAATAACATCGAGGCGCACAAACTGCTCGGCCGCATCTATCTGCGCCAGCTCGGCGAAGGCGAAAACGGCGTCTCGTCTTCCTCGCCTTCTGGCAATGTGCTCGACCAGGCGATTGCCGAGTTCGAGCGGATTGTGGCTCTGCAACCCCGGGGTATCGAAGACCGCATGGTGCTCGGCCAGCTCTATACCGTGAAGCACCAGCCGCAGAAGGCTGAAGAAGAGTTCAAGACAGCGCAGGCGATCGAGCCTGAATCCGAAGATGTAGTCCTGAACCTGGCCCGCCTTTACGCAGAGAGCGGCGACCTGCAACACGCTGTGAAGGTGATTGAAGCGGTTCCGGAGTCAGACCGGACTCCCAAGATGGAGTTCACGCTGGGGGCGGCCTACGAGCAGATGAAGGCGCCTAAGGACGCGATCGCCGCCTACAAGCGCGCAGAAGACCTGCAGCCCGGCGACGTGCGCACAATGGACGCGCTGGCGCAGGCTCTCTACAACAACGATCAGCTGGATGAAGCGCTGAAGCAGTATAAGCAGCTTTCCGAAGACGATCCTGAAAACGGCGAGGCGCTGATCCACATCTCAGAGATTCAACGCCGCCAAGGCAAGTATCAGGACGCGCTGGCCACGATCAACAAAGCTCTGAAGATCGATCCTTCGTCGCTCGAAGCTGGCTACAACCAGGGCCTGCTGCTGGATGTGCTTGGCCGTTTTGATGAAGCCGACGCAGCCTACCAGAAGATGGTCGACCAGACCTCTCATGCCAACGGCGCATACACAGACGAAGAAAAGAACAATCGCAGCATCTTCCTGGAACGCCTTGGGGCTGTCTACGTCGAGCAGAACAAGACCGATCAGGCTGTAGCCACGTACCAGAAGATGATCGATATGGGTGGCGATAATGCTGTCCGCGGATACCAGGGCCAAGTGGATGCCTACCAGACAGCCAAGCAGTTCGATAAGGCGCTGGAGATTTCGCACAAAGCGGTTGACGCAAATCCGAAAAATCGCGATTTGAAGCTGATGCTGGCCGGAGAGCTTGCCGATCAGGGCAAGCCGGACGAAGGTCTGGCCATGGCGAAGAGCCTGCTCAACAACAATGGCGATAACGACCGCACGGTCTGGTTCGCCATCGGACAGATGAATATCCGTCTGCGTCGCTGGAAGGATGCGGAGGACGCTTTTGCCAAAGGCGAGCCCTTGGCGACAAAAAAGGAAGATCGCACCTACCTGCTTTTCCTCAAGGGCGAACTCGCAGACCGCGAGAAGCACACCGAACAGGCGGAGCAGCTTTTCCGCCAGGCGCTCGATCTGGATCCCTCCAATGCGATGACCCTCAACTATCTCGGCTACATGCTGGCAGACAAGGGAATGCGCCTGCCAGAGGCTCTGAAGCTGATTCGCAAGGCCGTCGACCTGGAGCCGATGAACGGCGCTTATCTCGATTCACTGGGGTGGGTCTACTTCAAGCTCGGTGAGTACGAACTGGCTGAAGACAATCTGCGCCAGGCCGTGCAACGCGATCAGGCCGATCCTACAGTGCATGAGCATCTCGGCGATCTCTATGAGAAGACCGGCCGCATTCGTCTCGCGGCAGCCCAGTGGGAGCTCTCACTGGCTGGCTTCTCCAAATCCTCTTCAGCAGATTTCGAACCAGCCGATGTGGCGAAGGTCCAGAAGAAGCTTGAAAACGCCCGCATCAAACTGGCGAAAGAAGAGTCGATCAGTCAGCCCAAACCGGAGTAAGCCGGAACTCTCTTGCCTATTGAGCCGGTCACTCTTTTACCCTCCGGAGTCGCAGTTCGCGGCGATGAGAAAAGCGAGCTGACGTGCCGCGCGCACAGTGAATCGCCTCATGCCTACCGGACGCCTTTTGCCCGGGATGCGGCGCGTGTATTGCATGCGCGTGCTTTTCGCCGCCTTGCCGGAAAGACCCAGGTCTTCACGCGCTTGCCAGGCGATCCGCTGAGTGATCACTTCCGCAGCCGTCTCACACATACGCTGGAAGTGACACAAATTGCCCGAACCACGGCAAGCGCGCTTGGCTTGAATGCGGAACTCGCCGAAGCCCTCGCGCTGGTGCACGACATTGGCCATCCGCCCTATGGGCACGCAGGCGAGAAGGCGCTCGATCACGCGTTGCAGGCGCACGGACGCCGTTTTGATCACAATCTGCACGCGCTGCGCATCGTCACCTGGTTTGAAGAACGTTATCCCGCCTTTCGCGGGCTGAACCTCACTCTTGGCGTGCGCGAGGGCATCATCAAGCACTCCCGCGACTATTCTGCCGCAGAGCATCCCGAACTCGCGGAGTACTTCCTCGATGAATTTCCTCCGCTTGAGGCACAACTGATTGATCTTGCTGACGAGATTGCCTATCTCACAGCCGATCTCGACGATGGGCTGGATTCAGGCATTCTTGTGCTGGAACAGGTACGCGCATCGGTCCCGCTCTTTCGCGGCTTTCACGATGCGGCGCTGCGCAACTTTCCGAACGTCGCGCCACGGCTGGCGATCTATGACGCACTGCGCCGGATGCTGGATGCGTTCGTCTCCGATCTGGTCAACGAAATTCGTGCGCGTGTGACGGCTCTCGGTGCACAAAGCTTGGATGACATCCGCAAGGCACCGGCACGTGTCGCAGCCTTCAGCGCTGAGATGGAAGCGGTGCGCGCTGCGACAAAGACTTTTCTCTACGATCACTTCTACAACTCGCCGGACATGGAAGAGGTGCATCGCCACGCAGAGCAGGTTGTGCTCAATCTCTTCGCAACCCTGCTAGAAGATCCAAGCTTGATGCCTGCGGATCATCAGGCGCAGATTCCGACTGAAGGACTGGCCCGCACCATCACCGACTACATTGCCGGCATGACCGACAGCTACATCGAGCAGCTTTGGGCGCGATACCGATGATCTCAGATTTTATTTGGCAGGCAGAAATTCGATCTGGACCAGATCAGCGACACTCTTGAAGCCATAGTCAGCAGTTACAAGCACATGATTGGCCGAGTCCATCGCTAGCTCGAGAGCAAAGGCATCGGCATAGGCAATGTTTCGATCCACGCGTAGGTCCGCCGCTCGCGTAGCACGGTCACCGGTCGCCGCCACAATCACAACTTCACTCGGAAGAACACTGCTCATGATGCGCGTCTCTTCCATCGCTCCGAAGCGCTTACGCAGATTTCCAGCGATTTCTCCCCACTGCACTGCTGAAATACAGATCTCGTCATTTCCAGCAACACACACACTCAGGATCTCTTCCACGCGGCTTGCACCAGCTTCGTCGTCAACGTAGCGAATGACCGCGGAAGAGTCGAGCACATAGACTGCCATGGGATGGCCCTACCAACCCTCTTCCGCAAGTTCTCGCTCCCGTTCACGTCGCCGCTCTTCAAGCAACATATCGGTTCCAGACGGCCCACCGGCTGTGCAGCCACGCATCTCTTGAATCCGGCGCAGCTTCGCTGCCATACTCTGCGGATCAACAATGATGCGTCCGCCTTCAATGTGAAGCGCTAGGCGTGTCCCCGCTTCGATCCCAAGTTCCTGTCGAATCGGTAACGGAATCACCATCTGGCCTTTGGTGCTGACCGTAACGTAGGATTGCTCTTCGGACGCCATAACCTCCATTTTAGCATAAAGTAAGACTAATCGACAGAAAGTAAGACTGCATAGGAAATCTTACCGCAAAAAAACAACCCTACTGCACCGATCCTCGTGGCCGCAGACGGCGCATGTCGAGGGCGCAGGCTACGGCATTTTGCGCGTTCAGACGCAGATTGTCGGTCGTCACCCACAGCCACAACCGCGAAACTCCGCTGGAACCGCGCGCCGGCGGCTCTGGCCGGATGCGCACCAGCAGATCGTTCTGTCCCGTCGCGGAGAGATTGGACGGAGAATCCGTGTCTTCGAGCACCAGATCCACGTGCTCGCTGTTGAGTGCCTCTTCCAGCGCTGCGACCTCCACGGGCCGCTCCATCTCCACAAAGATCGAGAAGGCGTGACCATGGAAGACTGGCGCCTGGATGAGCTGCAGGGCCAGAGAAGGCCACTTGTCGGCTCCCAGCGCTTCATAGTGGCGGCGAACCCGCGCGGCGACAGAGGCGAGGTTAATTGTTGCGCTCTCTCCAAGCCCGCCCAGCAGATTGTAGGCCGCTTGCGCATCATAGATCGCCCGAGGCAGCGACTGAAAACTGAGCAGATTCACGGTCTGCTGATGCAACTCATCCATTGCCGCGCGGCCAAACTCGCTGGCCGGCTCAAGCAATGTGACTGCGATCGATCGCACGGACGCAGCCTGCTGCAGCCGCTCGACGAGAATTCCCAGCGCCACAGTGGCCGGGTGAGCGGGCACGACAGCGGGTGTAAATAGATCAACGGAGGCCCGGTCGGCAGCGAGCCACGGCGCACGCACCAGAACGCCTGTCTCCTGGTCGAGCGCACCGGAGAGATCGAAGACAGTAGAGCCCGCCCTCAATGCCGCGCGCCAGTGCTTGAGCGTCAATGCCTCGGTGCCACAGAAGAACGTGAAGTCCGCGTGATCAAATGCGTCCGCACTGATGGCTTGAATGAACGTGGCCTCATCGCCGACTTGATCTAATTGACCCTGTGCGTCCTCTTCATCGAGCAGGACAAAGTTAGCGGCGGCGAGCGGCGATTCGGAGAGAACATCTTTCAGCTCCCGGCCCACAAGAGTCGAGGCTCCGGCGATAGCGATCTTGTACACAAGGGTCCTTTTCTAGAAAAGAAGTCCGCAGTTAGAGGGATCAATCATGATGCACAGGGCGGAATCAATCGGTGAATCTTGGCCCATAAGAGTCCGCTTCTGCCGGCGCGCTGGGAGACGACTCAGCCCGCGGTCTTCGCCGGCGGCGGCGTGACCAACCGTACGCCGCGCGCGCCCAGATACCCGAGAACATGTACGCCAGGGCAATCAGAAAGAGGACAACATTGGAATAGCGCAGCGCGATGTAGATCACGACCGCGAGCAGCACCAATAATTGAAAAGGATGCTGGCGCGAGAGGTTGATCTCCTTGGCCGACCAGAAGCGCCAGGTGCTGACCATGAGAAAACCGCACAGGCCTACGAGCACGAGCCACGGGATCGCAATCCACCACGAGATGATCGGCAGCCCGTAGCAGAGATGAATCGTTGCAGCCAGAAGTCCCGCTGCAGCAGGAATTGGCATGCCGACAAAATATTTCCGGCCCGGCCGGCCGGGGTTGCGCGGCAGCGGATCATGGCTGATGTTGAACCGCGCCAGCCGCGAAGCTCCGCTGAGTAGAAAAAGAAAGCTGATAAACGCGCCTGCCTGGATGAGATGCTGGCGCAGTCGCGGATCGACGGATTCGGGAAGAAAATGGAATCCCCACACGAAGGAGAGCAGGCTGGGCGCAACGCCGAATGTAATGACGTCGGCAAGTGAATCGAGTTCCCTGCCGAAGTCGCTGCACGTGTTGGTCATCCGGGCGATGCGGCCGTCGAGCGCGTCAAACGGAATCGCGAAGAGTATGGCGATCGCGGCCCAATCCAGGTGCATGGGCGCATTGCCGGAGATCGCCGCGATGGCCTGCGTAATGGAAAAATAGCCCGCAGCAATATTGCCCGCTGTGAAGAGTGAAGGCAGCAGATACATGCCGCGGCGCAACCGGGCCTGCGCGTTTGCCCTGGCTCGCACGGGATCGTAGGAATTCACGCGCTCTCTCCGGGTTGCACGGCCGCCAGCACGCTCTCTCCGCCCTTCACTCTCTGCCCCACCTTCACGCGTAAAACCGCCTCGGCGGGAAAGACGACATCGACCCTGGAACCGAATTTAATAAGGCCCACGCGCTGTCCTCGCGCCACAGTTTGCCCTTCGTTGTAGCGAAAGACGATGCGGCGCGCCAGCAGTCCGGCAATTTGCTTGAATGTAACTTCGACTCCCTTGTCAGCTCCTTCTCCACGCACGGTCACCACGTTCTGCTCGTTGCGCTCGGCCGAATCGGGATTCATGGCATTGAGATACTTGCCTGTCTGATACCGTACTGAGCTCAACACACCCTCGATGGGCGCACGATTCACGTGCACATCAAAGACGCTCAGGAAGATGCTGATGCGCTGCCGGGGACCTTCAGGAGTAGAGATCACGGTGGTTTCGGTGACCAAACCGTCACCCGGTGAAACGATCAGACCAGAACCGGAGGGAATGACACGGTGGGGATCGCGGAAGAACCAGAGAAAGAAACCGGCGAGGAGCAGCGGAGCTATGGCCCAGACCCAACTACCGGTAAACCAGACCAGAATCGCCGCTACGGCCAGCAGACTCACACCGTAGATGTAACCGTCACGAACCATCGCCAACGATGATTATACGGTCGTCTGACTTGAAGCTGTTGCTGGTAAGGGCACACCGTCCTTTGAGGACGCGCAAGGGCCCATTGTTTTGCTAAATTGTCCGCAAAAACCTAAACTACGGCCGGCATCCGGCGCTCAATCGCGTAGATCAGGTCCTTGGCGTGCAATTTGAGCTTCTTCAAACGCACTTCTTCCAGCTGCTCGTCCTGGCTGAGATAGGGCTTTTGAAGCAATTCATCCAACCGCTGAGCATAGCGATGATGTTCGGCATGTAAACGATCAATCTCTTCGCTCAGCGCGGCTTCCTTTACTTCGTCCATCCAGCACCTCCTGAACGGCGGCCTAGGCGCTCGCCACCATTAACAGACCACTAACATATAGCTCCGATGCGGGTAAGTCGGCAAGCGGGAAAACGCCAAAAAGTAACGGGAAGCTGTGAATTTCGGGAAGAAAACCCAACAAGCGTGATGGCAGTCACACCGGTTGCCATGACGGTGAGACCAGACCTTGCTGACGCTCCATTCCTGTGAGCCGGTGGAGCGCAGGTCAAGTAATCTGCAAGGCCATCAAAACTGCATCTTCTTCTGGGTCAGCATAATAGCGCGCACGAACTCCAGTTTGCTTGAAGTTCTGGGCTTCGTAAAACCGGATGGCAATGACGTTCGAAGCTCTTACTTCGAGCAGCAATTCCTCGACGCCAGCGTGCGTGAGTTCGCCGACGAGGGCAATTAAAAGCTGCCGACCAAGCCCGTGGCGCTGAGCATCCCGAGCGACCGCAATGCTCTCCAACTCGGCTTCAGGAGGAACCAGGCCAGCCACGGCAAAGCCTACAACTTCCCCGCTCCGGCCATTGCACGCTACCAACGAGACGCGGCGGCGGGCGGAGCCTAGCCGTAAGGCATCCACGTACTGTTCGCGGGACCAGCGCGGAGCTTCGGCGAGGGATTCCCCGATTTCGATCAAGGCATCGATGTCCGGCTCAGCCAGATGCCGAACCTCGACCGTGGAAGCATCAAAGCTCATAGCTTTCGCGGCGCAGCGGCCGCTTCGCCGAAGATCTCCGCGTCGGAACGGCGGAGATAATGACCGTCCAGCTCGGCGAGATCGATGGCTACGCCCGCCACCAGCCGTGATTCACCCAGCCGCATGGCATCCCGGGCTGCGGGAGGTGATGTCCGCACCAGCTGTGCGGAGGGCCATGCGGAGGCCAGAATCTGCTCCGCGGCGTCCTCGCAGACCGCCACACGCAATGGCGCGGGATCGGCTGCCGTAAGCTCTAGGGAGCCGGCAAGCAGTTCTACCGGGTCGTGGCCGGTGCGTTCGAGCCGCAAAAATACCTCGCCCCGGTGCGCGTCGAGAGCAGCTGAGGGCACACCCGCCTTCCGGGAGAGTACCAGGAGCCGCGAAATGGCCACCACAGGAATCTGTGCAGTCTCAGCAAGCCCTTTGACGGCGCTCAGCCCTACCCGGACGCCCGTAAAGCTGCCCGGCCCGTTCACGGCAACAATTCCGCGCAGATCGCCGATCTGCGCCCCGGCGGCGTGCAACACATCGCGTACGGCAGCCACCAGAGTGGCCGAATAGGTCCGGCCTTCCAGCTCAGCCTCTCCCAGGATCTCCAGATCGCGTCCTGCGAGCCGGCCGAGAGCTACCGACCCGGCAGAGCCGCAGGTGTCGATAGCCAGAATCGGAGCCAGCATGGCCGCAGAACTCCTAAACAGCGGCCAGCGCCTGGCTGAGATCGGCGATCAGGTCTTCCTTGTCCTCGATGCCGATCGAGAGCCGGATGCGGCCCTCATTGATGCCCATCGAGGTCCGCACCTCTTCGCTGACCGATCCATGCGTGGTGGTGGCTGAGTGCGAAGCCAGCGACTCAACGCCGCCCAGCGACTCCGCATTGAGGAAGATCTTGATCGCCTTGAGGAAGCGCGCAGCCTCCTCGCGGGATCTGAGCTCGAAGCTCATCATCGAGCCGAAGCCCTTCTGCTGCTTGCGGGCAAGTTCATATTGAGGGTGGCTCTTGAGGCCCGGATAAGCGAGTTTGCTGACCTTGGGATGCTTGGAGAGAAACTCCGCCGCCGCGCGGCCGTTTTCCTCGTGCTGCTGAATGCGCAGAGGAAGGGTCTTGATGCCACGCAGCACCAGGAAGCACTCAAAGGGCGACATCACCGTGCCCACGGCCTTCTGGATCAGACAGAAGCGTTCCTTGTGCTCCGGCTTGGAGCCGATCAGTGCGCCGCCAAGGCCGTCAGAGTGGCCGTTCAGGTACTTCGTCGTCGAATGCATGACGATATCTGCGCCCAGCGCCAGCGGGCTCTGCAGCACCGGCGACAGGAACGTGTTGTCCACGCTCACTTCGGCGCCGCGCGCGTGGGCAATGCGGCTGACTTCAGCAATATCAGTAAGCACCATCAACGGATTGCTGGGCGTCTCGATGTGCACCAGCTTGGTATTCGGACGCATTGCCCGCTCGACAGCGGCGAGATCGCTGGTATCGACGTATTCGATCTCAATACCGTAGCCGGCTACGATCTGATCGAAGAGGCGCACCGTGCCCGCGTACACATCCCGCGAACAGATGAGATGATCGCCTGCGCGCAGCATAGCCACCAGGGCAGCGATGGCCGCCATGCCCGTGGTAAAGGCATGGCCGCTGGTGCCGCCTTCCAAGGCTGCCAGCGCCGACTCCAGCCGGTCGCGGGTGGGGTTGCCGGCGCGCGAGTAGTCCCAGCCACGGTCAGTGCCGATGCCGGTGAGTTCAAAGGTCGAGGAGAGATAGACAGGCACGTTCACGGCGCCGGTCTGCGGATCAGGATGCTGGCCGGCGTGAACGGCAAGAGTCGAGTACTTGTAATCGGACATGGTTAGATTCTGGCTGATAGCTCCTGATTTCTAGCTTATCGCGTGAGGCTGAGCCGGCCAGCCAGGTCTGTCCCGCAGAAATCGCTTTCGGTCCCCGATTTTCGGCTTTTGGTACTCGCGCCGATGGAGTTTAGAACGAATCCGAAATTGAGCTGAGGCTTTAGCGAAATGTTCACTGTTCGCCGGCAGCACGCGGCTTTTCGCGGCGCGTCACAGGAAAGTAGCCGGTGCGTGTGCGGACGGTCAGCTTGCCCATGCCCTTGGCTTCGGCAATGACTTCCACGCGGCGGAAACCCGGCACCGTGGTCGGCTTGGTCGATCGATAGCCGAGCGTGTACTGGGTACGAATGTCGCGGGCCACTTCCGCGGCAATCTGGTCGACCTCTTCAATCGATTTGGGAAAGAAGGCCATGCCGCCGGTTTCCGTCGAGAGCATCTCCAGCGCGCGCCGCGCATGGCGCACCTCGGCGCGGCTCATCTCGTCGCCAAAGAGCAGTCCGATCGAGTAGATCACCGGGCCGGAGAGCTCCTGCACACGATGGATGGTCTGTTCGAGATTCAGCGTCGAGGCATTGTCTTCGCCGTCGGTGATGAGAACCAGCACCTGCTTGGGCCGCTTGGCGTCATTCACCAGCTTGTCAGCAGAAGCGACCACAGCGTCGTACAGCGCCGTACCGCCGCGGGAATCAATGTGCGCCAAACCATCGCGCAGCTTATTGGGGTCAGCCGTAAACTCGGAGTCGATGAAGGCCTCGTCTGAGAAGTTCACCACGAATGCCTCATCCTCCGGATTCGAAGCCTTAACCAGATCGAGAGCCGACTTGTTTACGGAAGGCCGCTTCCGGTACATCGAACCTGAATTGTCGATCACCAGGCCGATCGAGACCGGCAAGTCCGTGTGCTGAAAGCTCAGCAGCGTCTGCTTCACGCCATCTTCATACACCTGGAAGTCGTCCTTGGTCAGGTTCTGGACGAGTTCCGTGCCGTTGAGCACTGTGGCATTCAGCACCACCTCCTCCACATCGGTGCGGAGCACATACCCGCTCCCTTCCTTCGGCAAAGGGGCAGGTGGGGGTGTGGGGGCCGCTCCTTCCGGGGCATGCACCGGATCGCTGTCCGCGGGAAACGTGGCCGCGTGGCCAGGAGCCTGCGACGCCGCCTGCGGAGCTGCGAGGCTGGCGAATGCGAGTTTGGGTTGTGCAGATAGCCAAATCGCAGCCCCGGCAAGCAGAGCTGCGCGAAACACGTTATTGCAAAGGCGCATAGTAGCCGGTGCGAGCATAGACGCTGAGTGGAGGCAGTCCCGGAGGAGGATTCACCTTTACCTTCACTTTACGCCACTTGCCATCGCGATTCATGTCCTTGGGCTTGTAGCCGATTACGTATTGGTTCCGGAGTTCTGTAGAAATCTTCTCCGCGATGTCACTCATCTCATCGACGTCATCGACGCGGAAGAGCCGGCCACCGGTGGAGTCGCTGAGGTCTTCGAGGAGTTGCGGACCGGTGCGCTCTTCCGGAGTCGGCGCATACGGATCGAAGATGCCGATGGAATAAATCTCGACATCGGACTCACGCACCTGCGCCCGCACTTCGCCTTCCGTATAGCGCGAGCGGTTGTCGCCGCCGTCGGAGACAACCAAGAGAGCCTTACGCTCGTGGCGGGCGTCCTTCATTTTAGCGACGCCGTAGTAGATCGCGTCGAGCAGCGCCGTGCGATGGCCGCTGTGCACCGTCGCCAAACGGGCCTGAACATCTTCCGGAGAGCTGGTGAAGTCCTCGATTAGCTCAGGCCGGTCGTTGAAGCCGATGACGAAGAACTCATCCTGCGGGTTGGCCGTTTTGATGAACTGCAGGATCGCATCCTTGGCGCGGATCAGCTTGGAGGTCATGGAGCCGGAGAGATCGAAGATGATGCCGATCGAGACCGGCGCATCTTCTGCCGCGAAGCTCGATATCGTCTGCTCGCCGTTGTTCTCATAGACCTGAAAGTCGCTCTTTTCGAGCCCCGTCACCAGCCGGTTCATCGGATCGGTGATTGTGACCGGCACCAGCACCATATCGACGTCCATCCGGATGAACGAACCGGGATGGACCTTGAGCGCCTTGACGCCGGTTTCCGGAGCTGCTTCCGCGCCTTTGGGTTCGGTGGTGGGTGCGGACGAGGCCGCCGGAGGCTGCACGTGCACCTTGTTGAGCTGATCGTCCTGCGCCGAAGCGCGAGTGACACAAAGAAGAAATGCCAGAGCCCAGAAACCCATCCAACGGCGGACCAGATTCAGGTTGCCGCCCCCTTTTAGCAAGTCGCACGAGAGGGGAAGCATCGTCATAGAAAAATACCTTAAAGTTGGACGCGATAGTAGCATGATTGGCGCTTGTTTGGTGTAACCAGATTGTAATCCGTTCTTTCTCTGGTAATTCCACGCCATTGTTTCTCGGCATCGGGCCCGTTCTGAGGACTGGGATACAATCGAGCCTGAACGCCCCGGGTCTTGTTTTTGAACAAAGTGAGGATACCGGCGCACAGATCTGATTGTCTCAACGCGGAGCAAGATCTTTCGCATGGCTCGCATCTACCCGTTTCGCGCCTGGCGGTACAACCCTCTAACCGTTCGCCTGGATGACGTGATCACCCAGCCCTACGACAAGATATCGCCTGCCATGCAGCAGGCATACTATCAGCGCAGCCCTTTTAATCTTGTCCGCATCATACTCGGACTGCCTGAACTCTTCGATGCCGAGCCGGGCGAGAATGTCTATACGCGGGCCGCACGGGATTTTCGCTCTTGGCGTGAGCAGGGCGTGCTGGTCCAGGAGAAGGAACCCTGTGTCTTTGCCTACGCTCAGCGCTTTATTGCGCCCGGCGCCACCACGGTGAAGGAGCGCCGTGGATTCATCGCACTAGGCAAGCTGCACGATTACGCTGACCAGGTGATCTTCCGGCACGAGCAGACCCTCTCCAAGCCCAAGAGCGACCGGCTCAATCTGCTGAAAGCCACGCGCGCGCACTTCGGGCAAATATTCATGCTCTACTCCGATCCTGCCGGCACCGTCGACAAGATTCTCTACGACGGCAACGGGCCCGCCGATGCCGAGGTCACCGACGAATACGGCGTGCAGCACCGAGTGTGGCGCATCAGCGACCCTGGAACCATCAATCTGCTCACGACGGCCATGGCCGATAAGAAGCTGATCATCGCAGACGGCCATCATCGTTATGAGACCGCGCTCACCTACTCCAAAGAGTTTGCGGCGAACGGCAGAGCCAAAACCGAACATAGTGCGCAACAGCTTCCGCACCTGTCGTTTCCTGAGGCCGCGGTCATGATGACGTTCGTCAACATGGACTCAGACGGCCTGGTGATTTTGCCCACGCACCGCGTTGTGCACGGTCTCGAAGATTTCGATCACGCTGCGTTTGCAAAAGCGGCTGAGGCATTCTTCACCGTAAGCACACTGCCCGACGAAGAAGCTGGAACCTACATCGACACACTGAAGAAGCAACAACCAGGCAGCGCCTTCGTCGCGGTCACGCGCAGCGGCGCATTGTTGCTGCGTGCGAAACCACAGGCCGTGACTTCCGCTCTGACCAACATGCCGGAACGGCAGCGCCAGCTCGATCTGACGCAGTTGCATGCGCTCGTGCTCGAGCGGCTGCTGGGCCTCGATGCAGAAAAGGTTCGCCAGCAGACCAATATCCGCTACCTGCGCGACGCCGCAGAGGCAGTCGAGCAGGTGCGACGCGGCGACGCGGACGTGGCGTTTCTCACAAATCCGGTCACGATGGAGCAGTTGAAAGAAGTGGCCTTTGCCGGAGAGGTGATGCCGCAAAAATCCACTGACTTCTATCCCAAGCTGCTCAGCGGCCTGGCCATCTATGCGCTGGACTAAGACCATCTCATTGCCGAGCATCGAACGAGCCTGCGCCTTTGGGCTGTTGCTTGCAGTTTGTTCGACGGGCCGATCAAGCGCTGCCCAGGCTCCAGCACCACCGCAAGCTCCTGCCGCTCCCGCGGCGCGTTTTGTTGTGGTGCTCGATGCTGCCCATGGCGGCGACGATTCCGGTGGACATAGCGGCAACTGGACCGAAAAATCGCTGACGCTAGCGTTGAGCGTCCGGCTGCGGTCTCTGCTCGGCGCGCGTGGCATTTCTGTGGTGACGACGCGGGAATCTGACATCCAGATCGATCCGCCGCAGCGCATTGCCATCGCCGATCACGCCGGCGCTCAGGCCTGCCTGAGCCTGCACGCTTCGCTGAGCGGTTCGGGTATTCATCTCTTCGCGTCCTCTCTTGCTCCTGCACAGCCGGCGCTCTTTGAGCCTTGGAAGACCGCCCAGGCGGCATCCGTCACGCGGAGCCTCGCGCTTGCCGGAGTGCTCAATTCAGCGCTGCAGCATGCCGGCATGGCGGTCACGCTCGGCCGCACAGAGCTGCCCATCCTGGACAGCATGACCTGCCCTGCCCTCGCCGTTGAGATATCGCCTGACCGGACATCCACGCCCCAGTCACAGCCCCAGTCGCCAGTCGACAGCCTGAATGACCCTGGCTACCAGGCGCGCGTGGCCGAGGCGCTGGCTGCCGCGTTGGTGGAGTGGCGGGCAGAAGAAGGTCGTCTGGGGGCCGGCCCATCGTGATTCCGCGTTATCAGACTGTTCTCTTTTTTCTGTTGCTCGCGGCCTCTATTGTGATGGGTGGCGCACTGTGGCAGTTGCGCAATCGCGAGCATCAGCACGTGCTGCAAGGTCAACAATCCACGCCCACACAGGCGCCGCAGGTGGCTCCGAACGAGCAAGCAACACTCGTGGTCGCCAGCGACAGCGATGATTCACTGAGTACGCGAGCGCTCTCGTTGCCGTTGCCGCCGAGTGCTGGCGCACGTGCCCGCGCCATTCTCGGCAAGCTCTTGGATCTGTATGCGGCGCCCGATGCCGCGCATCCGGCCCAAGGCGGAGCTGCTTCGATCGAGCAGGTCTTTCTTCTACCGGTAGCGAAGGTTGAAGCCGCCAATGTCTCCGCCGCTCCACCTGCGACAGCCACAGCAAAAGCAGACGGCAGTGCGCAGAGCGGCCCTGAGATCGCGGTCGTCAATCTTGCCGGCGCCTTTGTCAACAATCATCCTTCCGGCATTGAGACGGAGAGCCTCACGGTGCTTTCGATCTGCGCCACGCTGCACGCCAACTTTCCGCGCATCACCGAAGTGCGTTTCCTGGTGGATGGCCAGCAGCATGAAACGCTCGCAGGCCACGCCGATCTGACCCGCACGTATCTCGCAACGCAGGTGCTCGCATCACAAGGGTCACAGCCATGAGCGGTACACCGTTTTTTCCTGCTTCCTCCGGCGCTCCGACGGTCGGCGTCTTCGATTCCGGCTTCGGCGGACTCACGGTGCTACGCTCGCTGATCACCCATTTGCCGCGCGCCCGATTCGCGTTTGTGGGCGATACGGCGCGGCTGCCGTATGGCTCCAAATCGCGCCGCACCATCGCCCGCTACGCCGTACAAAGCGCTCAATTCCTGGTCCGCGAGATGGGCGCCGAATACTTGGTGATCGCCTGCAACACAGCCAGCGCTCTTGCACTCGACGCGATTCAGGATGCTGTGCCGGTTCCTGTGCTGGGCGTCATCGAGCCTGGCGCAACCGCTGCGCGCGCCGCATCGGCCAGTAAAGACGTGCTGGTAATCGCCACCGATGCAACGGTGCATAGCCATGCCTATTCTGAAGCCTGCCAGGCACAGGGACTGCGCGCGCTCGAAAAGGCTTGTCCGCTGCTGGTGCCGCTCGTCGAAGAGGGCTGGACCGATCACCCGGTCACCGCGGAGGTGTTCCGCATCTATCTTGACGAACTTCGCAAAGATGCAGCTGCGCATGGGCTCAATCCCGATACGCTGGTGCTCGGCTGCACGCACTATCCGCTGCTGCGTCCCCTGATTGAGCGGGTCCTCGGTGAATGTGGCCCCTGCGGCATTCGTGTGATTGATTCAGCCGAATCGACTGCCGAGGCCGCGGCGCAGCTCTTCAATGGACGTGCTGCCTTGGCAAGTTCCGATCCGGCGCAGACAGAGATCCGCTGCTTTGCGACGGATTCGGTCGACAAGTTCGAACGGCTTGGCTCACGGTTTCTCGGCCGGCCAGTCGGGCACGTGGAATTGCTCGACCTTGGTGGCTGATATCTGGGCGGCTGATATTCTGATCAGGTTGTGAAAGCGGGTCCTTCGACTCAGTTTGCGGCCGGGATGTGCCGCGGACTTCGTTGAGGATGACATGGGGAGAGGCAGGAATCATGATCGATCTAAAAGGCAAAACAGCAGTGATCTTCGGGCTGGCCAACAAGCGTTCGATTGCGTGGGGCATCGCGCAGAAGCTGCAAGCAGCGGGAGCAACGCTGGCCATCTGCTATCAGAATGAACGCCTGCGCGCCGAGGCCGAAGACCTGATTCATGAACTTCCGGGCGCCAGCGGCTTTCAGTGCGATGTTTCGCACGACGCTGAGATCGATTCCCTCTTCGCCGCGCTCAAAGAGAGATACACAAAGCTCGACATTCTCGTGCACGCCGTCGCCTATGCGCCTCCTGAAGATCTGAAGGGCGAGTTCATCAACACCAGTCGCGAGGGATTCCGCATTGCACATGATGTGAGCGTGTACTCGCTCATCGCCGTGAGCCGCGCCGCTGCGCCGCTGATGGCCGAAGGCGGCAGCATTATGACGTTGACCTACTACGCTTCCGAAAAGGTCGTGCCGCACTACAACGTGATGGCGTTGGCGAAGGCTTCACTGGAATCGGCTGTCCGCTATCTCTCCTGGGACCTTGGTTCCAAGAACATTCGCGTGAATGCGATCTCTGCCGGTCCGATCAAGACGCTTGCCGCGCGGGGCATCGGCGCGCTGGGCGAGATGATGAAAGCGCATGCCGAGCGCGCTCCGCTGCATCGCAACGTCGATCAGCTCGAAGTGGGCGGCACCGCACTTTATCTCGCCAGCGATCTCGCCAGCGCCGTCACCGGCGAGACGATCTACGTGGACTGCGGTTACAACATCATGGGTTTCTAGGCCAGAGCAGCAGCTTCCATCAGGCGTGCAGAGACCAGATTGCGGCCGTGTTCCTTGGAGTCATACATCGCCTCATCGGCAAGCCGCATCATGCCTTCAAAACCGCCGGCCGGGTCAAGTTGCGCCACACCCGCGCTGATGGTGAACTTGATCGTCCCACTCTCAAAGGGAACTTCCAGCGCTTCGACCGCCAGGCGAATGCGCTCCGCCGCAAGAACGCCGGCAGCGGCAGGTGTGTCTGGCAGCAGGACGGCAAACTCCTCGCCTCCGGTGCGCGCCAGCAGATCCTGGATGCGCAGCATGCCCTTCACCTCCGCAACCAGAGCCTTCAGCGCGTGGTCACCCGCCGCATGTCCGCGCGTGTCATTGAGGTGTTTGAAATTGTCGATATCGATCATGATCATGCACAGCGGATAGCCGAACCGGATGCTGCGCGAGGTCTCGCGCAGAGCCGCCTCTTCCATCGCTCTGCGATTCATTGCGCCGGTAAGAGGATCGGTGCGTGCCTGCTCGGCAAGCTCTCTTTGCAGCTCAGTGACGAGAAACCACAGGGCGCACATCACCATAAAGGCGGCAAGAAACGCCATCCCCGCGAGCGAATACACCCAGCGCGGATCAGTATGCGCATCGACTGTTTCCCACGGGCGCATATAGCGCAGATTCGTGAGAATGGCGCGATAACCGGACACAGCCATATCGCCCAATAGAATCACCGCAGTGACGCGCGAAACTCCGGTAAAGGGACCCTTCCCATACCGGAACAACATCCAGGCAGATGCGCCGCAGAGAGTCACGAAGGGAATATTGGTAACGTTGCCGCCATAAGGAATGTGGCCGAAATACATCACCGTGTAGACGGTGAAAATGGTCCCAAGAGCCGTCAGAGGCCAGCGCAAGTTCATCGGCTTGCGCACGACGAACCAATGCAGAGCCATGAACTGCATGAAAAAAGAGACCAAGTATAGCTCATTCGCGATCATGCCACAGATCGCCGGCACCTTGCCTTCCAGGCCCTGCAGAATCAGCTTGATCAGTCCGACGATCATGCCGCCAGCAAACCACTGCATGCCCTTCACGCTGCGGTTATGCCAGGCGAGAAGGCTTATGCAGATCGTGAAGACCAGCACCGAAGCAATATTGGTGAAGAAATATGTGCCGTAATCCATAGCCCGAGTCACTCACCAACGGTCTCTAAGACGCGTTGGCCGATTTCTTTTTAAAGGGTGAGAATTGGAACCATTCTAGTCTGCTTTCGGATTTTCCCGGGGGCTGTTTCGATGGCGGTTTCGCGGATAGTAACTCCCACGTTTGGGTAATGGCCATTGCGGCACCGGCTCGCGTTACCTGACAGTACAGAAGATCGCGCTCAGCTTGCGCCAGACTTCAACACACGGCGCAGCCGCAACCCTCACCGCGCCAGGCGCGGCGGCCCTCAATGAGCAGAACAGGCACGGCCGCAAGCGCAGCAAACGTATCGATCCAGCTGACGTTCCAGAGCGCATTGATGCCAAGTCCGGCCAGCGTGATTGCGGCGAGATACGCGCAAGTGGCCGACTGCATTGCGTCCGCAGCAAGAGCTCGATTGTTGAGCATGCGCGCCTGCCTGCGCTTGAGCCAGGCCAGCACGGGCATGACGACAAGCGCAAGAGCTGTGACGGCGATGCCAAGGCAGCTTGTCTCAACTGGAGACCGCCAGAAAAACGCAGCGATGCACACAACGACCACAGCCAACATAAACAGCAGCGCGGCCGCGGTTCGCTCTGCGTGCGTTTTCTTCAACGGGAAGCGCGGCAGAAACTGCAGCAAAACGACGATGGCGGAAAGCAATTCGATGAGGCTGTCTGACCCAAAGGCCAACAGCGCGACGCTGTGCGCGTGTGCCGCTGCCCAAAGCGAGCCCGCACATTCGGCGAGCATCCATGCCAGCGTGACGAACTGCAGCCATGCCAACTGGCGCGGAAGAGCCGGCGGCGAGATCGGTCCGCAACAGCCACAATCATCGGCGGCATGGGAAGAGGGAGCCATAAAATTATTTGTAACTCCTCACCGTGAAAGATCGGCTGTGTAACTCTCCGCCAGCTGCCGGCGAAGCTCTTCCTTCACTGGCGCCGGCGCAAACGCCGCCTCCACAGCCATCTGATTGGTACGCAGAAAATCTTCAGGGCCCCACTCGAATATCCTGCTCAGATTTTCGTACTCACCCGTCAGCGTGGCAGGCGTCAGCATGCGCGTATCGGTGTTCACGTTGAGTGAAACTCCTGCGCGATAGAGCCTGTCGATGGGATGGTCTTCCCACCGTTCGATCGACGGAATGATCTGCACATTCGATGTGGGGCAAAGCTCCAGGTGGATCTTCGTTCGGCGCAGATGCTCGACGAGGCTTTCATCCTCGTAACTGCGGGTTCCGTGCCCTATGCGCTGCGGATCGAGCAGTCGCAGCGTCTGCCATACGCTCTCCGGTCCGCAGGCCTCACCCGCATGCGCCGTACGGCAAAGACCATGCCCGCGTGCGTACCGATAGGCGCTTATGTGTGCATCGAGCGGGAACCCGGCCTCATCGCCCGCAATGTCCAGCGCCACGACGCGGCTGCCCTGAAACCGTTCAACCCATTGCGCCGTTTCGAGACTCTGCTCTTCGCTGAAGTGCCGCAGCGTGCAGAGAATCAGGCCAGCCTCGATGCCTGTTTCGTGGCTCAACTCCTCTACCGACCGCTCCACCGTGGCAATCACGCGCTCCGGGCTAAGCCCATTGAGATTGTGGAGAAGCGGCGCAAACCGAATCTCTGCATAGACCACGCCATCCTCGGCAAGCTGCTCGAAGACATCCTCCGTCACCAGCCGCAGAGAGTCTTCTGTCTGCATAAGGCGAAAGCCCATCGGCGCGCGGGTGAGGAACTCCGCGAGATTCGTGCAGCGCGCGGGAGCCATGTAGTCGCGCTCATACTCCACGCGCGTCACACCGGGAGCCAGGTGCGATACGGCCTTATAGCTCAGAGAGCAGTCGAGATGCAGATGAAGCTCGATCTTAGGCAGCGCGCGGAAATCCATGGACAAAGCATAGCGCAAGGGCTACTCAACTCGATACGCGTATGATCCAGCTTCACATCGCCAGAATTTCGTTCCAGATTGCAGGCTCTACGGGAAGGCCAAGCTTTCGATTTTCAGCGCGAATCCGCAGCGTCTCTTCGCCGGGATAGCGCACGCGCTTCCCTTCTACCGCGGGCTTTGATCCGTGCAGCGAAGCGACAATCGCATCAGCGATCTCATTCAGCTTCGGCTCAGATCCCAGAGCCTGAGGATTCATGGCCAGAAACATCTGTGAGATGCCGCATTCGAAATGTGGATCATGCGAAAGCTGATGGGTCGCCTGGCCCAGACTCATCATGGCAGCGATCATATCGAGCACAACGGAAAGTCCTGAGCCCTTCCAATAGCCCACCGGCAGAGGCCGCCACGATTTTTCGATGGCCGCGGGATCACGTGTGAGATTGCCCTCGGCATCGAACCCTCCATCGACGGGCAGCATCTCGCCGCGCTTACGATAGCTTTCCAGCGTACCGTAGGAAAACTGCGACATGGCCATATCGAGAACCACCGGCCCGGCGGCGCGTGGCACGGCCATCACCAGCGGATTGTTGCCGATGATGCGCTCTGCCCCGCCCCACGGCGGCAGATTCGGCATCGTGTTCGTCCAGCAGATTCCGACAAATCCAGCCTCCGCAGCCTGCCAGCCGTACGTCCCGCCGCGCATCCAGTGATTCGTATTGCTCAACGCCACGCAGCCAACCCCGTGTTCGCGGCTGAGCGCAAGAGCACGATCCATCATGGTCCACGCGTTCAGATTGCCAGGACCACGCTGTCCATCCCAGCGCTCCAGTGCGCCAAAATGGGCGACGCGCTTGGGTTCCGCTTCGACCACCACGCTGCCATTGCGGATGGTGGCCACATAGCGCGGAAACCGATTGATGCCGTGCGTGTAGACGCCATCACAAGTGGTCTCGGCAAAGAGGCGGGCACAGGCCTCCGCGCGCGATGCGGTGAAGCCAAGTTTGCAAAGAATGACGGAGAGCGTCTGCTGCACTTCTTCAAAGGGAATGCGGTGCATGGAATGGATTAGATCAGATTTTTCGAGCCGGATCGAGGCTTGTGGTTTTTCACCTTGTCGCCAAAAAAGAGGCGACAGGATGAGGCACGGAAAAAGGAACGGGCACTGCTGATCTGCTGCCAACTAGCGGACTTGCTGACTCGCTATTCCTTGAGCGTTACGGTAATCTTGCGCTTGTCTCCGCCTTCAGACGCGATGACGATTTCCCCGGTAGCCCGCTTGCGAATGCTTTTGAACTTTTCGCCCCACTCGACAAGCACCAGCGCATCCTGTGTCAGCAACTCGTCGAGACCCAGCGTCTCCAGTTGCCGCTCGCCCTCTAGACGGTAGACATCCAAGTGATAGAGCTTTACTGGCGTACCGTCACGGGTGCCATCGTACTCGTGTACGAGCGTAAAAGTCGGACTGGTCACTTCATCCGGCTCGGCGGCATCGAGCGCCTGGGCAATACCCTTCACCAGCGTGGTCTTGCCGGTGCCCAGTTCGCCTTGCAGCAGCAGCAGTTGCGGCGGCTTGAGCAGACGAACCAGCTTTCTCCCTACCTCGATCGTGTCCGCACCACTCTGGGTGGTGAACTCGTGAGCCTTCCCTTCCGTGGTCGGTGCGGAACTCGTCATTCTCAGGCCTCTTCAATGGCAGCTGCCGGCAGCCCCTGTATCCAAACATACCCGTTTGTGCGACGCGAGTAAAAGCGAAAAGCTTGTGAAAGGTGTCGAAGGCAGTCGGTGGCCAGCAGCGTGTGCTCATCGCCGGCGCGTACCGCAAAATCTGCGGCGAGCCCGTGCAGGTACACTGCAGCTTCGACGGCGCGCGCAGGGTCTTGCGGAAACTGGGCAAGCACACCCGCAATCAGGCCGGTAAGCTGGTCGCCGCTGCCGCCCTTCGCCATGCCCGGATTGCCCGTTGTATTGGCGGCCACGCGTCCGTCCGGATGCGCAATCAGTGTGCGCGCGCCTTTGAGCACCAGCGTCACGCCCGTGCGCTGCGCAAAGCTGCGCGCCACCTCCAGCCGGTTGGCCTGCACTGCAGCCACGGTGGTTCCGACCAGTCGGGCCATCTCGCCGGGATGCGGCGTAAGCACCAGTTTGCGTTTGCCCCGCTGTGTAAGCTCGGTCAGCAATTGCGGCTTGGTGGCCAAAATATTCAGCGCGTCCGCATCAATCACCGCCGGCAGGTCCGTCGTCGCAAGCAGGCCTGTTGTGAACTTCGCTGTTTCCGGGCTCTGCCCGAGGCCGGGCCCGATGGCGAGCATGGTTTTGCCGGCGAGGAGCGGCGCGATTCGATCCGGCGCGAGGCTCTCTTCGGAGATGTGGCCGTCTGTAGTGGCGGCGAGCGGCCAGGTCATCAGCTCCGGGGCGACGGCCGCCACCACCGGCAATGCTGGAGCTGGCACCGCAACCGTCACCAACCCGGCGCCGGCACGCGACGCCGCCAGCGCAGCCATTGCCGGCGCACCGGCTTTTCCCCCAGCAGAACCAAAGGTCCCTCCGATCACCAGCACATGACCGAAGTTGCCCTTATTCGAGGCGAAGCCCCGCGGCGCTTGTATAAGTGCAGCGGCTGCACCTGCCCACTCGATTTGGAGTGTGGAGACAATCGCTTCCTCGGGCGAGCCGATCGGCGCAACCACCACCGGTTGACGCCACGAACGCGTCAACTGGCCGAAGACATGCGCCGGCTTGGGCGCGGTAAAAGTGATCACTGCATCTGCCGGAAAAACAGGTCCACCCGGCGTGGTGCCTGTCTCATCGGCTGTCCAGCCCGAGGGCAAGTCGATGGCGAGCACCGGCGCGCTACTCGCCTTGACCCATTCGAGCGCAGCAAGTACGAGTCCTTTAAGCGGAGGCTTGAATCCGGTGCCGAGAAGCGCATCGACAATCAGATCGGTAGCAAGTAGATCCTTGTGCCGGTCGAGATCTTCCGCGGTCATAACTACTTCGACTCGGCCGTGCATCGGATCGGTCAACTCGCGCCAGGCAATTGCGGCATCGCCTTTCGGCGCTTCCGGCGAACCCAAGAGTAGCGTCGTCACATTGAGGCCGTCGTCCGCAAGCAGCCGCGCGGTCATCATGCCATCGCCGCCATTGTTGCCACGGCCGCAGAGTACGGTGACGCGTCGAACGCGCGGAAATTGCTCACGTGCGAAGTTTGCGACTGCCGATGCGGCGGCGCGCATCAACTCGATGGAAGGAATGCCAAACTTCTCTGTGGTCGCGCGATCACAGGCCTGCATCTCAGCTGCGGAGAGGACATGCATCGCCTTCATAGTACGACACACGGCAGAGATCAGAGATTAGAGAACAGGAAACGCACAGACGCTCAATGCAACAAGCGTGCCTGCAGGGAGCCCGAGGCATCATGGCGCGTGAGAGTGCATGTGGCCTTGGTGTCGCAGCGGAAGTGGATACTTGCCGGGAACACCTGCCAGCCGGGCATGCGTCCGCGCAGCCCAGTTCTGCCGATGTAGAAGACGCGGCCATCCCTGGTTTCCACTGTGCCTTTGGAGGGATTGTCGGAGACGATGACGTCGTCGCCCTCAATCGGCGATGGAATCGGCCGCACACGCGGAATCAGCGCTTTCGCACGAGCCTCGGCGGCTTTGTGGCGCAGGTCTGCTTCCACACCTTGCTCATGTCTCATCCAATCCTCCTGTTCCGCCACGGTTGGAAAGCTCGAGGAGAACTCCCATGATGCAAGGCTCTTGTAGGCCTGCACGGAACAAGGCAGTTGCCCGTTGATGACGATTTCGTTGATCTGTCCATCGGCGCCGGTCACATTTTGGACGACGTCGCCGCCGATTGTCTTTGTCGGAACCAGCGGTTGTGTCTGCTGCGGATCGGCTTGGCCTGCCGGATCGATCGGAACAAGAACCTGCTTCTGGCACACAACCGTGCCGAATCCATTTTTCAGGCGGAAATCGATCGAAATCGGGCCAGGAGGATTCGACGCGACAGCCGAAAAAGCCGGCACCTGCGCCGGAGCAAGCGGATCGAGATGAAGCTCATAGCCGGCTTCTCCGTCCCACTTGGCGAGGAGCCGGCCGCCCAATCCGGATGCAGCCACGTTGTTTTCGCCGAGATCGATAAACGGCGGCGCGGCTTCTTGTTTCTTTTGGATAAGAACTGCGATCAGCACTAGCAGCAGAGCGCAGATAGCGGCAACGCCCGCACCCATCGCTATATTTTTCCGCGCGGTGGCCATCTGCTGCGCCGGAGTGGGTGGAGGCGCGGGCGCAGGCGGCGGAGGCATCTCTGCCCGAAATGAATAGAGGTCTGCTTCGTCCGCCTTTGCGGAAGGCACAACCTCATACCGGCTGACCGGCTCGCCCTCCGGAATTGCGCTCTCTGCGCTCGTTCCCTGCTCACGCGTTTTCGCGTCGCTCATCAGGCAATCCCCACGCTTGCGGAATTGAAATACCTGGGCCCAAAGGACGAATCAGATGAAGTAACTGTCATTGAATCACGCAAATGTCTTTGCAGCAACTGGAGAGTGGCTTAGACACACCGAGTCTTTGGGCACTGCCGGGGTCACTTCGAGAGGAATTATCGACCCATCAAGGTTTGCAGAAGAAGCCAGCCGTTCAATCCGGCAATCAGGACGGCCACGAACCAGGCCAGCGTCTGCAGCGCCCGGCCATTGACGAACTCGCCCATCCGCGCACGGTTGCCGGTGAACTGGACCAGAGGGATGACAGCAAAGCTCAGTTGCAATGACAGGATGACCTGACTGAGGATGAGCAGCTTTTCGGTTCCCTCTTCGCCGGTGATGGCTACCACGATGATCGTGGGAATAATCGCCAGCGATCGCGTGATCAACCGGCGCAGCCATGGCGAGAGCTTGAGATGGATAAAGCCTTCCATCACCACCTGCCCGGCGAGTGTCCCGGTGATGGACGAGTTCTGGCCCGAAGCGAGCAGAGCGATCGCGAACAGAGTGCTCGCGCCTGCCGCGCCGACCAACGGACTGAGCAGCTTAAAGGCATCCTGTATGGCGGCGACCTCAAAGTGTCCGCTGCGATGGAAGACTGCTGCAGCCACAATCAGGATTGCGGCATTCACAAACAGCGCTACCGTCAGTGCCAAAGCAGAATCGATGTTCGCCATGTGCACGGCTTCACGCTTACCCTCCGGCGTGCGCTGGTAGCGCCGGCTCTGCACAATCGACGAGTGCAGATAAAGGTTGTGCGGCATCACCGTGGCGCCCAGAATGCCGATCGCGATGTAGAGCATCTCCGGATTCGCGACGATCGAGGGCGACGGAATGAAGAGATGATGCAGAATCGGTCCGTATTCCGGCTTCGACAAGATCATCTGCATGCCGAACAATACAATGATGGTCCCGATCAGCGCGATCACCAACGATTCGACATACCGAAATCCCCAGCGCTGCAGCAGCAGAATCAGCAGAACATCGAGGCCCGTGATGAGTACGCCATAAAACAGCGGAATGTGAAACAGCAGCTCAAGCGCGATGGCAGAGCCGATGACCTCGGCCAGATCGCATGCAGCGATCGCGATCTCAGCGAGAATCCAGAGCGCGAAACTTGCGCGCGGCCCGTAGGACTCATGACAAAGCTGGGCGAGATCGCGTTCCGTCGCGATGCCCAATTTCAAGGAGAGGCTCTGCAGCAGAATCGCCATCAGATTCGAGGCCATGATGACGAACAGCAGCGTATAACCAAAACGCGATCCGCCGGCAATATCCGTAGCCCAGTTGCCGGGATCCATGTAGCCCACCGCAATCAAAAATCCCGGGCCTACAAAGCCAAGCAGCCGCCGCCAGGAGGACGGCGAGCGGGAGATGCTCACCGAAGCGTGCACCTCAGGTAAGGAGGGCTCGGCGACCGCGACGCGGGATACGGTTTCGGTAGACATGAATATCCAGGGAAGTCGATAAGACCCGTCAAGCACAGTATGCCACAGCTAATTAATCATAGTTAATAAAAATTTATTAGGATTAATTACCGGCTGCCCGCGCGCATGATTAAACGCTTGGATGCAAGCGAAATGAATGGAGGGAAAAGGGAGAAAAAACTAGACTGCAGGGCGCAGCCAGATCGCCTCTGCGGCGGGGCGGCCAAGGATCGATTGCCCTGTAGATAGCTCAATCTGCACGGTTTGATCGTAGTTCTGGCTCATAACGCGGAGAGTCTGCCCAGGCCCGATGCCGGCTTTGTGCAGAAAGAGGAGCAGCTTGGGATCGCGCTCCTGGAGGCTGGTCACGGTGTAGCGCGCGCCTGCGGCTGCTTCAGAGAGGGGCACTTCACCGCGCCGTTTCCGTTCAGCAGGCCGTTCCGGCAGAACTGCGTTGCCATGCGGGCATGCGCCCCCTTCCCCGAGCTTCTCCCGCAGCTTGGCTTCAAATGCGGGCGAGACGGCGTGCTCCAGCCGCTCTGCCTCTTCGTGAATCTCGTGCCACTCCATGCCGAAGAGTTCGCTCAGCATGCGCTCGATCAGGTGGTGCCGCAGCGCCGTGCGGTAGGCGGTCTCGCGCCCGGCCGTAGTAAGGCGAACAATGCCGTCCGCACCGACCTCCACATAGCCGTCCCGCTTGAGCCGCTTGAGCGCCATCGTCACAGCCGGAGCCGAAACTTCAAGCCAATGCGCCAGCACCGCCGGAATCACCTCGCGGCCTTCCGCTTCCGCTTCCAGAATGGCCTTAAGGTAATTTTCCTTCGAGACGTGGATGGAGTCTTTCATGCTGTGCTGCAACCCAGTTTAATGCAAAGCAGCTTTCGGTCTTTAGCTTCCAGTCATGCATCGCCGCCTCTGAACGCTAATTGGAAATCCTATCCCTTTACACGTCGTGCCGGAAGTCATAGAAGACGCGAATGAAGTTGCCATCAATATCTGCGGCCATGAACTCGCGCAACTTCCACGGTTTGTCCTCGGGCTCGGATAGGATCTTCGCTTGCGCGGCCTTCCACTCTGCGAAGAGTTGGTCCACTTCTGCCTTGCTCTCGAGATTGAGCCAGAAGAGGACTGGCCCTTTATTGCCGTGGGATTCGCGGAAGGAACGGTTGGCGAGAAACAGTCTGCAATTCCCTCTCGAGATGCCGGCGATGCCGCCCTTGTCGTCTCCCCAATCGAGGGTGAAGCCCAGAATGTTGACATAGTAGGCTGCGGATTTGTCGACGTCGGCCGACGGAATCTCCGGAACAGCGGCAGGAAAAGTCATGAGATGGTCAACCTCACTATAGCGCTTCGCTGAACCTTCATTCAGCACGTGGTCAGCCGGCAATGTGCCCAAAAGTCTAAGCCTCTAGCTTCGCTCTGACTCGGACATCAAGCCAAGAAAGCTAGAGGCTGGGAGTTAATAGCTAAGAACCGTTTACTTCACCCAGACTTTGGGCTCGACCGACAGACCTGGCCTGAGCTCATGATTCGGATCTTCCTTGGCCAGGTTCGTGAAGTCGATGCGCACAGGAACGCGCTGCACAACCTTCACGTAGTTGCCGGTCGCATTTTCCGGTGGGAAAAGGCTGAGCACCGAGCCGGTCGCGCCGCCAATCTGCGTGATGCGCCCGCTATAGTCTTTCCCTGTCGAGTCCACATGAATGTTCACTTTTTGCCCGGCCTGCATGTGCCGCAGCTGCGTCTCTTTGAAGTTCGCCGTAACCCAGAGATCTTCAAGCGAGACCAGGGTCAACAGGTTCTGCCCCGAAGAGACATTCTGGTTAATCTCAACGCTCTTGCGGGTGATGATGCCGGCTTCCGGCGCGATGATCTTCGTGTAGCTCAGATTGAGCTTGGCCTGATCGAGCTGCGCCTGAGCCTGTTCTACCTGAGCCTCAGCCTGCTTGGCGCGCGCGTTTTGCAAAGCCACCTGTTGCGGACCGGTCTGGGCATACTTGAGTTGGGCATTGGCCTGAGATACGCGATCATGCGCCACGCGCACGCCATCCTGCGCGGCAAGCTCGGTGGCCTGCGCGTCGGCCACACCGGCCTTTGAAGCGTCAGCCGCAGCCACGGCGGCATCGAATTGCTGCTTGCTGATTACGTCTTTGGCAACGAGGGGCCTGTATCGATCAAGATCCGATTGCGCTTTGATGGCGTTCGCCTGGGCCTGCAGCACACGTGCGTGCGCCGCCTCCAGTTGCTTCTCAGCCTGTGACAGCTGTGCCTGCGCGCTGCTGACGTCGGCTCCAGCCGTACTTAGATTGCTTCCCGTGTTGACGGTCGTTAGCGGCACGTTCACGTTGGCCGCTGAAGCCGCAGCCTTGGCGCTGTCCAGAGCAGCCTGGGCATTTTCCACCGCAACTTGAAAGTCTCTCGGATCAAGCTCCGCGATCTCCTGCCCGCGGTTCACAAACTGATTCTCGTCCACTTCGACCTTGACGATCTGGCCGGCGATGCGCGAGCTCACTTGGATCAGATGGCCGTTCACCTGAGCATCATCCGTGTCTTCGCTGTAGGTGGAACGCCACCAGATGCCCAGACCAATCAAAACTACCAACACAACCACGGCTACAATAATGCCGCGACGACGCTTGGGCGGTTGTGTGATCTCGGTATCTGCGGCCTGTTCTTTCGCCGGTGGTGTATAAGTCTCCGCCACGTTTACTTCCCTCCCACATAACTCTTGTAGCTCTGCCCGGCCCCCAATGCACGCGCCAGACTCAGCTTGGCTACGTTGTGCCGGTACAGGCTTACGACGTATTGATTGTTGGCCTGCGCCACGGATTGTTGCGCCTGGCTCACAGCCAGATTGTCGCTGACTCCGTTTGCGTACCGTTCCTGCGCTTCTTTCAGAGCCTCATTGGCCAGATCGACGCTGGAACGGGCAACCTCGACCTCTTTCTGCGCCGACTGAATATCCAGAAGCGCATCGCGGACATCGGCGTCGACCTGCGCCTTCTTGTCGCTCAACTGGGCGTTGGTGGTATCGAGCTGCGCCTGCGCCTGCTGGGCCTCTCCGCGCAGAGCAAATTCCTTGAAGACCGGAACACTCAGCGTACCAGTGGCGTCCACTGTGCCATGCGAGTGGCCGAGCGTGATTCCGATGTCGCCGTAGTCCACATCCGCCTTCACGGTGGGCAGCCTGTCGGCCGTCGCTGCTTTGCGCTGCTCTTCGGCGGCCTTTGCCTGCTCCACCAGAGCAGCCAGATCCTTGCGGTTGGCCTGGGCCTGCGTGATCAAAGCGTTTACATCGAACTGGTCAAAGGCCGCATAAGGCGCCTGATCCGTGAGCGTAAAACTCTGCGAGAGCGGCAGGCCGATGGTGCGCGCCAACGCGAGTTTATCTTTTTCCAGCGCGTTTTGCGCCGCGATCAGTTGCTGCTCGAGCGATTGATAGTCCACACGCGCCCGCAGCTCGTCGAGCATGGGAGCGGTTCCTGCTTCGTGGTTGGCAACGGCCTGATCGAGCGATACCTTTGCGGTCTGCACCTGCGCCTCCACTCTGCTCACCTGCGTCTGGTCTGCAATCACCAGCAGGTACGCGTTGCCGACGGTCAGAACCACAAGATCATGCGCGTCCTGCTCGGTGAGCTGAGCGGCGGCGAAGTTATGGCGTGCGCCAAGATACGTATGCAGGGCCGGCAGGTCTACCAGCGACCAGCTGAGTGAAGCCCGCACATCGGTGTAGCTGAAGGGCCCGATGACCGTCGGAATGCCCGGGATCCGCAAACCTTCTGCAGGCAGGTCGACCTGTTGCACGCTTTCTTTCGCAGTGAAGTCAACCGAAGGCAGCAGCGATTGCAACTGGCTCAGCTTCTGCGCGCGCGCCGTGGAGGTCTCCGTCCCGCTGAGAATAATGCCAAGGTTCGTCTTCAGCCCTCGCTGAATGGCGTCATCGAGCGAAAGTTCGATGGGCTGCGAAGATGCCTCCCCCTGCACTATGCTTCCCTGAAACGACCCGGCATTGGGAGCAGCGGCTTGGGGCGCCGTCTGGCCTGCCGCCCCAAGTGGTACCACAAGGAGAAGGCTCAAAAAAAGACCAGCCCGGCGGGCGGAAATTTCGTTCTCGATGGTGTTTTTGGACAAATTCAACCTTGCTCAACTCACGGGCGAAAAAACTTCGCCTGAAAATGGCTGTTACAGAATGGATGCAGAGAACAGCTGTGCGGTTCTTAAATGTGAGGGTAAAACACCTGGATATCGTTCACTTTAAATCTCTCAATAACCGAACAGAGAGAAAAAGCCGAATGGAATCCTGGCGTCTCCATGAACAGGAATCCGGCATTCAGCCGTGGATTCCGCGAACCGGACCCAGCAGACCGAGCGCGCCGCTAACGCGCGGCAGATGCGTGCAGAAGCTGGGATGCAAGCGAGCAGAGACCCTGGCGAAAAACATCGCGCACCGACTCGGGGCTCCAGCGGGCGGCATCGGGGCCGCCGTGAGCGGCCAACAGTCCGGCAGTCTCGCCGGATGTGAACCCGGCTACCGCGCGCAAGGCGAAGACCGTGCGCACAGGAGCCGACAATTTGGCAAGCCACTCGCGCACCCGTGCGCGGTCAGGCCCCGAGATCATGCGCTCCAGATCGTGCGCGGAAACGCCGGCAGCGTCGAGATCGTCATCCTCAATGCAGGTCACCGGCGCAGACACACTCTTCGGCGCGGCCAGGCTGCCTGGCTCGCGTCGAACAATCGCATCGAGAGCCGCCTTTGCCAGCGCCATGCGGCTGCTCTTGCGCGCTTCCAGCGGACCATCGCTCGTGGAAACATCTGTGGTCGCGACGGCCTTCTCCACCAGGCGCACACTCTCCTCGCCCTCGCCCACCAGCATGGAAGCGAGATTGTAGAGACCCGCGGCGATCATGTCGAACATCGCGTCCATTCCTTCAAGCGCGCGGCGCACAGTGGCTTCGTCTTTCGGCTGGCCGTCGAGAAGCCCGTGCACGCGATCGGTAAACGCTTCGGCGCCCTCGGGAACCGGTTGAGGAGGAAACAAGTTGGAGTTCGGAGCAGAATTCTGAACCATGGCACAATCTCCTCTCAGGGCCTGCCGGCAAATCGGCCTCTTTCTTCATCCTCGCCTCCCCGGTTCAGAACGTCAATCGGCTGTCCGGAGAACAGGGTTAACCTCTGTGAAAATTTCGGGGATAGACCGGCCAAAATTGTGAAAATCAAACTTCGCCGAACCAGATCGAATCGCGGATCGAGTTGCGCACCGAGGAACGGACCTAGGGCTCGTAGGTTCCGGGTTGACGATAAGGCGAGGCCGCTGCGTACCGGCGCTCGTCCCCGCGGGGATCTTTCTCGATGTGAGGATCATTTTCCCACATCATCGTGTTGCGGCCTTTCAGATCATAAGCCGGCCACACTGGAAGGCCTGGATGGTTCGGGTCCCCGGTTGCGGCATAGTGGACCAGCATGCCGGACATGGCGTCAGCAAGCGGCTGCGCCGAGGCCAACTCTTCGGGCGAAGAGCCCACCTGACCGGGCGCAGCGTCGAGATTGTCGAACATGAAAGGAATATCGATGGTGTGCATCGCGCGGGCTCCGGGGGCGTTGCGGTGCCAGTTCATCTGATAAACCCAGGTGTGCGGCTGGCTTTTGGGATTCGCGGCGCGGCGTTCCGCTTCCAACACCTGTCCCGGCCAGGCGCGAAAGGCAGTCGCTGCAGCGATCACGATCTCGATGGGCGAGCGGCTGGGATACAGGTTCCGGAACTTGGCCACGACCTCTTCCGCTGAATACGGACCGAGATAGATCGCGACCGCATCGTGGAGCGCTTTCGGTGCGTCTACCCAGGTGAGCTCGCCATGCCAGTTGACTGCGGTCTCATCATGGACGTTGCCGAGGATCATCGGAATCTCTTCCGAAAGCGGCGGCGCATCCGGCGTAAACGGATCGCGTGAGAGCACGACATTGTCAACTACCGGCAGCCAGTCTGAGCTTGTGGAGGCGGCCGCTGCCTGAATCTTTTCCCAGGGAATCGTCTTCAAATCGGCCAGATTCGCCTGCGCGACGCCGAGCTTGCCAAGAACGATCTCTGTACGCTTGGTGGCGATCTCGATTGGCGCGCCTTTCACCTGCTGGCCGCTCATCGTCATCGCACGATGGAAAAGTCCTTTCGCGAGCGGCATGGCCATCAACGTGGCACACTTCGCTCCGCCACCAGATTGTCCAAAAATTAAAACTCTGGAAGGGTCGCCGCCGAATTCGGCAATATTGTCGCGCACCCATTCGAGAGCGAGCACCAGGTCCAGCATGCCCACGTTACCCGAGTCGGGATACTGCTTGGGATCGATCGCACCCAGATAGAGAAAGCCGAAGGCATTGAGCCGGTGATTGACGGTGACGACTACGACATCGCCGCGATGGCAGAGCCGCTTGCCGTCATACAGCGGGCTATTCACAGACCCGTTGTTGTAAGCTCCGCCGTGAAAGTAAACCAGCACTGGCCGCTTGCGATGATCGCGCAATCCCGGTGTGAAGACGTTGAGGTGCAGGCAGTCCTCACTCTGCTCTCCGGCCTCTGGCGCTGCGCGGCGAGCTTCTCCTGCAGGACCCAGGCTGGGAGCCGCGAGCGCCTGCGGACCGCGTACGGCAGTGAGCTGTGGCGCGCGCGTGGTGAAAGTGTCGCAGACTTTGACACCAGTCCACGGCGTAGGCGGCAGTGGAGCCTGAAAGCGCACCGGCGCTGTATCGGCTCCATAGGGAACGCCGCGAAAAACAGAGATCCCCTCTTCGAGCGTGCCCGCAACTGCTCCGTACCGCGTTTTGGCAACCGGCGCGGACGAGGAGGCGGCAACCGCGCCAAAGCCCGGCCGCGCGATGAAAGAAACCGTGGCAACTGCACAGGAAGATCGCAAAAATGCGCGACGCTGGATTTTCTTCATGGTTGGTGTAACCGCGCGTTCGGAATAAAACTGCGGGAAAATCCATGGTACTACCGGCTGCTGGTTCGCTCGGCCCTTTTACGCTGGCGCGCCAAGATGAACCGCGGCGACAAACGTCGGAGGATCAAGGTTTTTTTCTGGCTTTAACATGGTCATGCGGGCGCGCCTGTCACCATGAAGGGAAGACGAGATTTCCACGCCAACAGGTGCGGATGTGCCACACCCGGCGTGAAGGCTGTAGACTGCCAACACGGCGCACGGAATCCAAGCCATGGCCAGAACTAGTCAAAAGGTAAAGCTTTTTAACGGCCGGGACTACTCCTGGATGCAGTTTAATCGGCGTGTGCTGGAAGAGGCTGAAGACTCAGCCAATCCCCTGCTCGAGCGCGTCAAATTCCTGGCGATCACGGGCTCCAATCTCGATGAGTACGTGGAAATCCGCCAGGCCGGCCTGATGCAGCGCATCGAAGACGGCTATCGCGAGCCAGGCTTCGACGGACTGCGGCCGGAAGAATCTCTCTCGACTCTGACCGCCGAGATTCATGATTTCGTCGCCGCGCAGTATCGCTGCTGGAACAAGCAGTTGCTTCCGGAGTTGCGCAAGCAGGGCATCCGGCTGCTCGAATGGCAGGAGCTGAGCGACGAGACCTGTGCCTACGCGCGCGACTACTTTCAGCGTGAAGTCGATCCGCTGCTGACACCCATCTCCATCGACCCGGCTCATCCGTTTCCTCGCGTCCTGAACAAGGCGCTCTGTCTCGCGCTGCTGCTCCGCGCCAAGCGGCGAAGCTCAGGCCCCCAGGTGCTGGGAGTCGTGACAGTGCCGCGTGCGCTGCCGCGTTTCGTCCGCCTGCCCTCAACTGATAATCACCACGACTATCTGTTGCTGCAAGACTTAATCGCGCAGCATCTTGCCGGCATGTATCGCGGCTATGAAGTGTTGGCGCATGCCTCGTTTCGCGTAACGCGCAACTCCAATCTCTACTTCGAAGAGGAAGAGGCGCGCTCGCTGCTCGAAACCATCCGCGTGGAGTTGCACAACCGCCGCAAAGGCGACGCTGTGCGGCTGGAGATTGAAGCAGGCGCCGATCCCGAGATCATCGAGCGGCTGCGTGTGAACTTCGAGCTCGACGAGGATCAGGTCTTTCGCGGTGAAGGGCCCGTCAATCTATCACGCGTGATGTTCTTCTACGAAGATGTGAAGCGACCTGAGCTCAAATTTCAACCGTTCACGCCCAAGCCGCTGGTTCTCAGCCGTAAATCCACGGGGGTCTTCGATGAGCTGCGGCACCGCGACATTCTGCTGCACCATCCGTACGACTCCTATGATCCCGTGGTCGAGTTTGTCGAGCAGGGCGCGCAAGATCCCGCTGTCGTGACGATGAAGCAGACGCTCTACCGCACCAGCCACGACTCTCCAATGTTCAAGGCGCTCATTGAAGCCGGCGCCAGCAAAGAAGCCACGCTGGTAGTAGAGCTGATGGCGCGGTTCGATGAAGCGTCCAACATTCGATGGGCGCGCAGCATGGAAGACGCCGGCGTGCAGGTCTTTCACGGCGTCGTAGGCCTGAAGACGCACTGCAAGCTGGCCATGCTGGTGCGACGCGATGAAGACGGGCAGACACGGCGCTACTGCCATCTCGGCACCGGCAACTACAATCCGGTGACGGCTCGTTTCTATACCGATCTCAGCCTGCTCACCTGCGATCCGCAGATCACCGAGCGCGTGCACATGGTCTTCAACTATCTCACGGCGCACGCCGAGGTAGACGACTACACGCCGCTTCTGGTGGCGCCGCTCACGATGGCCGAAAGCTTTCTGCGGCTGATCCGCCGCGAGGCCGAGCACGCCCGCGCCGGCCGCCCGGCGCACATTATCGGCAAGATGAATGCGCTGCTTGAGCCTTCGGTAATCGAGGCGCTCTACCAGGCATCGCAGGCGGGCGTGGAGATCGACCTGATCATCCGCGGCCTTTCCATTCTGCGGCCCGGAGTTCATGGATTGTCAGATCGGATTCGCGTGCGTTCGATTGTAGGCAGGTTCCTGGAGCACTCCCGCATCTTCTACTTCGCTAATGGCGGCGGGAACGAGTTCTATCTCGGCTCTGCGGACTGGATGCCTCGCAATCTCTTCGAGCGCTGTGAAGTTGTCTTTCCGGTGCGGGATGCGGCAGCCATCGCGCGCATTCGCGACGAGATTCTGCCGGCCTATCTTGCCGACACGGTGAAGGCGCGCCTGCAACAGGCAGATGGCAGCTACGTACGCGCCAACAAAGTGCTCAAAGATGCGCCCACGTTTTCCAGCCAGGATTTTCTGATGCAGCTGGCTGAAGGAAAAGTCGATCTGGACGCGATTCCCAAAATCGAGAAGCACGAGCGCCACGAAAAGGAAAAGGCGAAGGCGCCTGCGAAGGTCCACCAGAAAAAAGCGACAGCCGCTGACTGAGAAAGCGCATCTCGCAAAATAGAGATGTTGCCGCTGTCTATCCCCAAATCGCAGGCGCGAGAAGAACGTTTTAGAACTGGCCCTCTTCGCAATCATGACGAAACCTGGAATCGGCCCGCTTCTCCTGCACTCGCATTCATTTCTCCGTCCGATGCACCCCGACCAGTGGCGCTGTGGCACCTGGCCAGCCTTGACGCACCCACTGTAGCCGTCGTCTGGTCGTTAAGCTTCGCATGGATGGCCCACACGCATCTGCCATTGTGGTTCGAAGCCGCACTGGCGCTCAGCGTCTGGACGATCTACGTAGGTGACCGGCTCCTCGACGCCCGTTCAGCGATGCGTGAGTTGCACTCCTATCGGCTCCGCGCACGGCACTACTTCCACTGGCGGCATCGCAAGATGCTCGTACCTATGGCGATTGCGGCTATCTGCTCCGCCGCGTTGCTGGTTCTGCTCTTCATGCCGGCAGCCGAACAGGCGCAATATGCGATTTTGACCCTTGTTTTCCTGGCCTACCTTGCGCGGATTCATCTACGGCACAGACTGCGACCATTCCTGGATCGTGTACTCAGCAAAGAGCTGCTTGTCGGCGTGCTTTTCACAATCGGCTGCGCCGTGCCTACGCTCAGGCTTCTGCCAAGCTCGCCAGGAATCTCAGGGCGCGCGATGTTGTATACCATAGCCTTCTTCGCTCTGCTCGCATGGCTCAACTGCTCTGCAATCAATACGTGGGAGTCGCAAGCAGCAGACAGAAAAGACCGCGTTTCCGCGCATGCATCGGGCACGACGCACTCCCTACGCATTATTTCGCCGCGAAGACAAGTCAAAACTCATTCTGCTTTTGAATGGGCTATTCTTCTGGCAATCATTGGCCTACTGTCTGCGGCTTGGATGACGGCGATATCTATGCGCGCGGCAACGCTGCTTCTGGCAGGAGGCTTCAGCGCGGTCTTACTGGCATGCCTCGATCACCTGAGGAATCGGCTGAGCGCGATTGCGCTGCGCGCCGCGGCCGATCTTGCACTGCTCACGCCGGCTCTCTTCATCGCCGGTATGTGGACTGCACGATGAGTGCAGTCCGCAGCTCCGCGCTTCATACTGATCCGGCCACAGAAACTAGTGCTCCCAACTTCAACAGCCTGGCTCGTTCCTATCGCTGGATGGAGTATGCCACCTTCGGTCCGTGGCTCTGGTGGTGCCGCCGCTATTTTCTGCCGGCTCTCAAGAACAGCCGTCGCGCGGTGATCCTGGGCGATGGCGACGGACGTTTCACGGCCCGTCTACTTGCCACGAATCCTGCAATTCACGTTGATGCCGTCGACGCGAGTCCATCGATGCTGCAAAGCCTTTTGCAGAACGCGGGACCTCGCGCTGCGCGCGTTTCAGTGCATTGGGCGGATGCGCGCAGATGGCAGCCGACTGCCTCTGTCCACGATCAGTCCTACGATCTGATCGTTACGCACTTTTTTCTGGATTGCCTGACGACAAAAGAAGTTCGAGATCTGGCCGAGCGTCTACGCGTTTCGCTCGGCTCTGACGCGCTCTGGGTTGTCTCAGAGTTCGCCGCGCCCCGCAACTGGTTTGGCCATGTAGTGGCCCGTCCGATTATTGCGGCACTTTACGCCGCATTCGGTCTGCTCACGGGGCTGCGTGTTCGCGCGTTGCCTGATTACGATAGAGTCTTGCGGGAATCAGGCTTCAGGCTGGGAAAGCGCAAACAATGGCTCGGCGGTTTGCTGGTAAGCGAACTCTGGTCGTTCGCTCACAAACCGCCTCCGCTATAGGCTGGCCGGTGCGTTTACTTTGGGTCAGAGACTACTGTGGGACCGCTTGACGGGCCCGCGTTGCTCGCGTCAGTAACCAGCGCGTGCTGCAGCAGCCGATATCCATCGCGTGTACGCAGGTGATACTTCTGCAGGTCCTTGCCGTTTAATTGCACCTTGATCGAACGCCAGCCACGGTTCGGGTTCGCTTGCGGATAGTAGCTGAGCGTGTAGAGATGGCCGAGGTCTTCGCGGATGGAAGTAAACGCCTGATGTTCCTCGCGCCAGTTGCCTGCAAAATATGCCTTTCCACCCGTAGCCTTGCTCATGCGCTCAAAAGCTGCCGCCGAGACCGGCTCATTCTGAGCCATACGAGTGCTGATGATGTAGATGATCGTCCCGGTCGACTGAGCCAGTTCGGCAACATCCTCCGGCGGAACAGAGCTGGCATTGTCAGGACCGTTGGAGAAGACGACGATTGCCTTGCGGCCTTTCAGCTGGGCGGCATCTTCCACCGTCAACAGCAGGCAGTTATACAGCGCCGCGTCGTCGCCGGCCACTGTGCTACGCACGCCTTTTACCACGCGGAAGCGATCCGAAGTGAGCGTCGCAGCGCGGGAGAGGTTCCGGCTGTAGGAATAAAACGCGATCTTGCTGGCATCGTCCATCGAGCGCACAAAATCCGTGATCGCGTCCTGCGCATACACGAAGCCGCGGTACATATAGTTGCTGGTATCGAAGAGAATGAAGACATTCGCGCCGGCAACACGCGAAATGCGAACGCCGTGTGCATCCACGGTTGAAGACGGTTCCGACGCATCGCCGCTGGTTGTCGAAGAACCTTCGGAGACCCGTTTTTCTCCGCCGGTATCGGCCACCTCGGTCATGGCGCCGTTGCCTTCTTCAAAGGTATTGATCTTTTGCGGAATTTTGTCTTCAGTAATAGTGAAATCTTCAGGACGCAGGCCGGCGATGTAGTTTCCTTTCCGGTCCGTCACAGCTACGTTCAGCTGCACCAGCACCACATTCACGCGGAAATTAGATGACTCATCCTGAGCTTTAGGCTGCGGTGCACCACCGATGAGCAACAGCAGTCCAGAACAGACTCCGAATATTGCGAAAGAATTCTTGTTCATGATCATTCCGATCCGTGCTCCCGTAAACCTATTTCTATTGCCCGCCGCGGACCCGGTCCGCGGCCTGCACTGCAATTCTGCCCTGCCGGAATTCATCGCCGGTTTCCTGCATGGCGCGCAACAATGCCGGCCAATCATCGATATTGGTGGCAAAGATATTGACGATCATCTGGCGAGTCAACTCGGGCACCAAGATGTTGAGCATCACAGGCGAATAGCCCATCTCATCGGCAAGCCGCGCCCAATACAGATTGCTCGACTCCCACGATTCTCCGAAGAGCCGGCTTGTGTATCCGCCGGAGACCGGGAAGAGTCCGGTATTCAGCAGAGCACAACCGTCGCTTTGCGCCATTGAAGGATGCGGCACACCGAAGTCTCGCGACAGCCGCTCGGGACTGGTCTCGGCCGCATCGCGACGAATCAGCGCGTCGAGATCTCGGCCGGCAGGCCCAATCTGAGCAGCCTGGTCGGGATACTTCCTCCGGTATTCGGCGGCAAGATAGAACATCACTGCGGGTAATACTTCAGAAGAGATCGATCCGACACTCGCCGGATCTTGCAAGATCGCATCCACCCGCTCCAGGCGTCCGGGCGTGACCCGGTCTGCAAGAATGGCCAGCACCTTCTGCCGCAGCTCCTGATCCTTTGCCGAAGCGGTGAGTAGCTCTTCGCCGGCGCGCTGATAAAGATCGGCAGCGTGTAACTCGTCCTTGCTCACGTTCCACCAGCGCGGAACGATCGCATCCACCAGAAGCTGCGGCACTGTTTCCTTCCAGATAAGCGCCTGCACGTTCTCAGGTGCGATGAAGTCCTGCTCAACCGAAGCCAGCGCATAAGGTAGATCGGCAAGCGAGCCCATCAGATAAGCGCCGCCACCGGCGGTTACGCCGATACCAATCAACTCCGGTGGGCCCCATATCTGCTGTACACCCTGCACCGAGACGGTCGAAAAATCATGGGAACGGACAAACAGCGGATTGTTGTGCAGCACCTGGGCGCCGGGCGGCTCGTAGTAGGCGTAGTTCAAACCGACAAGCGTATCGCGGAGAAACGGCGTGAGCCGTCCTCGGGCAGCCTGTAATTGCACCGGAGAACCCGGAGTGCGAATCACGCTGGTGAGATCCGTCCGCACCTGCAGTTCCGCGTGACGATTGGTATAGATGATCGGCGACCAAGAGGTCTTTTCACCCGCCGTGAAGATCGGACGCGGCATCTCAAATTCGCGCAGGTTGCCGGCAAGCTGGATCAGGCTGTCGCCAACATGCGATCCATGGGCCAACTCGTTCAGCCCGTCGTACAAGCCAAAGAGCGTATCGAGAGAGACCAGCCTCTGATCCTCAAGCACAGAGCTGATCCGGTGCGCGAGCTCCTGGTGCACGCGGCGGCCTTCCGGTGAGTCCTGCGCAGGACCGGCGAGCAGGTCGACGAGCTGATCCTGCGTCAGATTGCCGTTGCCCGTTGCCGCAACCAACGTCGCCTGCAGCGAGCTGCGCGCGGCGTCGAAGAGCTGCTCCGGCGAGCTGATGCTTGTAAACGGATGCGTCGCTCCCTGCCACGACGAATTCAACTTATCCGCCGGAATCTGGCCCTGCCGCGCGATGATCTGCCAGAGGCCGATATCGGCCTGGAATGAACCCAGTGCGTTGGCGCGCAGCGTCTGGTTAGAAATTTTGTCGATGCGATCCGCCGTGTCGATAAAGCTGACGACCGACGTATCATCCAACGTTGGAAATTCCGCGAAGATCGAATACCAGTTGTTGTACCGTACGAAACTGCTGGCGAGCTGCTGCACAGCTTCGGGCGACAGACGTTTTCCAACCGGCCGACCAGCATCGATCGCGCTGAGCGTCAGATAGACCTGCAGAGGACCCGAGTCCGTCTCCACATTGGAGGCACTAACAAACCCTCCGAGCAGTCGTTCAGGCGTGTCCAGATTGTGTACGCGTTTGCCCCAATCCCGCGCTCCCGGCTGCTTCGCGGACCGCTCGAAGATATCCTTCCAAACCGCAGAATTTCCTGGAATTAACGGTGTGCCGTCCGCGCCCCATTGGACTCGCGTGAACAGAAGCAACAGCTCGGCATTTTTCGGAAAGACTCCGGCGGCGGCGTTATCATTCACCACGACCGAACGATAAGCATCATAGAGGAGCTTGATCCGCGGTTCCTCGGTGAGATGCGCCTGCTCGCCCGGGCCTACCCGCGACATCGCGTCAAAGTATGCGGCCAACCAGCCACGATCTCTTCCCAGAAGATGGCTCACAAACTCACCCTGCGAGTTCGGGCTTGCGCCTACCAGGTCCTGCCAGGCATGCTCAGCGCTTGCGCCGCCGGGTACGGAAACCTTTCCAGAGCGAATGCAGATCTGGCTGCCATAAAAGTCCAGCACCGGCGCAACGGGTAGCAGTCTCCTTAATCCCGGCGCCTGCACCAGCGCTACGCGCGTCTCCTGGTCAGTCCTGGCCAGAGCGGCATACAGCCGGTCTACGTTCTGATCGTGAAGCAGAAGATCAAGAAGATTCTGGCTGCCCTTCTTTTTGCCGGCGGCGACAGCCACCCATTCCTTTTCGGTAAACAGAATCGGTACCCGAGTCGCGGGAAATTCGTAGGTAAAAGCGGTATGGTCCTGCAACGACTGTTCGAGAAGTGTAAGCGGAAATCCGGAATCCACCGTCAGGAACGCGCGTTCGGCGTTCTGTGTAGTCAGGGACGCGTCCTTCAGTCCGCAGCTTCGCTGAAATTGATAGCCGAGGACCTGAATCAGCTTGACCGCGTCGCCGCAATCGGCGACATGAATCATGCCGTCCGGACCGGCCAGGGACTGCAGCTCTCTTGCGAGTTGCACGTACCGGGACAACAGCACTAGGAACTCAGTTTCCTTTCCGTTCTCGTGTCCCCAGAGCGTGACGTTGCGCGCCAGCATGGGCAGCACTTCGTCGGGCGGAATCTGCTGACTGATGCCCGCCATACGCAGAAAGGAGCGAAGCGGCCCGGGAATAACAGTCGTCTCCCGCGAAAGCTGCGATCCGTCAGCTGACGGCGCGCCCACATGAACGGTTGAAGGATGAAGCTGCGGCGATTGCTCGCCAAACGCGTCGTTGCGGCGTCCAAAGCACAGGAGGGCTGCTGCCACCACGACGAGAGAACGAAGAGGAAGTTTCATTGCAATTGCCCCTTCAGATCTGTTGAGTCCAGCGGACTATGGGGAATAGTCCAGCATCCCGGACGCGGTACGGGGGCCCGGAAGCGTTCCGGAGAAACCGGAAGCGTCTCCGTGCTGCCTTACCTGATGTTAAAAAATCGAACTACAAGCTAATGCTTTTCGTTGCCGGCGGCGCTAGGTTAGTTGCCTTTCGTGTTGGGGACACGAAAGGCCGACCAACATGGTGCGAAACCGGTGGGCCATTGTCGCAAATCCTTGAAAGATCGAGCAAGTGTTTTTCCGAGCTTCAGTCTTTTTCTTTTCCGGTAAAAATCAGGTTCGTCCTTATGTAACTTTGGGAGTGATCCCGAACCGGATAACCGCGAGCGTGTTCAATACCGTTCCTTCCCTGCTCTCTGACCGTTAGCCATATTACTCCGATTTTGCTGCGCGGGAAGCGGCTCTGCGCCCATCTAAAAAGCAATTGCGGACAAATGACATTTGAAAGACAATTTGCGTGCAAGTTCCACTCTGGCCATCACTAAAACTCCAGGCGCGCCCCGAATTGCAGCGTCCGCATGTATGGCAATCCGGTTCCTGAAACGGCGGAATCGACTCCGGTAATCATCCCAGGCGCGCCGGATGTACAGTCCGCGCAACGGGCATTCGTGGCGCTCGGCAATCCCAGCGGCACGTGATTGAACAGGTTGTAGACCTGAAACTGGGCCTGCGCCTTGAGCCGTTCCTTAATTGGAAAATCACGGAAGACGGAGGCATCGGCGAAGTACTCCGAGGGTCCGCGCAGCGAGTTACGCCCGATGTTACCGAAGGTTCCAAAAGCGGGCCGTGCAAACGCTCCGGAGACGAATCCATGGTTGGCTAAAGGAGCCACCGGCGAAAAATACGACCGCGCATGGGTAATGGGATTGAGGTCGCCGACGTTCATTCCCAGATTGCCTCCGGCCTTATTCGGACGGCAGTCGCTCGATGTGCCAGGGCTGCCTGAGTTGGTGTCGATGTCCTGATCGGCGCCGCACTCGCTGTACGTCGGCGTAAAGGGTAGCCCGCTTTCCCAGGTCGTATCGCCGGAGAGCTGCCAGCCACTCACGATTGCGTCCAGCACACGGGAGGAATTGCCCAGAAGCGCTTTGCCGTGGCCCATGGGCAACTGCCAGAGACCGCTCAAGGTGAAAAGCTGGTTGCGGTTGGTGTCGTTGGGCCCGTATTCGACCCGAGGATTCTGCAGGAAATAAGTCGAGCCATAGTTGAGGGCGCGGGACCACGTATAGTTGGCCAGCAGGTTGAAGCCGTGCGCAAAGCGCTGTTCTACTGTAGCCTGCAAGGCGTTATAGTTCGCGCGAGCCGCCGGGAAGAGCGATGTAATGTCCTGGTTGCAACAGTGAACAGTCGTGCCGTTATACACGCTGGTGAACCGGTCGAAATACGGACGGCGTCCGTTGCGGCTGCAGGGAGCGCCAGCCGCGCACGTGCCCGGCACTGCGGGATCCGAGGCAGTCATATCTGCGGGCGTAGCCGGCAAGCGCGGCTCATTGGCGCTGAAGCCATACGTTTCACCGGGATAGACCCTTTCGGCCAAGTTGCCGACATACGCCAGGGTGAAGGTCATCTGGCCGGTGACCACCTGCTGCAGGCTCAAGTTCCATTGATCGACCTTGGGCAGGATCAGCGTATTGGGACGCCACTGCGAGTTGAATCCGTTCTGCAGTGGAATATTGCCGCTGGCCGGCACAAGCGGCGCAGGCGGACGGCCAGGCAACGTTCGATAGGTGTACGAGTATTGTGTGGAGGCATTGCCCTTCGTGACGTCTTCGTCAATATAGACCGGCAAGTTGTGGGTCATCGCGCTGCCAAAGATGGTGCCGAAGAATCCCTCATCGTCAAAGATCTGCGCTCCCGCTGCGCGGATCACAGTTCCGGGAGAGACCTGCCAGGCAAAGCCCAGCCGGCCGCCGAGATTCGTGAGGTCGACATTGGCTCCGCCATTCGTTCCCCATGGCCCTGCGCCCGCCACTCGGATCACGCCGGCTGGAAGATCGGTGAAACCGCCCTGCGCGGGGCTATTCACCGTCTCCGGAAAGACAATGTCCCAGCGCAGACCATAGTTGAGCGTGAACTTCGGCGTCAGGCGCCAGCTATCTTCGGCATAAAACGCGCCACGCTTCTGCCGATTGGCGGCGTTGGGGCCATAGACGTCGTACCGCTGGAAGGTATCGACGTATCCAAGCAGGATCGAGGCGACTCCGCTGCCGCCCGTGCCGCCCACAGTGGCCGTACTTCCGTTGCCGAAGGTGAGATTGCCGGAGCGCGCGTAGTCACTCGCGTTGCGCAGATTCATCGCGTAGCGCAGATCGGCGCCAAAACGAATCGAGTGATTGCCGCGGACCATTGTCCAGTTATCTGCCAGTTGGAAGACCTGCTCGCTTTGCAGCAGAGGGCAATTGCAACCCTGCGTGCCGAAGTTGCTGAGACTTCCGTCCTCCACATTGAACGTCGGCGGCCCACTGGTATCGAGATTTCCCTGGTTCAGGTTGGGCAGGCCAACTGCCGTCGCTGGATTGGTCCCAAAGCCAAGCATGTTTTCCGCGATGTGATAGTCGAGGAAACCGAAACGGAAGTCGGTCAACAGATTCGGATTGAGGGCCCAGTCGAACCCGGCGGCCGCGCTCTGGTTTTGCCCCTGATCCGTTCCAGTGGTGTTGCCGACGCCGAAGCCGCTGCCGCCGGCAGCGCCAAAGACCGCCGCACCGAAGAGCCGGTAGTTCGCGTAGTCGTAACGGGCAAAGGCATGGAGGTTCTGCGTGGCTTGTGCATCGATACGCACATCGGCCTCGTCTCCGTCGTTATTTCCATTGCCCGAAGCCACATAATTGTTGGCGATCGCACCCGGCACACCGGAGTTGGGGGCCGGCAATGCGCTCAGCAAGGCGATGCCCTGCGAAGTTAGATCCGAGCGCGGAACAACGCTGCCCGGATACACAGTTCCGGTGCCGGGATTGCGCAACGTCGTGGCGTATTGGCTCAGATTGCAGGACCCTGTCCCATTCAGGCATGTGCTTCGCACCAACGCAGTCGGCACGTTCTCCTGGAGAGTCTGGCCTACGCGCTGGCGGGTTCCCTGGTAATCGAGAAAGAAAAATTCTTTATTCTGGCGAATCGGTCCGCCGATCGCTCCGCCAAACTCGTTGAAGAGTTGCCCAGGGAAAGGAACGCCGGGATATTGCGTGAACGGATCGCGAGCCATGAACTCGCCGCTGCGGCGGAACTCGAAGGCGTCGCCGTGAAAGTCATTGCCGCCGGATTTTGTTTCACCCAGCACAAATCCGCCGACCGCTCCGCCAAACTCGGCTGGATAATCTTCCGTCACCACGCGCATCTGGCTCAGCGAATCGACCGTCGGATTCACGACAATAATGCCCAGCACAGGTTCGCGATTGTCTGTGCCATCCAGTTCCCAACCCAGCGTGCCATAGTTGCTGCCGTTCGATTCAACCGCTTGCGTACCTTGAGGGTTTTGTGTAGGCGCAATGTTGAAGCTCGATCGCTGCACGCCGGGGATGAGCAACTCAAGCTGACTGGTGTTGCGATTGATGTTCGGCAGATCATTGAGCTGGCGCGCGTCGAGGGTCTGCGCCACTTCAGCGTGATTTGTCTCAAGTGGCGGCGCGGCTGCCGTGACGGTGACGGTCTGCGCAGCACCGGCGCCTGCCTGCAGCGTGAGATTCACCTCTTGCGTCTGATTGGCGAATACCGTCACCTGCGGCGACTGCGCGAGCGTGAATCCGCTCGCCTCCGCTTTTACGATGTAGGCGTCCGGAATCAGGCGCGTCACCGTATAGCCGCCCGTGCCGTTCGTCGTAGCCGTTTGTGAAATGCCTTTGTTCACATCCGTGACCGTCACCGTCGCATTCGGAATCACCGCTCCGGTCGAGTCCGTCACCGTACCGACGATGGAGCCGAAGACCGCCTGCGCATTCACGTGAAACGGCACGACGAACAAACCCAGAATCGATAGGAAGATGATGAAGGATGAAAGAGAACGAACAACAGGCATCCCGCTCCTGAAGAAAGGAGCAGATGCACACCACTGTGCCTTCATGAGAAATGCCTCCGGTCAACGGGGAGAAAATGGGGCCCGGTGCACTATCAGGAACTGCTTTCGGCTGTATTCCGCTTACTTGCGGATTCGATGCGCGTGAGAGATTGAAAGAAGCTCCACTCGGAATCAATCCAATTGATGTCGCTGACAGGCATTGCGGTGAGATGGCAACGCTTCCCATCGCAGCATCTATGGAGAGAAGGGATGATCATGAGAGCCTCTGTCTCACTTGCCGCGCTCTTGCTGATTGGGCTGATAAGCCCCGCAGCGATCGCGCAAACAGCGCCGCCTGCGCTGGCTCCGCTCGCGGAACTAACCAAAGAAGCCGCGCCGGCGCTGCGCATAGCACGTGAGGTCGATGCTAACCGCCCTTTTTCTGTGATTGGGCCGCGCGGTGCCCTGTTGGGACAGCAGGATGGTAGTTACGAAGCCTGGATCTTTCCGTGGAAGATCTTCAGCGACATGCGGATTGTCGCAGAGATGCAGGGCTACCCCGTTCCCATCGACGTGAATCAGCACGCCGCGGGATTTGAGGTCACGCCGTACGCAACGACCATCACCTATTCTCACGCCAACTTCACGATCCGGCAAATCATGTTCGCGCCCAAGCAAGCGCCGGAAGGCGTCGGCGCGCTTGTGCTTTATCAGATTCAGGCAATCCACCCAGTGACGCTGACCTTCAGCTTTACTCCGGCGATGCAGCGCATGTGGCCCGCGCCATCCGACGATCATCCTTCGCCTGAGTGGGTGAAAACTCAAACCGATACCCACGACGCGTCGGGATTCTACATTCTGCACGAAAACTTTCCGACTGAGGCGGCCGCCATCGCGATGCCAACCGCCGAGCCGGGCATCCTTGTTCCTTATCAGGAGCGAGCCAAGTCCTGGCCCTTGCAATTTGTGCTGCACTTCGATCCGGCAACCGAATCGCACACGATCTTTCCGCTGCTGATCTACTTCGCCAGCACGCAACAAGGCGCAACGCAGGACGCCCTTGCGCGCAGTCTCGCCACGTTGGATGGTTCGATTTCATCTCTATATGACGAGAATGTCGATTACTATCGCGATCTCCTTGCCAAGCACACACAAATTGAGACACCCGACAACGATCTCAATGCTGCCTTTTCGTGGGCGATCGCATCGGTCGATCAGCTCCGCGTCCAAACGCCAGATCATAACGGAGAGGCATTCACGGCAGGCTTCGTAGGTTCGGGTGACTCCGCCCGCCCCGGCTTTGGATGGTTCTTCGGCCGCGACGCGCTGTGGACGCTTTATGCGGTCAATAGCTATGGCGACTTTGAAGCGACGCGGCAAGAACTCGAATTCCTCATCCGCCACCAACGCGACGATGGCAAGATCATGCACGAGTATTCGCAGACAGCGAACCTGGTGGACTGGAAGTCCTTGCCCTATGAGTACGCGGCCGCGGATTCCACGCCGCTGCTTCTGATGGCCGCCGACGACTATCTGAAGATCAGCGGCGATGCAGCGTTTGTACAAAACCACTGGGATGCGTTCGCGAAGGCGTGGAACTTCGAGACCTCCCACGTTTCCGATGACGGTATCTACAACAACACGCAAGGCACGGGTTGGGTGGAGTCATGGGTTCCGTCGATGCCTCATCAGGAGATCTATCTCGCAGCGCTGGATGAACAGGCGAGCACCGCCTTCGCCGATCTGGCGCGAAGCTCCGGACATGCCGATCTCGCCGATGGCGCGACCAAACGCGCCACTCGCTTGCGGTTGGCAATCGAGCACGAATATCTTCCATCCGGCTCGGATTTCTACGCATTCAGCCGTAATCGGGATGGCAGCCTCGATGCCACGCCGACGATCTTCCCGGCTGTGGTATGGTGGGACGGCACCGCGACCCTCGATCATCCAAAACCCATGCTGCGGCGCTGGGCTTCCGATGAATTCTCGACGGATTGGGGAACGCGCATTCTGAGCGATCGTGTCGGCTTCTACGATCCGATCAGCTACCACCAGGGTTCGGTGTGGCCACTGTTCACTGGCTGGGTCTCGCTCGCCGAGTATCGCGCCGGACGCCCAATCTCAGGCTATGCGCACCTCATGCAAAATGCCGAGCTGACCTGGTCGCAGGATTTGGGCGCGACAACAGAACTTCTTTCGGGTAGATTCTTCCAGCCATTAGGCCGCAGCACCGCGCATCAGCTCTGGTCATCAGCGATGGTCGTCTCGCCTGTTCTGCGCGGACTCTTTGGCCTCAAGTGGAATGCTTCAACTCGAACTCTTACCGTCAATCCGCAATTGCCGGCTGATTGGGATCAAGCGGCTGTGCGACACATTCCACTTGGTGATGAGACTGTCGATCTCTTCTTCAAGCGTCAGGGCGCCGATCTGCTAATTGAAGCAACCAGCGCGCCAGGAGTCCATCTCGCCTGTGACGCACCACACGCGGAAATCCGCGGACAGACACTGCGCATTCCACTGCCTCCAATCGAAGTGGCCTTCACTCCACATCTGCCCGCTTTTGGCGCGGGGACGGAACAGTTGAAAATGCTCGATGAGCATGCGGCCGGCCGGTCGCTGACTCTCATCCTCAGCGCTCCTGCATCCTCACAGGAAGCTGTCTACATGCGAGAGAATGCGTCTCGCCTGCAAGTCCATACATCATCGGGATCGCTCGGTCCGGAACACGATGGACTGCGCCCGCTGACTGTGCAATTCCCGTCCGGCGATGGCTACGTAACGCAGTCGGTCACGCTCTCCTGGTAATTCTCTTCGCGAGTTCACCGCATCGCACTCCTGCGCGAAGGCATCCGCCATTTTTCGTCCTTGACAACCTGAGCCGCACTCTGGTGTGATCTTGGGCGATCCAGATTCATGCAGTTTTCCCCTTTTAACAATCGTTTGTCTTTGCAAGGAAAATTCAAGATCAGATTCGTCACCGAGTCAGAATGCATTTCAAAGAGGTCCTAATGCGCCGCATAACCGTCCCCGTCTTCATTCTTTTGATTGTCTTTTGCCTTTCAATCGCATCGCGAGCCCAGGGCGTTCCGGATGCCCAACTCTGGCTTACGACTGTCGATCGGTCGGCGTTACTCGCTCGGCAGCCTGAGGCCTTGCACTTCTCCGCTTCTGAAGAGGCGTTTCCGACCATCACCGTGAATGACATGCAACAGTTTCAGCCAATCGAGGGCTTCGGCTTTGCGGTAACGGGCGGAAGCGCACAACTCCTGATGCGCATGACTCCAGACACACGATCGGCTCTGCTGAGAGGGATTTTTTCTACCGAAGGCGAAGGCATCGGCACGAGCTACGTGCGCGTAAGCATCGGCTCATCCGACATGAATGACCGCGTCTACTCGTATGATGATGTCCCGTCTGGAGAAACCGATCCCGATCTCAGGAAGTTCAGCCTGGCTCCAGACCGCGCTGACGTGATTCCGATACTCACGGAAATTCTCGCCATCAACCCGCAGATCAAGATCCTCGCTTCGCCGTGGTCGGCGCCCGCCTGGATGAAGACCAACGATGATGTAAGAGGCGGCGAGTTGAAACCTGAGTTTTACGAGGCTTATGCGCAATATCTGACCAGGTACGTCGAAGAAATGAAGGCGGAAGGCATTCCCATCACTGCCATTACAGTAGAAAACGAGCCTCTGAACCCGAAGAACACGCCCAGCATGGTGGTCTTCGAGCAGCAGGAAGATACCTTCATCGCGAAATATCTGGGACCCGCATTCGAGAAGGCTGGAATCAAAAGCGAGATACAGGTCTACGATCACAACCCCGATGTGCCGTCCTATCCGCTCTCCATTTTGGCCGACCCCATAGCCGGCAAATACGTTGCGGGCACGGCCTTTCACCTCTACGGCGGCGACAGCAGCACACTTACCGATGTTCACAATCAGTACCCGAACAAAAATCTCTATCTGACCGAGCAGTCCGTGATGCAGCGTCCGAACTCGCCGACGATTGCCATTGCGGAGTCGGTGAGCAGAGTCCTGATTGGGGCTACGCGGAACTGGAGCCGGAACGTGCTGCTTTGGAATCTCGCCGCCGATCCGCACGCCGGTCCGCATACCAACAACGGCGGATGCACAGGCTGTTTTGGCGCCATCACACTCGATGGAGACAACTCCACTTTCAACGTTGCCTATTACGCGGCGGCGCATTTCTCCAAGTTCGTGCCTCCCGGTTCGATCCGGATTGGCTCCAACGAACTCGAGCAGCTTTCTACTGTCGCTTTTCTGACTCCTGACCAAAAAGTGGTTCTGGTGGTCGCCAACACCGGCAACTTTCCCAAGACCTTCGCGATCAGCTATCACGGGAAATCACTGAAGACGACAATCCCTTCGGAGTCTGCGGGAACCTATGTCTGGTAAATTCGATTAGAAAATCGTATGTCTATGCGCGGTGCAGGAGCCTGCAAGATGATGCGGCGATTCAAACCAATGATCCTTTTGGCGAGCTTATTCGCAGGTACGGCAGGCGTATGCAATGTGGCTGAAGTGAAAGCAGCGCCAGCACCAAGGCCCGATCTTGGACCTCACATCTTGATCTTCGATCCATCCATGCCGGCCGCGGAGATGCAGGCACAGATCGACAAAGTGTACGCGGTGGAAGAACACGCTGAATTCGGCGCCGAACGTTACGCACTGCTGTTTCTTCCCGGCAAGTATCACGTGGATGTGCCGGTCGGTTTCTACACGCAGGTGCTGGGCCTGGGCGCATCGCCCGATGCAGTCGAGATCGATGGCAATGTGCACTCCGATGCGAGTCTGCCGAATAACAACGCCACCTGCACCTTCTGGCGAGCCGCGGAAGGCTTCTCCGTCGTTCCAACGAGTGGCACGATGCAATGGGCGGTTTCGCAGGCTGTTCCCTTCCGCCGCATGCATGTGCGCGGCAACCTGGTGCTGCATCAGCACCGCGGCTGGGCCAGCGGCGGATGGATGTCAGACACGCTGGTCGATGGCAATGTCGACTCAGGCTCGCAGCAACAGTGGATCTCCCGCAACAGCGAGTGGAAGAGTTGGACCGGCGCAAACTGGAACATCGTCTTCGTCGGCGTGCCCAACCCACCAGCCGGCGAGTGGCCCGTTCCGCCCTATACAAAGGTCGATCGTACGCCGGTGGTCCGTGAAAAGCCATTCCTCGCAATTGACACCAAAGGCCAATGGATTGTGGTTGTACCGGCATTGCGAACCAATAGTCAGGGAATCACCTGGCACGACGGAACGACACCAGGCCGCTCGGTTCCCTTGAAAAACTTTTATATCGCCCGACCAGGCACAGATTCTGCAGAGAGCATGAATGCGCAATTGGCCAAAGGCAAGGATCTGCTGCTCACGCCGGGCATCTACGAGCTTGACGCGCCGATTCGCGTGACGCGTTCGAATGCGGTAGTGCTGGGACTCGGCTTTGCTACGCTCAAGCCGACGCACGGCACGCCGGCTATGGTGACTGCGGATAAGGACGGCATTGAAATCGCAGGCCTGCTCTTCGATGCCGGCCCTATCGAGTCCACTGTCTTGCTTGAGGTTGGTCCGGCAGGCAGCAAAGCCCGGCACACGAGCAATCCCCTCTGCCTGCACGATCTATTCTTTCGCGTCGGCGGAGCAGGCATCGGCCGCACGCAGGTGAATCTGCGCATCAACAGCGCTGACACGATGATCGACCACACGTGGATATGGCGCGCCGATCACGGCGAAGGCGTCGGCTGGACCACCAACACCAGCGCCAATGGTCTTGCCGTGAACGGGGATCACGTCACTGCGTACGGGCTGTTCGTTGAGCACCATCAACAGTTCCAAGTGTTATGGAACGGCAACTATGGCCGCACGTACTTTTATCAATCCGAGATTCCCTACGATCCGCCCGATCAGACAAGCTACACAAGCGCGCAGGGAATCAATGGCTGGGCTTCTTACAAGGTCGCCGATGCGGTGACCAACCATGAAGCATGGGGACTCGGCGTTTACAGCGTCTTTCTGCATTCGGATGTGACGCTGACGCGCGCCATCGAGGTTCCGCAAAACCCCGGCGTACGTTTTCACCATATGATTACGGTCGCGCTTGGCGACAAGGGCGGGATCTCAAACGTCATCGACGACAAAGGCGGAGCGACATCGATGCACCCGCGCGTCACACCCAAAGTGGCCGAATTTCCATGATTTCCGTCAGCTCCACTGCAGCGTAATCACGGAATTGCGCGGCAGTTTCAACGACAGCGCTTTCTCCCGGAATCGGCACTCCACATCGCACCCCTCGCCGGAGTTCGTCAGCACCAGCACATAGCTGCCGTCGGGATTCGCAAACGCCACGTGTTCCACGCTGGCCTGCGACGCCGTGGTTGCGATCACGCGTGCGCCGCGGCGGACGGGCTTGGCGTAGTGCGCAAAAGCCCAATACTGCCCGCTACGCGTAAGTTGCTGCGTTTTTGAGTCGAGCGTGACGATTCCGCCGCAACGAAACGGGCCGATGTTCGGATTGCCCTTTTCATCCAGAATGAGATTCCAGGCAACGATGCAGCGCGCCCAGTTCTTGAGAATCTGTGCATACGTCGTAGACCACTTTGCCCAATCGGTGCAGTAGTCGGGCGCAGTGATGTCCGGACCGCCTTCCGTCCAGTAGGCGTTCTTCGTCGGAAAGCGCTCATGCACGCGCGACATGGCTTCGGGCTTACCCGCGTAACCGTGCCAAGCCACTCCGTCGATAAACTGAAAGACCTCGGGGTCGCTCATCATGTCCTCGGCACGTCCCCAGAGATCGTAGTTGTGATCCAAAAGCCAGATCTTCGTGTCGAGATCGGCGCTGCGCAGAGCAGGGCCGAGAAACTCCTTGATAAAGCCCGCCTCATACTCCTGGCCCCACAGAGCGGCTGGCATTTTTCCGTCCTGATCAGTGTCAACTTCGTTCTGAGTCGTCACTGCGCGGATATTGACGCCTTCTGCGCGATAGCCCTCGAGGAAACGCACAAAGTATTGCGCGTATGCCGGAAAGTACTGCTTGCGCATTGAACCGCCGAGCAGCGAACCTCCCGCCTTCATCCAGCCCGGAGGACTCCACGGAGTCGAGAAGAGGAACAGTTCCGGACTCATGCTCAGGGCCTCGCGCAACACGGGCAGGATGTATGCGCGATCGTGCTCGATGCTGAATCTCTTCAGTTCAGGATCGGGCGAGGGTGACTCGTCAAAGCTGTAGGCGCTGCATGAGTAGTCACTGGCCCCTATGCAGGTACGGCCCACCGAAAGCTGCAATCCGTCGGGCCCGAAAAACTCTTCGAGCAGCTTTTTCCGGTTCGCCGGCTCCATGCGGTTGAGCAGATAACACGAAGCATCAGTAAAGGCTCCGCCGAATCCGAGAATGCTTTGAAATTGCCGCGAAGGATCGACGGCTACCACCACGGCGGCTTTGCCTGCGGAAGATTGCCAGCCGGGAAGTGTTATCTCCTTATATTTTTTGTCGTCCGAAGTCATCCAGGCGCGAAGCTGCGCGGAGGGTTCCGCAGGCTCCGCAAAGGCCGATAACCCATTTGCACAAACCATTGTCGTGACGGCAGTTGCAGCCTGCCCAAGAAACTTCCGGCGCAAGACACGATTCATGAATCAGGTCCACTCTTTCAAGATAGCTCAAAGATTAAAGCAACCGTTTGTTTTGAAATCGCTTACAGCCTCATAACCCCATGAAAAACAATTGGGAGCCTCATCGAGGCGATAGCCCATAGCGGGCAAGGGCAGATCATAGCATTCGATCAAACGTTTGTCTACGACCAAAGAAATGACTTGACAGTCGTTCTTTTGTAGTGCTTTAATCCTTCCGCGCATGAAATCCGAGGCAAAAATTCATCAACACAACCGTTTGTCTTAAGAGTTTCTTGAGATTGAGCGACTTGCAGCATGCGCAACCGGCATAGCGCCGGAGATGTCACAAGCCGCTGTGGCCAAGCTGCGGCAATCGTTAGTGGTTCAGGAGGCAATTGCATGAGAAATGGAATGCGGTGGACTCTGCTCACTCTTCCTCTGGTCGGCGGGCTGCTGATCGGCGGCGGTGGAGTATGTCTTGCACAGAACACAAGTTCAGGTGATCTTCGCGGCACCACGACTGACCCGACGGGAGCCATCATTCCCGGCGTCACAGTCACGGTGATGGACGTCGACAAGGGTGTGAGCCGCACTTACGTGACGGATAGTGCAGGTCTCTACGATACGGGCGCGATTCCGGAAGACCACTACAAGCTCACCTTCACCAAGGACGGTTTTGAGACTCTTGTGCGCGGTCCCGTCACGGTCTCGCTCGGCATCCAGACCATCGATGCGCAGATGCGCGTGGGCTCGGTGTCGCAGCAGGTGGTCGTCACGACCGATGTTCCGATGCTGCAAACAGAATCGGGCGCCAAGGAAGACACCCTTGAATCGTCGACCATGACGGAACTGCCGCAGATCGGCAGCCAGAATGGCGGCGGCGCCGACTGGGAAAACTTTGTTGTGTTGATGCCCGGTGCGGCCGGCGCACCGGAGAATTCTTCCAACTCTCTCAATCCCGGTACGATCTCGTCGATCAACGGCAATCTGCCCTTCGCAGACGTTCTGCAGGATGGTGCAACCACCACACTGCCGATGAGCCAGAACACCGACGTCACGATCTTTGAGACGACTGCGGAAGTAAAGGTCAGCGCTACAGCCTTCTCGGCGCAGTACGGCGTGGGCGACGTGATCTACAACCAGATCACGAAGAGCGGCACTGACCAGTTCCACGGCGCTGCTTATGAGTTCTTCCAGAACAATGCGCTGAACGCCGCCCCGTACCAGTTCGGCTCCGGGAAGAAGGTTCCCGTGCTGCACTTCAATAATTTTGGCGGAGCCGTCGGCGGCCCGGTCATCAAGAACAAGGTGTTCTTCTTCTTCGACTATGACCGGACAATCAATCACGGCGGCGCAACCACAGGTTTCTCAACGGAGCCGACGGCAGCCATGATGGCCGGTGATTTCTCGGCTCCAGGGTTCCCCACTCTCTATGACCCCACCACGCAGGTCGTGAATCCGAATGGTGGTTGCGTTTATACCGACGGCGCTCCGGCCGCCAAGGCTGGCGTACCTTGCGTGATCCGGAAAAGCTTCATCTCCGAGTACGGGAGCAACAAGATTCCCGCCGGGATGCTCAATCCAGTAGCCCTTGCTTTCCAGAAGATCTTCCCTGCACCCAATGTTGCCGGTCAGGCTACTTCGAAAGGGTACAACCAGAACAACTACTCCTATCAGGTTCCCAGCACCAATCCCTTCATCAAGTGGTTTGGCCGTCTGGACTATGACGTATCGCCAACGAACCGTCTCACCTTGTCAGAAACAGAGAGCGACAACCCCGGCCTGAATCTCAATGAAGGCATCTGCCCGTTCAACTGCTTCAGCGGTGATGTGAGTCGTGACAACGCGCAGATCTCCGATGTGTGGACGGCCAGTTCGCGCTTTATCAATGAGGCGCGGATGGGCTTCACGGACCAGTTGAACTTCTTCGTGCCGCAGTCAGTGGGCAAAGGCTGGCCCGCGAAGCTGGGCCTGCAGTTCGCAGTGGCTGACGTTGCTCCACAGATCACGGTCAACGGCTTCGACACCAATATTCAACCTGGCACCAACGCCATCTACAAGGAGTTCGTGCTTGACCCGTCTGACGTGGCCACCATGATCCGCGGCCGTCACGTCATCCACTTCGGCGGCGAGTTCCTCATCAACCGCGCCGACTCAACCGCCTGGGGCAATCTCACCGCTGCGAATATGACCTTCGCCGGCACGTACACCTCGCAGGGCGGCGCCAACACCACCACGTACGACGGTCTCTCCTATGCCGACTTCCTCCTCGGCCAGACGCAGAAGTGGTCCGCGAACAACACACCCGAATACGGTGGACGTTGGAAGACCCCTCAGTTGTTCATCCAGGACGACTGGAAGTTCAAGCCCACTCTCACCATCAACGCTGGTCTGCGTTATGAAGTCATGACCGGCTGGTCTGAGACACATGGCAACATGACTACCTTTGACCCGGGCGTAGCGAATCAAAACGTCTCTTCGAGCGCCATCAATGGAGTTCCCCCGGGCGGACTCGTGCAGGGCGGCATGTGGTATGGATTTATCGGCCAGAACGGCCGCACCACTCTGCAGGCGCCCAAGTACAACATCGTGATGCCGCGTGCCGGCTTCAGCTGGCAGGTACGGCCTAACATGGTTCTTCGCGGCGGCATTGGCGTCTACACTTCCACGTGGAGCGAAGACACCTACGGAGGCGGCCTCGGTAACGCCTTCGGCGCGAACAATACTCTGGATGACGGCAGCACCACGAACGGCGTTTGTCCTGTCGTGAACCTGAGCGCGACGATGACCACGCCCAACACGCAAGATCCCGGCTGCGGTGGTCCAGGATTTAACCCATCCACGATCCAACAAGCCAACGTTACGGCGCCGACCACGCCCTGGGCCAAGAATGGGCAGAACGTGAGCTACAACCAGTACCACACGCCTGTGCCCACCAACTATCAATACTCCCTGACGTTGGAGCGGGAGTTTGCGACCAACTTTGTTGCTTCCGCGTCGTATGTCGGCAATCACGGCACGCACTTGAACACGGGCCCGGTGGATATCAACCAGGTTCCAGCCAACAAGCTCGGACAGGGCCGCACTGCGTCTCCGTATCCGATCTTCGGACAGATCACCGGCAGCACCAACAACGCCATCTCCAACTACAACGCGCTGCAGGCCGTGCTCACCAAACGCATGAGCAACGGGCTGCAGTTCAGCACCAACTACACCTGGTCGCACTTCCTCGACGATATGGATTCCTCGGGCTGGGGCAGCCGGGAAGGTTTCCAGGATTACCAGAACGCCTACGACATCAGCCAGAACTACAGCAACTCAAACTTCGACATCCGGCATATGTTCAAGGGAGAGGCTGTCTATCAACTGCCGTTCGGTAAAGGCATGAAGTTCATGAATACCAACCTGATCATGGACGAAGTCTTTGGCGGCTGGCAAATCTCAGGTACCTGGATGGCGCAGACCGGCAACCCGATAGGCGTGACAACCGGGAATAACAACACCTCCGGCAACCTGAGTGGGAGCAACAAGCAGGAAGCCATCCTAGTGGGAGACTACAAAAAGCCCTGGCAAAGCTATAACCTCAATACCAAGCAATACACCGGCCCGACATACTCATACCACAGCCTCAATTCGTGGTTCAATGACAACGTCGAGGCCAGCGGTGACGCGATCGGCTCGCAGCCGTGGAAAAACCCATCGGACTACACCAACCAATACGGAACCTTCCGCCGGAACCGGATCTATGGTCCGGATCTGACCAACATCAACTTCTCTCTCGGTAAGAGCTTCGATGTCTGGCCGGATCGGGGAATGCGGTTCCAGATTCGAGCGGAAGCCTCAAACATTCTCAACCACCCCAGCTTCGGGCAGCCTGGCAACAACGCCATCGGTACGAACGCTCCCGAACAGATCACCAAAACAACAGTAAACGGCAGAACGATGGAACTCGTCGGCCGTTTCTCGTTCTAAAACCCAATACCGTTCCAACCGAAAAGGGGCGGCGAGCTAGAGCAAAACCAGAGATACTGTGTCCCGAAGCAGTGACATTCAAGTCGACGCGACCTCAAGGAGCGGCGACCTTGGATGATCCCTAAAAGGACACACCTTCTCTGGTTTTGCCGTAATCGCCGTCCTTTCATTTTGGATATGATGAGGTGTCATGTCTGCCAAAGCTTCCCTGCTTGTGCTCCTTCTGCTGCCGGGCCTTCTCCTTTCAGCAATCGGCCAGGAAACGACGAGCAAACAGGATGAGATTGATCAGCACACACGCTCAGCACAAGAGTATCTGCGCGAACGCAAGCCTGAGCTGGCGATACCGGAACTCGAAAAAGTTCTTGCGCTCGATCCGAACAACGTCGATGCACATGCGAATCTTGGCGTTCTGCTCTTCTTTCAAAGGAACTACAAAGAGGCCGCGCCTCAATTGCAAGCTGCCGTCGCCTCCGACAAAGAGCTCTGGAAGATTCAAGCCCTCCTAGGACTCGCCCAGGTACACACGGCAGATCCTGCAGATGCGCGCACGAATTTAGAAGCAGCTTTTCCGCATATCGAGGAGAAAAAGCTCAAAGTCGAAATGGGGCTTGAGCTGGTTGGGCTCTACACGCAAGCCAGCGATCTCGACGATGCTGCACGAATTGCTTCCCAACTGCGCAAAGACGATCCCGGAAATCCGGAAGTCTTGTATGCGGCCTACCGCACATACGCCGACCTTTCCGGGGAGTCGATGCTGGCCCTCTCGTTGGCTGCGCCGGATTCCGCCCAGATGCATCAGCTGCTTGCGCATGAGGCCATTCGTGAGGGCAATACGAATCTGGCCGTCGCCGAGTTTCGGAAGGCCATCGCTCTCAACCCGCATCTGCCGGCGGTACACTTCGAGCTGGCCGAGCTTCTCCACACCTCAGAAGACTCCGCCATCAAGAAACAAGCCGAGCAGGAGTATCGCGCTGCTCTGGCTGAAAATCCGCAGGACGAAAAAGCGCTTTGCAAACTGGGCGAGATCGCTGCGCAAAAAGGCGACCTGAAACAGACCCATGACGACTATACGCGAGCCGTAGAACTGCAGCCCAACGATGCGGACGCTAAACTCGGGCTTGCCAAGGCGCTGCTCGACATGAATCAGCCCGAGAAAGCGCTGCCGCTGCTCGAGGCGTCAGTGCAGCTCGAACCGACCAATTCTGCGGCACACTATCGCCTGGGCACGCTCTACAAAAAGATGGGCCGCACGCAAGACGCGCAGCGCGAGGTAGAACTCTATAAGAAATACCGAGACATGAAAGACAAGCTCCGCGCAGTTTACAAAGAGCTGGCCGTGCAGCCGGAAGAGATTCGCGAAGATGTGTCCGACACAAAATAATGCGCGGCGGCTCAGCTCGATCCTGATCTTGAGCACCGGCTTCAGTCTCACCGGCACAGGCACCGTGATGCTCGGCGTGCTTCTTCCCACGCTCTCACAGCAGTGGTCTCTCCGCGATGACACCGCTGGCCTGCTTCTCTTCCTTCAATTTTTCGGTTCGGCGTTGGGAGCGGTTTTGACCACGCTTCATCGCGTCCGCTCACTGATCGCGGGCTATGGCCTGCTGGTACTGTCCTCTGGTTCATTGGCTCTCGCGGGGACGCATCCACCCTTCGTTACGTTTTTCTTCTTCGGCCTTGGCCTGGGCATGACGATGACGTCAACGAGCCTGCTTTTTTCCGACCGCTGGAGCGACGATCGCGCAGCCAAACTGGAGTGGTTGAACTTCGCATGGTCGGCGGGAGCAACAGCCGGACCGATCCTCTTCCTGCCCTTTCTCCGCAGCGCGGATATTCGTACTCTCTTCTGGACTCTTGGCGGAGTCTTTCTCTTCCTCTGGGCGTGGGTCATTCTGCGGGAGCGCCAGGGACCGGCTGTGCCTTCGTCAAGCGCTGCGCAGCCTGCAAGCACGCGCGGAGTTTTTCTGCAGCTCATTCTTCTGGCAATGTGCTCAGTCGGCGTAGAAGCCGCGTTGAGCGGTTGGCTCACGACCTACTCGCATCGCGCAGGGCTGAAGAGCCTTGCAGGCGCTGCGGTTGCCACTTCCCTCTTCTGGCTCGGCGGCATGCTGAGCAGGCTGGCATTTTCTACACGGCTGCTCGCCAAAATCGGGAGACGCGCTACCCTTCAGGGTGCGATGTGGGGAGTTCTGGCGTCGGTGGCGGCACTGATCGCTGCGACCTCTCCGGCCATGATCCTGGCCGTTGCGGGCGTTGCCGGCCTGTGCATCGGCCCGCTCTATCCCCTGCTGCTCTCTTTCCTGCTGGAGCGCTCGGCGCGGGGTTGGATCTTTTCTGTCGGCGGCATCGGCGCGGCTTTCTTCCCGTGGCTCACCGGATTGCTCTCGGCGCATTTCCACTCGCTCCGGTTGGGACTGCTCGCACCCTGCGGAGCTGGACTGATGATGGTTATCCTGCAATCGATCGGCGCACGACCTGCCAAGACCGCGGAAGTTCCCGCTCCTGTCCATCTTTAAGGAACGCCTTCCAGGGACCGCAGCCACAATCGATTTCTTATAGAAAAATTGCTTGACGCGTCCGGATTCTTCAGGACCTTGCAGGCCCCGTCGATTCGCGGATTACCAGCTCCGGCTCAACTGTAATCTCGTCGCCAGGGGTCACTGTGTTGTGGATGCGATTCAGCAGGCTCTGCGTGGCAATGCGGCCAATCTCCTCAAGCGGTTGATTGATCGTCGTCAGTCGCGGCAGCGTGAAGGCTGCCGCCTTGATGTCGTCGAAGCCGATCACAGAGACGTCCTCCGGCACATGCAGATTCACATCCTGCAGTGCGCGGATTGCGCCGATCGCGGAAATATCATTGAAGGCCACAAGTGCGGTAAACGGTTGCTTGGCCGCCAACAGTTGCTGTACGACCGGATAACCAAGCTCTGGCGAGGACATGTCTCGCTCAAGATGGATAACCAATTCGGGCTTGATCTCGATCCCCAGCTTGCCCGCAACAGCTTCCAGGCTCTTCCAACGATCATCAGAATCGGAGCTGAAAGGCTGGCCGCGCATAAAGGCGATGTGCCGGTGGCCCAGCGAGTAGAGATGATTCAACGCCAGCTCTGCCGCGCGAACATGGTCAAGCAAAACATTGGTGACGCCTTCAATGTGGCGATGCCCCGCCACGCATACCACCGGGATACCGATCGGATGCTCGAGCAGTGTATCGATCGCGATGATGCCCTGCGCGCCGCGCCCGATCAGCATCCGCGTATATTCTTCGATCAGGCTGCGCTTGTGCCTGTGATGGGCAGTGAAATAAAAGTAGCCCGCCTTGATGAGCTGGTCGCCGATGCCGCTCATCACCTGCGTATGATAACCATCACCCAACTCGGGCACCAGAATGCCGATGGTCAGTGTCCGCCGGCTGCGCAGTGAGCGCGCCAGAAGATTCGGCTGGTAATTCATCTGTTTGGCAGCAGCCTTGATCCGGTCGCGGGTAGCCTGCGGGATCGACCGCCCAGGCACCTCGTTCAGGACGACAGAGACCGTCGCCGGGTTCAGGCCAAGATGTTCTGCCAGCTGCTTCAAGCTGGTGGCGTGATGAACCGGCGGCCGAGTGCCATCTTTCTGCTTTTTGTCGCCTGCGGAGTCTTTCATGTACGTATCAAATCTCAGCTTCTTTGAATGCAGTTGATTACGCAATCGATTTTACATGGGAAATTAGCCCAATTCCATTGCATTCCCCACAGGTTACGAGGTGTTGAGCCACAGCGCGCAACAGCACTTTCCAGAGAGGACGCGCCGCAAATCTGCATTGCCGTTTCAGGAGCCCTCACCACGCTGAAACCTGAGTTAGCCGGCCAGCGCGCCGTTTATGATGCCAGCATGGCAGCCGCAAAAGTGAATCGGTTCTCGCGTTGGACGATGGACTACGGCCTGAAACCCTCCGCCATCGCGGTCTGCTTTGTGCTCGTCGCGCTGCTGTGGACCTTCCCGCTGCAGCACGTCATTGCCTATCCGTTTGTCTTCCTGTTTTTCGGCGCGGTTATGGGCAGCGCGTGGTTCGGCGGAATGATCGCTGGTTTCATCGCGGTCGCACTCTCCTCGCTGTTTGTCACGTATTTCTTCGTTCCGCCGCTCTTCTCCATGACGGTGGCGAAAGAATCCCAAAGCTTTCTCACGGCGTTTGTCCTCTGCGCAATCGCCATCGGAGTGGTCAGCTCAGCCCGCAAGAGAAGTGAGACCGCCGTTCGCGCGGCCCGCGACCTGCTTGAAACCAAGGTGCAGGAACGAACGGCCGAGCTACAGCGCTCGAACCTCGAAATCCAGGAAAGCGAGCGGCAGTTACGGCTGCTGACAGAAGCTATTCCCCAGCAGATCTGGCGGACCGATGAGACCGGTCACATCGAATATGGCAACCGTCATCTGATTGAGTATCTCGGGGTGTCAGCCGATCAGCTTCGTGGCGACGCATTCTTCAATGTGCTTCATCCTGAAGACGAGCCGTTGTTCCGCCGTGGCTGGCAGGCAGCGCTCGAGTCCGGCGGCACCTTCGAAGTCGAGGCGCGCGTGCGCGGCGGCAGCGGCGCCTACCGCTGGTTTCTCGTCCGCAGCATTCCACAGCGCTCAACGGAAGGCACGATCGCGCGCTGGTATGGCATTCACATCGATATCGAAGAGCAGCACCGTGCGCAGCAGAGTCTGGCGCTGGCGCAGGAAGAGCTGTCACACCTATCCCACACACTGGGAATGGCCGAGATGGCCGCCTCGATTGCGCATGAGCTGAACCAGCCGCTTACCGCGGTCGTGACACACGCCTATGCCTGCCGCGAGTGGCTGCAGGCACAGCCCGCAAATTTTGAGAGGGCCTCTTCGACAGCGGAAAAAATTGTGCAGGAGAGCGCGCGAGCCAGCGAAGTGCTTAAGCGCGTCCGTGCGCTGTTCCGCAAAGATACGCTGCCCAGAGAACCCACTGACATCAATCAGTTGATCCGCGACTTTGCGCGGCTCCTGCGCGATGAAGCCATTCGCCGTGAGGTCTCGATCCGTCTGCAGTTGGCCTCCGATCTTCCGCTGCTGACTGTCGATTCTATTCAGATTCAGCAAGTGCTCCTGAATCTCGCAACCAACGGTATGGACGCAATGAAAAACATTCTCGGGCCGAGAGAGCTGATTATCCGGTCGGCCACGCAAGCTCAAGGTGAAGTTCTCATCTCAGTCGAAGATCGCGGAACGGGAATCTCTAAAGAGATCGCGCAGAAGATCTTCGAGCCTTTCTTCAGCACCAAGCCTGAAGGAACAGGAATGGGGCTCGCAATCTGCCGTAGTATTGTGGAAGCGCACGATGGGAGGCTCTGGGCAACGAGCTCCGCAACCGGTGGCGCGGTCTTTCATTTCACGGTGCGAACCCAGTCATGACCCAGGAGATCAGGTCGGCCAAACCGGCGCGCGAAACAGTCTTTATCGTGGATGACGACGCCTCCATCTGCGAGGGCCTGTCGAATCTGCTTGAATCTGTAGGAATCGCTGCAGAGCATTTTTCGTCCGTCGAAGCCTTTCGGGAAGGCTGGCGCGCGGGAAGTGCGGGATGCCTCCTGCTGGATGCGCGTCTGCCCGGCATGAGCGGTGTGGAATTCCAGGATCAGATGCAGAGTGCCGGCGTCGACCTGCCGGTCATCTTCATGACGGCGCATGGAGACATGCCGATGGTGCGCAAGGTCATGAAGGCGGGCGCCATCGAATTTCTCATCAAGCCGTTCCAGAAAGAAGAATTGCTGCAGGCCGTTGAACAGGCGTTCGCTACGGATCGCGCGCGGCGCCGAGAAGGCGAGATTCTAGGCTCGATCCGTGCGCGCATCGCCTCTCTCAGCCAGCGAGAGCGCGAAGTGATGGCGATGGTGATCGCGGGCATGTTGAACAAACAGATTGCCGCTGATCTCAACCTGAGCGAAATCACCGTCAAGCTGCATCGCCGGCACATCATGGAAAAGATGCAAGCCGGTTCGCTGGCGGAGCTGGTCAAATTGTGCGAACGGGTGAGCCTGGCCTCGTCGCAGAAAAATCCGTAGCGTCTAATACGGTTCGAAATTGGCCACGGACAGCGGCCTATCGCCTCCTGGAAGCTTGCAGAGCACCTCATCTTCTAAACGAAAGCGAAAACCGAGCACCTTCGCACGCATCGCGAGCGAGTGAACTCTACGCGCGGAATTGTCATTGCGCTGTACGCAGCCCGTCATAATCATCTCCCTTCCCTTGCTGGGAGATTCCCGATAAATGCGGAGGGAGGCCGCTTCCACGTCAGGAAAAACCTGAAACAGCAATGCGCGGACGTCAATCGCATCCCGAAGCGCCTGTAGCGACGTGTGCCGCTGGCCGATCTTCGCCGGCAGATCGGTATCCCAGTGATCCTGCGAACGCGCCATCCAGTCGCATTCGATCATTTCGGGAACAATCTGCAGCCGAAGCAGTTTCAGCGGAGCGCGCGTGAGCTCGCCAAACCGCAGCTGCGTGCGAAGGCGGCAAAAAAAATGGCTGACATTGCAGAATTGCTCTGTCAGCCGCGGCCCTCTCTCCGATCGCCATTGTTCTCTGTAAGCCTCGAAGGAGGAATTGGCAGAAACAGACGACATAGAAGATGCTCCCGTGGAAATCAATTGCATCCGTTACAGCAAAACCAGGGTTGATGGTTCGTGAGAGCTTCGATCTCTGATTTGGTTCAAATTTGGATGGCCCATCCAGCCGCGTGGTCCCACGGACAGGTCTTCGTCCGTGGGGTGACTTGGCGGCTGGGATGGAAACCATGGATCCCCATGCAATCAGAGTTCTAGATCGCGGCAACGCCCCGTTCACGACTGCGGATGCGAATCACATCCGCGATGTCGTAGATGAAGATTTTGCCGTCCCCGATGGAGCCGGTATAAGCCGTCGTCAGAATCGTGTCGATGGCTCGGTCGGCAATGTTGTCTTCCAGCACCAGTTCGAGTTTGATCTTCGGAAGCAGGTCTACCTCATACTCCCGCCCCTTGAAGACCTCCGTGTGCCCCTTCTGGCGGCCATGCCCGCGCACCTCTGAGACCGTCATGCCTTCCACTCCCAGCTGAATCAGTGCCGACTTGACGGACTCAAATTTGTTGGGCCGGATAATCGCTTCGATTTTGATCATCAGATTCTCCTTCGGGCTGTACGTGTCGTCTCTCAATCAGCGCTGACTTTGGCCGCAACCGATTGAACCTCTGGCCGGGAAACCGTAAGGTCTTTCGGCATGCCGGCCGGAGCCGCCAACGATGAAATCACGTATTCGGGATAGGCAGAGATACCGTGCTCGTGGAGATCGAGTCCGTAGAGCTCGCCTTCTTCAGAAACGCGAAGCGTACCAGTGAGGTTGACCAGATACATCAACGCAAGGGCCGTGCCGAACGTGGCCAGTGTGATGATGCCGTTGCCGATGATCTGCGCTTTGAGCAGCGTAAAGCCGCCGCCATAGAAGAGGCCGGTGAGAGGAGCGGAGTTGTCAGCGCCGGTGGGGCCGGTAGCGCCGTACATGCCGCAGGCAAAAAAGCCCAGCGACCATGTTCCCCAGATACCGCACATGCCGTGGACCGGAACGGCGCCGATCGGGTCATCAATGCGCAGCCATTCCAGCAGTTCAACACCAAGGCAGACAATTACGCCGGCGATGCCGCCGAGGACGATAGCGCCTGTGGGGCTGACCCAGTAGCATGGGCAGGTGATGGCGACCAGTCCGGCGAGGAAGCCGTTGACCGTGAAGCCAACATCCCACTTCTTGCTTAGGATGTAGGCGTACATCATGGCCGTAAGGCCTGCGGCGCAGGCTGCGAGGGTCGTGTTGGTAGAGACACGGCCGATGCCGGTGAAGTCCATGGCCGACAGCGTGGAACCGGGGTTGAAGCCGTACCAGCCGAACCACAACAGCAGGCCGCCGGATGCCGCGATCGTCAGATCGTGAGGCAGCATGGGTCCGCCGCCATCGCGTTTGAATTTGCGGCCAAGCCGGGGTCCCAGCACGATGGAACCCGCCAGCGCGACAAATCCGCCGATGGTGTGCACCACGGTTGAACCGGCGAAGTCATGGAAGCTTTGGCCGAGGCCGGGCAGGAAGTTTCCTGACGAGCCCATCGTCGCCAGAAATCCATCCGGTCCCCACGCCCAGTGGCCAATGATCGGATAAATAAAACCGGAGACGCCGACCGAGTAGAGCAGATCGCCGACGAAACCTGTGCGGCCGATCATTGCGCCGGAGGTAATGGTCGAGCATGTATCGGCAAAGGCGAACTGGAAGATCCAGACCGCGAGAAACGCAACGCCGGTGGTCTCGTACGTTTCAGGCGCTCCTTGCAGAAAGAACCAGTGATAACCGATGAAGCCGTTGCCATGACTGAACATGAAGGCGAAGCCGATGGCATAAAACAGAATGCCGCAAAGACACGTGTCAACGATGCACTCCATCAGCACGTTGACTGTTTCGCGCGAGCGGCAGAATCCGGCTTCGAGCATCGTGAAACCGACCTGCATGCCGAAGACGAGAAACGCCGCAATCAGCGTCCACGCCGTGTTGACCGGGTTGACGACATCCGCAGCTTTCACTGTGCTGTCAGCCGCCAGAACCTTGGTAAAGAAGATGCCGGTAACGGCCGCCATAATGAGCAGCGTGGAGCCCACGCCGATCACTTTGCCGGCAAGAAGAGTCGCCCCGTAGCGTCTCCACTCAGGATTGCGCAGACGGTCTGCCAATCGGGAAAGCTTCTCTGCAAGGGAAAGGGATTCCCCTCGCCGCACAATCGACCTCATCGTGTAGCTCCTTTATTCGAAATTGTCTTGATCTTCTCGAAAAAACTACGTGTAGCTCTGTTCTTCAGCCACGCCGGGGACGGTGGATGAGTTATGTCGAAAACCCGCGGTTGGCGCGGGCTCGAGAGCTTCTGTACTTACTTAGGATCAGCAGGTACACCGCGAGAGAGTGACCTCGCATGTCATCTGAATGCAACATAACGTGGGTTCGCGCAGGAAACAACTATACCTTGGTATATCGAGAGCCAGAGGTCATTGCGTTTCAATGTTATAGAGGATGAATAAGCAGCGTCGTCATAAAAAGTCAACGCACGAAGATGACTTTCGCAACTATACCTTGGTATAGGTTGTGAGCCGGCCTGGAGGTGACTACCGTATGGGAGAACTCGCGAGGAATGCGCTTCCGGACTCAATGGACCGGGCGGACGCAGAGATGGAGTCGCACCCTCGTGAATGAGGCGAAAAAGTGTCTCCCATCAATTCTGCAACGATTGCCGGCCTGTTCTCGATCAGCGGACTCTTGCCCTTTGTAGCGGCCGCCCGTTGGATGGTTTGGGCCACCTATGTTCTCGACTGCTCATTCTTCATCGGGCTCACCGGTTGCGCCTTAGTCGTCATTATCAGTTGGATCTCAATCTTCAAAGAAGGCTTTTCTGACGACGACTGAAGTGGGCTGCTGACAAGCTGGACTAACAAAAATCTACTCGCCGCCAAAATCGCGATAGCGCTCCAGCACATCGTGCTGCGTGATCACGCCCTCAAGCGCGCGTAGATTAGCGCGGTTCACCACCGGCACCAGCGGCCAGCGATCTACATAGCGCAGCGACATCTCAAGCGGATGATCAGGATGCAGATACGGAATCTCACCAGCTGTGAGAATCGACTGCAGATTTTGTGCGCCCTTGCCTTCTTCCCAAAGCCTCTTGATCTCTTCGCGCGTGAGGCTGCTCCAACCTGAAGGATAAAGACGGACCAGCAGCATATCCTCGGTTCGCCCCTGTTCAACGAGCTTGGACGCCTTCTCCACTGAGTCTCTGGCATCGAGAACGATCGACGGAGGCGGCTGCATGGCATCTTCCACGCGGAGAATGCTTTCTTCTCGCTGTTCCTCCATCGAGGGCAGTTCAAGTCCGTCCTGGCGGCTGAGCGCGTCAAAGATCGGCACCGGCAGGAAGGTCCGCGAGATCACGTACGCAAAGGTATTCGCCACGATCACCGGCACAATGATCGAATAGTTGCCGCTGACCTCAAGCACCATGAAGACGGAGGTCATCGGCGCACGCAGAAATCCGGCAAAGAGCACACCCATGCCTACCAGCGCATAGGTTCCGGGCGACCAGCTCAGATGCGGCAGCAGCGCGTGCTCGGCTCCGCCAACAGCCGCACCCAGCATGGCGCCGATGAACAGCGTGGGTGCGAACATGCCGCCCGGCGTTCCACTCACAAACGAAAGCAGCGTCGCAATGATCTTGAGCAGCGCAAGCATCGCCATAAACTGCCAGGTGAACTGCCCGTGCATGGCTTCGTCGATGTATTCATAACCTGCGCCCATCACCTGCGGTGCGCCCAATACGGCAATGCAGCCGATGAGCAGACCGGCGATTGCGGGCTGGAAGTACTGCGTCCATTGCGCCAGGTTCCGGCAGCGCGGGCGCAGCGTTGCGATGCCGCTTGCGAAGCCGATGGAGGCCAATCCGCCAACGATGCCGAGAATCGCATAGGCGATCAATTCTGACGGCCGCCGCAACTCAACGAGTGGAATGCGGAAGAGCGGCTCCGAGCCGAGAAACCAGCGCATCACCACCACGCTCGAAACGGCAGAGAGCACCACCGAGCCGAGGATGCCCGCGGTCCACCGGCCAATCACCTCCTCGATCACGAAGAGCACAGCGGAGATCGGCGCATTGAAGGCGGCAGCGAGGCCCGCCGCCGCGCCTACCGGCGCAATCAGCCGCATGTGGTCGCGGGAGAGGCGCAATCGACGGCCAAGGGCCGATGCGAGACACGCACCGATCTGCAGCGACGGATCTTCGGGTCCCAGCGAGTGTCCCGATCCGATCGCGAGAGCCGCGGTAACGAACTTGCCGACCGCGGTCCTGAACGGGATGTAGCCGTTGAAGATGTAGAGCGCAGCCTTGGTCTGGTTCACGCCGCTGCCGCGCGCCTGCGGAATGATATGAATGACGAGTATGGCGATCACGATACCCGCAATAGTGGGCGCGGCCAAAAGCCGCCATGGCGTGGGCTCCGCGCCCGAACCGAGAAGATAGATTCGGCTCCAGTCGATCGCAAACCGAAAGCAGACCACCGCAAGGCCCGAGAAGATCCCAATAAAGACGGACAGGATAAGAAAGAAGCGGTCTTCGCGAAAAAAAGCTTGGAAGACAGAGACAGACGAGGGACCGGGCGTCTGTCCCACTGCGGTTTCCTGCACCACTTCCTCAGCGGGCGGCCCCACGCGGCCCTCCTCGACAGAACTTCTTGATTGCGATCGGAACAACGGACTCAGTTCAGCTCTCCTCATGAAGATTGGCAATCAGCAGGATCGCCTGATCGACCTGGCTGCCAGCGCCGCACGCACTGCTGGCATGGCGTTCGATCTGGAATGCCAGATTCATCGCGGCGTTCACCAGATCAGGATTGCGCCGCAGGCCGTGCTCGGTTATCTCGGGCTTCAGCTTCTCCCATTGCTGAGACAACGTCTGCGTGCCAGCGTTCGAACCGGCCGGAGTTCCTGAGCCAGAGTTCGCCGTCTCCGCCGCAAGCGACGGGCAGCCTTTGAGCCGCTCACCGGCAGTCGCGAACGCATCGACAACAATGCGATTGCGTTCAGCATCGGATATCTGCGGACGAAAGGGATCTAACCTCAGCACTGAGTCTGTTGTTTTCAGCAAAGCCGCACTCACGTTGTCGGCAGGCGCCAAGGCGACAGCTCTGGCAAGGTACCGCTCGGCCATCGGATACTGCCCCGTCTCGAAGGCCGCGACACCCGCTCCCGCGTAGGCGGCCGCGTTCATTGGATCGAGTTTCATGCCCTCGCGGAAGGCCGCCAGCGCACGGCCATAGTCCTGCACGCGCAGAAAGAGAGTGCCGAGTTGCGTCTGTTGCGCCGCATCTTCTCCAACGTTGGCTTCGAGAGCAATCAGCTCCGACTCGGCCTGCGTGCGGGCCTTGATCCCGAAGAGATAGTTGATGAGCTCGAGCCGGGCCTTGCGACGCTCCTGAAAGTCCGGCCATGTGGCGTAGATCGCATTGTGATAAAACCGGAGCGCGCGATCGGTCTGCCCTTTTTGGACCGCGATCCGCGCCAGCTCCAGATTCACGACGCCGTTCTCAGGCTGACGGTCCCAAAGATTGATCAGGTAAGCGTAGGCCTCGTCGGTTCGCTTCAGTCCTAAAAGCGCCTGCGCCAGACTCAGCTGGTAGGCCTCATTGTCGCGATCGTAGAGGAGCGCTGTGCGGAAATCCGTCACGGCGATCTGGAAACGCTGGACGTTCAGATCTTCCACGCCCCGCGCCGACCAACGCTCAGCCAGCGATTCCTGCTGCGCGTGATAAAGGCGGGAGAGGCCAGTCACAGCGAGAAGAAGCAAGCCGGCCAAGCCGGTCAACAGGGCCAAAGTCACCGGTTCCCGAGTGAGATAAAGCGAGAGATCGAGCCGCTTTGGCCCTTGCGTCATTCCTTCTCCTGAGGTTTTTTCATTTGATCGCGCGGGAGATCCCCATCTCGATCATAACTGTACGCTCTACGCGCGTAGCAATCGTGTCGTCTTGATGGTGAGATGCGGGTTGCAGCGAAGATAGCGGAGTAAGCGGTTTGAGCGGAGTTAGAGAAGAGCCAAGCGGCTAACTCCGCTAGCGCCGCTACCCGCTGACACCGCTGCTTTACTGCGGCTGCATGTTGTAGAAGAAAAATGCCCGCAGCTCGAGATAGGGACCATGAAAATCTCTGGGCAAGGGTTGGTAGCTGGAGCCGCTGATCGCGCCCCAGGCTGCCCGGTCGAGCGCCGTATCGCCGGAGCGGCCCTCCAGCACCATGTCGGTGACCTGTCCGTTCGGCAGCACTTTGAACCGGATTGCCACCACGCCCGACTTAAGAATCGGCGGATTCACCTCATCCGGAATCAGCGGGTCCCAGGTCCGCTCTGTGACATAATGCCAGCGTGCCAGCCATTCGCTGAAGTCCACGCCTTGCGTGTCCGACAGGACCTGCACCCCGCCCGTACCCGCCCCCGGATGCATCGGCATCACATTCGGCGTCTGATTGCCATACGTGTTGCCGCTGCGATTGCGCATCGCGTTTTTCATGGCCTCTTTGAGCTGGTCTGCGGGGTTCTGCGATCCCATGGCGAAGTTGGGCCGTGCCGGCACGGCCGAGGGCCGCGGCGCCTCTACCTGTCCCTGTGGCGTTGGCGGAACAGGCTGCGTCGGTTGAGGCTTAACCTCGACCGGTGCCTGCGGCTCCTGCTGCGTCGGAGGTGGTGGTGGTGCCGGAGCGGGCGGCGTTTCTTTCTTCAGGTCTTCCAACGTCTTCTTGTCGATGAGCGGCTTTTCGCGGGGAGCTTTAGGCGCTACTTTGGGCTGAATCTGGCGCAACGCGTCCGGCGGCAGATCGAGATAGGTCAAGTCCTTGCGCTGCTTGATCGCGTCAAACGGATCGACGACCGGCGGCACCTTGAAAACGTATTTGGGAATCCAGGTGATCGCGGAGAGCAGCAGAAAATGGACCAGGATCGCGATCCAGATGCCTTCCCGCAACCGCGCCCAGCGCCGCTCGTCTTCGAGCTCGCTGATCATTTCCAGCAGCTCGTGTGTGTCGTAGTCGACCCAGCGCGAACCGCGGACCACCGGCGAAGCGGACTCCCGGCGTCCGGTCTCCGCGGCGGGCGCGTCCTCTACCGAGGCCGTCACCTGGCTCGTCTCGAAACTGGTTGCGGGGCGGTCCTTGGGTTCGTTCACATCGGCAGGTACTTCGGGCGCTGGCATGCGTTCCTGAAGGAGCCTCTCGGGACGCACACCGCACCGGCTCCGCTTATGAATCCTTCCTGTCTATTCTCTCATCCCTGTCGATATCGTACGCAATCCCAGCCCCGTACAATGATGCTTGTTGATCTCAAAAGAATGGACGGATGAACACCCGGAAAGGGACTCTTTTTGAAGCACTTTTTCCTTCGAGTTCTAGCTTATTGGAAGCTTGTGCTTCTGCCCGCACTGGTCAAACTTGGATTTTGGGGAGCCGGCGTGATTGCCATTCTTGACTCCTCGTCCGTTCCGGTGCCCATGGACGCGTTCCTGGCCATCGCCATCTGGAACAACAAGAGCCAGTTCTGGATCTACGTACTGCTGGCGGCAGCCGGATCGGCGATCGGCGGGCTGCTTCCCTATGCGCTGGGCCGGGCCGGCGGCGAGCTTTTCCTGCTGAAACGGATTGACCGCGAGCGGCTCGAAGCGATCCGGAACCGCTTTGAACGTCAGGAGTTCCTGGCGGTGATGATCCCTTCGATGCTGCCCCCGCCCACGCCCTGGAAGCTGTTCGTCTTCGCTTCGGGTGTCTTCGAGATGCGCGTTCTCGACTTTATGCTTGCCGTTTTCACGGGGAGAGCGATCCGCTGGTTCATTCTGGCCGGATTGGTCATCAAGCTGGGACCCGGCGCGGCGGATATTGTCGCGCACCATGCTGTAGCTACCATGCTCATCGTCGGAGGACTCGCGGTGATCGGTTTTGCCTGGTGGTGGATGCGAAAAAGAAGGACAGGCCCGCTGCGGTAAGGCCGAACGATACGGAACAGGTCAAGCGGAGTGATGTTTGTGCTTTGGGGACTTGACCTTGGGCAAGTAAAGCTCCGGAACAAAATTTTGTTCAGTCAACGGAGGCCGGACGTAGCGGGACTTTTGCAAGGTCGGCAATTCGAGAGGCGGCGGGGTGAGGTCCCGATAGGGAATGAGGGAGAGGAGATGGCGGATTACGTTGAGCCGCGCCGATTTCTTGTCATCGGAGTTAACGACGAACCATGGCGATTGGCGCGTGTCGGTCACGGCGAACATCTCGTCCTTGGCGCGTGAGTAGTCCGCCCAGCGGCGGCGGGACTCGAGGTCCATGGGACTGAGCTTCCATCGCTTGGTCGGATTGCGAAGGCGATCCTGAAAGCGGCGCTCCTGTTCCTCATCCGAGACAGAGAACCAGTACTTGAAAAGAAGGATGCCGGAACGAAGGAGCATGCGTTCGAACTCAGGACAGCTTTGCAGAAACTCATGATACTGCCCCTCAGTGCAAAACTCCATCACATGCTCGACGCCCGCACGGTTGTACCAGGAGCGGTCGAACAGGACCATCTCGCCCGCGGCGGGCAGATGAGCCACGTAGCGCTGGAAGTACCACTGGGTCCGCTCGCGCTCAGTGGGCGCGGCGAGAGCGACGATACGACAGATGCGGGGATTGAGGGCTTCCGCAATGCGCTTGATGGCGCCGCCTTTGCCGGCGGCGTCGCGGCCTTCAAAGATTACAACAACCCGGAGGCCTTCCTGCCTAATCCACTCCTGAAGCTTGACGAGTTCGATCTGTAAACGGGCAAGCTCGCCATCGTAGTCAACATCGGTGCCGAGGTGAAGGATGGGCTTGGCAGGGTGGTTATCGAGGCGGTTGGATGTGCCGGACAGGCTGTTGCCGGAATGCGTTGCGGAGGACTTCTTCGACATACGCCGGCTCCGCTCCGGGGAGCCGTAGAGATTATCGGCAGAACGAAGCGGAAATTGATGTGATGGATGACCGTCTAGGCGGGATTTCAGGAAAAAGAGGAACTGAACTACTCCGCAAGGTCAGTCGAGAAGTTTTTCGATCCCGGTGAGGTCAAAGCGGCAGGCGCTGCCGGGCAGGTCGAATGGCTGGGGCGGCAGAGGTTCAAGCGCACCGCCACTATATCGGAGATGACGGCCATCCTTCGGATCGATCACGAGGATCGTGCGGACACCCATTTGTTCATACTGCGCTAGCTTGGTCAGCAGGCGATTCACCGTGTCGTCCGGTGAGAGAATTTCAAATACGGCCAGCGGCGGATGAGTGATCACCTGCTCAATCGGCAGGTTTCGATCGAGGACAGTCACGTCGGGAACGCGGAAATTCCCTTCCGAAACCTGAATCCTCAACTCGGGACGAACTCGTATCCCCCACTCTTGGGCGTGACCTGCAAACCAAAGTTCAAGAGCGTGTTGCCAGGAGGAGTGATCGTATTCGCCCATGGACCTCTCCTCGATGACGCCATTTACGTACTCTGCATCGGGTTCAAAGGCGGTAGTGAGATAAACCTCAAGGGGAACGTGCGTCGTCTGGGCGGTCGTCGCCATCATTCTCCATTTCCGCGTTCGAGTAGAGGTTACTTCCTTGCCAGAACCGCCTGGGGCTCGCTCAGGTGCATGCGCCGCACCAGCGCGGGAAGACCAAACGCTGCGGCCAGAATGATGGAGGTTGCCGTCAAATCATTCCGGTAAAATGGAATCGCCGCCACAAAGCATGCCTGCAGTCCCGCGAGCGTGTGTGGATACATGTTGCTTCCCACCCAGACCGCGTAATCGGAGATGATCCAGAAAGCAGTTGGGCCCAGCAGAGCTCCCGCAGCCACGCGCCAGAAGCTGGTCTTCGCGCTCAGCAGAATCTGGCCGAGCACCATCGCGGCCACGTACCAGATCCAGGTGGGCACATACGATTGCCAGTGGAAGGGATAGTGATAGGCGTACACAGTGAGGCAGTAGTCCATTGCTGCCATGATCGCCAGCGGGGTCAACATCTCGCGCCACGGCCGCCGTGCGCCGAAATAGACAAGCGCTGCACTTACGGCGGTAAAGTTCAGCCATGCAATATGCGACAGAACCACGACACGGCTCAGAACAGCAACCAGAAGCAACAGATACGCGATCATGAACAACCTCATTCCTCGTCAATTTCCCGGTTGCCACTCCGGGACCACAGCTATCAGAATCCTAAGCGATACTGTTTCCATTCTGGGGTGTGGCTGCTTCCGGGTCAACCGGGATTTTTCGTGTGGCGAATATAAATTTCATACGCAAGCAAAGATCCTTCAGTGCTGTTCTCGGCCGCCCATCGCCTCGCCGGCGTCTTCCGTCCCATCCACGATATAGACCCAGCCGGAAAGAGGCACCCGGGTCGTTTCCCGTTGTGAAGCTAAAAACCGGTAGCTGAAACGCAGGTCAGAAAACTCGACTGTAGTCCAGCGGCGGTTTGGCGGCAGTGCAGGAGGGTCCATGCCGGGCACGGGTTCAGGCCCCAGGTCCCGCACCAGAGCCCATCTGCCCCAATCCAGATACACGCGGCCGAGCAGTGTTCGCTTGGCAGTCTCTACAGCCGGAGTGTCCGCGGGCTTGTAGAGCACGTCCCGTTGCGGATCGGTATCGATCGCGCCGGGAGAGCCGGGGTTCCAGGTGTTCACCTCGGCGGTTTGATAAAAGTCTTTGGTCTCGAGAATCGCGTGCCAGCGATACGGGTTCACGGGATATGGCTCAAGCGCGACGCGGAGTATAGGTTCTGTAGCTACCTGCGTCTTCTGAATCATCGCAATTCCCTGCGCATGCTCACCCCAGCGCCAGCACCACAGCGTAACCATGCCGGCGAGCGCGAAGACGGCCCAGCCTCGCCCACGAAACGGCTTACGCCGCGCGCCAATCTCGCGGTCTGCCAACCCGAGCAGCCAGGGCATCACCAGAGCGAGAAGAAGCAGAACCCAGAGCACTGGTTCCGCAATAAAAACGAAACTGCCCTCGTACCAGCGTGGATTGAAGGGGAAAAATGGCCGCACGCCGTAGTTGTTGGTCCAGTCGAGAAGGATGTGACTGAGCGCCGCGATCAGAGTCGTGCAGTAAAGCCATCCCCAATGCACTTTTTGTGCGAGCGCAGATCGGGACTCACGTCCACTCGCCTCCCCTCCGTGCCTCATCCTTTCCGTCTCTTTCCGCGGAAAGGGTGGGAAGCCACGCCTTTGCCATCGGCTCATCAGCCACACAGTGCCGACGATTACTCCCGCCACAACCGGAATCGCGATGAACGTGTGCGTAATGCCTCGGTGATGCCTCAATTCTTCAACCGGGCCGGCAAATCCCCAGATGACATCGAGGTCCGCAGCTTCCGCGGCCAGCACTGCGGCCAGCGTGGCGTAAGCCGTCTTGCGGTTCAGTCCAGCGCGCCCGATGCATGCGCCGGTAAGAAAGTGGGTAACGGGCTCCATCTGCAGGCGTGATCCTCTCTAAGAATGACACAGTGCGAAGGCCGCACCGGCTCGAACGACTCAGTGGACTAACTCAACGCAAAAAATACGGTTTTCATCAGCGGAGCGCTTTTCCCATACAATCGTGGGTTAACACTGACAGTGGGAGGCGGATACCAAAATGACAAAACCGCAAAATACCGGACTGAACCGGAGACTGAACGCGATACGAATTCTGACTGCCTCGGTTGCAATTACGCTGGCATCCGGCGCGGCCGCGCAGACCGCCGCCTTTGGCCCGAGCAATCCTTTCTATGCGACCAGCACACTGCCGTTCCAGACGCCGCCGTTCGACAAAATCAAAGACAGCGACTATCAGCCTGCCATCGATGCAGGCATGGCGCAGCAACTGCAGGAGGTCCAGGCGATTGCGAACGATCCAGCCCCGCCAACCTTCGAGAATACATTCATACCGCTCGAAAAATCAGGCCAGTTGCTCGACAGAGTGATGCTGGCCTTCAACTGCGTTACGAGTGCGAACACCGACGACGATCTCCAGAAGGTGCAGGAGTACGAAGCGCCCCGGCTCGCCGCGCATCAGGATGCGATCAACCTTAATCCGAAGCTGTTCACGCGTATTAAGACCATCTATGACGAGCGGGCCTCGCTGCATCTCGATCCGGAATCGCTGAAGCTTGTCGAATACGATTACCAGCAGTTCGTCAAAGCAGGCGCCAATCTCTCAGAAGCAGACAAAGAGAAACTCAAGAAGATTAATGAAGAGGAGTCAACGCTCGAAAACGCGTTCATGACCAAGCTGCTGGCCGCAGCCAAGAATGGTGCCTACGCGACGAACGATGCCTCGACACTCGCCGGTCTGAACGAAGCACAAATGGCTGCGGCCGCGCAGGCGGCCCAGGCTCGCAAGCAACAAGGCTGGTTGCTGCCGCTGCAAAATACGACACAACAACCGGATTTCGCATTTCTCACCAATCGCGTCACGCGGCAAACTCTGTTTGAGCACTCGTGGAACCGCGCCGAGCGCGGCGATGCCAACGATACCCGCTCCACGATCGCACGGATCGCGCAGCTTCGCACGCAAAAGGCGGCACTGCTGGGCTATCCAAATTATGCTGCCTGGAACTTAACGGACCAGATGGCCAAGACACCCGAGGCTGCGCTGCACTTTGTCGACGCGCTTGTACCTGCGGCGACAGCAAAGGCCGCAAGCGAAGCAAAGGAAAGTCAAGCCCTGATCGACACTTCGAATAACGATGCGCAGCATGGCGGCCTCAAGCTCGAACCATGGGATTGGGAGTTTTATTCCGAGCAGGTTCGCAAGGCGAAATTCGATTTGAACGAATCGGAGATCAAGCCGTACTTTGAGCTGAACAACGTCCTTCAGAACGGCGTCTTCTACGCGGCGCATCAGCTCTACGGGCTCTCCTTCAAGGAACGGCACGACCTGCCTGTCTATCAGCCCGATGTGCGGGTCTTTGACGTGTACGATGCGGACGGAAAGCCGCTGGCGCTCTTCTACTGCGACTACTTCAAGCGTGACAACAAGAACGGCGGCGCTTGGATGGACGTGCTGGTCAGTCAATCCAAGTTGCTGGGCATGCAGCCGGTCGTCTTTAACGTGGCCAACTTCGAAAAGCCCGCACCCGGACAGCCGGCGTTGCTCAGCTTCGACGATGTGACTACGATGTTCCACGAGTTCGGTCACGCGCTGCACGGCATGTTTGCCGATACCAAGTATCCGAGCCTCTCCGGCACATCCGTTGCGCGCGATTTTGTCGAGTTCCCTTCGCAGTTCAATGAGCACTGGGCCAGCTATCCTGAGGTCTTTCAGCATTACGCGCACCACTACAAGACCGGCGCGCCCATGCCCGCCGAGTTGGCCGCGAAGATCAAGAAAGCCGCGACCTTCAACCAGGGCTACATGCTGACTGAGCTTCTCGCCGCGGCCGAGCTCGATCTACAGTGGCACACGCTTCCTGCAACTGCACCGCTTGAAGAGCCGGACAGCTTCGAAAAAGAGGCGCTCGAAAAAACGCATCTCTGGATCAGCTATGTGCCACCGCGCTATCGCTCCAGCTACTTTCTGCACATCTGGGCCAATGGCTATCAGGCCGGCTACTACGCCTATCTCTGGACCGAGATGCTCGACGACGATGCCTTCCAGTGGTTCGAAACCCACGGCGGGCTAACCCGCGCCAACGGTGACCGCTTCCGGCGGATGGTGCTCTCGCGCGGCAACACCGAAGATCTGGCCAAGATGTACTCCGACTGGCTAGGCGCGCAGCCGAGCATCGAGCCCATGCTTAAGTTCCGCGGACTCAAAGAGGCGGAAGACGGGAAGTAACTGACGTAAGCTGCCTGCCAGGTCAGCCCTCGGCCGGGACCGAATGGTGTTCGTGTGTGACAGTCCATCGATCACCGATTTTGCGCAGACCGATCGTTAGACGAAAATCCAGTCCTCGGCGCTCCCCGTCGCCTCCAGGTTCGGTGCAATGCATCGTCGCGATGACAAAGGCAACGTCGCTCGCCGCCGTGACGGACATCGAAGTAATGTCGAAGACGACCGGATCACCGGAACAGGAAAAGAACAGCTCCCAGGTCTTCTTGTAGGCTTCGATTCCCTTGGATTGAAACGGTGGGGGAACATCAAACATCACGATGTCCGAAGAATGATTTCGCAATATCCCTTCAAAATCTCTGCGACGTACGGCCGCCGCCCAGGACTCGACCACATCGCGAATTGCCGCCTCGTCTTGTGAGCTACTCTGCCTCTTGTCCATCCGAAGTTCCTCCCGAGATCGCAAACCTCTCTTGATTTCCGAGACTATTGGGAAACGGAGCAGGGATCAATGCCGAGAGCGGTCAAGCACTCATGACCTCGGAGGTCATGGATACTGGTAAGTGGGTGCGATAGAGTCGTGGCAGGAGTAACTCTGTGGGCGCAGCAGTTAACTCGCCTCAAGCTCCCATCGGTGCACTGCTGAGAGAGTGGCGCGCCGCCCGAAGAATGAGTCAGCTCGATCTCGCCCTGGAAGCGGGAATATCTGCCCGCCATCTTAGCTGCGTCGAGACTGGCAAGTCTCACGCTAGCCGCGAAACGGTGGGGCGTCTGGCGAATGCGCTTGGTATGCCGCTCCGCGAGCACAATCTGTTAATGCTGGCGGCGGGATTCGCGCCGCAGTTCTCCGAAACCCCGCTCTCGACCTCTGCGCTCGAACGAATGAATGAAGCCATAGAGTTGATACTGCGGCACCAGGAACCTTATCCCGCATTCGTGATCAATCGGCATTGGGAGATTCTCTTGAGGAATCAGGCGGGGGCTCGCATAGTCAACTCCGTGATGGGCGGTCGGCCTCTCCGCCACAAGAACATGCTTCACAATGTTTTCGATCCCGAGGATTTCCGGCCGGTCATCGTTAACTGGGTCGATATCGCAGGTTGGTACATCCGACACCTCCACGAGGAGATTGCAGCCAGTCCTTCCGACCAGGACTCGCGCCAGTTGTTAAAAGAGATTCTCGCTTATCCTGGAGTTCCGAGGCACTGGCAATTCCGCGACGTCGATAGCGAAATCTCTCCGGTCTTGAACCTCGTCTACCGCAGCTCTGCGGGCCAGTTGCGTTTCTTTGAAACGATTACCACCTTTGCTGGCCCGCGGGACGTCACCTTGGATGAATTGCGGATAGAGTGCTTTTTTCCAGCAGATGAAAAGACGACCGATTTTTGCGCGCGTCTCGCGCAGGGCGAGTCATAGGATGGGGCGCTACGCCTGATCACCGGAACCCGGGCCAGTCTGCCACCAGAAATCCGTGGGCGAGAGTTCTATCAACGCCTTATGCCGCATCCTAGCTGATGAAAAGCGCAGGTAAACAGGCTGCCCTGCCAATTACGAACTCGACAAGCGGAGGTGACCGATGAAGGCGATTGTGGCGACAGACCAGGCGGCGGGAAGCGCGGGGGTGAGGCTGGTCGAGCGGCCCGAGCCGCAGGCGGCGATCAACGACGTCGTTGTTCAGATTCATGCGTCGGGATTCACGGGGGATGAGTTGACGTGGCCGTCGACCTGGACAGATCGCGTGGGCCGTGACCGGACGCCTTCCATCCCAGGACACGAACTGGCCGGAGTGGTCACCGCTCTCGGCTATGGCACGACGGGCTTGTCGATTGGACAGCGGGTGTTCGGCCTCACGGACTGGTATCGCGACGGCGCGCTGGCGGAGTATGTGGCCGTCGAGGCACGCAACCTCGCACCGCTGCCGGGCGACGTTGATTTCACCGCAGGCGCGGCCCTGGTGATGTCGGGTCTGACCGCGTGGCAAGGGTTGTTCGAGCACGGCCGCCTTCAGGCGGGGCAGAGCGTCCTCGTGCACGGCGCGGCTGGCGTAGTCGGTTCGATGGCGAGCCAGCTCGCACGTGAGGCCGGCGCCTACGTCATCGGCACCGGGCGCGCTGGCGCGCGTCAGACCGCGCTCGACTTCGGCGCACTGGAATTCGTCGACCTCGATAAAGACGCCCTGGAAGACGTCGGCAAAGTCGATCTGGTCTTCGATGTGATCGGCGGCGATATCGCCAAGCGGTCTGCTGGCGTGATTCGCGCTGGAGGAACGCTGGTGACCATCACCGGCCCGACGGAGGCCCGGCCTGCTGGCGGCCGGACGATCGATTTCGTCGTCGAACCCGATCGCGCCCAATTGAATGAGCTCATCCAGCGACTGCGGAACGGTCGCCTGCGGACAAACATCGGCAACGTGGCCGCCCTTGACGATGCCGTTGCCGCCTTCAACCGAACCGGGCAGATCAGGGGAAAGACGATCATCCGCGTTCGTCCGTGAGGAAGCGGGGATTGCCTATAATCCTTAGCTATGACCGAGCAGGGCTTGGCGCGCAAGATCGAAAAACTGCGGAACGAAATCCGTCATCACGAGCATCTCTATCACGTACTCGATGCGCCGGAGATCAGCGACGCGCAATATGACGCGCTGATGAACGAGCTCAAGCGGCTCGAAGCGGCGCATCCAGAGCTGATCACGCCCGATTCGCCGACGCAGCGGGTGGGCGGCAAGCCGGCGGAAGGCTTTCCGCGAGCGCCGCACTCGCGTCCTATGCTCTCGCTCGACAACGCATATAGCGCCGAAGAACTCACCGATTGGGATCGGCGGGTGCGCGAACGTGCAGGCAATCTCCCCATCGAATACACGACTGAACTCAAGCTCGATGGACTGAGTGTGGCGCTTCGCTATGAGCCCGCCCCGGATGGCGGCGCGCGCCTCGCCCTCGGACTCACGCGCGGCGATGGGCAGATCGGTGAAGAGGTCACTACGAACATCCGTACCATTCGCAGCGTGCCGCTCTCGATCACCGCAGACCGCCTGAAAAAAGCGGGTCTTCCACCGACATTCGAAGTACGCGGAGAATGCGTGATGCCCGAGGCCGCATTCCTGCGCACCAATGAGGAGCGCGAGCGCGAAGGCTTGGCGGCCTTCGTCAACCCGCGTAACTCGGCCGCGGGAACGGTGCGCACGCTCGATCCGAGCATCGTCGCAACGCGCGGGCTTGTCTTTTTCGCGTATTTCCTGCTGGTCGACGGCGAGTACTTTGCCGCCGGACAGACGGCCACGCTCGATGCGCTCACCGCACTCGGCTTTCGCGTCAACCCGCACCGCGGCCGCGTCGATTCAGTGGCCGAGATGATGCACTTCATCGAAGACGCAGAGAAAAGACGAGCCACGCTCGGTTACGAGATTGACGGCATTGTGATCAAAGTCAATGCCCATGCAACGCAACAGCGGCTGGGTTACACGGGCCGCGCGCCACGCTGGGCCATTGCGTACAAGTTCACGGCGGAGTCGGCCATCACCCAGCTCGAAGACATCATGATCACTGTGGGCCGCAGCGGCAAGCTTACGCCTACGGCGATGTTGCATCCGGTCTTCGTCGGCGGTGTCACCGTAAGCCGCGCCACACTGCACAACGCCGACTTTATCGAGCGGCTCGGTCTGCTCATCGGCGACTGGGTCAAGGTGGAGCGCGGCGGCGACGTGATTCCCAAGGTCGTCGAGGTGGTCGAAGATAAAGACCATCCGCGCGGGAACCGCAAATTTGCGTATCCTGCAAACTGTCCGGAGTGCCACAACCCGGTGGTCCGTGAAGAAGGCGAGGTCGACTGGCGCTGCGTCAACGCGGACTGCCCGGCCAAGCTCCGCGAGTCACTGCTGCACTTCGGAAGCCGTGGCGTGATGAACATTGAGGGCCTGGGCGATGCCGCCGTACAGCAATTGCTCGACCGCGGTTTGGTGAAGAGCGTCGCCGATCTGTATTCGCTTACTGAGGAACAGCTCGTCGGACTGGAAAGATTCGCCGAGAAGTCGGCACGCACATTGCTCAATGAGATTGAGCGCTCGAAGAAGGCGGGCCTTGCGCGTGTCCTGATGGGGCTCGGCATTCGCTTTGTGGGTGAGCGCACAGCCGAGTTGCTGGCGCAGGAGTTTGGCTCGATCGACGCCATCATGGCAGCTAGCGCCGAAGAGTTGGAGCGTGTGGAAGAGGTGGGTCCGCGCATCTCCGAAGCGATACTCGACTTCTTTTCACGGCCAGCCAACCGGACGCTTGTTGAAAAGCTGAAAGCAGCTGGCGTGGTGATGACGGCAGAGAAGAAGCAGCGTTCCACGCAGCTCGAAGGCCTGACGTTCGTGCTCACCGGCACACTGCCCACGCTTTCGCGGGAAGAAGCCAAGCAAAAGATTGAGGCTGCCGGAGGAAAAGTGGCGGGCTCAGTGAGCAAGAAGACGAGCTACGTGGTCGCAGGCGAAGAGGCTGGATCGAAGCTCGACAAGGCGCACGAGCTCAAAATCCCTGTGCTCGACGAAACGGGTCTGCTGGCGCTGATTCAGTCCGCTCCGGCAAAGAAGTAAACGGCTCGCCACGCGCGCACACAGCCATTTTCGCTGGCTGACGGCCGATTCCAGCAACCCAAGGTAAGACGGCCATGCCGGCCAGCAACAGATCCATCCACACGGTGATTCTCCTCTGCAGATACGCTGTTGGATGGTGTTTCTTCCGCGTGAAGCGTTTCGCGAAGAAGCGGATGACCGTGCCTTTGGTAATGGCTCTCGATCTCAGGAGCCGCGCCGGACCAGTGCCGGTGGCCGGCGCTCGGTTGCGCGCTGCTCTCGCTCCCGCTCTCGTTCCCAGGCCTCGGCGCGCCAGTTGCGCGAAGCATACCGCGGCGGCTCATCGAGTGGCACGGCAAGCTCGCCAACATCGAACCTCGCCGGAATGGCTGGCGGCTCCAGTTCTAACCGGCGCACGGGCTGAGGCAGGACAGCGGTCGCTATCCGTGGCGGAGCGTCCGCCGGAATCGGTGCGATGTAGGCGGCCTTCGAGGTCAGGCTCGTATCGGTAGCCACGGCCTGCGCGGCGGGAAGATCGGCCTCCACAGGCATTGGCCGCACAGCGATGGTTCTGGCCATAAAGTCGTCGACCAGTTTGTGCATGCAGGTCTGTCCGCAGAGGTGCTTCGAGCCCGGACGCGACCGATTCCGTGAGGTCCAGCCGCCAACGCGCAGTTCCCCGCCCTGTTCGTACGCCACAAACCAGTGGTTGGTCTGCCGCTTCTCCGCGCCGCAGATATCGCACGAGATTGCCTGCCGGATCACCCTTGTCGGCCCTCGCCTTCTATTTCATCGGACTGGCAGGCAAATAGATAAGGCGCGACCAGAGGAATCTTCCTCCGGTTCCTTTCCGGACAGCCGAGCCGACGCCCGGCCTAAAAAGGGACAGATTCCCTATCTGAGAAAGATTCCGAAAGCGAAAAGAGCGCGGCCTGTGCCGCGCTCCTCTCAAGCATTCGATATTCGGTCAGACCGTGGAATCTGGTTTACTGGCCGGTCGCGAAGTAGCCTTTTTTGGCGTGAACCTTATAGCGACGGTCGTAACAGTAGAGATAAATCGTTCGAAAGGCCCCGTCGTACTTGAAATCGGCCGGTGTGTAGTTCAGAGCGTATTGGCTACGTAGCTCCGTCTCAATGCTCTGGAAACTGGTGGCCATATCTTCCACGTTGGGCGGAAAGAAGACTTCGCCGCCCGTCTCTTCGGCCAGCTGCGAAAGCACCTTGTCACCGGGTCCACGGCTGGGCGTCCAGTTGGTGCTGATCGCGTAAATAATGGTCTCGGCGCGCTCGCACTCCTTGATCGCTTCGCTCAGATACACGCGACTCTGGTTGTCATCGCCGTCCGAGATGAGGATCATGGCCTTACGCACAGGCTCGGGGCCGCGCTCGGTGAGCAGCTTGTCGCGGCAGGCAGTGTAGACGGCGTCGAAAAGCGCCGTACCACCGCCGGGGCGCAGCTTGTTGACACCCTGTTCGAGCGCGTCCATGTCGTGAGTCCAGTTCTGCGTCACGGTAGGCGTTACATCAAAGCCCATCACAAAGGCCCGGTCGTCTTTGGACTTAAGCACCTGTAGCAAAAACTCGATAGCCGACTGCTGCTCGAACTGGAACCGCGAGTGAATCGAGGTACTGGCGTCGATCACCACGCCCACCCTGAGGGGCAGATTGATCTGCTGGTGAAAGGAGTTCACCTTAGCTGGCGCCTTCTGATCATCCAGCAGTGCAAAATCGTTCTGCGTCAGGTTCGGAATGTAGCGCCCGTGGCTGTCCGTGACCGTGAAGATGAGGCTGACCTCGTTCGCCCCGATCTTGAATACTTTGGAGGCATCGGTATCGCCGCCGTCTGGTTGAGCCGGCTGCGCCGCCGCAGGCTGTCCCGCTGGCGCTGCCGAGTTCTGGGGAGGCTGTTGCGGAGCACTTTGAGCGGGTTGCGCCGTCGCGCCTGGCGCGGGTTGCTGCGAACGCGCCCCTGCAGTTGCGAGAAGAGCCGCAAGGGCAAGGCACAGGAGATTTCTGGTCATCACTTCCTCATTTTAAACAATCGGAGGTTGTATCGGAGTATCTCTCTTTGGTCGGGCTATCTTCCGGATTCCAGCCGGCCTAGAAAGGCTTGAAGCTCCCCAGGGAGCGGCGCTTCCAGCGCGATTGGCTTACTGGTCAGAGGATGGGCAAACTCAAGCTGCGCGGCATGGAGAAAATTTCGCCCCAGCTTCAGGCGCTCCGGTTCGGCATTGCGCCGAGCGGCCCGTGATTGCGCGGCCTTCAGGGCCTCCTGGTCGGTCAGCTGTCCAGCACCTCCGTAGAGCGTGTCTCCCACCACCGGATGCCCGATAGATGCCATGTGGACCCGAATCTGATGCGTGCGCCCGGTTTCGATACGCACCCGTACCAATGTGAACTTGCCGAACCGCGTGGCCAATCTCCGAATCACCTCGTAGTGAGAGACTGCCGACCGCGCGTTTTCGTTAGGTTGAGTGGTCATGCGCGTGCGCCGCACCGGATCGCGGCTGACCGCTGCGCTGATTGTGCCTTTTTCCCGCTTCACCTCACCCTCGACGAGCGCGATATAGGTCTTTTTTACTTTCCGGCCGGCGAACATCGCGCCCAGCGCGGCGTGCGCGCGATCGTTCTTCGCCACAACGATCAGTCCGCTGGTCTCCTTGTCGAGCCGATGCACAATGCCGGGACGTAGTTCTCCGCCTGTGGAAGAAAGGGAATGAAAACGATGCAGCAGCGCATTCACCAGCGTTCCCTTGCTGCGCGCGCTCTCCGTCTGGCCCGAACCGGCGTGCACCATCATGCCGGCAGGCTTGTTGATCACTGCAAGATCGGCATCTTCGTAGACCACATCGAGCGGAATCGCTTCCGGCGTGGCCTTCAGCGGAGCGGGATGCGGCTCACCGGTGATGACGATCTGTTCGCCCCCGCGCAGTTTGAGCGAGGCCTTTTCCCGCGCTCCATTCACCAGCACATCGCCCTGCTCGATGAGCAGTTGCACGCGTGCGCGGCTCACCGGCTCGCGCTGCTCAGAGAGAGACTGGACAAGAAATTGATCAAGTCTCTGGCCGCGTGCTTCGGCCGGCACATCGATGGTGCGCAGATCACTCATGCGTCGATTCTCCGGGCCCCATCTCTTCGCGTTCTTTGCGAGCGGGCGGCAAAGAGTCTCCGCGCCCCATCCTTTCGCGCTCTTCGCGAAAGGGCGGCAGATCACTTCCCGTGCGTTCTCGCATCACCACCGCCCCAGCCAGAACCATCACCGCGGCCGCAATCTGCGGCCCATCCAGAGCTCCATGCAACACAGCGCCGCGCCCCTCCGGATCGCGCCACAGCTCGGTCATGTAGATGGTCATGCCCGCGCCGAATAGCCATAGCCCGGCGGCATCGCCGGGCCGCGGTTTCTTCGACAACAACACGAAGAGCAAAATTGCCAGAAACAAAAACGCCAGCGCGGCGTAAGCCTGCACGGGATGCAGCGGGATGCCCAGCGGGGTTCCGCTCCAGAGCGCAGCCCAGGGGCTGGTGTACGTCACCGCCCAGGGCAGGTGCGGCCCGGCGTCAACTCCATATCCTGAGCCCGCCATCAGTGCGCCGATTTGTTCGAAGGCAAGGCCAAGCGCGAGCGGAGACGCCAGCGCATCTGCAGTCGAGGTAAACGGCATCCTGCGCGAAAGTGCATACCATAAGGCGCATCCACAACCGGCGAGCGCTCCGGCGCCGGCAAGCAGAGGATGATGGATCATCGCGAGGCCAAGCATCCATTGCGGATGCTGCCGCAGCGCGCTCCAGTTCATTACGACCAACAAAAGCCGCTGCGCCGCGAGCGCCGCACAAAGAGCCAGGATGCAGAGATTCCACATGTGCCCGGGAAGCACGCCGGCGATGCGCGCCGTCCGTTGCGCTGTCATGAGGGCCAGCAGCATGCCCAGCGCAGCCATCGCGCCATACGCAGGGATGACAACCGGGCCAATGTGAAAGAGAACTGGATGCACCTGAAGAGAAGAATACGCGATCAGCAGGTGCAGTCCCGGGAAAAGTAGAAATCCGACCCACTGGGCCGTGAGCAATGCGCTGGTGAACCCGTCCTAAGACGGTGGAGCTCCCCGCGGTTCATTAGGCATTCCGGACTGGCGGACACGGCACACAGAACCGATTTTTCGAGTCGAGCCCCTGTTCAATGAATGTTGGTTCAACCAGCGTTGACCACCCACCTGCTTTGCAGGCCGGTTTCTATTGCGGATAGTAGGTACATCGCGCCTAAATTGCAAGTCTTGTCGAAAGCGGGCAATCTGTGTTACGTTTTTCGCCCGCTGCATCGTCCGGCGCAGAGCCAATGATTCGTTGAACTGGGCTTGCGGCGGCTAACACAGACAGCGTACTAAAACCTGTAGAACACGCCGCCCATCGGCTCTGAGCTGTGCATGTACACACCGGTCGCCGGATAGAGGGCTGAGAGATTCGGCGCCTTGTAGAGATTGTCGCGGAACTGCACACGTACGCCGAAGTGCGGTGAGAAGCTCCAGTCTGCGCCGCCGCCGTAGATGATCGCTGGTCTCACAACCGTGGTCACCTCGTACGTGCTGTTGGCCGGCGAAGTGATGAAGAACCCGATTCCACCCACGGCAAAGGGCCGCAAATTTCCGAATTTCTTTGAAGCGACGTAGTCCAGGCCGATCTCGCTGGCTTTTGCCGAAAGCTTGGTTGCAGGATTCGCGCACGTAAAGCCGCAGGCGCCCGACTTGGGTGTGAACGTCTGGGTAGCACTGTTGCTATAGGAATAGGTAAATTCGCCGCCGATAAACGTGCTGCGAATATAGCGCGCTTCAAACATTCCGCCGACCGAGTCCTTCACATTCTGAGAGGTGCCCAGGCCACTGGTCGACGTGTTGAAGGACTCAAAAAAGCTCGCGCCGAGATCGAACTGCGAATCGCTTGCATCCGCTGCTTGCGCCCGGCGGGCAGGGTTCGTCTGCGCTTGTCCGGCTGTGCTTGGCTGCTCCTGGGCTGCCGCGCCGCTTGCGGCGACGAGTCCAATCAACAAAGCGACAGCCTGCATCCGTGTCATTCCCATCCTGATCTCCGTTTCAAAGTTGTACCGTTTTGGGCATCTCTTCGAAAAGCAGATGGCCCCGAGAACGTGATGAGCCTCAGTCCGCCGGAACGAGTTCTGCGAACAGACCCCTTCAGAATCATACATTCCCGCATCTAGGCTTCTGCCATTCTTCACCGGTTCGCCACATGGAATGGCATATTCGTGAGTACCCTCTCGCATGAAATGGCGGTCCGGTTTTGCCTGCGGAAAGAAATGTAATGCATTTAGACGAAGCAGCGGCCCGATCGGTTTGCATCCGGCGCAGAGACGGACAAACTGCGGCCGAGGCCCCGCTCGGGGTTACTTCCGCAGCGGACCCCAAAAATCGGAGAAATATTTTCTTCAGCAGACAACCTCTTGTAACCAGGGCTCATCTCACCACATGAATCCCCCAGGTTCTATTGCAGGGTTGCGACCGATTGTTCGGAAGTTTACGCCATTTTGAGCTGTCTACCGGCCAGGTACCGGCGATTCCTTCCCCCAGTCATACCTCGTAGAGGTGCAGGCCATAAGGCCTGCACCTCCGGGGATGAGGTATGCCTTCCCTTTCTATGGGATGTACCGACCGGGTAACCCCCGCCACATCCGGTTCTCTCAGATGAGAGAATGGAAATAGCTTCCGGTTCGGCTTCCACTGGATCCCGGAACGAGAGAATCTCTGATCATGCTGCGTGTTCTGTCGACGCATCTCTTTCTCAATCACCGTTTGCACCCGGGCCTGCTGGAGATCGCCGCCAGAGCGGGAGCGCAGGCGGTCGAGATTTTTGCCGCGCGCCAACACTTTGACTACACCAGCCGCGAGCATGTGGCTGAGCTGGCGGAATGGTTCCGGTCAGAGTCGGTTGAGCCGTTTTCGATGCATGCACCCCTGTTTCCCGACCGGGAGATGGGCCGCGCCGGTGCGCCGGGCGTTAACCTCCTGCACCCTGAGAAGTCGCGCCGCATCGATGCCATGGACGAGATCAAACGGGCCCTCGAAGCCGCCGAGCATATTCCGTTCAAACACTTGGTCGTGCATCTGGGCGAGCGGACCGACGGGTGGTCACCGCGAACAATCGAATATGCGCACACCGCGCTCGAGCACCTGGGAGCCTTTGCGCGGCCACTGGGCGTCCGGCTGCTGGTAGAAAACCTGCTGAGCGAAGCCACCACCCCTGAGCACCTGATGCTCATTCTGGAGATGGGTCACCTCGACAATATCGGGATCTGCCTCGATCTCGGGCATGCGCACGTCAGCGTGGGCATCGCCGAAGCGATCAGCACCTTTGGCAACCGGATCATCTCCGCCCACGTGCACGACAACCACGGCCAGAAGGACGAGCACCTGTGGCCGGGCGACGGCACCATCGACTGGCCGGCCGCCGTGAAGGGGCTGCAGGGACTTGCCACGCCATCGGCAATCGTGCTGGAGATCCACTACACTCTCGACGGCGATCACCACGCCATCGGCACGAAGATCGAGCAGGGGTTCGCACGGTTTGCTTGAGTGCGGATTAAGGACTCCGCAAAAGAGTCTAACTCACCCCTAGTGTTTCTTTGCTGTAGGCGGTGGCGGCGACAGCGGAGGCACCTCAGACGAGGCAATGTCTGATACCGCCTTCCATGAGCCGTCTGCCTGTTTGTGGTAGCCGGTCACATAGTTTCCGTGATCGTTTACCACCTGCTTAGTCTGCGGATCGGTGAGGGTCAGCGTATAGCTGCCGCGGGTGTACGCAACGTCGCCTGACTTCGCCACCTCGACCAGCGTGGGATGGAACCGCAGCGAGAGCGCCGGATCGGCCGTCATCTGCTTCAAGGCGCTCTGAATCGCACTCTTGCCCACAATGGCCGGCCCTCCAGGGATCATGAGCACCGCATCATCGGTGTAATGCGCGGCCAGTTTGTCGGCGTCTTTGGCGGCCCAGTCCTGGTTCCACTGCGCTTCGTTATCCTGAAGCGCCTTCACGTCCGCGTCATGCGTATCGGGTGTGGTGCAGGCAAACATCAGAAGCGCGACCGCCGGCGTCGCGCAGGAAATAACCAGCTGCTTCCTCATGCTGTCACCTCCGGGGGGAGGAACAGAGAGTAGCACCGTGCGAGGAGCAGAGGAAACTAAAATCTTCCCAATCTTTCGGAAAGGTCACTCGCGTCGAGGTCCGTCAGTCCGAAACCATGACCTCACCGGGCAGAATCGGTCGCGTGCGCGGCAGTTTGCCGTTCGCAGCGGCCACACCCATCATCGCGAGCACGCCCACGAAGATGATCAGCTTGACCAGGCTGCCGGTGCGCGTCTCGGGCAGCGCCTTCCAGAGGATCAGCAGAACAGTCTGTGCGATCGTCACCGACCAGACCGAGCCATAGAAGTAGCGGCGCTCAATGCCCTCTCTTTTCGTCGAGCGGCCCACACGCGGCAGCACGCCGGCCGCACCCAGCAGCAGAATCACGGCGCAGAGCGGAAAGTAAGCGTACTGGTAAATCTGCTTGAGATACCAGGTGCCGGTCACGACCGCGATCACCAGGCCGCTCAGATTGAGAAGCGCGAAGCTGATTACGCAGTTCCAGGCAAAGGTGTAGCAGACCTTGCGGTAGAGCGGGTTGGGCCGGTCTTCATCGAAGCGCAGGATATAAGGGCGCGGCTCGACTCCCGGCAGTTGCCTGCATAAGCCGGCGATGCCGGTACCGAGCAGTACGACACCGAGCCAGATGGAGTTGCCGCGGCTGAAACCGTGCGCAAAAAGGCTGAAGGTAAGGGGGCCCGGCGTGAGAAAAAAAACCCAGATCCAGATGGGCCAGTGGGCCAGCCGGTAGAGGCGCGTATTGCGCTCCCGAATCTTGCGCTCGTGGGCGTATTCAACCCTTCCGCTGTACTGCATCATGGTGAGTCTCGCAAAGCAGATGCAAGGCAGTCAAACGGCGCGGACGCGCTGGAGCGAGTGCGCATCGAAAAATCAGGATGAAGCGGCTAGGTGACATTCGCATCGGAATCTCCGGCTGGCGGTACAAGGGCTGGCGGGGCACGTTCTATCCGGCCAAGCTGGCGCAGCGCCGTGAGCTCGAGTATGCGTCGCACCACTTCAGCACAATCGAGCTGAACGGCTCATTTTATGGGCTGCAGAGGCCGGAAAGTTTCGAACGCTGGTACGCGGAGACGCCAGAGGATTTTGTCTTCTCCGTGAAGGGCTCGCGGTACATCACGCATCTGCGCCGCCTGCGCGAAGTGGACGAGGCGCTGGGAAATTTTCTGGCGCAGGGGCTGCTTGCTCTGCGCGAAAAGCTCGGGCCGATTCTCTGGCAGTTTCCGCCGAGCATGAAGTTTGATGCCAATCTATTCGACGCGTTCTTTACGCTTCTGCCGCGCACTCATGAAGAGGCCGCGGCCTTCGCGAAAAACCACACGAGCCGCCTCAAAGCAAAGACGTGGTTCGATGTACAGCAGGACAGGCCGTTGCGCCACGCCATCGAGATCCGCCACACGAGCTTCGCCTGCGAAGAATTCATCACGCTGCTGCGTCGGCAGCGGATCGCGCTGGTAGTCGCAGACTCCGTCGAGTGGCCGCGCCTGATGGACGCAACCTCTGATTTCGTCTACTGCCGCCTGCACGGCAGTGAACAACTCTATGCGAGCGGTTATGACGAGAAGGCGATCGAGACGTGGGCGCAGCGCGTGGTCCGTTGGGCAAGCGGCGAAGAGGTACGCGATGGTGATCGCGCCAGCGCCAAGAATGCGCGCAAACGCAGCACGCGCGATGTTTATGTGTACTTCGACAACGACGCGAAGGTACGCGCTCCAGTGGATGCGCAATCGCTGCGAGAGTGCGTCCAGAAACTGGGAATGGACGAACTGGGCCGTGATAGACTCCCCATGCATTTGAAATGAGCTTGTAAAGGGAGCTATCGATGTTGAAGCGCTGGACAGGTGTGATTGCAGGTCTTGTTTTTTTGATCACGGCAAGCGGAACGGGCTCTGCACAGGAGAAGCCGCAATGGGTTGGAACCTGGGCGACGTCGCCGATGCTGGCCCTGGGCGGTTATACCGTGCATCCTTTTGCCGCGACCACTCTGCGTGAGATTGTGCATATTTCGAATGGCGGCAGCCAGATTCGCGTTCGTTTTACCAATGAGTTCGGCAGCGATCCGCTCACCATCAACGATGCTCATGTCGCGGTGAGCGCAGGCGGAGCGGCGATCAAGGACGGCACGGACCATCCCGTCACCTTCGGCGGCGCTTCCAGCATAAGAATCGCGCCCGGAGCGGCGGTCTATTCCGATCCGGTGTCGCTGGCTGTCCAGCCTCTCTCTGATATCGCCATCAGTTTCTATCTACCCAACCAGATCATGCGCGCTGAAACCTATCATGCCTTCGCCGATCAGGATAACTTCATCGCCGATGGCGATGTAGCCGGCGCAAGTTCCCTGCCCCAACCCACAACCACCACATCGTGGTACTTCGTCGATGGCGTTGATGTTCCGGCCGCCGATGGCTCCCGCGCGATTGTTACGCTGGGCGACTCCATCACCGACGGCGCCCACTCTACGCTGAACGGCAATCTGCGCTGGCCTAACGTGCTCGCCAATCGTCTCAAGCAGGAACATGGCATGGAGAATGTCTCCGTGCTGAATGAGGGCATCGGCGGCAACCGCGTACTCAATGAAGGCGCAGGCCCCAGCGCGCTCACCCGTCTCGACCGCGATGTGCTCGCGCAGGATGGGGCGAAGTACGTGATCGTACTTGAGAGTATCAATGACATTGGCCATCTCGCGCGCACCGCTGGACCCGAGGACGATATCACGGCACAGCAGCTTGAGTTTGCGCTGAAGCAGATCGTCGATACTGCCCATGAGCATGGCATTAAGGCGTTCGGCGCGACACTCACCCCGTACGGAGGGGCAGGCTATTACTCCGATAAAGGCGAACAGATACGCGAAGACGTGAACAACTGGATTCGCACCAGCGGAACCTTCGATGGCGTCATCGACTTCGACCAGATCACGCGCGATCCGCAGAAGCCGACGTGGTTCAATCCAGCCTATGATTCCGGCGACCACCTGCATCCCGGCGATGAAGGCTACAAGGCTATGGGCGCGGGAATCGATCTGAAGCTGTTTGCGAAATAGCTCTCGATTTCGAATGAAAGAGGCGTCTCAGCGCGCCTCTTTCACCGTAGCCTGGCCAATCGCATCCAGCGCGAACTTGCGCGCCGCATACCGGAGCTTCAACACCTCGTACACAATCGTGGTCGTATAGGTCACGGAGATCCACAACGCAACAGCTTCGATGGGTAACCCTGCCCATGCTCCGATAAACAGTCCCACCATCTGCTTCTGCTGGTATCCCCACCATCCGTAGGGAACGGCCAGCGTCGCCTCCCAGAACATGCTGATGAGGAGAATCATGAACAGCGTCAGGCTGAAGGCGCGCCAGTTGATGAACCGTCGAGCCGTCGGAAATAAACCGACCGAAGGCACCGTGCTGCCGACGACCAGCGCAATGAAATAGCCGGGAAACCCGTCGGGATACGGCGAAAGGAATTTTTTATAGAGAATTGCGCCTGCTGCCAATGCAAGCCCAATGACCAGTGACACAGGATGAAAGCCCAACAGGCGACCCAGTTTCCGGGACTCACATGGATAGTCTGGCACGTTGTAAGCAGCCAGCCAGTACTCGCCAGACCAGACGTACAGCAGCAGCACAGCGAGAAATCCCGTGAAGTAGAAGACGTATTCTTCAAAAGGAATGGCGCCGCCCAGAGCCGGCGCGCCGATGCCAAGCGTCGCGCCCGCATTGGCGAAGGTAAAGAATCGGTTGGCAAAGAAGAAATCGAGGCCCCAGCCGATGGGCACAAGGAGAGCGAGCGTAGTCCAGAAAGCCTTCTTGGGGATGCTCACTCCTTCGCTGGGGACAAACCAGCCACCAATCACGGCGATCGGCACGATGAAGAGAAGCAGACTCCAACTATAGCCGTGCGGCGTCGGATTCGCGCTGGCAATCGAGATGGTCGCGGGAACGCGAACGGCGTGCAGAGTAAGACCTGCCGGCACAACGATGATGGCGAGCATGGCCATCACCAGCCATGCGCTGCGACGCGGGCCCGGAGAGTCCACACTCATCGGCTTTGACCTCGACTGCGCTGAGATTGCGACGATTGTACCGCAGGAATCGGACTATGCACTCGCCCGAAAAACCCTGCCTCAGGCAATCGAACCACGAAAAAAGCATTTGACAAGCAAATCCATACAATTCAATAATTCGCCACCAGCCTAAGTAGCGGACAATCTGTCCAATCACCGCACCATTTCGGCAAGGAGCGTCGCGCAATGGCTTACGATGTCCCCCAATTGCTGCAGATGTCTTTTGCGGCTCTCGATTCCCTCTTTTCAGCAAGTCCGGCAGGCGACATTCCGAACGGTCCGGCCAAAGGCACGGCGATCGTGGCCTCGGGCACTGCGTTCAGCCCAGAGATCGCAGCGTTCACTAATCTCTTCGTCTGGCAGGGCAAAACCTTTGACGGACCCCACGGCGTGCTCCGCAATCGCATTCTGCCCTTCGGTCTTAGTGCGATCGTTGCTGAGGTGTACAAAGCTCCGAGTTTGCTGGACAACAAAGAATGTATCGTTCTCGATTATTCCAAGACCTCAGAGGTCGCGCAGTGGATTCGCGATGAGATCCGGCTGATTGCTCCGGATTTTTATCTCGGACGCGTGTATTGGAGCGGAAAACCGCTGATTCATTTCTGTCTTCAATTCGGCGCAGCCGCGCAATCCTAGAACTGGTCAGCAAGCGCGAAACGAAAACAGCGGCCGGCTCACTACATAGGAGGCTGCGGAGACGCAGGACGGCATCCCCCAGGAGCTAAAGCCCGCGTTCAATTCGCGCTCTCTACGGCACGCTTACAATCGTGCCCTTTTACAAACCGGATGGGACACGAACGAACCGCCCCCTCATGATGCCGCAATCCAATGTGCTGATCACCGCGCCGCTCCGGCCGGAGCGCGAAGCGGAACTGCGCGGTTTGCTGGCCTCGATGAACTTCGTTCCCGGATCGGTGAATCCAGCGAACGCTCTTCTTCCCTTCGAGCAGTTTCCGCAGATTCATGTAGCGCGGTTCGTCATTCTTGATGATCTGACCACCGGCGATCTCGAGACTGCCTATGGAATTCCCGCGCCGCACTACCCGCTCAGTCTCGCCTTTCTGGCGGACTTCGATGGCACCGCAGATGATTTTCGCGCCGATCTGGCCGCCCGCGCAAAAGATGGCCTGGAGCAGATCTTTTCCTGCTGCCAGGGCTTTGCGCCGGGGACCGATCTGGTCCGATGGATGAAAGAGCGCCAAATCTCCTCCGCGACAGACTACGTGAACTGGGTGGGGCGCACCGTGCGACAGATTCGTGAAGAGAATGCATTGCGGCAAGCTCTTGAAGCTCATCTTCAAGCGAAGTTCGCAACCTTCGCAAGCCGCAGTCCGAGAGAGCTGCATACAACTCTGCGCACTTTCCTGCATGAAGAGATGCGCGCCGGGCGTCTCGCACTGACCCCGCAGCCTGCCACGCCTTTCGGCTGGTGGCTGCGCAAGACAGTCCATCTTGTGGCCGTGCCACTTTTGTTGCTGGTTCTTTCGCCGTTGCTTCTTCTGTATCTTCCCTTCTTCGCCTTTCAGCTGCGTAGCCGCGAAAAAGCCGACCTGGAGATCGCGCCACGCATCGAGGCCTGTTATGAAGAAAAGCTGGCAACGCTCGAAGACTACGATGTCACCAACCAGTTCACCGCGATGGGCAGCCTGAAGCCTGGACTCTTCCGCCGCTGGACGCTCGTTTTTCTGCTCTGGCTCTTGAACTTCACCACGCGGCACATCTATACCCGCGGCCAGCTCGCGCGTGTAGGCACCATTCACTTTGCACGCTGGGTGTTTATCGACAACCGGCAACGATTGCTCTTCGCCAGCAACTACGACGGAAGCCTCGAAACCTACATGGACGACTTCATCAACAAGGTCGGATGGGGACTGAACCTGGTGTTCAGCAATGGCGTGGGGTATCCGTCATCACGATGGCTCGTGCTCGACGGCGCGAAGAACGAACAGAAGTTCAAATATTTTCTGCGCCGGCATGAGCTGCCAACAAATGTCTGGTACAAGGCGTATCCAGGACTGACGGCCTTCGACCTTAAGAGAAATACGTTGATTCGCGAAGGCATTGAGAAGACCAACCCGTCGGACGCAGAACTCCGGCAGTGGGTCGCATTGTTTTAAAGGAGCAAGAGATGTTCGCGGCAGTGGACTACGCAGACGTGCAAGGGATCGTGCGCTTCGGTTTCGGAAATATGACCGAAGCCCTGTATCTGCTGCTCAACGTCCGTGATCCCCAGGCTGCGCGTACATGGCTCGCACAGGCGCCGGTGACGACGGCGCTCGAAAGAAATCCGATTCCTTCAACCGCACTGCAGGTAGCCTTCACATGGCAAGGTCTGGCAGCGCTGGAGGTACCGGATAGCGTCATCTCCGGATTTTCTGCCGAGTTTCTCTCCGGTATGGCGGGCGATGCAAACCGTTCTCGCCGCCTCGGCGACACCGGTGCGAATGCGCCTTCGGAGTGGACCTGGGGCAGCACCGGCCGAGTTCCGCACCTTGTGGTGATGCTGTTCGCTGAGCCTGGTCAGTTGGATCGGTGGGCGCAGTCTATCCGGGGAGCCTGGTTTCAAGAGGGCTTTAACGAGATCGGCAGGTTGACGACCTCCGATCTGGGTGGACGCGAGCACTTTGGCTTCATCGATGGCATCAGCCAGCCGCAGATCGACTGGAACCGGGCTCGCACGGTCTCCGCGAACGGCAATCAGATCACGTATGGCAATGTCCTCTGCCTGGGCGAGTTTTTGCTCGGCTATCCGAATGAGTACAACCGCTACACCGACCGGCCATTGCTGGATGCAGCTGATAATCAGGCCGATGATTTGTTGAACGCCGAAGATCAGCCGGGCAAAAAAGATTTAGGCAAGAACGGCACGTATCTCGTCTTCCGCCAGCTCAAGCAGGATGTTCATGCATTCTGGCAGTATGTCGACGAAGCCACGCGCACTGCGCATGAGACCGGCTATGGCATCGCGGAAGCCATGGTCGGCCGCCGCATCGATGACGGTGCACCGCTGGCGCAGATAAGCCAGGCACCGATTGCCGGAGTGGGCGCCGCTGGCAATGACGCAAAGCGCCAGCAGGATGTGCGGCTGAACCAGTTCGACTATACGGCCGATCCGGAGGGTATACGCTGCCCGATTGGCGCGCATGTACGGCGCGGCAATCCGCGCACGCCCGATCTGCCGGGTAGCTCCTCTGGCGCTGTGTCGCAGCTGATCCACATGCTTGGCTTTGGCGAGACCAGTATTCATGAGGATCTCGCAGCTTCTGTCCGGTTCCATCGGGTTTTGCGGCGCGGCCGCGAGTACGGCCCCCGTCTCACGCCGGAACAAGCCGTGCAACCCGCCTCGGCCAGCGATCCGGAACGGGGACTGCATTTCATAGCGCTCAATGCGAACATCGAACGGCAGTTTGAGTTTGTCCAGAACGCCTGGATGGCGCGGACAAAATTCGACGGACTTACCGAAGAAAGCGATCCCCTGCTTGGTAACCGGGAGCCGGTGCAGGGCTGTCCTTTCACAAATACGTTCTCGATCCCCAAAGAAGGCAAAGTGCGCACGCGATTGATGGAGATGCCGCAATTCGTCACCGTGCGCGGCGGAGCTTACTTTTTTCTGCCCGGCATTCGGGCTCTCAGATATCTGGCAAAAGCCGGTGGTGCCTGATGCGCCGCGGTCAATAAAAGGTATTTACGACGGGAGGTAATTGCAGTGACGGAAAAGCGGAATCCCTGGCTCACAGCCTTCTTGGCTATCGTGTTGATCGTCGTTATGTTTGTTGGCTCGGCCCTGTTCAGTTGGTGGCTCAAGCAGCCGAAGCCCGGGCACGTAAAGGACGAAGCCCTGCGGGCAGGCCGGGACGCATCCACATTTCCGGCTGCCGATGAGGACTACTTCCACGATATGGACGGTGGCATCGACCTGAAGGCCCTTGCGCCTGCCGCGGACAAATCTGCGCTCATCAAGGGCCGCAACACGTGGCTTGTCTGGTCGGGCGGCAACGATCATCTGTGGGATACGCTCAATTACCGCAGCGCCGGCGCGCTCGATTTTGTCAAGGTGCTCTCCGATCATCCTGCGCTCCTGAAGATCGATCCGAACTTCAGCCGCGATCATCGCTGGGAGTATCTCGGACTGGTGAATGATCCCTGCTTTGAGAAAGCGACCGGCCCCGATCCGGATCGATGGGGACTTTGGCTCGATAAGCGCCGCGCTGATTGCCAGCCCGATCCCTTCGAGAATGAGCAGAAGTATCCCGGTGTGAAGATCGGCTCGCGCGGCACCAAAGTGGATGGCAAGGACTTCCCCACGGGTTCTTTCTACGGTTATGAGACTGGCATCGTGGGCCTGCGGCTCTTCCCTAACCCGGACTTTGACGATGCGGCCGCGAAGCACTGGGACCCGGTGCGGTATTACACCGATCCTTCGTATTACAACGACAAGAAGCTCGTGCGCCCCTATCGCGTAGGCATGTCCTGTGGCTTCTGCCACGTAGGTCCGAACCCGGTCAAGCCGCCGGCCGACCCCGATAATCCTAAGTGGGAAAATTTGAGCTCTGAGGTCGGTGCGCAATACTTCTGGATCGACAGAATCTTCTACTGGGAAGGCGATCAGTCGAACTTCGTCTGGCAGCTCTTCCATACGTCGCGTCCAGGTTCGCTCGACACCTCGTTTGTGTCAACGGACAACATCAATAACCCGCGCACCATGAATGCGGTCTACCTGCTGCAGGACCGGCTGGATCACGCGCTGCGCTGGGGCAAGGAGACACTCGAAGGCCCGCAGAAGGACAATAAGCAGCTCAACGATTATGTGAGCAGCGGTCCGTTGACGAAATACTTCCAGCCGCCGAACACGGTCTACACGCCGCGCGTTCTCAAAGACGGTTCGGATTCCGTCGGTGTACTCGGCGCTCTGAATCGCGTCTTTCTCAACATTGGAACCTTCAGCGAGGAGTGGCTCCTCCACTTCAACGCATTGGTCGGCGGCAAGCCTGTTACGCCGATCCCGATAGCCGTTGCCCGCAAAAACTCCGCGTATTTCGCAGCCACTGAGAATCAGACACCGTATATGGGGCTGTTTCTCATCTCGGCCAGCGGAGCGCATCATCTGGCAGATGCTCCCGGCGGCGCCGCAGAGCTGAAGAAGGATGATCCGCTGGTGCCGCGCGGCAAACAGGTCTTCGCTGAAAACTGCGCGCGCTGCCACTCGAGTAAGATTCCCACACCGCCGTCCGATGTAGCCGCCATTGCGATGGATCAGGGCGCAGGCTGCGCCGGCAAAAACTATCTCGACTGCTGGAATAAGTATTGGGCCTGGACCAATACTGACGACTTCAAGCAGAAGATGACCAAGATGGTCGAGGACCCGACCTTCCTTGATCACAACTATCTCTCCACTGAGCTGCGCATCCCGGTCACGTTGACCCAGACCAATGCCTGCAGCCCGCTGGCCACGAACGCAATCGCCGGCAACATCTGGGATAACTTCTCGTCGCAGTCGTACAAGGATCTGCCCTCCGTCGGGACGATCACCTGGTATCAGCCCTTTACCGGCGAGCCGCGCTCTTACGTGATGCCGGGCGGTGGCCGCGGCTTCACGCGTCCTCCGTCGCTGGTGAGCCTCTGGTCCACGGCGCCGTATCTTTTGAACAATAGCGTGGGCCAGTTCAATCCTGATCCGTCGGTCGAGGGGCGCCTACAGTCGTTCCAGAACTCGATCGAGCAGATGCTGTGGCCAGAAAAGCGGGAGAAAGATGCCCTGCTCGGCGACAAAATTCCAGGCAAGATCGACCGCACCACGGAGGACAGCTATCTGAAGATCTCCTACGGCTACCTGCCCGATGCGTTGCAAAGCCTGCGCGGCATCGCGCGGTTCTTCCCATGGCTCATCGACGATAAGGACAAGTTGATCAAGATTGGGCCGATCCCCAAGGGCACGCCCGTCGGCCTGCTGACCAATATCAACCCATTGAGCGAAACTGACGATCCGGTCCAGAAGCTCGAACACGACAAGCAACTGCTCGCGTTGGTGATCCAGATCAACTCCGATCTTGAAAAGCTTGGACCGAATGCAACCGGCGATCAGGCCAGGCAAGTGTTTGCGAATGTCGTCGACAAGATGCTGAACCTCAGCAAATGTCCCGATCTGATCGTGAATCGCGGCCACTACTTCGGGACAGACAAGTCACCCGATGGCCATGCTCTCAGTGATGCAGACAAACGCGCGCTGATCGCATTCTTGAAGCGGTTCTAGAGCTAATTTCATAAATGGTTTTGTGAAAGGGCGCGACTTCAGTCGCGCCGAAAATGTCGGGAGCTTGAAGGGGTTTTAACCCTTGAGGGATTTGTTGCCCCGTCAGACCATCTATGAAAGAGGCTCTCGCCACACATACACATTGGCCCAAGATGCGATGAGTCTTCTCTCAAAAAGAGTGGAGACTCAAATCGCAACAGTGACCGTGGATGAGGCAGGCATTAGAAGCGACGTGAGGAGAGGAAGGTCACCCAGCGCACGTCAGGAAGTTAGGCTTGCTTCATTGGTGGTACGGAACTGGCCTCTTCGCGGCATTTTGGGTGAGATAGCGAGGGTAATTAGCTTCAAACATTGGGTTTTGGCGCTCGAAATGCAATAACCAGGCATCGAGGCAAGCCATGTACGAATTTGAGAGAGATAGCAAACGCTTTGCAAACCGGGCCGACATTGGAATGGATGGAGTACGGCCATGACGCCGCGGCGCTATTCCCTCGATTCAGCTGTACGCAAGGACGAAAGCCTCTGCGCAGGCGGAGAGCTCTCTCGCACTGTGCAACATGGCGCGAAGATTGAGAATCGCTGCGCGTATAACCAGACGCGGGAGCGTTTTGTCGGCACTGAGGTAGAGGTGGCTGCGGTCTCCAACGCTGATGCCCGATTGCCAATGCTTCCGGGTGATTTCGGCGCAGGCCTATGGCTGGTGCCGTTCAAAGGACTCTCTCCCGTCAGTGTGCGCGTTCCGGTTGATCTGATTTACCTGACCAAGGACTGTACTGTCCTCGATGCGGTCGAGTCTTTTCCCATCTCCCGCGGCTCAGCCTTCGGTTCAGTCGCGACAAGTGTCCTTGTTTTGCCGCCAAATACGATCCGTTCTACGGAGACCCAGGCAGGCGATCAACTGTTTCTTTGCTCCGCCGACGAGATGAAGCGGCGTTTGCAACCATCGGCTCCCTCCATCATTGAGCGCGAGCCCGAGCAGAGAGTCGTTCCCTTCGAGCAGGCACCTCTTCTCGGAAGTGCTGGCCGTCTGCTGCAATGGGAAGGCCGCTCCGGGCCAAAGAATCAGACAGAAACGGTTCCCACTAACGATTCCCTCCCGGTGAAGCTGCCCAGCGAGTTATCCTCATCGTCAGAGATGCAAGAGACAGACGCCATCGAACCGACCTTTGGCAAAACAGGCGCGATGGATCCTGCGCAGCAGGAAAGCAAACCTGCGAAGACCTGGTTGCAGCGACTCTTCTCTCCTGACCCCAATCGCAGGGATTCGCCGCGGGAGAGTTTGCGTGGCCTTGTAGCGTATTTCTACACCGGCGGCACGCCAGAGGCACAACGCGTGCGCGACATCAGTCAGAGTGGAGTGTATGTGTGCACTGCGGAACGCTGGTACCTCGGGACTGTCGTAAGGATGACGCTCACAGACCGCTTTGAGCCGACTGTCGAGCGATCCATCACCGTGAATATGGCCGTCGTCCGTTGCGGCGAGGACGGCGTGGGTCTCAAGTTCCTTCTCCAGAGCAGTAAGGACCGGCGGAAGAACCAATTGGGTGTGGACACAACCGACGTCAACCAGTTTCTTCACCGGTTCAAGCACGCAGCTGTTTAGAAGCGCAACCGCGTCGAGGGCGCGCGCTTCGTTCGGCCCTCACCCTCCCCAATAGCACGGCTTTGGTCGAAGGGGAGCTACGGACTCCCTATTCAACCGTGACGGACTTAGCCAGGTTTCTCGGCTGATCCACATCGCAGCCGCGGCGCACTGCTATGTAATATGCAAGCAACTGTAGCGGCACAATCTCCAGCAGCGGTGCGAGCAGTTCAGGCGCCGCCGGAATATGAATGACGTGCTCCACCAGGCCGCCGATGAGTGAGTCGCCCTCGGTAGCTACGGCGATCACGCGGCCTGAGCGCGCCGTCACTTCCTGAATATTCGAGAGCGTCTTTTCATAGCGCAGCTTCGAAGCAGGATCCGCTTCGTCGCGCGTCGCAAGCACGACCACAGGCAATGTTTCGTCGATCAGCGCGTTCGGCCCGTGTTTCATTTCGCCGGCCGGGTAGCCTTCGGCGTGAATATAGGAGATTTCCTTGAGCTTCAGTGCGCCCTCAAGCGCGATCGGGAAATGAATGCCGCGGCCGAGATAGAGAAAATCGCGCGCCGTCGAAAACTCTTTGGCCAGCTCTTCGCATTGGCCGGAAGTAGCGCGCAGCACCTCTTCGATTTTGGCGGGGATGCGGCTCAACTCTTCGATCAGCGTGATCGACTGTGCCTTGTCGAGCTTGCCGCGCAGCTGCCCCAGTTTGAGCGCGAGCAAAAAGAGCGCTGTGAGTTGCGAAGTGAAAGCCTTGGTCGATGCAACGCCTATCTCCGGGCCGGCATGGGTATAGATAGCCCCATGCGCTTCCCGCGCCACCATCGCGCCTACGACGTTGCAGATTGCCACAGTCTTTGAGCCCAAGCCGATCATTTCACGCTGAGCAGCCAGAGTATCGGCCGTTTCGCCGGACTGTGTGATCAGGAGGCCCAGCGCGTCCCGGCCGCCGATCGGATCGCGATATCGGTATTCACTGGCATAGTCCACGTCGACTGGCAACCGCGCCAGCCGTTCGATCATGTATTTGCCGGTGAGGGCGGCGTGCCAGCTTGTGCCGCAGGCAGCAATGTTGATGCTGGCCGCGCGTGCCAGTTCTTCATCGCTGATCTCCATCTCACCCAGGAAGACCTTACCGGAATCAAGCGATACACGACCGAGCGTTGTATCCGTAATGGCCCGCGGCTGCTCCCAGATTTCCTTGAGCATGAAATGCTTGTAGCCGCCCTTCTCTGCCTGGATCGGATCCCACTGGATGCGGGTAAGGGTGCGCTCGATCGGTTTGCCCTCGAAGTCAGTCAGCGTTACGCCGGAGCGTGTAAGGATCGCCATGTCGCCATCGGCGAGAAAATAGATATTGCGCGTGTGATGCAGGATGCCCGGAACATCCGATGCAACAAAACACTCGCCTTCCCCTACCCCGATCACGACCGGAGGGCCAAAGCGGGCAGCGATGATTTTGTCGGGCTCAGCCGCCGAAAGCACGCCTAACGCGAAGGCGCCAGTGAGCCTCTTGGCGGCGCGGCGTACAGCGACTTCCAGAGAGATAGGCTGGCCCGCGGCCTCGGCATCTTTCTGTACCTGTTCGATCAGGTGGGCAATAATCTCGGTGTCGGTCTCTGTAACGAACTTGTGGCCTTGCGCGATAAGTTCGCGCTTCAGATCCAGATAATTCTCGACGATTCCGTTGTGGACCACGACGATGCGGCCCGTGCAATCACGGTGGGGATGGGCATTTTCTTCTGTGGGCCGGCCATGTGTGGCCCAGCGCGTGTGCCCGATGCCAAAGGTGCCATCGAGCGGATGGTCGCGCAGAACCTCTTCAAGGTTGCTCAGCTTGCCGGGAGCCCGGCAGACCTGCAGCAACGAGGACGACGGGCTGCCCACGGCAATTCCCGCCGAATCATAACCACGATATTCGAGGCGCCGCAGCCCCTCGACGATCACAGGAAGGACTTTCTTTGTGCCAACGTACCCAACGATCCCACACATAGATCGATTGTATGGCACGGTGCAAGTGCAATGGGGCGAGCTGCTGCGGAGGCTGGTTACGCAAGCGGCAGAGGATGTTACCAGCGGTTCAAATGGCGCCGCTATCCCTCGATGCGGTAGGTGAACTCTTCAATGACCGGGTTGGTCAGCACATCGCGGGCCACGTTTTCCACGTGTGCTTTGGCCGCTTCGGGCGTCAGTCCGTCCGCCAGCGAAAGGACGAAATATTTGCCCTGCCGCACGGCGGTTACATCGGTAAAACCGATCTTGTGTAGAGCATTTTGGATTGTTTGGCCCTGGGGGTCTAGGACCGATGTCTTAAGCGTGACATAGACATGCGCCTTCATTATCCGTAATTATAGTAGTTCCGGCAGATGCGCCGCCGGCAGCTGGGTCCGGCTCGATTTAAGCGCGAGGGCGCATTGAGCATCTAAATCTTCATTCCCTCATTTCGGAAGAGAAAAGGAAAACAAGATGGTTAATTATCTGGAACTGCCAGTCGGCGACCGTGCCCCTGAGGTTTTTCGGGCTGTAATTGAGATTCCCAAGGATGGAACCCAGAAGTTCGAATACGACAAGCAACTGCACGTCTTCAAACTCGACCGCAACCTGCACTCCCCCGTCCACTATCCCGGCGATTATGGCTTTATTCCTTCTACCCTGAGCGATGACGGCGATCCGCTGGACGTGCTAGTGCTTGTGCCGGACCCGAGCTTTCCCGGCTGCGTGCAGGAGGTGCGCCCCATCGGTCTGCTCGAAATGCTCGACCAGGGCGTACTCGACGAGAAGGTGCTCGCCGTGGGCAAGAACAATCCCCGTTTTACCAATGTGTGGAACTACACAGATATGTATCCGCACCTGCTCCGCGAGATCACGCACTTCTTCTCGGTCTATAAAGATCTCGAGGGCAAGCGCGTTGAAGTGAGGGGATGGCACGATGCCGCTTACGCACGCGACCGTGTCGCCCGCGCCATCAAGATGTTTCAGGAGAGCAAGGCGAAGCATCCCGAGACGCGCAAGAAGGCTGCCGCTGTGTGAGCAGCCTTTGCCATGCTCGATCAGGTCGGAGTCGATCCATTGCTGGCGGCCCCGAAAATTCATTCCACAACCGGAACCACCGCCGGGCGGCGCGCCTTGATGGCGTTTGTAATCCAGTAAAGTGGCAGGCCGCACACTGCAACGGCGCCGGCAAAGAGCAGCGCTGAAACCGAACCCATCACCTTTTCTCCGCGCGACACATAGAGTGCGTAGGCGATGAGTACTGCCGGTCCGACTCCCAGCAGGCAGGCGACGGAAAAGTTGCCAACCTTAAATGGCCGCTTCAACTCCGGCTCGCGCACACGCAGAACCGCCAGCGCAACAAACTCCAGCAGCAGGCTCGTCCCGTAAAGAACCAGATCGATCGAGATCAGTCTCTCGAAAGGCAGATTGAGCGCGAGCGCCCATGCGACACCACAGACCAGCACACTCACCCACGGCACTCCTTGGCCATTGCGCCTGGCCAGCACGCGCGGCAATATGCCATCCTCTGCCATCGCTACGGGTAGGCGCGTATAGCTCATCACCAGTGCGTTGAACATGCCAATGCCCGTGATGCAGCCTCCGACAACGATAGCGATGCCTAAAACTGGTCCACCCAGGTTCCGAGCCGCCGTGGTCCAGTCGCCCGTAGAAAACCCATTTGCAGAAAGCCCGCCAAGCGCCATTGCCGCGAGCGGCAGGATATAGGTGACGGTGGTCAGCAGCGTGGCGCCGATCATCGCGCGCGGATACGTGCGCTGAGGATATTCAACCTCCTGTGCAACCGTGGAGGCGTTGTCCCAGCCCATGTAATTCCACAAGGCTACCAGCACCGCCGTCGAAAAGGCAGATGAACCCGTCGCCGGCTGACTCCACACTACTGCGGGATGCTGCGTCAACGCGCGCCACAATCCGAGCAACACAAAAACGGCAAATGGCGCCAGCAGCAGCGCGCCCAGCCCGACCGAGTCCTCGCCCACCTCTGGCGCGCCGCGCAGGTTCCAGAGACAGCAGAGAACCACCACGCCAACCTTCCAGGCGTACGCCTTCCATCCATTTGTCAAGGCCGGGTTGAACTCGCCCAGATAGAGGACAAAAATAGAAGGATAGAGCGCCATATCGAAGATGCTGGCCGAAAGCGAAAGCCAGCTCTCCTGATATCCCCAGAATGGACCGAGCGCGCGGCGCACCCAGATGTAGAAACCGCCTTCCGCCGGAATCGCACTCGCCAGCTCCCCGATCATGAGCGCGGTCGGCAGGCTCCAGAACAGCGGTAGCAACAAGAGAACCGCAATCGCCCACGCAAAACCCGCGCCGCCCAGAATGTCCTCGATCCCGTACGGCCCACCCGAAACCATAAAGTAGGTAGCAGCGATAAGCGGCAACATGCGCATCTTGCGTTGCGCCGGCTTGGCGTGCAAAGGCATCACTGTGAATCTAACAATCTCAGCCCTCCGCAAAAAGAGCAAAATCCGGCTCCGGGCCTGCCACGAGCCAGGTAAAGGAAACTTCCGGTATAATCCTCTCAAGACCCGGAGAGATGGCCGAGTGGCTGAAGGCGGCGGTTTGCTAAACCGTTATAGGGTCAAAAGCTCTATCGGGGGTTCGAATCCCCCTCTCTCCGCCATAGACAGCCATTTGTTCATTTACATTCATTCCACCTCTCACCGATGCCACTCGAAATGGGTTCGTCTCTAAGTATCTATTCATGAGCTGCACGAAATGGGCTTATCTCGCTCGGAAGAGAGCCCTGCTCTTCCCCCAGAAGAGCAAACGTTCCATCCATCCTGACTCTACTCCCACCTGGTCTCAGGTTTGAGCAACTAGATCGCGTTGTACATGAACTGCGAAGTCGGAAACCAGCCATATACAGGACGGCAATCCTCGGAAACTCACTCGAGCAATTCCTGGAGTGGTAGAACTCACGTGGATCTCCCTTTTGCTCCCCTTTCCTTGCTTGGCTGGTGGCGGACCTCGTATAGTGCGCACGAGGTAATTCTTAATGAAACGCTGGCTTCTTCCCTTGCTGCTGGTCTCGGCGTGCCTGGCGCAGACGCAGAGAAAGCAAACAAATCCGCTTGACGAACTGCCCCCGAATATCGAGGTGCTGACACATTTTGGTGAGCGCGCGGATTTCTCGCCTGACAACCAGCGCGTGGCCTTCATGGACAAGAGCTTTGGTGATGCATTCGTAATCGATCTGAAGACACGCGTGATTCGCTGCCTGACGTGCAACGTGCCTGCAGCGACATTTCTGCGGGTCATGCACCTGTCAAACGGCGACTACATCCTGATTGGGCCGGAGAAGTTCGTCGACATCAAAATAAGCCGGTCGCGCGATAACGAACTGTGGTACCTGAGCGCGAAGCCCGGATCGAAGCCGCTGAAGCTGGGTGCACACATGTCCGAGGGCGCTGCGATTTCAAAACGCAGCATGCTGATTTCCTACTCGCAGACGCACGAGGATCATCCCGAGTTTCCAGAACACTATTCGCGGCTGATGATTGCGGAGGTGGATTTAACGGGACCGACTCCGAAGCTGATCAACGAGAAGAAGGTGTACGAGAGCCAGGACCAGAGCTGCACGCTCGAGGCGCAGGATTTCTACGATAACGACCGGAAGATGACCTTCACCTGCTATGAACCCAAAGGTATGGCGAGCGTGATGGGGATCGATTTGGCGACGGGAGAGGTAACGAATTTTTCGAAGGCCCCTGGGACATATAACGAGTGTGAAGGGATCTTCCCCGATGGCAAATACACAGCTGTGGAAGGTGACCGGCAGGTGAGCCTGTATGACGGCGTGCACGGGTCAAGGTTTATCGACCTCTACAAGCTGCGGCTGGATGGGACTGGAAAGGACTTCGTGCGGATGACACATTTCAACGACCATGAGGGATGGAAGGCGTCGAATCCTGTGATTGCCACAGACGGGAAGACGATGGCATTCCAGGTGGCGAAAAGCTCGGATCCTGCCGGCGTAGGCTATGGATTGCTGCTCTATCACTTCTAATCTGAGGCGCCATTGATCAGCGAAAATCTGCGAGCTGTCCGTTGCAGGAGCTAGCCCCCGCGGACGTCTGCGATGGTCAGATTTGCTTGAACGCTCCGGCAGCATTCACCGGAACCCACCGTCTCAGACATTTGCGAATCTATCCGGCGCTTAGTTGCGCGACCTCACGCTGTTTTGCGTTTGCTGGTCCGGCTTTGCTCTTTGACGAGTGCAAGCTTTTTCGTCTGGGGCGCTTTCTCGCTCTTCGGTGGTTTCTTTCCGGACTGCGCTTCTTCCCCGATGCTTTTGCGTAGCGCGTCCATCAAGTTGATGACCTTGCCGAGCTGCGGTTTCGGCGCTTCCTCGGTCGGGACAGGCAGGTTGTTCACCTTCGCGTCGACCAGCGCCTTCAGCGCCTGCTCATATCCATCCTGGAATTTGGCCATGTCCAGCTTGGCGCTCATTCGCTCGATCAGCGTCTCGGCAAGTTGCAGCGCACCTGGTTCGATCGCTGTGGACTTGATGTCGCGGAAGTAATCATTCTGATTACGCAGCTCACTCTGGTAACGAAGCGTGTAGGCCATCATGCCCCGGTCGGTATTGGCTGCCGGCAGCAGAGCGATGACGTTTTCCCGTCCCGAGAACGCGACTTTTCCGATCGCAGCCTTACCCGATTTCGCCAGCGCCTCTCGAATGACGTTGAAAGACTCCGTCTGCGAGTCATTTTCCGGAAGCACAAAATATGGCTTCTCGACGTACTCCGGATTCAATTCCGACTGATCCACAAACTGAGAGACAGCGATGGTGTGCTTGGACGGTACGCGCAGATTCTCGAGTTCCGACGGCTCAATGATGACGTATTGGCCTTTTTGATACTCGTAGCCTTTCACGATCTCGTCTTTGTCGACGGCGGTTGACGCCTCGTTGTTTTCCACGGCGCTCTCAAGAACTTTCTGGTGACGAATACGCTCGCCGGTTCTGCGGCTGATCTGATGAAAACTGATCTGGCTTTTTGTCTCGGTGGCGACATAAAGACTCACACCAAACGAGACAAGCGATATCTGGATGTTTCCCGTCCAATAGGGACGTGCCATAAGCTCCTCCGAGCGCTTGTACTGCCCTACGATCCGTAGAGTCTGGAGTTTAACGCAACTTAAGACGCGAGAGAAGTGAAATTGCACAAAATTTGGTTCATTCGCCTTGTCTTCGCCATCACATCATCCCTTATCCACCACTGGACTCCGAACCGATTTTTTTCTAGCGTAAACCCGTCAAGATCGCGAACAACTCTCTCACCGGTTACTCGTCGCCGGTTTTCACGCCCATCGAGACGATCATCTCTCTTGTCAGCCGCTGCCGGGATTTGAGCAGTCCGCGCCATGGATCTTGTCGCAAGCGTTGCCTCCATTCGCTCAGGTCCGAAACGTGAAATGCGGGCCGAACCGTGACATCGAGCTCGCTCCAATCCAGAGTGACTGCGACCGGAACTCCGGGCCGCGCACGCGTCGAAAATGGCGCGATGGCTGTTGCCTCTCGATCGTTGCGCAGGTAATCGAGGTAGATCCGATTCCTGCGAACTGCTTTCAGCATGTTTGTGGTGTAAAGCTTTGAGTTCTCCTTTTCCATCTTCAGCACCACTCGATGCGAAAACTGTTTGATCGCGGGCCACTGATATTCGGGCACGATGGGCGCCACGACGTGCAAACCTTTTCCTCCCGTACTCTTTACAAAACTTGCAAGTTTCATCTGCTTCAGGCGCGATCGAAGCTCGTCCGCCGCATCTGTCAGGGTCCGCCATGAGACCGCTTCATCCGGATCGAGATCAAAGATGAGGCGATCGGGCTGCTCAACTGCTTCGTTCTTCGACCCCCAAGGATGAATTTCCAGAACTCCCATCTGCGCCATGCCGATCAATCCTTCGGCAGAGTTCAGCGTCAGAAACTCTTCCCGTTTGCCGGTTTTCTTGTTCGCGATCGAGACCGCATGAACGCCATTTGGCAATCCTGCATTTACGTGCTTCTGAAAGAATGCCTGCTTGCCTATGCCATCGGGACAACGCAACACACTCAGCGGCCGGTCCGCGATATGGGGCAGCATCCGTTCTGCCACCGCCAGGTAGTACTCGGCGAGTTCCTGCTTTGTCATTCCACTTTCTTCATCGAGAACTTTTCTCGGGTTGGAAATCTGGAACGCGGTGTTTTGCTTGTGATCCGCTCTCGCATCCGCCTGCTTGACCGGAGGCTTTGCTGAGCGCGAAGAATCATCGCCCAGCCACGCAGATTCGCGTACCACTTCTGCTGCCGGCTTATCCTCGCGCAGCGCCTTGAAGGACGACTGACGGACCAGACCGTCCTTGCTCCAGCCCGCGAATGCTATCTGTGCAACCAGTTCGGGAATGACCCAAATCGCGCCCTGTTTGGCCTCTCGCGGAAGCTCGGCGAAACTCGGAGTCTTTTGAACAAGGGCATCCAGGCGGACGCGCAGCATACGGTCCAACGCATGCGTGAAGCCGGTTCCACAGCGCCCGGCGTAAAACAATTTGCCACTGTCGTAATACCCGAGCAAGAGCGACCCGATTCCGCGTCCCGTCTTCGCCTGCGGAGTGAAACCGCCAATCACAAACTCCTGCTTGATCGCTGACTTCATCTTGAGCCATGCATTGTTTCTCCCCGGAGTATAGGGCGCCGTAATGAGCTTGGAAACGATACCCTCTGCGCCAAGCTCGCTGGCCTTCGCGAACACCAGGTCGCCCCGGGCTTCGATGTGCTCGCAGAATCGCAGCCCCGGCGTGGGATCGGCTTGCGACAACAGCTTTTCGAGAATCTCTTTCCGTTTAATTAGTGGAAGCCTGCGAAGATTTCTGCCGTTTAAATGAAGCAGATCGAATGCGAAGTACACCATTTCCGTGTGTCTTCCGTTTTGAAAAGCCGCCTGAATATCCGGGAAGCTGCTTCTTCCCGATTCGTCAAGAACTACAAGTTCGCCGTCCACGATTGCGCTGTCCACTCCCAGCGCTTCTGCAGCTCGCGCGAGCGTCGGCATCTTTGCCGTCCAGTCCAAGCCTTTTCGCGTAAACAAACGGATCTTCGCAACGTTGCTTCCCCCTTGAGTAATGGGCTGTACGTGCAGCTGGACCCGGTATCCGTCGAGTTTGAGCTCATGCACCCAGTCGCGGCCATTCGGCGCCGATCGAGCTTCTTCGGCGAGTTGCGGCGCAATGAAGCCGGGAAACTCTTCTTTCGGAGCGGATCGCAACAGTCGCTCCAGCGCTGCATGCTTTTTTGCGGCAGTTCGTCCAGTTCGAGCTTCCAATCGCGCATTGCTGCTCTTCGGCTCGAGCAGACCCTGTTTCGAACTCCAAACATGGTCGCTGCTCTCGGCTATCTGCTCCATCGTTCGCAGCGTGAGTGCGCTATCAGGAGCCAGGTCTGTGATCGTCGCCGCATTCTCAGGTTGGACGTACTCGTCGTGCTCTTTGATCAGCAGCCAGTTCGGTTTGTCCGATCGATCGCGATCGGGATTCTTCCGCATGCGAACCAGAACCCACTTCCCTTTCAGCTTGGTCCCATTCAAGATGAATTTCAGATCGCCTTTTTCGAGTTGTTGATCGACATCTCCCAGTGGCTGCCATTCCCCGAAATCCCACACCATCACGGTGCCGCCGCCGTATTGGCCCTTCGGAATAGTTCCTTCGAAGCCACCGTATTCCATCGGATGATCTTCAACTTCAACGGCGAGCCGTTTGTCGCCGGGAAAATAGCTCGGCCCCTTTGCGACCGCCCAGCTCTTGAGTACGCCACGCCAGCCCAGCCTGAAATCGTAGTGAAGTTGTCGCGCGGCGTGCTTCTGAACCACGAAGGGCAAGGATTCCGCAGTCTTGGGTGGGCGGTCTGTCGCGTCGCCTCGCGGCTCCGCCGTCACATTGAAATCGCGCATTGCGCGATAACGCGCAAGTTGGCGATCCACCATCGTTGCCGGATCGGAGCGGGTTTTATCGCGCGGCGGCATCGGGTAGGTCGTGTGAGAACGTAGCGAATCCTGTCGTGAATTTTGACGTGATCTCTTCGATCAGGGCCTCACGATTGCTTTTCGTGAGCAATTCGTGTCCAGCGCCGGCGATCGGCAGCAAATGGGTTCGTGCCGGAATCAGGCTCAGCGCCGATTGCATCTCTGCGATCGTGGCGAATCCGTCCCGCGTGCCGTGCACGAACAGGGCCGGAGTTTGCAGCGACGGAAAGTGCTTCGTTCGCAGCTCTGCGGGCTTCTTTGGCGGATGAAGTGGATAAGAGAGCAGGAGAAGACTCTCGACCAGCTCAGGCTCGGCCGCAGCCAGCATCGACGCTTGTCTTCCTCCATACGAATGTCCACCTAACGCCACCTGGCTCGGCCCGAGCCGGCGCATCGCCGCAACCGCCGCACGCAATCCTGCCTGATCATGCTCTGCACTTCCCCGATGCGGCGGCCCGTGAGGCCGAAGTTGCCGAAAGGGAAGATCACAACGAAGCACCATCCAGCTCTGGGAGGCAAACGCATCTGCCAGTGCTATGAGCAGCGGAGCTTGGCAATTTGCTCCAGCGCCGTGGGCCAAAATCAGGCAATTCCCGCCAGTTTTCGCAGCGGAATGCAAATATCCTCGGACCGGTGCTGCCTGATCCGATAAGTCGCAGAATGCTTCGAAGGTGGGCATGGAGCTTCTGTTTAAAGAAATTTCCGCGAGACTTCTCGGCTGCGATTTGGCAAGGGCAATCTATACGGCCCTTTTGCCGACGACTGCACGTAGTGCAGAGGCGGACACCGAAGCGACAGGCTTGCGAGGCACTCTGGGATGCTGCGCGCAGTACCACGCATAGGCCGCATCCTCACCCCGCTCAGCGACGATGGCGCAGTAGGTACAACGGTCGCCTTCCTTTCCGACCTTATTGTCGCCGCAGTCGGCGCAATAGACCGGATGGCATTCGTCATAGCACTCCTGAGAGCAGAACACATCGCCATTCAGGTCGTCGACTATCGTTCCGTCATTGAGATCGACATAGCCCGGATCGCTGTATGTGGCGGGGCCCACCGTTCCGCATTCGGCCTCACAGTTCCGATTGGCGCAATGTATGTAATGACTGGAGCCCATACGGGTTGCCCTCCCACTCTGTATCTACAGAGTTTAGAGCCTTCTGGGGCCGCCGCAACAACTTAATTTATCCGGTCTGCGGCCCAGGGATGTTCATTCTCCCAAACTCCTGAGACACGACGGCCCCCGGCGGGTTTTGAACCCGCGCTACAACGCAATCGCAGATTCCAGACCGCGCGGGTACCAATCGAGGCATCCAGCTTCAGAATTTGATTGTCGATAACAACGTTTGTCTATTAAATTTGTGGGCCAGACGTTGATGCGAGTCAGGCATGACGGGGAATGTCTGCGTGTTTGGACCCGCAATGCACGACCACGTACGAGGTACAAGTTCGTAGTGCAGGTTTGAGGGGACTCAGCGATGCCAAAACAGACTGACGCAAACCATAGCTTGCGCGCGACTCGATCGCAGCGGAGGCTCGCGACTGATTTACAAGATGGAGGCAATTTCATGACGCAACTCAAGAAGTTCAGACTACTGGGCGGGTTTCTCATCGCCCTACTCGTATTGGGCTTTCCCTCACTGCTTGCAGGCCAGGCGGTCAATGGGACCCTGCTCGGAACCATCACCGATTCTACCGGCGCCGCAGTTGCTGACGCGCAGGTGACGGCCACTCTCACCTCGACTGGCGCAACTCATCTCACCAAGTCGAACGGAAGTGGCAACTATACCTTCCCCGACATGCAGCCCGGTATCTACACGATCTCTATCGATGCAAAGGGCTTTAAAAAAACCGAGCAGCAGAACATCAACTTGCTCAGCGATACTTCGCCGCGCATCGATTTCACTCTCCAACCAGGTAACATTTCGGAAACCGTCATCGTCACGACGGCGCCTCCGGTGCTGCAAACCGACCGCGCCGACATCAGCACCAAGATTGAGGCGGCGAGTGTATCGGAGCTGCCGCTCACCACCAATCGCAATTTCCAGTCGCTGCTCAACCTTGTGCCCGGCACCAGCCCGGCCACCTTCCAGCACTCGCAGTTCTTCAACGCGCAGGATTCATTGCAGACCCAGGCCAACGGCATGCCCCGCGTCAGCAATCTTTACCAGATCGAGGGCATTGACGACGACGAGCGCACCGGTCTCCTGCAGATCCTCATTCCTCCCGCTGAGGCCATCCAGTCCGTCGATGTCTCCACCAACAACTACGAGCCGGAACTTGGCCGCTCAGTGGGCGCCATCACCAACGTCATGCTCAAGTCAGGCACCAACCAGGTCCACGGTTCCGTGTTCGAATTCATTCAGAACAACTATGTGAATGCGCGCTCGTACTTTGGTGGCCCGCTCGGCCATCTCTCCTATAACTACTTCGGAGGCGCTCTCGGCGGGCCAATCAAGAAAGACAAGCTATTCCTCTTCGGCGACTATCTGGGCACCCGGGACAGTGAGGCAGTGAGCAGCACATTCACCGTTCCCGATGCGCGCTGGTACACCAACGCGGGCGCCACCGCCGGCTGCAGCGATGCAGCTGGCTGCATCGATCTGAGCGGAGCTCTGTCGGGTGGTGCTGGACAGATCTACGATCCCGCCACTGGCGACGGCAGCGCGGCGCATCCACGTACGCCGTTCACCAACAATCAGATTCCGTACAGCCGGGTTAATCCGGTCTCGCTTACTATGCTCAAGGCCCTCGTTTCGGCCGAAAGCAAATATGGAACTCTCAATTCAACCAAGCCTCTATCGAACCCGGCGAACAACTACACCACGAACCTTCCATTCACGAAGAAGTCCAACAGCTTCGACATCAAGGGCGACTTCACTCCGTCGGAAAAAAACCACCTGAGCGGCCGCATCAGTTGGCAGCGCTTCAACACCTTCCAGGCGCCGGCATTCGGAAGTTTTCTGGGCGGCCCACAGGGCGGCGGCTTTGAGGCTACTGGCAACCAGACCACCTACAGCACGGGCGGCAATTACGATCACGTCTTCTCGCCGCGGTTCTTTACCGAGCTTCGCTTCGGGGTTGCCCATCTGCGTAACTCGGCAAACCCCATTGACTACGGGACCAGCGATGCCACCACCATCGGCGTACCTGGCGTGAACATCTCGGGCCAGCAGTTCACATCCGGCCAGGTTGGCGTCACCATCAACGATGGTTTCTCCAACCCTCTTATTGGATACGCTGCATCGGTTCCATGGATTCGCGCCGAATCAAACATCGACGTCGTGAACACCTGGACACGCATCATCGGGAATCACACCCTCAAGTGGGGCGCCGATCTTCGCCGCGTCCGCGACGATCTGCTGCAGGATCAGACCTTCAGCCCACGTGGCGCATTTACCTTTTCTGCCAACCAGACTTCGTCTTCGGGTGCAAAGACCAACATCGCGAACGATATGGCCAGCTTTCTGCTCGATCAGCCCAGCCAAACTGGCCGCGACCTCAACACATTCTTCCCTTGCTACCGCCAGTGGTGGTTCTTCGCGTATGGCGGTGACAAGTGGACAGCGACGCCGAAGCTGACGCTTGATTACGGGATGCGCTGGGAGTTCTATCCGCCAGCCACGCCAAGAATTGCCGGGGGGTTCTCAAACTATAATCCCGCCAATAATACGCTTGTTCTCGCCGGCGTTGGCGGCAACCCGTCCAACCTGGGCATGCAGACCCGGTACGACTACTTCGCTCCCCGCACCGGCCTCTCCTACCGTGTGCACAACGATACAGTCGTTCGCCTTGGCTTCGGAATGAGCTATATTCCGTTCACCGACAATACTTACGCGTACAACTACCCTGTGCGCGCCAACAATGCTTACAATCCGGCCGGCAGCTCAGCCTTCACGCCCGCAGTACTCTCTGATGGTGTGACCGTCGCAACCTTCCAGGCAGGCTTCCCGGCGCCGGTTCCGGTTTCGATTCCCAGCAACGGAATCATCGCGGCGAACACTGCGCAACTCATCAGCCAGGTGTACACGTACATTCCGCTCAACTTCAGGAACTCTTATGCCGAGGCTTGGAACATTGCAGTGCAGCAGGCTTTCGGCGCGAACTACTCCTTGCAGATTGCCTATGTCGGCAATCATGGAACGCGCATGAATTTGTCGCAAAACATCAACCTGCCCAGCACTTATGGCGGCGGCAACGCTTCACTGCCTGAAAACTCTACCGCGTTTACGGGTGGCACAACCGGCCGTACCGCGGCTACAAACGAGTATTTCATGGGCTTCTCTTCCAATTACGAAGCATTGCAGGTGCAGCTCACTAAGCGCTATTCCGCCGGGCTTTCCTTCACCTCGGCCTTCACCTGGGGCAAGGCTCTGGACTATGCCACCGGCGGTGATGACAACGGCACTCTGGTATTCTTCATCAATCTCCGCAGAAACTACGCGCCTGCCGACTTTGATCGCGCCAAGAACTTCGAGCAGAGCTTTACTTACGAATTGCCAGCTGGCCGCGGTCACAGATATCTGAACTCCGGCTGGGGTGACGCCATTGCCGGCGGCTGGCGTCTTACTGGTGTCATCTCCGCGGTTTCCGGTTTGCCGTTCAGTGTTTATGCCAACGGTGGAACTCTGAACACGCCTGGAACGGCGCAGTTAGCGAATATCACCGGCAGCCTCAAGGTGCTTCACAACATCGGAGCTGGCAAGCAGTGGCTCGATCCCACCTCGTTTTCACAACCCGCCGGCTGCCCCGGATCGACAACTCCATGCCCGAATCCTGGTCTCGGCAATACAGGCCGGAACCAGTTCCGCGGCCCCGGCTATGTGCAGGACAACTTCTCTCTCGCAAAGAGGCTTCACACTTATCGCGAATTGGATACGGAGATCCGCATCGATGCCGTGCAGTTAAGCAATAGCCCTCAATTCAACAACCCTAATTCCGGCAGTGGCAACATCATCACTGCAGGAAACTTTGGCCAGGTTACCAGCACCCTGGGCAGCGGCCAGGGCACGGTGAACGGCGTTGGCGGTGGCCGATCGCTGCAGGGCTCCATCAAAATCAACTTCTAGCTCCTAAGCTGCGAAATGAGAGAGGCCAGCCGCAGCCCAATGCCGCGGCCGGCCTCTTTTGTTACGTAGCCCACTATCACCGCCTCGGACGTACAATCGTGCTGTTCTCCAAAAACATTCCAGGTCCGCTATAGCAATTCGCCGGACTGAATCTCATCGAGGAGGGTCGAGTATGTTCTTTCGAGCGCTTCGGTTGGGGATCGCGCTGCTGGTCGCGATTCCAGTTGTGGTGCACTCGCAGACGAACTCGACGTTCGAGACGAACCCGCAGACGGCTCCGGCGGCCGGCCCCACAGAATCTCACAAATGGCCCACCGAGAATGGGACGGTCGTCCTCCATACCTTTCGCTTCGGCACTGGCGAAATTCTTCCCGAACTGCGGCTGCATTACTTGACTCTCGGCACGCCACATCGCGGTGCGGCCGGCCATGTGGACAATGCTGTTTTGCTGCTCCATGGCACCTGCGGCAACGCCCACTCTTTGATGAATGTCTTATTTGCCGATGAGTTGTTCGGTCCTGGTCAGCCACTGGACATCACGAAGTATTTCCTTATCTTGCCCGACGACATTGGCCATGGACAAAGCTCGAAACCCTCCGACGGACTGCACGCGCACTTTCCGGCTTATGACTACGATGATATGGTCCGCAGCCAGCACATGATGCTCGACGAAATGAAGATCGATCATCTGCGCCTGATTCTGGGGACCTCGATGGGCTGCATGCAAAGCTTCGTATGGGGCGAGGCCTATCCTGGATTCGCCGATGCTCTGGCGCCGTTCGCATGTCTGCCTGTTGCGCTCGCGGGTCGCAACCGCATGATGCGCTACATGGCCATCGAGGCCATCAAGCAGGATCCGGCATGGATGGGAGGCGAATACAAGACCGAACCCATCGGAGGTCTGCGCAATGCCAACGAGCTGCTCTTCGTCATGGGTTCAAGCCCGTTGCGCTTGCAGAAACTTGCCCCCACGCGCGAACAAGCAGAGCGATACATCGACCGCGAGCTGGCGCGCGCAATGGCCCAGACGGATGCCAACAACTTCATCTTCTATGTGAATGCCAGCCGCAACTACGATCCAAGTCCCAATCTTGAGCGCATTACGGTCCCGGTGCTTTGGATCAACTCTGCCGATGATTTCATCAATCCACCCGAGCTGGGCATCGCTGAAAAGATGGTGAAGCGCATGCCGAGAGCGCGTTTCGTTCTGATCCCGATCTCCGATCAGACTCGCGGCCATGGAACCCATACAGTTGCGGCGGTGTGGAAAGACTACCTGACAGAGCTCATGCACGAGTCCGAACCAAAGCCTTGAGGGCCGGCAACTGTCCGACAAACAACCTCCGCCGGGTCCGCGATGCAATCGTGGCTCATCTGCGTTTGCACTAGGGGCGGAGAATGCATAAGATTCGCGTGATACAGGAAAGGTGATTGAGACTGGTGAACAATCGGGTCCTACGACGCTGCAAGATCAATTTTTATCGAATAGTTTCGTTAATGGCTCTGGAGGTTTTCCTCCTTACGTGCCATTTGAGCGCACAAAGCCCGAAACATCCGGCGAGCGGCTATGTGGACTGGGCTTATATCGGCGGATCGGCGAGCAACTCACATTACTCTTCGCTCAGCCAGATCAATACAAAGAACGTATCCCAGCTTAAAGAGGTATGGACGTACGACACCGCAGAAAAGGGCGGGCTCGAGACAACGCCCCTCATTATCGACGGCGTTTTGTATGCGTACACTCCGACGCAGAAGGTGTTCGCATTGGATGCTGCCACAGGCAAACTGTTGTGGCGCTTCGACTCAGAAAAGGGCGACATTCCTGCACGCGCCGAGCGCGGTTTGGCCTATTGGCAGGACGGAAAGGAAAAGCGGCTCTTTGCCGGAGTCGCGAACTATGTCTATGCCATCGACGCTACGACCGGCAAGGCAATCTCCTCGTTCGGTGCCAATGGACGCATCGATCTGCGCGAGAATCTGCGCGGCGACCCGAAGCTCCAGTCGGTTTCGATTACGAGTCCTGGTATTGTCTACAAGAACCTTCTCATTCTCGGAGATGCTACGCCGGAGCAGCTTCCTGCTCCTCCGGGAGATATTCGTGCCTATGATGTGCGGACCGGCCAGTTGCGATGGACGTTTCACACGATTCCGCATCCTGGCGAATTCGGATACAAAACATGGCCCAAGGACGCATGGAAGACGAGCGGAGCGGCCAACAACTGGTGCGGTATGTCGCTCGATACAGAACGTGGAATCGTCTATATACCGACCGGTTCTGCGGCGACAGATTGGTATGGCGCCGATCGCATCGGTGACGATCTATTTGCCAACACACTTCTAGCTCTGGATGCGGAGACCGGAAAACGCATCTGGCATTTTCAGGGAGTGCATCATGATCTCTGGGACAGGGATTTTCCTTCGCCTCCGACGCTCGTGACGGTCACGCGGAATGGGAAGCAAGTGCATGCAGTCGCACAGACATCCAAGCAGGGTTATCTTTTCCTCTTCAATCGCATTAACGGGAAGCCTTTGTTTCCGATCATCGAGAAGAGCTTTCCTGAAAGCACCGTCGCCGGTGAAGTTGCATCGCGGACGCAGCCTATTCCTGTGGAACCGGCGCCCTTCTCTCGTCAGCGGCTGACGGAAGATCTGCTGACGAATCGTACACCCGAAGCTCATGCGTATGCGCTCCAGAAGTTTCACAGCTACGTCAGCGACGGTCAATTTGTCCCCAATCGCATTGGGCAGGAGACCGTCATGTTTCCAGGGTACGACGGAGGCGCGGAGTGGGGCGGCTCAGCTTTTGATCCAGCCACGCACATCCTCTATATCAATGCCAACGACGTAGGGCTTACCAACGCGCTGGTGAAAAGAACCGAAGGCTCAGATGGCAGATCTCTCTACCTCAACAGGTGCAGCTCCTGTCATGGTGAGAACAGGGCAGGCTCGCCGCCGGCGTTTCCATCGCTTCTGAATATTCAGGAGCGAGTTTCGACAGATGAGATTCTGTCGATTCTGGAGCATGGCAAGGGGCGAATGCCGGGATTTCCAGACCTGACTCCGGCGAACCGGAGGGCGATTGCTTCTTTCCTGATCAATGGCGAAGAAAGCGGGGGCGCTGGGCCTGGGACGGTCATCTATGGCACGACGGGATATAAGAAGTTTCTCGATCAAGAAGGCTATCCGGCGAATGCGCCACCGTGGGGAACGCTGAACGCAATCAATCTCGATACAGGAAAGTATGTGTGGAAGGTAACTCTTGGGCAATACCCCGAACTGGTCGCGAAGGGACTGCCGGATACGGGCTCGGAAAATTACGGTGGTCCGGTCGTTACCTCCGGTGGCCTTCTCTTCATCGGGGCAACGGTATTGGACAAGAAAATTCGCGCCTTCGATAAGACAACAGGAAAGTTGTTGTGGGAGGCGAAGCTTCCCCTCTCCGCCAACGCTACGCCTGCCACCTATGAAGTGAACGGCAAGCAATATGTCGTCATAGCGTGCGGTGGCGACCGCGATCCCTCCACCGAAAAGGGCGGCATCTATGTAGCTTTTGCCCTGCCATGAAATGGCCTATCTCAGAACGTCAGATTTCCTCCGATTTGCAAAAAGCGAGGAGTATATTGACTGGTCGCGCGGCCGAAATTGCCATCGGGCAGATTGGCGTCTACTGTGCTCAGATTTGCCCGATTGAATAGGTTGAAGAACTCAAATCGAAGCTGGAAGTTGACCGATTCCACGATCTTCGTGTTCTTTACGAAGGCCGCATCCCACTCCGCGAATCCTGGCTCACGGAAAGCATTGAAGGTCTCGTTCCCTTCACTTCCGAATGTAGACGGTGCGGGAAAGTTCGCCAACGCTGCTGCGTGTGTAGAACCGAAAAGTCCCGACAAATAGGCTTTGCGGCCGTTTGAGTATTTGTAGTTCGCGACGTTGGGAAAATCGAAGTTGTCTCCATCTGCGTTGTAGTCACCACTGCCCGGAGCATATCCAATAAACTGCCCCGAACTGTTGATGAGCGGAGAAAACGCAGCATTCGTCGAAACGGTGAATGGTGTTCCAGACTGCAAGATCGCCGTTCCGTTGACTTGCCAGCCGCTTGCTGTTCTTCCGATGAAGCCCGACTCGCCGTTAACGCTCGGAAATTCGTAGTTCCAAGCCAGCGAAAAACGGTTCGGCACATCCCAGTTCGATGGAGAATACCACTGATGAGGGTTGATATAGGATGGCAAGAGCTGTGAGTCATCTTTGGAGGACGAATGCGTATACGAGCCGTTGAAGAACGCATTGTGGAAGCGCCCTCTGAGACCGACGATGAAAGCATTGTAGGCAGACTCGCGGTCGTTGTTCGTATAGAGCACCTGGCTGAAGCTGGTATTGAGCCGCGTCGGCACGAGGCTGTTATGGGTAATCAGATCGCCAGGCAATACATTGATGTCCTGCCCATAGCTGACGTTGTAAACCTGACCACCACCGGAGAGAAGTCTGCGCCCGAGCGATCCACTATAAGCCGCACTGGCGATCAAATTGCTTGATAGCTGATGCTCCAGTTCCGCAGAGTAAATGTACGACACGGGTGTCTTCAGGTTCGGATTAAGAGCGCCGACATTGACATGCAAACCCTGGAGTCCGCCTTTGGAGTCGAGTTGCTCAGGTGGCAATGCGGGATAGGTATAGCCAAAGGGCTTCTGGTTCGAGGTACCCAGAGCGAAGATTGGAGCCGGGGTTTGGCCGCCGTAGAAGGTTGGGAAGATGGCTCCAGGAGGATTCCCTCGCAATCCCTCATTCAAGTTGCCCAATGTAGGCCAATTGTGAAAAAAGCCGGCCCCGCCTTTGATCAGCCAACGGCCATTCCCTTCAAGATCCCATGCGATGCCCGCCCGGGGGCTGAAAATGTCTGTGATGGATCTGTTCAGAGAATGATGATGAATGACGAGGAAGCCATTGCTAATTTGTTGCTGCTCTGTCTGCCCGGGCCCCATGAAGAAATTCGCAAAGATCGTTTGCGAACTGCGGGCATAGGGATTGCCATAATCGTCCCAACGCAGCCCATAGTTCAGAATGAGTTTTGATCTCACCTTCCACGTGTCTTGCAGGAAGAGCCCGTGCGTAACCGCCGCGGCATTCCAGAAAAACTCGACATGCTGACTGCTGAGCGGATTGTAGGCTACATGGCCTTCGGTGTAGACCTTATTCTGCGCCAGTTCGAGAAGGCCGTTGAATGCGAAATTCGGTTGGTCATAGGGGCCGTTCTGCGGCTCGACATCATCACCCAAAAGGCCCTCATATCCGGCACTGAAATTGTGCGATTTGTAGACATGCGTGAGAACATCGCGCCAGTGATAGTTGTGCTGAATGAAGTCACCTTGCGCGAAGCCATCGCCAATTGGCACTCCAACGCCGGTTACGGACACGGATGGAACAGAAAACAGTCCATGAGCAGGCTGATTGCCCTCCACCCGGATTGCTGCAAAAGAGGCTTGGTTGAGCGTGTTAGGACTGAACGTGTGCGACTCGTTTACCTGGACGGCGAACTGCGTGTAGCTATTCGTGCCGAAAAATGCCTGTCTCGAATCTGGCGTGCTGGTATTCAGCGTCGTCCTGAAGTAGGTGCCATACAAACGATCGGATGCAAATGGCTTGTCAAGACGGAACATGTACTGATCCCCATTGCGGTACGCAGCATCGGTATAGTTGGCGGAATCAATCAGAGGCAATGAGCAAGGAAGATTGTTGGACGCTGCGGTGCCACAGGTCGTCGGATAGATTGCAGAAGCGAGCGAAGAAACCGTCACGTTGCTGACCTTGCTCACTGGATATTTCGAGAGCAGCTGCGCCCCGAGATTATTCGGATAGTTTGCAACCGCCCATTGCGTAAACTGCGGATCTTCGAAGGTGATGCGGGTGGAAACGCCTGCCGACGACGGAGTGGGTTCGATACCAAAAAAGAAGAAGGCGTTGTGATGTGGAATGATCGGACCGCCGACGGTAGCGGAGATATTGTTGCTATGGTACGGAGCATACTTGTGCGTAAACTCAGTGCCGGCCGAAAATCCCTGATAAGTAAAATAGTCGCTTGCATTGCCGTGATAGCTGCTCGATCCCGACTTCGTCGTCATGAGCATCTGGATTGAGCTGGCGCGTCCATAATCGACGTTGTAGGTATCGGTTTGCACCGAAACTTCCTGGATGGAATCCGGATTCGGAGTCATGTTCAGAACTCCCGGTCGGATCGAGCTGGTGACGTCAAGGCCATCTACAATGTACATATTGCCGACAGCTCCCTGCCCGTTCGCGCTCGTGTCGACCTGTGTTTCTGTCGAATAATTGTCACGCCCTGACCCTGGACTGCCATTCGAGGTAACGCCCAATCCAACTGCTCCAGGAGCCAACACCACCAGCGAGACCATGCTCCGCCCAGCTAATGGAAGTGACGACAAAGTTTGTGTGCCAAGAGTTTCTTGCAGCCGGGTATCGGCGGTGTCGATTGCTGCATTTTGAGTTGTTACCTGCACTGTCTGTGTAGAACTGCCAACAGCCAGCTTGATATCGAAGTTCAAGGTCTGCCCGGTTTCAAGCGTTAAGGCATACTGCGCCTGGCTAAAACTCGTTGCCTGAGCGGTCAGTTGGTACGTTGCGGGAGGCAGGCTGTTGAAGTGATATTCACCGCGCGAGTCAGAGTTCGCGGTGAGGATTACGCCGGTGGCTGCGTTCACCAGCCGGAGCGAAGCGTTGGGCACCACGCTGCCGGTCGGATCTAGAACCGTACCGGACAGCGTGCCAGTAAATTGAGCCGAAGCTGGTTGACGTGCCATCGTCAGAAGAACGCAGGCTGCCAGGAGACACAGAAACCGTTTCATGCTTCCTCCCTACACGCTTCACGCCAGTTCACGAATTAGCCAAGTTTCGATGAGAGTTTGTAATCGCATTCAAATCAAAGTGCTTGCATGCGTTTGCTGCAAAACTGCTAAATCGCACAAGCCGCAATTCCAACTTGGGATGGAGACAAAAATAAAACTTACAGTGGGGATATAACAGGACAAAATAAGACACTGTCAACGAAGTCTTTCTGAAGTGGGCATTTGAAAAAACTTAATGGATTACAGCCTGTCGCGGATTACGATAATCTGCGTTTTCACCGCTGATTATCTACTGAATACTACTAAGCAAGAACACGCGTTCCGCTCACACGTCTCCCGCAAGCGCGAGTTTGCGCCCCTTCTCAGGCACTTCTACCCATTGACCGTACGGAAAACAAAATGCAAGGCGGCCTCAGCGAAGGAGTGCTGTCGCTGTCCACAAAATCGGCGCTTGGCCGTGAAGGTCACCGGTGATTCTGGGCCGGTCCAGATAAAACTGCAGATCGTTTGTCTTGTTGGTTCCGCGGCAAACATTGCGAATATCGCCATTCGGCTCGAGGTAACTCACAAGCGCGAGCCATCCCTTCCGTGCCGCAGGGCCGTAAACCTTTGCGTCAAGCCAGCCTTTCTTTACGCCGGTTACCATTGCAAAAGTAAACATGCCGGTACAGGAAGTTTCGGGATACGACTCCGGATGGTCGATTAATTGATGCCACATTCCGTCCTTGTCTTGATTGGCAAGAAGAGCCTTCATCATCTCGAGATATCCGGCCAGAATGCGCGCATGCTGCGGATGATCCTTGGGCAGATCAGAAAGAAGCTCCGCCATACCCGCAGCCACCCAGCCGTCTCCTCTGCCCCAGTAGAAAGGCACATCCGGCGCGTGATAGAAGAGCCCGTTTGGCTGCTGCAGCTTGTCGAGGTAGGTTGCCATTTCTAGAGCTGCTCGATTCAGGTACTTCTTATTGCCGGTGGCGCGGTAGGCCTGCATCTGCACGATCGTGATCATGAACATATCGTCGATCCAGAATCGTGTCTGATCGCTTAGGCCGTCTGCCGTTGGATTGGCCCATTGGGCATCGGCCATCTTGAGGCCTAGCTCCAGATATCGCTTTTGCCTGGTCACGATGTAGAGCTCAAGGGGAACCGTTCCGAAGACCGTATTGTCCACGTGCACTGGGTTGGGGATCAGATTCGACTCGGCGCCGAACAGCGGCTCGAATCGCTGGACTAAGCGTTCTTGCAGAGCATCATCATGCGTTACGTGTGCGAATGTGAGCGCTCCGTACCAGGTAGCAACTTCAGGATAGGTAATGTGAGAAGGAGGAGTCGGATTGCCGAAGTTAGTGTGCGCCTTGGCGAGAAAACGCGCTGCCACGCGATCCGCAATCTCCCGTGGCGAATCGCCTGCAGGCCAATCTCGAAAAGATTTCGCCTCGGCAGCGCTGGATTTGAGAACCGATGCTTGAATTACTGCAACCCAGATCAAGAAAATGACAGACAGTCTGCAACGCGGAATCATCTTTCGCCCTTCGCTTTTTTAGAAATGAGTCACTGAAGTGGGATGAGGTGTGACGCAGGAAAAAGGTCCTCTCAGCGCAAAATCATCCAGTTGGCACTGAAACCATAAAAATGGTTCGTCGAATCTGTCAAATTCGAAAAAACTTAAGTGGCCTTTTAGATTTTGTGAACGCTTTCAGACGCGCTCTTGAAACCACTCATCGTGAGGACGCTGAACATTTCGTCATCGCGCATGGTTGGAGCTAGGCCCGGACCGCGATGGCCGGTAAACCGGGATCGGATGCGTCAAGTTCGTCGAGGATGAGTTCCTTGAGCGATTGCGCTATCGAGAGAGTAAGTTTGCGGGGATATTCGGAGCGAACCATTGCCAGTGCGAGTTTTCGCACAATCGGATGCCGCTCAACCCGGTAGACCTTGAGGGGGCGTGCTCGGTGCCGGAGAGCATGTTCGGGAATAATTGAGTAACCGAAACCCGATTCAACCAGACGTTTGATGGCCTCCGTGTCGTCTGCTTCCATAACCACGTCGGCGTTCATCCCGATCTCCTCGAAGAAACGATCAATCAAAATCCGCAGAACAGTTCCCTTCGGGTAAAGAAGAAATGGGAGCCCGGCCAACTCTGAAGCCCTCATTGAAGTAACCTGCTTTCCGTGTGCACCGTTTTCCGCGGAACAGACAATGAGAAGCTCCTCGTCGAACAGATGGATGACGTTCATGTTCTTCAGGCTTTCTGCGGCAACGGGTAAAGAGATGAGCCCAAGATCATAGCGGCGCTCTTCCAGACCGGCGAGCGTTTCCTCTGTCGGATTCACTGCAATGCGAAACTCCGTTTGCGGATAGCGGGTCCGCAGTTGCTTCAGCGGCTCTCCCAATTGATAAATGAGAGTGGTTACGCCGGTGGAAAAATAAAATGGCTGCGTATCTTTTTTGAGATCGTTCTGAAAGACCTGTTTGATCTGATTCGAAAGACTCACCAGCTTACGCGCGCGCTCCGCCAGACGCACTGCAGCAGGAGTCGGAATCAGCCGCTTTCCGTTTCCATTGCGAGTGAACAGTTCCGTGTCGAGTTCATCCGCCAGCTTATGCAGTTGAAGACTGATAGACGCCGGAGAAAGATAGACCTTCTCCGCAGCCCGCGTGACACTGGGTGAGTCCATGACGGCGAGGAAGATTTCCAATTGATGGATATCCATGTCAGCCCTCCCAACTTTCAGACAGCATGGCCGATCAATTCAGAAAGAAAGGACGCGCGGGTTGATTCACACATATACGCCGCGCCCAAATTATTGTCTCGACTCCTCTCTTTGTCAACTTCAACAATTTGGATTTGCGAAATGCAGAAACGGTCGCCTGTCACTTTCAATCGGGATGCGCTTCTCGATCCGGTTTCTGTCGGGCGTACAAGACCGGATGAACCGACATATTTATAAAGAGCGAGACGGCGGACCAGGTTCGGTGCGCCGTCCTGCGAGTGAGCCGGTGCGCGCTAGAAAGTAAAGCGCATTGCCAATTGCATATAACGCGGGCTTGCGGTACCGCTGAACTGACCCAGGTTCGAGGTCTGCAGGGTACCGGCTGAGGTTGCACTATTGAATGTCGCCGCCGCATTGATCGCGTTGAATTCACTGTGATTGAAGGTATTGTAGGTTTCCGCGCGAAGCTGCATCTGCATCCCTCTCTCATTCAGCGGCACATTCTTGAACAGAGCCGTATCGAAGTCTGTAATGCCGGGCAGATAGAAATTTACCTTGGGCGAGAACACTCCGCCGGCAGGCAGTGAGTACGGCGTGCCAGAGGGATTTGAGGTGGTTCCCACAGCACCTGCAATCGGCGTCGCCAGGCAGCTGTTCTTGAACCAGTTGTTGAACGTCTTCGGAGCACCGCGCATTGGATCGCAGGTAAGCACGATGCGCGCTCCGTCCCCTCCGCCGGTGATATTTGGGTTTCCGGTTACAGACAGCGAAACCTCCCCAGGTGCGCCGCTCTGGTGGGTCGCGATTCCCGATATCTGCCAGCCATCGAGAACGGCCCGCGTGGCGAAGTTGTTCACGAGGCGGCTCGCCTTCGGCAATGCCCACAGATAGTTGATCGCGAGGTTATGCCGGATATCGTAGCTCGCCGGCCCGTAGTTCCACGACCGCACGTTTTGATAGAGCGCTGACGTGAAGTTGTACGAATCGCTGCAACCGGTATTTGTGCAGGTGCCGTAGTCCAGGGTTTTCGAGTAAGTATAGTTCGCTCCAAACTCGAGCCCGTTATGCAGACGCCGCGTGACACTGACTTGCAGCGAATTGTAATTCGCTGACAGATCGTCCTGCTGCATGCTGATGGTGCCGAAACCGGGGTAAGGACGGAAGAAGTTGTCCGGCAATGTGCCCCCACCCGAACTCTGGTGGCTGTAGAGGAACTCAGATCCGTACGGAACTTCGTTGATCGGCACATAGCGGCTGGAATGCTGCGTAGTGGTGCCCACATAAGCGACGTCAAGCACCGTGCCGAATCCGATCTCGCGTTGGACACCAAAGCTGAACTGCTCGGTATACGGCAACGGCATATGGAATGGCAGCGCGTGTCCAATGCTGAATGGACCGTTCAAGTTGCCGGCATTCACGTAATAGTTGGAAGCCGTGGAATTGATGCTGGTGTAGTACTGCGTCGGACTGTTCGTGCTCGGCGCGTTGTTCGTCAGGTCACCTTCTTGTCCGGAACCCGAACGCGCGTTGTAGAAGATCCCATAGTGACCGCGAATCACGGTCTTGCTGTTGATCGAGTAGGCGAAACCAAAGCGCGGCTGCCAGAAGAGCCCCTGGTTATATGTAGTTCCCGAAGGATATCCCGGCGTGTTCGCATACAAGATACCGTTGTTGAGATTGCCGGTATTGGGCACAAACAGGCCCACATAGGCTTTGTAATATCCCGAGATGCCTGTGGTGGGATCAGTCGCTGTACCGCTCGCATTCGGCTGATAGAGTGCCGGCGCCTGGCTGGGATTGTAGAGAGCAGGAACGAAGTTGTTACCGACAAGCAGCTTCTGCGCCAACGAGTACGAGGTGCGCATACCGTAGTCGAGTGTCAGGTGCGTATTCACCTTCCACGTATCCTGCGCATAAAAATCCAATACAGTCGTGCGCGGATCATAGCTCAACAATTTGGTTGTTTGCGTGTAGGTGTAGAGGTTACCCAACAGCACGTTGCTGTACGCAAAGTTGGTGTCATTGGGATTTTGCGAGTTCTGGTCGAAGGCGAATGTACCGACACGATTGTGGTTTGTCTGGAGATACGTATCGGTCTCGTAGTCAACGCCGAACTTGTAGCTGTGCCCTCCACTCACCTTCGTCAAACCATCACTGAATGAAAGATTCAGCACGTTGTCATTGAACGGGAATCGCGAATCCCATCCGTAGCTCGGGATATCTGTGGACACACTGGAGACCCCGCCGAAGGTCACCCCAGGAAACAGGTTCAAGGGGTTGACACCTGAATACAACGAAGGCAGATTGAATCCTGATGCTCCGAGCTGTACCTTCGCGATATTGGCGGGATCGTATCGCGAATACTCGTTCCATGCCGATGCGCCAAAACTAAATTCATTCACAATCGTCGGACTGAACGTGTAGGTCACATCGAGCGAATAGCTTGGTTCTGTGAGTTGGTAGTTAACCGGGAACAGCCACGTGTACTTGTTCGTTGTAGAGCCATAGCCGTTGTTATTGATTGTCGCCTGATTTACGTGCGAATAAAGATGCAGCTTCTCGGTTGGGTCGTAATCGATACGAATGACCTGCTGCTCGTATGACTTATCCGACGAGTAGTTCGTGGTGTAGTTGTAGTTGTTCAAGGTGAGCGACGGATTATCCTGGATGTAGTTGTTCGGATGCGCCGCAATCGTATTGTTGTAAAGAATGTTGAGCAGAATCTGCCCTTGACCGCTGTTCACCGGAACCTGGTTGTTTGTGAAACACCCCGCTCCGCCGCTTGTCGCCGAGCAGGTTCCCGTTAGCGATGGGTTCCGAATGTACAGCAACTTGTCCGTCTTCTGATTCGTCTGGTAAGTCTTTGAAAAGTCTCCGTTCAGCTCCGCCTGCGTCGGAATCCGGAAGTACTTCGTTCCATCTGGCGTTCTTATGGGTGAGTTTTCGATGGAAACAAAGAAGAACAGTTTGTTCCTCGATGTATTGAAATGATTGGGCCAGAAGATCGGGCCGCCCAACGTACCACCGTAGGTGTTGTAGCGGTAACGAGGCCGGGCGATACCTGCTCCGTTGAACTTGTTGAAGTAGGTGTTGGCATTCAGGTCCTCATTGCGGAAGTAGTAGTAAAGGCCTCCATGAAATTGCGAGGTCCCGGCCCTGGTGACGAAGTTGATGTTCGCGCCCGATACCTTGCCGTTGGCGGCCGAGTAACTGGACTCGAGCAGTGTTACTTCCTGGATTGCGTCCATGTTCGGCGGCGTGTCGAAGGTCCCTCCACCGCGCGTATTTCCAGGAACGCCGTCCACGGTGACGAAGTTGTACTGGCTATTGACGCCGTTGACCGTGGGCGTCGCGGTAGTGCTCAGACTGGCGGAGCCCTGCCCACCCACCACACCCGGATTCAGTCGCGTCAATGCCATGGCATCGCGGCCAATCGCCAGCAGATTTTCCATCTGGGCGTTGTCGAGTACTGCGGACCGCTCGGCGCTCGAAGTTTGCAGCGGTGTGATGTCAGCGGTGACCGTTACGGATTGAGAAACAGTGCCAAGCTGCAGAACGAGTGTTCCGGCGTCAAGATTCTGTGACGCACTTAACACCAGCCCCACTTTTTGCAGAGCTTTGAATCCGGCAGCCTGCACGTTGGCGGTAAATGTTCCGGGCTGCACATCGGGGAAGATGAACTCACCATTTGAATTCGTGCGTGTGGTCTCGGCAACGCCTGTTGCCTGGTTCACCAGTTTTACTTCTGCTCCGGGGACTACCGCGTTGCTCTGGTCCACGACGCGTCCGGAGATGGTAGCACTGGAGGTTTGTGCGCTGCCTTGCAGGCTGAACAAACACACCAGAATTGGGACTGCGACTAGCCTCATGAATTTCATTCGCTTGCCTCACTTGCTGTTTGTTACCGCTCATGGCGGTTTCGAGAATGTTGTTGTTAATGCCGGCCTATCATGGCCGGCAAATCCGGTTTCGAGCCGCAAATGTATTCGTATACATTAGTCGACAAGGTCCCTCCTCCTGCGGGGCTGACCCTTCTACTGACATCCGAACCGAGAAAGAATACGTATACATTTGGCACCTTCAAAACAGCGTCCTACACCCCTCCAGGACGCTGCCATCTTACCAATCGTGCTAAAGGCGCAAAGGGTACACCACTAGAAATTCGAGAGCTAGATTCGGCTCCCGTTCCCACCCACACTGATTGTTCAGACTCGCAACATATTCGCTGCGGCGAAAAGCGATTGTCAAGGGAAAAAATTCAGGAAGAGCCGGGGCACGAGGAAAGCCGGCGAACGATCTTTTCGGTGCCGGCAGAGCTTTTCACTGATCGGATAACGTAACTGAGTGCTGTTACGGTATCTATCGTATTGTTCTGCATTAACTTGGCGGGCTCTTACACGCTGCCTGCTTGCCTATGACCGTCATCTTCCGGTAACTGCGCGAGCTTTGTATTTGAGTGTGGGTCCGGCCATGCGAACCCGCTTACGCACTGGCCCGGTCGAGTCCCGGACCACGAGCGAAGTCTCGACCTTGTACTGAATTCCAGTCCGTTGCGGATCATTCAGCAGAGCTTCAAGGGCGGTCACAAAGCTCTTTGCGAGCTCCTTCCGCGAGAGCCGCAGAGTGGTTAATGGCGGGTAGACGATGTCGCTCAGCTCAATGTCATCAAGCCCTACGATCGAAAAGGCACCGGGAACCGAAAGCCCAGCCTTGCGAATGACGCGCAGTGCGCCAATAGCCGTCAGATCGTTGGCGGTAATAATTGCGGTCGGCGGCGAAGGCAGGCGCAACAACTCGGCCATCGCCGCTTCACCTCCGCTAATGCGGTAGTTCCCTTCCCGCAGGAACTGCTGTTCTACCAGCAGGCCGCGCTCCGACATGGCGCGAACAAATGAGTTCTGCCGGTGATCAGAAATCGTCGGCCCGGCCGATCCACCGATATAACCGATCTTCCGATGCCCAAGCTTGTAGAGGTGCTTTATCGCATCCCTCATACCGGTCGTGCTGTCCACCGACACATCGCTAAGGCCTTTGCCTACCAGTCGCCGATCCATGGTAACGAGCGGCACGCGATTATTGACCACCGCCTCGATCGGCACGGTTTCAATCTCCGATGCCAGCAGCACAATACCTTCTACCTGGCTCACCAGCATGCGGTAGATCGTCTTTTGCATGCGCAACGACTGCGATTCGGTCGTTGCCATCAGCATGTTGTGATTCGTATCGGCGAGAATCCCTTCGAAGCTGCGGATGAATTCCGGGAAAAAGGGATTTGTGATGTCGGGAATAATGAGCCCGTATGTGCTGCTTCTGCCGTACTTGAGCGTCGTAGCACTGCCGTTGGGGATGAACTTGAGTTCGTCAATCACCCGTTGAACCCGCTCAGCGGTCTCCGGTCTTACTGAACTCACCCCATTGATAACGCGAGAGACAGTGGCGCTCGACACGCCTGCTATCTTCGCAATGTCCCGCATGTCCATTACTTCAAACCATTCATTGCGAGCAGGCTTTGCTTCGCGTATTCACCTGTCAACTAATTCAATACATATATCACATGAGCGGAATCTACCAAGGCCATCATCCCTCGAGGCCTTCGTACATGGATGCTGGAAGCAGTTAGTTCTTCATTCGCCGCTTGTTTCAAGGATGAGTTTCCAGTCCGGTCTGAAATACACGACGAAGCTTTCCCGACCTGTGTGCTAGGAGAACATCTCGACGAGCCATTCTGATTCTGCTCGATCAGTGATCTGCCGGCGCTTTGAGCTTTCCGAGTCGCTCATATCCGGGATGCACACCGCGCGTCAGCCCCTGCTGATCTGCAACCTTAAGCAGCATCGCAGAAAGTGCCTCGCGCTCTTCTTTATTGAGGGCCATCAGCAGAACATCCTGATGTTCTCGCCCAATCTTTCCGATCCGTTCCAATGCCTCCACGCCCGTATTTGTCAGGTGCAAAGAGTACAAGCGCCGGTCGTCCGGGTTCGGCCTTCGCTCGACGAAACCTCGCTTTTCAAGGCTGTCCAAGAGCGCAACCAATCGACTGGGATGGATCCCGAGCCGGCCGGCAAGCTCCTGCTGGCTTAATCCAGCGGCCACGCGCAGAAGCCGGAGAATCCCCGCATCCGGCGGCGTGAGATCCATAACCTTCAATTTTTCAGCAAATTGCGTGGCAGCGTGAGCTCCGAGTTGGGCAAGGAGAAATGCCGGCTGACTGATTCCCATTCCATGACGATTCATCTTGAAAATAATTATTGCATATCTTATTCATTTATGTAATAAATGATTTTATGAAAAAACAGACTGTTCGATTCCGTGGTCCTTCACTGATGCTGCTGGCTACAGCTCACATCCTGGTCTTTGTAGCTGGCCTGGTATCAGCAGTGGCGCTCCGGCACGGAGCGTCTTTCGTAACCCCCTTTGCGCCTGCCGAACAGATGCGTCTGTTCTTTTCACAAAATTCCACGGCGGTGCGTGTGAGCAACTTCTTCCTGTTCGGTTCTGCAGTGCCCTTCGGGATTTTCACGGTAACGGCGATTAGCCGTTTGCGTTTTTATGGAGTCCGGGCTGCGGGTACGAACATCGCACTGTTCGGTGGAGTGTCCGCGGCTGTCGCATTATTCCTCTCCGGTATGGCAGGTTGGGCGTTGTCAGTGCCTGAAGTTTCTGCCTCCGCCGCGGTTGCGAAAGCAATCTACTTTCTCAGCTTCCTTTCGGGAGGCGCTTTTTATGCAGTTGGGTTCGGGCTCCTGGCTGCCGGAATTTCGATTACAAGCTACTTCACGCGACTACTTCCCCGGTGGCTTGTCGCTCTGGGAATGTTCATTGCGCTCGCTGGAGAAATCTCTTCGCTCAGCTTGATCACGTTCCCCGCCAACTTTTTTATTCCTATCACCAGATATGTGGGCTTTTTATGGATGCTTTTTGCCGCAGCCGCGCTTAGAAAAGATCGAAGAGTGGCAATAGGTTCCGCGGACTCTAGCTCTTCATAGTTGCCTGGGATGAGCAGCAGACACGCGAGGCGGTGCGGCTGCCGTTGAACCGGAGGTTCGGAATGTCACCAACTCGAGAGAGCCGATCCAGCGTGAGTACCGACGCACATCCAGTTTCCGCGCCGCAATGGTTGTGGATCGGATTCTGGTTGTGCATCGCGATCTCTGTCGCCGTGGTCATCCGGCGCGTGATTGCGCTCGCATTTCCCTCACAATCGGGACCGCCGCAGATGGCCGAATTGAATCGGCTATTTGCTTCTCACACGGCATTGACCATGACGCACATTCTTCCCGCGCTGGCGTTCGTTATTGTCGCCCCGTTTATTGTTCTACGCCGATTCTCGCATCTTGCGTGGCCTGAGCGCGTGTTGTTCCCGCTTGGAGCGATCGTTGGTCTCACAGCTTACGCCATGAGCACGTATTCCATCGGCGGATGGATCGAGCGCAGCGCGGTGCTTTTCTTCAACACCTTGTTTCTGTTTTCTCTTGGCCGAGCTTGGCTGTTCAAGATACAAGGCCAGTTTGAGCGGAAGAGGCGGTGGCTGCTCAGAGCCGTGGGAATTCTGCTCGGTATTGCGACCACGCGCCCGGTCATGGGCGTGTTCTTTGCTACAAGCGCGGCGACTCATCTAACACCACAGCGATTCTTCGGATTTGCCTTCTGGATTGGCTTTTCCATCAACTGGATTGTCGTCGAGAGCTGGCTGCACAACTACCGGCCAATCCTGAAAGACTGACCAAAGAAGCTGCATCCGAAAATCATATGCATCCCAAATGCGCGGGAACTCAGTCACTCGCCGATGCAAGCAATCGTGGGTAAGCAACGCTCTGACAAATGACCGCCGCTGCGATCACGGACCGGAGCTCATATGGGCAGAGCTGAACCTCGCCGACGGCGAAGATCTGTATCTTGTGCGGAACTGATTGAAGGCGAGGAGCCCGTTTCCAAGCATTGCCTCCGCGCCTGCACAAAGTGATTCCGTTCACTGAGCGCCACTTGCGCAGGATTCTGCGGGAGTGGGTTTCACATTACAACCGCGGTCGCCCCCATTCTCGCTTGGGTCCAGGAATTCCGGTCTCAAACTCTGCACCTGCCGTTCGGGAGCATCGTCACCGCTTTGAGATAGGGGAACGGGTCAGGTCAACCGCAGTCTTGGGTGGACTTCATCATGAATATGCGCTCGAACGAGGCGCAGCATAGGAGCTGACATGATTTTCGCGGACCACAACGGTCAAAAGGCTAATGGAAATGGCCAAGTAAAGCTCTTCGTCCCGCTGCCCAAAACCGGAAAAGTCGCAGACCTGATGGGGCAGGACGCTGGAATCAGCTTTGTAGCCTCTCCATGGAGCTAGTGGGAACTCCTGTCGGAATTCCGCCGTAAAGTCGGATTTCGGGAAGTTGGTCAAAACCGAGGTTACGACCGCGTATCCGGTTATTCGCCCCTTTCCCGCATTTGTTGGCACCGCAAAACGACCGCGACTCCCTATTGCAACTGCGCATATTCAGCCTTGGCCTGCTTGAGAATGGGAAGATCGTTATCGGCGCTCTTCCACAACGCGAAGAATTTATCGAACGCCTCCTTAGCCTGTACGCTTTGGCCAGCCTGGGCGCGGCCGCGCGCCATCCCCAAGTAGGAAAGCGCATAATATTGGCCCCAGTTTGGATACACCCAGGTTGCTCCCCAACTGGCGCCTTCGTGATCCGTAATTTTCCTAAACTCCGCTTCCGCTTCGGCGCCTTTCTTCATCTGCAAATAAAGCAAACCGCGGACATAGATGGCATCAGGATAAGCGCGTTCGTAGGGCAGAGCAGAGGTCAGCAGCTCGATTCCTTTTTCCAGCTCATTGCGATGCAAGGCGATGATTGCCTCGGTTTCAGGCAGTTGCACGGCGTTCCATATGGTTCCATTCGGCATTGCCTTCGAACCCTCAGCAACAAGCTTCTCTGCGGCAGCGGTTTCACCGCACATTGCCAGAGCCAGTGCGGGACGCCCCAACCTTCGAGCACTCCCGCAATCGCCCGCCAAGGCGTCGGCGCGGGCGTCAGCCTCTTCGAACTCATCGGCGACATAAGCGAGGTTCTCATGACGAGCCCTATCTGCGGCACGTTGAAAGAGCGCGTGCGATTCTCTCCGCTGGCCGTGTTCATTCAGGTGTGCCGCCTGCAATCCAAAACTCAGATACTCATCCGGTTTACCTGCAAACCACTGGATTTCGCGTGCAATCGCGGTTGCATCGTTTTCGAGGTAGGCGAGTTCTAAAAATCGCTGATGTATGCGCGGACCGGCGATGCCGTGCGCCCGGACCTGGGCCGCTTCGCGATCCGCCTCACCGAATTTACCAAGGCAAAGATAGGCGTCCAGGACCCGGCGATAAGGAGCTTCGAAATCCGGTACGAGTTGCACGGCCTCGAGCCCTTCTCGCAATCCATCTTCAAACCGCCCCATATCGTTGAAGGTCAATGCAAGTTGGTTGTGATAGCTCCACACGCGGGGGTAGTGATCGCGCACGGCGATCTGGTAGGTATCCACTTCTTTGTCCAGCTCGCCCGTAGCTCTATAGAAGTAAGCTGTGATTTCGGTTCGCTCAATTTCCGAAACCCGATCGGCCATGCTGAATGCTTTCCGCGCAAACTCGGCACTTCGACCCATATCTCCGGCATTCTCATAAACAACACCAATCAAGTAATAGGCCATCGTGAACTTCGGATCGATTGCAATCGCCCGCTCATACAAGGGAAGAGCAGCTCGAAATTGGCCTTGCTTCATTACGTCTATGCCTTCGCTGTAATCCTGTAGGGCTTCCAGCGATGAGGTAGTTGCCAATTCCAGCGGCTGATTGAGCGCCTTGATTGAGTTGAGCGATTCACCCAGCTTGCCGCGCATTGACGTAGTTGCGGTATCCAGGGCCCGGAGCACATGTTCTTTGTCGTCGGCTTCGACCTGCTCTCGCGCCAGAGTCTTGCCATCCTGACAGGCGATCGCCTCCAACGTGATGGCATATCGTGAGCCCAGCTTTGCAATTGTCCCTTCGATGGTGGCTGCACCTCCTTCACGAACGCATACATCGTGAGCGATCACATGGGTGACGGGACTGCCAGCAGCGACATTCATCAGTCGAAGGTCGCGCTGAGTTACTGCGTCGTCCACGATGCTCAGATAGGGTGATTGCTCCAGCGCAAATGCGAGCCCTTGTCGAAGGGTGCCGTCGAAGATCGGTTCGCCTGTCGAATTTGCAAAGTCGGCCAGCACTACCGAGTCTTTTGCCTTCAACGCCGGTCCGCGATGCAGGAGATACCAGGATACTCCGGCAACGGAAGCAAGCAGCAACACGGCCGCGAGCGCAATCCATTGCCAGCACCAGTTCTGCTTGACTTCGATTTGCACCTTGGAATGACTGGCTGCGACGATTTCGAATCCTTGCTCCGGGACCAACTGCACGTCTTCCGCGAACCGATAGCCGCGGCCCGGGACCGTAACAATGTACTGATGATCCTGCGGGCTTTCGCCGAGCGCCTTGCGCAGTAGGAAGATGTTTCGGCTGAGGTTGGCCTCTTCCACGAAAGTGTCGGGCCACACGCTCTTCAACAGGTCGTCTTTGGTGACCACCTGCTTGTTGTGACGAACCAGAACGAGCAGGATCTGAAAGGCCTTGGGCGGAATTGGAACCGTTTCATCTTCACGCAGCAGCAGTTCCTTTTCAGGATCGAGACGATAGGATCCGAATTCGTAGAATTGCCTCGTCTTCGACGCTGCGTTGGTTGCCATCGGGTGCACCTTGTGTCAGAACCAGAAGGTGGAAGACCCGGGCGCGCGGCCCTCGATGAGGTTCATCCCATTCCGGTGGTCGATTCAGATTTGAGATTGGGCGTTGAGAAACGAGATCCGTCGTACGATTGCTACGGATTTTAGCATGAATTCGGCGGATTTCAGGCCGGTGGGCCTCTCCGAGCACCTCGTCGAAGTTATGTAAATTCTTCTACTTAGATGGCACCGAGAAATCATCAGAAATAATCATCGCGCCTGCAATGACATTCTTGCGCCATTCGGTCAGTCTGCCATCGTGTTCTCCCGTGGGAACGGTTCTCGGGAGACGCAAAGGCAAGAGGGATGGCGAAGTTCACCAGAATAACGATTGAAACCGATTCGCTTCTGGTTCTGCGGGGGCGAGCGCCGATGTGTGCGTGGTGCCCGCAGTGCAGGTCAGAGGTGGAGATGATCCCGTTAAACGAAGTGGGGGTGGTTTCGAATCTGCCAACGGCGGAGGTGCAGGAATGGCTGGAATCTTCGGACCTGCACCACACCACGGCCGCTGATGGTGCTTCTCTGATTTGCCTGAACTCAATGCTCAAACGAATCCGGAGAACGAGAGACGGAGAATCGGAGATCGGCTGATCTCCTTCTCAGACCAAAACCACCATCAACCCAAAAGGAGAACACATGAGACTCAGCAACGCAGCAAAACCATTCACCTTCGCGGTCTTTGCGCTCGCTCTGGCCGCTGCACCCGCGGCGAAAGCCTCCAATAGGACCTGCTCGAACGCGACCCTGAGAGGCACCTACTCAGACCTGGACACCGGAACCATTGTCGGACTCGGGCCATTCGCCGGCGTCAATGTTGACAGCTTCGACGGAAAGGGCAATCTCACCATCAGTGGCATATCAAGCGTGGATGGCAGCGTCTTCCCGGGAGTGGAGTCCGGCACATACCAGGTGAACTCTGATTGTACAGGTACATACACGGTCAGCGGGGGAGGCATCACCGTCGACGCCTTCTTTGTGATCGAGGATGATGGAAAGGAATTGAAGATTGTCATCACAGATCCGGGCAACGTAATCACCTGCATCGCGAAAAAGCAATTTCATAATGATGGGAACTGATGAGAGCACAACAGTCGGTGAAGAGGCGGATCATGATCCGGCCTCTTCACCCGAATGCTCATATCGAGTGCTGGCGGCGATTGATACCTCTGGGACGCCTTGATGGTGGCCTATTCCCTCGATTATTAAAGGTCAGGCTCTGCCGCGCAGACCTTCTTCTAACACTAAGTTGGAAGCGGTTACTTCCCGAAATGCGGTGATTTCGGGCGGGATGAAACCTCTCGCTCTGAGATCAAGCATGCATTGGAGCCGGGCCGATTCTGCTTCCGAACTCCGCAGGTACTCAAGCAGCTTGGTTAAGAAGGAGCCGCGGCGCAAACTTCGCACCACGGCTCCGCCAACATGCGTTTGCGAGCCCAAACAGGCCAAATCGTTCAATCGGGGGTTCGAGATCTTACGGCAGAATCGGTGCCGCGCCGAAGATTGTGCCTGCATCGGGATCGATCACCCGAATAAACGTCGGCTGGCCGGTGGACGCGTCGATTGTGAAGAGTTCGCTGAACGCTGTGGGAGCGCCGTTTGCAAACCCGGTAGGCGCAAGCCGGAATCCATAGAATCTTCCTCTCAACGCGACCGTTGCGCCGAACTGGAAATATGTTGGGCCGACCAGGGTGGCTGAGCCTGTTGCGGGGTTGATGCGATAGAGCGCCGGACTGATGCTGATGTGGGAGGGGTCCTTGTCGAGCGCGAGAGTATTCGGATCAATGTTGAATGCATCGAGGGTGACGTAGAGACTTCCACCTGTGGCGTAGAAGGTTTGATCGCAGAGGTTGAGCGTGCCATCTGAGTTGGTGGTGAATGGCGTCACAGTATCCGGCGGCATTCCTGTTGCTGCAAGGAAGGTCGCCGCACCAGTGTGAGGATCGACGGTGTACAGATTACCGCTAATATCCGCCAGATACAGAATTCCTCCGTATGCGGCTATTGAGAATGCGTTGTAACCGAGGCCGGTGGCACCGATCACTGACATTGCTCCGGTAGACGGATCGATGCGGACCAGGTCGCCTGCATAGGGGTCGGACTGTGCAAGGCTGAGGAGCGATCCCTTCCACCAAACGAGATCGACCATCAATGCGGGCTCCGGCTTTCCTATGGGGAGAAAATGTCCATTGGTGAGATTTACGGCACCAAACTGCGGACCTTTGGCACCGGCGGTGATGACATAGACAAGTTGTGGCGGCGAGGCATGGGCTACTGCGGAACAAATTGTGATGGTGAGCAGGGCGAACCAGATTCTTGGCTGCGCCGCGAGCCAGGACCAGAGGGGCTTTCTTTGGGCGGGAAACAGTTTCGAAGTCATGACGTCTCCTTTGCGGAATTGGGATTTTGTGCCCGTTGCAGCTGGAAGCACTGAAGCAGTGAGTCGAGGCAAATGCAGTCGGACTTGCCCGAATATCGCGAAACGTGCAGTTCACCTCTTGCGATCCAAGATTGAGCCACGTCGTCCGGAAGGATTCCTGCGAGCCCTTCGATTGCGACTACAGCGACCTCAGCGGCACAAACGGGACACCAGGATCGATCTGCACCGAATCGACGGATCGTCGTGATCGTCTCGCTCTCCACGGTGATCCGCGTCGTCTTCACTCGCATTGAACTGTTCCTTCAGGTTTCCGTGCGCCGAGCATGGCCAAGAGTGGCGCAGGCAGAGGACAGTGTCCTCAAAGAACGACTCAAAAAGTTCTCAAAAAGGCTTTGAGAATGGGTAGGTGCCTGAATAAGCTAGCGTTGTAAAGCGGCGCTTGGAATGGTCGCGGTGCAGAATCAGCTACATTTGGGGTTGCCATGGCGGCTGGCACGGGAATCCTGTACGAATTCGGGGTCTACCGGGTGGACCCGGGCAGAAAGCTATTGCTGCGCGGCGATCAGCCGGTTCCCGTCACTCCAAAAGTCTTTGAGGTGCTTCTGATCCTTGTTCGCCGGAGCGGCGAGGTGGTGACTAAGGAAGAATTGATGTGTGAACTCTGGCCCGACTCATTTGTTGAGGAGTCCAATCTGAGCCAGAACATCTTCATGCTGCGCAAGGCCATTGGAGATACGTCGGAGGAGCGGCGGCACATTGTCACGGTTCCGGGTCGCGGATACCGGTTTGTGGGGGATGTGCGGACGGTGCAGCAACAGGGTGAATCAATCCTGATCGCGACGCATACCCGCTCTCAGTTGCTCGTGGAGCAGACAGAACGGCAGATAGAAGTTTCCGCGCCGACTCTCTCGCGAGCTAGGAAATTCAAGGCATGGCAAGTTTACGCAGGTGCGACTGCTCTGATCATCGGGGGAGTCGTGGCAGCCTGGTTCTTATCGCAACGGCGGAATCATCCCGCAATCCTGAAAGAGAATGATCCCGTGTTTATCGGTGATTTCAGTAATACGACGGGAGACGGGGTTTTCGATGAGACCCTGAGGCAGGGGCTTGTAGTGCAACTGGAGCAGTCTCCGTTTCTCAGCCTCATTCCAGAAAACCGAATCCGTCACACGCTCGAGTTGATGGGGCAGCCAGCGGATAAGCCACTTGGGGCGGATCAAGCGCGAGAGGCTTGTGTCCGTGCCGGAGGGGTTGCACTGCTTGATGGGTCGATCGCGAGGCTCGATTCGCAATATGTCATTGGTCTCCGAGCAGTGGATTGCCAAAATGGTGCGACCCTCGATATGGAACAGGATCAGACCGCTCGGAAAGAGGATGTACTGAATGCGCTCAGCCAGATTGCCGTCCGTTTCCGATCTCGGGTGGGCGAGTCGTTGGCCACGATCCAGGAGCACGAAACACCCCTAGCTGATGCAACTACGCCGTCGCTTGAAGCGCTCAAGGCCTACAGCATCGGTCATCGGCTGATCTCTACGACCGGGGCAGAGCATGCGCTGCCGTTTTTTCAGCGCGCTGTTTCGATTGATCCGAATTTTGCGATGGCATATGCACTGCTGGGCCGCGCCTACGCCGATCTTTCTCAAGATGAGTTGTCTGCAAAATACACTGCTATGGCCTACCAGCTGCGCGATCGTACCAGCGATGCTGAAAAATTCTGGATTGAGGCCGCCTATGAAATGCAGGTGACGGAAAATATGGAGCGGGCACAGCAGGTTTGCGAAGTCTGGGAGAGGACCTATCCCCATGACGTAACTCCCGCCACGTTTCTCGCGGGAATCATCTATCCCGTTTTTGGGCGATGGGATCAAGCGGTTGAAGAGGCCCGAAAAGCGCTCGACGTGGATCCCGATTTTCTGGTTACTTTTGCCGTCCTTTCAGGAGCGTATGAATCGCGCGGCTCGCTCCAGGATGCTGAAAATACGTTCAAGCAGGCAGAGGCGCGCAATGTTGAGATTCCTGAAGTATTGCTTGCGCGATACGACGTAGCATTCCTCCGCGGGGATGAGAAGGAGATGGATCACGTCACTCAACTTGCAAGCGGCAATCAACCGGTCGAGGAGTGGGTTACACAACATACAGCCTCGGTTCTTGCCTATAGAGGCCAGGTACAAAAAGCCCGAAGGGCGGCGGAGAATGCCGAGACCTTCGCCCAGCAGGCAGGCAACACTGAAGCGGCTGCGCTCTATAAGGCAGGAACGGCCATCTGGGAAGGATTGTTCGGAAACAGGAGTGAGGCTGAGCGGTCGGCTGATGCAGCGCTCAAGCTGTCGACTAACCGTGGTGTCGAGTATGGAGCGGCTATCGCGCTGGCCCTCTCCGGCCAGCCGGTGCGCGCGCAACGGCTGGCCGACAATCTCGACAAGCGTTTTCCTGAAGACACGTCTGTCCAGTGCAGCTATTTGCCTTCACTTCGCGGGCAGATAGCGTTGGACCGCGGCAACCCCACGCAGGCACTCGAGCTGCTGCAAAAGGCCGTGCCCTGCGAGATCGGCACGCCTCGCACCGCTATTCATGCAAACTTCGGAGCAATGTATCCGACATTTGTACGCGGTGAAGCGTTGCTCGCTCTCAAGAAGGGCTCTGAAGCTGCCAGGGAATTCGAGAAGATCGCCGATCATCCCGGCGTCGTGGTCAGTGATCCCATCGGCGCCTTAGCGCGCCTTGAGCTGGGCCGCGCCGATGCAATCGCCGGTAACCAGGAGAAGGCACGCTATCAATATGAGGGCTTTTTATCGCTTTGGAAAAGTGCTGACCCCGATATTCCACTGCTGACCCAGGCGAAGAAGGAACAACTCAGCTTGCAATGTTGCGCATCGCACTAGGATTCAAGAAAAACACCTTGACTTTCCAAGCACGCACACACACTCTCGCAATCATTTGTCGCGTTGCCGCAATTCGCGCTCTCATGGATCGAATCGGTCGGTGTATTGCCCTCTATCGTCACCTTACCTCGAAATGCGCCGGGAATGGGTCATGGAAGAATATGCGGCTTTCCGCTCAAAATGTGTAATCACAATCCTGTCTATGCTCGAAATTGTGACCCAAAACCCGAAAACTGTAGCAGGAGTAACTAGAAGTAGATTGTCAGTTGAGGTCCTCTGGAAGGATAACCAGGAGGAATCAACATGCCGAAGAAGCATCACTCGGAAGAGCAGATTATTTCCGCGCTGAAGCAGTATGAGGGGTAAGCGTTCGAAATTCCCCTCTGGCCATGCGGTACTTTGTGGGATAAGTATGGCTGCTTGATGCATGCAGATGAGGTGCGTGTCGACGGACGAGGAAGGAATGGACAACGGAGGAGAAGCGCCGGATTGTCGAGCAGACGCTTACGTCGGATGCGTCTGTGGCGATGGTGGCCCGGCAACATGGCGTGAACGCCAACCAGGTGTTCTATTGGCGGAAGCTGTACCGTACCGGAGCTTTGACTGTAGTCGATTTTGCACCTGTCAAAGCACCGAAAAGCCACAAACTTCAATTACGCCCGGTTGAGCGGCGCTGCGGACTTCGATCAAAAGGAGTTATTTTCGACAGATTTCCATAAACTTCAATAGCCGGTTGAATCTGCTTTGGGAGCAGAGGGTCGGGGGTTCGAATCCCTCCGCCCCGACCATTTGAGATTATTGATACTTCCAATGATATTGGAGATTTGAGCCACGCATCTGTCTTTATCTCGCAATGAAAAAATGGCTTCAGCCGTTGAGATGAGGCTCCCGTTTGGGAGAGGCCGATCTGACCTTTATGGATAAAGCGATTCACAAAGTTGTCTTTAGCGCGTCCTCCTTTGTATAGTCAGGTAGTTTCGTTTTTGAAAACTCTTCGACCCCCATTAAATGCTGGATGGCGCGGGATACGCAGAAATCGTTTGCTGAACCTCCGCGAACAGATCGCGACGCCCGCATCCAGCTGAGGAAAGTCAAGGACTCTACCTGGCATGAACCGACGCAAGTTCCTCATCTGCTCATCGGCTGCTGCAACAGCTTCACTTTCCTCCACCCCGCTCGTTGCCAGTATTGCCGCGGACGAAGCGGGCGTTGCCGTGCTCGTGGTTGATACGGACCGCGCGTCTGTTCCCATTGATGAGCGCATCTATGGTCAATTCCTGGAGCACATCAATCACTCCGTGGAAGATGGTCTCTTTGCAGAACAGATCCGTGGTGCGGGTTTCGAGGGTCCAGACTTTCAGATTTATTGGGAACCCATCTCTCAGCAAGGCCATGTCGAAATTGCTGAACTAGATTTTCAGAATGGCAAGAAGAGCGTCCGTCTCCGCGTCGACGATGACGAGGCGGGTATCCGGCAGAGGCGCATCTTTCTTGAGGCCGGCACGAAATACGAAGGCTCTCTTTGGGGCAAGAGAGAAAGTGGCTCCGTGAGGCTCACCCTACGTATCGTCAGTTCCAACGGCAATGTCATCGCGTCACTTCCGCTTGCGCTTACCGGAACCGACTGGCACGAACTTCCGTTTTCATTCACCAGCCATCTCCACGACACACAAGCCTCTATCGAGATCGTTGCCTCCGGGCGTGGCACGCTCCTCATCGACTTCCCTTCTCTCATGCGCTCCGATGCACGTAATAACGGGATGCTCCGTCCAGATCTTCTCGATGCTCTCCGTGCCCTGAAACCCTCCTTCATCCGCTGGCCTGGAGGTTCCTTTGCCTCTACTTACAAGTGGAAAGAAGCTATCGGCCCGTATGCCGCGCGCGGTTATCACCCTAATGTGTACTGGGGCAATTATTCCGATTACGCCGGCTTCGGCACCGACGAGTTTCTCGGCCTCTGTCAGCGGCTCAACTGCGAGCCGCTCATCGTCCTCGCTGCTCCAACAACCAAGCAAGAGGATCTTGATTACGCCATGAACTGGGTCCACTATCTCAATGACCCAGCCACTACCGAGTGGGGCCGCCTGCGCGCACAGAACGGTCATCCCGAGCCTTACAATGTCCGCTACTTCCAAATTGACAACGAGCCTATGAACAACGGCTTTACGCCGGAGTCTTATGCCGAAATCGTCAATGTATACGGCGGCCAGCTTCGTGCCATCGCTCCCAACGCCCGCATCGTGGCCTGCGGGCAAAAGCGCTCCAATGATATGGACTGGAGCGAGAAGGTTATCGACATAGCGGGCCAAAACTTCGACATCCTCGGCTGTCACAACTATGAGTACGAGCCCGACAACTTCGCCTCCGGCATCGACCGCATTCGCGGCTATCTCACAAAGCTCCGCGATTATGTCCGCGCCTCTAAGTATCCGAAGATTGAAATTGCAGTCCTCGAATGGAGCCTGCAGCACACCTACGATTGGCGCGCCGGCCTGCACGCAGCAGGCAGCCTTATCTTATATGAGGAACTTAGCCCTGGTCTCACAATGACCTGTCCCGCTCTCCTCATGCGCAACACTACCGATGATCCCAAGTGGACCTCGGCTATCTATCACGATCATGTCTCCTGGTTCCCAGGCGCCAGTTACATTGTCGAGAAGCTGTTCCGCCAACACTTCGCTCCACGCTGTCTAGCTTCCACTTCTGGTGTTATCCACGACATTCCTGACCGCAAGTCGCTCTTCGATAAGATCTCCACCCAGATTCCCTCCGGCTGGTCGCCTGACTCCCTGGATGCCATCGCCAATGCAAGTGATGACGGCCAGCGCATCGTCATCAAGGCCGTCAATTATCGCGGGAACCGCAATACGCTTCTCATCCGCATGCAGGGAAAGGCCGCTCCCGATCGCGCCACCGCGACCCTCCACACAATTAGCGCTAAACTCAACGATCAGGCATCATTGGAAAACCCTGACGTCATCGCTCCTGTTTCTCGCTCTATCACCTATACAAAAGATCTCACCATAGACCTCGATCCCTATACCGTGGCCGTTCTCGAGATCCGAGGAGACAAAAACGGGAGCGAAAGATAAAGGCAATTGTCGGCTGCAAAGTCATGATCTACAACCTCTCATTACGAGGTGGCCGCCGAATATCAAAATGAAATATTGAGAAGCTTTTCTCAACGTATCATCGCCGGCGCTGCCGTCGCGTTCCATTAATGTTTTCTATCACTGAGGATCGCAGCCGGGAGGCCCTCGAGGATTCGGGTAGTGGAGTCAAAGACCCCACTACCAGGATTCGGCTGTAGGCAAATTTGTGACGGGCACAGCACTCAGAAGGCATGCACACCAGGTAAATCAATCGAAAACTCTTATCTTCGCTGGATTTCCACCTAGGCTTCAAATAAACGATCTAATCTGCTTTGAAAGCAGAGGATCGGGGGGGTGCGAATCCTTCCGGCGAATCGCAGAGGTCCCGTATGATCCGATGACCGCTTCCTCACTTTGAGCGTGCTGAACTCGCAATCTGCTATCTATACCTACCGGTGTGACTTCGCAGGCAACCCAACCTGCGACACCTGCAGCTAGAATTCTAGCGAGGCATGGCATCTGCTAGACTGTTGAGCAAATTGCTAGCGAGGTGATCTATGCGTCTTCGGTATGTTTGCACCGCTTTAATTCTAAGCGGCTGTATGTTAACGGGCTCTGCGCAAACGGGTTCGACAAGTGCGAAGGGGCCCGCCGGCACACAGATGTCGCCGGTGCAGGCGCAGGATGAGTTGCTGAACCTCTTCGAGCATGAGTTTATGGGAGTCGCGCAGGCAATGCCCGCGGACAAATATGGTTTTGCACCTACTGGGGCGATCTTTACGACCTCGCAGGGTGCGAAGTATGACGGGGTTCGCACGTTCGCGCAGGAGATATCGCATGTCACGACGGCGAACTACTACTTCGCTTCGAAGATTCTCGGGGAGAAGATGCCGGTTGATCCGAAAAGCATCCAGGGTCTGACGACGAAGGAGGATCTGGTGAAGGCTGCCGCGGATTCTTTCGCCTATGCGCACAAGGCGCTAGCGTCGATTACTCCCGAGAATGCCTACGCTACAATTGACGGCGTCGATGGTCTGCATACGCGATCGGTCATCGCATCGTTTATCTCTGCGCACGGATTCGACCACTATGGGCAGATGGTCGAGTATCTGCGCATGAACGGCATTGTGCCTCCGGGCTCGAAGTAAGCCCATGCTGAATAAGGAGAGGGCGCCGGCACGGCCAAAATTTCATGAGGCTGATCATGCGACCCGGAAGAAGATTTCCTGACCGTGCCTAATTTCTACTCCATCGGGCATTCCAACCTCAGCCTGGAAGCATTCGTTGCCCTCCTCGAAGAGGCGAAGATCCCGTTGCTGGTGGATATTCGGTCTTTCCCGAGGTCAAGAAGCAATCCGGTCTTCAATATCGAGAGCCTTCCTTCCGATCTAAGCCGGATTGGTATTGACTACAGGCACATGCGCGCTTTAGGAGGCCGCCGCACCAAGCAGAGCAACGTCGAAGAGCGCGTGAACGCAATGTGGCGTGTTCGGGCCTTTCATAACTACGCTGATTATGCGCTCGGCGAGGACTTCGCAAATGCTTTCGCAGAGCTTGTTCACTTAGGTCAGGATCGACGGGTTGCGATCATGTGTTCCGAGGCCGTATGGTGGCGATGCCATCGGCGCATCGTGGTGGACTACCTATTGGCAAATCACCTGCCGGTCAATCACATCATCCCTCCGAACCAAGTGGTGCCCGCAGCGCTGACTCCAGGCGCGTCGATTACCGCTGCCGGAAAAGTAGTGTATCCCGCTGCCGCATAAGCGATAGAGTTGGTTTCGGTGTTGGCGATATCGGTCTATACACCACCGGAAAAGTCCCTGCCCTCGGCACGACCGGTGCGCTGCAGAATGACATTATCACGGTGCAGGTGATAGCGTTTCCTCACAATCTTACTGGGGAATCTTCGATGGCACATTCACGCCGCACCTGGATGAAAACCGCCGCCATGGGCTTGGGCGGCCTGCTCGCGAGCGAGCGCAACCTTTCCGCGCAACCGGTCAACCACGGCTGCGCTTTGGCCGACCCGCGCGACGAGATCAAGATAACCGGACTCGAGATCATCCCGGTCAACTCGCTGCGCAGCATCCTCGTCAAGATGCACACAGAAGCCGGTATCACCGGCATCGGCGAGGGCACCGTGGAGGGGCGCATCCCCACCGTGGTCGCCGCCATCCAGGAAATCGAGCCCTATCTTATCGGCAAGGACGCGCGCCGGCCGGCACACCACTGGCAGGCAATCTACAAGCATGCGTTCTACCGCGGCGACATTGTTCTCACATCCGCGCTGGGAGCGGTCGACATTGCCATGTGGGACATTAAGGGTAAGGCCCTCGGAGTTCCAATTTATGACCTTCTGGGAGGCCCTACGCGGGATCGCATCAAGTGCTACGGGCAGGCAGAAAGCGTCGAAGAAACCCGAACCCACGTGCTCGCCGAGGGCTACCGCTCGATGAAGACCAGCGTCTCGTCCACGCGTGGTCGGCTGTCCCGCTCTTCCGAGAGCCCCTACTACATCGATGGCTTTGTCGAGAAGGTAAAGGCGATTCGAGAGCTCGTCGGTCCCGATTTTGACCTGGGAATCGAGATGCACGGCGAGCATGAGCCGCCCGCCGCGATGGAGATCATCAAGGCGCTCGAGCCCTTCCGCCCCTGGTTCTATGAGGAGCCGATTCAGTTCCAGAATCTGCCCTTGATGGCGGAGATGGCGAAGAAAACGACATTCCCCTTCGCTACCGGCGAGCGCATGGTGACCAAATGGCAGTTTCGCGATCTGCTGACCGCGGGCGCGGCTCAATTACTGCAACCGGACGTCACGCATGTGGGCGGCATCACCGAGCTGAAGGCGGTGGCCACGCTCGCGGAGGCCTTCTACGCCGATATGCTGCCGCACTCGAAGGAAGGGGTAGTGGGCTTCGCCGCCTCGATGCACGTGGCTGCGTCGATTCCGAACTTCCTGGCGCATGAGGTGCCCTCGCTACAGGCGGTGAAGGGAGGGCCGCCCAATATCGAGCGTAGCCCCATGGGGAAGAGCTACATCAAAAAGCCGTTCGTGATGACCGAGGGCAACATCATCCTGAAGGGCAATCTGGACGGGCCGGGGCTCGGCATCGAGCTCGATGACAATCTCATCGATAACGAACGCGGTATCCCGGAATGGAAGTTCCCGGAGATGTGGGATGCAGTTGACGGCTCGGCACGCGACCATTGAGATTTGCGACATTCGATGGCAATCCGTATTTTTGACAAGAGACAGCCATATAGCCAGCCCCGCTGATGTGGCCCTTGGTTCCGGCGTGTGGGCCGTTCCGGGCGAGCACGGATGAAGACGGCAGAGCGGGTGATGGATTCGCTGCCGAACTACGGATCAAACTGAGGGAGATGTGATGGACGGAAGAACTGTGAAGGCCGGTTTACGCTCCGCATTGACATCGGGCGGGATGACACTCACCGTGATTTCACTCTACGGGCAGCAAACACCGTCCTTGACGCTGGCTCCCGCCAAGATGGCGAAACTCGGCTCTGTCGATTCGAGATTCGTTTCGTACAACGTGGAGATGGTCGAAGTAACCGGTGGACGCTTCTGGAAGGCGATAAAACCTGGAACTGAAAGTGGACCTGGATCGAATCCACTTGCGCAGGTGCAGAATCCGAACCAGCAGGTGGGCGATAATGCCGCCATTTTCCAATACCGCCCGCCAATCGATCTGAAGAATGCACGCCTTAGAAAGCTGGCATCTGCTCTGGGTCCCTCCTATATCCGCGTCAGCGGATCCTGGGCAAACAGTGTGTACTTCCAGGACGATGATAAGCCGGCATTAAAAGAACCACCAAAAGGATTCCGCAGCGTATTGACTCGCGGCGAATGGAAAAGTGTGATTGATTTTTCGAACTCAGTCGACGGAAAGATCGTAACGTCTGTGGCCATCAGCCCGGGGGTCAGAGATGCAAACGGGGCCTGGTTGCCGGATCAGGCGAAGGCATTCTTTGATTACACAAAATCTATCGGCGGAAGTATCTATGCCACCGAGTTCATGAATGAACCAACGTTTCCTGGCCCCGGCGGTGCGCCATCCGGCTACGACGCAGAAGCATATGCAAGAGATATCAAGGTATTCGAGCCGTTCCTGCGCAGCGAGTCGCCGCACACGATCTTTCTTGGGCCGGGAGGAGTGGGAGAAGGGATTTCACTGATGCCAAGCGGCGCGCCTGCAGGTATGCGGATGAAGTTGCTCGAAACTGCTGACCTGATGAAGGTGACGCCGCCCGTTTTCGACGCCTTCTCCTATCACTTTTATGGAGCCGTATCGCACCGATGCATGGGGAATCTCACGGTTGAGCAGGCGATGACCTCCGAATGGCTTGACCGAACTGACAAAGTTGAAAATTTTTATGCGGCTATACGTGATCACTATCTTCCCGGCAAGCCGATGTGGCTGAATGAAACTGCTGAGGCCGCCTGTGGTGGAGACAAATTGGCGAGCCAGTTCGTAGACACGTTCCGTTTTCTCAATCAACTTGGCACACTGGCACAGAAGGGTGTGCAAGTTGTCATGCATAACACTCTCGCATCGAGTGACTACGGTCTTCTGGACGAAGATAGCTACGATCCTCGACCGAACTACTGGGCAACTCTATTGTGGAAGCGCTCCATGGGAGCAGTCGTCCTCGATCCCAATACGTCGAAAGTGGAGAGTCTCAGGATCTACGCACATTGTGCAAGTGGCAAAAGTGGCGGGGTCACAGTTCTTGCGCTGAATACAGATACTACGAATGAAAAGACGCTGGAGATTCCAATTGCGGGCGAGCGTTACACGCTGACTTCTCCTGAACTCACTAGCGCAAGCGTCCTGCTGAATGGGGTCGAGTTGAAGGCAGCACCTGACGGGTCGATTCCCTCTATTCGCAGCCTGCACATTGCGGCAGGCGACGTTCGGCTCCCGGCGGCAAGTATCACCTTTATCAATTTCCCTGCGGCGCAAAACAAAAACTGCGCCCAGTAAGATTCATGCCCGGGCAATGGCTGGTGATCTTCCGGTCTTGTCAACCCCGAGGATCAGAGTGGTGGCCTGGTTTGGGGATGTCGCATGTAGCCATGATTCCCTCTGTACGTGATACTCTGCAAATGATCGGGCTATCCCGATCGGAAGCCCTGTCGACAATTCTCAGTTACGATGGGCTGTGAAGAAATCTCTCCGGCAACATGCCAATAACGCCGTCTCCGATAAGGGCAGAGGAATATTCGGATTTTTAAGGATTTTAGGGCCTGGACTAATCACGGGGGCAGCAGATGACGATCCTTCCGGAATATCCACCTATTCGATAGCTGGGGCCTCGTACGGATACGCAACCCTCTGGACGGCTCTTCTTTCGTTTCCTTTAATGGCCGCTGTTCAGTTGATGTGCGCTCGCCTAGGAATGGTGACGGGGCGAGGACTCGGGAGCGTCATCCGCACCCGGTACGCTGGCTGGGCCTCCTGGCTTGCGTGCTTCATCGTGATCGCGGCGAATGTCTTCAATATCGGAGCGGATCTGGGAGGCATGGCTGACTGCATGCAAATGATGACAGGCATTCCAGCTTATCTTTGGACACCGATATTTGCGATCGTCATCATCGCTCTTATGCTTTGGACCTCATATCGAACCATAACGCGTGTTTTCAAATGGTTGACCTTAGCCTTGTTCGCATACTTCGTTACCGCGTTCCTTGCCCGCCCCGTATGGTCGAGCGTAGTTAAAGCCACCTTCGTTCCCCACCTGGAATGGTCACGATCCTATTTGGCGGTTCTTGTCGGTATTCTCGGCACAACCATTTCTCCGTACCTGTTCTTTTGGCAAGCTTCGCAGGAGGTTGAAGAGGACCGTGATCGCGGGAAAACAACGGTAGCCGAGAGAAGGGGTGCTACCGAAAAAGAACTGCGCGCAGCACAAACCGACGTGGTGACGGGAATGCTGCTTTCGAACCTCGTCATGTATTTTCTGATCCTCACGACAGCCGCCACATTGAATGCGCACGGCATAAAACAGATTGAGACAGCGAAACAAGCGGCCGAGACCCTGCGTCCTCTCGCGGGAAACGCTGCGTACCTACTCTTCACTATTGGCATCGTTGGCACCGGTATGCTTTCCATTCCGGTATTAGCTGGTTCTTGCGGTTACGCAATGGCGGACGCAGCGCGGTGGCGTGCAGCGTCTCTCGGGGCACAACCAAAGAGGGCACCAAAATTCTATGCCGTGATTGTGATTTCCGTTCTTGTCGGAATCTGTTTCGATTTCTCGGGACTCGATGCCATGAAGATGCTTTTCTTGTCGGCGATCCTGAACGGAATATTGGCGCCGGTCCTGGTTGTGATGGTCGTTTTGCTCACCTCGGACCGGAAGGTCATGGGGGCAAAGGTAAACAGTGCCTGGATGGCGGCAATCGGATGGACCTGTGCCTTGATGATGGGAACCGCAGCTTTGGGACTCTTATTTACGCTCTGAAGGTGTGCGGAGACCAAGCGTGGGTCAGACTTCGAGATGAGATCAAAACAAGAACGTCGGACCCCTCTTTCGGGTTGCCATTCTAGCTGTTGTGGCCTCTGAAAGACCAGGAACCACTCGATTAACACGGCTACATCGCCTGACGCGCTATTGCGGAACGCCGTCGTTTGCACCGGCTTGTCATGGAAGGTTCAGAGTCTGTTTGCCTGGAAGCAGAGGCCAGTTCTTCCCTTTCCAAGTCAATTCCCCACTGAGACCATCTGGCAACGTAACCGTCGCCGCCCAGTGATCTTCCGTGCGAGTGTATTCGGTGCGAATAAGACCACGAGAATGGGGCATCGTCACCTCAAGATGGGTGAGGCCCTTCAGATGAGGCGTGATGTGGACTCGCTTGAAGCCGGGTGCGCCAGGAGCAATCCCCGCGACAATCGTCAGCAAATCGTAGTTGGGACTGGCGCTCCACGCGTGGCAGTCAGAGCGCGTCGGTTCCGGAGTCTCTGCCCAGGTGCTCAGCCCAAGGTCGAGCATGTTGTACCAGGGGTTAAGTTGACTCAAATAGAGATCACCCATTCCTGTATGTTCGAACGCTCGATGAAGATAGAAGCGAAAATAGTAGCTGGGCTCGGAGAGTGGTGGAATCGTTTTGCCGTCAACTACAGCACTTTCGTTCGGCTTCGATCCGATGAGCCTCCGTAAAATTTGCGGCTGTTGGTCACGTGGTGCGACATCGAGCAAGACCGCGAGAATATTGGCCTCCCAACTCCACGAGTTTTTCGCAGGAGTGTCAGCGTAGAGGCCATGTTCGGAATCCCAGTTCTCCCGATTGAGAGCATCGGCCGCACGCTGAATGATCTCTTGATAGTCGCGCACCCGTTCCTGGCTTCCGTAGTGCGATTCCATTTCTGCGGCGGCCTGCAATGCTTCGACGAATTGCAGCGTGAGGAATGTCGATCCACCGTCTGCAGCTTGTGGTGGTACACCAGAGCGATAAGTGCCGGTCCAGTCCGCAAACTCCCACCATCCGACCTTTCCCAGCAATCCGTCGTGACGCAGGTGAGTTCCGTACCAATCGAGAACGGTTCGAGTGTGCGGCAAGACTTCCTGCACGAGCGGAAGATCGTCAACATACATCCAGTAGTCGTGGAGCATGTTGACCCAGATCAGCGAAAACGTCGGGATGAATTGAGGCAACCCAGATGGGTATCTGCTTTGAGTGATGCCTTCCGGCGTTCGTGAATCATCGATATTTGTAATGGCTTGGCGAGCCAGACGCGCATCGCCGGTCATCACATACGAGATCAGCGCTTGAATTCGGGTATCGCCGACATATTGGAGCTGCTCCCAATAAGGGGCATCCATATAAGTCTCGTGCGCGCACAGCCGGGCGGTTCGCCATCCGGTTTGCCAAATCTGATCAAGCCTGGGAATATCTCCTGAGATGGCTGCCTTCGCGTCGAAGGGATATGCCGAAAACCACGCGTGAAGTGAGTCGAGCTTTAATGGCTCCGACTTGGTTACAACTTCAATCTGCAAGTAGCGCCAAGTCCGCCACCAAAGCGGTTGGAAGATTTGCTTTTCGCCTCCGCCTGCGATGAACTCGTCGGTAATGCCTTCGATATGACGATTCCCTACTTCATTGCGATTGCCTTTCTCACCTTGAGCATCATAGAGCGCTTCGGAATATGTGACATTGATCTCAGCATCTCGGCCTCCGCTCACAGTCAATTCTGGATAAGCGGTCTCTAGCACTTGATGATCGAGAAGGAGCGTGACCCGTGAGTTCGACGGAATTGTCAGAGATGACGACGGGAAATCAGTAGCCGAGGGGAGTCCATCGACACGTACCGTGATTCTGGCGTCGACGAGGCGATGTTCCATCGGCGGTAACGGATCTTGCGTCAACTCCCAACTATTGCCCGAATCCTGAGCCTCTCTCGTCGCAGCGTGACCGAGAAGCCGTGGGGTCTGCCAACCGGAAGAACTTGTCTCAGCTTGATCCCAAGCCAAATCGAGTATGCGGCCATCGATCTTTTCCGCCGGGCCTGCGGCATAGTAGCCGCGAGCCGTGCTGTGCTTGATCGCGGCGCGGCCTGGCTCCTCTCGAACCAGCCAATCCGCACCAGTATTGATAGCAGCTTCAGCAGCTGTATCGCCCTGCATTAGAAATCCTGTTCGGTTGGTCATCTGTGCAACAGGCGCCAACTCTCCGAAGTTCCAGACGACAGCAGCTATCGTATTTTTCCCTGGCCGCAAAAATGGAGAGAGATCGACGGTTTCGAAACGCCAATGGAACAGATCTCCGCGTGCCGGGCCTTCGGCCACATACTTCCCGTTTACGTGCAGAAGGAATCGATTATCGGCGCTGACGTGAACCCAAAAATGCGCAGGAACGCTTGGAACTGATATCTCTCGACGAAAGTAAAAGACTCCGGCAGAGGTTGGCGCGGCATTCGGCGCCGCGATCCAAAAGGCCGGCCAGCGAGCGGCGATGAGCTCGGGGTTAAGTGGAACTTCACTTTGCTCAGCCCAGGCGGAGAGACCGCAAACAACCAGGACGGTCCACAAAAGGCAAAAAGTGCGTCGTCTCAAAGAAAGCCCCCGAGAACAAATTGCCGACAACCCTATCTTCTTTCTCATGGCTCCAGCCGCTCCCACAGCTGCCGCTCAAGACTAAATGGATCGTCGACTACTTTGCATTGTTGATCTCCATAGTCGCTCGGGTTTCCGTGTCGTAGGCGTGCCACGTTGGCTGGCCTTTTGCTCACGGATGCCCCGTCCGCGCAAATGTGCTCCACATCTCGCTCATGTTCTGCGCAGTCTTCAGGCTGTCCGGACCGGTGTCCATCATCGTGCGAGTCGCCGTCTGGGGAGGTTCCCCATTCGAAACGGGCGCGCTGGTTTGGATGAGATCGAACTTGTATGCGATCTCTAGCTAACGAAGCAAATCTTTTGGGCATTCGGAAGATGAGGCCGCTCACCGCCGGCGTCGAGGCGCTCGGCAGACCACACGATTTTTCCACGCGCGCAATAGTATCATTCTTTGTCTATTTGACCTTAAACTCGATCGCGCCCAAAGAGAGAACCTTCCGTATTCCCCGTGGGCGGATTCAGCTCTTCAGCTTGCGATGCAGTGGCCGTTACGCTGGTCGCAGCGATTGGTCCGGATTCATTCTCGCGATTGGCTCTCGCCAAAATCCAGGCCTGCAATTCTTCCAGAAGCGTCATGGGATGCTCCTGGAACCCAACACACGCATACGCGGCCGAAGATCGAAATGGATCTTTGATGAGCATGAGAATATCGACTCCTGCCTGAATGGGTTGCTGCATCGCAAACTTTAGTGCGCCAGGATCTGCTCAAAGTATGCCAGCGCCCGCGGATCGTGGGTCTGGCCAAGCCAGAAGATTGCATCTTTCTTCACCGATGGATCGGGATTGGTCTGTGCGACATGCAGCAGTTCTGGCACTGCCTGGTCCTTCGGCAACTGGCTGAGCGCAAATACCGCCTTCTTCTTCACGCCAACTTCGGGATCGTTCTCAACAGTGTCCTTCAGCATCGCCACTGCCTTAGCGCCTGCCTTCTGGCCAACCCAGAAGATTGCCTGTTCACGAACGTGAACGTCCTGATCCGACTTTGCCATGAGGATCAGATCGTCGATCGCCGCGGGATCGTGATTGACAAAGAAATCGAAGCTCAGCTTCTTGCGAAATTCCGGATCGGAATCCGCAGCCAGCTTCTTCAACGCAAGATAACCATCGTGGTCTCGACCCGCTCCCAGCCAGAATCCGGCCTTATCCCGCAACCACAGCGGATTGGATGATGCCGCAAAGCCCTCCAGAACAGCTGTTGCCTTCGCATTCTCATGCACTGCGATCGCGGCGAGTGCTTCATCGGTCAGATGCTTATGATCCGCTGTCACCTGACTGGCTAGCCACGCAATGCTATCGTCGGCCTTTACATCGGTCAGCCAAGTGAACGACACTCCTCCGGCATCGAGCCGGCAACCACTGCCAATTGAGCGAATCTTATCCACTGCACCGTGATCGATTCGCACCAAAATGTTGACGTTCGTCTGCGGCGCCTCATCGGTGTCATTCGACCGGAACCCATGGTCAGAGCTTTCGAGCTGATAGACGCCGCAGCACCCATCTTCCGCAGTCGATTGCATGTCACCGGAACATACGGAAAAACGATGCCCTGGAATGGCCGCTATCTCATACCCTAGCCAGAGCGGAGCATTTGCCTGCTCAAAATGATTCACGGCTGCGGCCAGGCCCGCACTGGCCGACTCAGTGTGAAGTTCAGCGTTGATTACCTTCGTCTGCTGCGCCATCGCCAGCGTCGACACTCCGAGAACCGCCGCCACAAACCAAGCTCGTTTCATGGGGATTCCTCCTCTACTTGTTCAGAATTTCCAGCATGTATTTCGTGGCTTCCGGATCATGCATCAGGCTGAGCTGCTGCACGAGGTATTGCTTCATCTCCACGTCCTTTTCACTGCGTGCGAGCGAGATCAGATCCTGAGCGTCATTGGCGAGGAACAGCGCTTGTGCCACAGCGCGCTTCGTCTCGGTATCGGAATTCTTCTGATAAGTGTTCACCAGAGCGGGGGCCACCGACATTCCTCCGGCGATCCCCAGGTTGCGAATTGCCTTCCGTCGCAGTTCCGGGTCCTGCTCCGACTGGGCTATCTCCGTCAGTGGAGACACGCCATTGCGACCGCTCGGAATCAACGCGTTGATGACCTCCGCCTTTGTCTCTGCATCGTTGGTTGAGCGGTAGATTGTCAGCAGTTCCTGACCCGCGTTCATTGGGCCCAGCGTCTTGATCGCCGTCTTCACCAACTCCGGATCCTTCTCCTGACGCACCACTGCCAGCAATTGCGACGAATCGCCGGTAATCAGGTACGACTGCAGAATCGCGCGCTTCACCTTCGCGTCATTGCTGTGCTCATAGATGGAGGCAAGCGTCGCGCCTGCGGACTTGCCTTGTGCCGCAGCAACCATCCGAATCGCTTTGATCTGCAGTGCCGGGCCGGATTGTCCCTGGGCAATCCGGTTGACCAGCGACTCAGCCTCCGGCGAGTGGTTCTGCGCCAGCACAAACAATGCCCGGCTCTTCAATTCTTCCGACTGATTGCCGCTCAGAATCTTCTCGACGATCGGCACCGCCTGAGATTGATCCTGCTGCATCAGCGCATTCAACGCCAGCAACTTGAGATTCTCGTCGGGCTCTGTTTGAGGTGAAACCGGATGGCCGCTTCTGCCGCGGATTTCAATTTCAAGTGCGCCGCACTCATCAAGCCACCGGCTCTTTGGATAACCCTTCCGAAGTTCCGCGCATGTGTTCAGCGCATTCGCTGATTGCCCCTGCTTGTCCTCGGCATAGGCCTTCCAGTAAAGGGCACCCTCGGCATGCTCGCCATGCATCTGCGCCACCCGATCGAATAACCCCGCTGCATCCGGCCAACGGTTCTCATTCATCGCACGTGTGCCGTCGGCATATAGGCTCGCATCGTCGTTTCCGGCAAACGTGCCGCCGGCTAAGGGCACGCAATGCGAGGCCCGAGGCACAGCCGTTAGCGCAGAGATAAGAAACATTGCGAACAAAACTTTGGCTTTCATTAGATGGTTGCTCCCTTCGCGGCTCCAAAACCGCTCTCCTGATCCGAACTGCGCGCTCGCAGCACGCGAATTTCAAACAGAATTCCCTTGGTGTTCATGTCGTTGCGCACGCGCTCGATATCGGCTGCACTCAAATTTGGATCATTGGCGATCTCCGCCAACACACCCTCCAGACGGTCCAGTGCACCGGCCAGCTCCGGATCACCGGCCTTACTCGCCGTCACCCGATAGAGCCGGTTCGATGCCAGCAGTTCGCGAGCCTCCGACTGCAGTTCAGCGTTATCCGTCTTGTCTTGCGAGCCCGCATGCTCCAGCGCGACCAGCAGCCGCTCCGTGCGGTCCAGGTGATCTGTCATGACCACGAGAACAACTCGCTGTGTGGCCTGCGGAGTGCTCACGGCATTCGTCTTCTTCGTCGTCCATCGCTCCCAGTACCGGCCGCCGAGAAATGCAACTGCCAGCACCATCGCGCAGCCAACCAATAGAACCGCAGCTCTCAACTGCATCCAATTCCGCCAAGCCGGCGCCTTTTTCCGGTACGGGATCAATTGCGGGCGCAGAGCTGCCCACACCTGGTCGCCATAATCTGCGCTTCTTCGCGGCACTGCGGTCGAATCAATCGCGTCAAGGCTTTGCTTGCACTGGAAATATCGCGCCGAACATTCGCGGCACGCCTTCAGATGCGCGTCCGCGGCGCTTGTCCCTTCGCCGTAGTAGAGTTCGGTCAGCTCGTCCTCTTCCAGATGTTTCATGCGTTCCCCCGCAATGGCGCCAGCTCCCGCCGCAATTTCTGCACCGCGCGAAACACTGCCTGCTTCGCTGCATTTGGAGCAATATTTAGAACCTCGGCAATTTCGCTGGTAGAGCGCTCTTCCAGATGCCGAAGTACGAATGCGCTCTTTTCTGTCGGCGTCAGCCTCTGCATCGCAAGGTCCTGTGCTGTAACGATTTCTTTGCCCAGCAGCACGCGTTCCGGGTCGGCAGCCTGCGAGGCCACCTGAACGGTCTTCTCTTCCGGATCGTTCTCCTCGCCGTACCGATACTCTGCCTCAATCCCTGACTGGCTCATCCGATTCAACGTGCAGTTCACAGCAATTCGATAAATCCACGTCCCGAAGCTGGAACGCCCCTGATAGCTCTCCAATCGCTGATACCCGCGCAGAAAGGTTTCCTGCACAATTTCCTCCGCATCGGCTTCATTGCCGATCAACCGAAAAGCCACTCGAAAGACAGTCGCACTGTGGGCGCGAACGAGCGCACCGTACGCTTCCTTGTCCCCAGCCAACACGGCCCGGACAATCGAGTGATCGCTTCCCTGCATTCAGCACCTTAGACAGTGGTTAGATGTCGCGGTTAGGAGAATATTGTGTCGCCCAACACGGAACCAACTACCTCCGCGCAATCGAAAATGGACCAGTGAGGCAGTACCTCGTCACAATCTACGAAGATTTGCGTTGACAATTACGAAAACCTTCGTATACCGTGTACTCATTATGGAATCCGGTACGACCATTCCCCGTCCGACAGAAGCCGAACTTGAGCTTCTCCAGATTCTCTGGCAAAAGGAGCCAGCCACTGTTCGAGAAATTCACGAGATGCTCAACCAGGAAAAACTCTCGGGCTACACCACTGTCCTCAAGCTTCTGCAGATCATGACCAGCAAAGGTCTTGTCATCCGGGATGAAGCGAATCGCGCCCACGTCTACCGCGCCGCATTTACTCAGGACATGATGCAGAGCCGACTTCTCCGAGACCTCAGTAACCGCCTTTTTGCTGGATCGGCCGCCCAACTCGCTCTGCATGCTCTGTCCATGGAACCTGCCAGTGAAGTCGAGCTGAACGAAATCCGCGCGCTGCTCGAACGCAAACGCAACACCGGGTCCCTGCAGTCTTCCGATTCTCACAAACCGTCACGAAAGGACCGGCTATGACTCACACTCTTCAAGCCATCAGCTGGACGCTGATTCATTTTCTCTGGCAGGCAGCCGTGATTGCAGCCGCCTATCGTGCTGTTGTGGCCGTATTGGCGCGTCGATCGAGCCAGACGCGCTATGTCGTTGCACTTTCCTCCATGCTCCTGATGCTTGCTCTTGCTTTCGGAACTTTCCTGTGGGAGCTTCATTCGGACGTCACGCCGCCTGCTACGCTCGCGAACGCCGCATCGAATCTCACCGCAATGCTTACGCGCGACTACCCACACGTCCAAGCCTCTGGTGCCCGCGCTCCTGATTCGATCCTCGCGCAGCCGGAGTCCGCGCATGTCACTCTGTCAGATCTGTTTCCCTGGATCGACGGCCTCTGGCTTGCCGGTGTCTTCGTGCTCACCGTCCGGAGTCTTGGCGGCTGGTGGCAACTCCGCCGCCTGCATCTCTCGTCCGTAATGGAACCCCCGCCCGCGGTCCAGGCTGCATTGCGGCGTGTCTCTGCTGGGCTCGGTCTTAAAAGAGACATCGCACTCCGCCTGTCCCGCGCCATCGAGAGCCCCTTGACGATCGGCGCTCTGCGTGCAGTCGTTCTTCTTCCCCTCAGTGCCATCACCGCGCTCAGTCCAGATGAACTTGAAGTCGTTCTCGCGCATGAGCTCGCCCACATCCGCCGCGCGGATTTTTTCTGGAACATCTTACAGACCATCGCCGAAACACTTTTCTTCTTCCATCCCGCTGTCTGGTGGATCAGTTCCCGCATCCGTCACGAGCGCGAGCTCTGCTGTGACGACCTTGCTCTTACGGTCTGCCCCAATCCGGTCGTCTATGCACACGCTCTCTATCGTCTCGAAGAACACCGCGCGCAATATCTTCGCTTGGCCATGGCGCTCGACGGTCATGGCTCTCGTCAAACTCTGCTGATGCGCATCGCCCGGATTCTTGGAGAACCCATGACTCGCATTCCCAGCCCACGTCTTCGTCCCTTTTCGCTCTCCGCGGCCTGCGCCGGACTGGTCGTTCTGCTTCTCCCTGTGCCGCATTTGCTGGCCAACCTCAATCCGTTATCCCGTCCCAACGTCAGTCGCTCCGTACAGGCACTCGCGCCTGCGCCGGTTCCGGTGGCTGCTAACACCGAGGTCGCTGGGCATACGGCAAACCCCAGTCCCAGCCCCTCCGCGCGGGCGCCGGTCGAGCCCGATCCAATACCCGAGTCGCAAGAAGCAACCCGATCCGATGACAAAGTAGCCAACTCGTCACCCCCGCATGGCGACTACATCGATCGCATGAAGGCGGCAGGCTACGATGTTGATCTTGACAAGCTTCTAGCCATGAAGATTCAGGACGTCACGCCCGAGTACGCCCACGCTATGGCCAACGCAGGATTTGGCAAACTCAGCGCCGACCAACTTATCTCCTGCAAGATCCATGGCGTCACCCCGGAATACATCGCTCAGCTCAAGCAGCAGGGTTTTGAAATTCACAGCCTCGAAGACGCGATTTCATTTCGAATCTTCGAGGTCACTCCAGAATTCGCATCCGGGATGAACGCCGCAGGGTTCAAGGGCCTCACTACGCAGCAGCTGCTCAGCATGCGCGCTCAAGGCGTTACCCCTGAATTTGCCAGTCACCTGAAGTCTCGATTTCCGAACGTCACGGCCGAGGATCTAATCAAAGCCCGTATCTTTCACATCGATGACCAATTCATTGCGCAGGCTGAAAGACACGGTTTCAACAATCTTCCGTTCGACAAGCTTGTTCAGCTGCGAATCTCCGGAATCCTTGACGATGAATCGGTAAAACCGTAACCCGCTTCAACCCTTAGCTCAGGTTGAAAATGCCCGCGCACGCGCGGCACGGGAGCCCTTTCGCCTGAAAACGGAATGTGAGGAGACTACCAATGCGTCTACTGAACCATGTCCTCCTAATCGCGTTCTCGACCGCAGCACTTACCCTGCCTGGGCAAACACTCACACCCATTCGCGCCAGATGCGCAATTACTTCAAGCAGTGAGGCCCGCAAATTCAGTCTTCATGTCTTCGATGATGGCGATTGTCCCGACGGCTCGCACTGCGGCTCCAACTTCAGCCATGAATCCATGGATCGCTTTACCGGTATCGCGTCCGCCGATCTCGACCGCGAGGGCGCGCACCTGACGGCAACCCTCGCCGCGGAAGCCGGCACCTTCACCTGCACAGGCAGCGTGCACGATCAAGCACTCAACGGCGAAGCGCTCTTTACACCCGACTCAGCATTTGTGGATCGCATGGCCCAACTCGGCTTCACCGGATACGACTCCCGAAAGCTCGAAGCCTATGCCCTGCTCGATGTCACCAGTGATTTCGCGCGCTCATTGCAGCAGGGCCATATCCAGGGCCTCACTACCGATAACCTCATCGCTCTTCACATCTTCCACATCAACCCTGAGTATGCGCAGGAATTCGTAACCCTAGGCTATGAGCAACCCGACGCCGACAAGCTGATTGCCCTCAAAGTGCAGGGCGTAAATGCCGACGAAGTCCGTCAGATCCGCGCCTTGGGCTATCAACCCGACCTGGATGAGTTGATCCAGATCCGCATATTTCACATCACTCCCGATTTCATTCACCGCATGCAAGACCGCGGATTCAAGAATCTGACTATCTCCAAGCTCGTGCAGATCCGCATTTTCAAACTCGCTGACTGAGATGGTCGATCAATTGTCGGTTGTTGGTTCTGCCTTCAAAGTCAAGGATGGGTTCTCGATGACACTCCTCGAGGAATTGCAGGCACAAATCCTGGCCGAGAGTGATGGTTTGGGTAACCGGACCACGCCAATCACCTCGCCCATTGCACCGGGCGATCTGCGATCAACCAAGAAGTCCTCTGGACCTCCGTCGGACACCGCGGGTGCGGCTACTCCACCGATCCAGGAGCGCGCATCATCAGATGCGATCCGTTCAGGAAGAACGTAAGCATCCGCGCCTTTTGGCTTCGTTTAGTTGGCGCATCGCAGTCAATGCGAGAGAAAGTCAGTATTTAAAAGTTTTTTAATAGTGATTTTCCGCTACTCCCTTTGACCAAGTACATCTGCGTATTACCCAGGACGTTCTGAATCTGTCGCAAATCCTCATTGTTGATCAGCAGGTAATAGCGATGCGGAGACCGCCATCGCAGGGCAAAGTCTGCATCATCAATGAAGACAGCGGGCGCATTCGGCGCGTACGAGCCGTATTCAAGATTGTTGTTGCGGCCGTCAAGCAACAGAGCCGACCGGTTTGTATAAAAGAACACCGATGAAAAGCTGTAGTACGCGTCGGCTTCAATCAAGGTGCCGGGCGGACTTTGACGTAACGCTTCCGCCAACGGATAGGAACCCAGATACGGGTCAAAGCGTATGAGTGCCAGACGCGCAGCCTGGTAAAAAAGCGTCATACCGACCGCCGTGACGGCGACTGTCTGCACAACACTTTTACGGGATACCCATATCCCTATTGCAGTGATGCCGCAGGCGGTCACCGCCACGGCGAGCGGCAGCCTGAGATAGGCGAAGGCAGCGAGCGTCAAGTCGCCCATGTGGCCCATCGACAACGTGTACATCTCAGGATGTTGAACCAAAGCGTCTGCAAGCTCGCCCTTGGCGGGAATTCCTGCGGAGAGCCACAGGATGGTGCCGAGTCCCACGGTGAGCAGAGCAAAGATTGCGAGTTTAAGACGGCTACCCGCTTTGAAGAACCTCTCCTCCGCAAGCGCTGATCCCAGCAGCAGGGCGAGCGCTGGATAAATCGGCATGGAATAGTATTCCTGCGTCGTCGAAAAGGTGAAGAAGAGCATAACGACGGCGATCCAACAGAGAGCCATCCGGCGCATGCGCCCCGCGCGCGTCGAGCATCCATATCCCAGCTTCACTACACCGGGCAGATAGGCAGACCACGGGAACAGCCACACCAGATTCAGCAGCCAGAACAGCGGTCGCGGCACTGTGTTGTAATCGCGCGGATAACGAAGGTTGAGGAAGCGCAGCAGATGTTCGTTGATGAAGTAGAACCAGAAGAAGCCGTGATACTCGCCCGGCCCGCTGTGCATTGTGAACGCAAAATACGGTGGATTGCGCAGTGTGGCGAGCACATGCCAGGGTCCAGCGACGAGCAGCATCAGAGGGATCACGATCCAGAGGCGCAGCTTCGACCACGCTGACCACGACCACAACTGGCCGGTCACGAGCATGTAGAGAAAACCGGCGCCGATCGGAAAAACGATCGCGATGAGTCCCTTGAGCAGCAAACCACAGCTCAGTGCGAAGCCCAGCAGCAATGCCCATCGGCGGGGGTAAGTTTCATCCGGCTCAAGAAGCCGCATCCAAGCCCAGATCGCCAAAGTAATCATCAGGGTCAGCGTCGCGTCGGGAATCTGAATGCGTGTGAAGAGATACAGTCCCACCGCGGTGGCGAGGATGACCCCGCCAAATATGCCGGCGCGATCACCTAGGCCCCACTTACCAAACCGGTACGTAACCCAGCAGAGAAGGACAGCGGCAAGAGCCAACGGAAGCCGCGCGGCCCAGTCGTGCACTCCGAAGATGCGGAACGATGCCGCCATCATCCAGTAGATCAACGGAGATTTTTCCAGGTAGGCGACGCCATCGAGCCGGGCTGTCACCCAGTCGCCCGACTCAAGCATCGTGCGGGCAATCTGCGCCTGCACAGCATCGACATCGTCCATCAATCGGGGAGGGCTTATGATGTTTCCACAGAATACGAGACAGGCTGCCAGTGCAACGAGGAATCCCCCACGATAGCTTCTTCCTGCTGGGCCGGCGCTGCTGTCCACTCGTTGGGGACCTCGATATTCCAGCTCTTCATCCAGATTGTTAATGTCAGCAGACCCCAAAGGTGATACCCCCAATTCGCTTTCCGCGATTGATGTTCATCAAGCAGAAGGTGAACGGCCGGCCAGTGGAACAGACCATCCCGGCGCAGCGACTCCTCATTGAGTGTGTCCTGCAGCAACGGCCGCAGAACACCGCGGAACCACTCATGAATCGGAATGTCCAATCCTACCTTGGGCCGCGTAAGCACCGTCTGTGGAAGCTTGTTGCGCATCAGGTTCCGCAAAACCAGCTTTGAACCGGCACGACTCAGCTTAAAACGTTCCGGTAGTCCGGCGGCGAAATCCACGATGCGCGGATCGAGAAACGGAGGCCGTACCTCCACGGCGTGCGCCATGCTCATCCTATCCACTTTGGCGAGAATGTCATCCGGAAGATAATAGCGCTGATCGAACTGCAGGAATCGTTCGAGCCCTGCGCCATCATTCATACTCTTCAAGATGCGGGCCAGTGGCTGCGCATCTGCATATTGGAAGATTTCCGCCTTCTCAAAATCCGAAAACGTGCCGTTCCAGTAGATGTGCGCATACTCAGGTGACAGCAGTGAGCCCTTTAAAAAACGTTTCGCCTTGTACTCGAAACCGATCTTTTCGTCCGAAACCGGCAACATCTGCGCGCACGCATAGGCGCCCTTGCGGAGCCACTGGGGAACCCTGCGGGCGATCGCTGCGTAACGATCCGCTTTATGAGTGAGGTATCCGCCGAAGAGCTCGTCTGCGCCTTCACCGCTCAGCGCGACTGTTGCGTGCAGCCGCGTCATCTGCGAAAGGAACCACACCGGGACTGCTCCGGCGTCGGCATTCGGCTCGTCGGCGTGGTGCGAGATGGCCTCAATGGCTTCGGTGAGGTTACAGCTGCCGTCCAGATTCAGTTCCGTATGCGCGGTACCGTAATGGCGGCTCACTTGCCGGACATAGTCCCCATCATCGAACGACCGCCCATTAAATGTGATCGAGAAGGTCTTGAGCGGTGAGGGGCTGATCGAGGAGGCATAGTGCAGCACTGTGGATGAGTCCAGACCCCCACTCAGCCAGATCCCCAGGGGAACATCGGCGTCGAGTTGCTCACGGATCGCACTGTGCAACAGCCTGTCCAGCTCCTCCGAAGCTTCGTTCAGCGAGGCGGGTGCACTCTCCGCGGTATGCGGCGCAAGATAGGAGTAAATCTCCGCTTTCTGATTGCGCCACTCAAGCAGATGCCCCGGCATCAGCTTGAAGATACCGTCGACCATCGTGTATGGGCCGGGCACATAGTTCAGGCTCAGATAGCAGTTCAGCCCGTCGAGGCTCAAGCGGCGATTTACATTGCGATGCGCCAGGATGCACTTGATCTCTGATCCGAAATAGATCTCACCGTCCTGCACGCAGTAGTAGAGGGGCTTGATCCCCATCCGGTCGCGCACCAGAATGAGTCGACGTTCCGACCGGATCCACAGAGCAGCGGCACACATCCCACGCAGCTTTCGGAAGGCGGCTGTGCCCCACTGCTGAAAGGCCACCAGCACGACCTCCGTGTCACACTGTGTCCGGAAGCGATGCCCCGCTTGTTCGAGCTCGGCCCGCAGCTCCCTATGGTTGAAGATCTCTCCATTGAACACGACCGTGATTTCCTGGTCAGCGCTTGAAAAAGGCTGATCACCGCCATCGAGGTCGATAACGCGCAGCCGGCGCGCCCCCATGGACATCGAAGCTGAGTGAAATTCACCTTGGTGATCCGGGCCGCGATGCGCAATTGAGTGCAGCACGCGGCTCAGGAGGTTCCGATCATGAGGTCCGGAATGTGAATAACCGGCGATGCCACACATTCAGGTCGAATCTCCCAGAGAATTGACTTGCACAGGAAAGGGTCGGAGCCCATGGAGCACCCACGTCGTGGACGCGATCCACTGGCACCTGGCCCATGCGCATGTGCCAGGTGCTTCCGTCCGTTTGCAAATGCTTCTAGTTCAAACAACGAACAACGTCCGTATTTAATACAGGTAGTTACTGAAAAAATTGCGAGGGTTGACTTGCTCTCTTTCCTCTTGTGCCCGCGTGTCTCTCATAGCACTGCTTTCGCCCCGTTTATTTCCGCACACTGAACAAAAATCCGGCGCAGATGTATTGAATCGCGGAGCGGGTCGTCTTTCCTGATGTTGGGTTATCTTGGGGAGGGACCTCTCCAGGATCGAATTCTGATCGAATTCTGGATGAAAAGCGCTCGATTCCGTTCGGGTATATCGTTCCAGCGCGACGCTGGGTCCTTGTGCCAAAGATCGCAAAGGAGCGCTCTTGTCCAGGAGGGAAGACGCACGAGGCGCAGCGCCTGAGGACCTTCAAGAGAGAATGACACAGCTGTTCGAGCAGCTGCGTATGCCTCTCTACAGGTACTTGGTCGTAGCCCTCGGCAGCAGCGAAGAAGCTGAGGACGGCACGCAAGAGTGTTTTTTGCGATTGTGCCGGCATCTGCGCACGTCGGGAGAAGTGGGCAACGAACGATTGTGGCTGTTTCACGTGGCGCATAACCTGGTACTGGATCGGAAAAAGAGTGGCCGGGCACGGTACGAGCTGCTTCCGGACGACTGGAACGAATTTACGGTAACGCAGGCAGCAACCGGACCGAGCCCGGAACAGGTTCTTCTGCAGGATGATCGGGATCGCAGGCTGCGGCAGGCGTTTCTGGACTTAACCGCTCAGCAACGCGAAGTGATGCGGCTGCGAGAAGAGGGATTTGGATACCGGGAGATTGCTGAGACACTTTCGTTGAATGTTCCTGCAGTAGCGGCGCATATTAGGCGGGCAGTGGCGAAGATCAAAGCGAGTATGGATGACCCAGGAAGACCATAACGGCAGGCAAGAGCACGAGAATTTCGAAGGGCGCTTGGGCGAGCATATCGGCGAGACAACTCTCGTCTTGTATCTCGACCATGAGCTGCCCGCCGAAGATTCCGCACGCGTCCGCTCGCATCTCCAGTGCTGCGCGGAGTGCCGTCAGCTCGAGGCAGAGCTCTCGCAGGCTTCCGTAGCATTCTCATCATTGCAGCATGATTTTGACGAAACTCTGCCCGCTCCTCCGCAAAGTTGGGCCGCATTCGAGCATCGCCTTGCAGGCGTACTGGCCGATGAGGAGCACGTACTACGGGAGTCGCGGTGGAAGAGATTCTGGAACGCCCGCCCTAGAGAGAATCCGGGCACCCCGATTCTGGCATGGAGCCTTGCCATTGCGGCCGCTGGACTTCTCGTTGGTTATTTGCAGCTCCATCAGCCCGCCAATCCAACTCTCTCGTTCAATGAAATCATGAATCGCATTGAACAGGAGAGCACTATTTCGCCATCGCCCTTCGCCCCGGTCGTCTATCGCAAGCTGCGCATCTCGGTTTCTAGCGCACCCAATCTTCCTATCACTGTTGAGCTGTGGAGGCGCACCAGCGATGGCCGTATCAAAGAATCTGTCAAGGAATCGGAGGCAAGTCAGGCTGTGGCTGCGTCGGCAAGGCGGCCAACGAAGCAACCGGTTGGCCATGAAGTATCGCCAACCAATCGGAGTGTGACCTCCGCTTCTGATTCCGGTCTGCTGGCACAGCTCAACGAACTCTATGCCGCCAATCACCTGGATTGGACGGAGCCGATCTCTTCCATCGAGTTCAAGAGATGGGCCGACTCTGACGGTCCCAAAGAAGAGCAGGTTGTTCGTGAAAATCTGCCGGATGGCGGCGAAGCGTATCGGCTCATTGCACGCGCCAAAAATCCGCTGATCTCGTCTCAGCGTGACCTTCTGAGCGAGATGCAACTGGTGGTTCGCTCTTCCGACTGGCATACCATCGCAGAGCGGTTGACCGTTCAGGCTCCGTCCGGGGTCCGCACCTATGAGGTCGCCGAACTCGAGTATCGGGAGATGCTGCCTAGTGAGGTTCCTGCTTCCATCTTCGAGCCAAGATCCCTCGGAACGGCATTAGCCGGTGATCTTCCGCGCGCACCCCTTGGCATTCAACCCCTGTCCGGCGTGGCTCTGACGGTAGAGGTGCTCAGCCGTCTCGATGCATTGGACGCCCTGGTGAAAGATCAGGTCGAAATCACCCATGCCGGCGCAGAAGGCCTGAAACTCGAGGGAACGGTGGGCAGCGATCAGCGCAAGACTGAAATCCTGGCCGCGCTCGGTACCCTGGCCTCGAATCCGGCCCTCGAACTCGATCTGGTTTCCCCATCGGAGGCGCGAGACCGGGCCTCTCGCTCGACAGGCCACCCTTCACAGATTCAATCGATCCAGGTGCCTCTCGAAGGTTCCGGCTCCAACGCCTATCTCCGTAATTGGCTAGCCGAACACCGCGGCGTTTCCCGGTCCCAACTCGATTCCGAAGCCGAGCGCTTTCAGATGGAAGCGGTGGTTCTGTCGACCGACGCCCAGCTTCAAGCCCAGGCGTTGAAGCACATCCTCACGGTGGTTCCAACTGCGCCAGTTGACGATGAAACTGCTGAAAAATGGCGCCGGCTGGTGAATCACCATGCCGAAGCCGCCCAGCAACAGGTTCAGGATCTTGAGCGGCACCTCGCTCCTGTCTTCCGATCCGCGTCCTCTCCGCATACGCCGAGCGACTCGAAGCCGCAGAACCTGGAGGACTTAACGGCAGAGGCCGAACGGCTTGTAGATCTCGTAACGGCTAGCGACCGTGTGCTGTGGCAGGCCTTTTCAGGCGACGGCACCGATTCCGATCAGCGTCAATTGACGGATCCCAAATTCTGGCTAATGCTTGAGGAAGAAGATTCCCTGGCAACGCATTTGAAGCGAGAGGCTCACCCCTAAGCCGTCCCGCGGCAGGCTGTGCTGTTGTCGGCCGATTTTCGGGATCATGCTCGCTCGTCTGCAAATCCGCCGACCACGGTTGGCGCTGGCGACCATCCTGCTCGCTGCCATGGGCTGCGCGGCTCGTTGCGCTGCTGCAGATCACCCCGCAGCTGACCGCTCCACTCTCTACGGCGATGTAACCGATCCGGCTGGCTTTCCTATTCGAAACGCCCGCATTTTTCTCATTCAAAACTCCACCCGCGCCAAACTGCAGACCTGGACCAACGAAGAGGGTAACTTCGTTTTCCCGCAACTTGCACCTGATAGTTATACCCTGCAAGCAATCCAGACAGGATTTGCCCCGGTCCAGATTCCCGCTATAGCCCTTCACGCGAGCGAGAACCGAGGGGTTGATATCCACTTTCAGATCTCCCGCCCCCAGGAGACGGCGATCATCCATGCAGGCGAGTTCGAAGAGGCTTCGGTCATTTCCACGCGCATTGGCCATGATCTTACCGACATCCTTCCGATCAACGGCCCCACTCTTCAGCCTCTCCTGCTGCTCACGCCCGGCGTCGTCTTGATGGCCAACAACGAGTTCAGCTTCAACGGCCAGGCGACAAATATGAATTACTTCACCGTCGATGGGGCCAGTGTAAATCTCGCCGTCAAAGAGGGAGCTGCCAGCGCGGACTTGGGACAGGATGCCGCCCACAGCGCCCTCGGCACCACCTCCAACCTCATCTCGCTCGATTCTCTCGATGAATTCAGCGTGCGCAGTTCTACGATCTCGCCGATGATCGGTCGGCAGTCGGGCGGCCACGTTCAGCTCACCAGCCGCTCCGGTGGAGAGGCTTACCACGGCGAAGGTTTCGAGCTTTTCCGCAACTCCGCTCTCGACGCCCAGGACTGGTTCACCGCTACGGACACGGCTGTCAATACAAACTTGCGCCAGAACGACTTCGGAGGCATATTCTCCGGTCCAATGCCAGTGGCAATCAAATGGATTGGCCGAAATTATTTCTTCTTGTCCGAAGAGAGTCTCCGTCTCCTGCAGCCCACATCTTTCGATACCTACGTTCCTTCAAATAACCTGCGCGCACAGGCTGCGCCGAAACTTCTGCCATTCCTGAACGTCTTTCCGACTTCCAGCCTACCCGATCCCGGGACAGGAACGTCGCGCTATCGCCTCGGCATCTCCAATCCATCGTTAGAAGACAACTATGCGCTGCGGTTCGACTCAAGGCAAAATCCGCGCCTGGAAGGCTTCGCACGCTACAGTCACTCTGCCTCTTCGCGTGTGAGCACGGATACAGGCTGGGCGCTGTCGAGTGTGGGGCGGCGATCTCAGAACCTTACCGTCGGCCTGCTGTGGAAGTTGCACACCCATTTCGCCAACGATCTGCGGCTCAACTTTAGCGAGAACTCGGGCACTCTTATCAACTCACTGCACAAACTTGGCGGAGCTACCATTCCCCCTGAAAACGTGTTGCTGCAGGGAATCAGCTCCAAATTCAAGATGCCTAGTCTCAACTACGACTTTCTTGGCGTCGGCTACGCGTCTAAGAGCACTGGATACCAGCCTGTCCATCAGATCAACGTCACTGACTCGATGCTTCTGGAACGCGGAAGCACACGTTCGACATTGGTTTCGATTATCTGCGATTGGTGGGGGGCACGGTTCCGAGCGATTTCAACCTGACGGTAAATTTTTTGTCACAGCAGTCGATCATCACCGGAGTCGCCGATTCTCTGGTGATCCGCTCCCAGGACGCCGTCACGGTGAAGCACGACGTTGTGTCGCTCTATGCGCAAGACTCCTGGAATGCTCTCCGGCACTTGACCTTCGATTATGGCATCCGATGGGAACTGAGCCCAGCTCCGGTTGCAGAAGATGGACAGCACCTCTATACCGTGACATCCTCAAAAAATATTCCGGCCATGGCACTCGCACCGGCCGGCGCCGAGTTATATCCAACCGTCTACACGAACATCGGGCCCCGCGCGGGATTCTCATGGGAGTTGAATGGCCGTTCTGGCATGGAGACCATTTTGCACGGGGGCTTTGGCTGGTTTTATTCACTCGGCAACACCTATTCCATGGCGCCGGCAGGCAACTTTCCCCATTTGCGACAGGATACTTTCTACAATCGTGCCTACCCACCCACCAATACACTACCCTCGCCTAGTTCCAACAGCCTCTCCCCTCCCTACTCGGGACAGACGTTCTTCGCATACGCCGATGAGTACGCGCCACCCACTGTCTATCAGTTCAGCACCGGAATCGAGCAGCATGTCGGCGAAGGGCGCAAGCTGTCAGTGGCTTACATCAGCTCCCAGTCTCAGCATCTACCCATTCTTGAGAAGCTGACGGACCCTAATCCTAACTTTGTCCATGGCACCTCCATCTCCGAAGTGCGTACCATCGGCACCGCGTCTTATGACTCGCTCCAAGTTCAATATGGGCAGAAGATTTCCAACAGCACAAATATGTTGGCCTCTTATACGTGGGCGCATTGCATCGATAACGTCTCCAGAGATATCAACGGATTTGCACGCAATGTCTTAACAGCAATTACTGGAGAACATAGTAACTCCGACTTCGACCTCCGCCAGAATTTCGGCATGGGCCTCACCTACCAGATGCAGGAGGCTCATTTCGAGCCTCTGCCAAGAAAGATCTATGAGGGCTGGAACTTCGGTACTATTTTTATCGTTCGAGGCGGCATGCCGCTCGACATCACCTTTACCCGTCCAGTCGGTTCACAACTTGAGCCGACTCGACCAGATTTGGCAAAGGGCGCCAGCCTGCTCGTCAAAAACCTTCATCAACCTTCGGGCACGATGCTGAATTACCAGGCATTCCTCGTTCCTTCGACCAGCCGGCAGGGAAACCTCCCACGCAATTCGCTGCGTGGGCACGGAGCATGGCAGGCTGACTTTTCCGTACAGAGGGACTTCCATCTAAAGAACCAGTTGTCGATGCGCCTGCGCTCGGAATTTTTCAACGCGCTCAATCATCCCAACTTCGGTACGCCCGATATTGATCTCGGCACCTATGCCGACGGTGGCCTCGCGCGCAATTCCAATTTCGGCCGCATCACCAGAATGCTGAACACACAGCTTGGAGGGCTCCAGCAGGTCTACCAGGTGGGCGCCCCGCGATCTGTTCAAGCATCCATGAAGCTGATTTTCTAGTCTCGACGAGGCGACGGCATTCGATGCTTTCGGCTTCGACGACCCAGCTATGATGGTGGACGCAAGTGGAGAACACCATGGCCACAGGCCGGATTCTGTTGTTATCTGTGCTCACAATGAGCCTGACACCCAAACTGTTTTATGCGCAATCTTGCGAAGGTCTTCAGGATAAGGGCTCGTCCACGGTTTCCATCACGTCCGCAAAAGTAATTCCAGCCAACACATTCAAGAAAACTGGGGGGGCGGAAAATTTAGGCGATCTTCCGGCATTTTGCCGGGTCATCGCGAAACTAAAGCCTACGAGTGATTCGGATATCGGAATTGAAGTGTGGCTTCCGGTTAGCGGTTGGAACGGTAAATTTCTCGCCGTCGGCAGCGGAGGCTGGGGCGGTTCCATTGCCTATGGTGCGATGGCCGATGCGTTACGTCGGGGGTATGCGACAAGCGCCACCGACGACGGACACACCGGCAGCAGCGCCAGCTTCATTATGGGACATCCGCAAGAGTTTATTGATTTCGCATATCGGGCAGAACATGAGATGACAGTTGAAGCGAAATCCCTGATCAAAATCTTCTACGGACGGGATCCGCGCTACTCCTATTGGGATGGCTGCTCCGGCGGCGGTCGCGAGGGGTTGCTGCAGGCCGCCCGTTATCCTGACGAATTCGACGGCATCATTGCAGGCGATCCCGCCAACGTTCGTCGAAACGCATGGGCTCTCTGGCTTGCCAACCAAACATTCAGAAATGCTGCGGACTATATTCCATCGAACAAGTATTCCATGATTCATCAGGCTGTGCTTGATGCCTGCGACGCCAATGACGGATTGAAAGATGGACTCATCGAGAATCCTGAAAGCTGCCAGGTTGACTTTAAGAGGCTTGAGTGTAAGGGTGACGACCGAGCCGATTGTCTAACTCCCCGACAGGTCAAGACCGCGGAAACGATGATCAGTCCAGCTACCGATGCCGGCGGGAAAGTATTCTTCCCACGTCTCGAACCAGGGACGGAGCTACGCTGGGCACGTCTGGCCGGTGGACCGGTGCCGGCCGATCTTTTTCTCGATCAGTTCCGTTATGTTGTTTACCAGAACCCTGACTGGGACTGGCGCGCCTTCGACCTGGATCGTGATGCAGAGAAAGCCAACGCGGTCGACAACGGTGTCGATGAGTTAGACCCGGACCTGACTGCATTCGCCAACCACAATGGCAAACTGCTTCTCTATCACGGTTGGGCTGACCAGCAGGTGGCCCCCGGCTCAACCGTTCAGTTCTATCAGTCGGTGCTCGATGCAACCAAAGACCACGCCCGTTCTTCAGAATGGATTCGGCTCTTTATGGTTCCTGGTATGGGACATTGCTCAGGCGGTGAAGGTCCGGACACCTTCGATAAGATCAGCATCATCGAACAGTGGGTAGAACAGGGTAAAGCTCCCACGGAAATCGTTGCTTCGCATCGAACGGCGGGCAAAGTTGATCGTACTCGCCCTTTATGCCCCTATCCTGAAACAGCTCGCTACAGAGGCACAGGCAGCATTGACGAAGCGATCAATTTTTCGTGTACATCATCTCGCTGAGCCTGCGAGTGGGCGACTAATCCGAAAAAAACAGGCTTTTTTGCTTCGGCGCCCCTGTGCCAGAACTGCCCATACAAAAATATCCAAGCAACCATGCGGCTCGTACGCGCCTAATACCCTTCTACTTCAGGCATAACAACAGCCCCGACGCAATCCTTCGTCAACGACAAACGCAACAAAACGAATGAAGTCAGCGATCAGCGGAATCTCTGAAAGAGCATTTGGAGTGCTTCACCGCATCCAAGATGTTAGTTCAGATCCTTCGGAGAGGAGCGCTGCATGGCTCCGGGGGAAGTGCTGACTGGGGAGGTTAGGCGCGGTGGCCGCCTTGCTATTGAACATCACATTTTCGACCGGCTGGGTGGTAGCGGGTGGACTATCCATGCTGTTGGTTCTGCTTTTCCTGTTGTCGGGAGTGATCGGCCCGATGCCCCAGTACTCAATTTCCAACCCTGCCGATCTCTCTCGCAACGACTCCGAATCTTTCCTGAATGTACTGGAATCGCTGACGGACGCCAAGGTAAACAGGACGGGCACTCTGGAGGTGCTGACCAACGGGCCATGTTTTTACCCCGCCGCGCTGGAGGCGATGCGTTCGGCCCAGCAGAGCATATGCCTTGAGGCATATGTCTTCCATCCAGGTGAAATCGGCCGGCTCTATCTCGAAGCAATGACCGAGCGCGCCAAAGCCGGAATTCAAGTAAATCTGGTCCTTGATGCTTTTGGAAGTTGGAGCGCAACAAAGATGTCTCTCAAGGCGCTGACTGACGCCGGTGGCAGAGTAGAGTGGTACAACAAGGCGCGCTGGTACAGCCTCTCCCGAATGGATAATCGGACCCATCGTGAATTGCTCATCATCGATGGGCGTATCGGCTTCGCCGGTGGCGCTGGCGTCGCCGACCAGTGGTTTAAGGGCAAAGGTAAGAATCCGCGTTGGCGCGATACGCTTGTCCGCGTCGAAGGCGAGGCGGTTCCGAATCTTCTCGCGACCTTTGCAGAGAACTGGCTGACGAGTCATGGCGAACTGCTTGTCGGACCGCGATATTTTCCTGAAATCCAGTGCGGCTCCAAAACCGTAGCGATGGTCGTTAATAGCACACCCACACCCGGCGGTTCAACACGCGCACGAGTCCTGTTTCAGATGTTGCTGGCATCCGCGGAAAGGAGCATCTCGATCACCACGCCGTACTTCCTGCCCGATAAAGGGCTGGTGCAGGAGCTCTGCCGTGCGATCGAGCGTGGCGTCCGGATCAGAATTCTGGTGCCGGGCCGCAAGTCGGATCACATGCTCACGCGGAGCACGAGCCGCGGAGGGTACGGACCCTTGCTGCGCGCAGGTGCGGAGGTCTTTGAATACCAGCCGTCGATGATCCACGCTAAAGTTCTTGTGGTCGATGGATTGTGGGCGGTTGTCGGCTCAACGAATTTTGACAATCGATCCTTTGGGATTAACGATGAAGTGAACCTGGCGGTGCGTGACGCAAACTTCGCCGCGCGCCTGGAAACTGACATGGATCACGATCTGACCGAAAGCCGGCGCGTCTCACTGATGGATTGGACTCATCGTCCCTCGACGGAGCGCGCCACGGAGCTGCTGGGTTGGATCTTTGAGCGCCAACAGTAATGAGCCAGCCCGCATCTACAGTTCGCTTTCGGGTGGTCACATACAACATCCACAAGTGCCGAGGCTTCGATCGCCGCACTGCCCCAGGGCGCATTATTGCAGTTTTGCGTGAATTGGAGGCAGACTTGATGTGCCTGCAGGAAGTGGTTAATGCTCCAGAGCAAGCGCCTTTATTTGACCAGGCAGGGGAGATCGCGCGCGCATTTCCGGCCCATACTGCATGCTTCGGAGCGAATCGCACCTTGCGCGGTGGCACTTATGGCAACCTGACACTCAGCCGGTTCCCGGTGCTCGAGTGGAAGAATGTCGACGTTACGCAGAAACGCGAGCCGCGCGGAGTGCTGAGAACGGACCTGTCTCTCGGAGGAGACTGGATGTTACACGCCTTCAACGTCCACCTAGGTACCGGTTTTGTGGAGCGTAGATATCAGGCGAAACGTCTGATGAGCGAAGACATTCTCAGCCATTCCGATCTGCGCGGTCCTCGCCTCGTGCTTGGAGATTTCAACGAGTGGATTAGCGGTCTGACAACGATGCTCCTCCGCGAAAGCTTTAGGACTTTTTCTCCGAGGCATGCCTTACGATTCCCAAAGACCTTCCCGGGCATGTTACCCCTGATCACGTTGGACCACTGCTACTACGACCCACCGCTGGAACTGCTGACCACCAGGATCTGGCGCAGCAAGACCGCCCTCGTAGCTTCGGATCACCTGCCGCTGTTGGCTGACTTCCAACTGGATTGCGACAAGGGGTAAATAATCGGCAAATGACATGGCCGCATAGAGATTCCCATCAATCTACACCTTCATTCCAGGCAATGACCAACTTTCGGCGAAACATCTGAATCCAAAATTGTTGATGAAGGCGATCGAGAAATCCATTCTCCTCTGTATTGGCGGAGTATTCTTGGCCGTGGCGCCGAACCGGGTCCGCGCTCAGGGTTCGACCAGCTTGCCTGATGCGCCGGTTCCGGTCGGGCAATCTGACAGTGGCATGCCTGCCTTTGCTTCTGTGAATTTCTCACATTCACTTCCATCAACCGATGCCGGACAAAATGAGAAACCGGTAGTCGACACCACCACCGGCGTGCCGCAGCGCGAAGCCACATGGCGCAGCCTGCCGGGTGATTTCCTCCACGACCAGAAAGAACTGTGGACCTTTCCTGTCCGGCTTATGAAGGGGCACGCGCTTCTGCCGACGGCGATCGTTGTGGGAGGGACTGTAGGACTGATCTTCGCCGATCCCCATGACGCGCCCTACTTCCGCAATCATCAGACGAACTGGGATGACGTGAATGACGTCTTCGACCCAATGATCACCACGAGCGAGGTAATTGCCCTGCCCGCCGGTCTGATGACCGCGGGCTACATCCGCCACGACGATCGCGAAGTCAACACCGCACTGCTCGCCACGGAAGCTTATGGGGACAGCGTTATCATCAATCTCGCAATGAAAGCTATCACGCGCCGGCAGCGTCCGTCCGATGTGGCGCTCACAGGCGATTGGGATAACACGTTCTTCAATGGCGGCAAATCACCGCTGAAGGGCAGCAGCTTCCCCTCGGGCCACTCCACAGCGGTCTGGTCCGTAGCCACGATCGTGGCGGAGCGCTACAAGGGACGCCACAAGCCATGGATCCCTGTGCTCTCCTACACGCTGGCGACGGCGATCAGTTGCTCGCGCATTACCGAGAGCGCGCACTTCCCATCTGACGTCTGGCTCGGCTCTGCACTCGGCTATACCATCGCCAAGTACCAGACGCTCAAGCCAAGAATGTGAAACAGGTTCACGCTCACGGTATCTTGCGCGGCCTTTCCAGCCGACTCCTCCGAACTTGTTAGAGGCGTCGATCCTAAATATCCTGACTTGTTTGCCGCAGATATCCGGTCCATCGAGCTAGCTGCTATTTCCAAAACGTACGGCAGCCATGTTGGCCAGCAATCTTACTACATCCGGCTCACTGAACGAGTACTACTACCATCCCGGCACGCTCCGAGCCACGCAGGCTTCATGGATTGGAACATGCCGGGGTCCTAAAGATGCTCTAGCTGGAGCATAACCGTCGCGAGCAGGTCGAACAGATAGATTGATTGCGCTCACCAGCTCAACGATCAATCCATTACCTGCTGAATTGATCGTTGAGCAGCTTCGATTCGATCCCTGCCGCGCCTTCCCGCGTTGGTTTAGTAGCGAAGGAGAATAAGTCCGTCACGATCGTTCAGCGTAACGCTGCTATTCGTTACGATCGCCCCATTGTTAATGGTGGGGTCCTGGCTGCCCTGAATATGCTTGAGATTGCCGAGGCCCTCCAGACTAACGGTCTGTTGTCCATTCCCTTTCGGATTCCACAGAACAATACCGTTCTGGTATTCCCGCTTCCAGACGCCGTTGCTCCAGGGTCCGGTCTGCCACGGATCGATCGCTTGACCGAGGTAGCCTACACCCGCACCCGCGTTATCAAATTCATCAAACCACAGGAAAGTGTCTGATGAATAACCGGACGTACCGGTCGGCGTGTAATAACCATTGCCCATGAGACAGGCGGCAATACCGTAGCGCATGCCTTGCCATGTGGGTGAATAAGCCGTGACGTTGCCGTTGCTGTCATAGGCTGAAGCATCCACACCGTTTGTTTGCAGGTGGCTATGCCCAAACAACAAATATTGCGGGCCGCCGGTATTATCCCAGGTGTATCGGTAGACTAGCTGCATGCGCGCGGCGCCAGCCCACGATTCATAGGACCAGTTAGCGCCGATCGCAGCTTCATCCATGCCACCCGACATGACTCCCTTAAGCGGCGCGAAATCGACGCCACTATCCAGAGAGGTGCTATCAAGCCCCATATTCGCAAGTTGAACGCCTGCAGGCCATATCTTCGACATTTCATCAAAAAACGTCTTCTCGCCTGTTCGAAAAGCCTGGCCGACCGTGGGGTCGCTTTTGGATTGGGAAGAGCCTTCCCGCAACCAGTCCCCATCTTCGTAAGGCTGCGGCGCCAGATTATCGAGGAAAAATCCATCAAGATCGGGCACTGGATTGCCTTTACCGCTGATTGTGCCGAGATGAAGCAGGTTGTTCACGTAGTTTGCGCCCCATGCGTAAGGACCAAGGTTTGTCGAAGGATCGAGCGTATATGTCGCCATATTGACGACACCTTTGGTGTGTGATGAATCCTCGGCGTCGGGCGTTTTTGTGCCGGTTGTGCCGGCGTTATAAACCCACCAATTCATGTTATTGATTTCGTTCCAATACGTCTCAAATCCGGTCCCGCTCAGGGCGAAAGACATCTCGTTCAAATCAACGTACTGGAAAACGCGGGTATGAACAGTGGATTGAGCCTTAATGCTCGCGATAACATCTTCCTTATCATAGCTAAGGCTGCTGCCCCATCCTTCCCAATTGCCACCGATAACATCGATTGGCACGCGGGCCGCGTTGGTCTGATAGGTGGAGTTATATGTCTGCGAGCCGGCGATGGCCAGATACGCGAGCCTAGGAAAAGCATCGCCGCTCGTTGTAGGAGCCCCGGTGGTATAAGTCCAACCGTTCGCCAGGGTCGCCGAACCGCCGCTGGGATTGACGACTTCTACGGGAACTGGGCCGGTAGGTCCGCTCACTGGCGGTTGAAATGTGATGTAAGTGGAGCCGCCCAGCCACGAACCGCGCGCTATCGCGCCATTGACATAGACCTGCGCTCCGGACTGAAAGTTCGTGCCCTTAATCGTCGGATAAGGATAGATCGTATCCGGCCCGGAGTTCGGAGATATACTCGTGATCGTAGGGATCGATGCCGTGGTGTAAGTCCAGCCATTCGCCAGCGTCACCGAACCGCCGTCAGGATTGACAACCTTCACGGGGACTGGACCAGTAACTGCACTCAAGGGTGGTCGAAATGTGACATAAGTGGAGCTGCCAAACCACGTGCCGCGCGCCACCGTGCCGTTGACATAGACCTGCGCTCCGGATTGAAAATTCGTCCCCTTGATCGTTGGATAAGGGGAGATGTCTTCCGGTCCCGAGCTCGGAGATATGCTCGTAATCGTTGGCGATGAAGCCAGCGCCGGAAGCGACGACAGAACGAAAATGGTGAGCAAGAGAATCCGCATATGACGCACTACCGTAGTCAAACGCGAATCTCTCTGTCAATGAGTTACTCCATTCAAAGATTCGATAGAGTGAGGCTAATTTTTAGATCAGGCTTTGGGCTGTGCGCTAAGTTACGATTCACATCTTCTTGCGGACAGGCATTACGTCCAGAGTCGATGCTCACTTTCACCTTGACAAATGATCGACAATCACCAGTAACAACATCTTGGTGGCTGAGGCCTCGTTAAATTCTGCCCGCTTTGAAATTCTGCTTAAGTCGTCTCCGCGACGAGAAGCTGACACTACAATTTGGATTTCACTTGATGAAGGCCTGCCCCTGAGATAAGGGGATTCAGCCGGATGGCAATAGGGCGCACCACAGCTGAACAAAACTGCCAATTACATGCAGTGCTTTAGAGTAGTAGATATATCCGGAGGACCGCGTGAGGATGGATCGCCGCCAATTCATAGCCGCTCTCTCCCTGCTCGCAGCGAATCTGGCGCGCGCCCAGGGCGACAAACCTGCGAACCGAAACATCAAGTGGGCGCTCTCAGAAGCATTGTGGAGATATTATCCCCCGGCGCCCTTTATCGACATGCTGGCTGTGATGCAGGAGACGGGTTTCATCGGCGTGCGCCTCGCCGGCTTTCCGCATATCCTGAGCGATTATCAGATGACCGCCACGCAGATGCTTCGTGAGGTCTCGAAGCGCAATCTCCATGTGGTGACAATCTCCTGGAACGGCGCATTGCACGATCCTTCGCAACGGCTGGTAGTACTCGAAAGCGCTCGCAACGCCATGAAATTTCTCGCCGACTTCGGCGCCAATCACCTGGTAGTCTTCTCGCCGAGCCGCAACCTGCCGGAGACGCAATCGCCTGCTGCATTTCGCGAGTTGTGCGAACGTTGCAATCAGATCGGGGAGTTGGCCGGCGAGATGGGCTTTACGGCGGGCCTGCACAATCATATGGGCCAGATGGTTCAGAATCAGGATGAGGTCGACCGCTTCATGGCCATGACCGATCCCAAACTGTTTGGACTCTCGCCCGACACCTGCCATCTGAATCTGGCAGGCTGTGATGTGGTGGGCACGTTGGACAAGTACAAGCGACGTATCCGATTTCTGGATTACAAAGACTCGAAATGGACCACGCCGACTAAAGATTGGGTGCAGCCGAATGGAAAAGTCTACTCCAAGGACTCGGAAACAGCACGCTTCTTCAACAGCAGCTATGACTTGGGAGATGCGCAGGTGGATTTCCCCGCATGCCATCGGGTTTTGAAGAGCATCGATTTTCGCGGATGGATTTGCGTAGATCTCGATACAGCTCGTCTTGGTCCATTGGCTGACTTTCATCGGTGCGGCGCATACATCGTAAACAAACTGGAGCCGATTTACGCATGACTATGACTCGCCGGGAATTCTCATTCGCAGGCCTTGCTTTGGCGGTTCCCCAAGCAGAAGAGAAGTACAGCATCGTCGACGCCCAGATTCACGTATGGATCAATGATCCACACTATCCCTGGTGGCCCGACACGAAAGATGCCCCGAAAGAGGATCGTACCGCAGCCATGGCTCTGGAACTGATGAAAGCCCATGGAGTTCAGCGGACCGTAATCGCGCAATACATTGGCTACAAGTGGGACAATCGTTACTGCCTCGATTCGATCAAAAAGTACGCTCCTTATTTTCAGGGCGTGTGCCGCGTTGATCCCACTGATCCAGCCGCGCCCGACCAACTCTCCGATCTGACTGAGCAAGGGTTTCACGGCGTGCGCATCAGTCCCTCTGCTGACGCAAGCGGCGACTGGATCAATGGTCCTCTGATGCCGCCGTTGTGGAAGCGTGCGCAGTCGCTCAAGATTCCGATGCAGGTTTACGCGCCCATCGCGCGCATGCCAAATCTCGTGCACCTGATCGAGCAATGTCCTGATCTGACGGTGGTGATCGATCACATGGCCGATTGCCCAGTTGATCGCCCGCAGGAACTCGACAAGCTCATCGCTCTGGCTCGCTATCCACGGGTCTTCGTCAAGATCTCCCACACATGGTCGATCTCTCGTCAGCCGTATCCCTGGCTGGATGCCCAGGAGCATGTGAAGCGGCTCCATGCTGTCTACGGTCCGCAGCGCCTGATGTGGGCCTCCGATTGGCCTGTCGACTTGGGTTGGACAACTTACGACAAAACCCTGAGCGTCGTCCGTGACGAGATGAAGTTCCTCAACACCGAAGATAAGGCCTGGATTCTCGGAAAAACCGCCCAGCTCGTTTGGCCGTTCGGGCTCTCCTGAGATCGAATTTGCTCGTTGTTCTTGACATTCAACCTATGCGGGCCTAATCGGTGCGGGACGCGGATGGCCCTGGGCGCCTCGCGTGGCGATATTTTGAGATGGTCCTCACTGGAGCAACGGGAATCGCAGCCATTGGAGTTCTGATCGGCCTGTGCGGAAGCATGGTGGTCGAGAAACTGATCCGGTTCTATATGTTTGAGACAGCAAAGTTCGACAGGATTTCTCCTGAGGCGATTATGGTGGCTCTGGCGAGTGTCGCCCTGCTTGCTGCGTGGCCGCCGGCACGGCCGTTAATGCTTTGCTTCGACGATAGAGTGCTGCGCAGTGCCCATCGTTAGCAGAACCGTGCGAACTCTAGGGCTCAAAGGAGGGAGGCGTGTCCTCCGCAGCCGTTCCCCAGCTCTTGTTCGGCGAGGCGCTCAGTTCGAAGTCGATCGTGCCGCCGTGTTCGACAAAGCTCTCTGGGAGCCAAGTCTTAGTCCAAGCCCGCTCGTTCACGTGAACGCTTTGGACGTAAGGCGAATTGGGGGCTGCGCCGTTTGCCTTTACTACGATATCGCCACCGGAGCGATGAATCGCGATCTTCGAAAAGAGCGGGCTGCCTAACACGAGCTCAGCTCTGCCGGGAATCTCCGGATACATTCCGATTGCCGACCATGCATACCATGAAGACATCTCTCCGAGGTCGTCGTTGCCTGGCATACCGCGCGGCGAGTTTGTCCAGATCGTATTGAGGACTTTGCGGACAGCTTCCTGCGTTTTCCACGGCTGGCCAACGTAGTCAAAGAGCCAGGGAGTCTCAATGGAGGGTTCGTTGTTCAGTTCAGCGTGCAGCCCACCCGATTGGGTCACGGCAAGGCTGCCGTCGGGAGTGTAGAAGAATGCATTCAGGCGCTCGCTCGCCTTCTCCATCCCGCCGAGCATGGCGAAAAGTCCCTTCTCATTGAAGGGCACCATCCATAGATATTGAGCTGCGCTGCCCTCGACGAACCCTTCGGTCGATGCCGGATCGAACTTCGGCCATGAACCGTCAGCGTTACGACTTTGGATGTACCCGCCTTCTGGCGTCGCTTGCGGATTGAAGATGTTCTTCCAGTACTGCGCTCGCGCCAGAAACTGCCTGTGCGTTACATCATCGCCCACGCGTCGCGCCAGTTCAGATATGGCGAAGTCCGCAGTGGCATCTTCCAATGTGTCAGCTGCCGGGCCCCAGGCGCTGACGCCGACAGGAATGTAGTGAAGTGACAACCATTTGTCTAAAGACGGCCTTTGCCCGACGCACTCCACTTCGCAGCCATCTCTGCTCAAATCATGCGCAGTCGGGACAGTAGCCGCCTTGAGCAGTGATCGATACGCGGCTCCGAGATCGAAATTCTTGCCGCCAAAAGCCAGGATAGCGGCAACGGCCGGCGCCGCGGGATCGCCGTTCATCACGTGGGTTATTCCCGCATTGTGCGTCCATCGATCCCACTCGCCGCCGTTTTGATTAGCTTGGTTCAGAAGCGACTGTGCTACATCACTTCCGATATCGGGAGCCAGCAGAGTGAGTAGCTGCAACTGAGACCGATAAACGTCCCACCCTGAGAACGTGCTGTATTGCGCCCTCTGCGGAGCGGCTAATTTATGAATCTGACCATCCATTCCCAGATAACGGCCGTCGACATCGCTGAATAAATTCTCTCCCAGAAATGTGTGATACAAAGCGGTGTAGAAGACGATCTGCTCATCCTGTGCACCACCTTCTATTTGCACACGGCGGAGCAGGTCGTTCCATGCTGTGTGCGCCTCCTCCCGCGTAGTCTCGAAGGATGTTCCTGAAGGAATTTCCGAACGAAGGTTCGCTTCGGCATTCTCTGCACTCACATACGAAATCCCCACTCGTACGCCGACGATCGCTGTCTTCGCAGTGTCGAGAACGACCCACGCGCCGGAGCCTTTGCTGGGCGGCACAAATCCCTTTGGCCCGTAGGTCGTGCCACCGCTTGCCTCCAGAGTGTGAGGCCGAACGGCCGAATTCTGCCATGTTCCTGTACTCAGAAACGGCACATCGAAATGCGCGACGAAGTACAACGTGTAATAGCTGCGGCGATCGGTTGTGCCCAGATAGCCGCAGAAATTTCCGCTGGTCACCGATCCGGAGATCGTTCTCGCTTTGAGATCGATATGTACGTGGGCGTCGGAGCTGCCAGTCTCGGAATACGCAGTACGCACCAACATAATCGCCGGCTTACCCTGAGGATAGGTAAACCGCCCTGATCCTGCGCGCAGCGTCGCAGTCAACTCGGTAGTGACGCCATCGTCAAGAGTGACCTTGTAATAGCCCGCCTGTGCGGTCTCATGATCATGCGAAAACGTGCTGCCGAATTTTACCGCACCTAGGTCATCGGCTGGAGAAGAGTCAATCTCCCCGATATACGGCATAAACGGAATATCACCGCTGGCTCCGGCACAGCCCGTTCCCATCAGGTGGGTCAGTGAAAAACCGCTAATGCGATTCGACGAATACTCATATCCACCCGGCGCAGCGGGCCGGCCAGGATCATCCCGCATAGAACCAGGCACCCCTGCCACCTGCTGTCGCGGACGATTCCGAGGTTCCTCTGGACTCCATGCGAGCATGCCCAACGGCAACGTCGCACCCGGATAATCATTACCGCCGTTCGTGGTCCCAATCAGAGGATTGACCAGCGCAGCCGGATCGCCGATCTCCGAACCACCCCTCTGCGCAATCACGGATGCGCCACACGACGCAATCCAGAACAACAATCCCGCAACACAGGAAGTCCGCCAACCGCTTCGCGTCAGCTTGCGCAGCATCATCGCTCCTCGGACATCTACTTGATCGTCGAACGCATAATATCATCGCATTCTGCTTCTTGCGGATGCGACGAGTCCTCGGACGCGCAGTTTTGGAACGGTGCTTCCTGTTGAAATCCGTTGTTGATGAAATGGCAATCTCGACATTGTCGACGATCCACGAGCAGACCGTCGCGGAAATGTCTGTCGCTTTAGCTAAAGCTGGGTTATAGCGAAAGGGAATGGCCGGAGAGATACGCACGAAGATGCTTGCTCAACAGCTGAAAATCGATCGGTTTTGAAACACATGCGTTGCAACCGGCTTGCAATACGCGCTGCTGATCGGTCAACATGGCGTGCGCAGTTACGGCGATCACGGGCAGGCTGCGAAATTGAGTATCGCTCCGGATCCACATAGCCAGAGAAAGTCCGTCTTCAGTCCCGAGTTGAACATCGAGCAAAACGGCGTCTGGAGGCTGGCGGACGAAAGCCGCGAAAGCCTCCCGAAGATTTACGGCCGCTTCCGCGGTATATCCTTCCGTATCCAGCCAGTCACAAAGCAGCTCAAGATTGAGAAGATTGTCTTCTACGACTAAGATGCGATGACTCATCAGGCCTCCGCAAACCTGGGGACAGTTCCCTGCGCTCTTTGTACCTGGCGAATCAACTCATCGCGCCATCGCTCATCCTTCAAAACCAGTGCTCCTGTGTTCTCGGAAAGATAATTCTTCTCTTGTATTGTCAGGTCCCCATTCGTCAGGACAAAAATGGGAAGATGCGCCGTTCGTGCATCCTTTCGCCATTCAGCAATTAAATCAAAGCCGCTTATTCCCGGGAGCATCAGATCGAGGATCACGAGATCCGGCAATGCTGACTGCACCTTGGCGCGCGCGCGCAGCCCATCTTCGGCAGAGCTTACCACATAACCGCTTCTGGTGAGCAGGTCCACGATCAGTTCACGGGTAGCTGCATTGTCTTCCACCACAAGGATTGACTGGCTCTCCGTTGTTGAATTGCGGCGATTCAGGCATCGTTCAATTGCGGCCAGCAGGAGCGACTTGTCCACCGGCTTCATGATGTACTCATCCGCTCCAAGCAGGGTTCCGGTTTTCTTTTGGTCCATTACCGTGACCATCACCACACCAATATCTGCCGTACGCGGATCGCTCTTTAATTTGGACAGGACATCCCACCCGTTGATGGGAAGCATGACAACATCCAAAGTAATTACGGTGGGCCGCCACTCAATTGCCTTATCGAAAGCCTGATCGGGCCGGCTGCAGATCGAAACCTCATAGCCTGCAGATGAGAGTTGCGACTCCAACAGATAGGCTGACGAGGAATCATCTTCAATGATCAGAACCCGAACTGGCGCTTTTAGACCGTCTGTTGCGACGACGAGGTCGTTTTGCTCCGGCTGAGACGCGCAGGCGCTTGGAAGCGTAAAGAAGAAGCAGCTTCCCTCGCCGGGCTCGCTTTCAACATTCAGCACTCCGCCATGCAATTCGACGAGCCTGCGTGTAATCGCCAAACCCAGGCCTGTCCCTTCTGAAGCCTTCTCCGATTGCTTGAGTCGATGAAAGGCCTCAAAAATGCGCTGGCGCTCCTCGGTTGGAATTCCAGGGCCGGAGTCGCGAACCTCCATGCGCACCATGCCTCCGACCTGCCGTGCGGCAAGTTCAATCTTGCCTCCTTTGGGAGTGAATTTGATCGCATTCCCCAGCAGGTTCATCAGCATTTGGCGAAAACGAGTGGCATCGGCATGAACCACCAATCCTGAGGGAATATCCCGAACGAGCTGATGTGCGTTCTTTGCGACAAGAGGATCAAGCGACTCACACACATCCGCGATTGTGGTCTCGACAGACACACATTCGATGCTTAACTGCAGACGACCTGCTTCAATCTTCGATAAATCCAGAATGTCGTTGATCAAGCGCAAGAGGTGCTGGCCGCTGGTGTGGATGTGTTTCACGTACCGCGCCTGCCGCTCCGTGAGCGGCCCATAGCGCGTGTCAGTCAGCAGTTCCGAGAACCCCAACACGGCATTCAAGGGCGTCCGCAGCTCATGACTCATCGTTGAAAGAAACTGATCTTTGAATCGACTGGCGCGCTCGACATCTTCTTTGGCGCGAAGAACGGATTCGGAATACGCCTCCACCTCTTTCTGAGCGGCAACCAGTTCCGCGGTGCGTTCCTCTACCCTCTGCTCAAGTTCATCGTGCGCCTTCTGCAGGCTTGCCTCGCTTTTTTCAATTTGCTCCATCATCTGGTTGAATGACTCGATGAGGACGCTTATCTCGCCGTGCCCGTGAAAAGGTACTACACGCAGCGAGTATGCTTTGCTCGACGACACCTCTCGTGCTGCCTCGGCCAGCAGCACAATTGGTTCGGCAACGGACCTGCGGAAAATTGCGGAGACTCCCAATGCAGCAAGCAAAGAGATCAGCAGAACGAGAGAGGCGATTCCCGCATACAGTTTCAGGCGCTGGCGAAGAGCCTCCACGTCAGATCGAAGAAAGACAACTCCATTCGCTTTCCCATCGAAAACAATGGAACGCGCTAACAGTACTTCGCCGTCTTTGATCCAGTGACCCTCCAACTGGCCGCTGGGAATAGAAGGCGGAACTGGAACGGGGCTGCTGCCGGGGCGTGAGTATGTGGCGAATGGCTTTCCGTCGGCCGTGTAGATCACCGCGGACAGAATTTGCGGATCTGCTTTGAGGGCGGAGAGCGTCTTTGTAGCGGATTCCGGATCGTCAAAAACAATCGCCGTGACGCAGTTCGCGCTGACAATCTGGGCCTGCGTGGAGAGATTGCTGACTCTGGCTGATCTGAAGGTTACAAGATCGTATCCGATGAATGCCGCGCACGCCAGCAGCAATGCGACGGCGCAAACCAGCATGTTCATCCACGTAAGTCTTTGCGCGATTGGCCGATCTTTGGTTGCGGGCATTCTAATCTCCTGACCGCTCCGGCTTCTTTACTGCCACTGCTACTTTGAGCAACTCCGACGCCAGCACGAGACGGGATTTCTGTGCGCTCTCAAGGTTGATCTCAAACCGAATGCGGTTGCCATCGAGGACAAATTGAATCATGCCCCCCCGTTTCGAGAAGTCACGGATATCGCTCACCGTAAGAACTGAGGAATCATCGACCGCCGCGAGGATTCCCGCTAGGTCTTTGCTTTGCGCTGAATTAATAAACAAGATGTGGCAGGTGGCCGCATCCTGCGCGCGAGACAGCCGTTTTATGGCAACCGGCTTGCCACCGACCGATTCACCTGCAAGCGCAGATTGCAGCGTAACGCCAAACGGGTCTTGATCGAGAACGCAAATGATGAACGAGCCGTTCTGGTTGGCAGGCGTGTCTGGAGGCCACTTGACGAATTTGCCGAAGTTGTAGAGATACGCTGCCTTGATTTGAAACTCGCTATGCCCTGCCTGCTGGGCGACGAGGCTCGCGACGCTGAGCAGCGTCCACGCGCCAACCGCAATGATGCGCATCAACAGACGAGTACCCCGCGGGATGGCTTGTTGAGGGCGTTGTGAAAAACGGCCTGTAACATCCTCCGGTCTCATGAGCGTCGCCCCATCATCTCGTCCAGGTAATTTTCGCGTAAATGTCTCTCTCGATTCCCACGCTTAAAGGGTCACTAAAAACGTAGCTCCCGAATTCTGAGTGATGAGGCTGCAGCAAATTCTGCCCCGCAAGCGACAGATTCCAGCTATGCGAGGAGTGCCAGCCAATCCGGACATCCGCAGTGCTGTAGGCTGCTATCTTCTGAAAGGGCAGGCTGCTGACATAGCGATAAGTCGGATCGAATTCAAGTCCCCTGGGAACATTGAATCGACCTTCCAGAACAACCTGATGATGTGGGCTCGAACCGTTGTCCGTCTGTGTGTTCGAAGTATCCGTGAAGCCAGCCTTATCGTGAACATAAAGATGAAGGTAGGAATACGCCCCTTTCACTTCCAGCCACTCGGCCGGTTCCCATTCCGGCGCGATCTCGCCTCCGGATGTATCCCCCTTCAACGCGTTCGCCAGCGGTACCTGGAGAATGAAGTGCGCCGGCGTAGGAGTTGTTTCCAGATACAGAGACCCGGCGCCATATCCGTAGAGATCATTGTACTCATTGCGGAACAGCGATAGATCCAGATACAGCTTGCTCGCCACCAGTGCTCGGTATCCGGCCTCAGAACTCAGCAATCGCTCTGATCGGAAGTTTTTGCTGCCGACAACTCGCAGAAAATAAGGCGGCTTCACCGACACGAGGTCAGTGAGTTGCAGGTCCTGGTCAAGACGCGAAGGCGTGCGAACTGCCCTTGTAAACGCCACCCAGATAGTCTGGTGCTGTGTCGGTGTCCAAAGCAACCTGCCGTTCGGTTGCACTTCAAAGCCGGAGCGATTGTTGTGCTCGAATTTCGAACCCACGAGCAACGACAGCGTATCGGGAATTACCTTGATTTGGTCTTGAATAAACCAGCTATAGATACTGTCTGTTTGGTGGGGCGGCGTAAAACTTAGCGTGGCCAAGGGCTCCGTAAGGTCATCGTGGCTCCAGCGCGCCCCGGCCCCTAGCAGTGCATCTTGACGTCCTGCGACCGTGGAATGATAGAGAAGATCAAGATCATAAGTATTGCGGGTTTCATCCAGTTGAGGGCTGAACCGCGTGGTCCGGTCAAAATAAGCGTGCACCTTGATATCGGAATTCCCACTGATCTGGCGCTGCCAGCCTGCCATCATGTTTCCGCCGGAGGTGCTGTGTGGCGCGGTCATAAGAGCGACGGATGGGGGAGAATAATACGACGCATCCACCCTTTCTCCATCGCGACCTTTGTATATGTCGCCTTGCACATTCAAAGTGTCCCGAGTATTGAGCGCCCAATCGGTGCGGAAGCCTAGCTGTCCCATTCTCCACTCGTCGTAGTGCATCCCATCAGGATTGAACTCGTGACTACGAATGAAACCTTTGCCATATACCCGGTAGTCCATCCCCTTATCGTTCACGCTTCCAAAGCGCGCTCCGCCGTTCCCCTGGTCGACGTCTCCTCCACCCAGCGAAACTAGCTTCCCGTGTGTGTCTTTCGCATTCTTGGTAATGATGTTGATGACACCGTTAACCGCGTTGGCTCCCCAAATCGTCCCCCCGGGACCACGAATGACTTCGATTCGATCTACATCCTCAAGCAATGTGTCCTGTACCTGCCAATAGACGCCGGCAAAAAGCGGAGAGTAAACGCTACGACCGTCAATCAGCACCAAAAGCGATTTCGAAAATTCGCCTCCGAATCCGCGTACCCCCACAGCCCAATGATCGGAATCGATCCGGGCCACTTCTACTCCCGGGACAAGACGCAGGAGTTCTGGAATGGTTGTGGCCCCGGAGCGCCGGATGTCTTCCTGAGTGAGCACGTAGATAGCGGCCGGCGTCTGCCGCAGCTGCTCCGGCTCTTTCGATGCGGTTGTTGTCTCCACATTGCCGAGTTGTTCAAGACTCATCTGGTTCAGGTCTTGAGCTGACCCGGCGTCCGAGGGACCACTTTGAGCATGCACACTGAGCAATTGGACTGAAGATAATGAAAGAAAGCAAATCAGTCCTGCGACGAGAAGGGAATATGTTGCTGAATAGCGGATTTGCAATGGGCCCGTGGGTTCAAAAGACATGGGCCACCTTGATCTCCTCGACAACCGGAGCTCGGTAGCCAAGCAGCGCACCAAACTCGTCAATCAGATCGTTGTCCCACCAACCACGCCGCGCCTCGCCACGCATCGTCTCGATTGCTTCCTCGTGGCTGAGAGCTTTGCGGTACGGACGGTCAGTCACCAGTGCGTCGTAGATGTCGGTGACCTGCAAGATGCGTGCAGTGAGCGGAATCTCGTCGCCTTTCAATCTATCCGGATACCCCGACCCATCGAGTTTCTCATGATGATGCCGAATGATGGGCAGAACCAGGCGGAACGACTTCAGGGGAGAGCAGATTCGTTCACCGGTGATTGGATGCTCTTTCATGACGATCCACTCAGCGTCGTTGAGTGCGCCATTCTTGAGCAAGATGTGTTCGGGTACGCCAATCTTCCCGATATCGTGGACCACGCCGGCCCGGCGCAGAGCAACACATTGTTCGTGCGGCAAACCGAGACGTTGTCCCAGGGCTTCGGAGTAGGCCGATAGACGATCGCAATGCCCCTTGGTGTACGGATCCTTTGCTTCGATGCTCAGCGCCAGACTGAATAGCACCGTCTCCGCGTTTTCCAGCTCGTCTATGAATTCCTTTAGCCGCAAAAGCGACCGCGTTCGTGCAAGCAGTTCCTGGCTATTGACCGGCTTGCTCAAGAAATCATCTGCACCGGCTCTTATGCCTCGAATTCGCTCGTCGACGCTCGTCAGCCCAGTGACCAACACGACGGGAATGAGCCGCGTCTCCGGCCTGGACTTGATGAACTGGCAGATATCAAATCCAGTCTTGCCCGGCATGATTACATCCAGTAAAGCCAAGTCTATAGCGCGGGTTTGGATTTCATGAAGAGCTTGATCACCGTCCTCGACGCAAACCACCTTGTAGCCCTCTCCGGTGAGAATGTCCGAGAGCAGTTCGCGGTTTATCTCGTTATCATCGGCGACCAAAATCGTCGAGGCATTGTTAACAGCAAGGTTAAACATGACCTCTCACTCGACTCAAGGCTCACGAACGCCTGCCAAGGGGAGCAGGCACTTAATTGGTGCGGTCGAACACCAGAGCCAACGCTTATCACCTTTCCAAAGGCCCCGATTACGGCAGCTGAGTCACGAGTGTTTTCTGAGGTAAAAGCTTGAACCAAGGGATGGCGTGTTTTCAATGACTATTTGGTAGTAGGTGTTAAATGACCCTTTCGGGCTAGTTTGGCCGATTCCTATAAGAGCACTGTTACGTTCAAAAAATCTTTGAGGGCGAACTAGATTTGTCTCGCCGGAAGAGTGCTGGTGATGGTGCCCGATCAGTCAAGGTCAGCAATCTTTAAGACGATCTTGCCCCTTTTGTGCAGCGCGCCGGCCAGCATCTCGTGAGCCTTTCGCGCTTGATCCAGAGGAAGCACTGTTCCGACTCGGGTCTTTATTAGGCCACGATCCAAGAGTTCCGTTAGTCTTTCTAGTCTCTGCGTGGTGACATCGACAAGAAAGAACGCGTTGCGCACGGCGCCTGGCGCATTCAGCGCAGGAGATCCACTTGAAACCACCGACACCAGAATACCGCCCGGCTTAATGATCTGAAACGAGCGATCCCTGGTGTCACCACCTATCATATCGAGAACGATGTCGACTTTGGGCACGACCTCTTCGAATTGGGCGGTTCGGTAGTCGACAACCGTATCAGCTCCCAGGCTCTTAACAAATGAGACGTGATCCGAAGAAGCGGTCGCGAAGATGTGCAGCCCAGCATGCCGCGCGAGTTGGACTGCATACGCTCCGACGTTGCCGGCAGCTCCATGGATCAGGACGCTTTGACCCGCCTGCGCCTTTGCACAGTCAAACAGCATCTGCCACGCGGTAACAGCCACGACGGGGGCCGAAGCAGCTTCCTCGAACGTTATGGAGTTGGGCTTTCGCGCGATCATGCTTGCGGACGCCAGTGCATATTCCGCATATCCTCCCACGAACTGAGGATTGGTCGCCCCATACACCTCATCCCCGGGTTTAAAGTGATGAATATCGCTCCCGACCGACTCGACGATTCCGGAAAGATCGGAGCCGAGTGTGATCGGAAGAGGCACATTCACTACGCTCTTCTGCTCACGAATAAGCGCATCCCATGGGCCCCCTCCCGCCGCCGCCACGCGGATCACCACCTGATCCGGGTCAGGCTTCGGCCGCGGAAGATCATCCAATTCGATCACGTCAGGAGGTCCAAAGCGGTGAATTCTCGCTGCTTTCACGGCAAGCTCCTCTCCATTTGAAGATGCTCTGAAAGTCGTTAAAGACTCAGACCTCCATCGATGATGAGTTCGCTGCCGACCGTGAAAGCCGATTCATCGGATGCCAGGAAGACGACAGCGCTGGAGATTTCAGAAGGTTTCCCAAAACGCCTTGCGGGGACTTGATTCTGGAGCGCTTCCGAGGTCGCCCTCAAATCGGCTGGGGAGAGTCCGAGCTTGCTGTACAACGGTGTCGCTATTGGACCAGGGCTCACAGCATTCACGCGGATCCCACGTGTGATGAGCTCAGCTGACAAATTGCGTACCATCGAAAGCAGCGCGGCTTTGGAGGCCCCGTAGACGCTTGCGTTCGGCATTCCGATATCGGCGTTAATCGACGCATTCAGAATGATCGATGCAGGATTCGCAAAGATCGGCAGCAGGGCCTGAATGAGGAAGAACGGACCACGCATATTGGTATGGAAAGACCGGTCAAACGCAGCCTCATCCCATTGCTCGATGGGCTTGAGGTCGGCAATGCCCGCATTGACGAAGAGGACATCGAGGTTTCCGAACTCTTCTTTGATTTTGGCAGTCAGTTGTTTTTGGCTCGTTGCATCGGCGGCGTCCGATGCAACGTAGATGACACGATTTCCCAATTCTTGACGAGCTTGTTCAAAGGCCCTAAGGGTGCGTGCGGTGATAGCAACGTGCGCACTCTCGGCTATAAAATGCCGCGCAGTCTCCAACCCAATTCCACTGGAGCCACCCGTAATTAATGCGCGTTTTCCTTTGAGTCTTTCCATGTTCGGCTCCTCTCGATCAGTTCGCGGCAACGGCAGAGCGCTTGCCGGCGTTTGTGTCGAGCCAGGCAAGCGCAAAGTCGGCGACCTCTTCCCAACCTCGCTGCCCCAGGGTGTAATGAGTCCGCTCAGGGAACTCCCTATATTCGGTGATGGCACTTGATTTTAGGTACAGCCGGAAATTGGCTTCGACGACCGATGCCGGAGAGACATGATCCTGTCCGCCCGCAATCAGGAGCAGAGGCGCGCGCTCGTTGTTTTGAAAATTCACAGCGGTTGCCGCGTGAGGATTGAAGTTTGCGAACGCCGCCTGGAACAGCACGTGATCGGGACCGGGCACAGCATACCGATTGAAAACCGCGAGCGACTCTTCCTCGCTCAGGTTATTGGTAAACGCATAGTGAAATTGCTCCGGCGTGAGAGGCACGGCTCTGTGATTGTTGGCCGGATTACTCAGTGCCGGAAACGAAACCTTCAGCGTGGAAAACGGCAGGAACAAAATACCCTTCACAGGCGCCGGGGCTATAGCGACACCCGCAGCGCCCAGGCCGCGGTCAAGAAGGATCTGTGCGATCAATCCACCAAACGAGTGCCCGACTAGGAGGGGTGGAGAATCGAGATCTCGTATCAGGTTTTCGTAGTGCGCGACAATCTCTGTGATTCCTAGATTGGCAATAGGAGAGGGATCGCGCCGAAGTTCGTTGATGTCAATGTCCATACCGGGCCAGCTTCTAGCTACCACGCGATAGCCCTTCGCTTCGTAACGTTTAGTCCAATTTTCCCAGCAGAAGGCCGTCATCCACAGTCCGTGAATGAGAACAATCGTGTGCGATTTGTGCGGCATATGGGTGTTCCTCCGAATAAGTTTGTTGGAGATCGTCCCAGTTTTACTCAAGGTCATGATTGCTCGGCTGATCGCGCCAAGTCTTGTAGGAACCGGACTGGTCTTGTACAAAAAGGACATGGGTTGCGGCCTCTTCCCAAATCTCTGGCCGCGCCCCTTCTCCTTTTTTGAAACTAAGTGGGGTCCTCCCGCAACGACTCGGAGGTCTAGAATGAGAGCGCAAACTCCCTACCGGAATCATCTTGCCGAGGCCTTTGGCATGCGCGAGGCGCCGACGCTGATCACGCGGGTTCTTCGTAAGTCCACGATGGCGGTTACCGAACTGAAGTACGACGAGCAGAACTTCGGAATGACTGCACCGATTCCGACGGAAGACGCATATCTCATCGGCCTGCAGTTCCGTTCATGTCCGGATCATGATCTTTATTTCGATGGGCGTTTCGTCCGCCCCACAAACTGGTTTTCGGGGGCGCTGACAATCTACGATCTGCGCCAGAGCCCGATCGCCGATATCCGCGACCCGTATCACTGCTTGATGTTCCACTTGCCGCGCAAAGCGCTCGATACGCTCGCGTACGAATCAAGTACACCGCCCATAGGGGACCTTCAGTATCGTCCGGGCTTCGGTATGGACGACCCAATCGCGCGTCATCTTCTGTGCTCTTTGCTCCCAGCGACAGCGTGTCCTGAAAAAGCTCCAGCATTATTCCTCGACCATGTCGCGCTCGCGTTAAGCACTCATGTGGCTCATATGTACGGAGGGATGAAGCAAGACAGGAGATACCAGCGCAGCGGGCTAGCCCCATATCAAGAGCGCCGCGCTAAGGAACTGATGGTCGCGAGCCTCTGCGAGGACATCTCTCTGTCGCGGCTGGCCTCGGAATGCAACCTCTCTGCCCGTCACTTTGCCCGAGCCTTCCGCCAATCTACAGGCTTATCGCCGCATCGTTGGCTGATGCAATACCGAATCGAGCGTGCGAGGCAGCTCTTGGCTGCTCCTGGCCTGTCGCTAACTGAGATTGCTCTAACCTGCGGGTTTGCCGATCAGAGCCACTTCACTCGGGCCTTTACGGCTCTATCCGGAATCAGTCCTGGCGCCTGGCGTCGCATCAACGGAAATCCTGTCGCGATGATCCAGAACTGACGTCACCACTTCTCAACTGACGCACTGTACACAAGCCCGGAGCATTCCGATTTTAGTTTGCCCGCAGGGTAACCATCGGATTGATCTTCGCGGCTCTTCGCGCTGGGAGATAGCCGGCCAGCAGGGCGACCCCCGCGAGCAGGACCACCATCGCAGCAAAAGTAAGCGGGTCAGTCGGAGCAGTTTGAAACAGCAGAGAGGCAATCAGGCGCGCAATGGCAAACGAAGCGATCACTCCGATGGCGATGCCGGCCAGTGCCAACCGAAGCGTCTTCCCGATTACATCGAGCAGTACGCGCGCCTGCGTAGCGCCGAGAGCCATGCGTATGCCGATCTCCTGGGTCTGGCGCGTAACCGAGTAGGAGATGACGCCGTAGATCCCGAGCGAAGCGAGAAGAAGGCCCAGGCCCGCGAAGATTCCGACGAGCAAGACGAAGAAACGGCGCGGCGAGGTGGCGTGTTCCACAAGGCTCTGGACAGGGTTGAACTCCGAGGCTGACTGGCCAGGGTTGATCTCTCGAAGCGTGCGCATCACGCTGGCAGCGAGCGAAGCGGGAGGCAACTTCGACCGCACAACCAGATACGAGCCCTCTGGCCCAAACTGCTTCGTGGCCGGCAAGTACATTTGCGCCGCTCCATTATCTTCCGCGCTGCTTTCACGGACGTCGGCGATGACGCCGATGACCTCCGGCTGCGCACCGCCTGCGTAGGCGATGCGGCCAATGGGGTTCTGCCCCGGCCATAGCCTGCGCGCGACGGTCTGGTTGACCACGACGACAGCACGATTGTTCACGAGGTCGTCCCATGTGACGTCGCGACCTGCGATCAGGCGCATTCCCATCGCTTTGAGGTAACCGGGCGAGACGATGTAGACGAATACAGGAATGAAGTCCTCGTTCTTAGGAGGTTGCTGCCCCTTGGCCGCGATTCCCCAGCCGCGGTTGCGGCTCATGGGAAGATTGTCGGATATACCGGCGGCTTCGATGCCGGGGATCTGTGATGCGCGGCTTACGACTTCCTGCCAGATAACGGCACGCTTTGCCGGACTCCCGCCGTCGTCGTAATCCACGCTGACGGCGGCAGCGCGGCTGGTCGAAGCCAAGGTCAACATCAAGGACGCGGAGGAAGCTGCGCAGCAACAGGCCGGCCCCGACAAGCAGTACGCACGCGAGAGCGATCTCTGTGACGACGAGAGTGGAGCGGAGCTGGTCGTGCCTGCGGCCCTCGCTGGCCCCGTGGCCACTATCTTTCAGGGCTTCCTGCAGATTGGCGGACGAGATGCGCAGTGCGGGAGCTAATCCGAAAAGGACAGCGGTTCCGACGGCGAAGAGGAGAGTCCAAGCGAGTGCCGCTCCATCCAGGCGCACCATATGGAGCAGTGGCAGTGCGACCGAACTCTGATGCGCGAGCCACGCGAGGACAACCCAAGCCAGGGCCAAACCCAGCGACGCTCCAGAGACAGCCAGCACCAGGCTCTCGGTGAGGAGCTGGCGCACGATGCGGCCGCGCCTCGCGCCCAGAGCGCTACGCATCGCAAATTCTTTGCTGCGCGCGGCTGCCCGGGCCAGCAGCAGGTTGGACAAATTCACGCAGACAATCAGTTGAATCAGTCCTACCGCGCACCACAGCACGATGAGTGATCGCCGCAGTTTGCCGCTGATGTACTCCTTCAGCCCGGTGAGTTGTGCCGTGTACCCTTTTCCGTATTCCGGATGTTTGTGCTCGAAGAAGAACTGCGGAAACAGCAGATCGGCTTCGTTCTGCGCCTGCGCCATGCTTACACCGGGTTTGAGACGGCCGACCAATGCCAGGTCATTCCCATCACCGCGAAAATCATCCATGATGTAGGGCACAAAGAGGTCGACCTTCGCGCCCGGTGAAAACACCGCGCCGAAATCGAATGTTTCCGGGAGAACTCCTACCACGACGACAGACTTGTTGTTCAAGTCCACCTTGTCACTCAGATCGACCGTCTGGCCAATGATGCTGCGATCGCCGCCAAAACGGCGCTTCCAGAATGGGTAGCTCAACAAGGCGGCGGGCTGCGCGTGATGAACAAACTCCTCCGGCCGGAATAGGCGACCTGCGTTAGGCGCGACGCCCAGTGTTTCAAAGAATCCCTCGGCGACCAACATGCCCGTGGCAGGCTGCGGCTGACCGGCGCCTCCGAGTTTGAAGTTGTTGGGACCGGTAAAGGCGAAGTAACCACTCACCGATTGGAAAGAACGATTCTGCTGTTGAAAGTCCTGCGTGGCGTCTGCTGTGTACGTTCTTCCGGATTCGTTGCTTTTAGCATCCTTCTCAACAATGCGCACCAGCTGCTGTGAACTGGGGAATGGCAACGGGCGCAGCAGAATCGTATTGACCACGCTGAAGACGACGACATTGGCTCCAATGCCGAGCGCAAGAACGAGAATGGCAACAATGAAAAACGTGGGGTTCGCGAGCAGCGTACGCACTGTGTAGCGAACATCCTGCATGCACTTCGAGCAGTAATCCGAAATCTGACTGCGAAGATCCATCCGCCCTCCCATGTGTTCGCCAATGCGCTGTACAGCACGGATGTTTCCAAACTGGCGTTCCGCTTCTGCACGGGCCGCTTCAGGAGGCCAGCCGCGGGCGATCAGATCATCCGTCTTCGAATCGATGTGGAAGCGAAGCTCTGCTTTAACGTCCGCGGCGCGATCGGGACCAAGAAGTCGGTCGTATCGGCGCCAGATGGGAACCTTATTCATGCCGTTTCTTCCTGCGGTGGCTGCGCCGCGCCCAATACCTTGGACACGGCCAGGGCGTAAGCCTCCCAGGTCTTCGTGCCGTCGCGAAGATGACGGCGGCCATTCGGGGTCAGGCGGTAAAACTTCGCCTTACGATTGTTTTCCGATAGTCCCCATTCCGCAAGGACGAGTTTCTTGCTTTCGAGACGCCAGAGAGCGGGATATAGCGTTCCTTCTTCGAGAAGCAGCGCATCGTCACTCTGCCGGCGAATGAGACTGGCGATGCCATATCCGTGCTGCGGCCCCCAGGCCAGCGCTTTGAGGATAAGAACATCCAGAGTTCCGCGAAGAAACTCCAGCTTCGAATCGTCCACTCATCCCCCCTTGCGTTGCAAGGGGAAGAGTCTCACATTTCCCCTGCGAATGCAAGGGGAACGTTACGAGATTGGCTCCCTACGCTCCGTTTCTCCAAGTACGAGCCATAAAACGCCCCTCCTCTCCTGAAAGCACTCGCATGGCCTTCTCGAGATTTCGCGCTCGAGCTTCGACTGATTTGAGTCCCGCAAAATAGCGGAGTACCTCCTTTTTGCGGCTCGGAGTAAGCGCCTTCCAATTCTTCTGCGCCAATGAATTCTGTTTGAGAGCCTGTTTGAACCATTGAGGCATTGGGTGCAGCGGGCCATTGCGATAGTTTCCGTCAAACCGCAGCTCTACCTGCACAGCGTCCCCGACGTTCACTCCAGCTTCCGAGCGAATTGTTTCGTTCAAATAGAGATAGAAGCCTCCGTCACCCGCAGGCATCATGTTGGTACGGTGAGGTTCCGACGGCACTCCGTTGACACGAAGTAACACTGGAAGCGGCTTACGCCAACCGGACTTGAGGGCGGCCGTTTGCGCGGCACTGACTGCGATATAAGGGTTAATTCCGCGCATCTGGATCGTGCCTCGGAACGTTAAAGGCTTCATGATTCTCATCATTACCGGCGTGCTACTCGCCTGTCCATCCATTCAAGTCCAAATGCGCGATCAACATCAACGGCCACTGAATGCGGCCGCGAATTGGACCGTTCCAGCAATCTAACCTCTGGAATCCCCCGCCCTGTCACGTTTTCATTGTCGTTGCCGTTGCCAAGTGCTGGGTTTCTTTATGCTGCCTCGGGTGAAGCTTGCCCGCTCGAAGCTCTCGGCGTTTCATCAGCAGAAAAAAGACTGGGACCAGAATCAAAACGTGGATCGTTGAGGTGATCATGCCACCGACGATCGGTGCGGCGATGGGCTTCATCACGTCAGAGCCGATTCCGGACTCCCAAAGGATGGGCGCCAGACTGAGGATCACTGCGGTGACGGTCATGAGCTTCGGACGGAGGCGTTGAACCGCACCGGCAATGGTGGCCTGCAGAAGATCTTCATCAGTCAATGGCGTAGCCATTCCTAACCTCTCCTCAAGCGCCTCATGCAGGTATACGACCATCACCACGCCTGTCTCGACGGCGATCCCGAAGAGAGCGATGTAGCCCACCCACACGGCGACGCTGAAGTTGAAGCCGAGAAGCCACTGCAGCAGTAGTCCTCCCGACATGGCGTAGAAGGTCGGGAAGATGAGCACCGCGGCCTCGGCAACGGACTTGAAGACGAGATAGAGAAGCAGAAAGATGACGAAGAAGACAATAGGAAGAATGATCATGAGCCGCTGCCTGGCACGCATTTCGAACTCATACTCACCGGCCCAGCGCCAAGTGTAGCCCGCCGGGAGTGCTAGGTTCTTTTGTAGAAGCGCATTAGCGCGGTTGACGAATCCTCCGTAGTCGTTCGTTTTCAGGTTGAGATAAACGTACCCGGTAAGCGATCCATCCTCGTCTCGAATCATCGCTGGTCCGCGGGAGTAGTAAACCCGCGCAACCTCACTCACCGGAATTTGTGTGCCGACGGCAGTTGAAATTAATGCTTTCGAGAGCATGTCTGAAGTATCTCGATAGTTGCGCATGTAGCGGACGCTGATGGGGAAACGTTGGCGGCCTTCAATATTCTCGGCAACGTCCATTCCGCCGATCTCAGAAGAAATGACGCGCTGAACGTCGGCAACGGTGAGTCCGTAGCGAGCGGCGGCCGGCCGGTTCACAGCCACATTGAGATAGAAACCCTGCGAAACGCGCTCCGCATAAACCGAACTTGTCTCCGGAAGGGTTGAAAGCACCTGCTGCATCTGTGCTCCGAGATCTTGAATACGAGCCAAGTCCGGACCTTGGATTTTGATGCCGATTGCAGTTTTGATCCCCGTCAGCTCCATGTCGAGCCGGTTCTCAACGGGCATGGTCCAGGTATTGGTGAGACCAGGAAACTGCAGCTTCTCATCCATGTCGTGGATGAGTTTGTCGTATGTCATGCCGGCACGCCACTGATCGCGCGGCTTAAGCATGATGGTGGTGTCGTACATGTCGAGCGGTGCATTATCAGTTGCACTGTCGGACCTCCCGACCGTTCCAAACACCGTCGCCACTTCGGGAAAGGTATGTATGATTCGATCCTGCTGCTGCATCAGCGAGGCAGCTTGTGTGATGGAGATGCCCGGCAGAGCGCTTGGCATGTAGAGCGACGAGCCCTCGTACAAAGCCGGCATGAACTGGCTGCCGAGCTTGAAGCACAGAGGAACCGTCACTACAAGAAATGCGAGATTGAGCACGACGACGATCTTCCAATGACGTAGGCACCAGCGCAACACTGGCAAATAGAGTGCCTGGCTGACGCGTGCTGCAGGATTCTTCGATTCAGGAAGCAGCTTCCCGCGCAGGAAGAACGGCATAAGGGCCGGTACGAGTGTGATCGAAAGGAGTGAAGAGAAGATGAGCGCCAGCGTTTTGGTCCAGGCGAGCGGACGGAACATGCGCCCCTCCTGCGCCTCAAGAAGAAAGACAGGCAGGAAAGAAACCACGATGATGATGAGCGAATAGAAGAGCGCAGGACCAACCTGCTGCGCAGCGCCGACGAGGATTTGACGTCGTTCTGTATTGTCAAGGTGCGTTGTTTCATGACACTCGGCCAGATGGCGATAACCGTTCTCAACGATCACGATGGCGGCATCAATGAGCACACCGATGGCGAGGGCTAGTCCGCCCAGTGACATGATGTTCGAGCTCACCTGAAGGTAATACATCGGAATGAAAGCTCCGAGGACAGCGATGGGAAGCGTGATGATCGGGACGAGCGCTGATCGAAAGTGAAACAGAAAGAAAATGCAAACAAAACTGACGATGATGGCTTCAATGATCAAGTCGCGCTTGAGCGTGTGAATGGATTCGTTGATAAGCCAGGAGCGGTCGTAAGCTGTAACGATCTCCACGCCCGGCGGAAGAGATGGACCAATCTCCCTGAGCTTGGCCTTCACTCCGTCGATCACATTAAGCGCGTTGGTGCCGAAGCGTGTGACCACGATGCCGCCGACTGTTTCGCCTTGGCCCTGCCAATCCGCTGCGCCACGCCGCACATCCGGGCCAAGCGTAACCGTACCCAGATCGCGGACCAGAACCGGCGTGCCGTTCTTGTTGGCAACCGGAACATTTTCAAGATCGGCCACGTTACGCAGATAACCGAGGCCGCGAATCATGTACTCTGCGCCGCCCATCTCGAGAACGTCACCGCCGACCTCGTTGGTGCTTTGCCGGACCTTGTCGATGACGGTTGATGCCGGAACACCGTACGAGAAGAGCTTCTGTGGATCGAGATTCACCTGGTACTGGCGCACAAACCCGCCGATGCTCGCAACCTCTGCGACTCCGGGAACCGTTTCAATCTGATAACGAAGGAACCAATCCTGCAGTGAGCGCAGATCGGCGAGGCTGCGCTTGTGAGTTCGATCGACAACGGCGTACTCATACACCCAACCAGCACCTGTGGCATCGGGGCCGATCGACGGATGAACCTCGGATGGCAAACGTCCTGCAAGCTGCTGCATATATTCCAGAACACGCGAGCGCGCCCAATAGAGATCGGTGCGATCGTCGAAGATAACGAAGACACACGAATCGCCAAACATGGTCTGGGCGCGGACGTCTTTGACATGCGGTGCAGCCAGTAACGCAGTCACGATGGGATACGTTACCTGGTCCTCAACGACATCGGGCGGCTCGCCGGGCCAGTTCGTATGAACGACGACCTGCACATCGCTGATGTCGGGCAGCGCGTCGAGAGGTACACGCCCGAGTGACCATACGCCCGCGACGACGAGCAGAATCGCTCCTGTGAAGACGAGGAATGGGTTCTTTGCGCACCATGCGATCGTTCGCGAGATCATCACATACCTCCCGTGGCATCGACCGTGAGCTTTTTCGTTGCGATGGTGGCGCCGGCTCGCTGAACGGTGATGGTGACCTGCCACGTCCCACCGGATTCGAGCTCGAGCAGGCCTTCGTACACTCCCTGCCCCTTCGGACTGAGTGCAACTGCCGCGTGTTCAGCTGCCATACCCATCGCCGGCATGGCAGGCATAAAGAACAGGACCGACACCTGAACCTCATCGACGGGTTTCCCGTCGGCGCCAGTGAGCTTGATGCTTACTATGTTTTTGCCTTTCCGCGGAATCGCGGGATCGGTTGTCATCTCAATCTTGATTTGTTTGGTTTCCGATTGCGGCGCTGCAGAGTTCGCATTTTGCTGCGGAGGATTGAACGATCCCAATGCAGCTTGTAACTGCGCTTCGGAGTCGACCAGGAAGTTGGCCGAACTGACGACTTGATCGCCTGGCTGGAGTCCCTTCAGAACGACGACTGAGTCATCAATCTGCGGACCGGTTTGAATCTCGCGTGGCTCAAGGTTGCCGTCACCATGATCGATGAATGCGATGGTGCGCGTGCCTGACTGGAGAACGGCCGAGGCGGGAATCACCAGTTGCTTACCAAGCGGAACATTGATTTCGACGTTCACGTACATGCCTGGCTTGAGCACGACGCCTGGATTGTGAAAAATGAGGCGCACGCGCACGGTGCGCGTCGTCAGATCGACCTGGGGCAGAATCTGGTCAACATGGCCGGTGAACTCGCGGCCTGGATAGGCATCGACTGTGACCTGTGCCGGGTCGCCGGACTTCAAGCGGCCCACCGCGTCCTGAAAGACATTGGCGTAAACCCAGACAGTCGAGAGATCAGCGATCGTGTAGAGTTTGCTGTCTGGCTGAACGTAGGCGTTGGGTAGCGCGCTGCGTTCGATGATGAATCCCGATGCGGGCGATTCGATGGCGATTTCGCGCTGCACCTTGCCGCTTTGCTCAAGCGTCGTGATTTCGGGGGCTGGAACGCCGAACTGGCGCAGGCGCTCTTCGGCTGCATCCAGCAGCCAGCCTCCCTCCTGCGCAGCCATTCCGTGTGGGTTGGGAGCGAGAGTCTTCTGATTCTGCTTCGCCAGCAAGTACTCCTGCTCGGTGCTCACGAGGTCGGGGCTGTAGATCGTGAAGAGCTTTTGCCCTTTCTGCACGTATTGGTAGGTCGCATCAGCAAAGACGTTCTGAATCCATCCCGCGAAACGCGTCTGAACGTAAAAGAGGCTTTGCTCATTCATCTCGACATTGCCGGCAACACTCAATTTGTCGCTGACATTCTTCATCTGCGCGACGGCTGTCGTTACGCCAATCTGCTGCAGCCGTTCCGGGGAAATCTGCGTCGGGCCGAGTTGTGGCTCCATGCTGGGAGCCGCTACGCTTTGCGGAGCTGATGTTGCCGACGTCGCCGGCCCACGGGCCACCACCGGGTCGCCGCTCTCAACAGCAGGCATCGGATGGTTGCGATGCAGGAGCAGATAGCCGACTCCCGCTGCCAACGCAACACAGGTCGTCAGAGCCATAAAGAATGCTTGTCGATAGAGGCGGTCGCTCATTGGTTCTCCTCCGGCGTTGCTGCTTTTGGTTGTTGTTTTGACGAATCGATTGGCACACCGACGGCGAGTTCAAGATCCGACATACTCGCCGCAAACTCCCCCATCGACTGAAACCAAGCGAGGTTCACCTCGATAACGGCCATCTGGCTGTCGATAAGATCCAGCAGATCGGTCCGGTTGTTTTCGTAAGCGATCACCGCGGCGCGCAGCGTCGCCTCGGCCTGTGGCTCAAGCGAATCGTGATACGTGCGCGCCAGGCGCTGCGACGAACGAGCGTCGGCAAGCGCTTCGTCAATCTGCCCGAAGGCTGCGTTGCGCATGGCAGCAACTTCGGCGTCTTGCTCCGTCACCTTGACCGCTGACTCATGGATCTCAGCATCGTGCTTGCGCCGGTTGAGCCATGGCAACGTGACAGAGCCCTCAAACATGTAGTTGTTGCGCGGATTGGAACCAGTCGGCATCAGCATGTATCCGCCAGCGACGTTGAAGTCAGGTACATAGGCTTTGCCCGCAAGCGTCTGCTCTTTGCGGCTCTTGTCGGCTTCTGCCTGCGCCTCCAGCAAATCAGGGCGCGACTGGAGCGAGAGTTCTTCCAATTGCTTTTCCGCCGGCAAATCTGCTCCGATTCCGAAGTCGCCCTGTACGTGGATCGGTGTTGCTGGATCGTGTCCGAACAGAGTGTTTATGCGCACACGCGCTACTTCGGCATCACGCTCGAAGCGGATGATGTGTTCTTCAAGGCGCGTCACTGCGAGTTGCGCCTTCAGCACATCCTGCTGCGGAACCTTGCCTACCGTGTACTTGATGCGCGCCGCTTCAATGGCCTGGCGAGCGATGTCTACATGCTGATCGTGGATGCGCATCTCTTCCTGCGCCAGCAGGAGATCGAAGAATGCTTTGCGCACTTCAATCCGCACTCGGAGACGCACGGCCTCAAGCTCCTCTTTGGCGATGGTCACATCGGATTGGGCGATGCTGGTTTGGAGGGGCCGCTTACCAGGACCCGGAAACGACTGGCTCAGCATCAGCATATTCTGCGCGGCGTTCAGATCCCACGGTTTACTCAGCGGAACCTGCCAATTGCGAAGCATGAACTGCGGATCGTCCAACCCGCCGGTCGTGGGAACATGCGCCTCAGCCATCGTGACTTTGCGTGCAGCAACGTGAATCTCAGGGTTCTCGGCGAGGGCGATGCGTTCAACTTCGTCGAGAGTCATGGCCGGAGTTGATGGCTCAGTTGGTATTGGCGCGTCGACTATGGCTGTGAAGCCGACCGGCGGGCTGCTCGATTCTTGTGCTGGAGCCAGGTGGAGGTCCGCAAAAGCGACAAACATACAAAGTACCGCGAAGAGTGTTTTCATTCCTCCCTCGAATCAGGGCCAGGCAAATAAGTCGGTTATGACATGACGAGTGTTCTGGAGCGCGCACAGCACATCCAAGACACACGAAACCTCAGTCAGGATTCGAAGGATTGATCAGATTCGAAGGATAGTATTGGCGCCGGACGGAGATCGCGGAGGTGGCGCCCCAGACGGACTTGGTCTTTGAGCCGCTCCCGTGGCGAAGTCTGCGAGACTTTCCGAAACCAGAGCCTGTGGCGAACCAGTGGGAAAACTGGTCACCGCAACCCGGCCGGGCGGAACAGCGGAATTGGAAGACTGGATCAGGCAGCAGGGATGGGCCAAGACCATCGCCGAATCGCAATCCATCCTCATCGCTTTGCAGCATGGGGGGCAGGACGAAGGCACCAAGCAGGAGAGGGCCGGGACTGCGGCCCAAAGGACCACAACCGCCAACGCCAAAATCGCGCCTTTTCTCTCCATGTTCACAGTCTAAGCTCAATTCTTGCATTTAGCATGCTCTTCCTGGGCTTCGCAATTCGGTGATTTGAGTCACAAGTCTTTGATTTGCTGAATATGCTCGCGCCAGAGCACCACACGAATTTATTCCTCTCTAGCTGAGATTTCGTTCAGGATTGGCGATACGAGCAAATGGAATAATCGGTTCACTTCCTTGGGGGCCAGTGGGCACTTGTTTTCGACCCACCAATTAAGCACGAGAATGAACGTCGTATCGATATATCGAACCAGTAAATCCATCGGGATCTTGCCGGCGCTCTTTCGATGACCGCGAAGCATCTTCTTGACGTCTTCTTCAATAAGCGACGCCAGTACATTCTGAAGATGCCCATGGAGAACGGCTCTTCCTTTGGGCCCTAATTTCAGTTCGCCGGCGTCGCGCAGCCGGTCGAGATGCTGAAAAATGGGAAGGCTAAACCAGAGAAGCCTCGCATCGGTGTTGCCGGCGCTCAAGGGTCGAGTTGAAGGCACGACACCCAGAATTTCATGGAGGGCGCTGACCAGGAGCTCGTCCTTGTCGCGGAAATGCATGTAGAAGGCCGACCGGCCAACATCAGCACGATCGAGGATCTCTTTAACTGCGATCGAGTCGTAATCTCGCTCATGAATCAGAGAATGAAGCGCCTCTCGGAGGCGCTTCTGCGTTCTCGCAACTCGCCTGTCCGTCGTCCTGAAGGTCGAAGCCGTTTTGCTTTTACTCTGGGGCACGTGGCTCCTGGCGCGGATCAAACCGGACAAAACGGACTTCTTGTCCGTTAACGCACAGTTCTGAGTCGCTGCTCTTTTTTCTGAACCAGGCTCAGTCTAGCCTTGATCTCGAACAGATGTCCATTTTCATACTCTGTCCGATAACAAATGAGGAGGTTGGAATGAGCGCTACTGAAGCGAGAGCTTTACCCAAGACTGCGGGCCTGGTCCTTCACAAGGCCGCGCAATACGATTTTCTGCTCTGGCTGTTGACGCTCGGAAGAGAGAGGGCCTTTCGCGAGCGTGCACTGAGTTTGGCTCACCTGTCCGCGGGAGAGTCGGTTCTGGATATAGGTTGCGGAACCGGAACACTGGCAATCGCCGCAAAGCGGCATGTTGGCAGCACAGGTCATGTGTGCGGGATTGACGCAGCACCCGAGATGATTGCCAGAGCCGGCAAGAAAGCGAAGAAGGCCGGTCTGGAAGTTGATTTCAAAAATGCGTTAGTAGAGTCACTGCCGTTTGCTGACGGGCAATTCGACGTTGTGCTGAGCACGCTGATGCTGCATCACCTTCCGGGCAAGCTTCGCAGCCGATGTGCGGCCGAAGTTCGGCGCGTCCTAAGACCAGGAGGTCGATTCCTGGCTATCGATTTTGGAACGGCGCCGGGAACCAAAGGCATCATCGCGCATTTTCATCGTCACGGCCACATCAACCTTGAAGAGATGGTGAGAATATTCCGTGACGCGGGAATGAATATCGGTGAGCAAGGGCGGGTTGGCATTGGTGATCTAGAGTATATGGTCGCTATCGCTCCTCCAAGCAGAACGTCTGCGCCACCTGCGACCCGCGAGGTACAACCATGACAACTCAGACCGGTTTTCCATCGCGTCCCCTGATTCTGGTTGCGCTGGGAGTCATCCTGCTCTCCGCCCACGGGCTCGTTCTTTATTTGATTCACCACTATCTGCCCCTCTCGGCCACAATACTGTCGGGTCTTGCCGTGATCGTTGTGATCAAGCACCTGGGGGCATTCAGCTCTCTGTATGCTCTCCTCCGCAAGCGGCCCCGAAAGCAAGGAACTCTCCCTCCTGAAGATCGCGCGCAAGCATCAACTCGATGAAACAAGGAGTCGAGCTGATGATCGCTGGAATCGGAGATGCCTTGGCGGCGTCATCGCTTTCTCATGTGACGTTCGCTTTGGCAGAATTGGATTATTCTATTCATCCCGGCGGAAAAGGCTGACACGATGAAGGTCCCCTATGCAAAGAAGTGGCTGAAGGAAACCGACAGACTGCGCAAAATCGCACTCGACTGCGATCTGACGGAGGAATTGAAGTGGGGCAAGCCCTGCTTCACTTTTCTGAAGAAGAACGTAGCCATCGTCATTCCACTTAAGGAGTCGTGCGCGCTTGCGTTCTTCAAAGGTGCTCTGCTCAAAGACACAAAGCACATACTCGAGAGGGCTGGAGAGCATACGCAGGCCGGGCGATGGATCAAATTCACGTCGCTCCGGGAAATCACAGCCCTGAAGTCCACCCTGAGAGACTACCTCTACGAAGCCATCGAATTGGAAGAGTCCGGTAAGAAGGTCAGGCTCAAGAAACCTTCCGAGTACGCCGTTCCTGAGGAGTTGCAGATCAGGTTGGAAGCGGATCCATTGCTGAAGACGGCTTTCGAAGCGCTCACTCCGGGACGAAGGAAGTCCTACATCTTGCACATCTCGGGCGCGAAGCAGGCCAAGACTCGGGCGGCGCGGACGGAAAGGTGCGTGCCAATGATCCTGAGCGGGCGAGGTTTCAACGAACTGCCAAAGTAGAGGCTGAAGGTGTCCTTCCCCGCTATCGTCGGGGCCTGAAGCTTGGCATGCTTGCGGCAGCGTGCATACAAGAAGATTGACAGTGGACGCCGGACGATGCAGGCGTGTAGCGTAGATTGCGTCCCCGGAGGTCATGATGCGGCGACGCGATTTTGTACGGACTCTTGTTTCATTCTTTGTTGCCGGAAAAACCGTTGTCGCGCAGCAGAGATTGAACGATCCAACGCTGCCCCCACCCGCGCCGGTACCTTGGACACTGGGATTGAATTCCCAGACGCCGATCCCCGTGACCGAGCTGGCAGACGAGGTTGCCGCTGCAAATCTATCTCTCTTCACTTCCCTGCAGATGCGCACGCTCACGCGCTTGAGCGCTGTGCTGCTACCCCCGCTCAGCGGCAAGCCCGGAGCCGTGGAGGCGAAGACGCCCGTGTTTCTGGATTTTTTAATAGGTGGTTCGCCTGCAGAAAGGCAGAAGGTCTATACGGGCGGCTTGGACTGGCTGGAAGCAACGGCACAGGCAAAATACAAATCTCCATTCGCGGAACTCGACGACACGCAGGCGGGCGAAATCATCAGACCGTGGCTGCGTACATGGATGGACGATCATCCGCCGACAGAAGCGCATGCGGACTTTCTCAACATAGCGCACAATGACATACGAACCGCAACAGTTAACTCTGAGGCATGGAACGAAGTGCCTTCAGTGGGCGCCGAGCCGCAGACCCAGGAAGGCATCTATTGGTCACCCATCGAGCCGGATATTTACGGAGAGAATCCTGCCTATGCGCACACACCGCCACATGTGTTAGCTATGCCGAAAGACGAACACAAAATTCCGGTTTATCCACGATAACGTTTCTCCGAATGCTGGGAATTCAAGAATAAGGTTATGCGAACCGAAGTCTACGATGTGTTGATCATTGGATCGGGCCATTCGGGTGGAATGGCCGCCAAGATACTGACCGAATCGGGCATTCGATGCCTGATGCTGAATGCGGGCCCAGTGGCTGACATCAGCCGTGATGGCAAGCGGCTGCCTGCAAGCGACCTTCCGTATCGCGGATTCCGGCCTCCCGGCAGGCTGGAGCACGTGTTTCAATCCAATGAGTTCAACGCCAATGTCTGGGTCGACGAGCAGGAAGTCCCCTACACATTTGAGCCGAACCAGCCTTACAACTGGGTGCGCGTGCGGCTATTCGGCGGGCGATCTCTGTTCTGGTCACGACAATCATTCCGGCTCAGCGATTTTGAGTTCAAGTGCAAATCGCACGACGGCTTCGGCGAAGATTGGCCGATTGGCTATGCGGACCTTGCGCCGTATTACTCGCGCGTTGAGCGGATCTTTCACGTGTCTGGTGCGCTCGATGGACCGTCACAGATGCCTGATGGCGCTTTCATTCCGGATGACGATCCATGGACACCGTCGATGCAGCGATTCATCGATGCTGCAAAGCCGCGCGGCATTCCGGTGTGCAAACAACGTCGCGCAATGGGTGTGAATGGACTTGCAAGCTCGGTGAATCTGCTGCTTCCAGACGCGGAGCGCACGGGCAACCTCACTTCCGTCGCAAACGCTGTGGTACGCGAGATTACGGTTGATAAAAATACGGGGCTGCCGAATGGCTGCAATTTTGTAGATCGGATTTCGCGGCGCGAGATGAGCGCGCAAGCCCGGATTGTAGTGCTGGCGGCGGGTACGCTCGAAAGCACGCGACTGCTGCTGAACTCGGGGCTGGCAAACTCGAGCGGCATACTGGGGCATTATTTGACCGATCAAATTTACGGCGCGGGCGTCGTAGCTTCAGTTCCCGAGGCGCGCGGGCGCAAAGGTTCCAAAATCATGGGAGGCGAAGCCATTGTGCCGCGGTTTCGAAACATCGACACAAAGAGCGACACGTTTCTGCGCGGGTATGCATTCAACGTCTCCAGCATGACCCGCGGCCTGAGCCCGCGCAATTTCGCGGCTTACGGAGCCGAACTCGAAAGAAAACTCGAAGAATACTACGGCAGCGGCTTTCAGATGACGATCATGGGCGAGGTGCTCGGAAGGTACGAAAACCACGTGCGCATCGACAAGGAAAGGGTCGATGCCTGGGGAATTCCGGTTCTGCACATAGATACCAGGTACTCCGACAACGAATACAACATGGCAAAAGATGCCGTGGAAGTTGGTTGCGAACTCTGCGAGTCGGCGGGATTCGAGGTGTTATCGAAGAATCCAATTCCCAACCCGCCGGGCTACAGCATTCATGAGATCGGCACCTGCCGAATGGGTGATGATCCAAAGAAAAGCGTACTGAACAAATGGAACCAGAGCCACGATCATAAAAATCTTTTTGTGGTGGATGGTGCATGCTTCACAAGTGGTGGATGGCAGAATCCGACAATGACCATCCTGTCACTCTCAATGCGGGCATCAGAACATATCGCAGCTGAAATGAAGAAGGGGAATCTGTAAAAGCTGGGCGGATACCCTAGCTTAAATTGGACCATAGGTAAGAAGATCCCAGCCTTTTTAGGGCTGGGATCCTGTCCGCGTTACCTGCTTTACGGTGGCTTTACGCTGAATTGTGCAATCCGATAGCAGCCTAGTAACGTGTCTCACCCATCAGGTGATGCATGGCCATTTCGTATCCGCGGCGATAGCCTTCCCGGTAGTCTTCACGTACGGCACGATCGACGTGCGGATGCCTATATTCTTCGCGACGATCCACATCCGGTCTGCGGTGATGATCGAAGTCTCTGCGAGCTCCTTCGATGCCATCGTGAAAACCTTGCCGCTGGACTTCGCGAAATTCAGACGGCGGAGCATCCCAGCCGGGACGATCGCCATAGCCGGGAGCCTGCGGAGCAGCCCCGTACGCTCTCGAAGAAGATGAACTGACCACGGGCACTGCCATGGCCAACAGCGCAATAGCCAACCAATTTAATCTCATGACGGACCCTCCTTTCATTCCCCGGCATAAGATGAGACCAGTCGATGGTGAGTTGCCTTTCGTAAATTATTCGCTTTGCGATATGTTGATTAACCTGCGCGCCGGCAATCCGAGTTCAGTCCCGCCATTCATTCCCGTACTTCGCCAGTTGAATCTCCGTTCGTGAAATCTGCTAACTCAATGCCTTTGCGAGTCGAATAAGGCCTTGACGTATTGCAAGCTCGTCGAATCCGCCAAAGCCCAGAAGCAGCGCTTTCGGATCAGGACGTTTCAGGGTGCATCGATCGACGGCAAGAACCTCAATGCCCTGCGCCTCCGCCAGCTTTTCCGCCTGTCGTGAAGTCATTTCATTCTTCAGGTATCCGATCGTGTAAAGGCCTGCCCTGACATTCGAGATCTCAAGCAGTCCACCCAGATGTTGCCTGGCTGCTTCCATGAGTGTGGATAGGCGCTCCGCGTACAGATTGCGCATTCGCCGCAGATGACGCGCCAAGTGCCCTTCGGCGATGAAATCACAGAGCACCGCCTGGTCAAAGGATGAATTCCGGAAATCGGTCCGGTAGCGAAAATTCGAGAAGACATCTACAAGCGACGCGGGCAATACAACATAGCCCAGACGTAAGGCTGGGAATACAGTCTTGCTGAACGATCCGATGAAGATGACGCTTGAGTGATTGTCGAGACTCTGTAGGGCAGGCACAGGCGGCCCTTCGAATCTATATTCGCTGTCATAATCATCTTCGATAACAAAGGCGCCGGCGCGTGCAGCCCAGCAAAGCAGGGCCAGCCGTCGCTCCAGCGACATAGTGACGCACAGCGGAAACTGATGAGCCGGAGTTACATAGGCTCCCTTCGCATTCGGACTGATTTTGATTCCGGCGGAAACAGACACCCCTTCCTCATCGACCGGTACAGCAACACTCCTGGCAGAGACATTGTCAAATGCGATTCTGGCTCCGAAGTATCCAGGGTCCTCTATCCAAATCCGATCGCCCTTTTTCAACAGCAGTCGCGCAAGCAGATCGAGCGCCTGTTGTATCCCCGAAACAATCACGATTTGTTCCGCGGTGCATCGCACCCCACGAGACGTGCGCAAATATTCGGCGATTGCCTCGCGCAACGGCTGATAGCCACGCCGATCCGCCTCCTTCTTCAACCACGCCCCGAAATGACGCGCCCGGCTTGCGGCAATACGCCCCCAAACCTCGGACGGGAATTCGTTGATGGCTGGAACTCCGATGCGAAAAGGGCGGATTTTGCCGGCAAACGCCTGGTCAACCCAGGACTGTGGTCGCTTATATGTCGAGATCACGCGACGAATGTATAACGGCGTCGTGGTCGCCTGACGAGCCGACCGAGGTGCTTCTACATGATTGACCCACGTACCGAATCCAACGCGGGAGGTAACATACCCTTCGGCTTGTAAGCGCTCCACGACGCTCACTACTGTGCCTCGGGAGAGTTCGTATTGCCGGGCGAAATCTCTTGACGAAGGCAGCCTGGCGCCCGCCGCTAGCCGGCCTTCAAGAATGGCTGACCGCAGTTCGCCATACAACCAGTTCGTCAGGGCTCGATGACGCGGTCGACCTTTGAGAGTGAGTTCAAACGAGCTGATGGCTTTTGGCATCTCGAATGGTCCAATAGAAATAGGGAAAATGGCCCTTTTCGACCAACCACTGCCGCCATAGTATCAGCTCAGAAGTCGAGAAACGCAGGCACCATTGGACTCCGACTTCTGCAGAGCGACTCATGGGAGATCAACAGATGAAGGTCGGAGTTTGGTTCTATGGCTTGGGCACCGTCCTCGCCGGCATTCTCGATATCGCGTGGCGTGCGTTCGATGCCTCTCATCAACCCATCCAATCCATGGGGAATGTTCCCAGTCAAAACATACTGGCCTGCATCGCGGGCGTCTGGCTGATCGCTGCCGGCATTGCCATCCTGTGGCGGAACGGCGCAAAGTTTGGCGCCGCAGCATCTGCCACGGCCTACTTGATTTTTGTGGCATTTTGGCTAGCTAGGTATTATGCCGGCATTCATGCGCTTGGCTGGCGAATCAACGTCTTGTTCGGCGTCTCTTTCGGACTCGCACAAGAGTTGTTGCTGGTTGCTCCGGCAGCAATCGTTTATACATCCATCTCCCCAAACGATTTTCCGTTGGGGGCGAAAGCCACTACCGCGGCGCGTTGGATGCTGGGATTGCCATCCATCGTCTTCGGTCTGGGCCATCTCCTGGGCTTACATGTATTCGCGAGCATCGTTCCGCGGTGGATACCGTTTGCAAGTTTTTGGGCAGCATCGACAGGGATCGCCTTCCTGCTGGCCGGGATTGCAATTTGCTCAGGAATTAAAGATGTGCTGGCCGCCAGGCTTCTTGCATTGATGCTGTTGCTGTTCGAAGTCCTAGTGGAGATTCCTCCCATTTTTGTCCGGTTGCATAATCAGGCGACATGGGGCGCCGCCGTCTACAACGTGGCTGCGATAGGGGCATGTTGGATTCTTGCTGAGTCTCTCGCAAGCCTCGCAGATCGAGAACGAATCGGCCCCGCAAAAAATGTCGCTATGCCGAGCCCTGACCCGGCTGTTGTCTGAAATCCGGCCTACTCTTCATCGCCAAGAAGATTGCTCACTCGCACAATCGTCTCGATCTGCTCCGCCGAGAGGCGGGAGAGCAGATTGCGCCTTACCGACTCGGCGTGGATTGGGCGGGCGGATTCCAACTTCTCGCTTCCCATCTTGGTAAGTATCACTTGAATCGCACGCTCTTCGCCTGCCCGGCGTTCAATGAGCCCACGTTCGTGCATGCGAGTTAGCTGATGAGAGAGACGGCTTTTTTCCCATCCCATTGCCCTGGCAAGGTCCTGTTGCCGCATCTGTCCTTTGCCAATTCCCGCCAGGCGGGAGAGAACTGCGAATTCAGATCCAGAAAGACCCGTTGCTTGCGCAATATCGCGCCCAACCCGGCCAAGCACGTCTTCGCCCATGAGCAAGAAGGCATGCCAAATGCGAAGTTCGCGCGGTGAGAGTTGTTTTGCGGACATATTCGCCTTGGGCGTATCAGTTTCAAAGGTTGACATGACAACCATACACCTTATACTTTGGTTGATGTGTCAACCGCAATCAGCCAGTTCCCCTTGACCGGCCGCATTGGTCGCAGTCGCGCGCTGCGTCGGCTGCTCATTGACCTAGAGAACGATCCGTCTCTATCAAGAGACGACGAATTGGCCGGGCGTTTGACCGCCTTAGACCAACTCGACGCGATCATGGGTGACCTGGATCTGGAAGGGTTCGCCGCGGGCGGAGATCTTCAGATCGTCGCCGATGCGAGGGCTCTCAGATCGAAGTTCGAAGCGGCCAACGAAAGGCTCTATGATTCGGCTCGATACGAAATCGCTTTTCACAGCAATCCACGCGCATTTCATCGCTGGTTGCTGGAGTCAACGGGCGATGCAGATGTTCCAAACCCTCGCCCCGGTCTCGGCTTCGACTCCCGCGATGAGATCGTTGGCGGTATCCTCCAGCTTCGCGCACCAAAGGATATTGACCTGCCGCAAAGCACGGAGATGGTGGCTTATCAGCCAACACCGGCCCGTCACATTCTAGAACTCATCGCAGCCGTCGAGCTGTCAGACGAGGACCTACTGGTAGATCTGGGGTCGGGATTGGGTCATGTGCCGTTGCTGGTATCGATCCTGACAGGAAAGCGCACACTGGGCGTTGAGCTTCAGCCAGCCCTCGTTGCCAGCGCCTTGGAGGCCGCTGAGAATCTCAACCTGAGCCGAGTTCGCTTTGTGGCCGAAGATGCCCGAGAGGCGGATTTGTCAGACGGAACCATCTTCTACCTTTTTTCGCCATTTACGGGCTCGATCCTGAGGGATGTTCTGCATCGGCTTCACACGCAAAGCGCAGCAAGGCCCATCAGAATCTGCTCTCTCGGACCCTGCACCCGCATTTTGCAGAGCCTTGCGTGGCTGAAGGCGAGCACGTACGTCGACACGGAGCGAATTACCGTCTTCGAAACTCCGTAAGCGAATTATCGCGAACGCACATAGCGCCTCAAATCCTCAGACTGGCTCTGCTTACCTATAACGATCTCTATTCCTCGTTGACGATCATCAGCGTGCGCATGAGTAATGAGCAGCGATTCGCGACGCTTCTCCGGTTCGAGATTTCCTCTGCAGCGCTACGTTCCAGAGCTGCCAAAAGACTCCGAACTGAAAGGAAAGCAGATGTGAATCCCTCGTGTAAAGCGATTTTTCTGTGTGTAACAGACTTGACAACGCGTGCTGCGCCTTCTAACTTGGCTGATCGAGCCTCATTGACGGTTTCAGGACACCTGTAGAGCGGCACGCCCGATCCTCTTGAGTCCGTGCAGGTGGTCTGTGCCCGCTGAACTGCAACCTGGAGAGAAGCATGAAGATGCGCCTGACTCGAATTGTCGAGTGTGTTCTTGGCTGTACGGTAACGCTCTTGTTTAGCTCAGTCCTGCCGAGTGTAGCTGCCCAGGAGCCGGAGAATCCGCCTTACCTGAATCCCCAGCTTTCACCCGAGCAGCGCGCCACCGACCTCGTGCACCGCATGACGCTGGCTGAAAAAGCTACCCAGATGCAGAACAACTCGGCTGCCGTTCCGCGGCTCAAGGTCCCTGCTTACCAGTGGTGGAGCGAAGCCCTTCACGGCGTGATCAACGAAGGCGTGACCGAGTACCCGGAGCCGGTTGGTCTGGCTGCCACATTCGATGCGCCCGGCATTCACACTATGGCGGGGCAGATCGGCATCGAAGGCCGCATTAAGCACGTGCAGAACCTGCGCGAGGGGCACACCGGCATCATGGGGGGTCTTGATTTCTGGTCGCCGAATCTGAACATCTTCCGCGATCCACGCTGGGGCCGCGGTCAGGAGACCTATGGTGAGGATCCATTCCTCACCGGCCGGATGGGTGTTGCATACGTTACCGGCTTGCAGGGCGACAATCCGAAATACTATCTCGGCATTGCCACGCCGAAACATTATGCCGTGCACAGCGGGCCTGAGCCAACCCGGCACTTCGCTGACGTTGACGTGAGCAAGCATGACGAGGTGGACACCTATGAGCCCGCCTTCCGCGCTGCCATCGTAGAAGGAAAAGCCGGATCGGTCATGTGCGCCTACAACGCCATCAATGGCCAGCCGGCCTGCGCCAACCAGTATCTGCTGCAGGATCAGTTGCGCGGCAAATGGGGTTTCCAGGGCTACGTGGTGTCGGACTGCGATGCTGTCAGAGATGTTGCCGCCAATCATCGGTATCGTCCCACTCAGGCGCAGGGAGCGGCGATCTCTGTTATGCGCGGCATGGACAACGAGTGCGTAACCTTTACATCCCGCTTTGGCGAACCCGTCGAGAAAGCCTACATCGACGCGGTACAACAGGGATATCTGCCTGAAACCACGCTCGACACCGCGCTCATTCGACTCTTCACCGCGCGTATCAAACTTGGCATGTTCGATCCGCCGGAGATGGTGCCCTACACAAAGATTGATGAAAAGGAACTAGACAGCGCCGAGCATCGCGCTCATGCGCGCAAGCTTGCCGACGAATCGATGGTGCTGCTGAAGAATGACGGCCTTCTGCCGCTCAAACCTGAAATCAAAAAGATCACCGTGGTCGGGCCGCTTGCGGATCAGACCAGGCCGCTGATCGGAAATTACGCTGGTCAGCCCACTCATATCGTCTCGATCCTCGATGGCCTCAAGGCCGAGTTTCCCAACGCAAGCATCACGTTCATTCCGGGAACGCAGTTCCTCCGCGCCGACGGAAGCCCGGTGCCCGATGCGGTTCTCACTACACCCGACGGAAAGCCAGGGCTCAAGGCCGACTACAACGAAGGCGTGCAGCGGGGCCCCGCTGCGGAAACCAATGCCAAGCCGATCGTCAGCCGTACGGAGGCCAACATCAAGCTCACCGAGAGTGATCTGCCTTCAGAGATCGCGGGTAGGAAGACCTTCGGTGTGCGATGGTCTGGATTCCTCACGCCCTCGGAGACAGGCGACTTCCTCCTCGGAATTCGCTGCGAAGGATTCGGAAGGCTTACCGTCGATGGAAAGCAGGTAGCAACAGCCTTTGGCGGTGGCACGCGCGGGCTTTCTGCGGCTGTCGGTCGCATTCATCTCGAAAAGGGGCGCAAAGTCGCTCTCGAAGTCTCCTACGGAACCCGAAATAGCAAGCCGCGTGCGGAGCTGATTTGGGCGAAAGCGAACAACGGGGTTTCCTCCGAGACAATCGCAGCCGCCAGGAACGCGGACGCGATTATCGCTGTGGTTGGCATAACCAGCCAGCTCGAGGGAGAAGAAATGCCTGTCAGCGAACCTGGTTTCCTCGGCGGAGATCGCACCAGCATCGACCTGCCTCAGCCGGAAGAAGACCTGGTTGAGGGTGTTGCAGCTACAGGCAAGCCGCTCGCTGTCGTTCTCCTGAATGGCAGCGCCCTGGCTGTCAACTGGATCAATCAGCACGCCAACGCTGTGCTTGAGGCATGGTATCCGGGCGAAGAAGGCGGCACGGCCGTCGCTGAGACTCTGAGCGGCAAGAACAATCCCGCCGGCCGCCTGCCTGTTACCTTCTACACCAGCGTGGATCAGCTGCCCAACTTCGAAGACTACGGCATGGCAAACCGGACCTATCGCTACTTCACCGGCAAGCCCCTCTATCCATTTGGATACGGTCTGAGCTACACGACGTTCAGCTACAGCGATCTCAGCGTGTCCGCTCCGACAATCGCTGCCGGCCAAGCCCTGGGCGCCGATGTGACCGTCGCTAACACCGGCAAGCTTGCCGGAGATGAAGTGGTTCAGCTCTACCTCAAGTTCCCCGCGGTCAAGGGAGCCCCCCGTGTGGCCCTGCGTGGATTTGCGCGTATTCACCTCGATCCCGGCGCGAGCCAGAAGGTTCATTTTGATTTGAAGCCGCGCGACCTGGGCATGGTAACCGAGGAAGGGGACCCCATCGTCGCTCAGGGGGATTACACGATCAGTATCGGCGGAGGCCAGCCCGATACCGTCGCGCCTGTTGCGAGCGGTCACTTCCACGTGGATGGCCAGTATGCTTTACCCGAGTAACGTTGAACGCGAATCCAGCGGATGCAAAGTCCTGAGCATCCGGAGAGGCACTTATGTCTGAATCTGCAAAGCTCTCTGTTCTTACTCGCCGCCAGGCCCTGCTTCTTTCGGCCACCGCGGGAATAAGCATGGTCGCGGGCGAGCCTGCGCTCGCTTCCGACAGCATCAAGACCGCCGCGCACCAGGAACCCGGCAACTGCTCCACACCTCGTTCGGCAATTGCGAAGACCCAATACGGTAAGGTGCGCGGATTCCTGGACGGAGGTGTGTTCACATTCAAGGGCGTCCCTTATGGCCAGACCACCGCCGACGCGAATCGCTGGTTGCCTGCAAAGCCGCCAACTCCGTGGACAGACGAATATCCCGCCCTTGTCTACGGAGCGAATTGCCCGCAGAATCTGCACACCTGGACCAGCCCCGAGCAGACCTTCATTCAGGATTGGGACGACGGCTGGCAGAGCGAGGACATGCTCAAGCTGAACATCTGGACGCCCAGCCTGACCGGCAAGCTGCCCGTGATGTTTTATATCCATGGCGGAGGATACAGCTTCGGATCCTCCTACGAACTGCCCTCGCATGAGGGTGCTCAGATGGCGCGGCATCACGAGGTGGTGCAAGTCTCCGTCAATCATCGCCTCAACATTCTCGGCTTCTTCGACGTGTCGGAGATCGGCGGCTCCGCGTATGAAGGTTCCGCCAACGTCGGCATGACCGACTTGGTAGCCGCGCTGCGCTGGGTTCACGACAACATCGAAAACTTCGGCGGCGACCCCGATCGGGTGATGATCTACGGCCAGTCGGGCGGCGGCTCAAAGGTGACCACTCTTATGGGCATGCCCTCGGCCGCGGGGCTGTTCCATCGCGCGGCGGCGCTTTCGGGCGGCGGCGGCAATATTCCAACAAGGGAACAGCAGAAGGAAGTTGCCCGGTTGATGATGAAAGACCTCGGCCTCTCCCCCAACGACATCGAGTCTCTGCAGAAGATGGAATGGGGCAAGCTCATTGCCGCCGGTACTGCTGCCGCTGCCAAGATCAATCCGCCGGGTCCACCCACAATCGGCCCAGGCGCACCGGGTAAGCCGCGCGTGGGATGGTCACCATGCGTGGACGACAACATCATCAGCATGCGCGCATTCTTCGATGCTGCGCCGGAGATATCGAAGAACGTGCCCATGATCATTGGCTCTGTGACCGAAGAAGGCAACCACATGTCGTCACGGCCCACGGAACAAGAGTGGCATTCCAACCTGGCAAAAACCTACGGGGAGGAAAAAGCAACCGCCATTGTCGCCGCGCTCAAGAAAGCATACCCGAACAAGAAAATCCGGACCTTGTCGTACATGTGCAGCGGCAGCCCCGGACTGAACGGCCTCGCCATGCGCAACAACGTAGTGAAGATGGCAGGGCTGAAGCACGGACTGAACGCGGCTCCGGCATACACCTATTACTTCACCTGGCAGACGCCTATCCTGGACGGCGAGCCCGGCGCGTGGCACACCGCCGATCTCCAGTTCTGCTTTGATAACACCAAGCGTTGTGAACAGGGGACAGGTAACACACCAGAGGCACAGGCATTGGCGAAGAAGATGGCTTCGTCCTGGGCCGCATTCGCGGCCACCGGCAATCCGAGCATACCCGGCCTGACATGGGAACCCACCGACCCTCAAACCAACAAGACGATGGTCTGGGACAACGAATGTCGCATGGTCGATGACCCCGACGGTGAGGCACGAAAGATCATCTTGAGTTGAGGCTCCTTAATCTTCCACCACGATGTGATCCCGGGGGCCTGAGAGCACAGTCTACACTTCGGACTCTAGCGACACTCAGCAGGCTGCAAAAAAGAACTGCTCTGTTAACTCAGCGCAATCACCGCTGCATCTCGTGCCGGAACCTTCAGGGTGACTTGTCCGCTATCCAGGGCCACATCCTGTCGTCCCCAGATATCCTCGCCTGCCCTGAAACTGCCAGCAGCGGGCGAAAGACGAATCTTCACTGTGCGGTCTTGACGCGTCGGATTGGTCACCCACAAGTGCGCCCCTCCTGCGCCATTGTGAAGTCTCGCTTGTACGCTGGCATCATTCACGGATACAGCCTGTGTAATTCCCGCCGCTTTCAAAAGATCCGCGAAACTGTCTCTTGTAGCAGTTTCATGGTGCAGAAAATATCCAGCGCCCGGAAAGGTCCCCATCAACAGCGTCCGTCCCTGCCCATACTTGTGTTCAACCACCGCAATCAATCCATCGGGATATTGTCCGCTTTCCGTTCCTCCGTTCAATTGATATCCCTGGCGGAAATAGCGCCCGTAAAGTGTCGATCCCTTCAACTGGAAGGTCAACTTATCTGAGATATCAGGCATAAACTCGACATAACTTTCTCTCGCGCCAAATACCTCATCCAGTCCATAGTTCGGCTGAACGGCGCCAACATGTCCATGGTCGCCGAAGTATCCAGGCAGACCTTCACTTATCAGGAAGCCACCTTGCTGCACATATTTGCGCAGCTTTTCTACGGTTTCCTCTTTCAGCATGACCGGATAAGGAAGGTAGATCATCTTGTACTGATCAATGTCATCCAGCGAAACAAAGTCCGATTGAATATTCGAATCAAAAAATGCCTGATACGCACCGCAGATCGATTGCGAATAGAAGGTCGTGGCGCCCTGCTGGACATAGTTAAACAATTCCGATTCCGGAATGAATACCAGCCCCACATCGCCCTTCACTGGATTCGACTTCCACACTTCGGCGTGCGCATTCGCCCAACGCGCAACCTTACCCGCCATTTCTGATCGCGGTGTCATCGACCCATCCATCGCGAATGGGCCGAAGGCTCCGAATAGCGGACCGTCCAGCAGGGGACGCCAGCGGCAATAGAGGATGCCCTTTGCGCCTCCGGCGCAGGTGATCAGATTCCAGATTCGCACATCCTCGGCATCCGGGATGCGGCCATCATCCTTGGGCCGCCCGATGACCTGTGGCTGCATCCATAGCGGGCCGCCCTGTGCCTCGGCATGCCAGAACGGCTTACCCCGCGCTCCGCCGCGCACCAGGTCCATCGCATGGAATTGCTTCCACGGCTCATTGCCCTTTCTGGCAGCAATCCATGTCAAGCCGTAGATATCGACCCTCTCTGCCGAGCGCCATTCGTTGTGCGAGGACGACGGCAGATCGTCAAGCGTTCCGGCAACACCGTGCGCCGTGATGTGATGATCCGGATCCAGCCTGCGGAATAGCTTGAGCCGCCAGTCATACAGATCGTAGGCATTGTCGATACGGAATTCGAGCCAGTCCAGGCTGTCGGGATAACCCGAGAATGAGTACGGCGGTTCCACATCATCCCAGCTTACGTAGCTGTATCGGCGCCATGCCTTCGCTGCTTTTTCAAGCGTGCCATACTTTTTGCGCAGCCACTCTCTCAGCCTCTGCTTGGAAGCATCGCAATAGCAGTACATCTTGGTGGGCGATCCGCCAAAAGACGTATTCTCGTTCCACACATCGTATCCAAACAGCGCAGGATGTCCACGATAGTGCGCGATGAGCGCCGTCAAAAAGTTCTCTGCGAGCGCACGCACATCCGGATTGTCCAGGCACAATCCGGGAAACCCGCCGGTGGCGCTGCTTTCCGAGATCGTGCTTCTCACGACGGTCCCGTCGCTGGCGAGAAAATGGGCGTGCGGAAATTTGCGGAAGGCCCACTCCGGCGCGGCTGTCACCTGTTCCGCGATGACAACCTTGATACCGTTCTTCCCGGCCAGATCCATCATGCGATCGTAGTCTGACCAGTCGAATTTTCCCGGCGCAACTTCGATCGCCGACCACATGAACCAGTGGCGGAAGATATTCATCCCGATGTGCGCGGCTGTTTCGTGGTCACGGGCCCAATCCTGTTCGGGAGGATTGGACTTGCGAAAATAGACCGCACCATAAGGGAACGTTGGCACGCTGGGCTTTTTCATTTGGCCGGCTGCGCCTGTTGCTGACGTAGGTCCAAGCTCCGTTCCCTGGGCAAGCGTTGCAGACGCGGTAACAAGCGCCGATGTGCGAATGAACTCCCGGCGCGTGATGCCAAATATATCGTTCATGATTTTCCTCAAGGTCGGCTGGGGCCGAAGGGGCGCTCGTCCCCGTTCATAGCTGTAATGTTGTCTGCGATAAAACAGAGCCGGTCGTGCGACGCTCAAACAGCAAAGTCGAGCGCTACTACTTCATGGAGGTGAATCGCTGGTACCTCAATCGCGATTGCGCCGTCTTCCTCGCTGAAGGGAACCTCGCCGCCGGCGACCAGCAGATGCGCCTTGCTCACTCTCCGTCCGTCTTGTGGCAGGCGGATGCGCACCTTCTGGCTCGAAATCGGAATGATCTCGCGGATCGGCCCCTTGAGCATCATGGGGTTGGTCAGATTCACAAGATGTGCGGTGATCGAGTTTCTCTGCGCCCACAGTGAGACATCGAGCACACCTTTGCCTTGCACTTCGAGCGGCGCGGGCTCATTGCTGGCCCACAGCACAGCATTGCGCAATAGCAGAGCATGATCGCCGGCGAGCACATCCCAGAAAGTACGATCAATATCGGCAGGCACGTACACCACGCGTCCACTGCCCTCCTCGCGCAGATACACTCCGGGATCGTGCGCTGCATCGGCGCGCGGGAAAACTTCTTCCATCGGCAGGTCGGGGAACGTCGGCTCGATTCGCAATGGAGTTGCGATCGACGTGCCCGTTGCGGTCACCTGCACCTGGTGTGTGCCGTTGATGATGCGTCGGGTATCTCCCAATCCGGCCAGCAACGGATGAATTGCGCCCGCAGAATCCTTCTGCAGATTGAGATACGAATTGAGCATCGGCCCCTCGACCTTGCCGGCGAAGGATGCTCCGAAGAGCTGCGCAAGCCCGAAGTCATTCCGCCGGGCGCCTTTTTCGTCGTAAAGCGAAGTCTCAAACGTGGCAACGATTCCGCCGCCGCTGCGTACGAACTGTTTCAGCTGCTCGCATTGCGCATCGGACAGGCAGGCGATGTTGGGAAGGATCAATGTCCGGTACTGGCGCACATGATCCGTATCAAGCAACTGATCGTGCACCATATCGAAGGGTATGCGCGCCTCGACGAGCGCGTGATAAAAGCCGAGGCTGGCGTCTTCAACCTTGGCCCGCGTATCAGGAAAACCATAATTCGCGCCAGTCTGCTGCGAGTAGACGAGCCCGACGCGGGCGAGGGATTTTTCATTGCGCAGATATCTCTCGTTCGCGTAATGCCACTCGAACACCTCTTGCACCGGCGCGAACCAGCGCATGTCGTACGGTTTCGCGTTGAACTTGGTGAATGTGGGGCGATAGTTATGCGCGATACCGTCGACCATCCACATCCGAATCTCATCGGCGTTCGTTACCGAGTCCTTCCAGCGATTGCTGTCGTCGATTCCGACGCACGTCAATCCCGCAAGCGGCTTCATGCCCATCGTGGCACGATATTCCTTCGCGCTCATGCCCGCCGCCCATGGAGCCATCAGCCCGCGTCGGCTTTGCCTGTCGGCAATTGCCATGGGCGCAAGCTGTGCGAAGGTCTTCATGTTCAGTTCGCTCAGGGCGCCGCCTCCTGCATTCGCCAGGTAGCTCGCGTTCGGATTGATCGCCTTGATCGCCGAGTCCCAAGCGCGGCACAGATCGAACAGACGTTCCTGATGCCACTGCATGTATTGGCGCCGGGCCGGATCCTTGGGATCGCGCGAGCGTGGCAAATCCAGCCCGCTGAAATCCCGGAAGTTCGTCCGGCAATGCTCGCAATAGCACATGCCCGAGCCCGCCCAGCGATTGGTGAAGATCGAGTCGGGCATATATTTGGCCATGATCTCGCGATGCACCGCAGTCATGAATTCAAAGTTGTAGGGTCCCAGGGCGCAGGTCACCCAGAAATCCTTATCCGCCCAATGACGGCGCTTATTGCCGTTCTCGTCGACTGCGATCCAGTCCGGATGCGCGTCATAAACATCCTGATGACACGCGTGCGAGTCAGTTCGCGCCACCACGTTCATGCCGAGTTTGCGGCAGGCTGCGGTGATTTCTCCAAAGGAATCGCGATCACCGAGCCATTTGCTGCGGTAATGCAGCGGGATCTCGGTTGGATAAAAAGCGACGCATCCGCCGGCGTCAAGCAGCGCTGCCTCCGCGTGAACCTTCTGGAAGTAATCGAGCCAGAACGCAAGGTCGTAATTTCCGGGATCGTCTTCGACGAAACTCAACTGGGCCCAGCGCATCGGCCGATCGTACCAGCCGTTCCCCGACACGTCCGGCTTCTTTCCATCATCGGGCAACACGGCTGCTTCCACTCTGGTCGCGCCTTCGAAGCCAACCGCGTATGCGGCAGAGAACCCTGCAGCGTGCTTGAGAAATGTCCTTCTAGAACTTTGCATGCTTTAGCCCTTTCTAAGCCGTTCACCCAATCAGGATTGTGTCGCCCCCCGCTCCGTTGCTGGCGGCCGGCACAGAGACTTTGGACGACTTAGAAGTATAACTTCGCTGCGAATTGAAGTTGCCTTCCCGTGGCTGAGCCATTCACCAATTTGCCAAAATTTGGATTCTTTGCATTGCAGACCGAACCTGGGGTGCCCTGACAGGTGAGAGTCACATTGCTGGCGCCCGGGAGCGAGAACGTCGGTGTGTTGGTGGTGTTGAAGGCTTCTGCCCGGAACTGCAGATACATGCGATGCGACTCTGACAAATAGAAGTTCTTGAAAAGAGACGAATCGAGGTTCTTCGAACCTGGGCCCGTAACCGGGAAATGGCCGCAATTGCCAAACTCCGTTATCTGGGCTCCTGTTGTGCTTGTCGCAGTCAAGGGAACGGTAAATGCTGCAGGATTGAAGTATCCATCCACGCCAGCGTTGGGCAGCTTCTTGGGAACCCCGGCAACGCAGCTTGCAACGTTATACGTTGCAAAGGTCGGAGGCACCACGTTGGTGTTGATGTCCGATGGGAAACCGGTACGCAGCGAAAGGATGCCGTTCACGACCCACCCGCCGAGCAGGTAATCGAGCGGGCCCGTCACATTGAGAAATTGCTTTCCCGAACCGAGTGGAAGCTCATAAAGAGCACTGACACTGGCGGTTTGGCTGATATTCAGCGGAGCAACGCCTTTCTCTCGTGATAACTCATAGGTATAGAGAGCTACAGACGTCGCGGTCTGGTTGAAGGAGTCGGGGCCGTCCCCATTGGTCTCCATGTTCTTCTGCCACGTGTAATTCGCAAGAAATTGCAGCCCGTGGGCCAGTTGCTGCTGCGCCTTGAGATTAAGCGCATTGTAGTTCTGCGTCGAAGTATCAAGGACTGCAAGCACACTTGAGCCCATGTACGGAAACGGGCGATTCGCCTGGGTATTCGTACCATTCAACGCATAGGAAAACGGTTCCTGGTTCTCATCGATGAAAAACGAGGCAAAATGGGAGCCGCGAGCTCCGCTGTACGATGCCTCAAAAAGAAGTGTTGGATTCAACTGGTACTGCAAATCGAGGTTATATTGCATTAACCTCGGCATAAGCGCGTCTTGTATGCTTTGCGTTTTAATTTGCCCCGAATACGGACTGGCTGCGGTAAAGCCTGCAAGCGAATCGGTTGCAGGAACTGTATTGATCGGCGTGTTCATTGTGTAGGGCGGCTTTACGGTCTGGGCCGCAGTAATCGTCGGCACAACGATCGTGGGAATATTGGGAGTGTTGCCGGAGAATTGTGTGGTCTGCTGGTTCTGGTCGCGCATCGCATAGAACACTCCGTACCCGCCACGGACTACCCATTTCGAAAATGGCTGATAGGAAAACCCGACTCTCGGACCCCAGTCGTTGTGGTCTCCCTTGACCATTGCGCGGCTGTAGGGCGTATGGCCTGGAATGGCGAACTGGCCTGTCGTTATGTCGAATAATGAACCGAGATTATTTTGATCGACAGGCTGCGTGTAAAGTTCGTAGCGCAGGCCCAGGTTGAGCGTCAATCTGTTGGAGGTTTTCCAGTCATCCTGAATATAGCCGCCAAAATAGGCGGTGTGTTGACGTCCCTTGGCGATCATCGGAATGCCGTTCGTATTGGCCGGAAATCCCATGAGAAAGTCCGCGAGGGGAAGCCCTGAACCAGGCGCATCCGAGCTGGAAGAGAAAATGGCGCCATAGACAGATCCGGGCCCACCTTTGAGCACGTTAAAGATCGATTCGCGAATATCCGCCCCCCACTTTGCGGAGTGGCGTCCATGTGTCCAACTCATGTTGTCGGCCAGTTGCCGAGTTTGAAGCGTATTCAGATTAAGGCTGGCTGGACCAATGCCTGTAAATTCTACTGTGCTGTTTGCTGCCGCACCGGAATAGCTAAAGCTGATGGTCGGAAACTGCAAAGGACTTGCCGGTAAAAGCGCGAGACCAATTGATGTGCCGAACTTCGCGCCTTCGGTTCCGCCACCGGGCTGCGTACCGTTGTTGTAAAGGTATCCCGCCCTCAATTCGTTAATTAGGGTTGAACTGAAGATGTACACGTCGGAAACAGTGATCTGGTCATTGTCATTCAAGGCGGCGGAGCCGCCTCCGATCCAGCCCGGAAATGCCCCTACAGCAGGTTGAAAATTATTGCTGATGGAATAGCTTCCAAAGATATGGTTCTTCTGGGTAATCGTTGCATCGACGCGAATATCGCCCTGGTCCGTATTGTTTGACTGCGTCGGCGCATAGAAATAATTGTTGGAGGGCGAATTGGCAGCCCCATAATTCGGGGCTGGAATCAGGCCAAGGATTGCTGTGGCTGTCGGGTTGATTTGGCTGGCGGGAATCTTGTTGGCGCCCGTCTCAGCAAGAAAAGAGGTAGCAACAACCGTTCCGTTCGGTCCGATATGGCGTGTCGTTGGATCATACAGGACCGTTGGACTCGACGAAAAATCACCGGTTCTCCAGGCCATCGGAGGCACGCTCTGAATGGAACTTCCGGATCTGGTGCTGATCCTCGTTCCCTGGTAATCGCCAAAGAAGAAGATGCGGTTGTGCAGAATCGGTCCGCCAAGCGTGCCGCCAAACTGATTCTGGTGAAAGGGCGTCCGAGGCAGCCCAGCACGATTGGTGAAGAAGTTGTTCGCATCGAAAATATCATTGCGTACAAACTCGAAAACCGCGCCGTGGTATTGATTTGTGCCGGCCCTGAGAGTTGCAGAGACGATCGTGCCCGCCGCATGCCCGTATTCTGCGGCAAAGTTGTGCGTCATTACCTTGAACTCTTCGACAGCGTCGACCGAGGGAACGATAGCATAACCCTGGCGCCCAATGCTGCCGGCAGTCGCAAAAGTGTTGTCGTCAATCCCGTTCAGTGAGACGTCGCCACTGCTGAATCGGCCGCTTCCGCCAACGAAAGGAAGATTGGTTCCGATCCCTTGAACAGGCGCAGTATTTCCAACGAGGAGTCCGAGCGCAAACGCATTGCGGCCATTGAGCGGCATGCTCAGGACCTCATGATTGTCGATCACCTGCCCCAGTGAGGATGTGGTCGTATCCACAAGCGGAGCCGAGGCGGTAATCTCGACGGATTGACTCACTGACCCGACCGTCAACGAGATCGTTAAATTTGCCGTCTGGTCTACTTGCAGCGTGATTCCGGTTAGCGTCTTCGTCTGAAAGCCCGTCGCCGCGACGGTGATCGAGTATGTCCCCAGTGGCATGAACTGTGCGTTGAACGCGCCTTGAGCGTCCGTGTGGGCCTCACGCACCACGTTAGTGGCCACCTCCTTGAGCGTGACCGTCGCATTGGGAACGAAACCACCGGTACTATCCTGCACGACACCAACAATTGTGCCGGTTTCAATCTGTGCCGACGCCGAACTGAGAAAGAGGAAGGCAAGTGTCGTCAAAAATACTGCCTTTAAACCTGCTGACATCACGACCTCCGAATCGCGCGCTGATTCGTTGATAGAGCATTTCTGCTTTGCGGATATTGCTGGCCAAAGAGTCCAAGTCGAGGTCAATCGGGGAACAAATCTAACGCCTTGGCTTATTGCAGGAGCGATGGTACATAGGTATGACCATTGTGTCAAGGACTATTCGATGCGGATTTGGGCTATACCAGAGTCCGAAACGCGTGACAATTCGGAGGAAATCGCGAGGCTTATTGTCTCAAAAGTCGGTACAGGCGTCTGAAGAGGCCCCCCTGCCTTCTGCCACCAAAATGGAGAGCTTCGGGCCGCGAGAGAACTGCGGGCGCGGCCTACATGAAGGGACGTTGTAATGTTTCGGGGCGCGGCACAGCGGGACACGCGGTTAGGGGTCCCGCTCAGCGCAGGCATAACAGTGCAAACCCCTCCTCGTAGTCATTATGCTAGCCGTCTTTTTTGCGCTGTTTAACCACGTGTGTAACCATTCGAATCGATTCCTCGAGGTGCAGACGCATTGCATTGCGAGCTGCATTTGGCTTTCGTCCCGCGATTGCCTTGTAAATAGCGACGTGCCGCTTTAGGACAATCTCTGGAATATCTGGCATGAGAAGCTTGTAGTAGATCCATTGCCGCATTAAGTTGCGTAGCAGCCGCACCGCGTTGCGCAACACTTGGTTCTGCGCTGCAGCGGACACTGCAAGGTGGAAGGCCATATCGGCTTCTAAAATGGAATCCCCTCTCGCAATGCTGTCGCGCATCATTTGTACGGCGCTCGCAATGTCTTCAATCTGCTTTTGTGAACCGCGCTTAGCTGCCAATCCCGCCAAATTTTCCTCGATGATCGTTCGAGCTTCCATAATCTCCTGAAGCTCCTCATGATCCGTACCCGTAAAGGCCCAAAGCAGAGGACGGCTCAGAAACTCCGACCGAGGGCAGACAAACGTACCATCGCCCACGCGGCTATCCACCATGCCGACTAATTCCATTGCTTTGAGGGCTTCCCGAAGCGAGGTGCGAGCAATACCCAGCTGTTGGCATAGTTCGCGTTCTGGCGGAATCTTATCGCCGGCCTTCCAGCTACCTTTCACAACGTAAGAAAGGAGTTGGTCGAAAACTGACACCGTCAGTTTTGTTCGCTCCACGGGAGTGACGGCTTTAAGGGTTCTTCCCATCTTTCGGAGTTCCTTCGGGCTCACGGTTTCTCCCTGCGAAAGCAATAGAATACTCACAAATCGCTACGGGCATAGCCATATTTGAGTCATATAGCGTCGGAGTTATGCGATTGCAAGAATCGGGGCGATTATAACTGACCGGCCAAAGCGCGTTTGCGGCGATCCAGCCTCCTCGCATGCATCCGGGAATTGGGCGTAGAAGCAGCGTGCATCCGCGCAGCATGACGAGTGGAACGACACGGACGCATTTAAAAATTAGCCACTACGGTGAAGGAATTTTCACGAGAATGTAGATAAAAATGCCATCGTCAAGCAGTAATTGATGCGGAGTCTTCGAAGGAATATGCACGACATCTCCTTCCTTCAATATCGTCCGCGTTCCGCCTTGCACAGAATCCCCTCGAACTTCTTCGGTACCTTGTGGATTGATGATCGTACCTCCGGTTAGCAGAGTGGCCTGGCCGTGTACGACGAAAAATTCGTCTGCCGAACCCGCGTGGAACTCCGCCCTGCCATTTTTTGTACGTACGGCGAGAACCGTCGCTGCATCGAGGTGTCGCTCCAACGCATTGTTGCTCAGGTTCCCGCTCCTTTCCGCCTCATCTTTCATCTGAGTTGCGATACTCATGAGCTGCTGCTGCGAATAACTGGAGGCGGTTGGTTGTTGCGCTCGAATTTCGGGAACGGAAAGCGCCCACCCTGCGGCTGATCCAATGATCAATAGTGCACTCCATTGTCCGCTGGTTTGAGTCGGCAACCGTCGCAGAGCGCGATTGCAAAAGACGGAGAACAAGCACAAGGCTTTTAGCATCATCTTTCTCCAGATGCGAATAATCGCAAAGATTTTCAATAGTAGATTGGTCGTATCTCATCGTCAAGGTATGCGGGGAGTCAACTTTTTGGAGTGGACTTGCCTGCGATTTAATCCGCGTAGCGATGGCATCGATGGATGGGCCGCAGCAGCGGCGCCGAAAAGCAAATCCGCTCAGGCTGGAAAACCTGTACCGATCACGAATAAGCCGACGACAACTACTTTCATTTCCGGATACTCGACATGTTAGTGGATCGTCCACCCCTTATCAGGAACCCGTACGCGATATACGCTGGTGCGGGCGGTCACGTAAAGAGTCTTCAGATCAGGTCCGCCAAACTCGCAGTTGGCAGCCACTTCAGGAAATCTGATGCTCTTGAGTAATTTGCCTTGCGGTGAGTAGATATAGACCGGGCCGGCAGCGATATACACATTTCCGTCCGCCGCGACGCGCAGCCCGTCAGGGCCACCGTTGATATCCGAAATAAAAACGCGCTCGTTGGATGCGTTTCCGGCAGCATCCAGGTCATATGCCATGATCTTGCGCTCCGTCGTATCGGCCACATACAGCGTCTTTCCGTCCGGCGTCAAAGCTACTCCGTTCGGCCTTGTCATTTTGGCGACAAGGCTTACCCTACCGTCCGGTGAAACATGATAAACCCCATTGAAATCCAGTTCTCTTTTTTCGAGCACCGCGGCCGAAGCCGGATCAGAGAAGTACACCTGCCCGTCCTCGCGCACCACTACATCATTGGGTGAGTTGAATCGCTTGCCCTCATATTGCCCTGCAACAACGGTCACATCGCCGTTCAACTCAAGGCGGGAAACGCGATGGCCATCCCTCTCCGCCGTGTACAAACGCCCTTGCGCATCCATCGAGTTCCCGTTGCCGGCATTAGTAAAGTGACGATACATGCTTGGTTGGTTCCGTTGCGATATCTTCATCGTTTTCGAGTTATAGATATCACTAAACAGAAGATAGCCGCCATCTTTCGTTACCCACACGGGACCTTCAGTAAATGCGAAGTCGCTGCCGAAGCGCTCAACTCCAGAGCCCGCTTCAGGTTCTATATGGTTCGGCGCCTCCATCTCGATCTGCAATCGAAATGTCCAGCTGCCCCCTGGATCGAGCTTGATTAGACCTACGCCGGTGTTCAACGAATTCTGAACCCCAAACCACGGCTCGGGGCAAAAGTAACCTTGCTTCGGGCCACCGTATAGATTGAAGCGAATAAGTGGCTCGGGCAGCAAACTACTTGAAGTCTCGGTAACACGTACAACGAGACCCGACGGATAAATAAGACGCGCGAATGGCTGGCTATGATACCCGGCCATTGGCAGCGCCACGTGCGCATCAAAACTGTCCAGCGTCTCCGGCGTGTCGAAAGAGCGCGGCTTGCTTTCCCCGCTCAGCACGCCAGCAGAGTTGCGCAGCATCTGCACTGTACTCTGCGTTTCGAATTTCACTTGCGCAGGATCGTCCCCTTTTACCAATGGAACATTGAATCCAAGATGATTACCGATCGAAAACGGCATCGGCTCCGAATTCGATTGATCTGACTTGACAACATAGTCCACCGTCAGGTTTCCATCGGCAAGCTGATAGGTGGCATCCAGATGAAATGCGAATGGATAATATTTGCGCGTCGCGTCTGAATCCTGGAGTTCCACTGTCACGCGCGCGCCATGTGCATCCGCACTGCGCGAAATTTCTCTGAAAGGCATCCCCTTGGCGAAACCATGGCATGGCATTGGATAGCTTCTGCCCGCGACCGTGTAGGAGCCCATGCCGCAGCTTTCCTTCGGAATGGTGTTCACCGGATACTGCGCACCGACGGCTGGCCACAGCAGTGGTCCTCGCCCGTGAAACACCTGAGGAGGCGATGCATAGTTTCGCGCGTTATATAACAATTCGATAGGTTGACCATGCCAGGTTACCTTGAAGCTGCTGAGTTCTCCTCCCTCGCTCGGCGCGATCGCAACTTCCGCTCCCGCGACATGGTCATGCAGCACTACAACGCGCGGTGAACCGGCCCCCATTGCGTCTTCATCCGTGACGGCGTAGCGGCCTTGTCCGCCTGCAGCCTGGGTTACACATGTGAAGAAAACGAAAGAAGCAGCAGCCCATTGAGATGCCTTCTGCGTCTCTATCATTTGGCAGGTTTCTCCGGTTCAAAGAGGGTAAACCCAAACACGTCGGAATTTGCTTCAATCGCCACGTATTGCTTGCCATCCACCATATAGGTTATCGGCTGCGCATTGATCTCCTGCCCCGTGTTGTAATGCCACAAGACTCGGCCGGTCTTTGGATCGAGCGCCACAAATTCTCCAGGGGCTTCTCCGGAAAAGATCACGCCGCCTTTCGTTGACACTAAACCACCACCCAAGCTCGTGGATCCCACCCGCGGCGTCTCCCACATTTGCTTGCCCGTGGTTAGTTCCAGCGCCCGCACTGAAACTTTCCACGAGTCGTCTTTCATCAGCACGTCGCCGGTTGCGCGGTACTGATAACCGCCCGGCCGAAACTTCTCGGTGTTCACCGTTGCAATGCTGCAGCCTTCGAGCGCGACGAAATAAAACCAGCCGGTCTGCGGATCGTAAGTCGGTGACATCCAGTTGGTGGCTCCGATCGAGGACGGGCAGAACTTCACTCCGGTTAGCGTCGGGTTCATCCCCGGCAACCGGATCGGCCGCCCCTTCGCATCCAGTCCGCTGGCCCAGTTGAGACTGCGTTCGAACTGACTGCCATGCAAAAACTCGCCGGTCACACGATCCAGCACGTAATAGAAGCCGTTTCGGTCTGCCTGCACAAGCAGCTTACGCGGCTTTCCGTTGAATGGCGCATCCACGAGGATCGGAATCTCCACTGCGTCCCAGTCCATCGTGTCGTGTGGCGTGAACTGGAAGTACCACTTCATCTTCCCCGTATCTAGATCGAGTGCGACAATGCATTCGGTGTAAAGGTTGTCTCCAGCGCGGACATCTCCGTTGAAGTCCGGCGATGGATTGCCGATCCCCCAGTACAACAGGTTCAGCTCCGGATCATAGCTGCCCGTCAGCCAGGTATCTCCACCGGCGTGCTCCCACGAATCGCCGGCCCAGGTCTCAGACCCGGGCTGCCCCGGCCGAGGAATTGGCTCATATCGCCAGAGGCGCTTCCCCGTTTCTGCGTCGTAGGCATCCAGAAATCCATTCAGTCCGCGGTCTCCCGGCGAGATGCCGACGATGACCTTACCCTTGGCAATAAGCGGCGCTGCCGGCGATGAGTAACCTTCATCCGTCTCCGCAATCTTCACCTGCCAGATCACATTTCCGCTCGCAGCATCCAGAGCATAGAGGTAGTCATCGGTCGTCGTGAAGTACACGCGATTGTTGTAGACTGCTGCCCCGCGATGAGGTCCTTCACGATCCTTCACCTTCCCTAGCAGGTGATGATAGGACCAGATCAACCGGCCGCTTTTCCCGTCGAGCGCATAAATCGCGTTGGGCTGTGTCAGGTACATCACTCCGCTCACTACAACCGGCACGCTCTCCAGCCCGCCCGGTCCCGGCACATGGAATGTCCATTTATTCACCAATGAACCGACATTCTCCGTCGTAATTTGATCCAGGGTGCTGAAGCGCTTGCTTTCATAATCGCCGTTGTAGTGCAACCAATTGTGCCCAGGCGGCTGCTCCAGTTGCTCATCCGTAACTTGAGCACTCGCTGAAATAGCAGTCATCATTGCAACGATCAGGAGCACTCTCACCGTCCCACCTCTCCGTCTCCTTCAATTTTTTTGTGTCCGCCATCGCGCGTCTGCCTCGCCAGCATCGCCAGCAGATCCTGGAACTCGTCAGGGCTAAGTACCTTGTCGTAGTCACGGCGCATCAGGGATTTTGTACCCTCATCCTCTCGCTTTACATCCGCCTTGTCGATCAGATGCAGGTGATTTTCGTAGTCCAGGAGCTGTAGCGAAAAGGCATCCTCATTTTTGGCAATTCCCTTTATGGTTTGCCCGTTCGTCAACACGACGGTCACCGGCTTATAACCCTGAATGATCGGAGTATCTGTCGTGAGCGAATCGCGCAAGTGTTTCAAGGTCATCTCCGCGCCTACATTTGACAGGTCTGGTCCGATCGTTCCGCCCTGGCCGCCCATCGTGTGGCACTTGATGCACCCACCTTTGCCGGCAAAGACCTCTTTACCGTGCTCAACATTACCGGCCACGTCCGTATCGCTGGCCGAACCCCGCATCGCCCGAATGAACACCACGATGCGCCAAACATCATCGCTATCCAGCATCTTGCCCATTGCCGGCATCGCCGTCCCCGGAATGCCGTTCTCAATGGTGTCGTAAAGAGCGCCTTCACTCAGCCGGAAAAAGCGGCGGTCACCTACGAGCGCGGGCGCGCGTTCTCCTTCACCGCCATCTACTCCATGGCAAGCCGTGCACGTGCGGTTGAATGCCGCACGCCCCTGAGCAACCAGCTCCGGACCATGGCCCAAAGGATTCTTCTGAGGCGCCTGCCCCATGGCTGTCATCAGTACTCCAGCCCCAAGTACAACCGCGGCGACTCGCCGTTCTCTCATCAGAAAATCACCTTCAATGCGAACTGGATAATCCGTGAATCATTCGCTGCTAGGATGTTCCCAAACCCTGCACCGGTGTACGTCTGCACCGGCCCCTTAGCGTATGACCCTGTGGCATCGTTCATAAAGTTCGGATGGTTGAATGTATTAAACATTTCAGCGCGAAATTGCGTCGTATATCGCTCTTTAATTGGAAAATTCTTCATCAAGCCCATATCCCAGTTCCAATATCCAGGCCCGATAAACTGTCCCTTGCCCACATTGCCGAAGCTGCCGACCGCCGGCAGCGCAAAAGCAGCCGGATTCAACCAATGCAAGCATGAACGCGTTGTAGTTGTAGCACATGATCCTTTCTCATACGGGTTCGCCCCAGGAAGCAGCACCGGACGATCCTTTCCGATGCCCGTCTGCGAACGATCCGTGCCGGTATAAAGCGCCAGAGGTGCACCCGATTCAGCGGTCACAATTCCGGAAAATTCCCAGTTTCCAAAAGTTTCACGGGCAATCGAGTTCATCTTGTTCAATGCCGGCGTCTGCCACACATAAGACGTCACAAAGACATGCTCGTGGTTATAGTCAGACAGCCCCTCATCGTATCGGCGGAAGTTCGGAGCCGTTAATGGCAGCGTGTAGTATCCGGCTGTGCCAAAGGTCGCCGCATCCGTGCCCCAGGGCAAACTATCGGTGCTCTTCGACCATGTGTAGTTCGCTAGAACGGTGAAGCCATGGCGCAATGGCTTCGTCAAGCTGAACTGCCCCGAGTGATACCAGGAATTGCCCGAGTTGCTCTGCTGGTAGATGTTGGAGTACTGGGGCGTGTAGGGCGCCCCGCACGCAGCGGATGGATTGTTATACCGGCGGCGCTGATCTGTCGTTAACGAACAGCCCGGAATGTACTGTGCCGGATTCTGATCAACTGTCACCGTCATGTACTGCCCGCGTGAACCCACATACGCAATGCGCATGAGCAGACCTTTGCCCAGATCCTGCTCAACCGCCAGGTTCACCATGTAGTTCCGAGGCGTGAAGTACTTGTTTTTCGGATCCCAGGTAAACACCTGAACCGGCTGGACGAAGGTTGCGCTGGAAGAAGGTGGAAAGACGGCCGGGAACGGATTCGGCACGCCGAGATAGGGGTTGCTGAATGGCCCTTTGGGCGTAGTCAGCGACACGGTCGCGCTGAACGGCGCCGCTCCAAGGAACCGGTTATTGGAAAACGCCGGCACGCGCGAGTCATAGAAAATGCCAAAGCCTCCACGAAGGCTCGTGTGTCCATTGCCAAACACGTCCCATGCAAAGCCGGTGCGCGGAGCAATATTGCGATAGTCCCCGGTGATGCCGTCTTCAGGAACTCGAGAATCGCCTGTGAACATCAGCCCCGGAGGCGCATTGGGAAATACTGCCGAATGCGTCCCCGCCGCGAAAGCGTCTGGGTAAAAAACCGAGTTCTGATGGTACAGATCGTGCCAAACGCGAGTTGGTTCATAGCGTATGCCATAGCTGAGTGTCAGCCGCTTCGAGACGTGCCATGAGTCCTCTGCGTACCCGTTTAGCATCCAATAGCGATTCTTCACGTGTTGTCCGTTCGCTTGGCCGAACGTGCGCAGGTCACCCAGCATGAAATCGGCCAAGGCGCTTCCTGTGGTATCGCCGCTGAAGCTGAAGGTTCCAGGCAGGCCAAGTACATTCCTCATGTTCAGCGAATCGCGCTCGTAGGTTGCTCCAAATGCGAAGCTGTGATTCCCGTGCACCCAGCGCAGATTGTCCGCATATGAGTAACCCGTGCGCGGGAATTTCGCAGTGGGATTGGCGCCTGTCGAGAAGTAGCCACTGATCGAGAGGCTTTGAATCGCCTTGGGCGTGGGCTGGTAGATGGGCACACCGAAGTCGGCGACATCTGGAGTCGATGCTGGCGGTTGGCGAATCGAGACAATCCGCATGAAACCGATGTCAAAATCATTCAGCATGTTCGAAGAAAACTGATGCTGCAGCTCGATCACTGCGTTGTGCGAACTGATCGTGGAGCCTTGCCTGTAGGCCAATAGATTACCGCCGTAGTCCGCGACGTTGTAAAAGCGATCGTAGTAGTAGCGGCCCACCAGCTTGTCTGTGGAGGTAATGGCATGATCGCCGCGAACTATAAATTCGTCGAAGTTCTGGATGATGGGAGTTGTATAGCTTACGAATCCGTTCCCCTGTGCATGCGGAACGAAATTCAACATCGTCATCGACGCCGGATCGAATTGGCTCGGATTGATTTTGTTATTGACGAAGGGGGCGGGCAGAATAACCGCTTTCCCTAGCGGATTATTCGGATCCGATGCGCTCAGGTACGCGCTGAAGTCGCCGGCTCGATTCGCATCCGTCGGCACAAAAGCGCTCTGTCCATTCTGACTGCTGCGGATACGTGTTCCCTGGTATCCACCGAAGAAAAAAGTCCTATCGTGGCGAATGGGGCCGCCGAATGTTCCGCCGAACTGGTTCCGCTTTAGTGGATCACGCGCGGTTGCGAAGTAGTTGCGCGCATTGAAAACCCGATTCCGCAAGAATTCGAAGGCAGAGCCATGAAATTGATTCGCACCTGATTTGGTGACGATGGAAACCACACCACCCGCATCTTGTCCATACTCGGCGCTGTAGTCACTCGTCTGAACGCTGAATTCCTGAAGCGCATCGGGGAACGGAAATGGCTGATTGATGTTGCTGATGAAGTCGATATTGGGAGCTCCATCAAGCCAATAGCCGGTCTGATTCTCTCTCGTGCCGTTTACTGAAATTGGCACTGCAGCTGGAAACGTTTTGGCATTCCCTTGATCTGCATTATTCGACGGCGAAATTACAGCACCTGAGACCAGCGTCGTCAGCATCGCGGCATTCCGTCCGTTCAGTGGAATCGCTATCATTCGAGTCTTGTCCACAACTTCTTTCAGCGTGGGCGTAGTTGTATCCACCTGTATCGGTTCGGCTTCGACCGTCACCTGCTCATCGACGGTCCCGATGGTCAAAGCGATATTCAGCGTCAGGCTCTGGCTGGCCTGAAGCACGACATTTGATTGCGTGATCTCTCTGAATCCACGCTGTTCTACCTTGACTGTGTATGTCGCAGGATTGAGCGACGTGACCACGTAGTAGCCGCTCTCGTTCGTCGTTGCAGTTCTCGTCTGTGCGTTTGCCGGATCGACAACAATAACCTTCGCGCCGACAACCGATCCACCGCTGGCATCCGTCACCGTGCCGCTGATCGTTCCATACCCCTGGCTCCATGCTTCACCCCGGATGCAGCCTGCCAGGACAAGCAAGAATACTATGGCCCTCAACCAGCTTTCCATTCGCATAACCAGACCTCCGATCTCCCTGCCAAAGAAACTCTGACACGCCAACTGACCCGCAAATAAATCGTTTCACTCGATCGGCTGAAGATCATAGACACTCCTTTTGGCGCTTTGCAAGCTAAAAATGGACTGATGATCAAATGATGTATGGTATGACCATTGCTCGTCTTAAATCATGTCAATAGATCAATGATTTCCATGAGCTTACAGCGTAAGAATGTCCTCTATCTTCTGGGACTTCCAGTCACTTTTATTGCCTAGCTTCTTTTCAGCCTGGTTCTCGGCACTCTCCGCCGCGCTCTCCTTCTATATCCCATAAAGCAGGAACTTCGTCCCATAGGGCAAAAGATTCGACGGCAATATCTGGAATCAGTAGGTGCGAAACTGAGTTCTCAGTTGCCCGAAATGAGAGCCTCTAGATTGTGCGTATTGCGCAACGTTACTTGCGGCATCTATTATGCCTTGTGGTGCGGCGAGACGGATATGCGATTTTCCCTTCCCCCGTCGACCTCGAAGCAAGGCACGCCAATCAATCCGAGATAGGGTCTTCAGAACATGCCGAGGCGACTCCATTTCAATCACGCAGGATTCAAGCTGCTTGCAATACCTGCTCTCATCGCGCTGCCGTTGTTCTTTGCAGCCGGCCAGACAGATAAGTCCAAACCCAGTCCATCCAGTTCAGACGCAAACCTCTTGCCGGACGGTCCGGGGAAAGACGTTGTTCTGAAGAAATGCCAATCCTGCCACAGCATTCGAACTGTCATTTCCAGGCATGGGACAGAAGATGATTGGGCGCAGGAAGTCACCAAAATGATTGGCCGCGGCGCCACCATTTCCGATGACGAGGGCGATACAATCGTGGATTACTTGGCGGCCCACTTCGGGCCGTCTTCGTCTCAACCCGGTGAGCATTCTCCGTCGACGGACAATTCAAAGCCCAATGCTTCGGCCGCGCAGTAAAGCAACTGCTGGCGCGTCGGTCACTGTTTCAACAGGAATAGTGTTGACGTTGACTGATGAAATCGGATCGGGTTGACGCTGGATCCGTCGAATGGCATGGCCAAACCAGCGGAACCGATACTTCTAAGAAAATCGAAGTGCCGTGGCGCCATGTGCATTCCATGGCTCTCGTATTTCCACCCCTCAGTTATTTTCCAGGCAGAGACCACGCATAGAGGAAAGTGGGTTTGCCTCCCTCCGTCGGGGCGCCTCCCGCCATAACGGCAACGTACTGCTTGCCGTTCTTCCCCATCCAAGTGATTGGATTTGCATTGATGATGACGCCCACATCAGTCGACCAGAGCTCTTTTCCGGTGCGCTCGTCAAATGCCCGGAACTTTCCGTCCGCCGCTGCGCCTATGAATACCAGTCCACCGGCGGTTGCTGTCGGTCCGCCGCTGTTCAATGGAGTTCCAGTTTTCGGCACTCCCAGCCTGTCGAGTTCGGCAAACGATCCAAGCGGAACCTGCCATGCGAACTCGCCCGTGTTCACATTCACAGCAATCAGGCGGCCCCATGGAGGCTGCTGACAAGGCCACCCCTTCTCGCCGTCCCAGAAATAATCACCCATCTTTTCGGGTGGATGATCCGGTCCAACTCGCGTATAGCCTCCGTGCCCATCTGGAATGAGCTTGTTGAAATTGCCAAGGTCCTTACTGCCGATAAAGATGTAACCCAGTTTTGGATCGTAGGTGCCGCCACCCCAGTTGGTGCCGCCGGTCCAACCGGGGAAGATCACGCGTAGCTTCGGACCATACTGGGCAAAAGGTCCGCCCGTCATTGCTCCGCCTTCGCTGGCAAGCAAGGTCTTGCAGTACGACTGATGTTCTGGAGTGACGGCAGCAATCTCGTCAGGAGAGAAGGTCATTCGCGCCAGCGGAGGTGGTTTGAGAGGGACCGGCTCCGTAGGCCAGTTCGAATCGCCCGGCGTAGGATTATCGTTCGCAATCGGTTCCTCTTTCACACCATAAATTGGCTTGCCGGTCTCGCGGTTAAGAATGTACATCAATCCATCTTTGTCGGTCTGTTCAACTGCGGGAATGTCCTTTCCGTTGTGCTTCACTGTGACCAGAATCGGCGCCGAGGCATCGTCGTAGTCCCAGTTGTCGTGATGCACTGTCTGGAAGTACCACTTCAGCTTTCCAGTATTGGCGTCCAGGGCCACAATCGAATTTCCATAGAGGTCCAATCCCGCGCGGTCACCGCCATAAAAGTCCTTATTCGGAGAGCCTAACGGGACAAACAGCATTCCACGTTGCTCATCCACACTGATGAAGCCCCAGTTGTTTACGCCTGCACGATTCTCCCACTGGTTGTCCTTCCAGGTATCGTGGTTCGGCTCGCCGGGTTGAGGCACCGTATGGAAGGTCCAAGCCAACTTTCCGCTGCGCATATCGAATGCGCGCACATCGCAGTGGGCGCCAACCGCAGGCTCTTCACCCGGGAAACAGCCCGGAATCACGAAATTCTTATAGATTGCCGGTGGCGATCTCACTTGCCATGTCGGATACCCTGGGCTCACTACCTCTCCAATTTTCAGGTCGACCATACCACCATCGCCAAAACCCGGTACGAGTTCGCCGGTCTTTGCATCGACCGCGATGAGCCAGCCGTCCATAGTGCCGTAAACGATCCTTGGCCCATACCCTTTCGTCCCCTCCCAATAACTCACGCCACGCATCGCCGGCGGGTGCGGGCTGGTGATATCCCAAATCTTCTCTCCGGTCTCAGCATTGAGCGCGACCACATGCCCATAACCGGTGGACATATACAGCACGTCGTCCACAACTACTGGTTCGGACTCCGACATGCGAAAGAAGTGAAAGCGGCGCGGTGACGCGGCCGGCGGTGCGGCATCTCCATGATGGATCGGCGATGAAGTAGGCGCGGGATTCGACGCCGTAGTATCGAATTTCCACGCCAGCGTGAGCTCACCTACGTTCTGGGTGTTGATCTGTGTCAACGGCGAATACCGGTCCGCGCCGGGATCGTTGCCAAAGCGAGGCCAATTTGTTTGCGCTTGCATATTACTCGCCAGTAGGCTGCAAGCAAGCATGCCGAGTAGATATCGAACCATTATTCCTATTTCCCTCTTGTTTTGACCGCAGACTGTAGAGCCGCCGAGACACGAAGCAGCTCTTGTGTCGATTCATTGCTGGCCAAATATCGATGAATTTTCGAATTCCAAGGAATCGCGATACTTCCAAACGAGCAATAATTATTGCATATTACGCAAGCAGGATTCAGCATCAAATGCAACCGTGCGGAAACAGCTTTTTGAGCTTTCCCGCACGGCTGGTCAGCATTTCTCTGCTATCTAATTTTTAAAATCTGAGTTTCCCAATAAGTTCAATGTTGCGCCCGCCCTGAGCTACACCTCGGATCGTCGCCGTATGATTGGGTCCGATCACCGGGTCGGGCTGACCAAAGGACGGATGGTTTAAGACATTGGTCGCATTTGCGCTGAAATCGAAGCTGACACGCTCCCAGATGGGAAATGTCTTGCGAATCGATGCATTCATTACATAGACGCCAGGCCCGTAAACGCTGTTGCGATGCATATTGCCCAACGTTCCCGGAGTCGGCGACGCAAAGGCGTTGGTATTAAACCATCCGTTGATGTTGTGCGAACCGCTTTTCGGATTGCCTACCTGATTCGGGTACCAACGGAAATTCGATGCTCCGGCGGAGGCATAACTACTGTCAACCAGCATGTAGGGCGTGAACGGATTGCCGCCTTGTCCCAACCAGGTGGCAGAAAATGTCCAGCCCCCGATCGCTTCATCGAGACCCTTGTTGTTGTTCAGGAACTTCCGTCCATGGCCAAACGGAAGATCATAGATTCCGTAAGCCTTGAACATCTGACGAACGTCGAAGTTCGCCGCACCATAGTTTGCCGATGGCACGTAAGCATTCTGCCAGACGGTGGTTCCTTCCTTCGAGCCCCAGCCTGACGAATCCTGATTATCGAGCATATGCGACCAGGTGTAGTTGAAGTTGAACATCAGGCCATTGCTGATGCGCCGTTCCAGTTGTGCCTGCAGTGCGTGATAGTTCGAAAGGCCCTGCGTCGTGAAGCCGCTGATGGCCTGGTATTGGGGATATGGACGCGAACTGGCGTCAGCCGGCCCCAGTTTACTTGCAGGAACCTGATTGAGATCGGTATTGAAGATGAGATTATGTGCGTGGCTTCCCACATAAGCAACCTCAACCATCATGTCTCCAGTAAGCTGGCGCTGGACTGTCAAATTCCAGGAGGCGAGAACCGGCAGTGGCTGATCGTACTTCATATAAGAAACTGCCTGGCCGTTGTAGCTCTCGGGAGCGGTAGGAGCAAGCACATAACGCGAATTGACGCTGGCGCCCTTCGCCCCCTGGTAGTTGGTGGTCCCATCTGACGAGAGGATGACTACCGGCGCAATGCTCCCGGTGGAATCCGTCTCGTTGCCGCTGTTGCTTCGGGAGTTCCCCAGACAGCAGGCCGCGTAGTTATCCACATTCCAGGGGAAGGTATAGAGGCCAAACCCGCTGCGCACAGTCATCTTGCTGCCAAGCTGGTAGGCGAAGCCAACCCTCGGGAACCAATAGTTCCATTGATTCTGCTGGAGCTGAGTTCTGCCATTGGTGTGGGTAATTGCATACCACATCGCACCCGGTGAATTGGTGGCTGGATTGGTGAGGGTCGGATCGAATGTCCGTTCATTCTTGGTGCTGTCGGACCAGCCGGTTCTGCCATCCCAGCGCAGACCAAGGTTCAACGTCAGCTTCGGTGTGAACTTCCAGTCATCCTGAACAAAGACTGCAGGGTCCTTGAGTCTCCCCCCGTATTCGGGTGAGTATTGCGCAGACCAATTCTGCGTGTAGCCCAATAGAAAGTCCGCATAGGGTGAACCTGTTGACGATGCGAGAGAACCCGTGTTGCTGCCGGTAGTGTAGACACCCGTATAACCCAGAGCCGCTGAGACAATGTTGCCCCAGGCGGTCGAGTCCGCCCGGAAGGCGATAAACTCGCCTCCGAAGTGGAGGACGTGCCGGCCGCGGATCATCGTGACGACGTCTGACAGATCGAATACATTCTCTTTGTAATTAGCATGAACTCCCGACCCAAGAGCGTAGAAGCCGCTGATATTGACGTTCGGGAAGATGTCCTGCTTTGCGAACAGAAGACCCAGCTTCTGCGGCCAGCCCTGACCACGCGTCGCAGGGTCGATCAGATCGTACTCTCCCATCCAGCCGCCACGCACCTCATTGAGGGTATGCGGGCTGAAAGTGTGAACGTCGGAAAGCTGGCCGCTCATGTTCTCGACGTCGTTGTTTGTGACGTTGACCGGAGCCACGGGGCCAAATCCAGGCGTGATGGTGTAGTTGTAAGCCGAAGAGCCCGTCAGGCGATTGTTCTGAGTAAGGTCCGCATCGAGGCGTCCGAACCACTTGGTCAGTCTGGGCTGTGAGGGCGCGAGGTACTCAAAATTGTTGACAAGCGTCCCGGGCACGTTCGGTGCGGGAAAGATCTTTTGGATCGTCTTCGCCACCGAGTCGATCATACCTGCAGGGATTTTGTTTCCACTTCCGTATTCGCTAGCGAAGGATTGCCGGGTTACTACTCCGGTTACCGGATCCACGGTCTGCGTTGTCGGATCGTAAATCGTATTCTGCCCGGTAAAATCTCCGGTCAGCATGGCCGGGGTGGGTACGGTGACGAAGGTCAGATTCCCGGTTCCGTGATTGATGGTGTGGTCGTAGTCAAACAGGGCAAATAATTTGCTCTTGATGATCGGCCCGCTGACCTGGAAGCCATAGTCGTTATAGTGAATCGGCGGGACCTTGCCCGTACCAAATCCATAGTTGGCAGCATTCAGGTCGGTGTTCCGGAGGTAGTCGTACACCAGGCCGTGGATGGTGTTTGTGCCACCTTTGCTGATCTGGTTGTAGATGATGCCACCGGTTCCATATTGCGCTGAAAAAGTCGAGTCGCTCGTCTTCACTTCGCCGATCACATCAAAGATCGGTGTGTTGATCACGTTGTTGCTCATCGGCGAGCTGATGTTCGCACCATCGAGCATTGCGGTGGAAAACGGCATGCTTCCATTCGCGGCGACTCCGCCCATGCCGGGGTTCGAGGAGCTGTTCCCATTTTGCTGCACGCCGGATGTGCCTGGGAGTAATACCAGGAACGACTGCCAGTCTGGGGTTCCAGTCTGCGGCAAGGTTTGCAGTGTGTCGATCGGGAGCGTTGCCGACAGCTCGGCAGTCGTCGTCTCCAGCAGCGGGGCGGCCTCATTCACGACGACCTGCTGCGTGGCCTGGCCAACGTTCAACTGGACATTCAGGCCAACGACCCCGACGTGAAGCGCCATGGGGCCGCGCTGCAGTGAAGCATACCCTTGCTTCGAAAACTCGACGGTGTAATTGTCTTCCGGAGTGATGGGGCCGGTATCGTACAAACCCGACTGGTTTGTGACGTACGTGCGCACCAAACCTTTATCCAGATCTTTCACCGTAATAGTGACGCCCGGAACCACCGCCCCTGAGATATCGGTCACAGTCCCCGTGACGTCGGCTGAATTCGTGGCCTGCCCCAAAACTGCTCCGGCGCTCCATGTAAAGAGAGCCGCTACTGCCCACGCTCGTGCATTCATATTCGCCTCCAAACAGATTTCGTTCTACATAAAGTTCCTTGGCTGAAGTTCTGCGATCAGCCTCAACATCCTCATGCAGAAACAAGGGAAAGCGTTTACCCGAGTTCCACGGAGTAAATCGGGTTACTTCAAAAAGCAGTGGCATAGTATCTGCAAAAATATTTCATTGAATAGCTGCATTTTTCGATCTTTCAAATCGACAATTTCGATATATTGTTGCCTTGTGAATACGACGCTGGACCAATGGGAAGTTTTAGAGACGGTCGTTCAGCTCGGCAGTTTTGCCGCCGCTGCTGCGCACATGAATCGGTCCCAATCGACGATCAGCTACGCCATTTCCCGCCTCCAGGATCAGTTCAAGGTTCCGCTTCTTGAGCTGAAGGGGCGCAAAGCGCAGCTTACTGAAGCGGGCAAGGCGTTGCTCGCCGACGTGGAACCGTTGCTAACAGGATTTCGCGCACTTGAGCAACGAGCTGCATCACTTGCCGCCGGAGGTGAAACGCAGATTTCTGTTTCGGTCGACAGCGTCTATCCGGATGGCCGGCTCTTCAATGCCCTCGCAGAACTTACGCACGTCTTTCCACACGTCCATCCCAAACTGCACCGGGGAACTTTCCTTTCCTCTGTGCATGAGTTCACCAACTTCGGTGCTGATCTATGCATCGCGGGAACACCGACGCGCGAACATTTGATCAAGCCGATTCTTGACATACGCATTAAGGCAGTCGCCCGGGCAGATCATCCGCTGAGCACCAGGAAACGGCAATTGACGCGAATGGATTTGGCCCAACGTTTGGCAGTCATCATTGAAGGAGCGACGGGGCCGGATCCAAGGCGGCAACCGCATGCTCCGTCGCAACGCCATCTGGCCGTGACTTCCATCGACTCCGCAATTGAGGCAGTGCGCAGCGGAATGTGTTTCGGCTGGCTGCCGGTTTATCGAATCCGCCCATACCTCGAGTCTGGAGAATTGGTCGGCCTGCGGCTGCCAATGGGTGGCGAAAGGTTTGCCCGAATGTTTCTCGTTCTTCGAGAATTCGATTCGACCAGTCGCGAAAAAAATTACCTTGCTGATCTCTTCGGCGCGAATCGCGAGTTGGAAATACTTTGATCTTGTGGAGAATCGTCTTTCGGCGAGCGGCATCTCCCGACTTAGACAGGGGGATGCCGTTCGAGTTGATTTAGCTCAGCAGGATTCTGCGCACCTCGCCTTCAGGATCGTCAACCATGCGACACTCATTGTCGAACACCATGGTCTGGCAGCGCGTGGAATCACTTGGAGTCCAAGTTAGCCCCGGCTGGCTTGGATTGCCTGTGCGAGCAAAGTTTGCCCATGCTGTGGCCATCTTTTTGGCCAACGCTTGCGCCTCAGGCGTATTACCTGTGCCCTGTTCGCATCGTCTTGTGTTGTCGAAGCAGAATGCGAGCTCTGCCGTATGCCATGCGCCAGGGACGCCATCCAGCATAGGCGATTGCCATGTAAAAAAATACTGATAGACAGGAGCTCCACCCTGCCCATATTTCAATTTCACCATGCGCTGCACGTTGTTACGCGCGCTTAGGCCCTGAACTCCGTAGGAGAGAGTTCGAATCGCTTTCTCGGGATGCGCCTTCTTCATTGCGGCGATCAATGCAGTAGCCTTCTCTTCTCCTAATGCTGACGAAAGCGTCGCATGCCATTCCGTCTCGGTCGGGTTTGAGACGTAGCGCATGCCCTCTTCGCTCACGTTGCCGATCAACATCGGCACATTCTTCGAAACCTCCGGAGCAGTGTCGTAGTAGGACCGGACATTGATGACGCGCCCATCGAGCGTCGGCGACCAACCCACACGCGGGGCCGCGGTTGGAGATGATCCCGGTCCGCCCAGCCCTCGCAGCGGTGGATTCATCTTGGCCGCCACCGCATTCCCGGTCGCAAACAGTTTTGACCACTCCATTTTCTGCAGAGAAGCGATGTCGTTAGACTGGAGCCCAAGTTCCTTCATGACCTGGCGCGCAAACTCCTTTGATTGCTCACCGCTCGGGATGTTGCCTCCTCCGCCTGATTGCACCGAGGCGCGATGAAACAGCCCCTCGGCCGACGGCATGCCCATGAGCGTTGTCACCTTGGAACCGCCGCCCGACTGGCCGTAGATCATCACGCGTCCGGGATCGCCGCCGAAGTTGGCGATGTTCTCACGAACCCAGCGCAGCGAGGCGACCAGGTCTGTCATTCCGACATTGACTGAATCCTCGTAGCCCGAGCCGCCAATTTCAGAAACATCGAAAAAGCCGAGCGCATTCAAACGGTGATTCACCGAGACCTGTACGATGTCGTGATGGCGCGCCATCTGCGCACCCTCGTGCGAGGGAAGCTCATACGACGAGCCAAAGCTGAATCCGCCTCCATGGAAGTACACCATGACGGCGCGGCTGCCGGTGAGGCTCGGCGTCCAAATGTTCAGCTTGAGCATATCTTCACTCATGTAACCATCGTCCCAGTCCTGCAGGAACGACTGCTCTATTGCGGTGTAGTTGTGAAGATTTTGGGGGCAATTGGCGCCATAGACCAGCGCCGGATATTCATCTTTCCAAGGCTTGGGAGGCTTCGCCGGCAGCCACCGGTTTTCTCCGCCGGTGTCTTGTCCATATGGAACGCCCTTGAAGGTGAACACGCCTCCATCGACGTAGCCCCGTACTTTGCCGTACTGCGTGCTGGCGATGGCCGAGCGCGGCGTTGTGCAGTTTCCGGGCTCCTGGTGCGCAAAGGTTTTGGTGCTGTCGAGCGCATGCCCTGGTTGGCTTAGGATTGCGCTCACCCCCGCCGTAGCTGAAAAAAGCAACGCCTCTCGGCGATTGAGAAGAGTACCGTTCGCAGAATTTGACATGAGTAATTCGTCTCCTCGGATAGGCTGCTTAACTTATTTGCTGTGAGTGGTCTGAAATGGATGTGCGGCCCTCGAGATCTCACTTCGACGAGCCGGTGTCCTGCTGCCGTTTTGAGAAAGCGTATTCCGGAGGAGCAAAATAAAGTGGCGCTTCGCTCTCTGTCAAGGTAAAAATCCTTGCGCGGCTCGACTTTGTCCTATTCGAACAAGTAAGCTCACTCATCATTCAAGTTTCCTGCCGGCTATTTCGCCCGACTGGTCTCTTGGAATCATGAATGGCGATACAGGAACTGCCGATGAACAAAATGCCCTTTGCGTTTATCTACGTACTTCTCATCGCGATGAATTCGTTGACCGTGACTGCCCAGACGGCACCCGATGTCGGCTCCAAGCTGAGCCAGCTTGAAAAACAGGTGGAACAGGCTCTGCAGGAACGGAAGCCGCAACTGGCGATACCTCTATTGCGCGAGATCATCTCGCTGGATGCGAAGAATTTAAAGGCGCACGCCAACCTCGGTGTGCTGCTTTTCTTTGAAGGGAATTACTCCGAAGCGATCCCGCAACTGCACGCTGCCTTGGATGCCGAGCCGGATCTATGGAAGATCGAAGCGCTGCTGGGAATTGCAGAGAAGCGAACCGGCGATCCCGTCACGGCGCAAAATGACCTGGAACAAGCCTTTCCTAAGTTGAGCGAGAAAGGAATTCAGGTTGAGGCGGGTCTCGAGTTGATTGAGCTTTATTCAGCCTCCGGGCAACTGGGCAAAGCCGCTTCAACGGCTGAGACCCTGGAAACCATAGCGCCGCAAGAACCAAAGATTCTTCTCGCCGCCTATCAAATCTCGATGCAGATCACAGATCGAAGTCTCTTGAGCATGGCAATGCTCGCACCGGATTCGGCGGAGATGCACATGATGATGGCCGACAAATTCGGGCGCGATGGAGATCATGCGAGCGCCATCGCGCAATATCGCGAAGCGATCCGGGCAGATTCACGGCTGCCGGGCGTGCATTTTGAACTGGCTGAACAGCTAAGATTGTCCGACGACCCTGCGGTGAAGGCGCAGGCGGCGGAGGAGTATAAGGCTGCCCTCGGGATCAATGCGTTTGATGAGAAGGCTTGGCGTGGTCTTGGAGAAGTGTTCGCCGAGAAAGGGGACTATGCGGCCGCGAAAGAAGATTACAAAAAGGCTCTTGCGCTGCAGCCGCGCGACGCCGACGCGGAAACTGATTTGGCAATCACTTTGATCGCTCTTCATGACAGCGATCAGGCAATTTCTCTCCTTGAGCGTGCAGTACAGGACGATCCGACTAACATCGTCGCTCACTTTCGCCTGAGTACGTTGTACAGGCAAGCTGGCAAAACAGAAGATTCCGAACATGAAATGGAGATCTTTCGCCACTACAAGGCCATGAAGGATAAACTTGGCAAAACATTCCGGCAAATGGGCGCGCAGAACACCCAGCAATGAGTAGCTCGCGACTAAAACAGCGCGGAGCCTGATCAGCCTTCGGATCTACCCTGTGAGCAAAATACGGCAAAGCTTTGTGGTTCTCATTGGCATTACCTGCTGCATCCTGTGCGGCATCGCACAGCAAACTCCGCGAGCGAAGCGCGGGGCTGCAATTGCGGAAAAGGGCGAACAGAATCCCGATGAGTTCTCTACGGCAATACCCCGACTCGTGGATGTGACCGCTTCAACCAGGATTCACTTCAATCATCTTGCTGCTCCGGAAAAGAAATACATCTTGGAGTCGATGAGTGGCGGAGTCGCGCTGATTGACTACGATCGCGACGGATGGCCCGATATCTATTTCACCAACGCGCCTGACGTCAACATGCAGCTCGCCGGCAAAAAAGCGCGAAGCGCGCTCTTTCATAACAATCATGACGGCACATTTACCGATGTCACCGACAAAGCGCACGTCGGCTATCCTTGCTGGGCGATGGGGGCGGCGGGCGGCGACTACAACAACGATGGTTGGCCCGACCTGCTCGTCACCTGCTTCAATGGCGTCATTCTGTACCGGAACAATGGTGACGGAACGTTTACGGATATCACCAAACAGGCAGGTCTGGATCAGGATACAGGCTGGGCAACCGGTGCCGCCTTCGGCGACTATGACGGCGACGGCTGGGCTGATCTCTTTGTTCCGCACTACGCAAAGCTCGACCTCGCCAACCTTCCAGAATTTGGCTCGCTCATTACTTGTCAGTACCACACCATCAAAGTGCAGTGTGGGCCGCGCGGGCTTCCGGGCTCGCCTGATGCGCTCTACCACAATAACGGCGACGGCACATTTACCAATGTTGCCCATCAAGCCGGTGTAGAAGACGCGCAAGGCTTGTTGGGGCTCGGCGCTGTATGGTCGGATTTCGATAACGATGGCCGTATCGATTTATTTGTGGCAAATGACAGCGGCCCGAATTATCTATATCGCAACAACGGCAGCGGCACTTTTACTGAGGTTGCGTACAACACGGGCACGGCTCTCAGCCAGGACGGCAATGAGCAAGCAAACATGGGGATCGCTCTCGGAGACTACAACCATACGGGAAGAGAGTCGATCTTCGTCAGCCATTTCAGTGAAGACTACGGTGTCCTGTATCGCAACGATGGTAACTGGTCGTTTTCCGATGTTTCCTACGGGTCCGGCATTGCTCGCAGCACCTGGCCTTACGTGGGCTGGGGCGACGCGTTCTTCGATCTCGACAATGATGGATGGCCCGATTTGTTCCTTGCCAACGGGCACGTCTATCCGCAGGTTGACAGTGCACATCTCATTTCGAAATACAAGGAGCCGAAACTGCTATTTCTCAACAAGAGAAATGGAAACTTCCTCGACATCAGCAAGCTCGCAGGAGAAGCGATTCAAGTTCCTCAGGCCAGCCGCGGCGTAGCGGCCGGCGATCTTTTCAACGATGGACATGTGGACCTCGTCATCGAAAACCTCGAGGGAGAACCGATGGTCCTTCGCCCCGAAGACGGCCCGCGCAATCATTGGATCAGCATCGAGCTCACCGGAACCAAAAGCAACAGGCTGGCTCTCAACGCACGCGTCCGCCTCACCGCCGGAGACCTTTCACAAATGGACGAAGTCCGAAGCGGAGGAAGTTACATGTCGCAAAATGACCTGCGGCTTCACTTCGGTCTCGGTAATCGTACTGCGGCTGACGAAGTGAAGATTCTCTGGCCCTCGGGGCAGACCGAAACGCTGACTCATCTGGCAGCCGATCGCTTCTATTGCGTTCAAGAAGGCGCTGGCGTCGTTCCGTGCGCCGATAGCCGGCCGAAGGTGACTTCCAAAAAATAATTTCGCCTCTTTGTCGCACCCTTCCGGGCCGCTTCCGGCCCGGCTGCGCTCGCGCTATTCGCGGCATGTCTCGATCGAGGCACCGCTTCCCATAAGGAAGCCCAACTTGTGCGTTTTCTATGAAATAGACGAACGCTGAATGCAATCCATCGAAATTATCAATCGAACTCTTCGAAAAATGCTGCTTTTCATCCTGTTTGCCTTGCGGATACGATGCCGGTGTTTCGTAAATCCATTTTCTAGGCGCAGGTAAGCGTTTTCTCGCATTGTGCAACGTTACCCGAGCAAGTACAACACCTCTACAATTCCCCAACGAGCTTACGTGCGTTGGTGACGGACCACTGTGCTCCCGCCGCGGTCCAAGTCGAAGGAGAAAACAGGAAGAATCTCATGAAGACGCGAATCGTACTCTTCACCGCCGTCACGTTCTCGCTCGGGTTTTCGGTAGCACCGGCCGCTCCGCAGGCAGGATCAAGCCTTCCGGAATCGCTGCAGGTCACCATCGACGCGCGACAGACTGCGGCGCCGGTTTCGAAATATATCTACGGCGGATTTATCGAACATGGTGGCACTTTGATGTATCGCAGCCTTTGGTCAGAGATAATCGATGACCGCAAGTTCTATAATCCAATCTCTTCCAAGGACACCGAACAGCCTGAAACCAGGCCAGGCCGGCCCTTCCGCATTGGTCTTCGTAAATGGCGCCCCGTGGGTCCTGACCAGGTCGTGGTGATGGACAAGGATCACCCGTTCGTCGGCGACCAGAGCCCGCGCGTCGAACTCGATGCTTCCGCGCCGCACGGCATCCGGCAGTCAGGACTGACGCTGGTCAGTGGCAAGCAATACAAGGGCCGTATCTATCTTCGCGGTACACCCGGCAGCAAAGTGACGGTGTCGCTAATCTGGGGCGACGGTGCAGACGATCGCCAGACCATCTCTTTTCCGACCCTCACCGGCGAATACAAAAAGTTCCCGCTCAATTTCACAGCGAAGTCCGATGCCAAAGATGGTGCGATCGAGATTACAGGCACGGGTACAGGCAACTTCCACGTCGGCACGCTTTCTCTGATGCCTGCGGATAACGTAGAGGGATTCCGGCCGGATACCATCGCTCTCCTCCGCGAACTGCATGCCGGCATGTGGCGCCTGCCGGGTGGCAATTTTATCTCTGATTGGGACTGGCACGACTCTGTCGGCGATGTCGACAAGCGGCCGCCCATGTTTGATCATGCCTGGAATGCCGTTCAGTCGAATGATCTCGGCATGGACGAGTTGATGACCCTTTGCAAGCTGATCGGCGTAGATCCATACATAACCGTCAACGCTGGCTTTGGCGATTCACATTCAGCGGCGGAAGAGGTCGAGTATTTGAACGGCTCTGTCAACACGCGCATGGGCGCACTGCGCGCGAAGAATGGCCATCCTGAGCCGTACCAAGTAAAGTACTGGAATATCGGCAACGAACCGTACGGCTCTTGGCAACTTGGCCATACTGATCTCAAGTACTACGTGCTCAAGCACAACGAGTTCGCCAAAGCCATGCGCGCCGTAGATCCTTCGATCACCCTGCTAGCCTCCGGAGCCATGCCCGACGAGATGACCGTTGAAGGTCAGCCCCGCACGATGGGCATCAAAGACCCGCAGGTTCAGCTCGGGTCGGCTATTGATTGGACGAACGGGCTGCTCGCGAACTGCTGGGGCAACTTTGACGGCCTCACCGAGCATTGGTACTCGCGAGTCGGCAAGCGCTTCGACTACGAACACGCCAAGGCCCTCCCGATGGATCCGAGCAGCAACATCGAGTCCGGATATGTGAATGTCGATGAAACAACGCTTGAATGGATTCGCCATCCTTCAAATCGCGTACACAAGAAAGCCGAAGAGTGGGCCGAATATGAAAAGCGTTACCCGGCCATGGCAGACAAGAAGATCTTTCTCTCGATCGATGAATACGCCTACGGAGGCGGCAGCCTTAAAGCCGCCCTCGCTTATGGCATGGTCTTGAATGAGATGCTCCGGCACACCGATTTCCTTAAGATGGCCGCGTACACCATGGCGATATCAACGCTCGACATTGCCAGCACCGGGTCTGTGTATAACTCGCGAGGAGTGCTGTACAAACTGTATCGCGACCACTTCGGAACGGTGCCCGTTGCCGTATCGGGAAATTCACCGCAGCCCGCCCCGAAGTACCCTCCTTACGGAGATCAGCCAGAAACAAGCGCAGGCAGTCCGACATATCCACTCGACATGGTGGCGGCGCTCACAGAGGATCGCAAATATCTGACCGTCGCTATCGTGAATGGAACGGAGTCGGAACAAAAGTTTGACCTGAGCGTTACAGGTGTCCGCTTGTCCGGCCGCTCGACGCTTTGGCAGATGACCGGAAGCAGCCTGGATGCTGAGAACCACGTTGGTCAGCCAACCCAGGTTGATATCAAGGAAATCCCGATCAGCAATGCTCCGGCAATGGTTACCGTTGCGCCCATCAGCGTAAATATCTATCAATTTCCCGTAGCTGGAGCAGGGCAATAAGGTTCTGCGGCCGGACAGCGCGTCCACGCAAGATGTCCGCACCACCACAACGGAAAGAGTGATTGCGAAGAGGAGGGCTCTATGAAGGCACAAGGGATGGTGTTGGCTGCAGCTTTGTCGATCGGATGCGCGCTTGCATCGCAGGCTCAGCAGGCCGGGCCAAACGTTCCGGACCATCTGATGGTCAGCATCGATGCGCACCAGACGGCGGAGCCGGTTTCGAAGTATGTATTCGGAAGCTTCATCGAGCACATTGGCCCTCTCATTTATCGAAGTCTCTGGGCCGAGTTGCTCGATGACCGGAAGTTCTATTTCCCGATCTCTTCAGCTGATCCTCGGGTTGCAGGGCGGCCGCAAGGCAATCCGATGCGTCAACCGTTGCACAAGTGGCGCCCGGTGGGACCCGATGAGGCCGTTGTCATGGACACAGACCAACCATTTGTCGGCGACCACAGCCCGAAGATACAGCTAGACGCCTCTACAGCGCACGGGATCCGGCAATCAGGATTCTCGCTGGTCAATGGCAAGCAATACACAGGCAGAATTTACCTGCGCGGCACTCCTGGAACTAAAGTGAATGTCTCGCTGATCTGGGGCAGCGGTGATAGCGACAGACAAGCAGCATCTTTCACACTCACAGGCCAGTACAAGAAGTTCCCGCTGAACTTTACGTCGAAGGCAGATACCTCGGATGCTGCCCTGGAGATTACCGGTATCGGCAGTGGCGACTTCCATGTTGGAGCGGTTTCGCTGATGCCCGCCGACAACCTGCAGGGATTCCGGCCCGACACCCTCGCGTTGTTGAAGCAGCTTCACTCCGGCATGTGGCGTCTGCCTGGCGGCAACTTCCTCTCCGACTGGACCTGGTACGAGGCCATCGGTGACATGGACAAACGGCCGCCAATGTTTGATCACGCATGGAACGCCATGCAGGTCAATGACGTTGGTATGGATGAGTTCATGACGTTCTGCAAACTCATTGACGTCGATCCGTACGTGACAGTAAACGCCGGCCTCGGCGACGCGCACTCGGCTGCGGATGAGGTCGAGTATCTCAACGGCTCTGTGAACACCTACTACGGTGCGCTGCGCGCAAAGAATGGCCATCCCGAGCCCTATCACGTGAAGTACTGGAATATCGGCAATGAACCTTGGGGAACCTTCCAGATTGGATATACCGACCTGAAATATTACGTCCTCAAAAACAACGAGTTTGCCAAAAGGATGCGGGCGGTTGATCCGACCATTACTCTCATCGGCTCGGCGAAGATGCTGGAACCGATGTGGCTGAAGGGCGAGGACCGCGCGAAGTACGTCGATAATCTGGATCCGATGTTCGGATCGGATGTCGACTGGACCGGCGGCTTGTTGGCAAAAAGTTGGGGAACATTCGACGGTATCGCGCAGCACTGGTACGAAGGAGCCGGACGACACTTCGATATCAACAAGGCCAAGGCTCTTTCGCCCGATGCCCCTGAGGACGATGCGTATGTGCATTACGACCCCACCAATCTCGAGTATGCGCGTTATGCCGGCGATGTGATCCGCCGGCATGCCGAAGAATGGGAGGGATACCAGAAGCGATTCCCGCAGATGGTGGATAAAAAAATCTTCCTGTCAATCGATGAGTACGCCTACGGTTTGGGCGGAGGAGGAAGGCCGACGGGACCGAATCTAAAAACGGCGCTTGCCTACGGCATGCTCTTCAATGAAATGCTGCGGCATACGGACTTCATCACCATGGGCGCGCATACCATGGGCACATCGTCGCTTGACGTCTCTCCTACGGCCTCGACCATCAACGCACTTGGGCTTGTTTATGAGTTGTATGGCGACCATCTCCCTGGAACCATCCCAGTGGCTCTCTCCGGCAACTCGCCACAACCCGCTGAGAATCCGAACTACGGCGATGAGCCGAAGACCAGCTCAGGCAGCCCGACATATCCTCTGGATATGATTGCTACACTCACGCCCGACCATAAGTATTTAAATCTCGCGGTTGTGAATGCGACGGATCAGGAGCAAAAATTCGATTTGAGCACAACAGGCATCAAGCTGACCGGCCCCTCAAAGCTTTGGCAGTTGACAGGCAACAGCCTGGATGCTGCCAATCGCGTCGGCATGCCGCCGCAGATCGAAATAAAGGAGATTCCTATCCCGGGGGCTTCGACGGCAATTTCAGTCGCTCCGATCAGCGCGGGCATTTATCAATTTCCGGTGGCTCCGGAAGCACAATAAAGGTTTGTGCGCCCGTTAACGATCCGAAGCAAACAAATCCAGACCTCCATGGAGAAGATCGCGATGAGACCGAAGATTTTCGCTGCAATTGCAGTATGGATTCCTCTGGCGTTGGCTAATTCCGGACCGGCCTTCGCGCAGGTGCAAACCGAAGTGCCGGCCGTCATTCCCGACGCGAAGCCTGTAACGGTCGAGCACATTAAGGTGCATGGCAAATCGCTTGAAGGCAATCTCGAAGGCGATGCGGTCGACCGCGACGTGATCGTATTTCTGCCGCCGAGCTATGCGAAAGAGAAGCACCGCCGGTATCCGGTGCTATATGCACTGCACGGCTATTCCATTGGCGCCGAACAATGGAGTCATGAGATCCATGTGCCGCAGACGATCGAGGGCGCATTCGCGCAAGGCGCGAAAGAGATGATCGTTGTGCTGCCCGACTCGAAGACCGTGCACAATGGCTCGATGTATTCGAGTTCGGTAACCACCGGTAATTTTGAGCAATTTATCGCGCGCGATCTCGTCACCTATGTCGATGCGCACTATCGAACGATTCCGAATCGCACAAGCCGCGGCTTGGTAGGCCACTCGATGGGCGGCTATGGCGCGACGCGCATCGGCATGAAGCATCCAGACGTCTTCGGCAGCCTATACATCATGAGCCCGTGCTGCCTTTCTCCGCGGGCGATGATGTCCGCCAACCCCGAGAATGAAAAAACGCTTGAAGCCGTTAAGACGCCGGAAGACTCGGCGAAACTGCCTTTTATGCTTCGCGCCCAGCTTGCCACGGCGGCAGCATGGTCTCCCGACCCGAAAAACCCTCCTCTCTATCTCGATTTGCCCGTTAAAGATGGCCAACCGCAACCGGATGTTCTGGCCAGGTGGACAGCCAATGCCCCGCTGGCTTTTGCGGATCAGTATATTGACAACCTGCGCCAATATCGGGCCATCGCCATGGACGTAGGCGATCAGGATGGTTTACGCGTCGATGCCGGCAAGTTGCATGACATTTTCGACAAATATGGGCTCACGAACAGCTTCGAGATCTATCACGGCACGCATACCAGCGCTGTGGCCGATCGCTTCCAGAATCACGTGATGCCGTTTTTCAGCGAGCATCTGTGCTTCCAGGAAAATTGTTCGCAGTAGATGCGGCAGTGAAATTGCGCTGAAACGTGCAGCGTGTTCTCGACGCCGCGCGTTCCAGCGCGCGGTTCTATTTGAAGAGCCTCGGCGCAAAGTCGTTGAAGGCACGCCTCCACGAAAGCCATTCATGGGCTGTACCAGGGGACTCAAAGTACACGTTGTGAATGCCAGCCTGCGTGAGCGCATCGCTGAACTCCTTCACGCGTGGTCCTTCTACAGATCCGGTAGACAAAAACAGCAGCTTGACCTTCTGGTTGAAGGCCGCGGCATCCGCAAATGCGCCGCCGCAACTCGTCTTCGGATCAAATGGAGCGCCGCCAAAAGAGCCGCAATTGCCGCTGAAGCCGCCTAGATAAGCGAACTTGTCGAGATTCTGCAAGCCAGTGGTAAATGTCTGCATTCCTCCCATCGATAGTCCGGCCATCGCACGGTTTTCGCGGCCCGGCGCTACTCTGTAATTCTTCTCGACCATTGGAATCAGATCGGCGAACATCATCTCAGTGAAGGTCGTGCTCAGCCGGAACATGGGGCGACGGACCGGTGCTGCACCAGCCGCGGGCCTCTGTCCAGCGCCCGGCACTCCCGGGGCTCCTCCCTGCGGCGGCTGCGGCTCAGGCACTGCTTGGGTTAATACGCCGCGGGCATTGTAAATAGAACCATCTTCGCCCGGCTTCACCGCATTCAGATTGTCCATCACGATCAGCATCGGTTTGGCCTTTTTATCGGCAATCAGATTATCCATGATCTGATCCACATGCCCCTGAAAGGTCCAGCCCAGCTCGTTTTCTCCCCATCCGTGCAAGAGGTAGAGAACCGGATAACGCTGCTTCGTATTCGTGTCGTAGTCAGGAGGCGTATAGACCATGCAGCGACGCCACTGTTGGGTGACAGTTGAGAAGTACCACTGATCGCGAACCACGCCGTGAGGTACGTCTTTATGGCTGTAGAAATCCGCATCAGCCGCAGGAATCTCAATAGCGCTGCTCCACTCTCCACCACCGAAAAACGTCTGCGTCGCCGGATCAGAGACCGAAGCTCCATCCATATTGACCATGTAGTAATGAAATCCTTCGACGAGCGGCGTAGTCGTGGCATACCAAAGCCCGTCCGCTTCCTTGGTCATGTCGAACCCCGTGCCGACGCGGACTCTCACCTTCTGGGCATCGGGCGCGGAAACACGGAAGATAGCTCGATGATCGGGAAAAACACACGGATACGGCGCCCCCGGGATATTCAATGAGGAAGGTTTGCAGTCCGCAGGAGGCTGCGCCCAACAAACCCCTGAAGCCACTAAGGCGAGAATGAGGCCAACTCTTTTCATGATTCTCCTTTTAATTCGGCTGTTGCAGCATGTCGTCGCTGCTTAAGAAAGCGTTTGCTGGCTACGCTTTATCGGAACAGTCGAATAGTATCCAGAAGCTCCGCAGTCGAAAAGCGGCATTTTTCGAAAACACGCATCGACAATTTCGATACTTTCGTTTGACTTCTCTAAGGATGGATCTTCATGACGAAGATTCGTCTATCCGCATTTCCCGTGCGGTCATGCGTGATATTGGAGCTCGAGTGAAAACCGTGCCCCGGTTAGTTGCAAATAGGCCGCAGCCAGATACAGTTCACGTCACCTCTGTGCCGACCTCAACTCAGCGCGATCTTAATTGCAGCTCCGTAGCTGTTCGCCACCGGTAATCCGAAGGGCAGCTGAAGATGCAACGCGTCGGCCTCCTGAGTCCATTTGACCTTCGCATCCGTCCCGAGCACGGTGACATTCTGTACCTTTCCCGGGTTCGTCTTGCTCGACAATCCCAGCGATGCAATCTGGGCACGCCCGATAGGCCATCCCAGGAAAATGGCATAGATCACATTGTTCGCCTTGTTGCGTGTGAAGCGGATATCTTTACTTCCCATCGCGCTGATGCTGCCGCCCTGAAACGGCCCGCTTGTGACTGAATTCGGCCCTTCACCATAGACAGTCCACGGCCGCGTCTCGAAGATGGCTTCCCCGTTCACCTTCAGCCATCCAGCAATCTCGTCGAGAACAGCGATCTCTTTGCTGTCGATTGTCCCGTCCGGTTTGCCCGGAATATTGAGAATGAAGGTGCCGTTTTTGCTTACCGTGTCAACGAGCCAGTGAATTGCATCGCGCGGCGGCAGATAGCCGCCAAATTCGCCCGGGCCATCAAAAAGGCTGCGCCGATAGTGCCATTCTCCAATACAGGTTTCCGATTGCCACGCGTACGGCATGATTCCGCTCGTCAGGCCACGCTCGTAGTCTGCGACCACCGCTTTGGCCAGCTTGTCAGGAATGTGTTTGCCATTCAGCACGGCTTCCATCTTGCCGCCGTGTGTTTTCAGGTTGTGATTGTAGAAATACGCACCGATGTTCATGCCGGCCCAGCCCAGCGGCAGCAGGTCATTGTCGAAGTAAAGCAGGTCAGGATCGTGCTGATCGATAAGATCGCGCGTGCGATCGTAGAAGTGCTTCACATACGACGCATCGGGCAGCGCGTCCTTCGGATGCTTGACGCCGTAGAGCATCTGCGGATCGAGGCCGTCCCACCACTGGCCTTTGCCCTCTGTCCTGGTCATTCGCCCGTCATATGGAACACCCGCCAAGGGTCCGCTCTTGTCTGCTCCATGCGCCGTCTGGAACCACCACCAGTTGCGCGCCTGATGCACCGTCACGCCAAAGCGCAGCCCCTGTTTCCGCGCTGCCGCCGCCCACTCGCCCACCACGTCACGATGCGGCCCGTGATTCACTGCGTTCCAGGGCTGATGCTTTGAGCCCCAAGTATCGAATCCGTCATGATGATTGGCCAGCGCGATAAACAGGCGGGCTCCGGCGTTCTTGTAGCGTTCGATCAGCGCTTCGGGCTGCCAGTCGAGAAGCGTCCACTGCGCACACAGATCTTTGTACCCAAACTGCGAAGGAGGGCCGTAATGTGTGAGCTGATAATCATTCTGCCCCTGTCCCTGGACGTACATGTTGCGCGCGTACCAGTCGCCGGCCTCGGGCACGCATTGCGGGCTCCAGTGCGCCCAAATGCCGAACTTGGCGTCGCGATACCACTCGGGTGCGTCATATTGTTGCAGCGAGTCCCAGGTGGCCTGGTAAGGTCCTTCCCCGTTTAGACCATCCACCGGCGCCTGCATCGGAACACCGTCCCACGATCCACCAGACAATTCAGGCGGCTCGCCCCACGCAGTCGGCGACCAGTCCGCATCGTTCAGTTTTCTCTCGACGATCTTGTTATCGATTAGCGCATAGAACGTGCGCTGATTCTCTGGCGTGGCGCAGAACTCTTCGTAAGTCTGACGGAGACGATTGAAACCCGCGGGCGCGCCCGCAGCCGATTGCCCCTTGGCAGGAATGGCGCCGGCCGCTGCGGCCGCTGCGATCAGCTTGCAAAACTCTCTTCTTTGCATTGTTAGTTCATCCTTTTCGCTTTGTGAGATCCGGCGTGTCTTCCGTGCCCAGGTGTGATCTGAACTGCCCAAGCCAATCTCCGGCGTCCGGGCAACAAAGGCCACGATTCGTGAGAATAAGCGATACGTCGACAAACCTCAGCCGCTCGATTGGGCATTACCTCGATTCCGCTCACGTCAGATGTCGACTCGTAATCGCTAACTGAAACGATAAAGAATCCTAAATTCATAGATTTCGTGTGTCAAGCCGTAAAGTAAACTTAACTGATGGCAGTCCGGTTGAAAGACATTGCTAAGGACCTGAATCTCTCTGCAGTGACGATTTCAAAGGTGCTGCGGGACCATCCTGATATTGGAGCTGAGACACGCAAACGTGTTTTAAAGCGTATGCGGGAGCTCAACTACCAACCCAATCTGGCAGCCCGCTCACTGGCGACAGGCCAAACCCGGACTCTGGGGCTCGTTGTGCCTGATCTTCTGCATCCCTTCTTCGCAGATGTTGCGAATGCCATCTCCTCTGGGGCGAGAAAGCACGGCTACAGTTTGTTCATCTCCTCTTCTGACGAGGACCCGGAGCTGGAGATGCAGGAGATCAAGCACCTGCTGGCAAGGCGGGTTGATGTAATGCTGATTGCATCGGCGCAACGATCGATTGATTGCTTTCGTCACCTTGAGGAGCAGAACACTCCGTACATCCTGATCGACCGGCGCTTCCAGGGGCTCAACGCCCATTTTGTCGGTGTGGACGACGAAGCGGTGGGAGCATTGGCAACCTCTCACCTTCTCGAGCAAGGTTGCCGGCGCATCGCGCACATACGCGGCCCTGAAGTCAGCACCGCTATCGGCCGGCTCGATGGCTTTCGGCGGGCCCTTGCTGCTTATAACCTCACACCTTTGCCCGGGCATATTGTTTCGCTGGGAAGTTCAGGCGATCACCGTGGAGAAAAAGGCGGACATGAAGCGGCGAGACGACTGCTCGCAGCAAAGGTCCGGCCAGATGGTATCTACTGCTTCAACGATCCATCGGCATTAGGGGCTATGCGCGCCATTCTCGAAGCGGGATTACGCATTCCGCAGGACGTAGCCGTAATTGGTTGCGGCAACCTCTCTTATTCAGATTTCCTCCGAATCCCTCTCTCTTCCGTCGATCAGGGAAGCGAGAACATTGGAAAGCGCACGGCCGCTCTTGCACTTAAAATCGCCAAGGAAAAAGGGCCGGTGATGCCAAAGATTGAACTCATCGCTCCTCGTGTTGTAGCTCGCGCGTCAAGTCTCCGCAGTCTCGATGCTCCAGCACGATCTTCCTGAACAGCCATTTACCCGGCGAATCCGCGATAATCACCCAGGCCAAGTGGGTATCGTCTCGATTTTGCATAGCGGTGTCTACGGCCCCCGAAGAGGCGGTTAAAAGCTATCAAGGTCGATCATGCACAAAGGGATGGCGCTCAACGATTCCTCGCCCTTCCCGAACCACGATCCACTGATTGGCATCTACATTCGAGACGCTCTCGATGTTGCTCACAGGACCGTCAGGCCATCGAATAGTCAGGTCAGCTTTTGTAGCGTTCCCCATGCCGAAGTGTACGCGGAAGTCGCCTTGGGAAATATGAAATCCGCCGCTCCTCACCTCATCGATTTCCTTACGTCCGCCGACTGTCAGCGTCAGGCGCGCACCGATGGCATCGCGGCCCGAAGCTGTTACAACCCGAACGAGCAATACGTTCCCCTTTCGTCCGAAATTCTTTAACAGCGAGGGAGGCTCGAAAAGATTGACGGTAACGATCTCCGCGGAGCCATCGTTGTCCAGGTCTCCCACTGCGATCCCGCGCGACGAATGCTTCGCCGTAATACCGGGCCCACCCGTAGACGACATATCGAAGAACTGACCGTCGCCGCGATTCCAGAACAGTTGGCTCGGCTGTTTGAATTCTTCCCCGAGACTGTACTTCTCAACAAACGGATATACGTGACCGTCGGCGACAAACAGATCAGGCCATCCGTCATTATCAAAATCCAGAAAAGCCGTGCCCCATTTCACGTACTGCGTATGCACCGCGACGCCCGCCGCGCTTGTAGCATCTTCAAAATTGTTGCTACCGAGATTTCGATACAGCGTATTGGTATCGCTGGAGAAATTGGTTTTGAAGATGTCGAGGCGGCCATCGCCATCGTAGTCGCCAGCAGTAGCGCCCATTCCAGCCTGTTCGCGGCCATCCTCATTCACCGCGAGTCCGCTCGCCAGGCCCATTTCTTCAAATGTCCCATTGTGCTTGTTATGAAAATACAGACTCGGAGTCGAGTCACACGTGATATAAAAATCGGGCCACCCGTCATTGTCGAAGTCGCCCGTCAGGACCGTGAACCCGTAATACTCTGGCGGTGTTTCGATGCCGGCCTGTTTGGTGACGTCGACAAAATGTCCATGCCCATCGTTGTGATAGAGCGTCATCGTCTCACCTTTGAGGCCGCGCGGGCCGCACGGGACGGGCATACCCTTCCAGTTACATCCGCTTTGGGTGCGCGGTAATGGCGAATCCTGCGCTTTAAAATCAACATAGTTGGCAACTACAAGATCGAGGTATCCATCGCGATCGTAGTCGATAAATGCGCAGCCCGTGCTCCATCGCGATTCCGGCCGATAGAGTCCCCGCTCTTTGGTCTCGTCGCGGAACGTGCCATCTCCCTGGTTGTGCAGGAATACATTGTGCCCCCATTGCGTAACGAAGAGGGACACGCGACCTTCATTGTCGGGATCGCCGGCGCACACTCCCTGCGACCAGCCCAGATGGCCGATGCCGGCTTTAGCCGTCACATCCTCAAAACGCAATCCACCGAGATTGTGATACAGATGTGGCGTCAGAAGAGGACCCGTAGGGTGCAGCCGATCACCCTGCGGAAAAAAGATGTCCGGAAGACCATCGTTGTCATAGTCGAAGATGGCCACGCCTGTGCCGGTATTTTCGACGATATAGGTCTGATCGATATCGCCCGAAATCGCCTCGGCCGTAAGGCCCGCCTGTGCCGCGACATCACGGAAATCTACCGGAGGCGCTTTCATTCCAGGAGGAAGCGGATGCGTCGGCTGATCTTTCACATTGCCCGAAGCCATCTGCGAGAGCAGCCTTGGTACCGCGGTCAGGAATATATAGATCGCTGGCAGCACGATCCCGAGATAAACGAGCCTCCGGATTCCTGACACTAATACGCCTTCCGGGTAGCTGACACCGATTGGCGACTTCGTGCACGGTCAACCAACTCAAGAGCAGCCTGAGTTACGGGATCATCAGGCTTGATCGCCTTTGCAGCCAGCAGTTCTTTCTCACCGTTGATTAGGTCGCCGGCCTGGCACTCGATGATGCCCAGCTTTCTGTGTAGATCCGCCTGCGCCGCGCAGGCTCCGCACGCGGCCATTGCCTCTTTCATTTGCCGGATCGCTTCAGGCCAGTCGTGAGCAGACTCGGCTTCAATACCGCTGTTTGCCAGCGCGTCGGCGCGATCCAAAACACGGCGCTCTTTTTGGACAGCGACATAACGTGCCATAAATTTTTCAGATTCTGCTTCGTCTGTAGATCGCAAAGCGTGCGCCAGGCTGAATAGCGCCTGAGTGAACTTAGGATCGATCTCGATTGCCTTTCTCCAGGCCGCGACTGCTTTGTCTCTTTCAGACTGCTGCTCGAAGGACTGGCCAAGCATATACCAGGCCATCGCATTCGTTGGCTGCAATTTGACGGTCTCTTCGAACAAAGTGGCCGCAAGCTCGGGCTTTCCCTGCTGCTTGTCGATGAGTGCAAGAAAATATCGCGGCTCTGGCATCTGCGGCTCAAGGCGGCAGGCAGCTTCGAACTCCGACTGTGCTTCGGTACTGCGCCCCAGATCATAGAGGACGCGTCCCCGATAGAAATGTGCAACACCGGATTGCGGAGCAAGCCGGATTGCCTCGGCCGTTTGCTCAAGAGCTGCGGGAAGATCGTATCCATCAGCAAGCGCGAGTGCGAGATCAAGATGGCTTGCCGCCAGATCCGGCGCGAGCTCCACCACCTTTTGGAGCAGCGCGATTCCTTCGCTGACCATACCCATTTGCATCTTCACTTTTCCGGCCGCAGACAACGTAACGGGATCCTGCGGAGCTAGAGCAACAGCTGCACTCAACTCCTTCTCGGCTTCAGGTTTCCTATTTTGGCGGGCAAGAATCAGCGCGAGTTTGAGATGACCATCCTTGTAGCTTGCGTCGTCTTCAAGCGCCTGACGCAGTAACTTTTCGGCCGAAACCAGGTCCCCACTCTGCGCATCAACCATCGCCAGATTGCCGCGCGCTTCGACGAGCTGGGGATCGAGGTCAAGGGCTGACTGCAGCCATTTCCGCGCAGATTCCACATCGCCGTCTGCCAACTCCAGTTGACCCAATTCAGCACGAATTTTGGCCAGTTTCGGATCGATGTCGATTCCTCTGCGAAGCGCAGTTTTAGCGCCCTCTGCGTCATGTGTGGCTTCCAGAGCGAGCGCGAGATTATAGGCCGTCCAGGCGCTGTTCGGGTCTTCTTCAAGCATGTGACGGTATATCTGCGCCGCTTCCGCCGGCTTACCGGCTTGCAGCAGGTCGTTGGCCTTGATGCCTTCCGATGTGAGCTGACTCGATTGGAATTCATTGTCCGTTGCTTTCTGAAACTGCTGCAGAACCTGGCTGGCTTCCTCTTTTTGCCCGAGATCACGGAGTACGGCCGCTAATTGGAACTGCGCAGACTTCTCATGTGGATTCAGTGCAACGGCTTTCCTCAATCTTGGTAGAGCCTCTTGCGGCTTTCCCAAATGCGCCAATACGGAACCAAGCTGATATTGCGCCTCAAAATCATCCGGCTTTTTTGCCGCTCCAAGCTCAAGCTCTGGTTCTGCCTTTGCATAGTCGCCCAACCCTCGATAGACCATGCCAAGCATGATGTGCGTCGAAGCATCGTTCGGTTTGCGGGCCACGAAACTCTTTGCCGGCGCCAGCGCTTCCGTATAGGCACTTACGTTCAGAAGCGTTTGCACTTCCGCTCCCAATGCATCCGTGTCGTTCGGATCCTGACGAGTCACCATCTCGTACTCATCGGCAGCCTCGCGAAAGCGGTGTTCGTTGGCATAGATGTTGCCCAGGGTGAAGTGCGCGGCCGTCATCTCCGGATGTGTCTTGAGCAATTCCGTGAAAAGCTGAACGGCGTCAGCTACGCGGGCGCCGTCGAGATCCGGTAGCCCTGCAGCCTGCCTCGCCTTCGCAGCCTTGTAGGTAGCCGTCGCCAGGCTGAGTTGCAGATCTGCGGCATCGGGCTGAATCTGCACCGCCTGCCGCCAGTAATTCATAGCAGCATCGTATCGTCCCTCCGTCAGCAGCACCTGGGCTAGGCCATCCAGTGCGCAGACAGAGTTTGAATCGCTTTCCAGGGCCTTATGGAATTCATCTTCTGCTTCGGATGGATTTGACAGCAATGAACCCAGCGCGCAATGCGCCTGCAGCAGCGCAGGATCATACTGCAATGCCAGGCGAAATTCGCTGATTGCGGCCGCAGGCTGCTGTTGGCTTTGGCGAACGAGCCCGAGGTCGAAATGCGCCTCTGCCGAGCGCGGCTCCAGCTTTAAGGCCTGCTTGAATGCCGCAACCGCACATTGCAGCTCGCCTTTCTGGGCAAACCACACCCCCTCCGCGTCATAGACTCTCGCCGGCGGCGTACCAGCCGGCGGATGCGCAGCCGACGCCGGTAATTTGCAGGTGTCCGGCAGTTGCGCCGTGGCACGCACAACGACCAAAAGTAGACATACACTAAAGCAGGTGAGCGATCGTATCATCGCGAATCCGCTCTGAGTATAATTCCGCCGCGACCACATTTACTGCTGACTTTCATTGCGCGGCTCAGTTACCGTGAGCACGCGATCCGCAGTCACATCGTGCAGCAGTTGGCGCGTACCCGACGGCCAGCGAATCTCGATCTCTTTGACCACGCGCGACTTGCCCAGGCCAAAATGTACGCGCGGATCGCTTGAGGCGGCATAGCCCGTGCTGGTTGTTGCCTCGTTATAAAGTTTTCTGCCATCCTCCGTGATCACGCGAATCTGCGCACCGAGCCCCATGCGGTTGCTTTTGGTCCCAACTAGATTCAGCAGAAGCCAGTGATTGTCCGTTTGGGTAATATTGCGCAGGACCTGGACCCGGCCACCGAGGGAAGTCACAACGAGGTCCATTCTTCCATCGTTGTCAATGTCTCCGTAAGCGAGTCCGCGGTTGGGGGCGGGCCGCGTAAAGTCTGCACCTGCGATAGCGCTCACATCCTCGAACTGCCCATTCCCAAGGTTGCGAAAAACAGAATTCGGCTCAGCATAGTGGAAGTGCTTGGAGATCTCCTCAATGTTATCCATCACATTGCCGCGAGCAACGACCATGTCTTTCCAACCATCGTTGTCGAGATCAACGATCCCATTGGACCAGCCTGACATCGGCCGGGTAAGAGTCGCGAGCCGGCTTTGGTCGCTTGCATTGAGAAACTGCCCATTACTCTGATTAATAAATAAGGGAAAGGTCTCGTTTTCGATCGCTGTGTGCCAGATGTCCGGGAGCCCATCGTTGTTCACATCGCGAAAATCCACGCCCATGCCTGACAACGTGACCCCTTCTTCGTTGCAGGCCACGCCCGCCTGCAGTGCCACTTCTTCAAATTTCTTCCCGCCCAGGTTGTGAAACAGGAGGTTCGGACTATTGTCGTTGGCTACAAATACGTCAGGAAAACCATCGCCGTCGTAGTCGGCAAAGGCTACTCCCATTCCCTTGCCTAGCACAGCTGAAACCCCGGTCTCTGCTGAGACATCGATAAAGGTGCCGTCTCCGTTATTGCGATACAAGGTGTTCGGAAGTGGAGCAAAGCTGTTCGGATGACAGTAGCCACGGCCATTCAGTCCCATGCAGACAGGATCGAAATGTGGGTCCCACTGGACGTAATTCGCTACGAACAAGTCCAGCAATCCATCGTTGTTGTAGTCGAACCATCCGGCAGCGACGGACCACATCTTGCGGCCGTTGTAAGTGGCCCCGCCCAGACCCGCTTTCACGGTGACGTCCGTGAACGTGCCGTCGCCATTGTTGTGAAAGAGCTGATTCCCACTCACGTTGGCTAGGAACAGATCCGGTCGGCCGTCGTTGTCATAGTCGCCGACAGCAACGCCCATCCCGTAGCCGGCTCCGGCAACTCCGGCGTGTTCTGTAATGTCCGTAAACGTCCCATCGCCGTTGTTGTGATACAGGCGGTTCCAATATTTCGGGCCGGTCTTCACCAGGGATGGCATATCGGCGCCATTGACCAGGTAGATGTCGAGAAGGCCGTCCCCGTCATAATCGAACAAAGCAATGCCAGCGAGCATCGTCTCCGGCTGGTGTTTCTCCGGAGTAGGGCTGTTCTCGGTTACGAAATGCACCCCGGCCTTTTGAGCAACGTCCTCAAACCGAATCGGCGGCGCCGCCGGTCTCTGGGCCGAGACAGATCGCACGAGTACCGAAGCGGAAAGCACGACCATCAGCGCTGAATGCATTCCTCTTCACTCTTGACCCAATAGAATGCACGTTCGAGACGCTTGATGCAAATGGCACCACCGCAACGATACTGCATGAAGCAGTGATGCCATTTGGGATTGCGACATAGAGTAACTAATAGTAGAACTTCAGACTCATCTGTAATTGTCGCGTCGCGGGCAAGCCGTTTTGGCCATTACGCTCGCTTTTGATTTGCCCGAATGTTGTGTCGGTACTGGTCGTATCCGGAACACCAAAGACTACGTTGTTGAAGAGATTGAACGATTCAGCTCGGAATTCGAAGTATCGATCCTCGCCGAGTCCTACGTGGAAGTCACGGAACAGGGACATATCCACATTGTTGTAATGCTGCGAAACGAATTGGTTCACCTTCTCATTGCCATAGGTGTAGTTGGTCGGCGCTGTGAAGGCCTTGGTATTGAACCACTGCTTCTGAGTATGGGCTCCGGCGTTCGGATCACCAACGACATTCATTCGCTCCTGGAGGCAGCAACCTATATTCAAAGGATCGCCGCCGGCGGTCACCGTGTAAGGCTGTCCCGATGTCTCCTGCACAATACCGTTCAGCGCCCATCCGCCGGCCACGGTGGAAACGAACTTGCTTGGTGAATGGTCGAACGGTGACGCCGCTGTGAATGCCACTGTAAATACATTCGTCTGGTTAAGGTCGGAAGTGCCGTAGTCGCTTTTGCGATTGTATGGGTTTTGCGAGTCGCAGCTCGCACCTAGATTACAGCCGTCAGCATTCGATTGCGACAGCGTATAGGAGGCCAGGAAGGTAACGCCATGCGTGGCACGTTCCTTCACGCTAACCTGCAGGGCATTGTAGCGGCTGTTGCCGACGCTCTGATCGAACCATTGCTGCAACATGTAAGGATACGGCCGCCGGGCCTGCTGTGCACCGGGTCCCGGGGCGGGAACATTGAGAGTCGGTCCCCAATCCTCATGCCTGCCGTTCGAGCCGACATAGTTCGCATCGAGAGTCATATTCCCCGGTAACTGCCGCTCGATACCCGCGTTCCACTGGTCAAACACCGGAGTCTTGAAGTTTGGATCGACCATCCACTGGCTGACCTGGCTGAAATCGTTAATGGGATAAATGATCGCCCCGCCCTTGCCAAACTGCAGCGGATCGGCGGCCGTCACTGTGGGAAGAGCAGGGTTCAGACCGTTGTTCTGGATGGTATTAACGGCTGGCCAGTTACCACCGAAGTTCTGCGAGAGCTGCGTGATGTCGGCCCACTCGTCATAGAAGCGGCTGTAGGCTGCGCGGATCACTGTCTTATCATTCAGGCGGTAAGCCAGGCCGAGCCGCGGAGCCCAATCGGCAAGCGAGTTCTGGATCACGCGGAGCGTCGGGCTTACGATTGCGTGCGGAGGAAGCCCGCCGGGAGCGGGCGTGCTCGACGCGGTGTAAACGCCGGTGGGAATGCACGGCGCCCCCTGGCTCGCCGAACAGTTGGGCGGCAGCGCGTTGAGGATGTATTGGCCAGTGACTGGGTTGGCTTCACCCGTGTAGTAGTTCCCGCCTTTTCCAGTGCCATAGATCGGCGTCCAGACCATATCGTTGCGGAAGCCGAGATTCACCGTGAGACGAGGAGTTGCCTTGAACTGATCCTCGATATAGATCCCATCGATCCAGCCTCCATGCGCATCCTCGAAGATATTCCGGTAACCACCGGAGTTTGGAACGCCGAGCAGCAAAGACGCCCAGCTGTTGCCGCCGCTGCTGCTTGATCCGAGACTTGAAGTCTGCGAAACATCGAAGCCCACGTTTGAGTATGCGATCGGCGAAGTGAAGTTGTTGCTCTCAAAATCTGCGCCGACCTTGATCGTGTGTCTTCCGATGATCTTCGAGAACGAACCACCGAACTGCCAGTCATCTCCCAACCCGGAGCCTTGCAACTGTGAACCTGTCAGACCAACATAGTTGCTCGCCGAATATTGCGGCGCGTAGGTCGTGTTGTTCAGCGTCATAAAGTAGCTGGACATCCCGGCCTGCTGCAATTGCGAGAAGAACGCCGGATTTTCACCCTGCCACGAAGTTCCGGTGGTGGTGAATCCCCAGTTTCTGCCGAAGTAAACATCAGAGAAAGTTGTCGGACTATATTCGTGCGTCCAGTGCCCGATGTAGTTGTGGCCGGGGACATGCACGAAACTATTGCCGATGGTTCCCGATGGCGCCGTCTTGAACAGATCGAACTGGCTATAGCGGAAATACACCTGGTTGTTGTTGCCGAAGTTCTGGTCAACGCGCAGCGTGCCCGAATTCTGCGTGAAGTCGGTATTTTGCGGATAGAAGAGATTCTGCCCGTTGGTAATCGTTGCGCTACCTGTTGGGATGAGCGGCAGGAATAGCTTCGAGATCGCGTTGAACCGGTTTGCAGGGATACAGTTGACGTGGCCACCGCACAGCGCAGTATTGCCCGGACCTTCGTTGTACTCCTGGGTAAAGGTCTGGCGCGTGTACTGGCCGCCGCTGAGGATTGTTGTCGCTGGATCGTAGATGGGAATCATGTTCCCGTTGCTATCGACCACATTGCTGAAATCTCCGGCATCCATCGCAGCGGTGGGCGCCAAAGCTCCGGTTTCACTTTTGGAAGCGTACCGGTAGCCTTCCCAGGCAACGTAAAAGAAGGTGCGGTTCTTGCCGTTGTACAACTTCGGAATCGAGAGCGGGCCACCTCCAGAAGCGCCAAACTGGTTCTGCCTCAGAGGGGAGCGAGCCTTTTCAAAGTAGCCGCGCGAGTCCATCACCTCGTTGCGCAGGTACTCCCAGATGTCGCCGTGATACTGATTGGTTCCGGATTTGGTGACCACGTTCACCGCTGCGCCCGCAGCGCCGCCATATTCAGCCAGATCGTTGTGACCCTGGCTCTTGAACTCGAGAATCGCGTCGACGATCGGCGCATAGTTGTAGGTGCCTGATAACGTGTTCAGATCATTGGCGCCATCGAGGATGAAGATATTGCTGCGGTTGCGCGCGCCATTCACTGCCGGGAAGCTGAACTGCCCAATCGACGCTCCATTCCATCCGCCGCCGCCACCCGAGTTTTGATCGGTATTCAGGTTGACCGTGCCCGGCGTGATCAATAGCAACTGGGTGAAGTTGCGGCCGTTCAAGGGAAGGTCATCGATTTGCTTGGGAGAGACCACGGTGCCCAGCTCTGAGGTGGCGGTTTCCAACTCCGGAGCAGCGGCATTCACCGTCACGGTGCTTGAGGTCGTTCCGACCTTCAGTTGGAAATCGAATGTCGCGGTCTGCCCCACTTCGAGGGTTACCGGCGGCTGCGACACCGCGGCAAAGCCGCTCGCCGAGGCCTGCATGCTATAAAGCCCCGGCACGACGCTCGGAAAATCATAAAGCCCATTGGGGTTTGTAGTTGTTTTCCTCACAACGCCGGTATTGACGTTCGTAAGTTCGACCTGCGCATTCGCGATCGCGGCGCCGCTCGGATCCTTGACGACACCGTTGACATTCGCGGTCGCCTGTTGGGCCATCGCGGCCGGGGATATCAAACCTGCAACGGTCAAAACCACCACAAGTAGCCCGCGATTCCAACGCAAATTCCGGAATCCCATGACTAGCGCTTTCATAATCGCCTCCTGAAAATCATTGATCAACGGCCCAAAAACGTTTGCCGCACTCTTCAATACAATTTTGAGTGCCTTAGCTTTATCGTTTACTTTATCGGGGAATCATCCTAACGATTGACCTCACCCCTGTCAAGGAATTTTCTGGATGGGCGGAACATCCGGCCGTATGCCATTGATTTAATGCATGTTGATAAGCCTGCACACCTTCTGAATTCGCACGGAAAGCGTTTAAGTAAGGGATTTTCTACATAAATTGGAAAAGCAATGTGGCAGCGAGGAACGTGGAATCTGTCTTCCAATTCAGGGAGTATTTAGCGCGGACTAACCTTTGGAGCTGTCTCAGCGGATGTACATTTATCTGTCCAAAGAAAGAGCGCGCTGGTTGATGCGCTCCGCGTATCCCAGTCACACACGGGACGGTGTCTTTGTATCCGCCGGCGGAAATCAGGCGGCCGTGGAAGATCGATCTCAATGTTCGGTCGCAACTGGGCCTTGGATCGGGGACGATTAAATCGCTGCCGGCAATCCGAGGCTCGATGAGATGGAGATAAGCTAGACCAAAACGATTCAGCCCAGTGAGCTGCCCCTTGGGTCATTCGGCGACTACATCCATATCTACCCGAACAGCCCTTCATCATTGAGACCACTGCGGAACCGAAATCTAAGAACGTGTAGGTGCAATGCACGCTGGGATCAGCCCAATGCGGCTCCCGATCGAGCCCGGTCTCGTGCCACACGGCTGTTCGGGTGCCGGGCGACGATCATCCCATGCCGTTGACTCCCCTTTTCGTTCTTCTCGCGACTCCGCTTTTGTTTACAAATCAACAATGTATATTGGCCGCTAATCAGTGTTCCTCGATGACTGCAGGAGGAGTGTGGAGTCAGACATCCACCTCGCAGTCGACAGGTCTCAGTGTTGATCACATTCCATATACAAACGGCCGTTTGATATCACACTTCTTCTAAGGCCGCCCTCCCGGTTCAATTCCCTTCCCATTCGTCAAGCACTTTACGACCCTTCGGGCAAGATCCTTGTCTGTTGCAGAGATGAGATCGCGTCTCATGGCACGAGTGCTGTAAAACAAAAGTTGTTAGCCGCTACATCGCATCGCCGGGTCGCTCGTATCGGGGAAGTTCGGCAATGTTCGGCGTAATTCGGCGAAGTTCGATAGTTATCGAACTAACTGATCTCTAAATAATTGATTTAAGTAGATTGACTCCTCAGGTAGGACTCGAAACCTTCGTAGGGCCCCGAGAGGAATTCAATTGTGCCAGCCCGCATGGCTTCGACAGCCGTGGGTATATCGCGCTGAGAAAGACAGTTGGAAGGCACTTGACGACTGCACGCCTCTGCAATTCTAGACCGCTGAAGTCTGGAAGAGACACGTCGAGTATCAAGCAACCAAGAGCAAGTTCGATCGGACGGGCGGCACGCCAAGATCGCCCCTAATCAATGCTTCAATGCTGGTCTAAAATGGAAACACAACATGCGCGGGACACCACAACGAGTTGCGCAGTTTTTCACCATAGCCGGCGCGACTGCCCTTATCAGCGCTTCACCGCTTATGTGCCAGCAGACATCTCCACAAGCGCTCTACGATCAAGCCGGCAAAGCCCTCGACGCGGGTGACTCGGCGCAGGCGATCAAACTTTACGAAGAGTTACTTCAAGAGCGTCCGGATTCTATTGAAGGACGTACCAACCTGGGTGTGGCGCTTGCACAGCAAGGACGCTATGCGGAAGCAGTGCTGCAGTATCGGCAAGCGCTCACGCGCGATCCCCAGAACGAAACCACACTCCTGAATCTTGGACTCGCGCTTTACAAGCAGGGAGACTTCGACGCGGCCCGTCGTGAATTCGATGTTTTGCATACCGCCCATCCCTCTAACCAGCAAGGCTTCTATCTACTGGCCGACTGCGACCTGCGCTCGGGAAGGTTTAAGGATGCCATCGCGTTGGTCGAACCGGCCTATGAAACTCACCCTGATGACCAGACACTCGAATACATTCTGGGGACGGCGTTGATTCAGGACGGGCAGACGCAAAAGGGCGCCTTGGTAATCGACGGCATTCTGCGGAACGGAAATGCCCCAGTGGCCGGCGTGTTGATCGGGTCGGCGCAAGTCGCCGCGGGCAACTTCGAGGCAGCGATCGCAAGCTTACGCAAAGCCCTTGATATTGATCCGAATATCCCCGGCGCCTGGACAGTTTATGGCAGAGCGCTTTCGGAAAACGGGGAGCGAGAAGAAGCCCAAAAGGCCCTGCGGCGTGCGCTGGAGGCGGACCCGAATGATTTCGACGCCTGCCTGCACCTAGGAGCCATTCTCAGGCACGATGGCGATACGAATGGCGCGGAGCCCTACCTGAAACACGCTCTCGCGCTGCGACCGGATTCGGCTGCGGCACAATATCAAGTCGACGCTCTCGAAGCAACTGCCGGACATGTGGACGATGCCAGGATCGGTTTCGAAAAGCTGGTTAAGCAGTGGCCAGACTTCGAGGAGGCTCATGTCCAGCTTGCGATGATCTACGCACGGCTTCATCGTATCCAGGACAGCGAGCGGGAGCAAAAGATCGTACAGGACCTGATGGACAAGTCACGCGTCAAGGGACCGCAGCGGGGCAAGGTTGAGTAACGGTCGAAAACCAGCAACTCTTGACCTCTCGGCCGCCTCTATTCTCAAGTGCGTTGTGGAATGATAACAAGCCGCAAACATCCGAAGCGCTGTGCACATAGGCGATATCATCTTGCCCTTTCAACCGTTCTGACGAATTTGAATAATGGATAGCTTCGATCAGAGCCCTGGTAGTGCGATTGAACACTCGAAAGTGCTTTACGGCTAGGAATGAACCTGTCGAACGATCTTCTGAAGCTCCATTTGATCCTTCCCTTCCTCAATCAGGTAGAACTTGTCCGGCTCAATATCGTGGAACACTTGCTTGACGCCGCTAGGCCAGTTGATCTCAACGGTTTCAATTCGGGTCGCTTTGCCTAAGCCAAAGTTGGCGCGCAAGTCGCTTTGCGAGATGTAGCTGCCGCCGCCGGCAATCTCACGCAGCTGCGATAACCCGCCGGCCGCGATCCGGATGCGGGCGCCTATCGCGTCACGATTGCTCTTGGTTCCCACCAGCCGGAAATTCACAAAGTGATTTCCGCTGCCCCCGCCGTTGTGCAGCAGCAACGGCGGATCTCCATTGTTGCCGACGACAACGTCTACGGAGCCATCGTTATCAAAGTCGGCCAAGGCAACTCCTCGGCCAACGTAGGGCGTCTTGAAGCCGTTTCCCGCTTGCGCAGTGGTCTCCACGAACTTACCGTTTCCCTCGTTGTGAAAGAGCATGTTGATCTGCTTGAAATGCGTCAGGGGGTCGGCCTGCTCGACTTCGGGATAGACGTGACCATTCGCGATAAAAAGATCGAGCCAGCCGTCGTTGTCGTAGTCGAAGAAGCCGCCGCCAAAGCTGAGGACATCGTGTGTGGGACGTTCGATACCCGCTTCGTAACTGACTTCCCAGTAGCCGCCCTGGTGGTCGTTGTGCCAAAGGTGATCGGAAGACTTCTGGAAATCCGAGATGTACAGGTCAAGCCAGCCGTCGTTGTCGTAGTCGCCCAAGGCGATACACATGGCGGCCATGGTGTTGCCGCGCGCGGTCACGGCCATGCCAGAGGTAAGCCCCACTTCACTGAACTTGCCGTTGTGATCGTTGTGGAAGAGGTAGGCAACCATTCCATCGTTAGCGACGAACAGATCGGGCCAGCCATCATTGTCGTAGTCAGCTACGCCGACGGCCAGACCTTTGCCGTCTGGCATGTATACACCCCCCGCTTCGGTCACATTCGTGAATGTCCCATCGCCGTTGTTGTGATAAAGAATGCCGGTGCTCCCCTTGTACGCGGAGGGCGGGCAGCTCGATTCCACTCCCAGCAAGGGACAATAGCGGGGGCCCGCTTCCAGATTGACGTAGCCGGCAACGTAAAGATCGAGCCAGCCGTCACGGTCATAATCGAAGAAGACTGCGCCACTGTGGAAGAGCGTGCCCAATTCGGTTCCGGCCACTTTCGCCTTATCCGTGACATCGGTGAAAGTCCCGTTCCCGTTATTGTGGTAGAGAACATTGCGTCCGTACTGGGACACAAAGAGATCCGGATACCCGTCGTTATCGTAATCGCCCCAAATGCACCCCATACCGTATCCAGTGCCGGGAACTCCAGCTTTCTCTGTAACGTCGGTAAACGTCCCGTCGCCATTGTTGCGGTACAGCGCATTGCGAGCGTTAATGCCGCGATGGTAGAGGTCGCGGCCGTTGACGAAATAGATATCCTGCAGGCCATCGCCATCAAAGTCGGCGACGCAGACTCCGGGACCGAAAATCTCGCGGTTGATCGCCATCCCTTCGTTGCCCCGGTAGTGGACAAACTTGATTCCGGCGGCGGCGGTTACATTTGTAAATTGGATCGGAGCTGGAGGCGCACCGCCTGGTTGTGCCGCAGCGGAGCATGATGCCACCAAGGCGATCAATATCGTGGTCAGTGCCATGGTCAGCAAGAGGCAATGCAAATGCCGAGCGTACCTGAGAACCCGCCGCAAGCTCATCGCGGCTCCATCACCTTCACCACGCGGTCAGCGGAAAGGTTCTTCAATGTCTGCACGATTCCGGAGGGCCAGTGAATCTCGACTTCGTCTGCAGCAGTCGCGCCCCCCAAGCCGAAATGAACGGGCACGGCGCTCGAAGAGGCGTAGCCGCTGGCCGTGGTCATGTGGTTGTATTGAACGTTTCCACCTGCTGTAAGCTTGATGCGGGCGCCGATGCCGTCGCGATTGCTTTTTGTCCCTTCCAGCGCAAGCTCGATCCAGTGGTTGTTCCCCGGGCTGTCGTTGATCCAGATCTCGGCTGGAGCGCTGAGCGCAGTAACGACAAGATCGAGTTTCCCGTCGCCATTGAAATCGGCAACCGCGCCCCCGCGATGGCGGCGTGGGGGCAGAGCGGTGAAGCCGGCTTCCTCCGTGAGCGCCGCCCACGTGCCCTTCAGGTTGCGAAACACAGTGTTGGGCTGGCTGACACGAATGCGGTCCTCCATGTTGGGAGATGCAACGTCTCCGCGGCTGACGAAGATATCCTTCCAACCGTCGTTGTCAAAGTCGGCAATATTGACGCTGTAGCCCGACATCGGACTACTGAGCGCGGCCATTTTGCTGCGCGCCGTGATCTCCTGAAACGAAGTTCCCGACACATTCTGATAAATGGGGAAAGTCTCGTTCTGCAGGGCAGCCAAGGCTATGTCCGGATAGCCGTCGTTTTTCAGATCGCGAAAATCGCAGCCCATACCGGAGATCAGGTTGCCGTGCTCCGGCAGTGCGACTCCCGTCTCGAAGGCCACCTCTTCGAAACGGTTGTGCCCCTTATTGTGATAGAGGAAGTTGAAAAGCTTGTCGTTGGTCACGAAGATGTCGGGGAGGCCGTCGTTGTCATAGTCGGCGATGGCCGCCGACATACCCTTTCCGGGATGCGCGCGGATGCCAGCCTGCTCGGAGATGTCGGTGAATCTTCCCTTGCCGTTGTTCAGAAACAACTGGCTTGGAGTTTCCTTGTAGAACTTTGGGTGGCAGTATTCTGGCTTCCCCTTGTATTTGCAGTCGGGTTCGCTGGCGCCATCCCAAGAAAGATAATTCACGACGAATAGATCAAGCAGGCCGTCATTGTTGATGTCCACCCACGCCGCAGCTACTGCCCACATCGGCCCGTATTCCTTGTCCGCGCGAGACACCAGGCCGACCTTCTCGGTTACATCCGTGAAGGTGCCATCGCCGTTGTTGTGGTAGAGCGAATTGCGGTGGACGCCGGCGATAAATATGTCATCGTAGCCGTCATTATCGTAATCACCCACAGCCACACCGACGTCGTATCCGCTTCCCTCAAGGCCGGCCTTTTCGGTTACGTCGGTGAATGTTCCGTCGCCGTTGTTGTGGAAGAGGCGATTCCAGTACCGGGGCGAGTCCTTCTGAAGCGTGTCGATGCTGGCGCCATTTGTGAAGAAGATGTCGGGCTTTCCGTCATGGTCGTAATCAAAGACCGCTACCCCTCCAGCCATCGTTTCCGGCGCGTGCCGCAATGGAGTTTCGTTGCTATCGAGCGCGAACGCGATCGAGCGCGCGGAAAAGTGAATCGCTGCTGTTGGCGCTTCCTGCGCAGCTATGGCTGTGAGAAACGCGAACGTTGGGGTGAAGGCAGCGGCAAACGCAACGAGTCTTCTCGCGCGCCATCGGATTCTTTGTTCCAAAATCATTCGTTAGAGGCTCAAACCTCACTCCTATTACCAAATCACGCGCGCGAAACACGCCTATACACACTCACGAGAATTTCAGTTTCAGCTTCCTCTGGCGAGCCTATCTATTTGGCAGGCGAATCCTGCTGCGGCGCTGCTTCACCCAGCGAGATCGGCTTGTTGCGAAGCAGCTTTTCTACTTCCTGCTTCTCTTGAACCGCATCGTCTTTTCGTCCTACGGTGCTGTAGGCGCGCATGAGATCCCAATGCACTTTGCTTACTGACGGATCGGCCGCGCGTGCAATTTCGAGTTCCTTGATGCCGTCTGCCAGCTTGCCCTTCCCGATGAGTGCTTCACCTGCAAACGCATGAGCGGAGGCGCGCTTTGGATCAAGCTGGATGGCCTGCTGGGCAAGCTCCAATGCGCTGTCATACTCCTGCCGGGCGATCATTCTCTCAGCCAGTCGCACGCGCGCCAGCACATGGGATGGAGAGATCTCCAGTTCACGCTCAAACTCCGGCTCGGCCTGGTCCGGATGCTGCAGCGCGAGAAAGGCGCCATAAAGAAAATGAACTCCAGGCTCCTTTGGAAACTCTGCAATGAGTTGCTTGAATCCCGCTTCTGCTTCTCCGTACCGCTCGGTTTCCATCGCGAAAACAGCCCTTCCCGCAACATCGACTAGTTCGCGACGGTCCGGCGGCAACTCCGAAGGCAGAAGTGGCAGTCTCAGTCCGGCCAATCCGGCGGGCTCAACAAATGACGAGTCCGGCTGGCCATAGGCAAGCAGCGCCAGGCTCTCATCGTAGCGCTCGAAGCGGGTAAGCAGAACCATGAGATCGTAGAGCACCGGCTCGACCAGTTCTTTGCTGTCGCCGATTCCCTGCGCCATTGCGCGCTGCAGATGATCAAGGGCGCGCGGGTATTCTCTCAACTTGAATTCGCATATCCCCAGCACCGCCCATCCCGGCCCCGCATCGTCCCGCAAAGTCATGAATTGCCTGAGCACGTCGCGCGCTTGCCCGTACTGTTGCTTTTCGTAGTACAGAGTGCCGAGATACCAAAGAGCCTCTTCTGACTCCGGATGTTCGGCGACCGCGCGGCGAAACAGCACGACCGCTTCATCGCTGCGATTGTCATTGCGCGCTGTCTCGGCCGCCTGCAGCAACTGGTCGTAGCTCTGTTTCGGCCCGGTGGCGGTGGTCCGGGCGGCAACGATTGGGACCGGCAACCAGCATGCAGCAAGAGAAGCGACGAGCAGTCGTTTGCTGATCATTGCGTGTCCTCGTCGGTCGCCTGGGACGACGCATCTGCGGAGGGCCTCTGTTCTTGCTTGCGCCGAAGCGCCCGATAAGCATCAGACTCGGCCCTCGCTTGTAGGGTTCGACCCATCTTGCTGTAGACCATCGCCAGGTGAAATCGCACCGACGGATTGTTTGGGGCAAACCGCTTGGCAATCTCCAATTCCCGTGCTGCTCTCGCCAGGTCCCCATTTGCGAAAAGAATACGCCCGAGAAGATGATGCGCCCCCACGTTGCCAGATTCGATGGAGGTGGCCTTTCGCGCAAAGACAATTCCGTCCGCGTTGTCGCCTCGTTGCAGGTCGATACCAGCAAGCGCGACCAGCGCCGGAACATGATTCGGAGAGATTTTCAGCTCTTCGCGATATTCACGCTCGGCCTCGGCCGGCTTCTTTTCGAAGCCGTAGAGTGTAGCCCGGAAGGCGTGAACCTCAGGTTGATCGGGATAGCGCATCTCCAGGCGGGCGGCAAACTCGTCCGCGCGCGCAAACTGTGCAGGATTCTGCTGCGCAAAGAGCGTGGCTTTGCCCGCCAGCCATACTCTCTCGCGCAACTCGGCTGGATAGTTCTCTGGCAGATAACGTAGACGCAGGGATGCAAGGCCCATGGCCTCGGCGATCGCGGGGTCATCGCCTACGCGGGCCACCATCCACGTGATCAACGCGAGAGACTCGATGAACTGGCCATTCCGCGTTAGCAGCAGGGCAAAATGATAGCGGCCGACATCGCGAAGCTGCTGTGTGCCTGGCCACCCGGCGGCAGCCCATGCGCGAAACTGCGCCAGAGCATTGTCATACTGGCCGGTCTCATAGTCGCAAAGGCCAACGAATGCGTGCGCCGAGCCGCCGTAATGTGGATTAGTCAAAAGATGCCGGAAAGCGACGGTTGCTTCGGGGAAACGATCCTGGTCATAAAACAGGCTGCCGAGATACCACCATCCATCCGCCCAAGAGGGACGCAGGCGCGTGGCTTCTCGATAGAGCCGGATCGCATCGGGTGCGCGATTTTCACTGCGGGCGGCTTCGGCCTGATGGGCAATAAGATCGAAACGTGAGGGCTCGGCAGCTGAAACCGCCAGCGAAACGGAGATCAGAAGACTGGGAAGCAATACAAACACTTGGATATCAGAGTCTACCTGGGGTGACCTTTACGGTCACCCCAGAGCAGTGATGGTTAGAAGGTGTATTTGGCACCGAACTCGAGTTCACGGTGGCCGAATGAAACGTCCGCGTACCCGAAGTCTTCACAATACGGGCCAGGGCATGCACCTCCGCCGTTCGCCTCGCTCGTTCCGTTGCCGTTGGTCAACTTGCCGCTTGAGTTGAAGTTCAAGTGCAGGTTATTGTCGCCGGTATTGAACGACGGCAAAGCGTGGTTGAGGAAGTTAAACCCAGAGAAGCGGACTTCCAGTTTCTGCTTCTCTTTGATGTTGAACCTCTTGATCAAGGTCGCGTCGCTGTTCCAGAACATCGGTCCAGCCAGATATGGCATTCGGCCATTTCCGACATTTGCGCCGGTCGGGAGCGCGAAGCAGTCCGGGTTGGCATACTGGTGAGAATGCAAACCCATCTTGGGGTTACAGGTGAGGACCGGATATACGGTAACGTCTGGTGAACCCACCAGCGCAGCGCCACCAGGGCCGTTTGCGATATTGAATTGGTAGTTACTGTTGGCGGTTAGCTGCGGGCCAGATTGCACCTGGGTGATTCCCGATATCTCCCACCCGTCGGACAAACCGCGCACCAGCCGATTCGAACTTCCTGACTTCGGCACCGTGAAGTAATAGGCGGCATTGAATACGTGCCCGCGGTCGATGTTATTGACCGTCCAGTATTCCTTGACACCGTAATCCTTGAATGCGCCGGATTGATTGGGATTGAAGAGGTTTTTGGCGAATGCGTAGTTCAACGAAATTGTCGCCCAGCCTGTCGATCGCTGCAGACTAACCTGCAATGCGTCGTACTGCGATTTCTGTGAACTTTCTTGCGCATTTACGGTCTGATAGTTCGGGTAAGGCCGGAACTGCTGTTGACACGTTGTGTTGTTTTGAGCGGTCGTGACTTCTGTTGCCAATTCGCTTGGCGTGGGATTCGCAATCGTGAATTGCGACGAGCACTTGGACTGCAGCGCCGAAGTATCGGACATCGCGCCTATGGGCACTGAGTTCAGGTTAATGTTGTTTTGAAGGTAATTGGAGTGATTACCCACGTAAGACAACTCGAGCACGAACTTTTGTGGAAGCACTTGGTCAATGTTCAAGCTGTAGGTGATGGTCTCTGGGTTGTCCTTGTTGGTGGAATCGACGACGTTGAAGGAATTGGTGTTGTTCAGTTGTGGATGAGCGGCAAAGCTCGCCCCCGTCACGGTCGGTGCGCAATTTGCGCCTGCGGCACAGTTTCCGCTGGCGTTGGGGATGTGATTGTCGACCTGCTCCCAGACAAGGCAGTCAGCAGATCCACCGCAATTCCAGGTGACACCGCCCTCCGGAACTCCTCCCGGCCCGCTTTGTATCAGAACAGAGTTCTCAACCTGGTAGACTCCCCAACCGCCGCGGACCACAGTCTTGCCGGTTCCGAAAAGATCGATGGATGCGCCGAAACGCGGTGAGAACTTAATCAGATCGGCGGAAACGCCTGCCTTCGATAGACTTGAGTTCAGACTGTGCCACGAGACGCCGGAGTTCGCAACGCCATTTTGATATTGCTTGGGAAGCCAAACCGCGTTGCCATAAGGAGACTCGGGGTAGGACGGCCCGTAGTGATCGAAGCGGCTACCATAATCGACGGTGACGCGACGGTTCAATTTCCAGTGGTCCGTGACATAGAAAGAATTCACGGACATAACGCTGGCGTAGGTTGGAGGAAAGGCCTGCTCTTGGTAGTTGGCGTTGATGACCCCCATCAAGATATCGGCGTAGAGGTTCCCGGTCGAAGTGCCGGCCCAGGTGGGATAGTTGTATACGCCTGACTCCGCTATGCTGCTGTTATCCTGCGCATTCGATACGTGCTCCCAGAAGTAACCTGCCTTGACAGTGTGAGTCTTGATCACCTTGGTCACGTCCACGCCCGTGCTGGGAATGACCTTCTCGACGAAGAAGTTTGGGTGATAGTAGGCAAACCAGTCCCCGAGATTGGGAATGCCGCTGCCATCCCAGCCGTTGGAGATGCGCGGCGCCATCGGGCTTCCGAAGACGCCTTTCTGCGGAAAATTCAGATTGGACCGGAAAACCTGATTTGGATGTAGCGGGGAGCCCGGGAAATCCTCATGCGTATAGCCGAAACGTCCTTCAACGGTCAGCGTGGGCGAGAAAACGTGCAGAAGATTTGCAGTGTAGAGGTCTGACTTGTTCTTGTTCACTTCTCCCGCGACCGGAACATCCCAATCGCCCGTATTTCCCCACAGTCCGTCGGGCTGCTCGGCGCCCTCGCTCTGGTGGCTCCAGTTCACGTAGGCTTTGGTGTTGTCGGAGACGTAGAGGTCGACGTGCGCGACGTTCTGGTAGGAGTTTTGTTGTCCTTGCAACCCTTTGATGAAATTGAAGCCAAGTTGGTTTGGCTGGGCAGCGGTAGCAGCCGGTGCCGACAGTTTCAGGATTTGCTGCGCTAGCGGCGAGATGCATGCCGGGGAAAGAACCCCGTTGGCAATCGAACAACCCTGAGCCCGGCGATAGCCGAACGGTTTGTTCTTTTCAGTGCCGTCTGAGTTTAACCCGGGGTCGGTGGGGACATTGAATGCCGAGTTGTGGCCGGGCTTATTCGTCCAACCGGTCATGGCGCTGAAGTCGCCGTTGAGCATGGCGGCGGTGGGAACAAAGGCGCGGTCCAGGCTAAGGGCAGGAATCAGTTGACCATAGTACTCATAGGACTCGTGGAACTGCCACTTGGTCCGCGATTTATTGAAATTGGTGCCGGGGATAAGGATGGGGCCGCCCACACCAAAACCGGGGTAGTAATTGTGGCCGGCGATCTTGAGCTGGCCGGGACCAAATCCGTTTGCCGGATTGGACTCGTTGAACTTGCTGTTGGATTCTTCGGAGTTCAACGTCGAGTTGCGCGCGTTGAAGCGAACATCGCCATGAAACTCTGCGCTACCGGCTTTGCTCACAGCGTTAATCACCACCGGTCCCTTGGCATTCTCAGCCCCATAGTTCGAGGTTTGGACCGTCAGCTCCCCAATCATGTCGGGGTTGGCATTGATAGGAGTGCCGCTACCAAGAGCGCCGGGGTCGGCAGTGTTTTGCCCGTCCATGTTCAACGAGACCCCCGCACCATTCTGTCCGTTCAGCGAGACGCCGGATAAGCCGCCGGTGTTGCCCCCGACCGAACCATTGATGCCAACCATTTCCCCGGAATAATTCGACCGGTTTGTACCGCCGCTGGAAACCTGGGCAGCGCCAGGGAGGATCTTGAGAACCTCGAACGCGTTACGACCGACCAGGGAAAGATTGTCTAAATATTTGGAATCGATGCGGACAATTTTTTCGCCGGTATCGGTAACGGCGATCTGACCGGAGTCGGCACTGACCTCGACGGTCGTTGTCTCGGATCCCACCTTCAGCGAAATGTTGATGGTCTTGTCGTCACCACTGTTCAGGACAATGCCCGAGCCATTCCATTTTTCGAAGCCTTTGGCTTCTACCGATACGTTGTAGATTCCGGTCGTCAGCTCCGGGGCCGAGAAGAAGCCCGATCCATTGGTGACGAAACGCCGAATCGCCTTGCTTCCGACATTTTCTACACTCACGCTGGCGCCCGGAACGACCGCTCCATTGGAGTCGATCGCGGTGCCGGAAAGGTTCGCGAAGATTGATTGAGCAAGTGCGGTCGGACTACCCGATAGCAGAAGTCCAATCGCGAAGGCGATGAGGTAGACCCAGGTCTTGCACCCTGCCCTCACCTCACTGGCCAACCTTGAATGTTGCGAAAACGTCATTCTTAACTCTCCTGTCTTGCCGTTCACCTGTGCTCTAGGGGGATTCAGAATTGCCATTGCGCCCCGAACAGCAGGATTCTTCGATGGATCCTCTTGTGCTTGTCGACTTTCAAGTTGCAGAATTGGGGTCCCGTCAGGACGAATGCATCCAGTCCGGTAAAATCCTCGGAAGCGTTTTCTGATGGAAACATTTACTTTCCAAGGCCCCGCATCTGAACTGGGTATTTTGAAATGAGCCGGTATTCCGCATCGTTCTCGATCGATTTGCTGCCGCCAGATCGTTTCCACGGGTAGGTGATCTTCTTTTGCCGTAAATCGATCTGCCGCCGCACTATAAGAGCGCAATGACACGCTGCGATAGCGTTAAACATGTACGGAATTGTTCATCCAGCGGAGGAAGGCGGAACCTGCCTGTTCTGCATCACTTAGCCTGTATGTACCATCTTCATTGGGGTCGCGAAGACAATGTACAACCGAAAGACCCGGAAAAAGGACGAGTCAGGGACAGAAAGCGAGGGCTCAGTAACGCTGGCTGTTCCCGGGGGCTTGCCCGATACTTTGGTGTGCGTCCTGGCGTATTTTGGTGCTCATCTTGGCACATTCAAAGACTTGCTTTGGACTCACAGTTAGCGTTAAAGTTCTCATCGCAGACTGTTTGGCGAAACGTAAACGTTGTCCCCCCCTGTGACCTGATTTCATACTTGGGGCATATTCATTCGGAGTGGGCCTTATGACGGAGGTTTCCGCCTCTCATTCGGCGGATCTGGAACACGCGGAGCTCGAAGCGGTCTTGGCGGCTCTTGCCCGAAAGCCGCGCCTGGTAGCTCTCCTAAGGTATCTCGCGGAGAAGGCATTCCAAGGCAAAAGCGACGAAATCAATGAGTACAACATCGCAATCGAAGTGTTCGGCCGTTCCGAGAAGTCGTTCGAATCTTCCAAAGACGCCATTGCGAGAGTTGAAGCTCATCGGCTTCGGAAAGAGTTAAGGGATTATTACCAAGCGGAGGGCAGGGAGCATGCAGTCGAGATATCCCTACCTGCTGGAAGCTATGTCCCGGTCTTCATTCGACGTGAATCAGCCGCACTTGATGTACTCGCTTCAGAATCGTTGCCGAGCGCTCAGCAGTTCCTGAAACCACATTTCACACTGGATGAAGAGCTGCTGAAGTCCAATCATTTCAATGTTGGTAAGGGAAATCAGGAGCCTCAGAGTCTCAAATTGAACGGGAATGAGGACGACAGTGGATTTGAGGAAATTACTTTAGAAAGAACCGGGGGACTAGAGCGCAGTCTGGAGCAGCGAAAGTCCGTACCACGGCTCGTTTTGTTCAGTGCGCTGGCTGTACTCGGAATTCTGGGCCTGGCCGGCTTGTGGCTCATTCAACATCGGCAATCTTCTGCTTCGGGCCAGATTACACAGCATACGGAAGCCATGCAGACACCCACACCGGCCAATGCCGTGGTGGTCCCCTTGCGGATTCTTGCCGGGTATACCGGGGCTCCGGTCATCGACAGCACAGGAATGCGCTGGGAGCCCGATCAGTACTTCCATCTCGGCGGGACGGTGCAACGTACCGAAGGCTCAGTTGAACGAACCAGCGATCCGGTGCTGTTCAACCAAGGGCGTAATGGCTATTTCTTCTATGATATTCCTCTTGAGCCAGGGGTTTACGAATTGCACCTCTATTTCGCCACGGAGGGACGAGACCTGTCCACCTTTTCAGTTGTTGCGAATGGGAACCATATACTGAGGGGTTTCGATATCAACGGAGACGCGGGCGGACCCAATCTCGCGGACGAGCGCATCTTTCGCGATGTATCACCAGATAAGGACGGCCATCTTCACCTCGATTTCGAAATCGAACAGGGCATGCCTGTTTTGAATGCGCTCGCGTTGCTTCCCGGAATCCCGCACAAGCAGGCCCCCATCCGCATCGTGGCTCAGCCAACTTCTGTCACGGACCACAATGGCATCATCTGGCATCCGGATACTTATTTCGTAAACGGGCATGCGCGAGAGCAGAGAGTCCATGTGGAAGGGACTCCCGATCCCGACCTTTACGCGTGGGAGCGCTTCGGTAACTTTTCCTACGCCATTCCGGTGGATACACGCGACCGGTATACTCTGATTCTTCATTTTGCGGAACTGTATTTCGGTACCCAAGGTTCCGGCGGTGGAGCTCCTGGAGATCGAGTGTTTCGCGTTTTCTGCAACGGCTCAACATTGCTCGACAACTTCGATCTGTACAAGGAGGCAGGTAGCTTACATGCGGTGACCAAGACGTTCTACCATCTGCGTCCATCACCTCAGGGCAAGTTGAATCTGACCTTTGAATCCATCGTCAACAATGCCACAGTCTCAGCGATAGAAGTGATCGACGAGTCAGAGTAAAGAAGGCTCCCGAAACCTCAACCAGACTGCCACTCTGCAAGGATGAACGATAGCCCACAACCTTCGTATCGGGCTCACTCCGGACGGCAGGCCCTTCGTGCTGTCCGGGCAACGGTCTCCAGTCGTTTCCGTCATCCGAGAACTCACAGTAAACCTCGATCTCTCAGCCATTCGGCCAAGCGCTGGCTCCAGGAAGAGACGCGGGGGTTTGTTGAACCTAGCCCGAAGCCATGACCGCCGGATTCGTAAATGTGCAGTTCTGCAGGAACTCCTGCTTTGAGGAGGGCGGAGTAGAAGTTCAATGCGCATTCCGGGGAGACGGCCTGGTCATCCCCGGCAGCCATGAGGAAAGTGGGCGGAGTCTGCGCGTTGACGTGCAGGTCGTTCGATAGTTCACGGACGAGCGCTGGATCGGCACCCTTGCCGAGCAGATTATCAAAAGAGTCCTTTGCAGCGCTCGCCAGCGGGTCGATGACGGGATACGCGAGGACCATGAAATCGGGCCGCGAACTGACGCTCTCGATCGGATCGGGAGACGAGGGATCGCCGTAGTCGTAATGGGTGCCGAGCGTCGAAGCAAGGTGTCCTCCGGCAGAAAAGCCCCAGACCCCAATACGTTCAGGCGCAATCTTGTACTCCGTGGCGTGCCAACGAACGTAGCGCATGGCGCGCTTCGCATCGTTGATCTCAACGGGATGATGGTACGGCGCGACACGATATTGCACAACAAAGGCGGCGACCCCTAGGTTGTTGAGCCACTCAGCGATCTGTCTTCCCTCGTGATCCATCGCTAGAAATGCATACGAGCCGCCGGGGAAAATGAGAACTCCGGTGCCGGTATTGCGCTCTTTCGGTAAATAGATCGTGATCTTCGGATTGTCGCTATCGGTCGTTCCTCGGGCTCCGGGAGCTCCGCCGGGCCAGAGCGGAGTCGGGGTTTGAGACTGGGCGATCAATACGGAGACCCATAAATAGACAATCAAGAAAGCGAAAATAGACTTTGTGACCTTCGGAAACAATGCGATGTCCTCGTTCGAATTCAGAGCCGTCCAAACGGCTAAGCGGGGCCGATTCGCCAAACGGGTATCGGCTGGCGTTGCTCTGCTTACACGAGCAGAGCGCGGAGTAGAACCTAGGCGTCTGCAATATGCTCTCTACGGAGCACGAACTCCACGAAGAGTGGTCGTTGGTTGTTGAGCATCAACTCTCTGTTTCGGGGAAGGTGACAGAAGGGTCCCCGAATATCATCCGGTCCTCCGCAACCCTAATTGCTCTTTGTCCTAAATTCACTGCCACGACGGCAGAACTCAAATTCCAACTCAAATGTGTACAAATCTCGACAGGCTGTGCTGAGTGCGTTTCGTTGTTGAGCAATGCCGTTAACAGGAATCCATGTAGTTGCTTCGTCTGTCGAGCGGTACAAGGCCCCGATTTCCACGATCCTGGGATCGAAATAGAGAATCGGTGGGTGAGAATGCATTGCTCCACTCCCATGCGTTCCGCGCGCAGCGTTCTTCATAGCGTTTGATCGCGTTGCTACACGCGTCCTGCCAATCTTTGCGAGCCTCTTTCTAATATGCTCCCAGATTATCTTCAGCAAATGCGCCTCCGCTGCGTACTCTTGATATCCAATCCGCCAAAACGTTTCAGCAAAATTGCTTTCAGCCAATCGGCACATGCGGACGACATGGCGGCCAAAAAATAGTTTGCTGTTTCTCGCCCTCGGGAATCACCGAAGATTACTTCTTACCAGTGTCATCAGCACGACATCATTGCTCTGCATCGGGATCGACGCAGAGTACGAACCATCGGCACCGACGGTGACGTCGCGTTCGCTTTCGGACAGGTCGCACGTGAGCTGCTGGAGTCTCTCAAGCTGCGCGGGTGTCAGTTCCTTGGGCGCCCCCATGTCGATGTATTCCGAATAAGCGTCATTGGCGCGGAAGCCCGTGCGATGCAGCGTCAGGCGGTACGTGCCTGGGTTCAAGTGCGAGATGCTCACCTCCGCCGTAGGTGCGGGCTTATTGGGTATGATCCGGTTGTAGAAGGAGCGATCGCTGGTGTTCTGCTGCGATTGGTCCAGGTCCCACATGATGGCGGAGACCTTGTCTCCGTCGGCCGTCGCGAAGACCTGCGGATCCTGCGTGGGGATTTCCTTGCCCTTCAATGCATGCAGATATTTGTATGCGAAGTACGCCGGCTTGCGGATGCCTTGCGGATTCATCAAGCCGAAACCACCCTGGAAAGGCGCGGTCGGCGGGCCGGGCTCTTCGAACAAATCGGTGTAGGTCCAGTAACTCATACCCTGGACCAGACCCTGGGTCGCCTTGAGTTTGGAGAGAATGTAAGGCGCGCTGATGTAGGAATCGTGCACCAGGTCGCGCGGATTGTAGCTGGTGCTCCACTCACTGAAATAGAGCGGAAGGCCGGGGAACTTGGACTCTTCAATCTGCTTGCGCACGCGGCGCACGTCGCCGACAATCGCGTCCGGCGAGGGTGAGAGCTTCGTGTCCTGTTTCCCCCATTCGTCGAGGAAGCCCCAATCGACGCCGTAAGTGTGCGTGGTGACAAAATCCACCCCCGCGCCGCTCTTCGAGACGTGGTCGAGAAACTCGGGTACCCACGCGGCGCCGGCAGTCGAAGGCCCGCCGACACGCAGCTTCGCATCGACAGCCTTAATCGTTTTTGCTGAAATGTCGTAAAGGTCGAAGTATGCCTTCTGGTCGGCCTTCTCCCAGAAACCGTCGAGGTTAGGCTCGTTCCACACTTCGAAGAACCAGGTGCGAACTTGTTCCTGTCCGTAGCGCTGCTCGAGGTGGCGAACGAAGGCGTCGACCAGCGCCCGCCACTGCTCCGGCACCGGATGCGACCCGTTGCCCTGCCAATAGAAGATCTTGAGATCGGAGGTCTTCATCGCCTCCGGCGTGAAGCCGAGTTCAACGAACGGCTTGATGTGGCGCTTGAGCAGGTTATCGTCGAGATAGTCGATCCTGTTCCAGTCGTAGACCGTCTTGCCGTTCTCGATCTTCACCGTGCCAAGCACGTCGTGGAAGATAGCGTGGAAGCGGATGTAGCGGAAACCGAGCTCGTCGACGGCGATCTTGAGCTGCGCCTGGCTGTCGTCGCGAATCAGCGTACCAGGATAATCCGAGCCGACCGAAAGATCGAAGAAGCGATCAAAGGGTTTGGAAGCCCGCGAGACGTCGAGCGCGATTTTGCGCGGCGCCGTCTGAGTGAAAGCGGCCGTCGTGAAAATCATCAGACAGAAAAGACCGCAAACTGCCTGGCATGAAATATGGCTAACCTTGTTCACCACTATTTCCTCGGAGTCGTTTGACTTAAAACTGTTGTCCCTGCGACCGCGCCGCGATTCCCGCCGAGACTGCCCACGTCTTCCGCTGTCCTTCGAATACCAGACTGCCGCGGCGTCCATGGTGGCCCAAACTATCGACGGGCCATCGGGCGCGATCGCAATTGAACCGCCGCCCTTCGTCGTCCTAGCCTGTACGGCGGCGAAACCGGTCCAGTTCAGGCCACCATCCTTCGAGATCAAACGGTGCGGCGTGGCCGCCATAGGTTCCGTCCGATACGCGAAGCACGGTCGTTGGCGTGTTCTGCACGAAATTCATTGACGTGGGCATGGCCTGCGAACTCTTAAAGTTCCCCTGCGCCGGAGAGACGGTGAGGTCCGTATGCGCGAAACCGTAAACGTCGCCGATTCCCCTCAGCAGAATGGTGTTTCCCGATGGTGGGGCGAGCAGAACGTTGATGGCTGTCCTCAATGGCCGGCGCCTTTCTGATCAAAGTGGAATAAAAGACAGTCGGCTCCGGAAGCAGTCACACACCTGGGGCCCCTGCCTCAAGCCTCTATCTTCGAAACGTACAGACTCTATTTCGGTGAATGAGACGCTGACAAGGTTAAGAATGTACAGAATTGTTCCTTGATAAATGTCCTGGTAAACATGCTGCTTTCAGCATGTTCTAATCTTGTCATCTTCTGTACAAATAGGCTTCTGGCTCCCGCTAGCCAGGCACAAGGCGGGCTCCAGCTGTCCCGGTCGGCGTAGTGGAAGTGATATTGGTGATCCCCACCTCCGCATCTGCTCCGGTACATGCTGCACCTGTCAGCTGTTTTCGAACTACCTACGGTGCGACCCAGAACTTGGACGCCTCCTGCTCATTGCTGGAAGCGAACTTTCACCTCGACGGAATGCTTCAGATTGGGGAAAGTAATTGCTTGCCCGGAGTAACTGAATTCCTTGGGCGACGCACCCTGAACTGATTCGATTGGCTCCATGGATGAGACGCGCAGATGGATTACGATCTTCTCAGGGGTACGACGCGACGGTGGTGTAACCCGGACCAACGCCACTCCATCAGAGGACATCTCAATCCGATATTTCACGTCTCCGAAGACAGTGGGCGCTGAATCGACAGCCACATGTTGACCGGGAGCAAGCCAGGAACGAGGAATTCCTTCGCCAATCTGCAACACCTTTCCGTCTTCGCGCAGCAACATTGCCCTCAAGAGTTTAAGCTGTTCAGAACAGGAATAGAGGTGTGAGGGGACCGGGTTTTCTGTACCAAGCTTGGAGTTAGTCTTCGACAGGTTTAGGTTGCAGTGAGTGCACGGCTAGCCGCGTACTCACTGGCGAATTCGCTTGGTGTCCTCTCGTTGAGAGCCCTGTGAGGACGACTCTCATTGTATTCCCGTCGCCAGGATTCGATAAGCTGTTTTGCTTCGGCCAGTGTTTCGAACCAGTGT